>Ga0335072_10000034_pt1 | contig 282648 bp, 268 predicted proteins | sample Lox_Sample_21_FD_206725 | JGI IMG/M metagenome (GOLD analysis project Ga0335072, IMG submission 206725) | Soil microbial communities from Loxahatchee National Wildlife Refuge, Florida, United States - Lox_Sample_2.1 | ecosystem: Environmental > Terrestrial > Soil > Wetlands | place: USA... | reverse complement strand
CTTCAATCCGGCACGCCTGGCGGCGCCGTTCGCCGCCCTGCATCGCGACCACCGCAAGATGCTCGCCGTGGACGGCCGGGTGGGATTCATCACCGGGTTGTGCATCGGTCGCATGTGGACAGGGGATGCCGAGCGCGGAATCCCGCCCTGGCGCGACACGGGAATCGAAGTGCGCGGCCCTGCCCTGCACGACATCGAGCAGGCGTTCGCGCAAGTCTGGGCGGCCACCGGCGCCGAGCTGCCCGATGACGAGCGGACCCCTGCCCAGTTGATTCCTCCCGAGGGCACGGTCGCCGTGCGCGTGGTGGCAAGCGTACCGGGGCTCTCCGCGGTGCTGCGCATCGATCAGCTGATCGCCTCCGCGGCGCGCCGCTCGCTGTGGCTCACGGACGCATATTTCGCAAGCATCCCGCCCTACGTTCAGGCGCTGCAGGCAGCTGCGCGCGACGGCGTGGACGTGCGGCTGCTGGTCCCGGGAGCCAGTGACATTCCGCTGCTGCGTCCGCTCTCGCAGGCTGGATACCGGCCACTGCTCGAGGCCGGGATCAGGGTCTTCGAGTGGAAAGGCTCGATGCTGCACGCCAAGACGGCGGTTGCAGACGGACGCTGGGCGCGAGTGGGCTCGAGCAACCTCAACGTGGCCAGCTGGGTCGGCAATTTCGAGCTGGATGCGCTCATCGAGGATGAGGGATTCGCCGCGCAGATGGAGCAGATGTATCTCTCGGACCTGGGGCAGGCGACCGAGATCGTTCTGCGGCGCAGGCGCCATCGGCTGGCGCGAATGTCACACCGCATGCGCGACCGGCTGACCTCCATGCCGCGCCGCATGCGCGCGTCGGGGCATGTCCGGGATCGAGCCCCCCTCGCAAACGCCATGGCCGCCGAGCGCGCCGCGAGGCTGTCCGCAGGTCGCACCGGGAGTGCCTCGCGGGCGGCCGCGGGGGCCCTGCGCATCGGCCGCACGGTGGGTGCCGCGCTGAGCGAGGAGCGAGTGCTCGCGCCGACCGAGGCGCGCCTGGTTGCCGGGTTCGCCGTGATCGCGCTGGTGCTCGCCGTCGTGATCGTGCGCTGGCCGATCGTCGCGGCGGTGCCGGCGGTGCTCGCTCTGGCGTGGATCTCGCTCACCCTCTGCGCCAAGGCGGTTGCGCTGCGACGGGAACGGCGCAGACGCGGTCTGCCGCCCTCCACGCGGATCACGCGCACCCACGTGCCTCGAGAGCAGCACGTGCCGCACGTGAGCGACGCTCACGAGGAGGCGGAGTCGGGCAGGCTGCCACCGAGCGCGAGAAAGAGCTGAGCCGTGTCGACGTACTGCTGGGCCTGGGCGCGCAGCAGCCCGAGCTGCGCCGTCAGCCGCCGGCGCTGGGCGTCGATCACCTCGAGCAGCCCCGAGTTGCCCTCGCTGTAGCTCTCGCGCGCGAGCTGCAGATCGGTCTGGGCGGCCGACAGCGCATTCGTTTGAGCGGCGAGCAGCTCGGAGTCGTGCGTCAGCGCATCGAGCAGGTCGGCTACCTGACCGAACGAGTCGAGCACCACCTGCTGGTAGCGCGCGGCGCTCGCGCGCAGCTCATCGAGCGAGGCACGACGCTCGGCGTGCAGCCTGCCCCCGTCGAAAAGCGGGGCGGTGACCCCGGAGATGAGTGTCCAGGCGGTGTTCGAGCGCGAGAAGAGCTGCTCGGCCGGGAGCGACTGAAATCCTCCGCTCGCCGAGAGGGTGATCTGCGGATAGAGGTTCGCCGTGGCGACTCCCACGGCGGCCGTGGCTGCGTGCAGCTGCGCTTCGGCCGCCAGGATGTCGGGCCGGCGATGCGCAAGCTCCGAGGGCAGGCTCACGGGCAGACGGCGCGGTAGAGTCAGATCCGTGAGCTGCAGCCTCGGTGGCTGCCACTCGCCGGGCGGCTGACCCACGAGCAGCGCCAGCGCGTGACGCGCAGCGGAGAGCTGCTGGCGCAGGGGTGGCAGCAGCGTCTGGTCGCTTGCGAGCTGGCTCTGGGCGGTCACCACGTCCACCCTCGAGACCGAGCCGTTCTCGAATGCGGTGCGTACGAGATCGAGGTTCTGGCGATCCTCCGCCAGCAGCTCCCCGAGCGCATCGACCTGCTGCTGCAGTGAAGCCGCGGTCAACGCTTGCGTGACCACACTGCCGGTCAGCGTCAGGTACGTCGCATCGACTTCGCTGCGCTCCACTTCCGCGAGTGCCTGACGCTGCTCGATCGAGCGCGCGATGCCGCCGGTGTAGTCGATCGTGTAGCTCACCGCCCCGCCGAGTGCGAGGTAGCTGAAGGGCGGCAGAACGAAGAGCGAGCCCAGAAATTCCTTGCCGTACTTCTGCCGGCCCGCCCCCGCGGTCAGGTTGACCTGGGGATAGCGCGCGCCGGAGGCGGCGCGGGCAAGCTCGCGAGCCTCATCGAGAGTTGCACGAGCGGATGCGAGCGTGTGGTTGTGAGCCACCGCAAGATGGATGATTGCATCGAGCTGTGCGCAGTGGAAGGACGCCCACCAGTTCGCGCCGGGCGATTCACCCAGCACGATCCGCTGAGCGAACGCCTCCGGTGCGGTCGGTTCCTCGGCGGGCTCGGTGTACGCCGCAGGGGCAGGCGTCTGCGGCCGCTCGAACGATGGCCCGACCTTGCAGCCGCTCAAGGCCGTGAGCGCCGCCGCAATCCAAGGAGCGATGGTCGGGGCTCGCATGCTCGCTACTCCGCGGCAACCGACGCCGCAGCGCCGCCCGCGCGTCCGGAGCGCAGGATCACCAGAAACGGAATGACGGCGAGCGTCAGGATGAGGAGCGCCTTGAAGTCATCGACGTAGGCGATCATCTGAGCCTGCTGGGTGACGAGCTGGTTGAGCGCAGCGAGGCCATGCGGGCTGGTCGCTCCAAACGGCGCGAGCGCATCGAGCCCCTGACGATACCGGCCGATGTGCTCGATGAGGCTCGCGTGAGCGGTCTGCGTGTTGCGCGTGAGCAGCGCCTGCATCAGCGAGATGCCGATGCTGCTGCCGACATTGCGCAGCAGGTTGAAGATCGATGTGCCCTCGTTGCGCAGGTGCGGCTGCAGCGTCGCGAAGCTGACCGCAGCGAGCGGCACGTACGCAAAGCCGGTGCCCACGCCCTGCAAGAAGCCGCTCCAGATCACCGGGTGCTCGTCCATCTGCGGCGAGAAGCCGCTCATGATCCACAGCGACAGCGCCGTGACGCCGAGCCCGGTTGCGATCAGCCAGCGCGTGTCGAGGCGTCCGATCAGCCGCCCGACCAGCGCCATCGTGAGAAACGCGCCGATGCCGCGCGGGGAGGTCACAAGCCCGGTGGTGGTGACCGGATAGCCCATCAGGTCCTGCAGGAGCGGAGGCAGCAGGGCGAGCGTTGCGAACAGCACCACGCCCACGACGAAGATGAACACGTTGCCGATCGCGAAATTGCGGTCCCGAAACAGCGCGGGGCTCACGAACGGATGCTTCGCGGTCAGCGTGTGCACGATGAACCAGTAGAGCGCAAGCCCGCAGACCGCCGCCTCGATGCAGATCTCGGTGGAGCTGAACCAGTCGAGCAGCTGGCCACGATCGAGCATGATCTGCAGGGCCCCGATCGCGACGCTCAAGGTGGCAAAGCCGAAGAAGTCAAAGGGCGAGTAGCGCCGCGGCGCCTCGCGCAGGAACGTGAGCACGCCGAGCATCGAGAGGATGCCGAACGGAATGTTGATGTAGAACACCCAGCGCCAGCTGTAGTTGTCCGTGAGCCAGCCCCCGAGCGCCGGCCCGATGATGGGACCGATCAGCACGCCCATCGCCCACACGGCGGTCGCCCGGCCGTGGCGCTCCGGCGGATTGATGTCGAGCAGGACTGCCTGCGACAACGGCACGAGCGCCGCCCCGCCGATCCCCTGCAGCGCGCGAAACAGCACGATCTGCGTGAGCGACTGTGCCATGCCGCACAGCGCCGACATGAGCGTGAAGACCGCGATCGAGAGCACCAGGACCTTCTTGCGCCCGTACTGCCCCGCGAGCCAGCCCGCGAGCGGCGTCATGATCGCCGAGGCCACGATGTAGGAGGTCAGCACCCAGGCCATCTGCTCGAGGGTCGCGGACAGGCTCCCGCGGATGTGCGGCAGCGCGACGTTCGCGATGGTCGTATCGAGCGCCTGCAACACCGATGCGAGCATCACGCAGACGGTGATGGGAACGCGGTGCAGCGACTCTTTGGGATCCATGAGGAACCGTGGCGGCGCGCTCGGGCGCCTCAGCGTGCGGCGCGAGCGTTCAGCGCTTGACGCCCCTCGTCGGGCGTGCCGCGAGCCTCATCGGCCAGGCGTGCGGAGCCGGATTGCGTGTCGACCTTCACCGTGGCGCTGAGCCCGGTGCGCAGCACGGGGACATCGCCCCGCAGCTGCAGGCGCACGGGCAGGCGCTGCACGACCTTCACCCAGTTGCCGGTCGCATTCTCGGGCGGCAGCAGCGAGAACTCCGCGCCGGTGCCGGGACTCACGCTCGTCACGAGCGCCTGGAACGTATGGTCCGGGTACGCATCGATCCATACCCGCGCCGCATCGCCCGGACGCATGTGCGCGAGCTGGTCCTCCTTGAAATTGGCCTCGATCCACACATCCTGCGTGGACACGAGCGCAAACGCCGGAGTGGCGGCATTGATGTAGTCGCCGACCTGCAGCTGCTCGACGCGCGCGACGATGCCATCGAGCGGGGCGGCGATGGTGGTGTAGGAAAGGTTCAGCAGGGCTCGATCGAGCTCCGCCTGGGCTTGCTCGACCGAGGGGTGCTGGTCGGCGGGAATGTTGGGGTTGCCCCCGAGACTTGCGAGCACCGCCGTGATCTGCTGTCGAACCGCGGCAACGTTCTGCAGCGCCTCGTTGCGCGCGAGGAGCGTCCGATCGGCCTGCGACTGGGAGGTGATGCCGTGCTGGAGCAGCCTCGACTGGCGCTCGTATTCGCGCTGCTGGTATTCCAGCGCGCTTTGAGCCGAGAGCAGATCGGCGAGCCGCTGGCGGTAGGTGGCCTTGAGGGATTCGACCTGCAGGCGCGCGCTTGCCAGCCGCGCGCGCGCCTCCTCGACCGCAATGCGGAAGGGGCGCTCGTCGAGCCGGAACAGCACATCCCCGCGGTGCACGCGTTGATTGTCGTGCACGTCGATCTCGCTCACGCGCCCGGAGACATTCGAGCTGATCGACGCTTGAGCTGCGCGCACGTACGCATCGTCGGTCGTTTGATAGCGACCGGCGGTGAGGTAGTAGTAGAGCCCGCCGGCGGCTGCGATGAGCGGCACGCCGACCATGAGCGGCCAGCGCAGCCGCTCGCGCAAGCTGCGCGCCCGCGGCGGCGGGACATCGCGTGCAGCCCGTTCGTCCAGCTCGGGGCTCGCCGTGGCAGGCGTGGGCGCATCGTCCACGGTTGGGCTGCGGCTCAAGGGCTCGACTCTGCTGCGAAGCTCGCGGGCCATCGGGAGGCCTACCTTGCCGGGCTTGCGGACTTGCGCCCGGGCGTGCCGGAAGCGGACGCATTGGCCGCCTGGGGAAGGGGCTTCAGCCCCTGAAGGTTGGTGTGGACTCGCTCGAGCAGCTCCATGAGCGTGGTGCGCTCGGCATTGGAGAGGCCCTCGAGCACCTCCGCACGCGTTTCGGCGGCGAGCCGCCACATCTGATCGAGGAGCGGCTTTGCCTTGTCGGTGAGAATGAGGCTGCGTGCGCGGCGGTCCTCAGGGTCTGAGCGGCGCTGCACCCATCCGTCCGCCTCCATGCGATCGAGGATTCGAACCAGGCTCATGGGATCGATCTCCAGGAGCTCCGCGAGCCGCTTCTGGCTCACCCCCTCGTTCTTGGAGAGGTACGCGAGCGCCTTGCACTGGGGCAGCGTCAAGGAGAGCCGGTGCGCACGCTCCTCGAAGCGCCGGGCATACAGCCGGCTGACATCCTTGAGCAGGAAGCCGAGATTGGCGAATCGATCGGTGCGGTCCATACGTCCTCGCGGGCACAACGCATGGACAAGTCTATCATCTCAGGCGAGATAATAGAACATGTATATGATATCGGTGCTTACGATGTGAACGGGATCACGGCTTTGCGGATTGATCGAGCAGCTGCAGGCGCTGGCTGCCGTTCTTCGGGTCCTGGTACTCGCGGTTGGCCTCGCAGACGTACTCGAGCATCTTGTAGCCGCCGCGCCGCTGGTACTCCCAGGTGAACGTCCAGGGACCCGTGAGATACACCGGATCGGTGACGGTGATCCGATCCTCGAAGCGGTCGGGCGTCAAAAGATGGATGCGCTCATCGATCTGCATCTGATCGCTGTGCGGCACATCGTGAAAGCGCACGTTCTCCTTGATGCCGACGGTATTGACGATGAGCGTATCCCCATCCCAGTGACCGACGGAGTGTCCCCAGAAGCCTGGCTCCGCATCGGCGATGGGGACCTGCTTCTCACCGAGGTAGATGTAGCGCACCTGGCGGTAAGCCTCCTCGATGATCGTGATCTGCCCGGGGGTCTCGAGCACCTGCATGGGAAACATCGCCATCATCATGGCCGGCATGCCATCGGGCAGGCATTGGTCGTAGCCCGAGAAGAACGGCTGGCCGCGCAGATCCGCCTCGTGCGAGGCCTTCAGCCGGGCGCGCCACTCGGCGAGGTACTTGGGCTTGAGCGGCGGCTCGGTGGGCACCGGGATGGTCGAGGTGAAGCGCGGGTTGAGCTTCAGCCCGGCGGGGTGGTAGCGGTCCCAGGTGCCCGTGAGGGCGGCATGGTCCACGTGGGCAGGTGCACTCGGCTCATCCGCGTGCACGCTCGGGTACGCCAGGAGCGCCGCGAGCGTCATGGAGGGCGCGAGGCTCGCGCAGAGTCGCCGTGAAGGTCCGGGCCGTGAGGCGCTCGATCGCATGGCTAGTGGAGGTTCGCCTCGCCCGCTGCAGGACCATTCCCGAACTTGCGCCCGTCGGCGAGCGTGATCTGCTTGAGGAGTCCGCCCGGCTGCCCCGAGCGCAGCGGAGCGATGATGGTGACGACCCGGTCGCCCTTCTTGATCATGTTCCATTTCCAGCCGGCGCGGTCGAGGATTCCGGGGTTCGCGCATTCGATGGTGTAATGCTTGATCTTTCCGCCAGGCTGGTCGGCATCGAGCTCGATGTAGACGTGCGGGTTGGTCCACTGAAAGTACGCCACGGTCCCGGCGAGCCTCACCTGGTGATCGTGATCGAACATCGCGAAGGAGTGGTGCGCGAGCACGGCACTTGCCGCGCAGAGCGCCGTTGCACCCAGCAACGAGCTCCAGACAAGCCTTGGATTTCGCAGCAACCTCATCAATCTCATCAACCTCTCCGCTCCGGGCGGCCGGCGGAGAGCAGATCATAACTCCCGCGGTTGACCTTGCAACCGGCGATGCGCAGCGCGACCGACGGGTGAGCGCGAGCGGTGCTTGCTCGCATCACGGAGGTGCCGCGGCACCGAGCGGCGCGCTCGTCGGCTGATAGCGCGTGGCCAGATCGCGGCGCAGATTGCGCGCGGCGAGCAGGTAGTGCAGCGCGGCCCACAGTCCGAGCAGCGACATCAGCATGAGCGCGTGGCGGATGCCCGCGGCCGATGCCGTCGAGCACGCCGCGACGAGCGCCTGCGGTGCGTGGGCGGGCGCCGTGCCCCCGGGGCACGAGGCCTGGAAGGCGCCGAGAGGAAACGCCCGCGCGGCGTAAAGATCGCTGAGGAAACCCACGATCGGCGGGCCCAGACCGATCCCGACCAGGCCAAGGACGAGGGATACGAAGAATGCCGAGGAGGCGCGCATGTTGGCGCCAACCATGTTCTGCGCCAGGGCGAGGCTCGGGGCGTAGTACACGAACATGCAAAGATGCGCTGCGATGAGCACCACCACGGCGGCGGGGACACTCGGCTGATTGAAGCCGAGCAGAAAAAGGGGGGCGGCGAGTGTCATCCCGAGCGCCGGCCCCCACACGTACCAGCGCTGATCGGCGCGGCCGGCCCAGTCCACTCCGAACCCACCGACGAGCAGGCCCGAGGCCATCGCGCCACCTGCGATCAGCGCGATCAGGCGCCCGGCCGCGGCAAATCCGAGGTGGTAATTGCGCACCAGAAAGGGATGCAGCCACTGGCCGATCCCGTTCATGGAGGTGGCGGCCAGCGCGCAGCCCAGAAGCACGTGCCACATGGAGCGCTTGGCGAACAAGAAGCGGCAAACCGTCCAGATGGAGGGCGGCGGCTCGCGCGAGACCGGGTCGGGGTCGGACATGCCGCGTGGCGGCTCGCGCAGGCTCAAGAATGCGATGAGCGCCACGGCGAGCGCGCAGGCTCCGATCGTGACGAAGGTCGCTCGCCAGCTCACGAACTGGGCGAGCCAGCCCGCCCCCGTGGCGCCTGCGACCACCCCGATCGGCGCCCCGAGCCAGATGATGGACATGACCGAGGCGCGCTTGCCCATCGGGTAATGGTCTCCGATGAGCGATGCGACGGGCGTGCCGAAGCCCGCATCGCCGACTCCGACGCCGATGCGGCACAGGAGCAGCCCCATGAAGCTGCGCGCGGAGCCGCACAGGGCAACCATCGCACCGAAGAGCGCCACGCAAGCGGCGATGATCCTGGTGCGGCTGGCGTGCTCGGCGAGCCGCGCAAGCGGCAGTCCCATCAGCGTGTAGAAGAAGGCGAACGGCAGGCCCTGGATGATGCCGAGCTGCCAGTCGGTGAACCTGAGGTCGACCTTGATGGCCTGGACCGAGACGGCGACGCCCTGCCGGTCGGCCAGATTCAGCGCGTTGATCACGACGAGAAGGAGCAGCAACCAGGCCCTGTAGCGCCGGGAGAAGGCCGTTGCAGTCGCGGGCATCATGGGATTGCAGTATGCCTGCAGGCTGCTGGCGAGGCGACATGGCGGGCCGGCGCCCGGCATGGCTGTCGCCCCGCTGGCACTCCACGTTAAGATGAGTCCTCGGTCGCCCCCACTTGAGTCGCTGCCCGATGCTCAATCGACTCCCCTTCGAGCGGGGTCAGGGCCGAATGCCCTCCCGCGCCGTCGCGCTGTTGTGTGTGTTGATGCTCGCGGCATCCCTCGCCGGCATGCCCGGGCTGGCACGCGCGGATGGCACGGTGGACACCACGGCGGACAGCGCGGCAGCCAATGCGCCAGCCGCGACGGCCCCCTATTCCTGGACACCCTGGAATCCGTGCCCGCACTGCGACCTCCTGGCCGGTGTGGGTGCGACGTACTCGTTCTGGAATTTCACCGACGGCATCGTCGTGCCGATCACGCTCGAGATCGACGACAGTCGCTGGGAGCTCGGAGCGTTCCGTTTCGCGACGCCTCAGTATCTGAAGGAGTCGCAGCTGCCCTCCTCCTACCGCAGCGCGAACCCGCAGTGGGGCTTCGACGCCCTGCGCCGCTGGCAGCTGCTGCACCGCTCGTGGGGGAAGCTGTACATCGGGTTCGGCGGCAGCTACAAGACCGAATACGACGCGCTCGATCCACGCTTCGACTTCGCCTATGCGCTCGCGGTGCGCTTCAACACTCCGGGGCACTCGATCCTGGAATTCAGCGTGCGGCACTGGTCGGATGCGTGGTTCCGCATGCCCAATCGTGGCGTGAACTTCTTCATGCTGAGCCTGGGGCTGTGAGGGCTCAGTCGAGGGTGATCCAGAATATGTGAACTCTCCGCTGCGAGCGTCAAGGTGTGCGGCGCTACGCCGACGCCGCATGCACGTGCGACTATTCTCGCCAAAATGCGCCAACCTACCGTGAAGCAGCGTCAGCCTGCTGCGGCGCCCCCGGCGGAGTCGCCCTCTCTGCGGGAGAGCATCGCCCTCGTCTCGCGACAGCCGATCTACGGACGCGCGATGGAGGTCATCGCCTACGAGCTTCTCTATCAACACGACGCGGGCGACGCAGACCACGCGACGCTCAAGCTGGTCGCGGATGCGGCGCTCGAGATCGGTCTGGATCGCCTCGCGGGCGGCCTCCCGGTCCATGTGAACTATCCGCGCGAGCTGCTGCTGTCGGAATCGCCCTTGTCGGTGCATCCGGAGCGCGTGGTGATCGAGATCCTCGCCACCCCGGATCCTCGGCTCCCCGAAGGCATCAAGACGCTGCGTGCACGCGGACACCGCATCGCGATCGAGGACTTCACCCCGCCGCCCAGTGCTCAGGTGCTCGCGCTGCTAGAGGCCGTGGACATCGTGAAGTTGGACGTATCGCATCGCGCGCGGGAGGACCTCGAGCGCATGGCGCCGGGGCTGCTCGAGCGCGGCTTGAAGCTGTTCGCGGAGCACGTCGAGACGGTCGAGCAGTTCGAGTACTGCGCGCAGCTCGGGTTCCAGGGGTTTCAGGGCGACTTCCTGCATCGGCCCGAAAGCTTCAAGGCACAGCGCGTCCCGTCGAGCCGCCTGTCGACGCTGCGCCTGATCTCGGCGCTGCAGAATCCCGATTACTCGCTGCAGGAGATCGAGACCCTCGTCGCGCAGGACATCTCACTCTCGTACCGCGTCCTGCGCTGCATCAACTCGAGCTTCTACAACCTGCCGCGCAAGATCGACTCGATCCGCCAGGCGATCGTGATCCTGGGAGTGGACAACCTGCGCCAGCTCGCAACCCTCATCGCGCTGCAGGGCTTCGAGAATCGCCCGGTGAACCTGTTCCTCACGGCGATGATCCGGGCGCGCATGTGCGAGCAGCTCGCCCGCCTCGCCGGCGCGAGGGACGCGGGACCCTACTTCATCACGGGTCTCTTCTCACTGCTCGAGGTGCTGACCGGCATCCCCGCGCCGGACCTCTTCGATCAGCTGCCCCTGGCGGAGGCGGTCGAGCGGGCGCTCGTATCCCAGGAGGGGGATATGGGCGCGGCCCTCAAATGCGCGCGAGCTTACGAGCGCGCTGCCTGGCGCCGCGTCACGTATGGAGGTCTCAGCCCGGAGCTGATCCGCGCGGCATACGTGGATGCGGTGTTCTGGGCCGAGCGCGCGCAGGTGCTCACGCGCGATCCGTGAGTCGCGCCGCCGGAGGATCAGTACCGCGCGAGCAGCGCGTCGAGCTCGGAGCGCTCGGCTGCAAGTGCCTGATCGAGCCGGACATGCGGCATGCGTTGCGTCCCATTGACGATCTCGGCGAAGGCGATCCAGCCGCCATCGCGCTTGCGCAGGAAGCCCGCGATCCCGCACACCGAATAGGGATCCTGCATCGTGCCGGTCTTGAGCGCCACGCGGTCGAGCCATGCCTCACTGCCGCTGCGCAGGAACGCAAACGGCGCATCGCGCGGGACGACCAGCGTTCCATAGAAAGCGGGGAAGTGCCGCGCGTCGCGGTACTCGTGCGCGAGCAGATCGACGAGATCGCTCGCCGAGAGGCGATTCTCCGGCGTGAGCCCGCTGCCGCTCAGAATGAGCGGGCGCGAAGCCGCCGTGACCGCGGAAGCCGGCTCGAGCCGCACCAGGAAATCCGCGAGCACGTGCCCTGCATCGGAGAGCCGCGCGGCGGGCTGCTCCGAGAGCTGGGAGGCCAGGTCGAGCGTGAGCACATCGGCGATGTAATTGTTCGAGAAGCGCAGCATGCGCCCGAGCTGCTCGCGCAACGCGAGCCCCTGGGTCTCGCCCAGCACGGTCATCGGCCCCGGCATCCCCGCTGCGCTCACGACAACGGGCCCGTCGATCGCGACACCAATCTCGCCCAGCGCCTGCTCGAGAAGCAGGCCGACGCCGCGCGCCGGATCCGACATCGCACGGTAGAGCCGCACCGGATCTCCTGCGGGCACATCGCCCCCGATATGCAGCCGGTCGCCGGAGGCATCGGTGACCCGCTCCACCCAGAGGCTCTCGCGGGCGCCTGCGCCGACGGTCTTGATGATGCCATCGACGGGAATCGGCAACGCCGCAACCGCGCAGCCGCGTACGAACGCCGACGCACCGGGGAGCGTCGGCCGGACCAGCACGCACCAGTTGCCGAAATCCACACCCACCGCCGAAAGGGGCGCGTTGTAGGCGTTGTCGCTGCGCTTCAAGGCATCGCAGCGGTCCTTGGTCTCGCAGGAGACGCTCCCAAAGGGTGCCGGATCGACGATGAGCCGGCCGTGGATGCGTTCGATGCCCGCGCCACGCACCTGGGCGGCGAGCGTCCAGAGGGAATGCTCATCGAGCGAGGGGTCACCGGCGCCCTGCAGGATGAGGTCGCCCTCGAGCCGGCTGCCGCTCACCCGCGCGCTCGTCACCAAGCGCGTGGTGAACATCTTGTCCGCCGGCCACGTCTGCAGGGCAACGGCCGCAGTGGTGAGCTTCGTGAGCGAAGCGGGCGTCAGGCGCGTGTCGGGGTGGTACTGCTCGAGGACTTTCCCGCTCTGCAGATCCACCGCCGCCGCACTGACCGCCGCCCCCGCGGAGACCAGCGTCGCAAGCGCGCCGGGCGCGGCGCAAGCGGGGGCTGCAAGCGCGAGCGCCGCGACCACACCGGCCGTGCAGAGCGGCAACAGCCCGCAGCCGTGCGGCCAATGTTTGCCGCTCTCCCGTGCATGCATCGAATCGTCGCTCCATCGGCTCCGCAGAGCGCCGCACTCGACACGAAACGCGTGCGATTTGCAAGACGTGGTGCACAGTTTCGCGAGGCAGCCGCGCGGGGATCTGGCCAGGATATTGCTTGTCCCTGCAGGCCCGGAGCAGGCACTGGAGATCTCCCGACCATGAGCATCGCGAACGTTTCTGATGTGAGCGCGACACTGTCGAAGCTCGGCTTGTATGGCAATGCGGCGCAGCCCGGCACGGGGTCGCTCTACGGTGGGCCGGGAAGCTCGGCTGCGGGAGCCGCCCAGGGAGGTAGCCTTGCGAGCACCGTCATCCAGGCGCTCTCGCAGGTCGGCGTGACCGGTGCGCAAAGCGCACTCGGCTCGGCCTCCTCGGGCTCGGGCTCGTCGGGCTCGGCCTCCTCGGGCTCCAGCTCGAAAGCCTCACAGGCCTTCAAGAGCTTCATGCAGCAGCTGTTCTCGGTTCTGCAGTCGCAAGCGGCTGCGAACAGCGCCACGAGCGGCGCGCGTACCGCGAGCGCCGCGAGCTCCGGCGGCAAGCATCACCACGGGCATGGACAGGGCGGCGGGCTGCAGAGCCTCATCCAGCAGCTGAGCGCCTCCTCCACTGCAGCATCATCGGCAACCTCCACCGCAGCGAGCGCAAACCTCGCCTCCCTGCAGCAGAGCTTCAACAACCTGGTGAGCGCCGTGGGAGGATCGGGCACCAAGGCCAACCTCAACAGCTTCCTCACGGCGCTTGCAAACGACCTCTCACCGGCCGCTCACACCGGCAACCTCGTGAGCACGCAGGCCTGAGGTCGGCCCAACCGGGGCCCGATCGGGCCCTGTTGATCGCGCTCGTCGCCTTGCGCCAGACTGCGCCCCATGCGAGTTCTGGTGGTCGAAGACGACCAGATGATCGCCGAGGCGATCCGGACTGCCCTGATACAGGACGGTTACACGGTCGAGTGGATCGGTGATGGAGTCGGGGCGGCGGCTGCGCTCGCCACCTCGAGCTTCGATATCGTGCTGCTCGACCTGGGTCTGCCGCGGCGCTCGGGTCTCGAGGTGCTGCGCGAGGCGCGGCGGCAGGGCACGACGACTCCCGTCATCGTCATCACGGCGCGCGATGACGTCCAAAGCCGCGTGGCCGGCCTCGACTCGGGTGCCGATGACTATCTGGTCAAGCCGTTCGACCTCGATGAGCTTGCTGCGCGGATGCGCTCGGTGCTGCGCCGGGGCGCCGGGCGGGGTGCCTCAGCCATCGAGCACGCCGGTATCCGCCTGGATCCCGCCACTCACGAGGTGTGGCGCGCCGGAGAGCCCATCCTGCTCTCGGCGCGGGAATATGCGGTGCTCGAAGCGCTCATGCTGCGTCCGGGCGCAATCCTCTCCCGGGCCCAGCTCGAGGATCGGCTGTACGGCTGGGGCGGGGAAATCGAGAGCAATGCCATCGAGGTGTACGTGCACGCGCTGCGGCGCAAGCTCGGCGCGGAGGCCATTCGGACGGTGCGTGGAGTGGGATACTGCGTGCCCAAGCGGTGACTGGAGCGATTAAGGCTGCCTTAAGCGGACCGACCCAGGCTGCTCTTCAGCAAGCCACCAGGTGAGGCATCGCGTTCCGCCGCCATGAGATCGATCCGCGCTCGCCTGCTCGTCGGACTGCTCGCGCTCGTTGCGATCACAGCGGTGTGCGCCGGCGCGATCACCTATCAGCGGATGCTGGCAGAGACATCGGGGCTGCTGGATTATCAGCTCGAGCAGATGGCGCTCTCGCTGCGCGACCAGGCGACCATAGAGCCCGGGCTGATAGCGCCATCCCATCCTTACGGCTCGGATTTCATCATCCAGATCACCAATCCATTCGGTACGCTGGTCTACGCATCGCGACCCGGCCTGGTCTTCAGTCGCGCGATTCTCGGCTACGCCGATGTGCGGCTCGGCGGGGAGCGCTGGCGGGTCTACAGCAAGTGGACCGGAGACGGCGTGATCCAGGTTGCACAGCCCTGGCACGTGCGCGAGCAGCTCGCACGCGAGGCGGCGCTGCGGGTGCTCGCGCCCCTCATCCTGCTGCTGCTCGCGATGGCGGCGGTCCTGGTCTGGGTCGTGAGCCGCGGGCTCGCGCCGCTGCGCCGGCTCGCCGCCGAGGTTCAGCGGCGCGATGCGCTCAGCCTCGCCCCGCTTGCCGCGGCCGATCTGCCTGCCGAGGCCACCCCGCTCGTCGAGCAGCTCAATCGGCTGCTCGCGCGCCTGGCGGATGCCTTCGGCAAGCAGCGCGCCTTCGTCGCCGATGCCGCGCACGAGCTGCGCTCGCCGCTCACCGCACTGTCGCTGCAGTTGCAGCTGCTCGATCGCGCGCCCGACGAGGCCGCCCGCAGCGAGGCACGCGCGAGACTCGGCGCCGCAATCGAGCGCGCGGTGCACCTCGCGACTCAGTTGCTGACGCTCGCGCGGCACGAGCCGGAGGGAGCACCCATGCAGCCTCGCGCGCTCGCGCTCGACGGTCCCGTTCGCGAGGGGATCTCCGACGTTCACGCCCTTGCGGCCGCGCGGGGGATCGAGCTCAGCCTCGAGACGCAAGGCTCGCCCCAGGTGCTCGGCGACCCCGACGCCCTGAGGATCCTGGTGCGCAATCTCGTGGACAACGCGGTGCGCTACACACCCGCGGGGGGCAAGGTACGGGTGGGTGTCCTCGGCCCGGATGCCGGACCCACGGTGACGCTGCGGGTGGAGGACAACGGTCCCGGCATTCCGGCGAGCGAGCGCGAGCGCATCTTCGATCGCTTCTTCCGTCGCCCCGGTGCCGCGGAGGGCGGCACCGGCCTTGGACTTGCGATCGTGAAGGCGGTCGCCGAGCAACATGGTGCCCGGGTGAGTCTCGAGGATGCCACCCCGACCGGGCTGCGTGTGAGCGTGGCGTTTCCAGCGGTCCCGCCGCGCGCTTGAGCGCTTAAGACTCCCTTAAGCCTCGGAGCGCACATTTGCGCCCATCGATCCCGAAGGAGCTATGAGCCATGGAATTCAAGAAAACGACCCTTGCGCTGTCGGCGTGCGGCCTGTTCGCCTGCGGCGCGGCGGCCGGCTGGGTAGGTCCCGGCCTGTTCGCAAGCGACAGCGCGCTCGCGGCCGACGCGGTGTCCACGTCGAACGCGCCCGCACCGATCCCGCTCGCCTCGGCGCCGAACTATCGCGCAATCGTCGCGCAGAATCGCGCAGCCGTCGTGACCATCACCAGCAAGAGCATGCAGCGCACGATGGGCGGTGATGAGGAGGGTGATGACCAGGGCGACTCGAACGGTCAGCAGGGCGATGACAGCCCCTTCGGGCCGAACTCGCCGTTCGGCAACGATCCTTTCTTCCGCTTCTTCCGCGAGCTGCCGATGCAGCCGCACAACGTGCCGGTCGAGAGCCTCGGCTCGGGCTTCATCATCAAGTCCGACGGCGTGATCCTCACGAACGCGCACGTCGTTCGCAACGCGACGCACGTCATGGTGAAGCTGGCCGACAATCGTGAGTACCGCGCGAAGGTCATCGGCCTCGACAAGAGCACCGATGTCGCCGTGCTGAAGATCGATGCACAGAATCTGCCGACCGTGCGGCTCGGAAACTCCAATCAGCTCGAGGTCGGCGACTATGTGCTCGCGCTGGGCGCCCCCTACGGGCTGGCGGAGACCGCCTCTGCGGGGATCGTGAGCGCGATCGGTCGCGAGCTGGAGAACCAGGACGTGCCGTTCATTCAGACGGACGTGGCAGTCAATCCCGGCAACTCCGGCGGTCCCCTGTTCGACGAGCACGGCAACGTCGTCGGTATCAACTCGCAGATCTACAGCAACACCGGCGGCTTCGAGGGTGTCTCGTTCGCCATTCCGATCGACCTGGCCGTTCATGACGAGCAGCAGATCGTGAAGTACGGCAAGGTCCAGCACGCGAGGCTCGGTGTGGAGGTGCAGGCCGTCACTCAGGCTCTCGCGCGCTCGTTCAACCTCAACGCGCCGCAGGGTGCGCTCGTTGCGCAGGTCGAGCCGAACAGCCCGGCCGCCCGGGCAGGCCTTGAGACCGGCGATGTGATCCTGCGCCTGAACGGCAAACCGGTATCCGATTCCGGATCGCTCGCCGCGCAGGTCAGTGAGATGCAGCCCGGCTCCTCCGCGACCCTCGATGTGTGGCGCGCCGGGAAGAGCCTGAGCCTCAAGGTGACGCTGGGCAACGCCGCGAGCACGCCGAGTGAGCTGCAGGCGAACAACACGAACAACCTGCACGGCAAGCTTGGGCTTGCGGTCCGACCGCTCACTCCCGACGAGCGGCAGCAGGCCGGCGTGCCGGAGGGGCTGCTGGTGGAGCGCTCGACCGGTCCCGCGGCCGATGCCGGCATCCAGCCAGGCGACATCGTGCTGTCGGCCGACGGCACTGCGCTCTCGAGCGCCGAGCAGCTTCGCAAGATCGTGGGAACCCACAAGAACACGATCGCGCTGCTGGTGCAGCACGGCAATCAAAGGATCTTCGTGCCCGTCCAGCTGGGTTGAGAAGTGAAGCGAGAAGGCTCCCCCGCTTGCGGCGGGGGAGCCTTTTTTTTGGCTACACCTTGGGCTGCACGAGAGCCACAAGCTCGGCTTGCATGGCGGCGAAGACGCCCTGCCAGTCACCATGATGCGACTGGCGAAAGACACGCACGCTGGGGTACCACGGGCAGTCGGCGCGCTCGAGGAGCCAGCGCCAGTCCGGCACGTGCTTGAGCGCAACCCAGGTCGGGCGGCCGAGCGCGCCGGCGAGGTGAGCCAGAGCGGTGTCGGAGGTGATGATCAGGTCCAGATGCATCATGACGGCCGCGCTATCGAGGAAGGCCTGCGGGCCTGCGTCGAAGGTTTCCCCGAGAAGCTCCACGCCGAGATCCTGCGACGCGGCGCGCAACTCATTCGCTGGGGCGCCCTTCTGCAGGCTGATCAAGCGCACCGTAGGGATGGTGCTCAGCCGGGCGAACATCTCGAGCGGCAGCGACCTGCCCACATCGATGTGGCTGCGGCTGCCCTGCCAGACGATGCCGATCTTGAACCCCTCCTCGCCCAGCTGCTGACGCCAGCGCGCAGCGCGGGGCGGCTCTGAGAAGAGATACGGGACGCCCGCAGGAATGTCCGCGAGCGTCGTTCCGAAGGCGAGCGGCAAGCTCATGAGGGGGCAGTGCAGATCGTGCGCTTCGGGCCGCGCGTCGCGCGCGACGATACGAATGCCGGGGCCGAGCCCCGCGAGCAGCTCGCGCAGCTGCGGCTGCGCAGCGAGCACCACCCGTGCCCCGCGCGCGGCGGCCAGCTTCGCGTAGCGGCAGAATTGAATCGTATCGCCGAGCGCCTGATCGGCGTGTATTAGGAGGGTCTTGCCGGCGATGTCTTCCGCGCCTCGCCAGGTGGGCGCCGGGCTTGCGAAGCTCGGGTAGGAGCCCAGGCGCTTGCGCCATTCATAAAGCGGAAGCCCTGCGGCGAACTCACCCGCGAGCAGCAGGCACAGACCCTTGTTGAAGCGCGCGAGCGCGCAGCTGGGGTCGAGCTCGAGCGCACGGTCGTAGCTTGCGAGGGCTTCCGTGAAGCGCGCGAGATCGAAGAGCGCGTTGCCTCGATTGCAGTGGTTGACCGCCGCGGCTGGATCCTCGCGGATCGCAAGCTCGCTCTCGGCGAGCGCCTCGCCGGGGCGCTCGAGATCGCGCAGTGCATTGGAGAGATTGCCGTGCAGCCCGCTCATGCAGGGCTGCAGCTCGAGGGCACGGCGCCAGCTCGCAAGTGCCGCGGCGGGCTCCAGCAGCTCGTATTGCAACGTGCCGAGGTTGTTGTATGCGTCGGCGTAGTCCGCCTGCAGCGCCAGCGCGCGCTGGTAGCTCGCGGCCGCCTCGTCGTAGCGGCGCAACCCCTGCAGCACGAGCCCGCGATTGTTGTAGGCCATCGCGAAGCGCGGCTGCAGCGCGATGGCCCGCTCGAAGCTTGCGAGTGCTTCGGGCAGGCGTTGCAGGCGACGCAGGATGTTGCCACGGTTGTTGTGCAGCTCCGCGGCGCCCGGCCGCAGCTCGAGCGCCCGATCGAAGCTTGCGAGCGCCTGGGACGTGCGCTGCAGATGCCGCAGAGCGATGCCGCGGCTGTTGTGCGCGTCGACGTAATCGGGTCGCAGCGCCAGGGCCGCCTCGTAGCTTGCAAGCGCCTCGTCGTAGCGGCCGAGCGCCATGAGCGCCCCACCGAGGTTGAGGTGGGCCGCAGCCGCCTCGCCGAGCCGGCCGCCACGCTGCAGCTCGGTCGCGCGGGCGCGGAGCTCCTCGGGGGTCAACTCGAGGCCGCCTCGGCTCTGGTCAACGTAACCCGAAAGCGAGCAGCACGTTCCCCGGCTTGCCCATCAAGCCGCCCGCGCCGGAGGTGACGTAAAGCATGCCTCCCGCGACGATCGGGCCCGGCCCGTCGATTCCGCCTCCGTGGGCCGGCACACCATTGACGGTTTGGTATGCGCGGTTGCAATCGTACGTCCAGAGAATCGATCCGTCGGCCGTTGAATAGGCGCGTACTCCACCATCCATCGCACCGCTCAGCACGGCGCCGGGAATCGCGGTGAGGGCGGTACCCTGCCCCACGGCGCAGCCGAGACGGCCGGCGCAGAGCGGCTTCGGAGGCGGCATGCTCCAACGGGTTGAGCCGTCGGCGAGCTTCACGGCATGCACCCCGCCTGGGGTCGCCGTGAGCAGGTCCGCGGTGCCGAAGTAAGCCGTCCCATCCTCGATGGCGGTGCCCCACTGCCCACCGAAGCCGCTGCCCTTTCCGAAGCGATAGCGCCAGGCGATGCGGCCATCCCGCGGATCGAGCGCGAACGCCAGGCCTGATTTCTGCGGCAGCACCAGCAGCTCGCGCGAGCCGACGCGCGCCAGGGCCGGTGAGGCGGAGAAGTCGAAGTCCGGGCCGAGAGTGGCCGGGCACGCTGGCTTGTCCGCGCCGTTGTGCGCGTCGCATCCCATGATCCAGATGTCCGCGGCGAGCACCTGGCGCACCCAGCGCACGGCACCGGTCTTCATATCGAGGGCCAGGATCGCATTGGTCGTCGGTTGCGGCGGACCCGCGTAGCCGTTGCCCGTGGCGACGTACACGAGCCGTCGCCTTGCATCCACGGTTGGCGCCGACCAGATGCCACCTCCTGCGGGACCGTACATCTGCACGCCGTCCTTGTTCTTGCCCCGCGGTTGGCTCTCGCCCACCGTGAACGTCTTCCAGAGGAGCTTGCCGGTGCTCGCATCGAGCGCCGAGACACTGCCCCGGAAGGTGCAACAGGCGTAATCCCCCAGTGCCCCGCGACCTTCCTCGTTGAGACCCTGCACGCTCACGAACACTCGCCCGCCATAGACCGTCGGGGCACCGGTGATCGAGGCGGAGGGATGGTGCTCGACGTTCTGCACCCAGATCTCGTGGCCCCCTTCGGCATCGAGCGCGTAGGCGTTCGCCTTGCGGTCGGCGAAGTACACGGCGTAGCGCATCGCCCCGCTCGGGGCCCGGTAGCGGCTGACCGAGAGTGCCGTGGCGACACCGGCGCGCGCCTTGTAGGTCCAGTAGGTGCAGCCGGTGGTCGGATCGAGCGCGTGCACCTGCCCGTTCTCGCTCGCGACGAACATCCGACCGCCCGCGACCGCAGGCTGGGTGCGAAGCGTCACGATGTTCGCAAAGCCGAATGCCCACTTGAGCTCAAGACGCGGAAGGTCCGCGGCGGTCAGGCCGCCCCGCTCGCGCGTCTGCGAGCGGGTGTTCGCGATGCCGTTGCCCCAACCGTTCCAGCCCGGACCCCGGTCGGGATTGGACATGGGCACGCTCGTCGGACAGGGTCTACCAGCCTCGAGCGCGGGATCGAGGGGCTTTGCGCCGAGCGGCCGGCCGCTTGCATATTCCGCGACCGCGCGACGCTCGGCCATGGTGAGCGCTGCGCCCTGGGCCTGCATCTTGCCGTTCGTGAGGGCATTCACGATCGCCTCCGGCGGGAGGTTGTGCAGGAACTCGCGCGGCGGCGCATGCGTCGCGCCCGCACCGGCGATGGGGTTGATCCCGGCCATGGGTCCCATCTGGGCAAGCCCGATGTGGCATGCGGCGCAAACCCTGCGGAAGACTGCCTCGCCATCGACCGCATGGGCCGCGGTCTCGGCCGCCCAGGCAAGGCTCGATGAGCCGGAGCCGGCAACGAGGAGCGTGGCGGTCAGCAGGAACTTGGATCGCATCGTGATACCCCCCCAGCGCGCCGCTGTGCTCGGGATGCAAGCGGCGGACACATTCGGATGCGGTCAAAATATCAGATGCCGCAGGAGTAAGCTGTAGCCGACCGCTTCCGGCGGCTTCCCAGGGGCGCAAGGAGTCAGGAGATGGGCAAGAGGATTCTGCTGATCGCGGGCGATTTCGGCGAAGACTACGAGACGATGGTGCCGTTCCAGGCATTGCAGATGGTGGGCCATACCGTGCATGCGGTGTGTCCCGAGAAGAAGGCCGGCGAGTTCGTCGCGACCGCCATTCACGACTTCGAGGGCCATCAAACCTACTCGGAGAAGCCCGGACACCGCTTCACGCTCAATGCGACCTTCGCGGATGTGAAGCCCGATCAGTACGACGCTCTGGTGTTGCCCGGGGGCCGCGCCCCGGAGTATCTACGCACCGATGCGAGGGTCATCGAGCTGGTGCAGCACTTCGCGCGCGCCGGCAAGCCGATTGCGGCGATCTGTCACGCGGCGCAGATCCTGGCGGCCGCGGGGGTCATCCGTGGCAAGCGCGTTTCGGCCTATCCAGCCTGCGCGCCCGAGGTGCGGCTTGCCGGTGCCGACTACGCGCAGATTCCGGTGGACCAGGCGGTCACGGACGGCTCGCTCGTCACCGCTCCGGCCTGGCCTGCGCATCCGGCGTGGCTTGCGCAGTTCCTGGCCGTGCTCGGGACGCGCATCACGCACTGAGCGCGGGGCAAACCACTCAGCGGTGAGCGGCCTGCTGCGGCGTGGCGCTCGCAGCCGCCGCACCAGCCTCGCTCAGCTTGCGCAGGATGCGGTCCTGCACCCACTTGGGACTCCACCAGTCGATCGGCGTGACGGCATTCCCGCCGAGCAGCATGGTGAAGTGCAGGTGGTCCCCGCCGGCGAGTCCTGTCGAGCCCGTGCGTCCGAGCACCGCGCCCTGATCGACCATGTCACCCACCTTCACGGAGATGGAAGACATGTGGCCATAGAGCGATTGCAGGCCCATGCCGTGATCGATGATCACGCAGTTGCCGAAGATATCGAGCCAGCCGGCGTGCACGATGCGGCCGCGATTGGAGGCGTGGACCGGCGCGCCGGCGACCGATGCGAGGTCGTAGCCGAGGTGTACCTGGTGATCGATCACCTCACCCTTGTAGACGTAGGTGCGCTGATCGGCGAAGCCCGCCTCCACCGCGGTGTTGACCATCTGCTTGAAGGGTCCCCGCCAGAGGATCTCCGGCGCCGAGGACGCTGCGAGCGCCGCGATGCGGACGTTATCCTCGCTGCGCAAGTCACGGTTGATCCTGAGGAAGGCGGCCAGCAGATTCGAGGGATCGGCAACCTTCAACTGCGGCGCCTGCTGCAGGATCGGAGGCACGACCTTCTGCAGGAAGCGGTCGTCGATCGGGATGCGGCTTTCCCTGAAGCTCTTCGGAGTGACGCGATAGTCGAACGTCGCACGGGCTTCGTTGCCCACATCGTCGCGTGCGAAGAGGCTGATCGGCGTGGTGGGCGGCTGATCCCAAAGCAACGCGAAGAAGGCGACCTTCAGCCCCGGATCGGCACCGGCGATGTGGGCGCCCGATGCGGGGTAGCCCCGGTATTCGTAGTTGCCCACGCGAACGCCCGAGGAAGCATCGGCCGGCGAGACGTGATAGACCACCATCTCCGAGCCGCCCTGGTTGATGAAATGGAATCTCGAGAGGACCGAGAGCACGGGCGGCGTCAAGCGCACGGCAAGATCGCGCGTGACGGTCGAGGAGACCTGCCGCAGGCCGAACAGCACGGGCCGGGAAGCCGTGACGATGATCCGCGCGTTGCCCTCCGTGAGCTGCGGATCCTGCTCCTTGCCGAGCGGGCGCGTGAGCGTCACCGCACCATTCGCCGCACGCGGGAGCTGCGCAGCGTCCGCCGCGGTGAGCGTCACGAGCGGTACGCGGCTCGCGCCCTGCTCGAGTACCACGTCCACGCTCTTGAGCTTGCCACCCGGCGTCCGGATCGCAACGGCGAGCTGGCTCGAGCGGCCGATCGCGGCCGTGGGTGAGGCGATGTCGATGCTCGGTCCGGAGGCGCGTCCGGCAGCATACCAGGCGATGCCCGCGGCAATTGCGAGCAGCACGACGAATCCGAACAGTTTTTTCATTCGCGCGATTGTACCATCCGCCCCAACGACGAAAATGTCGAAGGGTTCTCGTGCTCGCAGTCGTCGGCGCATTGCCGGAGGAGATCTCGCTCGTCGTGGCGAGCCTCACCGATGCGAGCGCGCGCGTGCTCGGCCGGCGCACGTTCCATGTCGGAGCCTTTCACGGCACGCCAGCTGTCGCGGTTTTCTCGGGCTGGGGAAAAGTCGCCGCCGCGGCGACGGTCACTCAGCTCATCGCATCCTTTCCGATCACGCAGCTGGTATTCAGCGGCGTGGCTGGTGCCGTCCAGCACGGACTATCGATCGGGGACGTCGTCATCGGGACGGGCCTGCTGCAGCACGACATGGATGCCAGACCGATCTTCCCTCGCTATGAGGTGCCGCTCATCGGGAAGTTTCTGTTCGAGCCCGACCGCGAGCTGCGCGCGGGGCTCGAGCATGCGGCACGCGAGTTCCTCCGCGAGGACCTCCATGCGGTCGTCGCGGCAAGCGAGCTTGACTTCTTTCACGTGCGCTCGCCGAAGGTCACCGGCGGGGTGATCGCAAGCGGGGACAAATTCTTCGCGAGCACCGCCGAGGTCGCCGCGCTTCGCGAGCGGTTGCCGCTCGTCGCCTGCGTCGAGATGGAGGGCGCGGCGGTCGCTCAGGTGTGCGAGGAGTACGGCATGCCCTTCGGCATCGTGCGCACGCTCTCGGACTCCGCCGATGAGAGCTCGCCGCACGATTTTCCGCGCTTTGCCCGCCAACTGGCACGGCACTACTCCGCGGGGATCCTCGCACGGCTGGTGCGGGAACTGTAATCCCGGGACACGTCGTGTCAGTGAGTCGCAAGGTGGCCCACGTTGGGCCATACTAGAGTCGGCTCGGGCGGCGCTGCGCCGAGCCGTTGGGGGCCGCGATGCAAGCGAAGAAAGGGTTGGAACAAGCCCTGCCACGCGTCTCGATCACCATTCTTGTTGCGCTCGTTGGCATCTGCACTGCGGTGCTGCCGGCGCGTGCGGAGGACTGGCTACCGGTCACGGCGGCGGAGCTCGGCATGACCGCGGAGCCGAAGGCTCCGGGCGCGCCGGCGATCATTCTCTACCGCCAGGTCGACCGCAACGATGCGGCGTTCTACGAGCAGATCTACGTTCGGATCAAGATCCTGACCGAAGCGGGCCTGAAGCAGGCGAATGTCGAGATCCCGTATGAGAAGGACTACGAATCCATTCGGGACGTCGAGGCGCGCACGATCAGACCCGACGGCAGCATCGTCGCATTCGACGGAAAAGTTTACGAGCAACCGGTGTTCAGCAGTCGTAGCACCAACATCTGGACCACGAACTTCACGATGCCCGCCGTTGCGGTCGGGAGCATCATCGAATACCGGTTTCGACACCATCTGCGAAGCTTCTGGGCATACGGCTCGAGATGGTTGCTGAACGCCGATTTGTTTACGAAGTATGCGAGGTTCTCACTCGAGCCCAATCGGTTTTTCACGGTGCGCTGGAGCTGGCCGCTCGGGTTGCCCGAAGGGACCCGGCCGCCGCAGATCGCGCACGGCTCGATCACCATGGAAGCTCACGACATTCCGGCGTTCGTGAAGGAGCCCCATATGCCGCCGGAGGCGGCGGTGAGGCTGCGTGTCGACTTCGATTATTTCAACGGTCACTTGGAGAAGAATCCGGACATCTTCTGGAGGAATGCCTCGAGAAGGGGCTCGGTGGTCGTGGATCGATTCATTGGGGCGCAGCGCTCCATGGTCCGGGCGCTCCCGCAGATCGTGCTGCCCGGGGATCCTCCGGAGGTGAAGCTGCGCAAGATCTACGCCCGCACACAGCAGATCGAGAACCTTTCGTTCGAGCGCGCGAAAACCAGCCAGGAAGTGGATCGCGAGAACCCGAAAGACATTCACGATGCCGGAGATGTCTGGAGTCGTGGTTACGGTAGCGGGTTGCAGATCACCCTGCTGTTCGTGGGGCTGGCGCGAGCTGCAGGGGTCGAGGCATATCCGGTGGCCGTCTCTTCCCGCAACGCGTACTTTTTCGACCCCCGCCTCATGAATTTCCGGCAACTCAACTCGACAATCGTCCTCGCGAAGCTGGACGGCAAGGAGATCTACCTTGCCCCGGGAGTCCCCTTCGCTCCTTTCGGCCTGCTTCCCTGGGACGAGACGGGTGTGACGGGGCTGGTACTCGACTGGAATGGAGTGCGCTGGGTCGAGACTCCCTTCCCTGACGCCTCCGTTTCCCTGGTCGCGCGGAAGGCGAATCTGCACCTGGACGAGGACGGCGCGATCGAGGGGAAGGTCGTCGTGACCTATTCAGGGCTCGAGGCGCTCTCGCGCCGCTTGCGCGAGCGCAACGAGGATGGCCCGGCCCGCACTCAGTTCCTGGAAAACGACCTGAAACGCGCCGTTCCCGCCGGAAGCGAGGTGACGCTCACCAACGAGCCCGATTGGCGCAGTTCCGATCCGCAGCTCGTAGCCGTGTACGACCTGAAGGTGCCCGGATGGGTGAGCGCCGCCGGCCAGTATCACCTGCTCCCGGTTGGATTGTTTGGAGCCGAAGAGAAGCAGGAGTTCGTATCTGCCGAACGCATCTATCCACTGTATTTCGAGTTTGCGTTCGATCATCACGATGATGTAGCCATCGAGCTGCCCTCCGGGTGGCGTGTGAGCAGCGCGCTGCAGCCTCGTCGAGCCGACTATGGAGCGCTCGTCTACGGAACGGCCGTGGAGAGTGCGAAGGGGAAGTTGCAGGTGTACCGCGACTTGACGCAGAACGCCATGATGCTGAAGACCAGCCAGTACGATGCAGTCCGAGATTTCTTTCAGAGCGTGAGAACCGGCGATGAGGAGCAGATCGTCATATCCCTCGAGACGTCCGCCGCGACACGCTGAACGCCACGGCCCGCACCGCCGGATCGCAATCGCTGCCCTGATCCTGGCGATGCTCGCCGCTCGCGCAGCGGCGGCCGGTGTGCCCGACTGGGTTCGGGCGCACCTGAGCGTGCCTCTACCGGCGCACGGTGACAAGACGAGTGCGGTGGTGCTTTATTCCGAGACGACGGTGAACGTCGAGCGCGACGGTAAGATCCGGCAGCTGCAACGCCGGGTGTTCAAGATTCTGCGGCCGGAGGGCAGGGCGCGAGGCGGGGCCGCAATCACCTTCCTCACCTCACAAACGCGCATCAGGCGCATGCACGGGTGGTGCATCCCCGCCGAGGGAAAGAACTACGAGATCGGGGACCGCGAGGCCGTCGAGACCGCTCTGGCGGGCATTCTCAACGGGGAGCTGGCCGGGGACGTCCGCACCCGGTTCCTGCAGGTTCCGGGCGCCGACCCCGGCAGCATCATTGCCACGGAGATCGAGACAGAAAGCACGCAACCCTACAACCAGCCCATCGAATGGGTGGTTCAGGATACGGTACCCGTCCGGGAGGCACGCTACACGCTCGAGGTGCCTGCCGGGTGGACCTACGAGGCGACGTGGCTTCACCACGAGCCGGAAGAGCCGACGTCGCTCGGTCGTGGCCAATGGCAGTGGACGGTCACAGACGAGCCGGCGCTGCTGCTCGAGAGGAGGATGCCGCCGGCCCAGCAGGTGCTTGGGCGCGTGGACATCGCGCTGATTCCGCCCGGCGGCAAGTTTCGCGGATTCAAGAGCTGGGATGCGGTGGCGGCGTGGTATCTCGGTCTCACGCTCGATCGGCGTGAACCTTCCGCGGCACTGAAGCAAAGGGTCGCCGAGCTCACGGCATCGGCGCCAACCCTGCTCGCAAAGATGCAGGCGCTGGCGAGCGCCGTCCAGAGCGACATCCGCTATGTCGCCATCGAGCTCGGCATCGGCGGGTATCAGCCGCATAGGGCAGCGGATGTCCTGACGCACGGCTACGGGGATTGCAAGGACAAGGCGACGCTGCTCACCACGATGCTGGCCCAGATCGGGGTGGATTCCTACTACGTGTTCATCAATTCGGCGCGGGACGCCATCACTCAGGACAGCCCGGCGAACATCGGATTCAATCATGTCATTGTCGCGATGCGGCTGCCCGAGGAGGTCCAGGACCCGGCGTTGCAGGCAGTCCTCCGGCATCCCAGGCTGGGCCGACTTCTGCTTTTCGATCCGACGGACCCGTACACCCCATTCGGCCGCTTATCAGGTGCTCTGCAGTCGAGCTACGCGCTGCTCGTCACGCCCGACGGAGGTGAGCTCGTCAAGACGCCCCTCATGCCCATCGAGGGCAACGGCATTCACCGAACGGCGCACTTGACACTGGATGGCAATGGCACTCTGCACGGAGAGGTTCAGGAGCTGTGGCTTGGCGACCGTGCTTCCGCGCAACGCGCGGCGCTCAGCTCCGCCGCAGGCGAAGCCGATCGGACCCGGCCCGTGCAGGCGGTGCTCGCGAGCTCGCTCGGCGTATTCGACATCCTCAAGGCGACCGCCGAGGATGGGCAAGCTCCCGGCCACCCGCTCGAGTGGCGCTACACGCTCGAGGCGCCGAGCTACGCAAAGCGCGCAGGCAACCTCCTGCTCGTGCGGCCGCACGTCTTCGGGAATCTCTCGAGCGATCTGATGGAGACTCCGGAGGCGCGTGCCTATCCAGTGGAATTCGGCGGACCCGAGCGCGATACGGATGAGTTCGACATCGCCTTGCCACCTTCCTACGAGGTCGATGAGCTACCGCCTCCCGTCGATGTCGATGACGGCTTCGCCTCCTATCACAGCAAGACCCAGGAGGTCGCACACGTTCTTCGCTACACGCGCACCTTCGAGATGCGCGCAGTGACCATTCCCGCGGCGAGCGCGGCAAAGCTCAAGCAGCTCTACCGTACGATCGAAGGGGACCAGCGCGCGATGGCAGTGCTCAAGTCCATCCCGTAGTCGCCTCACCGCCAGGCCAGGGCCGCTGTCGCGGTCGATCAAGGCAGCGCGAAGACCCACACCTCCGCGCCATGCTCGGGCGGATTCTGAATCTCCGGCACGAGCACCGGATAGGTGGACGGAATGGAGCCTCCCCCGCCCACCACCACCGCAAGGTACTGCTTGCCCTGCACGCTGAAGGAGATCGGGCAGGAATTCGGGATGTCGTTCAGGCGCACCTGCCAGAGGGGCTTGCCGCTCGCATCGTCGTAGGCCTTGAGGTCGCGATCCATCGAGCCTGCAAAGACGATTCCGCCTGCGGTGTCCAGCATGCAGGTGGTCTCGGGCGCACGCTGCCGCTCGATCCACACGGCCTTCCGGGTCTGCAGGCTGAACGCTTCCACGCGGCCGAACTTGCCGTCGCTTTCGGGCCGAGCGCGGATGTACCAGTTGTATCCGGAGGAGAGATTGCCGCGCTGCCCCGGGGGCGCGGGGATCAGATCCATGCAGGTCTCCTGCATCGGAACGTAGAGAATGCCGGTTGCCGCGTTGTAGGAGCCCGCGATCCAGTTGCGACCGCCGCCCGGATGCGGGCAGATGGTGTGCGGCTTGCCGTCCCCGACCACCACCGCCGGATTGATGGTCTTCTCGCCCGTGCGCGGATCGATCGAGGCAACGACGTTCTGGATGCCCAGGTCGTGGGAGAAGATGTAGCGGCCAGTCGCGGCATCCATGCCCTCGTAGATGCCCATCTTGCCGGAGGTCACGACCAGCTTGTGCGGCGCGCCGTTCACGGGCAGCTCCATCAGCTGCTGCTCGAACGCCCAGTCGAGGTCCCATTGGTCGTTGTGCACGTGCTGGAAGTGCCACACGAGCTTGCCGGAGTCCGGATCGATCGCGAGCGTCGAGTCGGTGTAGAGCCCCTCATTGGTCACGCCGGGTGCGTGGATCAAATGCAGCAATGGGCCGGTATCGTAGGTCTGTCCGACGCCGAAGTACGCAAGCTTCAGCTGCGGGTCGTAGCTGCCGGCCGTCCATACGGAGGCTCCGCTGCGCTTCTCGACCGGCAGTCCGTTCCAGCTGTTCCCGCCGGGCTCACCCGGCTGGGCGATGCTGTGGAAGTGCCACAGGACGCGGCCCGTTTGAAAGTCGAGTCCAACGATGCCTGCGCCACCGGGCGCAAGGCCCGTGATGCCCTGCATCACCTTGCCCTGTGCGACGAGCGGTCCGCCCGTCAGCCGCCAGCCTGCCTTGTAGTCGGCGATGGGCGAGTCCCAGATCACCGAGCCCGTTCGCACATCGAGCGCGACGACGTGCACATCGGAGGTGGGCACGAGCAGCCGATCGCGATAGATCGCAAGATTGCGCTTGATGGCCAGCTGCGCATCCCCAGGAAGCCTGCGCGAGTACTGCCACAGGAGGTCGCCGGTGACGGCGTTCAGTGCCTGGACGTTATCACCGTAGGCATGGACGAAGAGCACTCCGTCGTGCTCGAGGGGGGTGGCCTCGTTGGGCCCGTTCGGAAGCGACCACGCCCATACCACCCGCAGAGCTTCCACGTTGTTGCGCGTGATCTCGGCGAGCGGACTGAAGCCGTGATCGTCATACGTGCGGCGCCAGAGGAGCCATTCGCTTGCCGGTGGATTGCGCAACAGCGCATCGCTCACGCTCGTTATGCGATCGAGCGGACTGGGAAGCACGACCGGAGGCATTGGGGGCGCGAGGGGCGACAAAGGCATCATCGGCGGCGCCGGCGCCGTGGGGCCCCACGGGATGGTCAGCATCGCAAGCTTGGCGGGATCGGAGGGCAGGCTTGCCTCACCCGCCTGGCCGCCGTTCACCGCGAGGATGTACGCGACGACCTGCGCAGTGGTTTCCGGCGAGAGCGATGCGGGCTTTCCCGGAGGCATGCGCGTGTGGATGTACGTGAAGAGCGCCGCGGCGGTCTTGCCGCTCCAGTTCTGACTGAAACGGTTTCCGTCGAGAGGGGTGGCAAACTCGCTGCCGCTCAGATTCTGGCCGTGACAGCTCGCACAGGTCAGCAGGTACGCAGCCCTGCCCGCCGCAGCCTGGCTCGCAGTGAACCTCGCCACCGGGCCTTTCAAATGCGGCGTGCGGCCGGGTGCCTGTGCGGATGCGACGAAGGACTGCAACAGCGCAGCCAGGAGCGCCAGAGACACCGCCCCGGGTGCCGCGCGTGAGTGTGGGCAGGAAGACATGCATCACCCCCTCGTGACGAGCTCTCGAGGAGAGCCGCCTCGCCGGCCTGGAAGCCTACCCTAACGCAGGCGACCGCGGGGACAGGTCCGTGCCACGGCATCGCCGCGTGCACCGTTAGAACTTCCAGCGGGGCTGTGGCAGCATCTCGTCAACGCGGAACATGCGCAGCCGTTGCACCATTCACCCGCCATATGCCAATGCCCCCCCGATCAGGCGCGCAATCGCCTCGTCCTGACCGCGAGGGCGTCGAAGCGTGCGCCTGCGAGCGGCGGGCTCATGCCTGAGCCGGCGGGGAGCGCCCCGCGGCGCGCCTGCTGATCACAGGATATCGGATGACTGCCGGCATGCGGCGCGATGTGCGATGGGCGCCGAGGCTCCTCGTGTACGCCCTGTTGCTCGCCTGCAGCGCTCTGTCCGCGCGCGTCGCGCACGGGGCGGATCCGCAGCCCTACCGCATTCAGTTCGCATCCACGGGCCATGGCGCGCTCGACTCTACGATCAAGGCAACGTCCCAGCTGCAAACGCTGCGCACCTCGGCGCCGGTCAATGCGTACGGCTTGATCGCGCGCGCGCGCGGCGATGTGGATCGGTTGAAGACCGTGCTCGAGAGCTTCGGCTACTACGAAGGCTCGGTGGACATCACGATCGAGGACCTGGCGCTCGATGCACCCACCCTGGGCGATACACTGAGCGCCCTGCCCAAAGGCAAGGACGCGCAAGTCAAGATCGCGGTGGCGACCGGACCGCTGTTTCACGTCGGCAGCGTCGAGCTCAAGGGGAGCCTGCCCCCGGGAACGAAGCTCGACCTGCCCGCGGGCGCGCCCGCGGTGGCCTCCACGGTCCTGGCGGCAGGATCCGCACTGCAGACGGCCATGCAGGACGACGGCTATGCGTTCGCCACCGTCAATTCACCCGTGGCGTACGAGGATCCGCAAAAGCAGGTGCTCAACCTCGTGTTCGAGGTTGACGCCGGAAAGCGTGTGGAGGTGGGTGAGATTCGCTTCCAGGGGCTCAAGCGCACGCACGAGTTTCTGCTGCGCAGGCGACTTCTGCTGCATACCGGCGAGCAGTACAACGCCGCAAACGTGGAGCGCGCCCGCAAGGATCTGCTCAGCCTCGGCATCTTCTCTTCCATATCGGTGCGCCTCGGTCAGGAGCCCGACAAGCTGGGGCGCGTACCCGTGACGTTCGTGGTGCGGGAGCGGCCGCGACATGCAGTCGGCCTCACGGGGTCCTACTCGAGCGATCTGGGCGTGAGCGGCGGCGTGACGTGGAGCGACCGAAACATCTTCGGCAACGGCGAGGAGCTCGATCTGACCGGCACGATGATCGACCTGGGAGGCACCTCTGCGGTGGGGCTTGGATACGATACGAGCGCCAAGTACATCTTTCCGGACTTCGGTCACCGCGACCAGTCGCTGCAGCTCGCGCTCGGGGCCATCAAGCAGAACCTGCAGGCCTACGATCAGACCGCCGAGACCGCGGGCGTCACGCTCACTCGCAAGCTCTCGAGCGTCTGGAACGCGACCGCCGGGGTCACTGCCGAGACCGAGCAGATCGTCCAGGGCGGCTGCATCGGTGATGTCGCGTACTCGCTCGCCTCGCCCGAGAGTTGCGCGACGAGCGCCGAGCTCGGCGGTGTCACGCCACCGCCTCCCGCGCAGCTCTCCCACTACTACACGCTGTTCGGCCTGCCGCTCAGCGTCTCTTACGATTCGACGAACCTCAGCTCCCCGCTCGACGACCCGTTGCATGGCACGCGCGGGGCCCTCACCCTCACCCCGACGCTCTCGCTAGGGCATCCCAGCGCGCACTTCCTCATGGAGCAGGCGAGCATCTCGCATTACATCGATCTTCATGATCTGTTCGGGACAGCACCCGGGCGCACCGTGCTGGCTGCACGTGCCATGGCCGGCATTGCCGTGGGCGCCGGGGAGTTCAGCCTGCCGCCCGATCAGCGCTTCTATGCCGGCGGAAGCGGCACGGTGCGCGGATACAACTATCAGTCCGTCGGCCCGCAGTTCACCGTGCCGGGAGGCAACCCGATCGGAGGTACGAGCATGACGGCGGTCGACATCGAGCTGCGGCAACGGATCGCCACCAACTTTGGCGCCGCGCTCTTCGTCGACGGCGGCGGCGTGAGCGAGAGCCAGAGCCTCGTGCCCGTGAGCACCGGCGCGCACTGTGTCGCACCACCGCCGCTTGGCGCCGCGCCGCCCGCAGCATCGCAGAGCGGCGTCTTCTGCCTGGGGGTCGGAACGGGCATCCGTTATTACACTCCGATCGGGCCGATCCGCGTGGACTTGGCACTGCCGAGCGTGCGGCGCGAGGATGATGCGCGGTTCGAGGTCTACATCGGGCTGGGACAAGCATTCTGATGCGCAGGGACGATGAGAATGAGCCGGACGCCGAGGCGCCGCGCGTGAGCCTGCCGCGCAAGGCGCTGCGGGCGGCGGCCTGGAGTGCCGGTACGCTCGTGGGACTCGTGATCGTGCTCGCCGCCGGCGTCCTGGTTGCGGGCAACACCCCCGGGGGTCGAGCGCTCATCGAGCGCACCACCGCCCGGCTCACCAGGGGCAAAGTGCAGCTCGTGGGGCTCGGGGGACGTTTCCCCTCGCAGATCGAGCTCGGCCGATTTCAGCTGAGCGACGACGAGGGAGTGTGGCTGACCGCCGATCACATCTCGCTGCGCTGGTCTCCGCTCGCCATGATCGACTATCACGTGAAGGTCCAGAGCGTGCATGTCGTGCGGCTCGACATTGCGCGACGGCCGGTGAGTCACTCGCCCCCGCATCGCGGAGGCAGGCTGCCCGAGATCGACGTGGGGCAGCTCGGGATCGATACCCTCGTGCTCGGGCGGCAGCTCGTGGGCATGAGCGCCACGCTCTGGGTACGAGGCAGCGGGCATCTCGAATCGCTCGCGGATGCGCGAGCGCACATCGTCGCGCGTCGCTGGGGCGGCAACGGCGACTACGAGGTGCAGCTCGCCTTCGACCGCTCCCGCATGGATGCGACCGTGAAGCTCGAAGAGCCCGCCGGGGGGCCGCTCGAGCATCTCGCGCAGGTGCCCGGACTCGGAGCGCTCGAGGTGACCGGCAGCCTCTCAGGGCCGCGCCAGGCAGAGAAGGTCACCCTCACCGCAAGCGCCGGATCTCTGCAGACACACATCGACGGTACCCTCGATCTGCGGCACGCCGCGGCCGATCTCGAGTACACCCTGGCCTCGGGGGCCGTAGCTCCGCGGCCGGGCATTGCCTGGCAGCACCTGCAATCGCGCGGGAGATGGACCGGCGGGCTACGTGCGCCGCAGGCAAGCGGAGAGCTGTCGATCGATGCGCTGCAGCTGCCTGCACGGGTGAGCCTCGCCAGCCTGGATGCGAAGCTGGGTGCCATGGGTGGTGCGCTGTCCCTGGACGCCACGGCGAGTGGCCTTGCAATCCCGAATGTGGCGCGCGAGCTGCTGCAGGCCTCGCCGTTTCGGCTGCATGCAACGCTGAGCCTCGATGCGACGAGCCGGCCGCTGGAGGTGACGCTGCAGCAACGCTTGATTGCCCTGAAGGCGCGGGCGGTGACCGCCGGTGAGCGAAGCGTGACGTTCGCGCTCACTCTGCCGGACCTTGCCCCCTTTGCGGCGCTCGCCCGACAGCGGCAGGTGCGAGGGTCGGCCACGGTCTCCGGCAAGTTGGCGCAGAGCGCCGCAGCGATTCGCCTGGATGCCAGTGCGATCGCGGCTCTCGCCGCGCCGAGCATGGCGGCGGGACTGCTCGGCCGCAGCGCACGGTTGCAGCTCGGGGCGAGGATGACCGCGCAGTCGATCGACGTCGACCGGTTGACGCTCGACGGGCGGGCGTTGACGTTCGCCGCGAGCGGCAGCATGCAGCGCGCGACGGCGAGCGGCACATCGAATTCACGGCGCGCTCCGAACGATCTGCGTGCGCGCTGGTCGCTCGAGATTCCCAATCTCGCTGCGCTTTCGGCCAGTCTCCAGGGGAGGCTCAAGGCGACGGGCCAGCTCGCGGGCGCCCCGCACGCCCTGGGGGCCGAGCTGCAGGCGATGTCGACGCTTTCGGTGCACGGCTCTCCTGCAGGCTCGCTCGCGCTGAACGTGCAGGCGCACGGCCTGCCCTCCGCACCGAGCGCCGCCATCGAGGCGAAGGGCAGCTTCGCTGGCTCGCCGTTGCAGCTCGAGGCATTCTTCGCCCGCGGCGGAGCCGATGCCTATCGCCTGGAGATCCGGCGCACCGACTGGAAGAGCGCGCATCTGGAGGCCAATCTCGAGACCGGCGCAAACCTCTCGCAGGGCCGGGGAAGCTTCCACCTCGCGATCGGCCAGCTCGCCGACCTCGAGCCCCTGATCGGAAAGCCGATCCAGGGCAAGCTCGTAGGCGATCTCGCCCTGCAACCCGATGGTGGCCGCACGCACGTGCAGCTGCAGCTCGATGCGCACGACCTCACCGCGGGCAGCGTGTCCACGGATGCAAAGCTCTCCGGCTCGGGCCCCATCGATGCGGTGCGCCTCGAGCTCGCCGCGCAGTCGCACAACCTGCTCGGCAAGCCTGCGAGCCTCACGGCGACTGCGCAGCTGAACGCGCCTTCGCGAGTGCTCGAACTGCAGAGCACCGAGGCGCGCTACCACGGTCAAACCGCCCGGCTCCTGTCTCCCGCACGGCTTGCGTTCGCGAATGGGCTGCGGGTGAGCGATCTGCGGCTCGGAGTGCAACATGCCGTGCTGGAGCTCGGGGGCGAGGTGATTCCGGAGCTCGACGCACACGCGGCCCTGCGCGGAATCGATGCCCCGCTCGTGAACTCGTTCGCGCGGCAATTCCTCGCGCAGGGCACTTTGAGCGCCGATGCACGCCTGCACGGAACGCTCAAAGCCCCCTCGGGACACGCGAGCCTGCGAGTCAGCGCGTTGCGATTTGGCGACCCCAGCGCCGGGGCGCTGCCGCCGCTCGATCTACGCGCCGATGCGGAGCTCATGGGGACCACCGCCAGCGTCGATGCAGCGTTGAGCGCGGGCAGCGGATCGCAGCTGAGGATCACGGGCCAGGCACCCCTCAACGCGAGCAGCACGGTGGATCTGAAGCTCTCCGGCAAGCTCGATGCCGCCTATGCCAATGCTTTCCTCGAGGCCCACGGAGAGCGCGCCGCGGGTACCCTCACGATGGATGCGACCGTCCAGGGGCCTGCGCAGGCCGCCGAGATCGGCGGCTCCATCCAGCTCGCCCATGGGGACATTCGCGACTACGCGCAGGGAGTTCACTTCGGCGACATTACTGCCCACATCGTCGGGGGTCAGGGCACGCTGCGAATCGCAAGCCTCACCGCGCGCGCCGGCGGCGGTGATCTCTCGATGACGGGGACCCTGGGCGTGCTGCAACGGAAGATGCCGATCGACCTGAAGCTCACCGCGAAGAACGCGCAACCCATCACGAATGACATCCTGACCGCGAACCTCAACGCGGACATGACCCTGCAAGGCACGCTGCGCGAGCACATGGAAGTCGCCGGAACCGTCCGGGTGAACCGTGCACTCATCGGAATTCCAAACAGTCTTCCGCCCAACGTGCAGGTGCTGAACGTCGTGCGACCGGGGCAGGCACCCCCTGCACCCACCGCGCGGCGCCTGGTCATCGGCCTCGACATCACGCTCGATGCGCCCCGCAACATCCTGGTGCAGGGACGCGGTCTGAACGCCGAGCTCGGCGGCGAGGTGCGCATTCACGGCACCACGCGCGAGCCCGCGGTGAGTGGCGGCTTTCAGCTGATCCGGGGCACCTTCTCCCTCGCGAGCTCGCAGCTCAACTTCACGATGGGAGATGTCAGCTTCAATGGCGCGGGACTGCGCGGCCACATCGATCCCACGATCGACTTCGTCGCGCAGGCCAGCGCCGCGGACGCGACGGTCACGATGCACATCACCGGGCTCGCGGACTCACCGCGCTTTGACCTGAGCAGCACTCCCCCGCTGCCACAGGATGAGATCCTTGCTCGGCTGCTCTTCGGCGAGACGGCTTCGCAGCTCACGGCCGTGCAGCTCGCACAGATCGGCGCCGCACTCGTCAGCATGACGGGTGTCGGCGGCGGAGGGATCAACCCGCTCGAGAAGATCCAGCGCGCGCTCGGGCTCAACGTGCTGACGGTCGGCAGCGCTCCCAATACCGGCACCAATCCCAATCAGAACAATGGCGCCGCGGTGACAGCCGGGCGCTATGTCACGAGCCGCGTGTTCGTTGCTGCCACCCAGAGCACGACCGGGGTGAGTCAGCTGCAGGTCGACGTGGACCTGACGAAGCACCTCAAATTGCAAACGCGGCTCGGAAACGGTACTGCCACGGCACAGGGCATCACGCCCGAGAACGATCCCGGGAGCAGCATCGGACTCACGTATCAATTCCAGTACTGAGTTGGGGGCCGGCATGATTTCACGGGTTATGGCGCCGCGTGCGCACAGGCTGGGACGCGTTGCGGCCGCCACCGCAGCGGTGCTCATCACCGGGTCGGCACAAGCACAGCTGAACCCAAGTCTGTTTCGAGGAATGCAGTGGCGCAACATCGGACCATTCATTGCGGGCAAGGTGGATTCGGTCTCGGGAGTCAACGGGCGCCCGGGGATTGCGTACGTGGGTACCGACAATGGGGGTATCTGGAAGACCGTGAACGCCGGCGCCACCTGGCTTCCGCTTACCGATGCAGTGCACGCTGTCCGCGGCTTCACGGCACTGGCGGTCGCGCAGTCGCGCCCATCGATCGTCTATGCGGGTACCGGGAGCGTGTTTGGTTCCAGCTACGGCAGCGGCGTCTGGAAATCCACCGACGCCGGGGCACACTGGCAAAGTGCGGGGTTGCAAGATGCTGGAGAGATCGCGTGGCTGCTGGTGGACCCGCACGATCCCGACTTGGAGCTGGCTGCCACGCGCGGAGTCGATCATCGCAAGGGGGGAGCGCGCGGCGTGTTTCGCAGCGCCGACGGAGGACGAACATGGAAGCTCGTGCTGAATGCGCAATCCGAGTCCGGCGCGACTGATCTGTCCTGGGCGAGCGATGATCCGCGCGTCATTTTCGCTACGGTGACACAGACCTATGTTCCTCCGGGGACCTCGGATCGCTCGCTTTTCGACCACCCGCAGCCGACGAGCCTGTACAGGTCCACCGACGAGGGCCTGACCTGGACAAAGTGGGCGGGCCGCAATCAGCCTGAGCTCACCGGGGAGACTGCCGTCGCAGTGGGCACTCATGCCCGGCGGGTGTATTTGTTGGACCATGCAGGCCTCTATCGCTCCGATGACGGTGGCGCCAGTTGGTCGACGGCCACCCGGACGATCTATACATCGAGCAAGCAGGTTCTCGTAGATCCACGCGATCCGAACATCGTCTATACGATGGGTACCTGCGTGTACCGATCTACCGATGGGGGCCATACCCTGGTGGCCTTCAAAGGGGCGCCCGGCGGTGACGACCCGAACCAGTGGTGGATCGATCCCACCGACCCGAGTCATATCGTGTACGGCGGCGATCAAGGCGCGTCGGTCAGTCTCGATGGCGGGCAGACCTGGAGCTCGTGGTACAACCAGAAGACTGCCGAGATCGACAAGATTGGCACCGATAACCGGTATCCCTACTGGATATATGGGAGCAAGCAGGATAGCGGCACGTTTGCGATCGCCAGTCGCGGCTCGGTCGGAGAGATCACCGACCTCGACTGGTTTCCGTTGCCCGGCTGGGAGACGGGTTTCGTGACCGTCGACCCTATCGATCCAGACATACTGTTCACGAACGGTCCTTTGGGATTCCTGCAAAAGGTGTTTCGCAAGACGTGGGGCGTGCAGAGCGTCGATTTTGGCGTGGGTGCCATCAGTCGCGTTAGCGATACGGATTTTCGCCGCGCGGTTTCCGCGCCCATCGTTTTCTCACCGCAGAACCCGCGGGTGTTGTATTACGGTACCCAGAACCTCTGGAAGAGCCACGACGGTGGTGATCACTGGCAAAAGGTCAGTCCGGATCTGACCGCCCACCCCGGAAGCCCACCGTTGCCCAATCCGGAAGGAGTTCATCACGGCGACGCATTGGTGGCGCTGTCGCCTTCAACGGTGCAAGCCGGAGTGATATGGACCGGTAGCAACAATGGTGTGCTCTATGTGACGCAAGACGGCGGAGAGCACTGGCGGGACGTAACCCCACCCGGCATGTCGATCCATGGCGTCATCGACGTTCAGGCGTCGCACTTCGACCCATCTCGGGCCTATGCAGCGGTGCGTGACGATGCCATCGCAGATTATTCACCGCACCTCTATCGCACGAGCGATCTTGGCAAGTCATGGAAAGCCATCGTTACCGGCCTGCCGGCCGATGAGCCAACCGGCAGCTTCGTGCGAGCGGTGCGGGAGGATCCTCACAAACAGGGTCTGCTATTTGCGGCTACGGAAACGTCCGTGTACGTGTCGTTCGACGACGGCGATCACTGGCAGTCGCTGCGGCTGAACCTTCCAACCACCTCCTTCTATGATCTGCAAATCCACGACGGCGATCTGATTGCGGCCACCTACGGGCGTGGCGTCTGGATTCTCGACGACATATCGCCGCTCGAGCAATTGAGCGCGGACCTTGCGGATCGGCCGGTGCATTTGTTCCGCCCGCAAGCCGCAATCCGGGTTCAGGAGAACATCAACCAGGACACACCGTTCCCGCCGGAGGTTCCCCATGGGAGGAATCCACCTCAAGGCATGGTGATCGATTACTACCTGGGACAGCCTGCGCGGGAGGTGCAGCTGCAGATCTTCGATGCCAAGGGGAGCCTGGTGCGCTCGTATTCGAACGCTCCCGTTGCGCCGCTCGATCAGCCCCTCCCGCCGACGCCTGCTTTTTGGGCACGGCCGTCGCGACCACTGCCCACCACGGCCGGTGAGCACCGCGTGAGCTGGAACATGCGCTACTCGACGCCACCTGCCCTGTTCTTCGATCAGTCCTCGGCGGCAGTGCCGCAAGACACGCCATACATCCCCGAAGGACCCATGGCGCTGCCCGGCAGCTACACGGTGAAACTGACCGTGGACGGAGTTTCCTACACTCAGCCGGGACTCCTGAAACAGGATCCGCGGCTGGACGACTCACCCGCAGCGATGGACGACATGCGCCGGCAATTGGCGCTTGCGCAGCGAATCATCGTGATCATGTCGGCCAGCAGGAACGCCTACGAGCAGCGCAACGGGTTGGATGCGAAACTGTCGGCGCTGGGCGCAGGTGCGCCGAGCGGAGTGGCCCAGAGGCTGCGCAAGCAAATGGCCACACTGACCGGCACCATCGAAGATGCATCCATCGGCCTCTCGGGGGGATCGTACGCTGTGCCGCCCGTCAAGGGCATGACCAGCTTCAGCAGGATCAATGGGCAGGCGGCCGCTCTGCTGGAGATGGTTGAATCCACCAGTGACGAGGCGCCCGTGCCATCGTTGTATCAGACCTCCTCGGATCTGTGCAGGGATCTGAATGCGACCTTGGGTGCCTGGCTGTCGTTGCAAGCGGAGGTTGCGCGATTGAATGCCGGTTTGACGCACTGATCGACGCCGCGAGCCCAGCCTCAGTTCCACTGCCACTCGCGGCGCATGAGCGACACTCCGAGCGCACACACAAGCGGTGTCACGCTCAGCATGGACAGGATACTCAACGCCGGGATGCCGCGCTCGATCGCCCAGCCGCCCGCAAGAGGCGCAACGAACGCTCCGATGTTCCCCACCACACCCGCCCATCCCATGCCGGTCGCCTTGATCGCGGGCGGATAGTAGGCGGTCGACAGCGCGTTGAGGCAGAGCTGACCGCCGCTCGTTCCGGCACCGATGAGCGCCAAGAGCACCCAGGAAGCGCTGGAACCGGCCGAGCGAAAGACCACCAGGCAAGCTGCCGTGATCACGTAAGCGGTGAGCAGCGCGGGCATGGTCAGACCGCGGCTCACGAGCAGCGAGAGGAGAACGCCCCCGACGATCCCACCGCCCTGGATCAGAGCAGCACCGCGGAGTGCATCGTCGGCGGCCCAGCCCGCCGACTGGAGCAACGTCGGCAACCAGCTGATCAGGACGTAAAGCGTGAACAGATTCGCAAATAGGACCACCCACAGCACCAGCGTGCGCCTGCGATAGATGGGCCTGAAGAGCTCGACGACGGACAGCCGCGAGAGATGTTGCGCGGAGTCTGGACGACGCAGAGGCATCGATGCGTCCACCTCGGGCGCGATGCGCGCCAGGATCGAAGCGATGCGCCGGTCGAGAGGACGGCGGAGCGCGAGGAACTTGAGCGACTCGGGCGCGAGCATGAAGATGAGGACGCCAATGGCGAGCGGTGCGGCGCCGCCGAGCAGGAAGGCCCCACGCCAGCCCCAGTGAGCGAAGATCGAGGGCGCGATGAATCCGGCACAGAAAGCGCCCGCGCCGATCGCTGCGTTCATCAGGACGAGGATCGTCGCGCGGCTGCGCGTGGGAATGTATTCGGCGGTCCACGCATTGCAGTTGGGAATGCTGACTCCCAGGCCGATCCCTGTCAGCAGGCGCCAACCGGTAAACTGCAGCGGGCTCGCCGAGGCTGCCGTGATCATGGTCGCAGCACCCACGAGCAGCATTGCGAAGATGAGCAGCGTGCGCCGTCCCGCCCGATCGCCCAGCGGTGCGAGGAACGCGCCACCGAGCGACAGACCGAGCAGCACGGCCGCCAGCGCGTAGCTGAAATGCGCGGGAGAGATGGACCATTCGTGGGCGACTGCCGGCACCGCAAGTGCCATGACCTGAATGTCGTACCCGTCCACCAGCATGATGAGGGCGGACAGGAGCGCAACCAGCGCCTGCAACGGGGAGATCGCCCGCTCATCGAGCAGGCGGGCGACATCGAGTGTGCGCTCGGCGCCGACTGCGATCGACTCCATATTTCTAGGGCGCCGTGTTGAACTCTTCGCTGCGCACGGCCGGCAGCGGCGTCGAGGCGCTCGCCTCGGAGTGCCTCGAGGAGAGCTTGCTCATGAGGGGCAGCATGGCGACCGCGATCGCGGTACAGCCGATACCGGCAAAGCCGAGCTCGTTGAACAGATGCGTGTAGATGGGCAGAGAAGCGACGGGGTTGGTGAGATTGGCGGGGACATGGGCGAAGTTTGCCACGACGCTGCCCAGGTACTGCGAGATGCCGGTGGCGACGAAGTAGGCTCCCATCATGAATCCGCCCATGCGCGCGGGCACATAGCGGGCAATCATCGCAAGGCCGAGCCCGCTCACGAGCAGCTCCCCCAGTGAGTACACGCCATAGCCCCACACCATCACCCAGGAGGAGACCTGGCCGTTCACGGCCCAGCGGGCGCCGACCCCATAGATGAAGAAGCCGACCGCAACGGCGGCAAACCCCCAGGCAAATTTCACGGCCACCTGTGGGTCCTTCCCGAACCGGCCCAGGGCGTTGTAGATGAACACCAGGACCGGGCTCAAGACCACGATCCAGATGGAATTGAGGTTCTGGTATTGCTCGGGAATCCAGGTGAACAGATGCCAGCCGAAGAGCCGGAAGTCGAGATCGACATTGCGCTGCGCGAAGAGATTGAGCGACGTCGGCATCTGCTCGTAGAAGATGAAGAAGAAGATCGTCTGCAGCACCAGGACCAGGGCCGCCGTCATGCCGGCGCGCTCGTCGCGGTGGCTGCTACGAATGAGATGGACGAAGATTCCAAGGATGACGAAGCCCGCGGCGTACACGCACACGCGCGCCACCGTCTCGCTCTTGAGGATCAGCGTCGATAGGACTGCCATCGCGAGACTGCCCACCGCGAGCAGGACCACGCGCCCGAGGCTCGGTCGGTGCTCGTCGGGGGGCGAGCCGACGTGGGCGAGAGCCCGGCGCAGCAGCGAATAGTTGGCGAGGCCCGCCGCCAGACCCACCGCGCAGGTACCGAATGCCACGTGCCATCCGGCGGTATCTCCGTAGCGCGCCGCGATGAAGTCACGCACCCAGGGCGTGAGCGTCATGGAGATCATCGAGCCGACGTTCACGGCCATGTAGTACAGGGTGAAGGCGCTGTCGATCCGCGTCTCGTCGCCGTCGTAGATCTTGCGCACCATGTTGCCGGAGTTGGGCTTGAAGAGCCCGTTGCCCACGATGATGACGCCGAGAGCCACGTACATCAGAAGCGGCGTGTTCGAGGGGATCCACAGCAGCGCGTAACCCACGGCGAGCATGACCGCTCCGGTGAGCAGGCTGCGGCGGGTGCCGAGCAGCTGGTCTCCGATCCAACCGCCGATGGCTGGAGTCGCATAGATGAGAGCCGCGGCGGCGCCCCACACCAGATTCGCCCGGGTGTCCTCGAAGCCGAGCTTCTTGATCATGTAGGTGACCATCAGCACCTGCATGCCGTAGAAGCCGAAGCGCTCCCACATCTCGATCAGGAAGATCGTGCTGAAGGCACGCGTCTGAGATACCGGCGGCGTCGCCGTTCCTGCGGGTGCGTCCATCCTGCGCTCGGCTCTCGGCCCCTCCACGTCCAGGTTCAAGTTCGCGCTGGCGCACAGCATATGGCAAATCCCGGCGACCGTCGCCTGGGAGGTACGTGCCGCGGCCTACACGAGCGTGATCCATCGCCTGTAACTCATTCTGTTACTCCGACTGGAGCGTTTGATCCATTTCCTATCCGCAGGCTTGCCCCGATCATGCCGCCTGCCGAAACGACTTGCGGCACTCTCAATCTCACCAACCGGAGAGTTTTCAATGCTGTCAAACCTTTCACCGTTTTCTGGACAGGGACTGACGACTTCATTTCCGGGAGTCACGGGGGGCTTCTCGCCCATGAACTCGAATCCCTTCGGTCAACTGGGCGCTTACGGGGGCAATGCGGGGTTCGGTCAGGAGGCCTTCGGCCAGAATCCTGCGCTGACCGGCCAGACGCAACAGATCATCGCAGTGCTCGCTCAGCTCGCGCAGCACATCTCCGCGCACAGCGTTTTGGCTCAGCAGATCGGTGTCACCCTCCAGCAAATCGTGCAGCAGCTTGCGATGCAGAGTTTGCAGCGCTCGGGCGCCGCTGGAGCCGGACTGCAGCTGCACCAAGGCGGCTACCCGGGGCTCAACGCTCAGCCCTATGCCCAGCAGCCGTACGGCGGGCTCATCCCGCAGGCATTCAACCCGCAGGGGCAGGGCTGGGGCCCGCAGACGCAGGGCTGGGGCCCGCAGACCCAGGGCTGGGGTTCGCAGGCGCAGGGCTGGGGCCCGCAAGCGCTGGGGTGGGGTGCGAATCGTCAATCCACGATCCAATAGGAATCGAAGGAGGAAATCCGATGGCGCACGAGAAGGAGGAGCGGTCCGCGACCGCCGGCCGACGAGCGAGCGAGACTCAGGAGGACCAGCAGAGACGCGGCGCGGGTAACCTCGGCCGCTCTGCAGCCCGGGAGTCGACGCACGCGGGAAACGGTGGTCTCGGCACTCCTTCTTCGCGTCCCAGGCGACTGGAGCTCTACCTCATCGGGCAGCGAGCCGCCCCGCCGGCACAGCCGTTCGCGGACCTCGAGCAGTCGATGGACGCCATCGCCGATTATCTGACTCAGCAGGAGCACGGCGAGATCGTCAAGCGCATCAAGCTTCGCAGTGCTCATTCATTCGCCGCCGATGACAGTGTGAACGAGGTCTTGGTGGTGAGGCTCGAGGAGGGCCGCGCCGAGCGGCTGCGGGCTGCGGCCCCTCCTCATCTGATCATCGAGCGCGATTCGCCTCTGCAGCACGCAGACTACCTCGGCAGTCCGGCGCGTGGGACGATGATGGGCGCCCTCGCGCTCAACCTGCTGCCCTTGCGCTCGACGGCCGCCGAGCTCACCGTCCGGGTGCTGGGCGAGCGCGATCAACCCCTCGCCAAGGCGACGGTGATCGTCGAAGGGGCGAGCGGGCTGCCGGCTCAGGCGCTGACGGACGATGCCGGCCTGGCCCACATCAGCTTCTTCGGTGGGCCGATCGAGTCGATCCAGATGCTGTTCGTGCGGGCTGCCGCCAATCACTGGGATCGGCAACTCGTGGCGCCCGCGCTAGGCTCGGGCGTCAACACCGTGAGGCTGCGGTCCCTCTCGGACTCGTTCGCAAATTTCCCGGGAGAGCGACTGCTCGGGTGGGGGCAGCGCCTGATGCGCATCGATCCTGCGGCGCGCCGCCTGACGGGAGCTGGGGTGAGGATCGGGCTGATCGACTCGGGCTGCGACAACTCGCATCCCTTGCTGAGGCACGTCACGCGCGGCACGGATCTGACCGAGGGCTCGGAGGGGGGCTGGACGCACGATCCGATCGCGCACGGGACGCATTGCGCCGGAATCCTCAACGCGGCGAGCACCGCACAGGGGATCATCGGCTGCGCACCCGAGGCGGAGCTGCACGTGCTGAAGGTGCTTCCGGGCGGTCGCACGAGCGACTTGCTCGCAGCGCTCGATGAATGCATCGAGCGGCAGCTCGACATCGTCAATATCAGCGCGGTGAGCGAGGGCTACTCCGAGCTCGTGACACAGAAGCTTCGCGAGGCGCTGCAGAAGGGCATCGCCTGCATCGCGGCGGCCGGCAACTCGAGCGGACCCGTGGGCTTTCCCGCGCTGGTGCCGGGCGTGATGGCGGTTGCCGCCGTCGGCAAGCTCAGAGAATTCCCCGCGGATAGCTCCCACATCTACAGCATCATCCCGCAGCTGATCGGCGCGGATGGCATCTTCGCCGCGCGCTTCAGCGGCGCGGGTCCCCAGATCGCGGTCTCGGCACCAGGGGTGGCGGTGGTCTCCACTGTTCCGGGCGGGGGCTATGCGGCGGCGGACGGAACCTCGGCGGCAGCGGCCCATGTGAGCGGATTCGCAGCCCTGATGCTCGGGCATCATCCGGTCTTCTCGGAGAGTGTGTTCCGGAACAAATCGGAGCAGCGCGTTCAGGCTCTGTTCGAGCTGATCCGCGCGAGCGCCGTGTCGCACTTCGGGGATCCGCAACGCGGCGGCGCCGGCGTTCCCGATGCGCAGCGCGTGCCGGGCGCGCAGGAGCTTGCCATGGGATTGCCGGGGCAAAGCGCTGCGGAGCGCGGCTCTGCAGCCCCCTTGCACTGGGCCGCCGCGGCTGCGGCTCGCTCGTGGCCTTCCTTCGTGCAGATGCGTGCGGCGGGGCTGATCTGAGTCAGCTGTCCTCCACTCCGGACGTGCCGAGCGGGGACCCGTACCATTGCAGGTGGGCGCGGACGCGTGCAGCCGCCTCCCCGCGCCGATGCACCTTGAGCTTCTCGCACATGTTGTGCACGTGATTCTTGACGGTCGCTGCCTCGATCCCAAGCCGGCGGGCGATCTGCTTGTTCGTCTGGCCGCGGTCGATCCAGCGCGCGATCTCGAGCTCACGTCTCGAGAGCGTACCGATGCCATCGGGCCCCTCCGAAGCGGAGCTTGCGGCACCGCTCGCCTGCGCCAGTGCTGCGACGCGCCGGTAAAGAGAGGCTGCGGCGCGCGGCGAGCACACCAGCTCGCCGCGCATCAATCCCTCGAGCACGTTCACCAGGTGGGCGCTGTCGGCACTATCGGTCACGTAGCCGGCGGTTCCTGCGGCGGCGAGCGCAAAGATCTCCTCGCCCGTCTCTCGCACACCGAAGGCGACGACTTTCGCCTCCGGTGCCGATGCCACGAGCGTGCGCACCTGCTCCGTGGCTCTCGCCCGCGTGGCATCCAACAGGACCACATCGGGACGTAGTCGCGCGCTCTGCGCCTGGGCGCTCCGCAAGTCGACAGCGCTGACCACGTCGACTCCCGTCTCGGCTGCGAGCAGCGCGGACAGCCCCTCCTGCACCAGCCGCACATCGCTCACGATCAGCACGCGCAACGCCATCGACCGAGTTCCCCTTCCATGGCCCACCCCCGGTTCTGCACGTGAGAATTATGGACCGCCCTTGTTCCCGCAGCCATCGAGGCGGTGAAATTTTTATGACGTGTCCACTCCAAAGTAAAGCGATGCCGTGGCCGCACGCCTGGGCCCGGGCGGGCGGCCGGGCAAGCCGCGACCGCAGGGTGTGCGCAAGTTCGTGGTGGCATTCATCGGTGGTCCACAAGTTGGGCTGCCTTTCGGTGTGAAGCCACAACCGGTATTGTGGCGGCGACGTGGACATGCGGTTATATCTGAAGAGCGGTGCTCAGACCCTGTCCGAGACCTGGTTGTATCGCTATCACCCCTTCTAAGAAGAGCAAAGGACCCGAACGATGTGCGACAACGACTCGATGCACGATGCGGTCGAATACGAGCTGAAATCCACGGCACTCTCGCGCAGGGGCTTCGGCGCGTTGACCGTGGGCACGGGGCTCGTATCACTCCTGCCGCGGCTGGCGAATGCAATGGACGTGACGGAATCGGAAGTCGAGATCAAGACACCGGACGGTACGGCGGATGCCTACTTCGTCCATCCTTCAAAGGGAGCGCACCCCGGCGTGCTCATGTGGCCGGATATCTTCGGGCTGCGCCCGGCCTTCAGGCAGATGGGCAAGCGGCTTGCCGAATCGGGATACACCGTCCTGGTGGTCAATCCTTTCTACCGAACGCAGAAGGCTCCCACCGCACCGGAGCACCCGGACTTCAACGACCCCGCGACTCGCCAGGCCCTCACGGCCCTCATGAGCTCGCTCACGCCCGAAAGGGTCGTGACCGACGCCCAGGCGTTCATTCCTTTCCTCGATGGCCAGCGCGCCGTCGCCCAGCGCCGCAAGATGGCCACCACGGGCTATTGCATGGGCGGACCCTTCACTTTCCGCACGGCGGCTGCCTTTCCCGATCGCATCGGTGCGGGCGCCTCGTTCCACGGCGCCAATCTGGTGACCGACGGACCGGAGAGTCCGCATCTGCTCGTGCGCAAGATGAAGGCGCAGTATCTGATCTGCATCGCGGACAACGACGACAAGCGCCAGCCCCAGGCGAAAAACGTCCTGCACGAGGCCTTCGCCGCGGCGCACCTGCCGGCCGAGATCGAGGTGTATAGCGGCGCGATGCACGGCTGGTGCGCGATCGACTCGCGCGTGTACAACCACGATCAGGCCGAGAAAGCCTGGAGCCGGATGCTGGTGCTCTTCAAGAAGGCTCTGGCCTAGAGGCGCGCCATCGTGGTCAAGATTCCTGCCGGCGTGGGGCCGGGCTGTCCGCAGGTCGTGGTGCTCGTCGGAGCGACGGGCGATCTCGCGCGGCGCAAGCTGCTCCCCGGACTGTTTCACCTTGCAAGGGTCGGGTTCATTCCCGGCTGTCGCATCGTGGGAGTCTCCCTCGATCAGCTCTCCCGCGACGACTTCCGCCAGCTCGCGTCCGAGGCGCTGCGCCAATTCTCCACGCGACCCGTGGCCGATGCGGCCTGCAGCTCATTCGGCGACTGCCTCGATTACGTACCTCTCTCTGCGGGACCGTCGGCACTGAAGGCAGCCGTCGAGAAGGCGGAGCGTGAGCTTGGAGCCGACACCCGCCGCCTGCATCATCTGTGTGTGCCCCCGAGCGCAGCCCTCGCTGCAATCCAGATGCTCGGGGAGGCGGGCCTGGTCGAGCGCGCCCGCATCGTCATGGAGAAGCCGTTCGGGGTCGATCTCCAGAGTGCAGTCACGCTCAACAGGAAGCTGCACGAGGTGTTCGACGAGGACCGCATCTTCCGCATCGATCATTTCCTCGGCAAGGAGCCGGTGCTCAACATTCTCGCGTTCCGGTTCGGGAACGGTCTGTTCGAGCCGATCTGGAACCGCAACTTCATCGCTCACGTGCAGATCGACGTGCCCGAGAAGCTCGGGCTGGAGAAGCGATCCGCGTTCTACGAGTCAACAGGTGCGTATCGCGATATGGTCGTGACGCATCTGTTCCAGATCCTCGCGTTCACGGCGATGGAGCCGCCGACGGCCCTGGAGTCCGGATCGATCAGCGAGGAGAAGAACAAGGTGTTCCGCAGCCTGCTACCGATCAAGCCCGCGGACGTGGTCCGCGGACAATACAACGGCTATCGCACCGAGCCCGGAGTGCAGCCCGAATCGGATACCGAGACCTTCATCGCGCTGAAATGCTTCATCGATAACTGGCGCTGGGCCGGCGTGCCCTTCTATCTGCGTACCGGAAAGCAGATGGCCGAGGGGCAGCGGATCATCTCGATCGCGTTCCGCGAGCCGCCGAAAAGCATGTTTCCCCAGGGATCGGGAGTCGGAGGCCAGGGGCCAGACCACCTGACTTTCGATCTGGCGGATGTCTCGAAGATGTCCCTGTCCTTCTACGGCAAGCGCCCGGGCCCGGGCATGCGTCTGGACAAGCTGAGCCTGCAATTCGCCATGCACGACACCGGACTCGAGGGGGACGTGCTCGAAGCCTACGAGCGGCTGATCCTCGATGCCATGCGCGGTGATCACACCTTGTTCACGACCGCCGAGGGCATCGAGCGCCTGTGGGAAGCCTCCATGCCTTTGCTCGAGACTCCGCCGCCGGTCCGGCCGTACGCGCCAGGGTCGTGGGGCCCCAACGCCATTCATCAATTGGTCGCGCCCAATGCCTGGCGGCTGCCGTTCGAGCGCGCCTGGCGAGATCCAAACGTCGTGGGAGCGTGAAGCCGCAGAGCACGCAAGATCCGCACCCTCATTGGACTTCCGGGTCCGGGATCAGCTCCTTTGCACCGGGCCGCAGCGAGATCACGCGAGCACTCGGAGAGACATCGCACTCCGCGGAGCCGAGAGCCCGCCCGCTTGCAGGATCGGATGCCTCGAGCAAGACCGCCATCTGGTAGCCGGGCATGCCGTCGTCATCGGAGTCGCCGAAGATCTGCGGCGCCCCGCGAGGAATACGCACTCGAATGAGTTCGCGGCCGGGAAACATCGTCCTCAGCATGCTCCGCGCACAGGCATCGATCGCCCGATCGTCGCGAGTCCCCGCGTGAGCCTGCGTGTTTGCCCTGACGATCACGCCCTGGTCCCGCTCGGGCACGGCAAGCGCCGAGCTCCCCAGGGCGAGCACCAGTACGCCCGCCGAGACTGCAGTGAGCCATCTGTTCATCGCGCGCTCCTCAGGTGGGTGCCACTGCCCATTCGACCGCGTGGTGCGGTGCGCAGTTCAATGGGGCCGACCGATGCGCCGCGGAGGCGCACCGAGCCGCCGCAGCGCTACGGCCGCAGGCTCTGCGGCAACGCTGCCGCCTGCTCGGCAGTCAGCCGCGTCATCTTTCTCACGATGGGCGTTTGCCAGTTGCCGATGCGATCGGAGACCGAGAGCCTGAAATCGATGGCGCTGCAGATGGCATCGCTCGAATCGCGGTCGTGAAGGACCGCCCACGCAGACCTCAAGAGTGGATAGGACTGCTCGAGATCGAGCCGATAGATGGTGCCCGAGACGTTGATGTACATCGTGCGCGCGTCGGGTGTGACGCGCCACGCCCCTGTCCAGTCGCGCCGTAGAAAGCATGCGGTGGGCGCGGTCCCCGCAGTCGCCTGGCTCGGACTCGTGAGCGAGCCGAGAGCGGCCATCCAGACCGTGAGCACGCTCAGGATGAATGTCTGCGGCAGCGCTCTGCCGCACAGGGGTCGCCGGTCTTGGAACATCCTGCTCCTCCGATTGGGCTCCGCCTCAGACTGATGCCCGCAGTGCCGCCGCGAGCTCGTCCCGCGTCTCTTCAATGTGCGCTTGCGCAAGCGTGCGGGCCTCGCGTGCCTTGCGAGCGAGCCACGCTTCGAACAGCGCTTTGTGCTCCTGCGCGGCGCGCCGGATGCGACCCTTCGGCCCCAAGTGGATGCGTATGTAGCGCAGCGACATCGCATGCAATCGCGTGAGCGCCTCGGCCGTGACCGGCTGACGGTGAGGAACGACCAGGGCGAGATGATAAGCGCTGTTCAGGTCGCCCGAGTGAGCGATCTCGCCCAGGGCGAGCGAGGCATTCAGCGCCGCGAGCGCGGTGCGTGCGGTCTTGATCTCCGGCGCGCGGGCGAGCTTGGCTCCGCGAGCCACGGCTTCGGGCTCGATCGCGATGCGCAGACTGAATACCTCCTGCACCTCCTCGGCGGAGATCGGCCGCACCTGGAACCCGCGATGGGCGAAGACATCCACGAGCCCCTCGGCTCGGAGCTGCACGAGCGCCTCGCGCACGGGGATCTTGCTCACGCCGAACTCCGCGGCGATCGAGTCCTGGAGCAAGGGAGCGCCCGGCGCATATTCACCGGCCAGGATCTTCTCGCGCACGCGAGCGGCGACCTGGCCGCTCATGGTGCGAACGATCAGCTCGCTCATCGGGGTACGATGCCCCAGCAGAAGGGGTCACGCTCGTCGAGCAGCAGGGTCGATTCGCCGGTCACGTGGGCGCGGCCCTCGATGATCGGGACGACGCCCTCGACGGCACGGCGATACGTCGCCCGAAAAGTGCTCCCCACGATGCTCTCCTGAATCCACTCCTCGCCTTCGGCGAGCTTGCCGTCCGCCGCGAGACAGGCGACCTTGGCACTCGTCCCCGTGCCGCACGGGGAACGATCGTAGGCTCCGCCGGGGCACAGGACGAAGTTGCGTGAGTCTGCCTCGTTGGATGCCGGGGGGCCGAACAGCTCGATGTGATCGACATCCGGATACCCACCGCAGTTGAGCGCGCGACGCACGCGCCGGGCAAAGTCGGTCAAGGCATCGACCCTGGCGAGCGACAGCTCCTCACCGTGTCCCTCCACCAGGTAGAACCAGTTGCCGCCCCAGGCGACATCTCCCTGCACGGAGCCGACACCCGGAACCTCACACACCACATCGCGAGCGCGACGAAAGCTCGCAACGTTCGCAACTCTCACCGCCCCCTGCTCGGTCAGCGTGGCCGTCACTGTCCCCACGCAGGTCTCCAGGTGGTATTCGCCGGGGCCTATCCGACCCAGATGCTCGAGCGTGCGGATCACGCCGATCGTGCCGTGGCCACACATGCCGATGTAGCCGACATTGTTGAAGAAGATCACACCGGCCGTGCAGCGCCGATCGGTGGGCTCGACGAGCAAGGCGCCCACCAGCACGTCAGCGCCACGAGGCTCGTTGACGATCGCGGAGCGGAACCGATCCTCTGCGTCCCGAAATCGCTCGACCCGCTGCCTCAGTGAGCCCGTGCCAAGATCCGGCCCCCCCTCGATCACGACGCGGGTGGGCTCCCCGGCCGTATGCGAGTCCACCACGCGAAGCTTGCGTACCAGGCTCATGAAAGCGGTCGTGTGGTCCTTGCCCGCTCGACCATCGCGATCACCGCGGCGCGCCGGGCACCCTCGAGCGGCCAGCGCGGCGGCCGTACCCGCTCCGACCCGCGGCCCATCACCTGCTCGGCGAGCTTGATCGACTGCACCAGGTCGGGCTCGGAATCCAGATGCAGCAGCGGCATGAACCAGCGGTAGATTCGCCGCGCCAGCGGCAGATCTCCGTCGCGGATGGCTGCATAGAGGGCAAGCGACTCGGTGGGAAATGCATTCGTGAGTCCGGAGACCCATCCCTTCGCTCCGAGCGTCAGCCCCTCGAAAGCGATGTCGTCCAGTCCTGCAAAGAGTGTGAATCGCTCCCCGAAGGCATTGATCAGGTCCGTGAAGCGGCGCGGGTCGGTCGAGGATTCCTTGATCGCCACGATGTTGCTCACCTCAGCCAGGCGTCCGAGAACATCGAGGTCGATGTTGACACGATACGAGGGCGGATTGTTGTAGAGCATGATCGGCAGAGCCGTGGCTTCCGCAATGGCGCGGAAGTGATACTCGAGCTCGCGTGGGGTTGGTACGTAGACCATGGCAGGCAGCACCATGAAGCCGCTCGCGCCGATCCGCTCGGCATCGCGGACGAAGCGGACCGCGGTCGCGGTGGTGAACTCCGACACGCCGACGATCACGGGAGCCTTGCCGGCAACCACCTCGACAGCACCCTGAAGCACGGTGCGCTTTTCCTCGGCGCTCAAGGAGTTGCCCTCGCCGACGGTTCCCATCAGAACCAGGCCGTGCACACCGTCGCGCAGCAGTGCGGCCTGCACCTTGCGCGTGGCCTCGAGATCCACCTCGAGCGCCGCATTGAACTGCGTGGTGGCGGCGGGCAGGACGCCCGACCAGGGACAGATGCTGGGCTGTGTCACGGGTGAGCCCCCTTTGGCCGAGAATGGAATGTAATCGCGTAGATCGTATACGATCTACGAATGGATCGCCAGAATGCGGTGGCGGTGATCGGGGCAGGCGTCGTGGGGGCGGCGATCGCCGCGCGCCTGGCGGAGGAAGGCCGGCCCGTGCTGCTGCTCGATCGGGCCGAGCCGGGCCTTGCGGGCGCAAGCTTCGGCAACGCGGGACACATTGCGACCGAGCACGTCGAGCCCCTGCCCTCGCGCGAGCTGCTGTTCGGGTTCTGGCGCGATCTGTTTGCATTGGGAGGCGTGCTCGACATCCCGCCGAGGCGCATCCGGGCGATCGCGCCCTGGGCGGTACGTTTCGCGTCCGCGGCAAAGCTCAAGGCACGCAACACGCGTCATCTCGCGCCGCTGGTGCGCGCCGCAGTCGCGGACTGGGAGCGCCTGCTCGCCTGCGTCGGACGCTCGGAGCTGCTGCGCAAGAGCGGCCACTACGAAGTGTGGTTCGGCGTTGCGGCCACGAGGCATGCGGCGCGGCAGGCCAGTGCCATGGAAAGCCTCGGCGTGCCTACGCAACCGGTGAGCCTCGAGTGGCTGCGCATGATCGTCGAGTCCCTTCCGGCTCACGAGTCGGCCCGCAGCGACCGAACCGCGGCTGCCTTGCGGTTTCCCGCGACGGCGCACGTGAAGGACCCGCTCGAGGTGGTCCGGGCCCTCGTGCAGCACACCCTGTGCAAGGGTGCGACGCTCGAGCGTGTCGAGGTGCGCGCGATCGAGGCGACCTCCTCCGGCCTGACACTTCACATCGGCGATGGGTCACGCCACGTGCACTCTGCGGTGGTGTGCGCGGGCGCCTGGTCGGCCAGGCTCCTCACGCCGTTCGGATTGAGGGTGCCGCTCGAGGCGGTACGGGGTTATCACATCGAGCTGCCCGATCACGCGCCGTTGGCCGATGCGACGATCGCCTATTCCGATTCGCACGTGGTGGTGACGCCGATGAGCGGTAGATTGCGGGCGACCAGCTTCATGGAGTTCGAGGCCATCGATGCTCCGCCGGATCCGCGTAAGGCTGCATGGCTCGTGGCGCGCCTGCGGCAGCTCGGCTATCGATGCGACCGGGCCACGGCGGCCTGGGTAGGCTCGAGGCCCGTCCTGCCGGATTACCTGCCCGGGATGGGACGCGTGGGAGGCACGACGCTGTTCTATGCCATCGGCCATCAGCACATAGGCCTCACGCTCGCTGCGGGCACGGCCGAGCTGCTCACGGCCCTCATGAGCGGGCGGACTCCGCGGCAGGATCTGTCGCCCTTTGACCTGCGGCGGTTTCGCTGAAGGACGAGACGGTATCCTTACATAACGCGATGGCCCGGCCTGGAGCGTGATGGGCGTCGCTCGGCTCGTGCAAGAATCAGCACGCCGAGCACAGTGCGGCGAGCGGCTGCTGTGTTTGAGTTGTGCGCATGAGTCCGCGCAGCACCAACGCCATCAGCCGGTCGCGTCCCGAAGAGGCTCCCGCGTGTGCCTGGGATGACCTCCCCGTGTCGATCCTCCAGCGGCTGGCGAGCGAGAACGTTCGTACCCCGGCCGATTGGCTCGCCCTGAGCCGCCCGCGTCGTGCCGGAATCTTCGGCATCACGCCGATCATGCGGCGCACGATCGACGCTGCAGCCAAGGCCAGCGCCGAGCAATCCGCATAGTCAGGGGCGCGGTCGGCCGCGCTGCGCGGCCAATCGGCCCCGATCCTCTGCCTCAGATGCGCTGAGTCTTCGGTCCGGCGATCAGCCAGATGATGAAACCCAGCACGGGCAGCACGATCACGAGCACGGTCCAGAGGACCTTCTTCCCCGTGTCGTCGCTGCTTTGCATGACGTTGACGATCGCCCAGACATCGGCGATGAGAACGAGGAGACCCCAGAGCCCGCCGTGGTACAGCATAGCCGCGTATCGTAACCTATGACGCGCGGACTTGGGGCTTCCTCGAGTGGGGCCACCTCCGGCCCCGAGGCTCAGCCAGCGGGTGCGGGTGCTCTCAATGCTCTCCCGTCGCGCATACGAAGAGCTGCGCCGGCGGAATGTTGCACAGCTGAAACCCGCGCCGCACCTTGCCGAACGTGCGCCGCAGCGCCGGGAGCGTCCGGGCGGTGAACTGATAGACGAGGAACGCGCCACCGGGCTCGAGCACGCTGCGGGTCTGCTCGGCGATCTCCGTGCGCAATACCTCGGGCATGCTCCCGAGCGGAATCCCAGAGATGGCGTAGCGCGGCGCCGGCAGCCCGAGCCTTTGCAAGACACTCGCGACCGCTGCCGCCGAATCGTGCACCACGTGCAGGCGCGGATCGGGGAACGACTCGCGCAGGAAGTCCACGAACTCGCCATTGGTCTCGATCGCCACCAGCCGCGCATCGGTGCGCATGCGTCGCAGAATCTCCGCCGTGAAGGTCCCAACGCCTGGGCCATACTCGACGATGACGCGCGTGCGCTCCCACTCGACGGGCCTCAAGACCTGGTTCACCAGGAATCGGGAGCTCGGGATGACCGAGCCCAGCATGTAGGGATCGCGAAGAAAGTTGCTCGCGAACAGCAGCAGCTCGCTCGCGCGCAGTCGCGGGCTTGCCGGGAGGGTGGTCTCTCGTGTCAAGGGTTGCATAGATTCACCTCGGTTGTTGCGATCTTGGGTGCTCCCGTCCATGAAGCACTCATTCTCCACAGCTCCTCCTGCATCCCAACGTCGGTGGCGAGCGGCGATGCAGGTGTGAGATTTTGATGCTCGTCGAAGTAGCGGCCGGTCATCCCCGTCACCTCCGGCGCGAGCGCCAGGTGCAGCGTCGTGCGCGCGCCGCGCTCCACGTCGATCACGGTGCTGAAGAGGGGCTTCACCAGCCGCAGCCAGAATGGCAGGAGGTTGCTGGCGACGACGCCCGGGTGAAGGCAGTTGACGCTGATGTGCGTGTCGGAAAGGCGACGTGCGAGCGCGAAGGTATACATGATATTGGCGAGCTTCGATCGGGCGTATGCCGCGACGCTGCGGTACGGAGCTCGTGGATTGGCGACAGCCTCGAAGCTCTCCGTGGCGCGCAAGTGCACTCGCGAGGCGACATTCACGATGCGGGCGGTGCCGGCAAGTCGATCGAGCAGCAGCTGGGTGAGCAAGAAAGGGCCGAGATGGTTGACCGCGAAGGTGAGCTCGAAGCCATCGACCGAGCGGCGATGCTGCAGGCTCACCATGCCGGCATTATTGATGAGCAGCGAGATCGCGGAATAGTTGCGCCGAATGACGGCGGCACTCTCCCTCACGGAGTTGAGGGATGCCAGGTCGCACTGCACGATGTCGACCGCCCCGCCTGGCAGCTCCGCCAGGATCGCATCGCGCACGGCGCGCGCGGCGGTCGGGTCGCGGCACAGCATGACGACCCTGCGGCCTGCGCGCACCAGCTCGCGAGCGGTCACGCGACCGATGCCGTGCGTCGTGCCGGTGATGACTGCGATTTCGCTCAAAAGTCGCTCGCCGTCAGGCGCAGAAGCGGCTGTCCCATGCGAATGACGCGGCCTTCGCTCAGGCCCGGGCACAGCGTGACGCCAGGAGGGGCGAAGGCGATCACCGTCGAGCCCTGCTCGAACCAGCCCATCTCCTCGCCCTTGCGCAGCCGCGCATCGCAGGGGATGCGGTTGGGGCCGCGGTACTTGAGGTTGAGCGGCACGTCCACGCAATGCAGGCGGATGCTCGCCACGAGGATGGCCGCAACCGGGACGAGCGTGATGAGATGGTCCGAGCCTGCGAGCCGGCAACGGATGATCGCGCGCTCGTTCTTGCAGAAGAGATTCTCCACGCGCTCGAGCGTGATGGGGTTGACGTTCCACGTGTCTCCGGACACGTAGGTCACCTGCTCGATGCGACAGTCGTAGGGCGCATGGAAGCGGTGATACATGCCCGAGGTGAGGCGCAGCGTCACGAAGGAGCCCTGCAGGTAGCGGCCGACCAGCTCCGGGTCGTTGAGCAGATCCATGAGCGTGTAAGGAAAGCCTTTCGTCTGAAAGACGGCTCCCGCGGACACGCGACCCATCGCCCCGATGATGCCATCGCAAGGGCTGACCACCACGGCCGGATCGGGATCCACGCGGCGCGCTCCAGGCTTGAGCTCACGTGTGAAGCATTCGTGCAGGCTCTTGAAATCCGTGCTCTGCGCATCGCTCAAGTCCACCTCCGTGAACAGGCGCCAGATCGCAATGCAGGCACGACACAGGAGCGGATGCTCGAGCCTGCTCAGCCAGCCGACGAACAGCGTGATCCAGCGTCGCGGTAGGCGATTGGTCAGCAGGAAGTTGACATCTTCCTGCTGGGCGATCCTCACAATGACGGAGCGTACTGTCATCGGATTGTCACTGATCTGAAATAGTTTGCGCGCGAGCCGCACCAGGCTGCAGGGAGCTGCATTTGAACATCCTCATGCTCGAGTATCTGGGCGGTGCCCTGACCCTCCTGATCCTCCTGAGCCTTGCGAGAAAGATCCAGCTGCGAGTGGCCCTGTCGCTTGCGAAGCACCGCTCGCTTGCCGGTCATGCTCGGTTGGCGCGGCGGGTGGCCCGATTGATTCCGGGCTACGACTACGACGAGACGACTTTCTTCCGCGCCGACGACGCTCCGCCCGAGATCGAGGGCCGAAGACGCGCGGGGTTCGAGCAGCTCGCCGAGCTGTACGCGCAGCGCTATGCGGCGGGCGCCGCGCTCACACGCCAGGTTTCCGGCTCGATCTCGGACGTACAGTTCACCGCGCGCTATCGCGTGCCCATTCCCTTCAGTCGCGTGGTGCGCGAGCGCCTGCAGGCAGGCGTGTTCCTGCAATCCTCCGCAGGCACGACGGTGACGGACCTGGACGGCAATCGGCTCTTCGACGTGAGCGGTTCCTATGGAGTCAATCTCTTCGGCTACGACTTCTACAAGGAGTGCATCGACTGCGGCATCGCTCGCGTGCACGAGCTCGGACCCGTCCTGGGCGCCTACCACCCCGTCGTGGCCGACAACGTTGCGCGCCTGCGCAAGATCTCCGGTCTCGATGAGGTGTCCTTCCACATGTCGGGAACCGAGGCCGTCATGCAGGCGGTGCGGCTCGCCCGCTATCACACCCGGCGCAGATATGTCGTGCGCTTCTGCGGCGCCTACCATGGCTGGTGGGGCGACGTGCAGCCCGGGGTCGGCAATCCGATGGCAGCGGAGGCCACCTATACCTTGAAGGACATGGACCCAGCGGCGCTGCGCGTGTTGCGCATGCGGCGCGATATCGCCTGCGTGCTCGTCAATCCGGTGCAGGCGATGCATCCAAATGCCGGTGCACCGACCGACTCTGCGCTGATCGATAGCGGCCGCCGCGCGCATTTCGACCGCGCGGCGTATGCCGCGTGGCTCGCGGAGCTGCGCCGGGTGTGCACCGAGGGCAACATCGTTCTGATCCTCGATGAGGTGTTCGTCGGCTTCCGCCTGGCACCGGGCGGCGCACAGGAGTACTTCGGCGTGCGCGCCGACCTCGTGACCTACGGCAAGTCGCTGGGTGGGGGGCTGCCCGTCGGGGCGGTGTGCGGGCGGGGCGACCTGATGAGGCGCTTCCGCGAGGACCGGCCCGCGGACATCTGCTTCGCGCGCGGCACGTTCAATTCGCATCCCTATGTGATGGGCGCCATGAACGAGTTTCTCAGGCGCCTGGAGAGTGAGCCGATCCGGACGATCTACCGGGATCTCGATCGAGTGTGGGACGAGCGTGCCCGGCAGCTCAACGAGCGGCTGGCGGCGGCGCGCGTGCCGGTTCAAATAGCGCATCTGTCGTCGATCTGGACGTTCACGTACCTGAAGCCCTCGCGCTACAACTGGATGCTGCAGTACTACTTGCGTGCCGCGGGCCTCGCCTTGAGCTGGGTAGGCACGGCGCGGCTCATCTTCAGTCTCAACTACAGCGATACCGACTTCGCGGCGGTCGCCGACCGGGTCGTCTCGGCGGCCGAGGCGATGCAGCGCGACGGCTGGTGGTGGGCGCCCGAGGCAATGACCAACAAGACCATCCGACGACGCATCCTGAAGGAGCTGCATCAGGCTTGGTGGAGAACGTCCTCCATCGGGTCGCGCAGCTCGCCGCGGAGCAGATGGAGCGGCGCGCGGCAGTAGAGCTTCACGTCGTGGAACGGATCGGTGAGGATCTTCGTGAACCACACCATCCCCGTCAGCACACTGTGTTGCAGGAACAGCTGCGCGGTGCGGAACAGCAATGCCCCCAAGCCGAGCGCGAGCCAGATCTGGCAGAGGTGCCGCAGGAAGTCCGGGTTACCGCTGGAGGCGGGAAAGATGCCGAAGAATCCGGGCCGCAGCCAAAGCACCACGGGCGAGAGTGCCCAGAGCGAAAGGAGCACCACCTTGCGCTTGAGGTTGTAGCCGACCTTGATCTCCTCCTTGTGCTCGTGCGTCGCCTGATTGACGGTGTCGTAATCCTTCGGCTCGAAGAAGAAGTGCCCCGCCTGACGGGTGACCATGGCCACGAGCCAGCCGACGAGCGCGGCAGCGGCCGGATTGGTGAATATCAGGACATAGGACGAGAGGAAGCTCAGCGCACTCACCAGATGCAATGTCTGATTGATGCGTGAGTGGTGGTAATAGCGGTGATCATCCCACCGCTGCTTCTTGAGCTCAGCCAGGAAACGCTGCATTGGACCTCCCATGAACGGAGCTGGACCCGGTCTTCGCGAGAAGGTGAAGAAAATATAGATGGAAGATTAAAAAAACATGACAACCCGAGGCGCCCACTGAATTTTTTTGTGTCTGACGGTCACTGCCTTGTCACACTTCGAGGCGAGGATGGCGGCCTGCAGATGGGTGCAATTCTCGCATGAGAGTCATGATCGTGACCGATGCCTGGTTTCCGCAAACCAACGGCGTCGTTCAAACACTCGCGCAAACCACGGCGTGTCTCGCTCGCTCGGGGCACGAGGTGCACATCGTCTCGCCGCAGGACTTTCGCACCCTCCCCTGCCCGACCTATCCGGAGATTCGGATCGCCATCGGCGTCAAGCGACGACTCGCGCAGAGCTTCCGGGACTTTCGGCCGCAGGCGGTGCACATCGCAACCGAGGGCCCTCTGGGAATTGCGGCGCGCAAACACTGCATCCGGTGCGCGCTGCGCTTTACCACCTCCTACCACACCCAGTTCCCGCAGTACCTTCGCTCGCGCTGGCCGATTCCCCTGTGGGTCTCATATGCCGCGCTGCGCTGGTTTCACGCAGCCGCGCACAGCTGCATGGTGAGCACGCGGGGTGTTCACGAGTCGCTCGCCGCGCGCGGCTTCAGGAATCTCGTACGCTGGCAGCGCGGCGTGGACACCGAGCTGTTCAGGCCGCGCAGCAAGGATTTCTTGAAGCTCCAGCGGCCAATCGCGGTGTGCGTCGGGCGGGTCGCGGTCGAGAAGAACGTCGCTGCGTTCCTCGCGATGCCGTGGCCCGGCTCGAAGGTGGTGATCGGCGATGGACCCGAGCGAGCGCGCCTGGAGGCTCAATTTCCCGGAGCGCATTTCACGGGCTTTCGCTTCGGCGAGGATCTCGCGTGCCATGTCGCAGCCGCCGACGTGCTCGTGTTCCCGAGCCTCACGGATACCTTCGGACTCGTGAACCTGGAGGCGATGGCATGCGGAGTGCCCGTGGCTGCCTTTCCCGTCATGGGGCCCATCGATGTCGTCCAGGACGGCCTGACGGGCGCCCTCGATACGGATCTCGCCAGGGCCGCGCAGCGGGCGCTGAGCATCGATCCGAAGACCTGTCGCGAGCGCGCGTTGCAATCGAGCTGGGAGGCGTGCACGCGGGAGTTCGAGGGCAACCTCGTCGCCTGTCGGCCGGGCCCGGTGCCGCGAGCGCTCACCAGGCGCTCCTCCGGAGCTCAGGAGCGAGCTTCAAAGATTGCGTAGAATTTGATGCACTCCTCGAGCACGTTCCACGTCCCCTCGAACCCTGCCGGCGCGACGAAGACATCGCCCGGCCCAAAGGTCTGCCTCTCACCTGAGACGCTCTCGATCACCACGCGACCGGCTGTCAGCACGCACAGCTCGCTCTCGGTATAGCGCACGCGCCACTTCCCACGCGAAGAGGACCACCGGCCGCAGAAGAACTGGCCGGTCGGATCGGTGAAGGCGTTCCATGCACGGTGGGCAGGAGTGCCCTCCACGACGCGATCCGGCGCCGGCCCGCAGGGCTCCCAGGCGGGGGAGCCATCCAATCGAACGATCGATACGCTCATCACAACGCGCTCCTGTAGGTCTGCTTGCCGATCGACGCGAGCAGCCCGAATGGTAAGATGTCTCCAGAAACCGGAGATGGCATCCCTCCCTGAACCGCCGCAAGGCTGATGATGCCTGCTCAACGTCCCTGAAGGGCGCAGCGGCAGGCTATCCGTGCGGCCGGCAGCCACTCTCCTTCGGTGCGACGCGCACCACCTCACTGCCGTACGGAACGATCGGACTTACGCATGCCCTGGTTGAGCTTCTTCGCGGTGGGCTCCGGCGCCGCGCTGGGCGCCTGGATGCGCTGGGGTCTAGGACTCTGGCTGAATCCCGTGTTCCCCACGGTGCCGCTCGGAACGGTGACCGCAAATCTCTTTGGCGGCTTTCTCATGGGCATCGTCATGAGTGCCGCCGATCCGCTCGGCCTTGCTCCGGCGACGAGGCTTCTCCTCGCGACGGGCTTTCTCGGGGGTCTCACGACCTTCTCCACCTTCTCGGCCGAGACCACGACGCTGCTGCTGCGCCATCAGTACGCGTGGGCCTGCCTTGCCGTCGCCGTGCATGTGGGGGGCTCGCTGCTCTTGACGGCGATGGGGTTGTTCCTGGCGCGAGGTCTGCTCGGAAGGTGAGCCGCTACCGGGTTGCTCAGGCGCCGCTCGAGGCCGAGCGGCACGGGATCATGATCGTCGAAGTGCACACCTGCACCAGCTCGTTGAGCTGATTGCGAGTTTCGGTCCGCATGCGCACGCGGCCGCGAGTGGGCCGCGTGCGCGACCGCGTCGTATCGATGATCTCCCCGTGCACGATCAGGGTGTCCCCCGGTCTGACCGGCTTGGGCCAGGCAAGCTCCGCACCCAGTCCCAGGGTTCCACCGGCCAGTCTCGGCCCACCCTCCAGGATGAGGCGCATGGTGATCGCCGCGGTGTGCCACCCGCTTGCGACGAGGCCTCCGAAGAGGGTGGCTCGCCCCGCCTCGGCATCGAGATGGAAGGGCTGAGGGTCGAACTGAGCCGCAAATGCCTTGATCTGTGCCTCATCCACCGTGTGAGTCACCGTGGTCGTGAAGTGTTGCCCGACACGCAGGTCCTCGAAGTACAGGCGCGGCTCGGGGTCTGAATCATGGCTCGCCATGCGTGAGTTTCCCTTGAGTGATCGTCCGTGGGCTGTACGTTACCAGGGCTCGGTGACCCCGTCGTATCGCAGGAAGCGCCCGGAATCCTGGATCGTCACTTTATCGATCGTCTCGATCATGTGACGCACCGTGAAGGAGGTCTCGAGCATCCCTGGATAGGCCTTCAAATATTCCTGATGCTCCGTGAGCGTTGGACCGGGATTCAACATCACCACGGTGACGCCGTCGCTGCGGGTGGAGGCGGCGAGGATCTGCATCTCCCTGTTCAACGCGGCCTTGCTCATGCGGTAGAACATCGCGCCGGGCCGCGGGTGTGCCTCCCCCGTCAACGTGCCGTTACTGGAGCTGACCGCGACGATCTTCTTCTGCCCGCTCGCCTTCACGTTCGCGTAGAACGCCTCCGATACGATCAGAGGACCCTTGATGTTGACCGCCATGATGGTATCGAGGAGCGCAAAATCGAGCTTGCCAAAGGACTCGACCGACCAGTCTCCGGGGCAAAGCTCATCGTCCGGGCGGCACTTGCTGCGATCGTTGTAGACGCCCGCATTGTTGATCAGCACGTCGATGGGCACGTCCGAGAGCTCGGCTGCAAGCCGGTCGGCTGCCGCCACATCCGTGACATCCAGCTTCTCGATGCGCACCTTCGGGTACCGAGCGGCCAGATCACTGAGCGACTTCGGGGTGACCGCTCGGCGGTGGGTGGCGATCACGGCCCAGCCTTTCGCCGCGTATTGCTTGGCGAACTCGAGGCCAATGCCTGAGTTTGCACCCGTGATCAGAACGGTCTGGGCCGCTAGGATCGAGGGCCAGCTGGGGAGCAGGCAGCTCAGCAGCAGGATTGCAAGGGCGGACAGGGAGGAGCGGTGCATGGATGTCCTCAGCCGATGAAGGATGGAGCGAGCAATAAAATCCCTAGTGAATCAATGATATGACTTTTAGGCCTTATTGACTCAGAAGATGAACCTCGTAATGATCGGAGCGCGAGACGCCCACGCTTCAGAGGCCCATCCTTGCGCACCCAGGGCCTGATCGCCATCAACGTGACGGCCTTGCTGGCCGGCACTGCCGCGCTGTTCGGCAAGCTCCCGCTGTCCCCGTTTGCCATCGTCGGAATGCGCGCCGCGTTCGCCGCCACGGCACTCCTGGCGTGGGGGCTCATCGCCGGGCCGGGACGTCCTCTCGCGCCGCTGCCAAGGCAGTCATGGCCGACGTTGCTCTCGAGCGGAGTGGTCCTGGCGCTGCATTGGCTCAGCTTCTTCGCCGTGGTCCAGCTCGGTGGGGTGGCTGTTGCTACGCTGACCTTCGCGAGCTTTCCGCTCTTCACCGTCTGCTTCGAGGCGTGGCGACATCGACGAGCGCCGTTCCTGGTAGAGATCGTTGCGGCGGCGACCATCATCGTCGCAGTCTCGCTCCTGGTCGCGCCCGCAAGCGGCAACACGCGCGTGCCTGCGGTGCTCATCGGGATCGGAGCGGCAGCGGCCTATGCAGCGTACTGGCATCTCAGTGGCGCTCTCACCGGGCGCCTTCCGGTCGTGACCCTCTGCTTCTATCAGAGTGTCGTGGTCGCCCTCCTCGCGCTGCCCGTGCTTGCGATCGTCGGGGGCGGCCCGCGGACGCCGGTGCAATGGGCGTTGCTCGGATGGTTCGGAGTGGTCAACACAGCGCTCGCACCCTTGCTCTACCTGTATGCGCTGCGACGGCTTTCCGCGAGCACTTGCAGCGGGTTCATCGCACTCGAGCCGGTGTACGCAATCGTGCTCGCGGCGCTGCTGTTTCACGAGCCCATCTCGGCATGGACAGCCCTCAGCGGGCTGCTCATCGTGAGCGCCTCGTACGTGCTCCTGAGGTTCGAGACGGCTCCGCCCGTGACGCAGGAGGCACCCTGAGCCTATGCTTTGCGCATGCGCGACACGAGCGCCTTCGTCAACCCCTCCGCGCCGCCGGGGGAATCACAACGGTACGCCAGGCCGGAACGGGAACGGCGGTTCCTGCTCGCCGTACAGCCCCCAGGTGCCGTGGAGAAGACCGCGCGCATCGTGGATCGATACCTTCCCGGCACGCGACTGCGTCTGCGCCACATGATCGAGACGCAGGGCACGCAGACGGCCACTTACTACAAGCTCACTCAGAAGGTGCCGGCGCCGGAGGGCGGGCCGGGTCTCATCTCTACGGCGTATCTGAATGCAGACGAGTATCGGCTCCTGGCGAGCTTGCCCGCGGTCGTGCTGCGCAAGACCCGCTATAGCATTCCTCCGTTCGGGGTCGACGCGTACGAGGCGCCGCTCAACGGGCTCCTTCTGGGCGAGGTCGAGTTCGAAGCGGACGATGCGATGAATGCGTTCAATCCGCCTGCCTGGATTCGCGCCGAGGTCACTCTCGATCCGCGGTTCACGGGTGGGCATCTCGCGACACTGCGATCGCAGGATCTGATGCCGCTGCTGTCGTAGTTCGGATTGCCTCCGATCGCGAGCTAGCATGGCGCCCCGGATCTACAGCGTCTGCGCAAGCTCCAGGTACCGGCAGAACGCGTTCGCCATGCGCATCTGCTCCGGCGTGTGGCACTCGGCCTCGAACAGCGCCGGTGAGGACACCAGGATGCTGAGCGCGCGGGCGCGCGAGGTGGCGACGTTCAGCCGATTGGGGCTGTAGAGAAAATTCATCCCGCGCGGAGCGTCCGCGTGGCTCGAGGTGGTCATCGAATAGATCACGACGGGCGCCTCCTGTCCCTGGAACTTGTCCACCGTGCCGATGCGCGCCCCCGGTATGCGGTCCTGAAGCTCGAAGACCTGCGCGTTGTAGGGTGCAATGATCAGGATGTCGCGGAGGTCGAGCGCTCGCTCGGCGCCCGCCCGATCGATCCAGGAGGCCTTGGATCGCAGCAGATCCTCGACGAGCGCGCGCACCGCTTCGGCCTCCTCTGGCGAGGAGCTCTGATTGCCCTCGTGCTCGACCGGCACGTAGCGTAGACCGCTGCCGCGCACTCGGCCGCCCGAGCGGATCTCCTGCCGCTCGAGCCCGGCAACGGAGCGCAGCCGACCTTCGTAGAAAAGCTCGGAGGTGAACTCGCAGAGCTGCGGATGCAGGCGCCAGGTCTCGTTCAGGAAAAGACCTTGATCGGGCGCGATCGTCTGCTGTCCATCGAGAATGTAATCGAGCGCCGAGACGCTGGTCCCGTCGGGGTGGCTGCCCTGGATCGGCTGCTCGAGCTGGCGTGGATCGCCCAGCAGGACGAGGCCCGGGCCGGCATGGGAGACGGCAAGTACGTTCGCGAGAGACATCTGCGCCGCCTCGTCCACGAACAGTACGTCGACCGTATCGATGGCCTCCGGGCGCGCCCATAGCCATGCGGTGCCCGCGGCCACCTGGCACTCCGAACGCAAGGCGCGGAACACCTCGGCGTTGTTCTTCGCAAAGGTCAGGCTCGCTTCACTTTCCTCCGAGTCGTCGGCCTTTTGGATGCAGCGAACGCTTGCACCGAGCTCGGTCGCGGCGCAGATCACCTCATCGAGCAGACGCCGGATGACCTTGTGGCTGGTCGCGGTGATGCCCACCTTCGCGCCCGATTGAACCAGCGCGCAGATCATCCGGGCGCCGATGTGCGTCTTGCCGGTTCCAGGCGGCCCCTGGATGGGAAGCACGCCGCCCTTGAGCTGGGTCGCAATACGAGTTCCGGCCTGCAGGGTGGTCTCGCCCGCCAGGCGCAACGGCTGGTTGCCCAGGCGCGGACGCGCCCGCAGCAAGAGGTCGCGGGCGGCCGAATAGAGCCCCTCGCCCGCCACTCCGCAGCGGGCGACGAACTCGCCCACTCGCATGAGCGATTCGGCGAGCACCTCGCTGGGAACCACGTTGTGGGAAAAGACACCCTGCGGATGCACGCGCGCGGTGTCCACACGCTTCTTCACCTCGACGGTGCGCTCCTCGAGTGAGATGCGCTCGACCTTGCCGAAGTCCTCACCGCCGAGCTGGCGCAGCTGCTCCCCGCCCCGCAGCTCCGTCTCCTGCGCCGGGAAGCGATAGCGATCAACGGGAGCCCTGGCCGTGCCGCCGACGGTTGCCGAGAATGCCAGGCCCGCGAGGGCCGCACGCTCGTGCAACAGATCCTCCACGGGCAGTGCCGCGAGCCGGAAATACTCCCACCACACTGCCTTGTTCTCGCGACGGTGCCAGTCCAGAACGTGGGCGAGAATCCAGCGTGCTTGCTGCTCCGGCGTGCGCTCGCTGATCTCGGCGGGCACGTCCGGGATCAACCGCTGCACGAGCCTTGCGACGCGCTCCTGCCACGCTCCGACCGCCTCGCTCGGCTGCCCGTCGGGCGGTGCCGGCCGCTCGATCGTGGCTCCCGCTGCGATCATCTCGGACCGCAGTTGCTCGAGCCACGCTCGCAGTGCATGTACGGAGCGACAGTCGTCGCGGTTGTAGCCTGCCACGGGCTGGCGCAGCGCCTCGGTGATGGCCTCGGAATCGTCGAACTCGAGAAGCTGCTGGACGGCAGAGAGCGCGCGCCCGGCCGACTCGAGGGGCGTCGCTCGCGCAAACGCGAACAGACCTTCGAGCTGCTTGATGGAATAGCTCTCCACGCTTGCGCGAATGGCGTGGCGTGCGATCTGGTAGAGATCCACGAAGAGTCCCGCACGCAGCATGCGGTCGATCTCTTCCTCGCGCGTGACATACCGCCCCATCAGGCGCTTCAAGGCGGCCGGCTCGTAGGGCGCGTAATGGTAGATGTGAAGATCCGCGTGCTGCTTCCAGCGCGCCAGCGCGAAATCCACGAACCCCTCGAAGGCCTGCCTCTCCGCCAGCCGAGACAGCGCCCACTCGCCGCGGTAGCTGTGCGTGCCGTCGGGCTCCACGACGAGATACCCGAACAGGTACTCGAGCCCGCCGTCTGCGACGAAGGGATCCCCTTCCAGATCGAGAAAGATGTCACCGGGCGAGGGGGCTGGCAGGGCTGCGAGTCCAAACGGTGGCACGATGGCGAGCGGCTCGTAAAGCAGCCTGCCGGCCGCTCTTCCCTCGACCTGAATGCGTGCCTGCTCGCGCACGCGCTCATACGATTGAGCGGCCCCCCGCGCGGGCCTGAAGCTCAAAGGGACGGGCATGTGCCCGAGGGCGGTAGCGCTCGTGATCTCGCGCCGTACCAGCTCGCTCACCTGCAGCTTGGTGATGCCCGCGACCAGGCACAGGTGATCATCGGCGCGGCGGCGCGCATCACACGGGCGCCTCCAGACACAGATCTCGCAGTGCAGGTTAGGCTCGGGATAAGTCCGGCCCGGGCCTTCCCGCGAGAGAAACTGTTCGAAGCCGCGCTTGGCCCGGCGGTAGTAGGCCGTGAATGCCGAGGTGCGGAAGGTCTCGGGCGCGAAGCTCGCACCGGGCGCCACCACGTGCATGTGCTCGGGCATGCGTCCTTGCAGCGCTGCGACCAAATCCGAGTAGAGGCACAGCTGCAGGATCGTCGCGCCCTTGGTTCGCCGCGCGAGCTTCGTATCGATGACCTCGTAGGACCAGGATCCAAGCTCGCTCTGTGTCGCCACACGCATGAGCACATCGGCCCGACCGCTCCAGGCGCCCTCGAGCAAGGCGCCCTGGACGATGACCTCGGCGCCGGCGCGCATGGCTTCGCGGGTTCGCTCTGCGCGCGCCCGATCCACCCCTGCCCCTCCGATCTCGACGATCCCCCGCCCCTCAGCGCGCAGATGCTCGACGTAGGCTTGCTCGTGGCGCAGGCCACGCTCGAGGAGCGCCTGAAAGGACGGATCGAAGAAATGAGGCCGCTCCATCTCGCCCCGGGCGACCGCAGCATCGAGCGCTGTCAAGTGGTGGCAATCGACGTGCCCGACGAGGTCGGAGGCGCTGAAGAGAAGGTCGCTACCCGTTCGCTGCATCGGGAACCGGCGATGGGGTCGCGACCAGGGCTTGTGAACGAAGCGCGAGCGCGCCGAGAAGGGCCGCGCATACCGAGAGCAGCGCCCCAAGCCAGAAGGCCAGGTGATAGCCCGCGTTCAATGCCGCGATGGGTGGGCTGCCGGCGGCGCGCAGAACCTGCGTTCGCGCGTCCGCCCCGCTCGCGAGCGCCGCGAGTCCGAGCGCACCGCCCATCATGAAGGCCGTATTGAGCACCCCCGATGCGAGCCCGGACTCGTCGCTCGGGGCATCGCCCATGGCGATGAGCAGCAGCGGATTGAAGGTCATTCCCGCGCCGATCCCCAGAAGCAGCATCCCCGGAAGCACGCTCGTGGCAAAGCTGCCCGCGAGCGGGGCGCGCGCGAATGCTGCAAGCCCGACTGCGCTCAGGAGGATGCCGATCCAGAGGGGTCCGCGCGTGCCGAAACGCACGACCATGCGGGCCGAAAGTCCGGCAGAGAAGGCGGCCATGATCACATCAGCAGGCAGGAACGCAAGGCCCACGTGTAGCGGGTCGTAGCCCAGCACGCGCTGTAGATACAGCGCGCTGGTGACGAACCAGGCGAAGAGCCCCGCCGACCACGAGATCGCGATCATGTTCGCGGTGGCGAGGTTCCGCAGACGCAGCAGTCGCAGCGGCATGAGGGGGTGCGGCACGCGCTGCTCGATGAGCAGGAACCCAAGGAACAGCGCCGACCCCAGCGCGAGCAACCCTCCGGTCTGCAGCGAGCCCCAGCCGCGCTCGCTGGTATTGACCACCGCGTAGACCATGAGCATCAGTGCGACCGTGATCGTCACGGCACCCGCAACGTCGAGCCTTTGCGACCTGACCGATGCGCGATCCGCGGGGAGCAGCATCATGCACAGCACGTACACCACGATGCCGATCGGCAAGTTGACGAGAAAGATCGAGTGCCACCCGAGGCTCTGGGTCAGAAGGCCGCCGAGCACCTCCGCGATGCTTCCCCCGGCGGCGCACACGAACCCATAGATACCCATCGCCATGGCACGCTCGGTCGGCTCCGTGAAGAGGCTCATGATCAGCGAGAGCGAGACCGCCGAGACCACCGCCCCGCCCACACCCTGCACGGAGCGCGCCGCAACCAGGTCCCATTGCGTTTGCGCGAGTCCGCACGCGAGCGAGGCGAGCGTGAACACCGCCAGGCCTGCGAGGAACAGTCGTCGCGGTCCGTACAGATCGCCCAGCCGGCCGCCCAGCAGCAGAAAGCCGCCGTAGGTAAGCAGGTATGCGTTGAGGACCCAGGTCAGCCCCGCGCGCGAGAAGCTCAGGTTCGACTGGATGGTCGGCAGTGCAACCGTCACGATGGTCGTATCCAGGACGATCATGAGCACGCCGAAGCACAGGACGTACAGCGTCAACAGGCGTTTGCGGTCGGCAGTATCTTCGCGCATATGCAGGCGCCGCGGGGGGCGTGCAGATCGTGGGCGGAGGGGATTCGCGGGCATTCTCTCCGATGCGCTTCCCGGGTGCCAGCGCGACGGCATGAGACGGCATAAAATGAGTCCGTTGATCAGACGAGCCCGCCCCTCCGCCCGATCGCTGCTTGCCCCGCCGATGCGCGGTGGCTCGCGCTCGGTCATCGATCGCAGCGCCGCCGCGCTCGAGCCCATCTGGAACGTCGTGTGCGCAATCCCGCGGGGCAGTGCATCCACCTACGGCGCCGTGGCGCGTGCCGCGGGACTTCCGGGGCGCGCGCGCCTGGTCGGCTTTGCGCTCAGGGTGGCCCCCGCTGAGCTCAATCTGCCCTGGCATCGCGTGGTGGCCGCGCAGGGCCGGATCGCCTTCCCGCGCGGCTCGCAGCATTTCCGCGAGCAGGTGCGCCGCCTGCGCGCCGAGGGAGTGCGTGTGGAGAAGGGCCGAGTGGCGGCCGCGGCGCTCGAGCTGTTCGGGCCCCCGTGAAGAAGCTCCTCATCGTCTTTCACTCGCGCACGGGTGGCGCGCTGCAGATGGCGCACGCCGCCGCAGCCGGTGCGCGCCGGGAACCGAGCATCACCGTACGCCTGCAGGGCGCGGTGGATTCGGGGCCCGCCGCGCTGCTCGAGGCGGAGGGCTATCTTTTCGTCTGCCCCGAGAACCTCGCCGCCATGTCGGGGGCGATGAAGGAGTTCTTCGATCGCTGCTACTACCCCGTGCTGGAGCGGCTGATCGGACGGCCCTACGCAACCCTCATCTGCGCGGGGAGTGATGGAACGAGCGCCGCAAGGCAGATCGAGCGGATCGCCACCGGATGGCGGTTGAAGGCGATCGCGCCACCGCTCATCGTGTGCACGAGCTCCCAGGCGCCCGAGGACATCTTGCGCCCCAAGCACATCGACGCCGCCGCGCTCGCCCGCTGCGAGGAGCTCGGAGCGACGCTCGCGGCGGGACTTGCGTTCGACATCTATTAGGCTCGGCCGCGCCTGAGGGCCTCGGCCGTGCTCTGCAGATGGCGCAACCGTCGCTTCAGGTGCTCGATCTCCCGCGCGCCGATTCCCGCGAGCAGCTGCGCCTCATACTCGAGGGCAAGCGGTGCGATGTCACCATGCAGCTGCGTCCCCACGTCCGTCAGATGCAGGCGATGCGAGCGGCCATCGCTCGCGTTGGGCTCGCGCCTGAGAAGCCTGCGCCTGACCAGCGACTGCGCGGCACGCGTGACCGTCACCTTGTCCATCACCGTGCGCTCACAAAGAGCCTGGGGTGTCAGCGGCCCTTCATCGGACAGCACGGCAATCAGACGCCACTCGGGGATCGAAAGCCCGAAGCGATCCTCGTATGCGCGCGCGATGAGCTGCGACACGGCGTTGGCTGCCACCGACAACCGGTAGGGCACATACTCCCCGAGACGCAGCTTGCCCGGCGGGATCCTCGGCCGCCGACCCGTGCGAGCGGCAGGGGCACCCGGTCTGGCCTTGCTATTCGGCATCGGGCTGCGCCGCGGGAGCCGCACGCGCAAACGCCGGCAGCCGCGTGCAGTGATCGTAGATTCGATGGATGGTCGGATACGGATGGAGCGAGCACTTCAACCGCACGGCGTTGAAGACCTGGGGCACGAGACAGCAATCGGCGAGGCTCGGTGCATCGCCGTGGCAGAACAGGCGCGCCGTGCCGCCTGCGACGAGCTGATGCTCCAGTGTGGCGAACCCAAGCTCGACCCAGTGGCGCGACCAGGCGCTGCGCGCCGGCTCGCCGGCCGCGAGCTTGGAGCCCAGATACTGCATCACGCGCAGATTGTTGAGCGGATGAATGTCGCAGGCGATCGCGAGCGCGAACGCGCGCACCTTGGCCCGCTCGGTGGGGCTGCGTGGCAGGAGCGGTGGATCGGGATAGCACTCCTCGAGGTACTCGATGATCGCGACCGACTGCGTCAGGGTGACCGGCCCGTCCTCCAGCACGGGGACCAGGCCCGCCGGATTGACCTCGGCGAATGCCGCAGAATGCTGCTCGCCACCGCCGCGCAACAGGTGCACGGGAAGCGTCTCGTATGAGATTCCCTTGAGATTGAGCGCGATGCGCACGCGATAGGCGGCGGAGCTGCGAAAGTAGGTGTGAAGCCGCACGAGATCCCCCGAAGTTCGTTAGTTCCGCGCGGGCAACACGCGCCCGGCCGCCTCGCCGAACCCGATGCGAGCGGCGCCCGCTCGCTCGCACCACGCGCGCAGGATGATGCTGTCGCCATCCTCGAGAAATCGGCGCGTCTCGCCCGAGGGCAGCGTGAGGGGCTGCGCGCCGGAGCGCGTGAGCTCGAGGAGCGAGCCCGCCTCCTGCGGTGCCGGCCCCGACTGCGTGCCGGTGCCGATGAGGTCTCCAGGCTGGAGGTTGCACCCGCTCACGGTGTGATGCGCCACCATCTGGGCGAGGGTCCAGTAGGAGTGCTTGAAGCTGCTGCGCGAGAGCCGATGCGGTGCATGAGCCGTGCGGCGCATCGCCTCCGATTGCACGCAAGCCTCGAGCTGGATGTCGAGCGCACCGCGCGAGCGCAAGTCGGGGAAATCAAGATACGGCAGCGGCTGCGGATCCGTCGGAGATCGTGACCACGGGAGCCGATAGGGCTCGAGTGCCTCGAGAGTCACGACCCAGGGGGAGAGGGTGGTGGCGAAGCTCTTGGCGAGGAAGGGACCCAGGGGCTGGTATTCCCAGGCCTGGATGTCGCGCGCCGACCAGTCGTTGAGCAGGCACAGCCCGAACAAGTGTGACTCGGCCTCACTCGCCGCGATGCGCTCGCCGGCCGCGTTGCCGCGGCCGACGAAGGCGCCGAGCTCGAGCTCGTAGTCGAGCCTGGCGCTCGGCGCAACGGTCGGGACTGCAGACCCGCCGGCGAGGATCTGTCCGACGGGCCGCGCAAAGGCCTGCCCGGAGACACCGATCGAGGAGCTGCGCCCGTGATAGGCGACCGGCACCCACTTGTAGTTCGGCAGGAGGGGATTGTCCGGGCGAAACAGCCGGCCGACCGCCATTGCGTGATGGATCGATGCGTAGAAATCCGTGTAGTCGCCGATTCGCGCGGGAAGCGCGTGCTCCGCGCCGGATTGCGGCACCAGGCATGAGCGAAGCGCAGCTTCCTGCGCCGATCCGCGACGCAATGCGCGCGACAGCATCAGGCGCAGCGCCGCAGCTGCCTCCGCGCCGCTCCCCATGAGCTCATTGAGGGTGGGTTGGGCGGCCGCTGCCACCGCCCGGGCGGCGGCGACTCCCACGGACGCCTGACCGAATGCGCCGGTCGCAACGGCGGCTCCCAGATCGAGAATCTGATCGCCGATCGCGACACCACCACGCAGGGCCTCGGCACTGCCGGCGCGGCGAAACACCCCGAAGGGCAGGTTCTGGATCGGGAAGTCCGTGCCGGGCACCTGGGCCGTCTCGACCCAGCTTCGAAGACCGGGATCGTGCGTCTCGTTGAGACTCATGCCATTCAGCGCCGGTGCGGATCGAAGCGCTTGCCGAGCCCCTGCCAGCACTCGAGGTAGTCTTGCTGGAGAAGCGGTGAGTCGAGCGCGTAGCGGGTGGGCCGGATGATGTATCGCGACTCGAACATGAACGCCATGGTGTCGGCAATGCGCCGCGGGCGCGTGGTGTCCTCACGGCTGGCCTGCTCGAACGTCGTCGCATCCGGTCCGTGGCCGCTCATGCAGTTGTGGAGCGAGGCGCCGCCGGGCACGAACCCTTCGGCTTTCGCATCGTAAACCCCCTGGATGAGCCCCATGAACTCGCTCGCGACGTTGCGGTGGTACCACGGCGGCCGGAACGTGTGCTCCATGACCAGCCAGCGCGGTGGGAAGATCACGAAGTCGATGCTGTCCACGCCGGGGGTTTCGGTCGGCGCTTGCAGCACGAGGTAGATCGAGGGGTCGGGATGATCGAAGCTCACCGAGCCGATGGCGTTGAAGCGCCGCAGGTCGTAGCGGTAGGGGACGTGATTCCCGCGCCACGCCACGACATCGAACGGCGAGTGATCCGCTTGCGCCGACCACAGCGCGCCGCCGAACTTGGCGACGAGCTCGTAGCGCTCGTCGCGATCCTCGTACCAGGCCACCGGTGAGGCGAAGTCGCGCTGACAGGCCAGGCCGTCCGAGCCCAGAGGTCCCAGGTCCGGCAATCGAAAGTGCGCGCCGAAGTTCTCGCACACGTAACCGCGTGCCGTGCCATCCGGCAGATCCACCCGAAACCGCACGCCGCGCGGGATCACTGCAATCTCGAGCGGCTGAACGAGCAGCCGCCCCAGCTCCGTGGTGAGCGACAGTCGTCCCTGCTGAGGCACGATCAACAGCTCGCCGTCGGCATCGTAGAAGGCGCGCCCGCTCATCGAGCGGTTGGCCGCGTACAGATGAATCGCGCAGCCGCTCTGGCTGTGCGGGTCTCCGTTCCCGGCCATCGTCACGAGACCCTCGAGGAAGTCCTGCGGTGCGCTCGGGATGGGAAGTGGATTCCAGCGCAGCTGATTGGGCGGGCTCTCGACCTCGTCGAAGCGGCCGGTGAGGTGCGGGCTTGCGATGCGCCGGAACGGTCGATGCGTCACCGCCGGGCGGATGCGATAGAGCCAGGTGCGGCGGTTGGCCGCGCGCGGCGCCGTGAACGCGGTGCCGGAGATCTGCTCGGCGTACAGTCCGTAAGGACAGCGCTGCGGGGAGTTCTGCTCGGGCAAGGCCCCGGGGAGCGCCTCGCTCGAGAAGTGGTTGCCGAAGCCGCTCTGGTACTCGAGCGTGCTCGACTCCGCGCTCATGCGGAGCGACCCGCGCCCGGCGGGGCATCCGCGCCGTGGGGCGACAGGACGCCGCGGCGAATCTGATCGAGCTCGAGCGACTCGAAGAGCGCCTTGAAGTTGCCCTCTCCAAAGCCCTCGTTGCCCTTGCGCTGGATGATCTCGAAGAAGCATGGGCCGACGACGTTCTGGGTGAAGATCTGCAGCAGCAGCCCCTGGCCCTGGGTGGGCGCGCCGTCGATGAGGATGCGTCGCTTGCGCAGCTGCGCGAGATCCTCGCCATGCCCCGGCACGCGCTCATCCACCGCCTCGTAGTAGGTGTCCGGCGTGTCCTGGAACTTGACGCCTCGCTCGCGCATGCGATCGACGGTTGCGCAGATGTCGCCCGTGCCGAGCGCGACGTGCTGAATTCCCTCACCCTTGTAGTCGTGCAGGAACTCCTCGATCTGCGACTTGTCGTCCTGGCTCTCATTGAGCGGGATGCGGATCTTGCCGTCCGGGCTCGTCATCGCCTTGGAGACGAGACCGGTCACCTTGCCCTCGATATCGAAGTAGCGGATCTCGCGGAAGTTGAAGATGCTTTCGTAGAAGCGCGCCCACTTCTGCATGTTGCCGCGACGCACGTTGTGCGTGAGGTGGTCGATGTAGGTGAGCCCGGCGCTCGCGCCGGCCTCGCTTGCGGACACGCCCGGAATCGCGACGAAGTCCACGTCGTAGATGTCGCTCGCACCGTAGCGATCCACCAGATACAGAATCGAGCCGCCGATCCCCTCGATCGCGGGAATGTTGAGCTCCATCGGGCCGACGAGACCCTTGACCTCGCTCGCACCGCGCTCGACTGCGAGCTCGAGCGCCCGGGCCGCATCGCGTACCCGAAACGCCATGGCGTTGATCGAGGGGCCGTGCTGCCCGCGAAACGCGGCCGCCTGGCCGCGCGGCTCCATGTTGAGAATGAAGTTGATGCTGCCCTGCTTGTAGCGCAGCACGTTCTTCGAGCGGTGGCGCGCCACGGCGGTGAAGCCCATGGCCGAGAACAGCCGTGCGAGCTGCTGCGGATCGGGACTGGTGAACTCGACGAACTCGAAGCCGTCCGTGCCGAGGGGATTGTCGTGGAGCTCCGCTGTCACGATGGGACCTCCTGCGCGAAGCGGCCGTTATGTCCGCTCCGAGGGTAGTTTCAATTGTAACTACATGGTACGGCGGGGGCCGCAGTGCGGCAAGTCGCCCCAGCTGTCTTACGCGAAGTCGATGCCCGAGTCGGCGAGCGGGAGCGAGCGCACCCGCCGGCCGGTGAGCGCGAACACGGCGTTGGCGATCGCCGGCGCGACGAGCGGCACGGCGGTTTCGCCCATGCCGCCGGGCTTGTCGCCGCCCTGCAGCACGATCACGTCGATCCGCGGCATCTGGTTCATGCGCAGCAGATCGAAATCGTTGAAGTTGCTTTGCTGAATGCGCCCGTTGGCGAGCGTGACCTTGGCGCGCAGCGCATGGATCAAGCCGCTGACCGCCCCGCCTTGGACCTGCGCCACGATCTGGTCCGGATGTACGGCAATTCCCGGATCGACGACGTACACCAGGCGCTCGAGCTTCAGGCGTGGGCCGGCCTGGGAGATCTCCGCGACCAGCGCCTGATAGGTCTCGTAGCTCTCCATCATCGCAAGGCCGCGCGCATGCCCCGGCGGCAGCGCACCACCCCAGCCCGACTCGCGCGCGACGCGCTCGAGCACGGCCTTCTGGCGCGGCTGCTTGTCGAGCAGCGCCAGGCGGAACTCGACCGGATCGCGCTGCGCCTCGTGCGCAAGCTCATCCATGAACCCCTCGATGGCGAAGGCATTGAGCGGATGGCTGACCGAGCGCCAGTACCCCGAGCGCAGGCCGTACTCCTGGATGACCACGCGCTGCATGGCGTTCGGGATGTCGTAGGTCAGGTCGACGGAGCCCTCGGTCATGAAGGAGTCCAGACCGTTCTTGACCACGCCCGGGAACATCCGATTGGTGATGGACGATGAGACCATCTTGTAGTCGAACGCAATGAGGTTGCCACGGGCATCCAGTCCGCCCGCCAGCGTGTGGTAGCTCGCCGGGCGATAAAAATCATTGCGGGTGTCGTCCTCGCGCGTCCAGATCAGCTTGACCGGCGTGCCCGGAACGGTCCTGGCGATGGCGGCCGCCTGACCGATGAAATCCACATCGAGCCTGCGGCCAAAACCGCCGCCGATGAATTGCGGCCAGATCCGCACCCTGGCCGGCGGTGTGCCGCTGCGCGCCGCCGCGATGCCCTGTGCGCCCTGCGGGAACTGCGTGCTGGCCCAGATATCGCAGCCCCGCTCGCTCACCAGCGCAAGACAGTTCATCGGCTCGAGCGCCGCGTGGGCGAGCAGCTGGCAGCGGTATTCGGCGCGCAATGTCTTGTTTGCCGTCTTGAGCGCCGCGGCGGCATCGCCCGCTTGCCTCACGATGGCGCCATCGTTCTTTGCGCCCTCCTTGAGCGTGGCCTGGATCTGCTCGGTGGTGAGGGTCGCGGCGGGCCCATGGTCCCAGGTGATCTTCAGGGCATCGCGCGCCTTCTTCGCCGTCCAGTAGCGATCGGCAATCACCGCGACGCCTTCACCGATATCGACCACACCGAGCACGCCCTTCAAGGACTTCGCGGCGCTGGCATCGACGGCGGCAACCTTGCCGCCGATCACGGGGCATTGCTCGAGCGAGGCGTACACCATGCCCGGTTGCGCGACGTCGATGCCGAAGATCGCCTGACCCCGCGCTTTCGCAGGGGTGTCGAGGCGGTGACGCTGCTTGCCGATCTGTGTGAACTCGCTCGGCGGCTTGAGCGCAACCGCCGCGGGCGCAGGCAGCCGGGCGGCCGCCCGTGCCAGCTGACCGTAGCTCAGCCGCCGGCCGCTTGCGTGGCTCACGAAGCCGTCCTGCGCGGTGCATTGGCTCACCGGGACGCCCCAGCGCTGGGCCGCCGCAGTCACGAGCAGCACGCGCGCGCTGGCACCCGCCTGGCGCAGCTTGACCCACGCATCGCGGATGCTGGTGCTGCCCCCGGTAATCTGTGCCCCGAGCATGGAATTGATGTAGACCGGATCGACGGGCGCCTGCTCTATCCTCACCCGATCCACCTGCACGCCGAGCTCCTCCGCGATGAGCAGCGCGAGCGAGGTGTGCACATCCTGGCCCATCTCGTTGCGGTGGCAGATGAGCGTGATCGTGCTGTCCGGTGCGATGCGTACCCAGGCGTTCTCTACGAGCGGCTGCAGATCGGCGGGAGAGCCGGTCGCAGGCAGATGCAGCCCGATGAGGAGGCCCCCGCCGACCGTGGCGGAGGATTTGAGGAACTCGCGGCGCGAAGCGAGCTTGGGTGTGGCATTCATGGGCTTCAGGCCTGCAGAGTCCTGGCGGCTTCGTGGATCGCGGCGCGAATGCGCACATAGGTGCCGCAGCGACAGATGTTTCCGCTCATCGCGTTGTCGATGTCCGCATCGCTGGGCTTGGGGTTCTGGGTCAGAAGCGCAGTGGCGGCCATGACCTGCCCTGACTGGCAGTAGCCGCATTGGGGCACATCGATCCTGTCCCATGCCGCTTGGACGGCCGCGCCCACCTGGTCACTGCCGATCGCCTCGATCGTCGTGATCTTGCTGCCTTGCACAGCCGCCACCGGGATGCTGCAGGAGCGCACGGCCTGGCCGTCGAGGTGCACCGTGCAGGCACCGCAGAGCGCCACCCCGCAGCCGAACTTCGTGCCCGTCATGCCCAGGTGATCCCGCAGGACCCACAGAAGCGGCGTGTCGGGCGGTGCATCCACATCGACCCGTTTGCCGTTGATGAAGAGCGTGCTCATCGCGGCAGACCTCTCTGCGGAGCCGAGTTGGCCCGCAATGCTATGCCCACCCGGGCGCCCGCGCCACTCACGGCCGCCTGGATGTTTGGGTCCGGATGGGCGCGATCAGGCGAGCCGGTGCGCGCTGATCGGCAGCGAGCGCAAGCGTCTGCTCGTCGCCGCGAAGATCGCGTTGCAGAGCGCGGGGGCAACCTGCGGCACGGCAGCCTCGCCGATACCGCCAGGGGGAGCATCGCTCGGGATGATGTGCACGTCGATCTCGGGCGTCTCGTTCAGGCGCAACACGCGAGAGCTATTGAAGTTGCTCTGCTGCACTCGGCCGTTGCGCAAGGTGATGCGGCCCCAGAGCGCGGCCGAGAGCCCGTAGATGATGCCGCTTTGGATCTGCGACTCGACGATGCGCGGATTGACGGTCTGTCCGCAGTCCACGACGCAGGTGATCCGGTGGACGATCAGGCGGCCCTGCTCGATCGAGATGTCCGCCACCTGCGCGATGAGCGAAGCATAGCCTTCCATGAAGGCAATGCCCTGGTATCGGCCCGAGGGTGCGTGGCCCCATCCCGAGCGCTCTGCGACCGTGTTGAGCACGCGCAGGTGGCGGGGTTTGCCGGCCAGCAGCTGCAGGCGAAAATCGAGCGGATTCTTGGATGCGGCGACTGCCAGCTCATCGAGGGAGCTCTCGATCGCAAAGCAGTTCGGGGTGTGACTCACCGAGCGCCAGTAGCCCACGTCGATGCCGATCTCCTGCCGCGTGAATCGCAAGTCGAAGTTGGCAACGGCGTAGGGAAAGTTCTGCACGTACTCGATCACCGAGTCGAACGGGTCCTTGTTGGTCGGATCGAATCGCGCGGTGATCGAGGGGCTCACGATGTGCAGCGACCACGCGACCAGTCGGCCGCTCTCGTCCAATCCCGCGGCGACTTCCTCGCGCGCAGGAGGGCGAAACAGGTCGTGCGTCATGTCGTCCTCGCGCGTCCAGATCAACTTGACCGGCGCGCCCACGGCTCTCGAGGCTTGAACTGCGGCGGGCACGAAGTCCGTCTCGAGTCGCCGGCCGAATCCGCCCCCGAGCAGGGTGGTGTGCACGTTGACCTGCTCGGGCTTCAATCCGGCGGCCGCCGCGGCTGCGATCTGAGTCAACTGCTGAGCCTGGGTCCCCACGTAGACGTCACACGCCTGCGCTTTGACATCGGCCGTGCAGTTCATCGGCTCCATCGTCGCGTGTGCAAGAAGCGGCACCTCGTACACCGCGGAGAGCGTCTTGGCCGCCTTCTGCAGTGCCTGCGACGCGTTGCCTCCTTTCAACGCGGCCGCAACGTCGTCGCTGCGCAACGCCGAGGCTCCCGGGCTCGCGGCCGCGTGCTCGAGCAGTGACCGGATCGCCGCCGTGTCGAGATCGGCATTCGGCCCGGCAAGCCAGTCGATCCGAAGGGCCTCGCGCGCCTTGCGCGCTTGCCAGAAGTGATCCGCAACGACGACGACCCCACTCGGGGTGGGCAGCACTCGGCGCACGCCGGGCATTGCGAGCGCGGCGGCGGTGTCGAGCGATGCAACCTTGCCGCCCAGCGTCGGGGACAGGGCGATCACCGCGTACAGCATGCCCGGCAGCCGCACGTCGAGGCCGAACTGAGCGCTGCCGTCGACCTTCGATGGCGTGTCGAGCCGCGGGAGCGGCTTGCCGATCAGGCGGAAATGGGCCGGATCCTTGAGGGGCACATCCTTGGGTACTGGCATTCTCGCGGCCGCATCCGCCAGCTGCCCGTAGCTTGCAGATCGGCCCTGAGCACTCACGATCCTGCCATCGATCGCGCGGCACGCGGAGGGATCGACGTGCCACCTCTGGGCGGCAGCCGCAATCAACATCGTGCGCGCCTGCGCGCCCGCTTTGCGCAGCTTCTCCCACGCCTCGGGAACGCTGTTGCTGGTGCCGGTGATCTGGCCTCCGTTCTGCGCATTCACGTAAGCCGGGCCGACCGGAGCCGCGGCGATCCGAACTCGAGAGGGATTGAGCTCGAGCTCCTCGGCGAGCAGCGTCGGCAACGCGGTGTACACACCCTGCCCCATCTCGGAGCGGTCCACCAGGATGGTGATGGAGTCGTCGGGTCCTATCCTGAGCCACGCATTCAACTGCGCGTGCGGCGCCGAGACGGCTCGTGCGCGTGCGATGAAGCCGGGAAGCGCGAACGCCAGGACGAGGCCGCCGCCGAGATGGGCCGCTCCGCGCAGAAAGGCCCGTCGCTCGGAGTCCACCGCGGGCGGTTGCTCGCTCGAGATCACGAGGACTCCATCCCGCGCGCGAGCTCGGCGGCACGGCGGACGGCCTTGCGGATGCGCACGTACGTACCGCAACGGCAGATGTTGCCGGAGAGCGCAGTGTCGATCTGGGCGTCGCTCGGGGAGGGATTCGATCGCAGCAATGCGACCGCCGACATGATCTGTCCCGACTGGCAGTAGCCGCATTGCGGCACATCCAGCTCGATCCACGCGCGCTGCACCGCATGATCTCGGTTCTCCGAGAGTCCCTCGATGGTGGTGATGCGCCTGCCCTCGAGCGTTCCGAGGGGCACCACGCACGAGCGCACCGCGGTGCCCTCGAGGTGCACGGTGCAGGCGCCGCAGAGGCCTGCGCCGCACCCGTACTTGGTGCCGGTCAGCGCGAGATGATCACGCAGCACCCACAGGAGCGGCGTGTCGGCATCGGCCTCGACGCTGTGTGTTTCGCCATTGACGGTGAACGTGACCATTTCGCGACCGTGCTTGCAAATATAGTCCGAACGGCCGGTCACGGTACAATCACGCCCGCGTTGCGGCCGCAATCCTCACCAGCTCGCTCCAGCCCGCCGAAGGGAGAATCAAAATGAATCCTCGTGGCATCCCAGGTTTCCGTCGTCGCGATCTGATCAAGGCAGGCTTGACGGGCGTCGCGCTGAGCACCTTGCCGTTTGCGGTGCGCATGGCGACCGCGGCGACCCACGGGGTCAAGATCGGAGTGATCGGCTCGGGCCGGGTGGGAAGCGCGATCGGACGCGTCTGGGCTCAGGCCGGACATGAGGTGATGTTCTCCTCGCTCAATCTCGACCACGACAAGAAGCTCGCCGCGGAGATTGGATCGAATGCGCGGGCCGGCACGCCACGCGAGGCGGCCGCCTTCGGGCAGGTCCTCTTGTTCGCCGTTCCTTACAAGGCTCTTCCGGCGCTCGGCCAGACGCTCGACGGATTGCTCAAGGGCAAGGTGGTGATCGATGCGTGCAATCCGTTCCCGAACCGCGACGGTGAGATCGCCAACGTGGCGCTCGAGAAGGGGGCCGGGCTCGAATCGGCGGAACTGCTGCCCGGCGCGCGCATCGTCCGCGCGTTCAATGCGATCGGGGCCGAAACCATGGGCCAGGCGCACGAGCAGCCGGGCCAAGTCGGCATGCCGATCGCGGGCGACGATCCGAAGGCGATCGCGACGGCCTCGCGTCTGATCCGGGAGATCGGCTACGACCCGGTCCTGGTCGGCGGCCTCGACATGGGCAAGTACTTGAGGCCGGGAACGCCGCTCCAGGGCGAGCACTCCCCGGATGAGATTCGCAAGATCGCGGCGACCTTGAAGCCCTGACCGGCGGGACCGCTGGGGGCGGTCGCGCCGGATCCCTCACTGGTGAAGGGCTGCCGGCGCTGCCGGCGCGGCCGTCCTGGTACCCGAGGGGGGTGAGGCCGGCGCCGAACCGTGTATCGTTGCCGGAGCCGCAGCACCCGGCGGTGCCATGCAGCCGAATCCCCCGCGACGGCCGCGACCGCCGAACGCCAGGGCCGGTGCGGGCGCCCTCTTCGCCTGGTTCGCAAGGTGCACCACGAAGGCGCGAATCGCTTCAGCGTCCTGGGGCGTGAGCTCCTTACGGAACGACACCATGCCGTTCGCCTGCAAACCGCCGTCGATCACGATGGCTTTGAACGCATCGGGACTCCAGAGCGCGCCCGCGTAACGCAAGTCCGGGAACAGGCTGGTGACACGCGCAGCGTCGCTCGCCCCGTGGCAGCTGGCGCAATGTGCGGTGTATTGCTTCTCACCCTGGCTGAGCTGTGCCGCGTTGCCGAACTCCGGGGGCGGATTCAGAACGGGAGGCGTGACGGGCGCCTTCGGAGGCAACTCGGTCTTGCCGTCCAGCTTGTAGACGAGCAGACGCGCGTAGTTCGGCTCCCAGTAACTGCCGCCGAACCCGCCCGAGCCGGCCGCCACCACCGCGATGTACTGCACGCCATCGACGGAGTAGCTCGCCGGACCGCCCACGATCTGCGACTGCGAGTCGATGGACCAAACTCGCTGGCCGCTGTCGGCGCGAAAGGCCGTGAACATGTGCGGCGCCGCGGGCGTGCTCGTGCCCTGGAACACGAGGTTGCCGGCGGTCGTCATCGTGCCCGAGCGGCCATTGCCCTCACGCTGCGTCCAGGCGATCTTCTTCTTCACCGGGTCGAAGGCCACCAGGTACGACCCCTCGCCCTCGAGCTTCGGCGGCGGCATCTGCGGGCACTTTGCGACGTTGATCGACAGGAGCTGGTTGCCCATCTTCGCACCCGCCTCGGCCACGTACGGGAAACTGCCGTAGAACGTGGGCACATAGACGAGGCCCGTCAGCGGGCTGAAGGACATCGGGTACCAGACGTGCGACTGGAAGCCGACCAGCCACCATCCCTTGCCGGTGCGACCGTAGTCGGCCGCAGGATTCAGGATCGGTCGAAAGTTCTCGTCAAAGCCGGTCATCCAGTTGACCGACGGCACGAACAGGTTCGCAGAGAGCACCTTGCCGGTCCACGCGTCGAGCACGTAGAAGACGCCGTTCTTGGGCGCATGCATCACGACGTGCCGCATGTGCCCGTCGATGACCAGGTCGGCCGTGGTGATCTGCGCGGTACTGTCAAAATCGAAGCTCTCGGAGGGGCTCTCCTGGTAGTACCACTTGAACTTGCCTGTCCTGGCATCCAGCGCAACGATCGAAGCGGTGAACAGGTTGTCACCACCCCCCGGCGAGCGAAGCGCCGCGGGCCAGGTCGCCCCGTTGCCGGTGCCCACATACACATCGCCCGTCACCGGATCGTAGGTGATCCCGTCCCAAGGTGCGCCACCGCCGCCTTGCTTCCACCAGTCCCCGTGCCAGGTGTTGGCCGCCCATTTGAGCTCGGGCTGCTCGAACCCCTTGGAGGGGTCTCCCGGCACGGCCCACCAGCGCCACAGCTCCTTGCCCGTCTGGGCGTCGTAGCAGGCGAGGTATCCCCGCTCCTCGAACTCGGAGCCCGCCTCGCCGATGAAGATGCGACCGTCGGCGACACGCGGTGCACCGGTGATCGACAGCCATTTTTTCGGATCGGTGGCCTGGGTTTCCCAGATCTTGTGGCCGGTCTTCGCATCGACGGCGATCAAGCGCCCATCGAGCGTGCCCCAGATCACCTTGCCCTTCCACACTGCGACACCGCGATTGACGATGCCGCAGCACAATCTGACGGCTTGCGAGCCGGGCACGTGCGGGTCGTATTTCCAGAGCTGCCGACCGGTCCGCGCATCGAAGGCGTAGACCTTGCTCCACGGACTCGTCACGAAGATCTCGCCATCGACGATGATGGGCGTGGTCTCGTAGCTGCCGCCGCGCTCGGCAAGGTCGGCATACCAGGCAAGGCCCAGCCGATTGACGTTCTCCACGTTGATCTGCGCGAGCGGGCTGAAGCGCTGCTCGTTGTAGTCACGGCCGTAGGTCATCCACTGCCCGGCATTCGCCGGCGAGTCTGCCGCGAGCAGTCGTTTGGCATCGACCGCTGCGAAGGAGTGAGCCCAGGCCGGAATGGACCCGAGCAGTGAGGCCGCAACGGCCAGCGATACGGCGCCGAGCGCTGCCACGATCTGATTTCGCATGTTACGGATAACCCCTCTGGCGCTCGCGCCGCACCGTGCTACTTCCCTCTGACCGGCCGGCGGCTCCAGGATTCGCCGCACTTCGAGGGCGTCCGCTGCATGGTCATGATATCTCAACACCACCCGCTCGCGGACGGGGGACCGTACCGGACATCTCGCCGGCTGTCGAGGCACATAACCCGCTGATTCACAGAGCCGGAACGCAAAGGTCATTGGACAGACCCGATCGCGAAAACTATTTTGACGCGGGCGCAAGGGGGCACTATGCAAGAGGCGCGCGGCCTCAGCCGAGACCTGGGACTTCTGCCGGCGATTGCCGTCAACGTCGGCAACATGATCGGCACCGGCATCTTCTTGAAGCCCCGCGTCATGACCTGCAACGTGGGCGCTGCCTCGACCGTGATTGCGGCGTGGGTGCTCGGCGCACTGCTCACCCTCCTCGGGGCGTTCGCTTACTCCGAGATTGCGGCCCTCCTGCCCGAAGCGGGCGGCGAGTACGCCTATGTGCGACGCGCCTATGGGCGGCTCACGAGCTTCCTGTGCGGCTGGGCACTGTTCGCTCTACCCAAGTGTGGCGCGCAGGCCGCGCTTGCGCTCGGCTTTGCCATCTTCATGAATGTCGCGACGGGCGGAGCGCTCGCGCGGCCGGTCTTCGCGTTCACGCTCCTCGGGCATCAGATCTCGCTGACACTTCTCACCCCCGTGGCCGTCGCGAGCATCTGGGCGGTCGTGCTGATCAATGCTCGCTCCGTGACGCGCGGCGGCCAGACGGCCCTGGGGCTCACGGCGTTCAAAGTGGGCTTCCTCTTGTCTCTTGCGCTCGCGGCGCTGCTCTTCGGCCATGGCACGGCCGCGCATTTTGGTCAGAGCAATCAGGGCGGCCTGTGCGAGGGCGTCGCCGCGACAGCCCGGGGGGGCGGCGCCGGATTCGGCGCTGCGGTGCTCGGCGCGCTCTGGGCTTATAACGGCTGGAGCAACGTCGCGCCACTCATCGGCGAGTTGCGCTCGCCCGAGCGCAACGTGCCGCGTGTCTTCATCGGCGGCATGCTCGTCACTGGCATTCTTTATGTGCTCGTGACGGTCTCCTTCTTCTACGTGCTCTCGCCGACCGAGATCGCGAGCGTTGCCCCCACCTCCTCGGTCGCCACCGAAGTGCTGCGCCGCTTCGTGGGCCCCGTTGCGGTGACCGTGCTCGCCTGCGTGCTGATGCTGTCCGCCTTTGCCGCGCATCAGGCCAATGCGCTCGCGGGCGCCCGGATCGGGTTCGCGATGGCACGCGATGGTCTTTTCTTCCGCCCCCTGGCGAAGGTCTCCGCCGGCACCCGGGCGCCGGTCAATGCGCTGCTGGCGCAGGCGAGCTTTGCCACGGTGCTCGCGATCGCCGGCACCTTCGATGCGCTGACCGATACGGCGATGTTCGGAGGGTGGCTCGTCTACGGCGTCGCGGCCTCGACCGTGTTCGTCTTCCGCCGCACTGCGCCCGATGCACCGCGCCCGTATCGCTGCGCAGGCTATCCCGTGCTGCCCGCGATGTTCGTGCTGCTGGTCGCGGGGATCGTGATCAACACCTTCATCGCAACGCCTCGGCAGGCGCTGCTGGGGGCCGGGATCATCGCGCTCGGGCTGCCCTTCTATTGCTTCTGGGGATTGCCGATGGCCAGCCACGGCAAGCCGCGGTAGGACTCCGCGACCAGCCATCCGGCGATGGTCAGGATCCAGGAGGTGATGGTTTCCCTCCAGTCGGAAGGCTTCCTGGATCCTGCCAGCAGGACGGGCGCCCAGACCAGCACCGTGAACACGCCCATCTGCAATGCAGAGAGTGTCGCGGCCAGCCGCGCATACAGGCCGAGCAGTATCGCGGCTCCGGCGGCGATGTACGCATAGCCCGTGAAATAGACCCACACCTCGGGCCCCGGTACCCAGGCGGGCACCAGTGACGCGGTGTATTTGAGATAGGCGAGATGGGCCGCACCGAAGGCGATCATCGCCAGGGCGTACAGCGCCCGCGCGATGCGCAAGCCGTTCTCGCCGGTTGCAAAACCGAGTTGCTTGCGGTCCCAGTCGCCCCCGAGCCGGGCATAGAGGACCCAGACACCCGCCAGGGTCACCGCTCCCTCGCCCCAGTTCTCCCAGTAGCCGGCCATGAGCGGTGCACGCACGAGGAACGGCATCTTGAACACCAGCACGATGAACAGGAGATAGACGAGCAGCGCGCGGGCCGCAGGGGCGGACAGGCGCACCAGGAACAGGCCGATGCCCGATGCGAGGGAGACGAGCGCCCAGAGGTAACCCCAGAGCTCCCGGGCAGGGACCCACCTGGGCACAGGCTGCCACGGGGGCGCGAAATCGCCCTGGATGAGCCCGAGGACACCCAGGGCGATCAGCGTCACCGCGAACAGCAGTTGAGCCAGGCTCAGGATGCGCATTGCCCTACCTTGTCCTCGATGATGATAGATCCATCGATGTCCACGCAATCGATCTGCAACGCGGCCGGCGGGCGTGCCGCAGCGAATTCGGGGCGTTCGTGCGAGAATCCGGTCGGCGGACCATCAGGAAGCAGGGGAATATCAATGCAGCCGCTAACTCTCGTGAGGGTGGGCCTCGCACTCGGTGCTTTGCTCGCCCCGGTGCTGAGCCACGCAGAGGTTTCCTGCACCCGAGAGGGGCTGCAACAGGCCGTCGATCTCTATCTCACCGCCCAGACCCGCGGCGACATCTCCGGCCTGCCGCTCGCCAAGGGCATTGGCTACTGGGAGAACATCGCCCCCGCGGACATTCATACGGGCTTCCTCACCAAGCCGATGAAGATCGATCATCAGCGCAGCCTCCTCGATCCCGCCACATGCCAGACGTTCACCGAGGTGATCGTGACCGACAAGGCGGCGCCCTACGTCTTCGGCACGCGGCTGCGCGTCAATCACGACAAGATTGCCGAGGTCGAGATCCTCTGGACGACGACCGGTTACTGGCTATTCGATGCAGATGCGTATCTGAAGCATTCTGCGGCCGAGAACTGGGGCCCGGTCCCGCGCGGGCAGCGCGAATCGCGCGACACGCTGGTCGCGGCCGCAAATGCCTATCTGGATGCCTTCCTCGAGAAGAGAACCGACCTGGTGCCGTGGGGCTATCCCTGTCAGCGCACCGAAGGGGGTCGGGGCTACACCGGCAAAGGCTTGCCCACGGACAGCTGCTCCGTGGGTGTGCCGGCCGGAGTCAACATCGTCAATCGTCGCTTCGTCGTGGACGAGGAGCTGGGCTCCGTTCAGGTGTTCTGCACGTTCGGCGCCGGAACCCCGGGCGGGGGCAGTGGCGCGCCCGACAGCCACCTGTTCCGCCTCCAGAATGGGAAACTGCGTTACGTGCACACGATGACACACCTGCTGCAGTCCGCGTTCCGGGGCGGCCGGCCACCCTCGACGGCTCCCTCAGGGTCAAAGCCACCGGCCTAGGTCCGCTTGCTCCACGCACGCTCGTCGCCGACCCAGGGCACGTTCCGGCCGCGCCAGATATCCACGCTGAGCGACTTCAGCCGCCACTCGCCCTCGGCATCCTTGGCCGCCAGAGCGTTCCACAGGCCAAGGCCGTAGACCAAGTTCTGATCGGTGAACACGTTGTGCTGCAGGATCGACCAGAACGCGCGGATCCGCACGCCAGGGTCTTCCGGCGCCATCAACACCTGACTCATCCGATGCTGCCGGCCGAGGTAGTTCGATGAATGCTCGTACCACAGGAACTCCGTGAGCTTGCGAATGGCGTCGCGCCCTTTGCACAGCCCGGGTGGATCGTGGTGGATCCACCCATCCTCGAAGAAGCAATCGACGTAGCCCTCGACGTCGCCGGTGTCGAGCGCCCAGGAGTAGCGGGCGATGAGATCCTCGAGGTCGGCGCGGTCGTGAAGCGAGACTTTCGGCGTCGCCACTGTGAGTCAGCCCATGACGAAGGCGTTGAGCTTGTTGCCGTCCGGGTCGCGAAAGTAGCCCGCGTAGAAGCCCTCGCCCCGGGGGCCCGGAGCGCCCTCGTCCTTGCCCCCCAGCGACAATGCCAGGCGGTGGATGCGCTCGACCTGCGCCTTGTCGCGCGCCTCGAGAGCGATCATGACTCCATTGCCCACCGATGCCGGCTTACCGTCGAAGGGCAGCGTCAAGCCGATGCCGGCGCCGCCGCCGGGCTTGCCCCAGGCGATGAACTTCTCGTTCTCCATCATGCGTCCGACGCCGAGCTCCTGCGCGAGCGCATCGTAGAATTTTGCGGCGCGTGCAAGATCGTTCGTGCCCAACGTGACATACCCAATCATGATCGGTGCTCCCCAGTATTCCCGTTCGCGGACGCGCCAGACAGTAGCATGACCTCATGGCCGATCAGCAAGTCGGCCGTGGACGCGCTGTATGGATGCCCCCACAGGCACCGGCCGGCGTGCGGCTCGAGGTGTACCCTTGCAGCGGTCAAACTCCACTACTACATTGGCGCTGTGCGGCGACTCGGCGGGCAAGGTCCCGAGGCTCCCAAGGCGGCGTCCGGTGAAGTTCATACCCCTGATCTGGTCCGGCATTCGGCGCAAGGGCAGCCGCTCGGTCCTCATCCTGTTGCAGGTGATCATCGCGTTCGCGCTGTTCGGTGTGCTGCAGGGGCTTGCGGGCGCCGTGAAGCATGCGATCGCCAACACCCACGCCGATCGGCTGTACGTGGCCAGCAAGCTGAATCTGGGATTCCCACTTCCGATCTCGATCGTCGAATGGCTGAAGACGGTCCCCGGCGTTGTCAGGGTCGCCCCGCGCTATCAGTTCGGTGCGAGCTATCAGCGGCCCGAGCAGGGCGTGCCGATCTGCGCCACCGACGTGGACTCGTTCCTCGCAGTGTATCCCGAGGACAAGGTCGATCCCGCGCAGCTGCGCACCATGCGACAGCTCCGGGATGGCGCCATCGTCGGCATCGGCACGATGCACAAGTACGGCTGGAGGGTCGGTCAGCGCGTCACGCTTCAATCCTCACCGCAGGAGCTGCAGCGCAAGGACGGAACCAACGATTGGACGTTCGACATCGTCGGGACCTGGGTCGACAGCGAGGATGAGAACGAGGATAACTCGCGGCTTTTGATCACCCACTACAGCTACGTCAACGAGTCGCTACCGATCGGCCCGGGCCGCGACACGACGCAGCTCGCCGTCCTGCACATCGCCGATCCCGCGCGCGCGAACCTGGTTGAGCAGCTGGTCGACTCACACTACGCGAACTCACCGAACGAGACGCTCACCCAGTCGGAGCAGGAGCTCGTCGAGGCAGAGGTCGCAAACTTCGGCGATATCGACAGCGTCGCGAACCGGATCGTCGGCGCCACGTTCTTCGTGCTGCTCTTTGCCACGGGGGCTTTGATGATGCAGTCGATCCGCGAGCGCACCCCGGAGCTCGCCGTGCTCAAGACGGTCGGCTTCTCCGACCGGCGCGTGATGCTCATGATCCTCGCCGAGACGCTCGTGCTGTGTCTCGCCGGGGCCGCGATCGGTCTGTGGCTCGGCACGCGCCTCCTGCCCATCGCGCGCGAGGAGATCGGCACCGTGAGCGTGCCGCCGTCTGTTTTTGCCATCGGTCTCGCTTGCGCCGTGGCGCTCGCGCTTGCCGGCGGCGCGATGTCGGCCTGGCGCGGGCTGCGTCTGCGCGTGGTCGACGCGCTCGCCAACCGCTAAAGCCGTCCGCTCATGCGCCCGCTCCGTTATGCGCTACTGCTCACTCTCGCCGCGCTCCGCAGCATTCCCCAGCGGCTCGGCACCTCTCTCGTGACCGTGATCAGCATCACCACGGTCGTTGCGGTACTGGTGGCGATGCTCGCCTTGAGCGAAGGCCTGGAGAGGTTCGTCCAGGCGGGGGTGACTCAAGACAGCGTCGTCGTCCTCTCGAGCGGTGCGCAATCCGCGCTGCAGAGCTCCCTGCCAAAGACGATCCTCGGCAGCATCGCCGACAAGCCGGGGATCAAGCGCGACGCCGCGGGCAAACCCGAGGTCACCGGCACCGTCTTCATGTTCATCAACGCGGTGAATACCGCGAACCAGCGCGGTACCGTCAGCCTGTTCTCCGTCACGCCCGAATGGGTGACGATCAACCCCGAGGTCCACATCATCGAGGGACGTTACTTCAAGCCCGGTCTGCACGAGCTCGTCGTGAGCGACCTCGTCCGGCAGCGCTTCAGACACTTCGGTGTGGGCGATGAGGTCAAGGTGCGGGGCACTCCCTGGAGGATCGTGGGTGCGTACCACAGCACGGCCACCGCTCTGGAGGACTCGGTGATCGGGGACGCGGACACCGTGCTGTCGGCATTCCCTCACGCAACCTTCAATGTCGTGGACGTGGTGCTCGAATCCCCCGGCGCGTTCGCGACCTTCAAGCAGGCCGTGACCAGCGATCCGACGCTCAAGGCCGATGTGAAGACGCAGCAGGAGAGCAACGAGGACATCATCAAATCCCGGCGGCAGCTGCTCGACTTCATCAGCTACTTCCTCGGCAGCTTGATGGGGCTCGGGGCGGCTTGCGGGGCGCTCGCGAGCCTGTACGCGACCGTCGATGCCCGCAAGCTCGAGATCGCGACGCTTCGGGCGATCGGGTTCAGCGCAACTCCCGTCGTCGTCTCGGTGCTCGCCGAAGGGTTGCTCCTCGCGATTCCCGCGGCACTGCTCGGGGCGGGCATCGACTGGTACCTGTTTGCTGGACACGTCGTGGTGGCCAGGCAATCACCTTCCCGATGGCGGTCACGCCGCACCTCGTCGTGATCAGCATCTTCTGGTCGCTCAGCATCGCGTTGCTCGGTGGGATCCTCCCCTCGATTCGCGCCGCACGGATCCCCGTGGCCCTCGCGATGCGCGCGAGCTGAGCATGTCCGAGGACCTCGTGCGCGACCAATACGATTGGGCCGGTCAGCCGAGCACCGATCCCCGCGAGGTGATGCGTCAGTACGATGAGTTCGCAGCCATCTACGACGAGACCTTGCTGAGCAAATGGGGATATCGGGCGCCGGCCGAAGCCGCGGAGCTGCTCGCGCGCCACGTCCCCTTGCAGTCGGCCGTTCTGGATGCGGGCTGCGGCACGGGTCTGACGGGCAAGGAGCTGCATCGCGTGGGATTTCGCGCCGTGCACGGCGCGGATATCTCGGCGTCCTCGTTACGGATTGCCGCGAGCAAGGGCCTCTACCAATCCGTCGTGCGCACTGACCTGCTCAAGCCGCTGCCCTTCTGCAGCGACGCCTTCGGGGCTGCGATTTGCGTGGGAGTGCTCTCGTACATCACGGGCGACGGATTGTTCAGGGAGCTGTGTCGCGTCACGCGCAAGGACGGGGTGGTGGTGCTTTCGCATCGGACGGATCTGATCGCAGCCAGGTCGTTCGGCACCTCGTTGCACAGGCTCGAGGCCGAGGGTCTCTGGTCACCCTTGATGCGATCGGGCGAGGTAGCCTACCTGCCCGGACACCCGGACTTCGCGGACCGGATTCAGGTCCAGTATTTCGCACTCGCGGTGCGGTGATCAGGGCCGCCGGAGGGTGCACCTCACCTGCGCATGGCGATCCGCAGGGCTGCGAACAGGAAGGCGACGGTCAACAGCTCCAGGGGAAAGCGCAACTTGCTTCGCTCGGTCCATCGCCGGGCTGCGCGCTCATCGACCGCGTCGGCCTTCTCGAAGACGAGCGCTTTTGGAATGAAATCGAGCACCGACCAGATGCGAGTGACCAGATGGCTCGCAGCGGCCAGGAGCAGCCAGAGCCTGAGCTCCGGCACGCGCCAGGCCTCGAACAACGACACGATGAGTGCAATCTCGAAGAGCGTGTGGGTAGGAGCCCAGAATCGCCCGCGCGAGATGCCGCCTCGGCTCGACTGAATCAGATCCGGCCGCCCGGGCCAGAACGGATCGACGACCAGGTACTCGTACAGCCCTCCTCCGAGCAGCATGCAACCGAGCAGCGTTGCGAGGATGACTGCGTCGTCGAGGATCGACAGCGGCATGAGTGATCAGAGGTCGATCTGGTAGCGGATGAAGGGCGAGCGCTTGGCGATGCGCTCGTACAGACGCCGGGCGGGCCCGTTGAACTCCTCGGTCTGCCAGTAGAGCACGGCCGCGTGGCTCGCTTTGGCATCCGCCGCCGCAGCCTCGATCAGCTTCCTGCCGACGCCGCCGCCACGTTGTGCCGGACGCACGAACAGATCCTGAAGGTAGCAGTTGCCCCCGAGCGAGGAAGTGGAGGGGTGATAAAAGAAGTGCGCCAGGCCCACGGCCTCGCCCTGGTCCTCGAGCGCGAGGACGCCCTTGATCTCGCCGGTTGTCGTCAGGCGCTTCCAGGTCAGCTCGGTTGCCTCCGGGGGAATCGTCTTCTCGTAGAAGCTCAGGTACCCCTGCCAGAGGGGCTCCCAGAGCACCCGATCGGCCGCGTGAATCTGCCGGATGCGAACCTGCACTCGGGGTGGCGGTGCCGCCGGCTCGCGCTCAGGCGTGTCGTTCACGAACATCTCGGGACTCCCGAAGCGGCGCTCAGCGGGCGAAATTGACGGCGGTGGTATTGCCGCCGCACAGGATCACGCCGATGCGCTCCTGCGGTGAGGGAACGTATCGATGCGAGAGCAAGGCGGCAAAGGCGGCTGCACCTCCCGGCTCGGACACCACGCGCAGCACGCTCCAGAGCGCCTGCTGCGCGCTGCGGATGGACTCATCGGACACCAGAATCACCTCGCGCACGTAGTGTCGGGCGATCGAGAAGGGTAACTCACCCACCTTCAGCGGAGCGAGGGAGTCGGCGGCGATCCCGCCCGCCGGACTGTCCACGGGCCGCCCGGCTCGCAGTGCGTAAGTGAGCGTGGGAGCACTCTCAGGCTCGACACCGAGGATTTTGAGCGAGCCCGCGGCGATGCGCTCGGCGAACCACGCGGCCATGCCCCCGATCAGCCCTCCCCCGCCGACGGCCACCAGCACGGTGTCGAGCTCGGGAAGCTGTTTTGCAAGCTCCAGCGCGACGGTGCCCTGACCGAGCAGGGTCTCCGGCTGGTCGTAGGCATGAATTGGCAGCGCTCCGGACTCCTGCACCCAGCGCTCGCTTGCCTCCAGAGCATCCGCATAACGCTGTCCGCCAATGACCAGGTCGGCGCCGTAGGCGCGAATCCTCTCGATCTTCGCAGCGGAGGCGATCTCAGGTACGAAGATCTTGGCCGGCCGTGCCAGCTTGCGCGCCGCGAAGGCGACCGCCACACCGTGGTTGCCACCGGAGGCCGCCACCACGCCTGCTGCCGGAATCTCGCGCGACAGCAGGCTCGCAAATGCGCCGCGCACCTTGAACGAGCCGGTGTGCTGGCAGAGCTCGAGCTTGAATGCGAGCGGGAATGGCGGCAGCCCGAAATCCTCGCCGCCGACCTCGATGGCCGGTGTCCTGCGGACGTGCGGGCGTATCAGGTGCTCCGTGACGCTGATGCGCTCGGCGGTGACGGTGCGGGACGGTGTCGGCTCGGTTTGCACGGCTGATGCAGCGGCGGGGGCCGCGTGCATCATAATTCGTCACTTGGCAAAGGAGCACCTGCGGATAGCTGCGCCGCTCAGAGCGCAACGCCCGCGCGGGTAGCCAGGCGGAGCAAAGCTCCGCGGAACAGCAGCGCCACGATGGCGAAGAACGCCATCGTCGCCGCGACTCCGCCGAAGGTCGCGCTGTAACCGATGGAGTCGACCCACTGGCCCGTGACGCCGGAGAGGTATCCCCCGAGACCGAGCGTCAGGAGGTACCACGCTCCCATCGTCATCGAGACGTAGCCTGGCGGAGCGGCACGCGTGACGAACCCGTAGGTGGCAGTCCAGGCGACGATCTCACCGAGCCCGAGCAGCGAGACACCCGCGAGCGGCATCCAAAGCGGAGCCTTCGTGGCATGCGCGGCGATCAGCCCGGCGAGGTACATCAATGCGTTGCCCAGCATCGCCATGCAGAGCGCGAAGAAGTACTTCTGAACGATGTCGACGGCGCGGTTGCGCGCCGCGAGCCTGATCCAGAGCGCCGCGACCAGCGGGGCGACGCCGATCACGACGATCGCGTTGATGGAGGAGAACCACGGCACCGGCACGACGAAGGAGCCCACACTGCGATTGACCGAGCGGTCGATGAACAGCAGCCAGCTGCCGAACATCTGAAACCATCCCGTGCTGAACATGCACATGAGTCCCGCGAGCAGCAGCACGAGCACGATGCGTAGCGTCGTCGCGCGCCGATGCGCTGCGGTGGCCGCGCTCGGGGCGCCCGATGCGGACACGGGATCATCGGGCGGAGCACTCGCTGCGGCGGGCGCCGCAGCGGCGCTCACGCCGGCCGCGCTCGCTCCCTCACGCTCGCCGATGCCCTTAAGCCAGCGCGGGCCCAGCGTCAGATACAGGCTGAGCGAGACGGCCATGCCCACCGCCGCGACCGCAAACCCGTAAGCCCAGCCGAGCCAGTCGGACACGATTCCCACGGCAAATCCGGACAGCATGGCCCCGACGGAGATGCCGAGGTAGTAATAGGCGAACGCGCCTTCGCGCCTGGGGTCATCGGGCCGAAACGTCTCGCCGCAGAGCACGACGAGCGTTGACTTCATCAGTGCATTACCGAGGATGAGGAGAAAGATCGCAACGTAAAAGCCGATTCCGGATGCCGCGTACGCCTGGCTCAGCCAGCGAGCGCCGTGCGCGGCATCGAGTGTTGCGCCGTGCTGCGCGATGGCCCTCACGACCTCGGCCGAGCGATGCAGATCGCCCAAGGGCACCGGCAGGCTGCGCAGCGACTGCAGCAGTGGTGCCCCATGCCACATCCCGAGCAGCGCCGGCAGATAGGCGGGCGATGGAAGGAGTGCCTGCCCGATGAGCATCACACTTGCGCCGAGCGCAACTGCCCGGCGACGGCCGAACACGTGATCGGCGAGATACCCGCCGAAGGCCGGGAAGGCATACATGGCGCCCGAGTAGGCGCCGACGAGCGAGAGTGCGCGTGCCGAGGACCAGGCGAAGCCGCCGTGCGCCGCATCACCGGTCAGGAACAGCGCCAGGATCCCCAGCATTCCGTAGAAGCTGAAGCGCTCCCAGAACTCCACACTGATGATGAGCCAGGCGCCCCGGGGATAGCCCAGCCAGCCGAGCGGAGGGTCCTCCCGCAGCGGCGCGGACAGCGAGAGATCCCCACGCATCGAGCCGGAGCTCACGGGGAGGTCGCGTCTGTCGCGCGGCCCGCAACGCGAGCAAGCCGCGCGGCCTCCTTCACGAGCGCCGAGCGGTCGATCTTGTGGGTCCCCGAAAGAGGCAGCTGATCCAGGAACTCCACGAAACGCGGGTGTGCATACGCGGGTCCATTCTCCAGAGCGTATTGCTTGATGTCCTCGGCGGTCGCGTGAGTGCCGTGCCGCCTGACGATGAAGGCGACGGGTATTTGACCTTTGATGTCATCGGAGGCGGGCACGACGAGCGCTTGCGCAACGCTCGGGTGATGCTCCAGGAGCTTCTCCACCTCGCCGGGATAGATGTTCTCGCCGCCGCAGACGAACATGTCGTCGGCGCGACCGACGAAGTAGAAAAAGCCGCTCGCGTCGCGGCGCATGATGTCCCCGGTGATGTACCAGCCATCGCGCATCTTCTCGGCCGTGACCTCGGGGAGGTTCAAGTATCCGCTCATGAGCGCCGGCGTGCGCAGTGCGAGCACACCCTGATCGGGATTGGGCTCACCCGAGGAGCTGTCGATCAACCGCCATTGAATGTTCGCGTGAGGGTAGCCGAGCGATAACGGTGGAGTGGGCAAGCCATCGGGATGCGGCCCGAAGGTTGCGGGGCCCGCCTCGGTGGTTCCGAACCCATTGCCCACCGTCGCATTCGGAAAGAGCCGCTGAATGCGCGCGAGCAGCGCATCGGTGAGCGGCGCCGATCCGATCGAGACATCCTTGACCGAGCTCAGATCCAGCCGGGCGATCAAATCCGGCTCGCGCACCATCATCGCGAACATGGTGGGAATGCCCGAGAGCTGCGTGCAGCGGTAGCCCGAGACCGCCTGCAGGTAGCTGCGCGGCTCGAAGCGTGGCTGAGACAGAATCGTCACGCGGTTGGCAAGAGCGAGGCTCGAGAAGAACAGCCCGTTCATGTGATAGAGCGGGGCGACGACGAGCGTGCGCTCCTGCGGAGTGCTCTCGCTGAGCGGTTCGCAATACTCCGAGATCGCCCACAGCTGCCCCCGGTGCGTCAGCGGCACCCCCTTCGGCACTCCCGTCGAGCCGGATGTATAGAGGATCTCCGCAAGGTCGCCCTCGGCGGGCACGAAGGTCTGCGCCGGACCCGCATCGAGAAACTGCGCGAACGCCTGGCCGCCCGCGGCATCGAACGAGATCGTGGGCACCCCCGCAGGCACCTGTCCCGCACGAGCGTTGTCCACGAAGGCCAGTCGAATGCCGCTGTCGCGGAAGATATGGGCAATGGTCGCCGCAGGCAGCTTGAAATTGACGGGAACGGCAATCGCTCCCATGCGCATCGTGCCCAGGTAGGCCGTCATGAACTCGAGCCGATTCTCGGCCAGGATGCCCACGCGCTCGCTCACGCGTATGCCGTAGCGCTTGAGTCCGCGCGCCACTGCGTTGATGCGCTGATCAAGCTCCAGCGCCGTGACCTGCAGCGGCTGCTCCGGCCGACGCAGGTCGATGTACGCCGGACGATCCCCGAGTGCGGGCAAGCGCAGAATGTCGCCGAGGTTCACGAGCGCGCTCATCGAGTGGCCTTCACGGTCTCAAGACGATCTTGCCGAAGACCTCTCGATCCTCGAGCAGCCGCTCCCCCTCGGCAGCCTCCTCGAGCGGCAGCACACGGGCGATGACCGGCGCGAGCCGCGCGCTTGCGACCAGCTCGAGCAGCGTGCCCAGATCCTCCTGCAGCCATCCGTCCGAGCCGATCAGGGTTTGCTCGAACGTCCACCAGTAGCGCGCATCGAGCTGCAGATCAAAGCCTGCGGTCGCGCCACAGCAGAGGATGCGTCCGCCCACTTTCACGCATTTCTGCGTCGGCACGAGCGTATCCCCGCCGGTGAAGTTCACCGCGACGTCCACACCGCCCGCGCCGGTGATGCGGGGCTTGCCGTAGATTGCCTTCACCGCCTCGAGGAAGGGCTGCTCGGTATAGTTCACGACATGGTCGGCGCCGATCTCGCGCAGGCGCTGCAGCTTGGGAGCGCTGCTTGCGCAGGCGACCACCTCGCAGCCTGCGAGCTTTGCGAGCTGCACGCAGGCGACCCCCACTCCGCCGCTTGCACCGAGCACCAGCACGCGCTCTCCGGCGCGGATCGCCCCGCGCGTGATGAGCATCCGATAGGCCGTGCCATAGGCGAGCGGCAATGCTGCGGCCTGCTCGAACGTGACGCCCCGTGGCATCTCGATCAGCATCGACTGGGCCACTGCGACCAGCTCGGCGCGCCCTCCGGGCAGCGTCTCGCCGAGCATTCCGAAGCGCTCTCCCGCACGGAGGACCGGGTCGACGAGCACGCGCTTGCCCATCCATGCGCCGTCGGCGCGCGATCCGACCCCAACGACCGTGCCGGCGATGTCCGACCCCACGATGACCGGCAGCTTGATGCGCACGCCGGGCATGCCGCGCCGCGTGAACACGTCGTGATAGTTGATGGAGGTTGCAGCGACACGCACCAGGACATCCTCCGGCCCCGGCTGTGGGTCCGGAACATCGGCGCGCAACTGCAGATTCTCTCGGCCTCCGTGTGCGACCGTCAGTACCGCCCGCATCGTACGCTCCTTCGCTCCCGCCACGCCGCCGCCGGCTACCCCGGCTGCGTACCGTAGCAGCCGCGCCCAACGGCGATCAGTCGTCCCGCCTGATCCTCCACATCAACATCCACCACTCCGACGGTACGGCCGGCCTTGCGCACGCGCGCACGCGCGACGAGGTCGCTGTTGAGCGCCGGGCGCAGGTAGTCCACGCGCAGATTGATCGTCGGCACCCCGTGACCGAGCGCTGCGATCAGGGCGAAATCCCCGGCGATGTCGATGAGACTTGCGATGACTCCGCCATGATACTGGCCGCTGCCGGGGGCGCGCTCGAGCTGCGGCTGCAGACTGGAGCGGATGACGACCGTTCCGGCTGCCGAGTCGCAGGCCTCGAGCTGCAGACCGAGCAATCGATGAAACGAGCTCTCGGCGAGCACCCGCCTGAGCTTCTCGAGAGTCTGGACGCCTCCGGGATCACCGCCTGCCGGGGGTGAGGTCATAAGCTTATAGCAGACCGTTGTTGCCTCTTCGCTCGAGATGGATTAAATCCTATCTGCCGGGCGCATAGCATTTAATCCGAAGCATGAATACTGCGATCGGACCGGTATAGGGGACAGAGGCGTGCCGGCTGAACCGGGGAACATCGTCCAAGGAATCGACCACCTGATCGTGATGGTCCGCGACCTCGATCGCTCGCAGCGCCTGTGGCAGGCGCTCGGATTCGCGCCCACGCCGCGCGGCTTTCATCAGAGCGGCGGCACGGCCAATCACCTTCTGATGCTCGATCGCACCTATATCGAGCTGCTCGGCATGGCGGATCCAAATGCGACCTCCGCCTATCGAGCCATGGCGGAGGAATCCCCCGGTCTTTGGGGCGTGGCGCTGCGCGGCACCGCTGCCGCCACGTACGCCTTCTGGCGCACGCAGGGACTCGATCCCGCGGCCCCGGTCAGCCTTGCCCGAGGCCTCCGGATTGCAGGCCACGAGGAGCTCGCGCGCTTCGAGCTGACGATGCTCCCGCGCACGAAGGATCTGCCGTTTCTGCTGTTCTGCTGCCAGCACCTCACCCCGCAGTTTGTCTGGCGGCCCGATCTACCGGCCAACCCCAACGGCGCGCGCACATTGCGCGAGGTGTTCATCCTGGACCACGACGGCGTTGCGGCAGCGCAGCTCGCGCGCCTCACTGGACATGCGCCCGTCGGCCGCACGGGCAACTCTGCCCTCGAGCTGGGAGACTGCCGGGTGAGCCTCTTGTCGCCTGCGGCGCTCACGGAGCGCTTCGGAGCCGGCGCCGACGTGAGACGGGGCCCGCGCCCGATGCTGGCAGGACTTGCGCTGCTCACGAGCGATGTGGAGCGCGCGCGCCGCTGCGCCCACGAGGCGGGCTGTTCTCTGCGGACAACATCCGAGGGCGGCTTCAGTGCATATATTCCAGATGAAGGAGTGCTGATCGAATGGGCGCAGGCTCGCTGATCGTTCCCCACCGTCCGCTTCGCGCGCGGCACGGCATGCACGTCGAGGGCGCAGACGACGTGCTGGTTGCGCGTCAGCCGATCGTGGGCATGCTGCAGGACGACTTCGAGCGCACGCTCGGCGAGCTGCTCAACGCGCCATCGCCCTCGATCGACGACCTGCTGCCACCGCGGTGGGCAGCCGCCGGCCTGCGCCACCGACTGAGCGAGGCGGAGGGCAACGGCTACTGGGACTTCTACCGGCCCTGGGGTGGTCTGATCCTCTCGGTCACCGACGCCTCCTATCGCAGCGACACCTGGGTGCGGGTGGAGGGCACGGACTATTTCAAGGTGCGAATCCTGCTCTCGGGAACGCTGCAAACGCGCTCGGGCGAGACGCTCGCTCGCGCTCCCCAGGCTCTGCTGTACGTATCGCCGGGCGCGAGCCGCGAGGGCTACTTCGTCGCCGCGGGCGAGCCCATTCGCATGGTCGTGCTGCATTGCCGGCCGAGCCTCCTCAGCCGGGCACTCGGCCTCGACGTGAGCGATGTTCCCGCGCCGCTGAACTCGCTCTTCACGCCGGGGCGGGCCGCGGCGTGGCTGCGGCTCGCGCCGACCCCGGAGATCATCCACGTTGCACGACGCATCATCGATTCGCGGCGCGAGCTGTCGCGAACGCTGCGCGAGCGTCACCTGGAAACCTTGAGCATGGAGCTGCTGCTGCAGGTGCTCGGGATGCTCGAGAGCCGTGCCCATGGCAGACGTGCCGAGCAGCCGCTCAGTGCGCGCGACCTGGCCCGGGTCTACCAGGCGCGCGACTACCTGGCACAGCACTATGCCAACCCGCCGACGATTCCCGACCTGGCGCGGATGGTGGGTCTCAATCAGACGAAGCTCAAGGCGAGCTTCCGGGAGACCCTGGGAGTCACGATCTACGAGTACATCCTGGAGCGACGCATGGAGCGGGCATCGGAGATGCTGCTGGCCGGCGATTACGCGATCGCGCAGGTCGCCTATGCAGTCGGGTACGATTACCCGGCGAACTTCGCCGCGGCTTTCAAACGTTACTTCGGCCGACTGCCGAGGAACTGGAAGAGGAGTCGAGTTGGACACTGACCACAAGCGATGCGCCGTGGCGCGGGCGGGATGGGTGCTGCTGCTGCTGGCCGGCGCGGCGGTGGCTGCCGAGCAGCCGGAGCTCAGCATCACGCCGGCCTCCGGGCTGATCGATGCGCCCTTTCACGTCGTGGTGCGCCATGTGCTGCCGGGCGTGCGCGTGCGGGTGAGTGCGCGACGGCCCGACACGCACGGGCGGATGTGGACGGCCATCGGGGAGTATTCCGCCGATGCGGACGGACGCGTGGACGTGGACACGTTCCCCTCGCTCGCGGGCAGCTACAAGGGCGTCAGCCCGCATGGCCTGTGGTGCTCGGCGCTCCCGGTTGCCCCGGAAAAGATCCCGACCTATCTTGCGGAGCTGCCCCACGACCCGGGGCTCGGCACTGCGCCGACCCTCGACGCCCACACCGTCTATCAGGTGGAGTTGAGCGCGAGCGTCAATGGCAAGGTGGTGGCCACGGCAACGGCGAGGCGCACCTATGGCCACGGCATCGTCCCAGAGGAAGTGTCCGCTGCGGGTCGCGTGCGCGGGCTTTACTTTCCACCTGCGGCCGGGCAACCCCGGGGAGTCCCCGTGGTCGTGGTCGCAGGCTCCGGAGGCGGGCTGATGGACATGCAGGCTGCGCTGCTGGCAAGCCATGGACACCCCGCTCTGGCGCAGGGCATCTTCGACTACAAGGACCTGCCCTCGACGCTCGTCGGCATTCCGCTCGAGACGTTCCGCGCCGGAGCGCGCTGGCTCGAGCAGCGCACCGGCGTCAAGCGAGTGGCGATCATGGGAACGTCGCGCGGCTCGGAGGCGGCAGGACTTGCTGCAAGCTACTTCCCGCAAGACTTCGCTGCCGCCGTGGTCTACGTGCCTTCTCACCTGTGCAATGGCGCCTTCGGCCCGGGTATCACGAGCGTTGTGGCCGCATGGACCTACCAGGGCAAGCCCCTCGCCGCGGATCACGGAGAGACCGACTCCAACAACGCCGATGACGCCATGCATTCGCAAACACCGCCCGGCTTCATCGGCACGCCGTACTACCTCGACACCTGGAGCGATCCTCGGATCTCGGCTCGCCTCGGCATCCCATTCGAGCGCATGTCCGGACCGGTCCTGGCGATCGGCGCCGGGGCGGATCAGATGTGGCCTTCGTTCATCGGGGCTGCACAGATCGGGCGGCGGCTCGCCGAGCACGGCAAGGCGGAGCTTGCAGAAGTGCACATCTATCCCGGCGCCGGTCACATGGTCTCGCGCGTGGGCAGCGGAGGCCCCTTCTCCTCGTTCGTGTTTCATCCGGTCGCCAAGGACTTCGAGGCCACCGGCGGGCTGCCGAATGCCAACTGCGAGGGCTCCTACGATGCCTGGGATCACGTTCTGAGCTTCCTGGGGCGAGTCTCTTTCAACTGACTGCGGCGTCGGGAACCATGCTTTTCCCGTCGCGTCGCATGCTGCCGGCAGGCTAGAACTCCCTAGAATCAGTCGATCCATCTCCCCGCGAGAGAGCCTGCGCACGAGAGGGGTGTGCGGCGGAGCACAGGGTAGGGAGACACGGGGGAAGTGATGATAAGAATTCGATCGGTCGTCGCACCTGCGAGTGCCCTCGCGCTGCTCGTTGCTGCACTGAGCGCCGCGCCGGCGCGCGCGCAGATCGCAGCAGCTCCCACGCCAGCCGCTGATGCCGTCAATGCGCCCCAGCAGCAGCAGGCCTCCGCCTCGGGCACGGACTCCGAGGCAATCCAGGAGGTGGTGGTCACGGCCACCAAACGCAACGAGGACATCCAGAACGTCGGCATGAGCATCACCGCGCTCACGCAGGCGGACCTCGAGCAGAAAGGCGTCGAGCAGTTCATCGACTACGGAACGTCCATCCCCAATCTGTCCTTCGGCGTCGGAGCCGCCGACGGCTCGCTCGCCTCACGCGGTGTCTATCTGCGCGGCATCGAAGGGGCGAACACCACCGGGTTCTACATCGACGACACGCCGGTGCTGGAGACCCTCGATCCGCACATCGTGGACGTGGACCGCATCGAGGTGCTGCGCGGACCGCAAGGCACGCTCTACGGCGCGGAATCCATGGGTGGCACGGTCCGCATCATCACGGCGCAGCCCTCCACGAGCGGCTTCAGCGGAGAGATCCATAGCAGCGTCTCGGACACCGACCATGGCTCGTGGAATCAGCTGATCGAGGGAAGCGTGAACGTGCCGGTGAGCGATACCATCGCGTTTCGCGCCAGCGGCTTCTATCAGTACGACAGTGGCTGGTTCGACAAATGGACCGGACCGGACGCAGAGCCGGTACCGGGGCCGCCGTCGATTTCGAGCACTGCTGCCGAGAGCGCCCCGGGCGTGCCGTCGCAGATCCAGACCGACGTGGGCGGCATGACGTACTACGGGGGTCAGTTCGCCATACGCTTCCAGCCCATCGAGGGCCTGTCGGTCACGCCGCGGATCATGTTCCAGGAGACCGACCAGGATGGCGTGCCGTACGCGACCTACGCTCCGGACAATCTCCTGCAGCGCGAATACTTCGATATCCCGGAGGGCGGCCACGACCGCTGGTGGCTCGGCAGCTTCACGGTGAATTACACGGTGCCGTGGGGCTCGTTCGTGTCGTCCACGGCGGTCTTCGACCGCCGCACCTTCGAGCTCGAGGACGACTCCGACGATTTGACGTACACCTTGAGCGCGGTCACGGCTCTGCCGATCTGCCCCGGAGGGGCCGCAGCGCCTGGCTGTGTCGGGGAGGTGGAGGGTCCCATCACGCGCGCCATCGGCATGCACCGCTTCGCTCAGGAGACGCGCTTCGCATCGTCGCTGCCGGGACCCATACAGTTCCTCGTGGGCGGGTTCTACTCATTCAGCACGCGCCCGAGAAACTACGAGTGGACCTCGCCGGAGCTCTCAGCCGATACGGGCTGGCCCACCGATCTGGCGCTCGCCTTCATCGACCAGCGCGAGACGGGCGAGTACGCCGCTTTCGGGGACATCACCTACAACATTCTGAGCAATCTGTCGGCGACAGTCGGGCTGCGCTGGTTCCGCGACACCGCCACGTTCAACCAGTTCACCAATGGCCTGTTCTATGGTGGCGCGAGCACGTATATCGTGCCGACGCTCGATGAGAAGGGCTTCACGCCCAAGTACGAGCTCGACTACAAGGTCACCCCGGACACTCTCGTCTACGCGAGCGCGGCGAAAGGGTTTCGTCCGGGCGGCGACAATATCGAGCTCCCCGTGGGCCCGGCACCCTACGGCTGCACCACCGACCTGGACAATCTCGGCGTGACACCCGAGCAGATCGCCACCTACCGCTCCGACAGCCTGTGGGACTACGAGGGGGGCTTCAAGTCGAGCTTGCTCGATCGTCGTTTCACCTTGAACGCGACCGGCTTTCTGATCGAGTGGCCCAATATTCAGCAGCTGGTCGACCTGCCGCTCTGCGGCTACGGCTACACGGGCAATTCCGGCAAGGCGCAAAGCACCGGTGCTGAGGTCCAGTTCGACGGCCGGCTGTTGCCTGAGCTCACGGCCGGAATCAATTTCGGATACGAGGACGCGCGCATCACCGCGCGGGGGCTCGGAAGCCCGCAGCCGGTAGGCAGCCCCGTGCAGCAGGTTCCCGGCATCACGCTGGCAGGCAATCTGCAGTACGAGCGTCACCTCTCCGGCGAATGGTCCGGATTCGGGCGTGTGGATTACAGCCACGTGGGTGAGAGCTGGTCCTTGAACAACGCGATCGCGGATCCGGTCACGGGCCTGGCAACGCCGGTGCGGCGTCCGGCATACAACCTCACCGATCTACGCGGTGGTGTGCACAACGATCGCTGGGAGATCGCCGCGTTCGTCAAGAACCTCACGAACGAGCACGCGAACCTCGCGGATGCGATCCTGATCGGAGCGACCATCCCGGGGCAGCCTCGCTTCGAGATCAATCAACCGCGAACGGCGGGGGTGGAGCTGCGCCTGCGCTTCTAATGCCAGAGCTTGCCTTCGAGCTCTCTCAGATCCCTGCCGGTGCGCCGAATGCCGGCGACCATCTCTTGCTCCTCGCCGTTCTCGATCATCACCGAGAAGAGCTTCACCGTGGCCAGCATGCCCGCCTCGAAGGCGGCTCGGGCCACGCCGACATCACGCTTGCTCGCACCATCGGCGACGGCAAATGCGCGGTAGATTCGCCAGAGCTTGCGGGCCGTGGGATAGACCATAAGCATTCAGAATATGCCCCCGCGGCGCCACAGATTGGGATCCAGCGCACGCGGGCACTGCATTCGTTGCCAGAGCTTTGAAGTAGGTCGCAAGTTTCGTGCGCGGGCGCGTGTGCGCCGGCGGTAGCAATGCTCTTGTTGCGATGCGGTGGGTGGCTGCGCACGGCCCGGTTGCGACCTTCTCGGCACTTGGCGCATCCATGCGAGAATCGAGCTGCCTGTATATGCGCCTTTGCAGTGCATTCGTCCTGGTCGCGATCGTTGCCGGCTCGGCCCGAGCGGCCCCCCTTCCGCAGACCGGTTGCGCCGGCTGGCTTCATGCTTCCGCGATCACGCTGCAGGGCACTGTTGGAGATGGGGGCCTGAAGGGAAAGTTCCTGCTGCGTCTGGACCCACGTGATGGCCGCAACACTACCAACCGGGACTTCGGCGTTTTCTCCGACGGCAGCGGATTCGATGGGAACGTCGAATGGTCCCGCGATCGCTCCGGCGCAGCGCACGAGTTGAATGCCGCGGCAGCCCGCGCCATCAGCACGACGGAAAGCTGGCTCCTTCGCCGCGGCTGGTGCAGAGCCGACGGCATGACCCTCGAACCGTTGCCGGAGGAGTCCGACGGCCGTGTTGCAGAGCGCGTATGGCGCGCGATGCCGCAGGGTGGCATTCCGGCCATTCTTCGCTTCGATCGCCAAACCGGTCTCCTGCACCAGGCGGAATATCGTATCTGGGGCAATCGGCTGATTCGTCACTACGACGACTGGCGCGATGCCGGGCATGGCCTGATGGTCGCATTCTCCGAGCGCGACGAGGATCCCGAGGATGAAGACACGCAAACGATCGTGCTCTCTTCGGTGCGGACCACGTCGTCGCCCTTTCCGCCTTCAATTTTCGCGCGGCCACCGCGCCCGCGGGACTATGGGATCGTCACGGGCGCCGATTCGACGACCGTACCCTACGAGGACGACGGCGCCGCTCGCATCTATGTTCCAGTGTCCGTCGACGGTAAGGGACCCTATGCCTTCGAGGTCGATACGGGAGGACACCTCATCATAGGCTCCGACCTCGCGACGGAGCTTGCGATCAGCGCCGTCGGCCGGTTCGCAAGCACCGGGGCGGGTACCGCCATCACGCAAACCGGGGTCGTCGGAAATCAGGATATCCGAGTGGGTCAGGCGGCGATCGAACGGCAGGTGGCGAAGGTTCGTCCATTCGCCAACGATCGGGGCACCGGCAAGCCCCCGCGAGCAGGGCTGCTGGGTCTCGAGCTCTTCGAGCGCTTCGCGGTCCAGATCGATCGTGGCCATAAGACCGTGACGCTCACGCCGCTCGAGAAGTTCACGGGCGGCCATGGAGTCGCTCTGCCGATCCGCTTCGTAGAGGACGCGCCGCTCGTGAGCGGCGCCTTCGACGGCCATCCCGGCGATTTCGAGGTCGACAGCGGTAACGCGGGGCCCACGATCATCGAGGGCTATTGGGCACACCAGCTCGGCCTCGATGCCGCGCTCGCGACAGGCTTGCGGTGGTGGGCGGGCAGTGGCAGCGGCGGCTATCAGGAATGGCTCAGCCGCGGGGATCTCAGGCTCGGTCCGATCCAGCTGCCGCATCAGCTCGTGAGCTACGTGGGCCAGCCCGTGCGTGGCTCGGAATCCACTCGACTGCAGGCGGGTCTCGCGGGCGAATGGTCGCTGCGCTGCTTTGACACGACTTACGACTACGGGCACGGGATCCTTTGGATCGGTGCACGCCACCGGGACTGTGCGGAGCCGCCCTTCGATCGCTCTGGATTGCGCGTGACCGGGAGCGGCGGGGCGCTCCTTGCGAGCATCGTTGTACCAGGGAGCCCCGCCGACTTGGCCGGGATCACGGCCGGCGATAGGATCACCTCGGTCGGCGGCCACGACACATCCACGCTATCCGCGCGTGACGCCGGGGCTCTTCTCTCCGGCCCGATCGGTGCGCGGCTGCGCATCGTCTTCGTGCCCAAGGATGGCAATCAAAGCAGGACGGCAGTGATCAAGCTGGTCGAGCTCGTTCCCTGAGGAGCCTGCTCGAGCGCCCTCCGTCGTCCACCGCAGTCACTGGCTCTCGAGCACCTCACGGCCATTCAGAGGTTGAATGGGCCGCACGTCGTGCGGGTACAGCGCTGCGAACGCGCGAATCTGCTCCGGCGCGATCTCGACCGGTGTCTTGAGCACCAGCCAGGTGACGCCCTCGGTGCACGGGGGCGCAGTCTGTGAGCCTTCATAGCGATAGTAGCGGGTGTCGCGCGGGAGCATCCCCGCCGGGTTGAGCGTCACTCCGGTCACGGCCAGCTGGCCCTCGGTCCTGGGCATGTGCTGCCAGACCTTTTCAATGGTCGAGTTCGCACGTCCGGCCGTCAGCAGGACTGCGACGCCCACGATCTTTCCGTCCGCGGCCCGGTGCATCAGATGCAGCACCATGTCGTAGGGCTTGCCGTGAACGTACTCCTCGCTGGGACGATGGAAGTGAAACTGGGTCAGCTGATATCGCTCCTCGCCCACCACCAGGTAACTGCCGCGGCCCGGCCGGTCGTGGTAGTCGACGCGGATGGTGTGCGCGTTGTTGATCACGTGCCTCAGCGGCTCGCTCGAGTAGTCGAATTGCAGGGGCGGAAGCTGCGCCTTGCGCGCGTTGCGAATGTCGATCGGGGACTGCTCCCGGCCGCTGTTGCAAGTCCGGTAGGCGGGATCCAGCTCGCTCCAGTGCTCGGCGCCTCTGGGGCCCGAGTAATCCCAGGGCGTCTTCCACGGAGAGACGTAGCGAGAGCCGTGTGGCTGCTGCGCAGGCAACAGCGTGGCTGCCGCCCACAGGAGCATCATGCCGAGCCAGATCCTCTTCATGACACTGCTCCCCTTGTTCGAGCCGGCCGCGCGGAGTCCCGCCCGTGTCCGGCCCATTGTACAAGGCGCTCATGGCGGGGGGGGTGGCGTGACCCCCCTCAAAGTGCTCCCACGGCATATTCCAGGCGCAGCAGCGACAGCGACTCGTCGAGCGAGGCGTTGTCGCGATTGTTGACGGCAGTGATCTGCAGCGTGATGGCCTCGAGCACCTGCGTGTTCGTGGCAAGGCCGGCGCCATACAGCTCGCGTGAGGTCCGCAGGTTCTCGTTCGCTTGCGCGACCGCATCCCGGGACGTCCGTACGCTTGCCTGTGCTTCCTTGACATCCAACCAGGCCTGCCGAACCTGCAGCTCGACGACCGACCGCAGGTCGTCCATGCGATCCTGAGCGGCGCGGGAGGCGTTCCTGAGCGCAGCCGCGTGGTTGCTAGCCTGGCCCCCATCGAACAAGTTCCAGGTGACACCGACACCGACGGTCGAGAAGTTCTGACGATCCAGGATCTGATTGTCCAGATGCGTGTAGCCCCCGACCAGCGCAAGCTGGGGGAGTGTCCTGCCGGACTCGGCGCGCGATTGCGAGGCGAGCGCATCGGCACGCGCCGCCTGAGCGCGCAGCTCGCTGCGGGTCGCGAGCGCACGCCGAACGAGACCATCGATGGGCGTGCGCGGCAAGGCATCATCCGCCACGATCCGCTCGTCGAGCTCCACTGAACGCTCGAGGGGCTCCCCCAGATGACGGTTGTATGCGGCTATCGGTGGGTCAATTGAACGAGCGCGTCGCGCTGAGCCAGTCGGCGCTTTCGCAGCACCTCGCGGTGCTGCGCGACTGCGGGATCGTCCGCACGGAACGCGAGTCGCAGACCGTCTGGTATTCATTGCCGCCAGGCATCGTGACGCGACTGCTTGCACTCCTGCACGATGAGTTCTGCAAACGCTGAGCTCTGGGCGTCCGGCATCGAATCGGCATCCCGAAAGCGCACTACGCATAAGTCACGCTGGCAGCTGAACGCGCACGCGCCTAGGCTCGTAAGGCCATGCATCCTTATCCGCACAACTATGTCGCCTCAGCCACCGGCGGGACTCAGGGGCTCGTGGCGGTCTCGTCGCCGCAGTTGCCCGCCCTCGAGACGGCGCCACCTCCGGAGTTCGACGGTCCTTCCGGCGTGTGGTCGCCGGAGACCTTGCTATGCGCCTCGATCGCGGACTGCTTCATTCTGACTTTCCGCGGGGTAAGTCGCGCCGCCCGGTTCGCCTGGTCGCGTCTGGACTGTCGCGTGGAAGGCGTACTCGAGCGAGTCGGCCAGAGCTCGCAGTTCACGCGTTACACGACTTTTGCGCGGCTCACCGTCCCGGCAGGCGGTGATCCCGCCAAGGCGCTGGCATTGCTCGAGCGCGCAGAGCACGGATGCCTGATCGCGAACTCCTTGCTCGGCACTCGAACGCTTCGGACGGAAGTTCTGGTCGAGGACCCGCTCGACGCACCCCGCGAGGCCTCGGTCGCGTAGCTTGCAATCCGGCACGACCGCCGAGGGCTTGACGACGGAGGAGGCACACCGACGCCTGCAGAGCATCGGAGCAAATGCCCTACCGGATGACTCGAGGCCGCTGTGGGGTCGCGTGCTCGAGAAGTTCTCGGCGCCTGTCCCGTGGATGCTCGAGATTGCCATCATCCTGCAGTTCACGCTGCACGAATACGCCGAATCCGCAGTGATTGCGGCCCTGCTCCTCTTCAACGCCGTCCTCGGTTTGGTCCAGGAGGGCAGGGCACAAGCGACGCTCGATGCGCTCAAATCACGCCTGCCACTCAGAGCATCGGTTCGGCGCGACGGTCAGTGGCGCACCGTCCTCGCCACGGAACTCGTGCCGGGAGATCTCATCAAGCTCACCCTCGGCGGCATCGTCCCCGCCGACGTGACGCTGCTCGAGGGAAACGCGCTGCTCGACCAGTCGATGCTGACCGGTGAATCCCTGCCGATCGAGGCGGGCGCCGGTGCCGCGACCTTTGCCGGAGCACTCGTGCGGCGCGGCGAGGCGCTCGCGCGAGTCGCTGCTACGGGAGGCCGCACGAGGTTCGGCCGGACCGCGCAGCTGGTGAGCATTGCGCACGGCGAGAGCTCACAACAGCAGGCGGTGCTGCGGGTGGTGCGCAATCTGGCCGCGTTCAGCGCTGCGATGGTCGTCGTCCAGGTCATCTATGCCACGGCGCGGCAGATGCCGCCCGTGCAGCTGATCCCGCTGACGCTGACCGCAATACTGGCTGCAATTCCGGTTGCGCTACCAGCCTCCTTCACACTCGCCTCCGCGCTCGCCGCGCGCACTCTCGCCGGACGAGGGGTGCTCCCCACTCGACTCTCGGCGATCGACGAGGCGGGTACGATGGACGTGCTGTGCTCGGACAAGACCGGGACACTCACCGCGAACGCACTCACCGTGGCGAGCGTTCACGCAGTGCCCGGATACACGACCAACGACGTGCTGACCCTCGCCGCGCTGGCAAGCGCAGAGGGAGGCTTGGATCCGGTGGACTGCGCGCTCCGCGCCGCTGCGCGCGAGGCCACCGGCCGTCCCCTGCCCCATCGCATTACATTCGTTCCCTTCGATCCGGCGCGAAAGCTCTCCGAGGCGCAGATGCCGGGTCCGGACGGGCGGCCCCGGCGCATCATCAAAGGGGCGATCGCGAGCCTCGAGACATTGATTGCGCCTTCCGCGGATCTCAGGAGCAAAGCTGCCGAGCTTCAGGGTCAGGGCTGCAGAGTCCTCGCGGTTGCGGCGGGCCCGGTGGACGCAGTGTGCTGGGCTGGACTCATCGCGCTGAGTGATCCTCCACGAGCCGATGCTGCGAGACTGGTCTCGGAGCTCAGGTCCATGGGTGTGGAGGTTCTCATGGTGACCGGCGATGCCCCCGCCACCGCAGGCGTCGTGGCGCAAGCCGTTGGGCTGTCGGGACCGATCTACGCTGCCGAGCGGATGCCCGAACGTCTCGAGCCGCGACAGTTTGCGGTATTTGCCGGTGTCTTCCCGGAGGATAAGTTCCACATCGTCAGAGCTCTCCAGAGCACCGGCCATTCGGTGGGCATGTGCGGCGATGGGGCGAACGATGCGCCCGCTTTGCGTCAGGCGCAGATGGGCGTCGCCGTGTCGAGCGCCACGGACGTGGCGAAATCGGCTGCCGGTTTGGTGCTGACCCAATCCGGTCTGGGCGGTATCGTGGACGCGGTCCATGCCGGCCGGGTCACCTATCAACGGATCCTCACCTACGTGCTTCGATCGGTGACCACGAAGATCAATCAGATGCTGTTTCTCACCGTGGGGCTGCTGATGACGGGGCATGCGATATTGACACCGATGCTCATGGTCATCGTGATGATCAGCGGCGACTTCCTAGCCATGTCGGCGACGACCGATCGGGTCGGTCCGGCGACCGGTCCCAATGCATGGCGCATCGGCCGCATCACGGCTGGAGCGATCGTGCTCGCGGCAGGTACGGCGGTGTTCTGCTGTGCGCTTCTCGCGCTGGGCTGGCTTCACCTGGGTCTCGAGAATCACGGGCTGCGCACATTCGCGGCCGTCACTCTCGTGTGCAGCAGCCAGGCGATCTTCTACGTCGTTCGCGATCGGCGACGGCTGTGGAGCTCGCGCCCGAGTGGGTGGGTGGTCCTCTCCTCGGTGGCCGACGTATCCCTCATCGCGGTGCTCGCCGGTACCGGCACGCTCATGCATTCCCTGCCGTGGTGCCTGATCGGCATGATCCTCGTGGCGTCGATCGCCTTTGCCGTCTTGCTCGACTCGGTGAAGGCCGTTGCCTTCGCTCGCTTGCGCATCGCGTAGAGGCAAGACCGTTCACTGAGCAGTGAGTCCCCCGTCGGCAATGAGGGCATGGCCCACCATGAAAGAAGCCTCATCGGATGCGAGAAAGAGCACTGCGCGAGCGATCTCCTCGGGACTCGCCATGCGACCGATGGGTGTGTGAGCAAGCGCGCGCCGCTCCACCGCCGGATCCTTGAACCACTCCGCGAGCATCTCCGTGCGCGTTCCGCCCGGACAGACGGCGTTGATGCGAATGCCGTCGCCAATATGATCGAGCGCTGCGGATTTCGTGAGCCCCACGACGCCGTGCTTGGTGGCGCAGTACGGGGTCACACCCGCGGTGCCGATGACTCCACCGACGGATGCCGTGTTGATGATGGCGCCGCCGCCACCGCGCCTCATCGCCGGGATCTCGTGCCTCATGCAGAGGAAAACACCGGTCAGATTCACGGCGACGATGCGCGCCCAGTCATCCTCGGCGACCTCGGCGAGGGGGGCCGGATGAAGATTGATGCCGGCATTGTTGAAGGCGATGTCGAGCCGCCCGTGGAGGGCCACCGCTCGCTCGACCATCGCCGCACAATCGCGCGCGCACGCAACGTCCGTTCGGACGAAGGTCGCCCCGCCCTGCCGCTCACGCGCCATTCGCGCCGTCTGCTCGCCGCCGGCCTCGTTCACGTCCGCCACCACCACGCGGGCACCCTCGGCGGCGAATGCAAGTGCGGTCGCCCGGCCGATACCCGATCCGCCGCCGGTGACGATCACACTCTTGTTCTCGAAACGTCCGCTCATGCGCGAGTGTGCCCCTCGAGATCCACAGCGCGGCTAGCGTAGCAACGGACCGGAGCTCTTGCCAGCGCCGCCAGCTGGCTCAGTACTCCGCGCTTCCTCGTTCGCAGGCACAGGAACCCTGGGCAGCGTCATTAACGTTGCCGAAGCCGGGCAATGACGGTTAATAACGTGCAAGATGCCCCCCATGTGATACCCCTTGAAGCCGGGCGCTTGCCGCGCGGTCGATCGATGAGAAGGGGATACCGCCATAGTCATGGCGTAGCTGTGCATGGGATTCATGAGCGGATCAGTCGCCGCGTCGGCACGGGCGCGGTTCATCGTTGCTTGCACGCTGCTCGGGACGGTTCAGGCACCGCGTGCGGCCGCCGATCCGAACGCCCCAGCGCCTGGCACCGATGACCAGCCCCTGCAGGAGGTCACCGTCACCGCCCAGCGGCTGAGCCTCATCGGCACTGCCCAGACGGCGAGCGAGGGAGTGATCGTCAATGATGAGCTGACCCTCACCCCGGCCTTCCGCCCCGGCCAGGTGCTCGAGACGGTGCCCGGGCTCGACGTGACGGTCCACAGCGGCGAGGGTAAGGCCAATCAATACCTGATGCGCGGCTACAACCTAGACCACGGGACGGACCTCGCCGTATTCGTCGATGACATGCCGGTCAACGAGCCGACCCACGCTCACGGGCAGGGTTACGCCGACATCAACTTCATGATGCCGGAGCTCGCGACCGACGTGAGCTACACGAAGGGCACCTACTACGCGAACGAGGGCGATTTCGCCTCGGTAGGCTCCGTCCACATCAATTATCTCGACAGCATTCCGCCACAGGTGTCCGAGACTGTGGGCACGATGGACTTCCAGCGCACGTTCCTCGCAGGCTCGACGGCGGCCGGCAGCGGTACGCTCCTCGGCGCCTTCGAGCTGCAGCACTACGATGGCCCGTGGACCACGCCGGGCGATCAGCGCAAGGTCAACAGCGTGCTGCGTTTCAGCTCGGGAGATGCATCGCGCGGCTTCACCGTGACCGCGATGTTCTACCACGATCTGTGGAATGCGCAGACGGATCAGCCCGAGAGAGCCCTGACCGAGGGCCTCATTCCCTCGGTGTACGGAATCCTGGACCCGACCGACGCCGGCTATGCCCAGCGGGCAAGCCTCTCGAGCGTGTTTCACGAGGCCCTGGGCGAGGGAATCTGGACGGCCAGCGCTTACGTGATCAGCAGTCGCCTGTACCTCTGGAACGACTTCACTCACCTGCTCGTGGATCCCATCAATGGCGACCAGGAGCAGCAGCACGAGGATCGCGAGACCGTGGGTGCCGATAGCAGCTATGCCTGGAGCTCGCAGCTATTCGGAGTCGACACCGACTGGACGACCGGGCTGCACGCGCGCTTCGACTTCAACGATGTGCAGCGCATCCCAACGCAGGATCGCGTCCCACTCACGGCGGCGCAGCTTGCGGCGGTCGATTACCCGTCGTCCTATTCCGAGAGCGACGTGGTTCACCTGGGGAGTGTCGCGGGGTACTTCCAGATCACCTCGCACTGGACCACCCAGCTGCGCTCGGTGCTGGGGTTCCGCGAGGATTACATGTACGGCATCGACAGCGGCACGAATCACGGGAACGCAAGCGGTGCATTGCCCGAGCCCAAGGCCAGCCTCATCTATCGCCTGAACGAGAGCACCGAGCTCTACGCAAGCGCCGGTCGCGGCTTCCACAGCGACGATCTGCGCGGGGTCGACCAAGCGCGCATCGAGGGACGCCCCGGAGCACCGCTCATCGCCAGCCAGACCGGCGAGGAGATCGGCGTGCGCAAGGATCTCTTCGATCGTCGAGTGTCTGCGACGCTGGCCCTCTACAGCCTCGTTGCGCAATCGGAGACCACTTACGATCCGGATATCGGCCAGGATGTCGCAGGTCCCGGCAGTCATCGCATGGGGTATGAGGTCAATGTGACCTATCAGGCCACGCGCTGGCTCGAGCTGTATGGCAGCTACTCAGGCGATCGCGCACGCTACACCTCGCCGCTCGATGATGGCACGGGCCATCTAGGGGACTATCTACCCAATGCGCCGTTTGCCACGGGCTCGTTCAACGTTTACGTGCACGAGCTCGGAGCTTGGAGCGGCGGCATCGCCTATCGCTATCTCGGGGCCTATCCCCTCACCTCCGGACCCTGCGCGGATGCGGCGGTCAAGGTCGATTTCCCGGGCCTGGCCACGTGTGCGCAGGCCCCCACTCCAAAGGGCGAGGTCTTTGGCTCCGGCTATGGCGAATGGAACGCGGATCTGCGCTACGCGCTGCGCCACGGCTGGAGCATTGGCCTCGCGGGCTACAATCTTCTCAACAAGAAGGCCAATGCAATGGAATATTTCTACGTCGACCGCTTGCCTGGAGAGTCGCCCGACGGAGAGGCGGACGTGCACTTCCATCCGCTCGAGCCCATCTCCGGACGGCTGACGATCGCCAAGACCTTCTGAGCTCGGGCCCGTCGGGCCCTTGATCTTGAGCCCTTGATCAGGCGCCCGGCGAATGCTTAGCATTCCTGCCTCGGAACGCCCATGGCGGCGCGACGCAATCCAGACGGAGCAGGCGATGCCCACTTACGAGTATCTGTGCGAGAAGAACGGACGCGTGCTGGAGGTCCGCCACAAGATGGCCGAGAAGCTCGAGACCTGGGGCGAGCTGTGCACCCGCGCGGGCATCGCTCCGGGCCGGACCCATCCGGATGCGCCGGTCACCAAGCTTATGTCAGCCGGATTCATCGGCACCGGGAGCGGGAATGCCGGAATGAGCAGCGCAGCGGCGTGCGCTGCACCCTATTGCGGCTCGGGCGGCGGCTGCAGTGGCGGCGCCTGCAGCTGGGACGAGGATTGAGTCAGCGGTCCACGCAGAAGCCTTCCTTCGCTATCGGCAGCTCCTCGGTCACCTGACCTCACCACACGGGTGACGGCACGCCCGATGTGCAGCAGCGCATTGCCCGGGTGGCAGGTCGCGGTTTGTGCGTATCAAGCTCGGCCCATGTCCGGTCGATAATCGGAGCATGCCAGCCGGGATTCCGCCCCGGCACGTTAGGTCTCATGCTTCAAATCATCGGCTCGCTGGTCGTGCTCGGGTGCATCCTCGGGGGCTTTGCCGCGGAAGGCGGTCACATCCTCGCCCTCTGGCATCCCTTCGAGATCCTGATCATCGTGGGATCGGCGATCGGCTCCTTCCTGATCAGCAACCCGGTGAAGGTCGTCAAGGCTGCTTTCGGTGGGGCGCTCGCGCTCCCGAAGGGCTCCCGCTACAAGCGCGACGATTATGTAATGCTGCTCAGGCTCATGTACGACATCCTGGTCAAGATGCGCAAGGAAGGCGTCATCGCGATCGAGCGGGATATCGAGGCACCCAAGGAGAGCGCCCTCTTCAAAAGATACCCTCATGTGCTCGGCGACCATCACATGTCGGAGTTCATCACCGACTGCTTGCGCCTGATCATCGGGGGGAATCTGGATCCCCAGGAGCTCGAGAGCCTGCTCGAATACGAGCTGGAGACGCACCACCAGGAAGCGCACGAGCCGGCCCACGCCGTGCAGAAGGTTGCGGACGCGTTGCCGGGCTTCGGTATCGTCGCGGCGGTGCTCGGCATCGTGAATACGATGGCATCGCTCGAAGGTGCGGACACGGCGACCATCGGCCACAAGGTAGGCGCAGCCCTGGTGGGTACCTTCCTCGGAATTCTGGTGTCCTACGGCTTCGTTGGGCCCATCGCCGCGGCCATGGAGCACATTGCCCACGAGGAAGCGAAGGCCTTCGAGGTGGTGAAGATGGCGCTCGTGGCAAACGTGCGCGGCTACGCCCCCGCAGTCGCGGTGGAGTTCGCGCGCAAGCTCCTGTACAGCGAAGTGCGTCCGAGCTTCGCCGATCTCGAAGCGCATCTGAAGGGTAAAGCCAAGCCGGCCGAACCCCAGGCGGCCGCCGCCTAGCGTAGCCCGCATGTCTGCAGCCGAAGACAACAAGCGCCCGATCATCATCAAGCGCTACAAGCGCGTCGAGGGCGGCCATCATGGCGGGGCGTGGAAAGTCGCGTACGCGGACTTCGTGACTGCCATGATGGCGTTCTTCCTGGTCATGTGGCTCGTCACCGCGGTGTCGCGCGAGCAGCGCGCGGCAATCTTCGACTACTTCAAGAACCCGAGCATGGAGCCCGGCAAGAGCGTCAAGCCGGCGCCGGGCCAGGCCGGCCCCGGCGGGGCCAGCACGAGCCCGATCAATCTCCACGGCGGCCTGGATGCGCCACGCATGACCATCAGCTTGAGCCCGGGACTCGGCGCCGTGTCGCAGCCTACAGCCCCCACCGCGGCTCCGCGGCCAGGCACACAAGCGGACCTCGACAAGGCGCGACCCGAGGCGGCGGAAAAGAAGCAGCTCGAGTCGCTCATGGACCAGCTGAAGAAGGCCATCGATAAGAGCCAGGCGCTCGAGCCCTTCAAGGATCAGCTGCTGCTCGACATCACCCCGCAAGGTTTGCGCATTCAGATCGTCGACAAGCAGAACCGGCCGATGTTCGACATCGGCGGCGCGCGCCTGAAGCCTTATACGGTCGCGATCCTTGCGCAGCTCCCGCGATACCTCAACTCGGTCCCGAGCCGTCTGAGCATCACTGGCCACACCGATGCGACCCCCTATCAGGGGGGCAGCGGGCGTACCAACTGGGATCTGTCGGCGGACCGCGCCAATGCGGCGCGGCGCGCACTGGAGGCCGCCGGTCTGGATTCCGACAAGGTCGCGCGCGTGGTCGGACTGTCATCGTCCGTGCTATTCGACAAGCAGGATCCGCGTGATCCGATCAACCGTCGCATCAGCATCATCGTCATGACGCACGAGGCGGAGCAGGACGCGGTGAAGACCGAGAGCTTCCACGAAGGGGCCGCGGCACCCTCCGTGGGTGCTGCGGGCGCAGCGACCGGCTCGGCCACCGGATGGAGCCCCCCGGCAGCGGGGGCGGCGCCGAGCGCCTTGCGGCCGCCTGCGCGCCCTGGCCTGCAGAGGCCCTAGGCTAGCTGTGCACTGGATCCGGGAGGCATGCATCCACTGCGTGAAGGCGCGCACAGATGCCACTGGAATCGCACCCCAAAATGGCCTACCGGCGGGAAACTGGCACGCAATGCGACCATGAACGTGAGCATGACTCAACTCGTCATCGCAGCCGCTCTCGGCTTCATCATCGGCCAGTGTGTGCTGCTCGCGCTGAAGCACGGAATACGATATCTGCGGCGTGACGAGTCGCGCCTGCTGGCTCGCCGGCTCTTTGGATCCCAGGGCTCCAGCCTCACCCGCCGGGTGGTCCGGTACGCATTTGCCGTCGCAGCCAGCGCTGCGATACTGACCCTGGGCGCGTGGGCGGTTCTGAATTATCAGGCGGCGCGCGAAGCACAACGCGCAGTGAGCAACACCGCGGCGAGGCACGATGCGGCACCGCCTTCCCCCCCGGCGAGTGCCGACGTTGCCGCGGCTCAGCCGGAAGGCTCCGCGCGCACGGCCCCGGGGGCTGCCATCACGCAGGCGGCGGAGGTCGACCCGTACGCGGATCCGAGCTTCAAGGCGCCCCCGACGCTGCACCGCCGCGGCTCACGATATCTCACTGCGATTCTCCTCCAGCGCTCAGAAGCGCGGGCTCGCGCAGATCTCCTGCGCGAGACCGAGGAGCATGCACAACGCTCCCAGTACGATTGTGAGGCTGCCGAACGCGCGAAGAGGTACCTGCAGAACGGCATGGACGTCTGGGGCTTCACGGCATGGCAGATCAAGTATTTCCCGACCGATGAGTATCTGGGCGCAACGCTTGCGCAATGCAAGAGCATCAAGAATCGGCTCGACGTTGCAACGGCAGCGCCGCATGCGACGGTTGTGGCGGACGGCAACGCGCCGGCGCCCGATAGCTGAGCACCGCCGAATACGAATCCGCTACCGGCGCGGTGATGATCCCCGCCGTTGTCAAAGCCGCGGGTCTCGTGGTGCATGCCGATCCCCGGCGTTGCGACACACGAGCAGCACCTCATCGACATTGTCACCTGCGAGCATGCCCTCGGCGAACTGCAGTCTTTTCTGGAATCGCAAGCCGATTCGCATGAAGACACGGTTGTACCACCACATCGCGCGCTCGCGGTGATTCAGCAGCCACCACATGCCGATGCCGACCAGGCGCGAGTTCGGCTGCATTCCGAATACGGCAGTGCGCTCGACGCGCAGCTCGTGCCTGGAAAGCATCTCAAGCAACCGCTGTGGCTCGTACCGGCGCCTGTGCCCGACGATCGTATCGAAGGGAGTCCAGCGCTCGGGGTGCAGCGGTGCCGAGATGAGAAGACATCCACCACCGCGGGTAACCCGCGCGAGCTCCGCAACGACTCCCTCGTCGTTGTCGACATGCTCCACGACATCCAGCGCGCAGACGAGGTCGAATGTCCCGCGCGCGAAAGGAAGCTTGGTCGCCTCCGCGACGATGCACTGCGCCCCGCGTGCACGCAGCTTCGCCGCTGCCGGCGCACTGATGTCCACGAACTGCGTGCCCAGAAGCGGCAGCCTGGGCCGCAGTCCCGGCGCCACCTCCAGCCGCCGCCATGCGGTTGGCAGGAGCGACTGAACCAAGGGCCAGGTGTTGAAGCGCTGCGGCTCGATGAGCGAAGCATCGGACCACAGGAGATCGTAATAGCTGCGATTTCTGTCGAGAAGGTCGCGCCCAAGCGGTTGAGGCTGCGGTGTCACGGCTGCTCCTGCACATCACAGGCCGCATCCTTGCACCCGCAGGCCCGAAGGTCCACCCAGCCGCGCGCAGCTCCCTCGGTGCGCCCGGGAGCGTATCCTAGATCGCCCCGCACGCTGGTGCGATCGCTCGAGGATGGAGAGCTTCCATGACCACATTGACGACCCCACCCTGCGCAGCGGTGGTGAGCCGGCTGTTCGCCGAAGCCGATGCAAGTGACGCCCGGTTGCAGGAGCGAAGAGCCGCGCTTCCTCCGGGCGAGCGAACCCGGCTGATGGCGAGCAATGCGGACTATCAGGCGCTCTATGCGGGACTGCGCGAGTTCTACTTGGCGGTATCGCGCGAAACGGCGACTTTGCTGTACATGCTCGCCCGATCGTGCCGGGCGACATCGATCGTGGAATTCGGGACCTCCTTCGGTATCTCGGCCCTGCATCTCGCGGCGGCATTGCGCGACAACGGCGGAGGACGGCTCATCGGGACGGAGTTCGAGCAGGCGAAGGTGGCTCAGGCACGCGCGAATATCGCGGAGGCGGGCCTCCAGGATCTCGTCGAGATTCGGGCCGGGGACGCTCTGGAGACCTTGGCGCGCGACCTGCCGGGGTCGATCGACCTCGTGCTGCTCGACGGCGCGAAAAGCCTGTATACACGCGTGCTCGCGCTCATCGAGCCCCGGCTGCGACGCGGCGCGCTCATCGTGGCGGACAACGCCGACCAGTGTGCGCAGTACGTGGCCCGGGTTCGCGATCGCGCCAGCGGCTATGTTTCCGTTCCGCTCGCCGAGGACGTGGAGCTCAGCATGAGGGCCTAGCTACCGCCTCAGGATGAACTCACGATCCACGGTCTTGCCCACCGGGAATCCGTACTCGCCCACTTTGGCGAATCCGTAGCGGGCGTAGAAGCGCTGCGCACCGAGGTTCTCCGACCACACGCCGATGTAGAGCGGTGTCCGGCGCTGCGCTTCGAGCCATTCGAGGCCGACCTGCATGAGGCGCGATCCCAAACGCAGGTTCTGATGTCGCCCGAGCACGTACAGCTGATGGATCTCTCCGGCGGTCGGCTCGCGATTCTCGACCGGCAGCTTGCACGCACCGACCGCGATGAAGCCGATCGCAGTGGTGTCATCGAGCACGGCGAGCCAAATGGCGCGCTGGGCGTCCGCGAGCGTCCGATTCCACGCGCTCAGAGAATGAGATCCGGCGAGGAACGCCCGCAGATCCTCCGGTGCATAGAGATGGCCGAAGGTTTCGGCAAATGTCGCCGCGCCCAATGCGGCAAGCGCCGCGGCATCCTCGTGCGAGGCGCGACGGACGGTGACTGCAGGGCCGCTGCTGCTCATCCAAGCAACTGTAGCGCAGTCATGCTGTGAAAGATGGCGTCATGGGCACCCGGTGCACCGCTGCGGGCCATGAGTCAGCGCGGATGCGCGCGCTCTGGAACGATCGCCACCTGGGCATTCCGTGTCCTGGTAGATATCATGTGAGTCATCCATCGGGTGGGTCGCCCCGCGACTGCCTCCGAAGGGGAGTATCCATGCCCGCCAACCTCGCAGGCACGGTCGAGCATCGCCGGCGAATAACCGCTGCGGCGGCGATTATCGTCATTGCGCTCTGCACCACTGCACCGAGCCACGCGCAGTGGCTCAAATACAAGACCCCGGACATTCCGCGCACCGCCGATGGCAAACCCGACCTGTCTGCGCCCGCGCCACGCATGGCGGACGGCAAGCCCGACCTGTCAGGTCTGTGGCAAGACGATCCGGCCGGAGCCGCCGCAACGGGCAAAGCCGAGGACGCTGTGAAACCCCAGCCGTGGGCGGCCGCATTGACCGAGAAGCGCAAGGAGAGCATCGGGCGGGACTCGCCGAGCGTGCTGTGCCTGCCACCGGGCCCGGTCGTGGATATGGGCGTCGGGAAGATCGTCCAAACGAAGAATCTGCTCCTGATGCTCTGGAATGGAACCCTGTACCGGGAGATCTTCCTGGATGGCCGTCCCCTGCCCACGGATCCGAATCCGGACTGGATGGGCTATTCGGTGGGTCACTGGGAGGGCGACACGCTCGTGATCGTCTCGGCCGGATTCAACGACCGGACCTGGCTCGATGACGCGGGCCATCCGCACACCGAGGCGCTGCGCGTCACGGAGCGGCTGCGGCGTCCGGATTTCGGCCATCTGGAGATCACCCGAACACTGGTCGATCCGGGGGCGCTGCGCGAGCCCTGGACAGTGCCGGTGAAACTCCAGCTCGAGGCTGACACGGAGCAGCTCGAATACGTTTGCAACGAGAACGAGCGCGATCACGCGCACCTGGTCGGCCGGACCACGGATGAAAAGAGCGTCAAGGTTGCGCCGCAGACCCTCGCAAGATACGTGGGCAACTACGAATTCAAGTCACCGACGGATGGGCGCGTTTTCAAATTCAGCTTCAGCCTCGACAAGGACCATTTAGTCGTCAGCGGCCTGGGTCCCACGGTGGCCTTGACGTCCTCGTCCGAAACGGAATTCTCCGGCTCCGACCTGACCTTCAAATTCGTGACCCATGACGCCGGAGCGGTCGAATACGTGTTGATTCAAGCGGTAGAGGGCGACTTCAAGGCCATTCGCAAGTAAGCCACGCGCACGGCGAGCTGGATCATCAGTTCGCCGGCGGTGCATCGGCCGAGGACTGCTCGTTCAAGATCCTTTTGCCATCGGCGGAGATGATCGTACTGGCGTTGGCGAGAGTGGATCCATCCTTGGCCAGGAACCCCTTCACCGTGAGTTTCTCGCCGGGCTGTGCCGAATGTCGGGTCCAACCGGCGCGCATGAGGGAGTTCGGGCTCGCGAGCTCCAGCTCCCAGCTGGTGATCCTGCCCGACGGATCGGTCACATCGAGATACATGCGGGTGTGAGGGTTGGACCACTCGAGCTTGGTCAGCACACCGTACAGCGTGACCGGCTTTTTCCGATCGAACTCTGCTGCGAAGGAATGATGCGCCCATGCGGGAGCGGAGAGGATCCCGCCGGTCAGGGCCAGCGTCACAAGCGCCCATGGTCCGATTCTCATCGCATCTCCCCCGGAACCGTTCTCATCCGATCTTCGCAGGCCCGCACATTATCGCCGTTCGGGTTCGCCGGCTCAGCTTTTCTACCAGATCCGCACTGCAACAGGCTCCGCCAGAGCGGCCAGACCTTCTTGCGAGGGGGCTTGCTTGCCGGAGCGCCTAGCGATTCAGCCGGCGCGCTTCGGACCATTGCCAGGACAGCAGCGGCGGCAAGCCGCACAACACCTCGCGGATGCGCTTGGCCATCGAGACCGACAGCGCCAGCTCGCTGCTGAGTCCCAGCGCACTGCCAAAGAGCACCAGGCCTGCCTCCTGCACACCGATTCCTGCCGGCACGACGAAGGCGACGTGGCGGATCGCCTGGGTCATGCTCTCGAGCATGATCGCCGCCTTGGCGCTGACCGGATGCGCAAACAGGCGCAGCGCGAACCACACTTCGAACGCACCCGAAACAAACGCGACGAGCTGCAGGCCGCCCGCGGCGATCAGCGACCCGCTGCGACGCAAGCACGCGCGCACCTCCTGATCGAGCGCCGCCGCCCCCTCGGAATGGGCGCTCGTACCGATGAACGAGAACAACAGACGATGCAGACGCCCGAATGGCGAGGCATAGCGCAGCAACAGCGTGCTGGCGACCGGAATCGCGAGGCTTGCGATGAGCACGAACCGCATTCCCGCGTACCGCTGCCCCGCGATGCCCAGGTCCACGAGCAGGAATAGCCCGAGAGCTGTGAAGGCGAACACGGTGAACAGCGTCAGCAAGATCTCGATGATCACCGTCGCGCCCGCCGGTGCCAGCGCAACACCGCGCCAACGCAGCAGACGAATCCCCGCGAGACTCCCGCCGATGCTGGCGACAGGCAGCAGCCGGTCGATCGCATCACGCACCATCGTCACCCACAGCAGGTATCCCGGTCCGATGCTTCGCTCGCGGTTGTAGGGGCGCAGCAGCGTGAGCCAGCCGAGGCAGTACAGCAGGAAGAAGATCATGCGATAGGGAATCAGCCACAGCAGCGGCCAGCCCGCCTGCGCGACGGTTCGCACCATGTCGCTGAAGTCCGAGCGGATGGGCAGCATGATCAGGATGATCAGGCCCACAAGGCATCCGACGTACGCCGCGGTCTTCAAGCCTCACCGCGTGGGTGCCGCTCGAACACCTCCTCAGGGGAGCAAGGACAGGTCGCCGTCGGCACTGACGTCGAACTCATGACCGCGCCAGGTGACACGCGAGGTGAAGAAGCAGCCGAGCCACACCATCCAGATGGATAGCTCGTGCGCCGGAACGAGCCAGAGATCGGCGGCGAGCAGTCGCAAATCGCCGGGGCGCTGCGCAGCGTGCAGCACGACCCGCGCGAGCGCCGCGGTGCCGAACAGGGCCCACGCCGCCGATGCGAGCGCTGGGTCCACGGCTGCGAGCGTTATGCCCACGATCGGCAGCGTCAGACCGAAGCTCAGGAAGAGCATGCAGAAGCTGCGAGGCCTCAGGACACGCAGCGTTTGCATCCAGCGCAGCTCGTGCCTGATCAGGGACCCCGCGTCGGGCTCATCGTGTCCGGCTCTGAGCGGATAGGGCGCAAGGACGATTCGCAGCCCCAAACTCCGAACGAGCTCCCCCAGGCGGAAATCGTCCGCGAGGTGGTTTGCGAGGGCTCGCAGGCCGCCGATGGCCTGCAGCGTCGCGCGTCGAATGCAGATGGTTTGGCCGGAGACATAGCCCCGGAAGCCGAACAGCCAGGCCAGCAGTACCGCGGGCATGTACCACTCGTTGATGTACATCGCGCCGAGGCGCGACCACAGGCGCGCGGTGGGCACGTCGCGATAGACGCACGTCACGGCGCCTACGTCACGATGCGCGAGCGGCGCGGTCACGGTCGCCAGGTAATCGGGCCCGACCGAAACGTCGCTGTCGACCATCGTGAGCACATCGTAGCGAGCGCTCGCGAACATGTTCACCAGGTTGCTGACTTTGAAGTTATTGCCGTGGGTCTGTGAATTGACCACGAGGTCGATCTGGCGCGAGGGGAACTCCCGTCGCAACCGCTCGACGACCGCGATCGCCGGGTCGCCGGGATCGCGCACACCGTAAACGATCTGAAACTGCGGATAGTCCTGGACGCATAGCGACCGCAGGTTCTCGTACAGGCCCGATTCCGCCCCGCACAGTGGCTGCAGCACGGTCACCGGGGGCGTGAGCGCAGAGCGCGCTCCGGACCTCCGCGTTTTCCAGACGAGAACCGCCACGCAAGCGAGCACCAGGTAGGCTGTGCCGAGCCCGAGGGCCACGAGGCCGATGATGGTCATGAGCGGATGATTCAAAGGCGACGCCCCATCATGAAGAGCCCACCGGCGCGTGCCACCGCGGCCAGATGCCGCGGCCAGCGGTACGCTCTCCGACTGTGTACATAATCCGGGCGATGCGGTAGCTTGCGGCTGAATTCCAGCAATTGCGCTTCAACATGCCATCGGTTCGCCGCTGCACGCTCATGGCACTGACGCTCCTGCTCAGCGCCGCGGCGGCTGTCGCCGCCCTCGATCCCGCCGCCGCCCAGGTCGAGCGCTTGGACAACGCGCTACTCGATTCCATGAGGTCGGGCGAAACCGAAGGAATCACGGAGCGCTCGCGCAAGCTGGCGCCGGTGATCGAAAGCGTGTTTGACTTGCGGGCGATGACGGCATTCGCCGTGGGCCCCGCCTGGGCGGGGTTCTCCGCAGAACAGCAGCAGGCCGCCATCGCAGCCTTCACGCGGCTGACGATCGCCAGCTACGCGAGCAATTTCCATTCGTTCGGCGGAGAGCGATTCGAAATCGCGCCGATGGTCGTCACCCGCGGCAGCGAACGGATCGTGCAGACGCATCTCCAGACCCCCCAGAAGGCGCCGGTTAGCTTACTCTACCGCATGCACGAGGTGGACGGCTCCTGGAAAATTATCGATGTCTATTACGGAGCAGTGAGCCAGCTGTCGATTCGGCGGTCCGACTTCGCCGCCTCGATCGCCTCCGGCGGGGCGGCCGAGCTGATCGCGCACCTGAACCAGCTCACGTCCGATCTTTCGAAGTAGGCGCGGGGGGCTGGCCCATCAGCGCGGGCTGGAAGAGCAGCGCCGAGACGAGCGTCCAGACGAGCGATATCATCAGAAGCTTCCCCATGCTGGCGGTACCCGGGTGGCTCGAGGCCCACAGGCTGCCAAATCCGGTTGCCGTGGCCAGTGCGCTGAAGAAGACGGCGCGCGCCAAGCTCGAGGTCAGCAAGTGCTCCCCGCCGGCCCTCCACGACATCACGAAGTAGATGTGGAAGGCGACGCCGATTCCGAAAAGAAGCGGTAAGGCGATGATATTGGCGAAATTCAACGGCTGCCCGAGCAGGACGCAGCTGCCCATGGTGAGCAGGCCCGTCAGGATGATCGGTGCCATCGTGATCGCAACGTCGCGCAAGCGGCGCAGCGCCACGAACAGCAGTGCGGTGATCGCGATGAACGAAAGAATGCCCGCCTCGATGAACGCACCGACCATGGCCTGACCGGCTGCCCGGAATCCAAGCGCCGCCCCGGTCGCATTGGGAGCAAGAGCGAGCCCGGCATCGACGAAGCGGCTCAGCACCGCGTTATCGTTGGGATCGCCCCTGGGGACGATCGAGAGCCGCGCGCGCCCATCGGGCGCCACCCAGTCGCGGACCAGGTCCGGCGGCAGCGTCGCGAGCGTCACCCTCTGCGGGTGCAGCGAATCGCGAATCTGGGACAGCATGAGCGTGAGCCCGGGTATCAACAGGTCGGCTGCGGCACTGCGTGCGGCTGGCGGGGCGGTCGCGAGCGCATGCAGCTCGCCCGCCAGGCCGCGCGCATCGACGGCCGCAGAGGTCGTCGCGCCGGCTGCACTCTTATCGAGGTCAGCCGCGGTCTGGTCGAGGCTTGCGACGATCTGAGCGTCGGAGGGCGGGGGCGCGACGGCGATCGGGTTGAGCGCCAGGTCCAGGAGGTTTGCAGCGTCGGCGATGATCGCGATCTTGGCGGGTTGATGGGCGGGTATGAAGCTTGACAGTGTGCGCGCCTGCAGAACCTCGGGAAGGCGCCGGAACCTGGCTGCGAGATCGTCGGCGGCCGCAAGACTCGGATTGACGACCTCCAGCGTGTAGAACGCCTGGTCCGGATCGCGCGTGAGGTCGAGCAGCGTTCCGACCGATTCGACCCTGGCACTGCGCATGTGCATGGGGTTGAAGTCGAAGTGCAGCAGGGGAAGCACCGCCAACGATGCGAGCGCCCCCGCGCAGCCACTTCCGACCACGAGCCAGCGGTGGCCGAGCACGAACGCATCGATCCGGGCGAGCCTGGGGTAGGTGATGCGCTCGTTCACGCCCGGGGGTCGCGTGAGCTGTATCAGGGCGGGCAACAGAGTCAGACTCAGGGCCAGCGCGATGAACATGCCGAGCCCGGCGATCGCTCCGAGCTGAGACACGCCGTAGTAATCGGTGGGCGTGAAGGCAAAGAAGCCCGCGGCGATGGCAGTCGCCGCCAGGCACAGCGAGCGGCCCATGGCCCGTCCGCTGGCCACCAAGGCGGCTCGCACCTCGGTGTCACCCGTCCGTTCGGCGCGATAGCGGACACTGAACTGAATGCCGAAGTCGATGCCGAGCCCCACGAACAGCGGAATCACCGCCACCGAGATCACGTTGAATCGCGAGAACACGATGAGGCCCACCGTGACGGCCGTGATGAGTCCCAGAAGCGTGGTGAGGAGGATTGCGGCGATCAACCGCGCCGAGCGGACCGCCATCCAGAGCATGAGGATGATTGCGCCCAGTGCGCAGCCGGCAATGAGCAATGCCCGTTCTGCGAGCGTGCTGAGCTCCTCATCCTGCAGACGGACCGGCCCGGTCAGGCGCACGCGCACCCCATGAGCGGGGTCGAGTTGCAGGGCTGCCGCGGCGGCGCGGATGGCGTCGGTCGCGGCCTTGCCGGCCTCCAGCTGGTCGAACTGAAGGTGTGGGTCGACCAGAACGATATGTCGCAGCTCGCGTGGGTCCGGCTTTCCGTTGCGGACCAATCCACGCCAGGAGAAAAAGGCGGGTCGCCCCGTCCGCTGATCCTCGAGCGCCGTAGCGAGCGCTCGGAAGGGCTTGTGCAGATCCTGAAGAGACGCCGTTTTGGTGCTCACCCCCTGCAAGGCCGTCGACAGTGCAGTCATCAGGCCGCGTAACGATGGATCGGCCGCCATCGTCCCCAGCAAGGGCTCAGCCTTGATCAGCCCGGCTATGGTAGTCTGTACATCGCTGGTCGCAGCGTAAAGAAGCCCGTTATGGGACCAGAATGGCCCCGCATCCGGGCGCCGCACGGCATGAAACATATCAGGCTCGGTTCTCAGCCGGGCGGCCAGAAGCGTTGCTGCGGTCTCAGCCTGTTCCGGCGTGGTGCCGTCCACGACGATCACGATCTGCGGGCGTGGCCGGAACAGCGCGTTGAACGTTGACTCGCGAATGCGCCAGGCGAGCTTGGGGGAAAGCAGCTCAGCGGTATCGGTGCTCATCGCAAAGTGGCTTACCGAGTACCAGGCCGCGGCGATGCCGAGCATCGCGGCCGACACCACGACCAGCCACGCCCGATCGGAACACAGGGCAACGCATCGCGCGATGAGCGAGGGACGCTCGCTCACCGTCAGGCTCTGCGCCGGGTCTCTGGTTCCTAGCTCGATCATTGGCATACTCATCACTGAAACGGTTTAGTGATTGGACATGACTCGGCTCACCCGGTCCAGCCCGGCAGGGCGTTGGGACCCGCCGGTGCCCCGGACTGCACGCCGTGCCGCTTCGGTAGGCGGCTGCCTCGCAGTTGCGCTCGTGGGCGCCCTGCTGGCAGGGTGCGCGACGCGCCCTGCCCGGAAGGAACCCGTCGATCCCTGGGAGCGAGTGAACCGCGCTGGCTATGCGGTCGAAGGCAAGCTCGACCACTTCGTGATCCACCCCCTCTCGAGGGTGTACCGCTTCTTGACTCCGGGGCCGATCGGCCGCGGCATTCACAACGTGCTCGTCAACCTATCGGAGCCGTCGGCTCTGATCAATGATACGTTGCAGTTGCGATTCAAGCGCGCGGGCATACCGGCCGCCCGTCTCGTCATCAATTCGACCATCGGCGTGCTCGGCCTGTTCGATATCGCCACGCGCATCGGTCTGTACCATCACGACAACGAGTTCGGGGTCACGCTCGGCCGCTACGGAGTGAAGCCCGGTCCATACATATATCTTCCATTGATCGGTCCGAGCACGGTGCGCGACCTCGTGGGCAGCGGCGTCGATCTATTGTTGAACCCGCTGCATCTGGCAACCTATCCGGACCAGAGCACGATCCTCGAGTCGAACTTCGCGCTGAACGGTCTCGACCGGGAGACCTCGACCGAGGCGGAGCTGCATGCCCTGCTCAGTACGGCGGTCGACCCGTACGCGACGCTGCGCTCCGCGTACCTGCAGAACAAGCAGGGCGAGATCAGCGAGGAGGGCCTGCCTTTGGACCTGCCTCCGTTCGACGAGCCGGGACCTCCGCTGTCGCCCGTGCCGGTCGCCCCCGCCCACGGCAGCCCGCCCGCCTCGAAGCCTTCCACGCCGCCGTCGACTGCAAAGCCGGGCGAGCCGCCCCCGACATCCTGACCAGCGCCTCGTTTCGGCACGACGGCCCAGGGCGGCACGCCCTACGCGTGCCGGGCCTGGCCATGCGTGTCGGGATTTCGGTGGACTACTCGCGCTTCCCGTTGACTGTCGTCCGCCGTAGACTTTTTGTCTCGGGACCCAGCGGTATAGATCAGCGTCGTGTTTCAGACTGAGCGGAAACAGATCGGCAGGATGGCGCGGTGAAGGCCTCGGTCGCCGTTCTGTGCCTGCGCGCGGCGGCTTGCCTGTGCATTGCGGGCGGGGCGGCCAGGCTCACCGTTGCGGACGAGCCCACCCGGGACGGCTTGTACTTTCCATCGGCCATCACCCAGACGGAAGCCGACGAGTACACGAGCTATGAGCTGCTTGCCCCGGGCACGGCAAGCTTCCGCATTCGCTACGAGGTCACGGCCACCACCGCTGGGGCGCGCTCTTTCTACAACCCGATTCGCAAGGGCAGCGTTGCGAGCGACGAGAGCGTCCACGACGCGATGCTCGGCACGGCGCTGCATTTCGAGCTCGTAAGCGGCATCGATGCACGCAAGGACCCGCTAATGCCGGATGCGGACCCCGACACCGAGTACATCAAAGTAACCCTTGCGCGGCCGGTCCCGCAGCACGGTCAGGCCCGGCTTCTGATCCTGAAAACCTACCAGGATCCGAAGAGCTACTACCTGGACGGCAAGACGCTGGTGTTCGACCGGCCGCTCGGCGTCCCTCGCAACAAGGTCGTGCTGCCCCCAGGTTACGAGGTCGTCGGACTCACGGTGCCGTCGCAGATCAGCACCGAGCCCGACGGACGGATCGCCGTGAGTTTCCTGCATGCCGGTGCCGGGGTCGCCCCGCTCGTCATCCGGGCACTCGCCGACGCGCAGACCGGAGCCGCGGCGCGGCCCAAGCCGCCCACCTCGCAACGCAGCTGGGAGTCACCTTTCGAGGGAGAGACGGAACGCGACCGGCTCGCCGAGCGCGCACACCAGGACCGGGATATCGTCTATTTCCTGCAGCAGCCCGAGACTCACGCATTCAGCCTGTATCACGAATACACCGAGAGCCGGCCGGGCGTGAACGGCTACGCGAACGTCGTGCGTCAGGGGAGCGTCGCGAGCCATCCTGCGGCGATGATTCTCGACACCGGGCAGCAGCTGCAGGCGCGTGAGATGAGCGGCGCTGAGCTCGCCACCTCCGGCATCGATGTCGGCGAAGACGTTCCACGGGAGGCGCAGGTGGTCGTCATTCCTTTCGCACCTGTGCAGGCTGGAGAGAGCCTGCGATTGCGCATCTCGGAAACCTACACGGCGCCCGTCAGCTACCGGCTCGATGGAGACGATCTGGTCTTCGACCGCAGCTTCGGCCGGCCGCGCAATGCGGTGGTGCTGCCATCGGGGTGGTACTGCACGTTCAGCGCAGCTCCCGCCACCGTGAGCCGGCTCCTCGACGGCCGCGTTCGGCTCGACTACTGGGATGATCGGCCCGAGCCCGTGGACGTGCTGCTCAAGGCGCGGCGCTCGGTGGCCGCGCGATAGCTCACTCCTTGGACTTGAGGCTGTCATTGTTGGCCTCGATGAAGGCCTTGATGTCCTCAGCCATGGCGAGCAGCCTCAGCCACTGCTCCTTGTACAAGGTCACTGGAAATCGGCCCATCCCGTAGACCGACAGAGCGCCCTTCTCGCTGACCTTCATGGCGAGCTTGGCCGGCCGCGCGCTTTTGAGACGCGCGTTTTCCGCCCGCAGGCGCTCGATCTCGGCTTGCTGATCGTCGGACATTCGACACCTCGATGATGGTCTGCCCTGGTAGCGCCCTAATCGTTGAGGCCGAGCCCTTTCAGGATCCTCGGCGCATGCTTGTCAATACGCGCCGCGCGAGTGGCCGATTGTTTCGCCCCGGCGAAATGCAGCAGATAGCCCTTTTGCCTTCCGGGGGTGAGCGCATGAAAGGCCTCGGCCAGTGCGGGATCGTCATCCAAACGCTCTTGAAACTCCACCGGCACATCGAATTGCGCCACGCTCTTCATCCGCACCTTCGCACCGGATCTTGTGACGGCAATGGCTTCCCTGAGATAGTCCTTGAGCGTCGCTGTCTGCCTTTTGATCTCCGCCAGAGAAGCAAACCTGATCTGTCGCGCGGACTGGACGTTCTTGGTCTGCTGAATGAGGATACCCTTTGGATCTTTCAGCAAGGCTCCCTTGAAGAACAGCAAAGCGCAGTACTCCTTGAAGCCATGGATGACCACTACGTTGCGACCGTCCAGGTCGTAACAGGCTTGTCCCCATTTGAGCTCTTCATTGAGTCCCGACCCAAGGCAGAGCTGCCGAAGCTCCGCATATTCGGCGCTCCAGCGCTTCTCGTTGCGATGGACCTTGGTGACGAGCGGATTCACGGCCATGATGCTACCGCAACCGTTCGCGGCAGAGTACCTGGCTATATCGCACTCACCATGAGCGCTTTCCGGCCGGGAGTTTGAGGCGCGAGCGTTCCAGGCGGCTCGCGAGCAACCATCCGGCCAGAGCTGCCTTTCCCCGCCCTGCTTTGCCTTCGCCGAAGCCATCATGCGACACTGGCAGAGCCGCGTGACCGATCCCGGTTGTTCGCGGATGCTTTGGAAAGTCAGCTCAGCCGTCTCGTGCCACATGCGATCGCCCCTGATCCCTCCGCCAGTCTGGACGTTGATTGTCGGCGCAGCGATGTGGGTGCTGAATCGCACTCACCCGGCGCTTACTGTCATTCCGTCACCTTGGAATCTGCTGGGCTGCCTGGTGATGGCGATCGCGCCAATACCGCCTATCGCCGCGTTCATTCAGTTCTCGCGGGCACACACGACCGTGAACCCGCACAAACCCGACGCAGCGACCACACTTGTCACCTCCGGTGTGTACGCCTGGACGCGCAATCCGATGTATCTCGGCCTCTCGATCCTGCTACTCGGCTGGGCAATCAAGCTGGGCAACTTGAGCTCCCTTTGGGGCCCCGTTCTGTTCGTCCCGCTCATTCACCTCATCCAGATAGGGCCGGAAGAACATGCCCTGCGAAAGCGGTTTCCAAAGGAGTACGAGGCGTATCTCCAAAATGTGAACCGATGGTTCGGGCGACGACGCCGGATCTAGCGCATGGCCCTCGCCGGGATATTGGTATAAGCCGGACTTTCCGGAGCGCATAATCATTGGACGATGGCTGGGAGATGCAGCATGCGACGAGCGATGACGGTGGTACTGGGGCTCACGGCGATGATTGGGCTGGCGGGCGCTCATGCGGACGTCGCGGTGCTGGCAGTCCGGCTCGGCGCGCAGGATACCGTCGCGCTCGCGAAGTTCTACGAAGCGGCGTTTGGCCTGAAGGAGATTGACCATGTCGGGCAGCCGCCGACGGAGATCATCATGCGCTACGGCGCCACCGTTGCCGCAGCCAAAGCCGGCTCGTCGCCCGAGTTCCTCGTGGCGCGTCGCGGACCCGGCGCGGCCCCCGATTCGATGCCGCATGCGATCTTTCATGTGTCGAATATCGGCGCCACGGTCGCTGCAGCGAAGGCTGCGGGTGCAACTGTGAAGAGCGACGTGGCTTCGACCCACATCGGGAGTATGCCAGTGCGGGTCGCGATGCTGGTCGATCCCGAGGGCAACGTGCTCGAGCTCATGGAGCTCCCCAAGGGCGTGGGCCGTCTTCGGCATCCTTGACGACCACGGGCAACAGATCGGACTACGGGAGGATCGGATGAAGACAGCACTCGTCGCGGCCGCGTGTGGGTTTGCGGTGCTCGCCACGGCGAGCCGCGCGCAGGTCCCGGCTAATATCGCCGAGAGGGTCCGCGCGGCGGGCCAAGCCATGGACCCCACGATCGGCCAGCTCTATGCGCCGATGTTCCCGAAGGAGGCCTGGGCCGGTGTCATCATCCGGCGAGACCTCCCCTATGGCTCCGACCCTCTGCAGAGGCTCGACGTGTTCGCCCCGGAGCACGCCGCGGGAAAGAAGCTACCGGTGCTGCTTTTCGTGCACGGCGGCGGCTTCACGCGCGGCGACAAGCACGGTGCCTTCTATCCCGACAACATCACGCTGTGGGCGGCCAAGAACGGCATGATCGGGGTCAACATCGACTATCGCCTGGCGCCGAAGGATCCCTGGCCCGCGGGCGTCAAGGACCTGGCCTCGGCGATCGCCTGGACCCACGCCCATATCGCGCGGTACGGCGGTGATCCCAACCGCATCGTGCTGTTCGGCCACTCGGCTGGCGCCAACCATGTCGCCGACTACGCCGCCCATCCCGAGGTGCGCGGGGCCGAGGCGTCCTCGGTCCGGGGCGTGATCATGCTGTCGCCGGCCTATTCCACCGCCCCGGGCGGCCGCCCGAACCCCTACTATGGCCAGGACGCCGATCTCGGTTCGGCGGCGGGTCAGATCACACGCCTGACCGCCAGTCCGTACCCGCTGTTTTATGCCTATGCGGAGTTCGATCCAAAGCCGATGAAGGCCACCGCCACGGCCCTGATCGAGGGACTGTGCCAGACCAAGAGCCGCTGCCCCAAGTCCGTGGAGCTGAAGGACTCCAACCATTTCTCCGAGGGCATGGCGGTCGGCACGCCCGATCAGCAGCTGACGGGGCCGCTGCTCAGGTGGATCAAGGCGCTGCCGGCGAAGGGCTAGGTTGCGAGGGTATCTCGGAGGGCTGGAGTCCATCCCACGACCAGCGCGGGATGCTCAGGCCATTCGGCACGTCCTCGGCAGATCGGTGGTAACGAGCCATCGTGGTGGTCGTCGCCCAAGCGAAGTAGTCGTGGAGCACCTGCCTCAGCACCGCGTCGTCGGCCAGGCCGACATCTGCGAGAGCTTGGTCGAAGCAATCGATCGCACGGCGATCCATCTCGTCGTGCTTGCCGTTTCCGCTGTGCATCTTCACGACGGTCGTCTCGTCGCCATGGCCGTTGGAGTATGTGCGCGGGCCGCCGAGCGCCTCACCCCAGTAGGCGGCGAGCCGCTCCACATGTTGAGGGTGAAAGCCATGACTGAAGGCGTGACTGACAACCTCGTCGGCCATCACTCGACGATGCCAAGCCCGGGCGAGGCTGCATAAGCCATCCTTGCCACCGGCCGCCTCATAGACGGTGCCCATGCGTCGATCATGACGACCATCGTGCGAGGAGGCAATCAGTGCCTCGCGATGCGTGTTCGATTGCGACATCGCCTCCCCGGCCCGGCGCGGGTGCAGTGCGACATGCCGGCGCGACGGGCGCACGACCAGCACGTTGCATGCCGTCTCTGCCTGTGAAGCCGTTCACGATTGATACCGGATTGAGTCGGTCGCGCGGCCGTAAGACGTGACCCTGATCCCGGCGACCTGGCAGCCGTCTGGGTAGGCTTGCCGGGCGCCGAGGAACCAGTCCGTTATGTTCATCAAATACGCGATCGCCGTTACGGCCTGTTGTGCGGCTGCGATCTGCAGCGCATCGCCGCCCATCTACAAATACGTCGACGCTGCAGGCGTAGCCCACTTCACCGACAAGCCGGACTCGAAACGATACAAGCTGGTCGAGCTGACTCTCGGTGGATCGACGCGCAGTGGCGATAATTACGATCCAGCGCTCCTCGCCTCCGCCGGGCAGTACGATGCAATCATCGAGGCGGCGGCACAGTCCGCAGGCGTTGAGCCCAATCTGCTCAGGGCCGTAATCGTCGTGGAATCGGGGTTCAATTCTCGCGCCGTCTCGAAGCGAGGCGCCGTGGGCCTCATGCAACTGATGCCGGCGACGGCGGCGCGGTTTGGCGTCTCCAACCGCTATGATCCGCGGCAAAACGTGCGCGGCGGGGCGCTCTACCTTGGATTTCTCATCAATCGGTTCGACAAGAATGTGCGTCTAGCGCTCGCCGCCTTCAATGCGGGCGAAGACGCGGTGGCTCGAAACGCGGGGCAGATCCCACCCTTCAGCGAAACGCTGGAATACGTGCCGAAAGTGATGCGGATTTATCAGGCGCTTACCGAAGACGGCAAGCCACAGGCACGAATCAACGAGTGGACCCGGGGCTGAGCTTATCCCCCTACACCAAGACTCCGCGGCGGCCGCGCGCGAGCTGCCTTGAGGCCCACAGCAGGAGCGCGCGGCAACCTGCCCCGCTCAGCGCCAAGACACCGACGCAGAACGGGTATAGCCAAGTTCCCAGCAAATCGGCTCCCTCCGCCGGGTTACGAATCTTGCCCACGAGTAGGCCATGGGGTGGCAGTTGACGCAGCCACTCTTCGACCTCCGCGGGATCGGCGCTCATCGTTTTGTCCCCCGATCGAGAAACCTGCCGAGTGCGGATGCAAGTCGGCGCCACTCGCTAAGCTGCGCCTTCAGGTCGCGCCTCCCCTCGCCCGTGAGGGCGTAGTACTTCCGTGGCCGATCGTACCTTCGGCGAGATCGACCCCGGCCTCACCGCGCCCCGCGGTTCTGCCAAGGTGCAGCTCGACACCTCCTTCCGCCTTTGGGTAGGAGTCCGCTGACCTGCATTCGCGCCGCTGAGCGATATTGTCCGGCCTCCCGCCGCTGTAGCCTGTCATCGCGCGGCCTAAGCTCTGAAGGGCGCGTGGTACCTGTAGGTACCTCCGAAGGCAGAGCGGCTCTTCAGAAGGAAATGACATGGGCAATCAATCGCAGGACATGGGTTCACCCGGCCGGCAGAACCAGCCCGGTGGTGGCGGCTCGCAGAACCAGCCGGGTGGTGGAGGCTCGCAGACCCAGCACGATCCGAAGCCGGAGCGCACCGCGCAACCCGGTCAGGAACATCGCCCCGACAAGGACCGGTCGAATTCAGATCCGGGCCGTCAGGGCGGGCAGGACCGCAGCGGTTCAAGACCGTAAACTGCCGACCAAGAGCGAGGGGGGCGATCGGCCCCCCTCGTCTTGCTGCCCTGAGCCGCGGCCCTCACCCGATAGCCGCGCCAGGCCGGCGAAGTGGCTGATCTGATCCGGATGGGTGGACGACCTTGCGGGTCGGAAATCAACAGCTGCGCATTCTGGTCCTCATCGCCGAGCATGACGCGCTGGACGCCCTGGCTCGACTCGACACATCCGGTGTACGGGCGGCGTTCGAAGATATCGAAGCTCTTACGCAGCCGCGTGCCACCGGTGATCCATTGTCACGCTTGAACCGCCGCACCCGTTTCTCGCGTGACGCTCCGTCCTTGGCGCTACGCGCACCTCATCCACGAACACTTAGCCCTCCTCGACCTTCCCGTACCAGTGGTGCCACACCAGCGTTGAATCGCTGACTGCCGCCGCGCAGGAACGGCGACACACCCCCCGCCGCTCAAAGGCGGTTTTCTACCTGTAATTACCCGCCAAACATCGCTAGCACCTTGGGTGCACACATCCTGCGGGACGCCCGCCGTGTCGCGTATATCCTGCGCAACACCTCAAGTTACCGAGAATCTTTCGTCGCACCATTTGGTCTGCGAGTCACGCTTCGATTGATCCGCTCCTGATCCGCTTGTTCGGGGAGAACATTCCAATGGCCCATTGCGATCTCGGAAATGCTCTGGTGAGGGCTGCGGTGCGTGCCGCCCTCACGGGTGGCGCGCTTGCGACATCGTTCATGACCGCGCACGCACAAGACTCTGCGTCAAACGCTGCGCCGGCCGCCGATCAGGCTGCTGCGACACAGGCGCAGGCCACGCCCCAGGCCCCCGCCGCGCAGGCGACGAGCAGCGCGCCGATGGCGGAGGTGGTCGTCACGGGTACGCGAATCCTGAACCCGAATGCCAGCGCGCTCAGCCCGGTAACCACTGTCTCGTCGCAGGACTTTGAGCAGATGGGTGTAACCCGGGTCGAGGATCTGCTCAACCAACTACCGCAAGTCTTCGCCGATCAGAACGCCAACGCTTCGAACGGCGCGACGGGGACCTCGGATATCAACCTGCGTGGCCTCGGTGCGAAGCGCACCCTGGTCCTGGTTGACGGTGCCCGACTCGGTCCAGGCAGTCCGATCAACGAAAATGCCGCGGAGAACGGCGCCTCGGACATCAACATGATCCCGGTCGAGTTGATTCAGAACGTCGAGATCCTCACGGGTGGCGCCTCCTCGGTCTATGGCGCCGATGCCGTGGCAGGCGTCGTCAACTTCAAGCTCGTCGATAACTTCCAGGGCGTGAGACTGGTCGGCGATTTCAGCGGCTATCAAAACGACAATTACGACATCGACAACGTGCGCGAAGCGGTCAGCGCTTTGGGCTTCCAGCAGGCACCTTCCGAGACCTGGACCGGAGCGCAGCGCTCGCTCGCCTTCATCTCCGGCTTCAATACCGGAGACGGTAACGGCAATGTGACGTTCTATGCGACCTACCGCAACGTCCTGCCCGTTATCCAGTACCAGTACTCCTGGAGCGCGTGCAGTCTGGGATCGGGCTACCTTCCGGGGCCGCTTGCGCCCCCCGGCTCGAACGGGAAGTTCAGCTGTGCCGGGTCGGAGACCGCAGACCCCGCCAACCTGCTGAACCTCGACACGGGCGCCGTGGCGACAATCGCTCCGGGCTACACGACCGTGGGCGGGCCAGCCCTCTTCAACTACGGCGCATACAACTTTTCCCAGCGTCCGGATGAGCGCTACACGGCCGGAACGTTCATGCACTACCAGTTCAACGAGCATGCGACCGTTTACTCGCAGCTGATGACGATGGACGATCGTAGCGTGGCCCAGGTCGCCCCCTCGGGCGACTTCGGAACGAGCGGGCCGTTCGATTGCGCGAATCCCTTCCTGGCCGCCAACGCCTCCGCGTACGCCTTCTTCGGTTGCCCGAACTCAACGGGATATACGGCCCCATCGGGTGCCTACGTTCCTCCCGGAACGACGAACCCCGATGTTCTGATCGCGAGGCGCGACGTTGAAGGCGGTCCGCGACTGCAGGACACCGAGTATATGGACCTTCACGAGGTCCTCGGCGTCAAGGGGGGCATCGATAGCGCGTGGACCTACGACTCGAGCTTCCAGTACTCCCTTGTCGATCTGCAGTTCACCAACAATAACTTCTTCTCTACGACGAAGCTCAACAATGCCCTGAATGTCACCGGCACGCTCGCCAATCCGCAGTGCGTCGTCGGCCCTCCGTGCGTGCCATACAACATCTTCACGACGGGCCAGGTCACCCAGGCGATGGTCGACTATCTCTACGCGCCCGGACTCGAGGACGGCCGCGTTCAACAGATCGACCTGATCTCGACGTTCAACGGAGATCTCGGCAAGTACGGCGTCCAGCTGCCGTCTGCCAGCTCGGGCCTGGCGGTGAATCTCGGTGCGGAATATCGCGACGTGACCTTGAGCATCTTGCCCGACGAGGAGTCTCAGGCCTACGATCTTTCCGGCACCGGCGGCCCCACTCCGCCGGTCAGCGGCGGCATCATCTCCCGTGAGGGCTTTGTGGAGGCTCTGCTGCCGCTCGTGAACGACAAGTTCCTCGCGAACTCTGCAAACATCGACGTGGGATACCGCTACTCCTCCTACGACCTCGGGTTCAACACCAACACGTTCAAGATCGCTCTGGACTGGTCGCCCACCACGGACGTGCGTCTGCGCGGCAGCTTCACGCGCGCCGTGCGTGCGCCGAACATCATCGAGCTGTATAACCCCGACACCGTCAGCCTCGATCCCACGTACTCCTCCGACCCCTGCGCGGGCGCACACCCGATCTATACGGCGACGCAGTGCGCCAGGACGGGAGTCATCGTCGGGGGTGCGAACAACGAGTATGGGAACATCATTCCGGATTCAGCGGCGCAGTACAACGGCATCACCGGCGGAAACCCCAATCTCAAGCCGGAGACCGCATTGACCGGCACGATCGGCATCGAATTCACCCCCGAATTTTTGCGGGGCTTTCATGCGAACTTCGATTACTACAACATCAAGATCGTCAATGTGATCAACCCCACCGGCGGCGCGGTGTCGCTCTACAACTGCGGGGTTCTCGACATCGCGGCCTCCTGCGATCTCATCCATCGCGGTCCGGGCGGCACCTTGTGGGCGGTGACCACGGGCTACATCCTCGACTCCGACGTCAATGCCGGCCTGCTTCAGACGAAGGGCGTCGACGTCGATATCGGCTATCACTACCGCTTCGATCAGTGGGGCGGCCTGGTAACCGAGCTCCAGGGCACGTACATGGAGCACTACTATTTCAACTTCAATAACAACGCGCTCTTCGAGTTCGACTGCGCGGGCCTGTACGGTTCGGCCTGCAGCGGCGACACCGGGCTGGGGCAGCCGGCACCGCGCTGGCGTCACCGGTGGGCCACGACGTGGGACACGCCTTGGGAGGCGATCAGCTTGACGTTCGCTTGGCGCTACTACGGCCCGGTGCGCTTGGAAACCCTCAATTCGAACCCGAACCTCGCGGCCGCCGGAGGAGCGACGATCGCGAACGGCGGCATCTCGAACACCGACGCCTATCTGTCCTCGTACAGCTACTTCGATCTGACCGCCGCAGTCAAGCTCGCCGACAAGATAACCTTCAGGCTCGGGTGTAACAACATTCTGGACAAAGCCCCTCCGCTCATCGGCGCGACGGATATACCCTCGCCGCCCTACGGCAACGGCAACACGTTCCCGTCGTTCTACGACTCGCTCGGGAGGTACCTGTTCGCCGAGCTCATCGCGGACTTCTAGGCCGCCGATGTCGGCTACCGAGCGAACTCAGCTGCACGGGCTGGCCGCGTGCGGGTCGCGGGAGCTGGAGGATATCTTTGCGATCCTGGATGCGGCATTTGTTGCGCACGTGGGATTCCAGGCGAATCAGCCCGTAGTCATTCCAATGATCTACGGCCGGGACGCTGACGTACTCTACCTTCATGGCTCGGTGGGTGCACGGCTGCTGAACAAGCTCGACACGGGCGTGCCGGCGTGTGTCTCGGTGACTGTGGTCGACGGTCTCGTTCTGGCCCGTTCCGCGTTTCACCAGTCGATCAACTACCGATCCGTGGTCGCTTTTGGCACGAGTAGAAAAATCATCGAGCCGGCAAGAAAGAGGGCCGCATTGCGCACCATCTCAGAGCACATGTTGGCCGGCCGCTGGAGGGAGGTGCGAAGTCCCAGCCGCGACGAGCTCAATGCGACGAGTCTGATCGAGTTTTCAATCAAGGTCGCGTCGGCGGAATCGAGGCAAGGCCACGCGGTGGACGACGAGGACGACTATCATCGGCCGATCTGGGCTGGAATTCTGCCGCTCCAGCTGCAAGCGGCGGCTCCCCAGGCGGATCCGCGCTTGGCCGAGGGTACCACCGTGCCCACGTATGTATCGGCCCCTTCGATTCCATTGCCGGGGCGCGTGCGCCGGCGAATGACCTAGCTCGTGCCCAGCTTGCGCTCCTGCGGGGCGGACGGCTCGGCTGCAGCCTCGTGGAGGCTGCGGGCACGCGAGGATACCCGGTCCGCGCGGCGACGCAGCGGGAGCACATCGAGGATCGCTTCGCGATAGCTAGGTCCGCATCGAAGGCGCACACCGGAGATCAATGTGAACGTGAAGAGGCCGAGCCCGGCGCACTCGGCGTACTCGACCGCTTTGGTGTTCAGCAAGACGGATTTCTCAATGCGCACGAATCCGAACGGTCGCAGCACGCAGCTGAGTCTTTTCAGCGAGTCGCGCGCGATGTACGCGCTTGCGCCGGCGTGGAACGTGATGTAATTGCCCCCGGTGCCTTCAACATAGTCGATGTCGCGTGGCTCGAGCGGGTACAGTCGTCCGAGCCGTTCACCCACGAGTATGACCTCGCGCCCTTCGGGGGGCGCCTTTCGCGCCAAGGCGCGCCGCTTATCGTTCGCTTGTGCACCGCCCTTGGCGAAGCGCGCGCCAAGCCGTAGGGCGGATAACACCAGCTGGTCCGCGCACAGCGGATGGCGCAGGATCTCGTACGCGCCGCTCGACAGCACGGAAGTTACATCGGCGAAGGAGTCAATCACGACGATCGCCCGCTCTCGATACGTCAAAGGCCAGGCATTGATGCATTCGATACCCGATTGGTCCGGACTCGCTCCGGATACCAGCAGAACGTCCGCGCGGTGACGATCGGCCTCGCGCATCGCACGCTCGGATGAAACTGCGCTCGCAACCATGCGAATGTGTTCGCTCTGGCCGCACAGCTTCTCGAGCGTAGTCGCAGCCGGAGCGTCGCGCGCCACAACTACGGTACGCAACGGCAGATCGAGCGGTGCGTCCTGCGTCCTCAGCGGCATCGGGTGAATCGCAGTGGCGCTGGGGGCGCATTTACTGTCAGCCGCTCGCGATCCGCGCTGGTAGTCTTCGCCACGCATGTTCGTCCTCCCATCCGGGAACCGGCGCGTCACGCCCGCCCAGAGACGCCCGTTTGCGGCGCCCGTTGCCATGCAACATAGTCATTTCACCTTCGGTGGAAAGTCCTATGTGACGACCGACCTCATTTCCGTGACGAACGACGGCTCCACGTGACGAGCGACACCGACGCGATAGAATGGGATCATGTGGATCGTGCCTGCCCGGCTACGCCGCATCGTGCGCGGCTACGCGCTGTCGATTGCCTTCTGGCTCGCAGCGGCGATTCTCGTCAGCTATCAGACGTACGACCAAGACCGGCGGATCCATCTGCCGGCAGTGTTCACCAATCTTCTGCTGGTCTACGCCATCCGCTACCTGACAATCGCGTTCCTGACCCCACCGATCTTCTACCTGGTGGGCCGATGGCCGGTCACCGGAGCGGCGGTGCGCCGCTGTGCGGGGTACGCGCTTGGCTACGTACCCTTCTCGCTGGCTTTCGCCGCCATCCGCTGGCTGTTGCTGCCGCCGTGGATTGAGGACACACTCTCCTGGGGGCAGCGCACGGTGCAGACGCTGCTGTACTTCACCTACAACACTTTTGCGGATACTTTGCTGCTGTATATCGGGATCGTCGTGGCGGCTCACGCCTATACCTACTTCGTGCGCGGCCAGCGCCAGGAGATCGACCGCCTGGAGCTGCTGCAGGCGCTCTCGCAGAGCGAGCTGCAGGCGCTGCGCGCGCAGCTGCGGCCACATTTCCTGTTCAACACGCTGCAGGGAGTTTCGACACTCATCGATACCGACCGGGTGGCCGCGCAAACGATGCTCGTCACGCTCGCGACGCTGCTGCGCACCAGTCTCAAGCATGGGAGCGCGGACCTGGTCTCCTTGCGCGAAGAGCTCGACTTCGTCGATTCGTACCTCAACCTGGAAAAGATGCGCCTCGGGCGGCGCCTCCAGGTGCGTCGGCAGATCGATCCCCGAGTCTACGGCGCGCTCATCCCTCAGCTGTTGCTGCAACCCCTGATCGAGAACGCGGTGGTGCATGGAATCGCCAACTCGCGCGAGGGCGGCTGGATCGAGGTGCAAGCGTACGTTCGCGATGACCGCTTGCACGTTGCGATTCGCAATACCATCGGGGGGGAGTCTCAGCCGGGGCTCGGGGTAGGCATCGCGAATACCCGGGCACGACTCAAGTTCCTGTACTCGGACGATGCGAGCTTCGAGTTTCAGCTACAGCGCGACACGGGTGTGGCGCTCGCCTTGCTAGCCTTGCCGGCCTTCATTGCGCCGGCCGCAGAGAAGGCGCCGACGGACAGCTTCCCCGCAGAGTTGCGCACTTAGGCGAACAGTCATGAGAGTCCTCGTGGTCGACGATGAGCCTCCCGCCAGGACAGCGCTGGCTAATTTGCTGTCGCGGCGCCCGGACGTCGAGAAGTTCGATCTCGCCGAAGATGTCCACCATGCGCTGGCGCTGTTGCGCACCCGTGCGTGCGACGTGCTGTTGCTCGATATCCACATGCCGGAGCTCTCCGGACTGCAGCTCATCGAACGTCTCAGCAAGCGGGGCGGCCCGATGCCTGCCGTGGTTTTCATAACGGCGCACCAGGAGCATGCGGTGGAGGCCTTCGAGAAGAAGGCGGTCGACTACGTGCTCAAACCCTTCGTTCCCGAGCGGGTTCACGAAGCACTCGATGCTGCCATGCGCCGCTCGGCGCAGGAACGTGCCGTGCAACTGCTCGAGATGCTGAATTGCCTCAGTCGAGGACCGGAACGGCCCACGCGAGTTGCCATCAAGGACAAGGGGCGCATCGTGTTGGTCGATGCGGCGGAGCTCGTGAGCGCCGAGGCGCATGGCAACTACGTGCTGCTGGAACAGAAGTCGGGCTCCTATCTGCTGCGCGAGACGATGTCCGGCATCGCCGAGAAGCTCAGACCCCACGGCTTCATTCGCATCCATCGTTCGGTGCTGGTGAACGTGGCGTTCGTCGACACCATACAGCGGGGCGTCGGGGGCGAGTGCGTATTGCGCACCAAGACCGGGAAGCAATACCACGTCACACGCACGTACAGCGACAGCCTGAAGGACCTCACGCGGTTCTCGATCGGTACCGAAGCGTTCGGCCCTGACTGAGTGCGCAACGGCTGCAAATGATCGTTGGGCGCCGCTGCTGAACTTTCTCCGGCCCAGCAGGCGCGGTGCGCGCGAACCGCTGCGGTCGTGGCTATTTGACGGTGCGGTTGATTTCAGTGTCCTGGACGGTGGCGATCAACCAGCCGGCAGTGCGTCGCGTGAGCACAAACACGAACACACCGCGCCGCGCGTTCTCGACTCGCAGATCGCCCGACAGTTCCCAGCTCACGTGCGCTTCGGCAACGTCCGGCCGCAGCAAGCGAACATCGACCTGGTCGAAGTTCATCGTGCTGTTCTTGAAGATTCCGTAATAGCGGCGATCCGCTGCGCTGAATCCCGGAGAATCGGCCGGGATCACCCCGTGACTGTACGCAATGTGCTCCTGAATGGACTGCCGGCCCGTCCACAAGAGGCCTATCACATTGACGAAATTGGCGTCGGGCGCAAAGAGCTTGCCGAAGGCCTCCAGATCGTGGCGGTTCCAAGTTGTTGCGAACCCGACGACAACCTTGCGCACGGCCTCCGTGGCAATCGGCGCTGCAGGAACGCGGGGGGCGAACAGGCAATTCAACACGGCCATGGCAGCGAGCACGGCCGAAAATCTGCACCTAGCTGCTGTCATGAGGCCATGCAGAGCCTGACGAATCTGAACGCGCTCACATCTTGAGCCATTCTAGCTCCCTCCGTTGGATGAAGTTCGGACCCGAAGCTTCCGAGGCCGGCCGCCTGGCGGTCAACTGAAACGGCCCCGTGACCCCTTGTTCTCATGAGGTCGACGAATGACTGGACCCGAATTCGACAAGTCGCCCGGGTAATCCTGCCGTCCAGCGGGAGCGGGGGACCGATCAGGATGCTGTGGGTGGATTTGCCGGACATCATCTGTGGAAGGTACGCTGCCGCAGGGCTGGTCTTGCCCGCGCTGCGGGGCACCGGTGGATTTCTTTCGGGGGGAACCTGATGCGTCGATTGATCCTCGGTCTGGTCGTGGCGGCCGGTGTGGCCGCGTATTCGCAACTCAGCGCGTGCGCCACCCCGGTCAGCACCGGTGCCACCGGTGCCAGCACAGGCGCCACGGCTGCCAGGCACAACCCCCGCGATGTCGAGTGGACCCGCAACGGAGGTAACCCGGACGAGCAGCGCTACAGCGAGCTCACCCAGGTGACCGTCAGCAACGTTGGGCAGCTGGGTCTTGCCTGGTATGCGGACATCCCCGAGCGAGGCGGCTACCAGAGCACGCCGCTGGTGATTGACGGGGTCCTCTACATGACGGCTCCCTGGAGCAGCCTCTACGCCTTCGACGCGAAGACCGGCAAGCAGCTGTGGAAGGTCGACCCGGAGGCGCCGCGCGAGATCGCCGCCACCTCGATCTGCTGCAACATCTCCAACCGGGGCGCGGCCTATGCGGACGGCAAGATCATCTGGGGCACCATCGACGGGCGCCTGATGGCCGTGGATGCGAAGACCGGCCAGAAGGCCTGGGAAGCACGCGTCGCGGACCCGAAGCTGCAGTACTCGATCACCGGGGCGCCGCGCATCGGCGATGGCCTGGTGTTCATCGGCGTGGGCGGTGCGGAGTTCTACACCCGCGGCTACCTCGTCGCGCACGACGTCAGGACGGGCAAGCAGGTATGGAAGTTCTACACCGTGCCGGGCGATCCCTCGAAGGGCCCGGACGGCGCAGCATCCGATGACGTGATGCCGATGGCCGCGAAGACGTGGAACGGCAAGTGGTGGAAGAAGGGCGGCGGCGGCAGCACGTGGGATGGCATCGTCTACGATCCACAGTCGGACCTGGTGATCTTCGGTACCGGCAATGGCATCCCGTGGCCGGCGCAGCTGCGTTCGCCGGGCGGTGGCGACAACCTCTTCACCTCTTCCATCATCGCGGTGCACGCGAAGACCGGCAAGTACAAGTGGCACTACCAGGCCACGCCGATGGACGGCTTCGACTTCGACAACACCGCACCGCTGACGCTGGCGGATATCACCGTCGATGGGCACCGCAAGCACGTGGTGATGCAAGCGCCGAAGAACGGCGTGTTCTATGTGATCGAGGCGGCCACCGGCAAGGTGGTGTCGGCGGATCCGTACGTTCCGAAGATCAACTGGGCCCTGGGCTTCGACAAGGCGAACAACTGGAAGCCCATCCTCAATCCGGATGCCAACTACGGCAAGACCGGCAAGGGCTTCTACGTGCTGCCCGCGCAGGCGCACGTGTGGCATCCGCAATCATTCAATCCGCAGACGGGCCTGATCTACGTGCCGACGCGCCGCGGAGTGAGTTCGTTCTACGCCGAGGAGGGCGGCCGCATCCTGGGCAACCAAATGGTGGATGTCAGCATGTTTCACAAGCCCGAAGGCAAGCGGCCCGAGGTGAAGAACCCCGGCGCCTACCTGCTGGCTTGGGATCCAGTGGCTCGCAAGGTGGCCTGGGAGCAGCGCGAAGGAAGCGGCAACGCCGGCACACTCACGACGGCCGGCAACTTGGTGTTCCAGGGCATACCTGGGAAGAAGTTTGCGGCATTCCGCGCCGACACCGGCCAGAGGGTGTGGTCGGTCGACACCCAGGGCAATGTCGTGCCGGGGCCGGTGACGTACTCGATCGACGGCGTGCAGTACATCGCGGCGATCTCCTCGGCCAGCACCGGCTTTGCCGCCGCCGCCGGCAAGAATCGCCTGCTGGTGTACAAGCTCAACGGGACCGTGCAGCTGCCGCCCGCCCCGCCGCCGGTGAAGCAGGTGCTCAACCCGCCGCCGGACTTCGGCGACGCAGCGATGCACGCCCGCGGCCAGGACCTCTACCAGCGCAACTGCACCGGCTGCCACGAGGGGGGGCGCCTGTTCAGTGGCTTCCCGGATCTCAACTACACGGTCGCGCTCAACAGTCCCAATCTGTTCAAGGCCATCGTGGTCGATGGCGTGCTCGCGGAGAACGGCATGATCTCGTTCAAGTTCGCACTGAAGGCGGAGGATGCAGAGGCGATCCGCTCCTTCCTCACCGCGCGCGCGAACGAGCTCAAGCGCCACCCGCCGCCGCCGATGTTCGGACCCGGCGGCCCTGACGGTCCGCCTCCGGGGGCGGGCCCTCGGCCCGGTGCGGGTGGTCCGCCGCCCGGGACCGCCCACCAGTAAGGTGCGACCATGAAGACCGTCGCCGCGCTCTGTCTGATCCTGCTGTCCTCCAGTGGCTTCGCGGCCACTGGGTCGAAGTCACCGACGCCCGCACCATCCGGCTGCGACCGCGAATGCCTGCGCGGAATGGTCACCCAAGTGCTCTATGCCCTGATCGACCACGACACGAGCAAGCTGCCGGTGACCAGCAATCTGCGTGTCACCGAGGACGGAATCGAAAAGCCGCTCGCCAAGGTCGGGCTGGTCCGCACCGTGACAAGGCTGCGCGGCTATCGCCAGGACATCATCGACGAGCGCGCGGGACAGAGCATCGCAGGTGTCCTCCTCGAGGAAGCCGGTGCGCCGGTGATCCTGGTCGTGCGAGTCAAGGTGGAGAGTGACAGGATCAGCGAGCTCGAGCTGGTCGCCACGCGCAGCCGCGCGGAGGGCCTGAGCTTCACTATCGACACCTTGAACGCGCCCAGCGAGGAGATGAGCTTCGTGCCGCAGCCATCGCAGCTGGCAACGCGCGAGCAGGCGATCGAGATCGCCCTGCACTACCCGAAGGGCCTGAACTCCGCCGAAACCTTCGCTTCGGTGGGAGCGCCGTTCGCACCGGGCGCCAGGCGCGTCGAGAACGGTGCGGTGATGGCGGGACCCGATTGCGTCTTCAGTCCGACCTGCAAGGACATCGCCACGCAATCGCTCCAGATCTTCAGGCGCCTCGGCCACGTCACCGTGCGTTCCATCTACGTGGACGAGCGGATGGGCATCGTCGTGCTGCGCCTTTCCTGGAACGTGCGCGGGCCGGGTTCCGACAAGCTCACGACCTTCGAGCTGTTCAAAATCTATGACGGGCAGATCCACAAGGTCGAGGCTTTCATCCGGCTACTGCCGCCGGAGCTCGAACTGGGTGGCTGGCCGGTGACGGTCAGCCAGCCCGGCTGACGCCGCATCCGGAGGGAATTTACGCCAGGACCTTGGCGAGCGGCACCCAATAGTGAGCTTTCCAGCCCGAAGCATGGTCGTAGCGCGGGCCCTGCTCGACCGCGCTCTTGCAGATGAATTGCGCGCCGCCTGCACAGCCATTGCTTTCGAACTTGGCGGCTGGGGCAAGGAGAGAAAGTCGAAGCGCTCGAAGTCCTCGCGGCGACAAACGTTACCTTTGGCATAGCCCGCCACCGTCCGGGCGGTCCCTAGGATCGAAGTGGATGCGGCGCGGTTTTCAACCTTGTCCCACGAGTGAGAGGAAGTTCGGTTGCCCATTAGACGCGTGCAGACCACCGTCGATCGGGAGATTGACTCCGTTGATAAAGCGGGCGTCCTCACTTGCGAGAAACGCGATCACACCCGCGACTTCGTCCGGGGTGGCGCTCCGGCCGATCGGAAGGCGGTCGCGAAAAGCGGCCATCAGCGCATCGCTTTTCTCCAGATCGGTTGTTGCCTCCGTGGAGGTGAGGCTGGGTGCCACGGCGTTGATTCGAACGCCGCGAGAACCATATTCGAGCGCCAGGGCGCGCGTAAGGTTCGTGATGGCTCCCTTTGCGGCATTGTAAGAACTTAGCCCCCAATCCCCACCCAAGCCCGATACGGACGATACGTTGATGATCGACCCCTTCGTCTTCAGGAGATGAGGCAGTGATTCGCGCGTGCTGAAGTAGACGCTGTCGAGGTCGGTCGCCATCAACTTCCGCCAGTCTTGCGTGGTGATTTGCGCGAAAGGACCAAAGAGCGCAACTGCAGCGTTGTTGACGAGTACGTCCAGTTTGCCGAACTTGCCGATCGTCTCCTCGACAAGACCCTTCACGTACTTCTCATCCGAGACATCTCCAGGATGAACGAGCGCCTTGGCCGGATCGAACCCTGCAACGGTTTCCCGCAACTTGAATTCTCGTCGTCCGTTGAGGACCACGGACGCACCTTCCCGCAGAAATCGGCGGGCCGTGCCTGCGCCAATGCCAGAGCCGGCGCCCGTGACGATGACAACCTTGCCTTCGAACCTATGCATGATCTTCTCCGATGAACCCCATGAAGCTGCGCGCGAAGGCCGTCACGGCGATCGCCGGCACACGTGGAGTGCCTTGCTCCTGCTCGATGCGGCGGATCCTTGTCCGAGGAAGCCATTGTTGCCCGCTCCATGGGCGGTTTTTATCGAAGCGCTCTCATTGTGATCCATTGTGCGAGGGATGGGTACCGGATTCGCATCGGCTGGCTTCGCCCGAGCCCGCGGTGACGCGCGTGTTTGTAGCACTCGCCGTGCACCGCGCTGCTGAGCTGAGGTCCGTCGCAGATTTGAAAGTGCGACGGTGCCGCATGAAAGCGTGTATCGTGACATCCGGGTGCTCGTCGGGGCACCTGGAGCAAAGACATCCGTGGGCTGGCGCAAGACAGGTGAGTTTCGACAGGCCGAAGAGATCCTGGTGCTGACCTGTGATGTGTGCGAGCGGGATATCGGCTACCAGGACGGACGCCGGCCGTACGAGCATTTCACTGTCAGCCGCCATCCCAACCCAGGTAGCATCGACCAGCAGGAGCCTGCGACGATCATCTGCTCGAAGGAGTGTCTGCGCGCCTTTGCCGCCAGCACACCGGGACCCGAGCGCAGCAACGCGCGCGTGGAGCCAAACGCGCCGCGCGGCAGGTCCTCGCGATAACGCCGCAGAAGCCCGGCGGCGCCGGACCTTCGAACACCGCAGAGCGCCGCCGCGGCGCGCGCCGCTAGTGCTCACGCTCGTCTTTCGTCCGTCATACGGTGAGTCACTGGTGCTGGTGCGCGGCACCTACTTCAGGATCTGCGCCGACGCTACGCTGCGCGGGCCCGACAACTCGGTCGCCGCGAGCTACGTCAAGGGCCTCTGGCAACTCGCGCATCGGCAGCACCGCTCCTTCGAGTGCAGTGGGCCCGTGTATCTGCGTCTGACGAACCGTGACGGCCGGCGCGAGCGCATTGGGCCGTACAGCTTCGTCAAGGCGGCGGACGGCGCCATCTTCAGCCCCGAGGGTCACCTGGGCAACCACAGTGATTGGCCTGACGCCGACGCCTCGATGCAACGCTGGCTCGAGATCGCCCTTTTGGCGGTGTAACGTTGTACTGCCGCGGGGACCCCGAACCCGACCTGCGGCTCTCTCGAACGCCTGGGTATGAATTGCGTTCCTGCCGGGAAGGGCGCAAGGTGGCCTGCGCGTCACGCCTTTGAGAGGCCATCGAAGCACGTGAGGAGCTGCGCCCGTAGACCCGACCGCCGCCATGATCGTGATCCGCAGTCGCCTGAGCCGACAGGTCCTTCCGCGAGGCGCCTTCACGCGCGTCGTGGGCGAATACGCCGGCGGAGGAGTATGTGCCGGCTGCGGCGAGCGCATCACCTCAGCGCAAGCCTCCTACAGCATCGACTTCGCGCCCGAGATCAGCATCGAGGCTCTGCGCTTGCACCGTGTTTGCTTCGAGATCTGGCAAAGCGAGTGCCGGACGCCCCCCGCCTAGGTGTGTCCTCATGCTTCTGCCGCCGAAGAGGCCGAATCTGACGACGAGACCCGGACGGAGGTATTCATGGCCAAGCCGAACTACCATCACGCGAGACAACAGAGGGAACGTGCCCGCAAGGCGCGCCAGCAAGAGAAGTTGCAGCGCCGCACCGCGCGCGATTCCGCGCCGACCCCCGGCGCTCAGCAGAGCGAGGCGCCCGTGACGGGGACCGAGCCGGGCGAGGCTGGCGGACCGCTTCGTCCGCAGGGCGAGAAATGAGCGCCACGCAGCCGGTACCGCGCATCCCGCGGGAGCAGCAACGCGAGCGGATGCGGCGCGACAGAGCAGCCGCACAAGCGGTTCGCGTCGCGTTTCCTGCCGTGCAGCAGCTGCGGCTGGAGCTCGAGTTCTCGGGCGTCGGCGCGACCGTGCCGGCCTCGCAGGTTCACGTGCTGCATCCCCCCGCACGAGCGTTCTTCGAATTCCAATGCCCCTATGCCGACTGCGACGGCCAATTCGACCTCACGAATGCAGTCGAGGCGGCGCTCGCGAGCCCGGAGCGGCGGGCGACGGGAACGCTCGAGTGCAGCGGATTGCGGGCGCGCGATCATCTGTCCAAGCAAGACTGCGCGCTGCAGCTGCGGTACACGGTTGGCATCAGCTACACGCCGGAGCGCTGAGGCGGGCCTCGCGCAGCTGCGAATTCGAGGAAGTTTGATACCGGATGTGCTAAGGTGCCCGCGGCTCGTCACCTTTCGGCTTGTCTGCTTTGGCCACTGTGCGCTTCTGCGCCCCCCGCGGCCAACGTCTGCCACCCTCGCAAAGTACAGCGAACCATGGGCAGGAGTCTGCCGCTTCAACATTCTCATTATTCAGGTATTTCACAGTGACCAAACTCTACGTTGGCAATCTATCCTTCACGACGACGGAGGAATCCGTCCGCACGCTCTTCTCCCAGCACGGCACCGTCGAGAAGGTCTCACTCATCAGCGATCGCGACACGGGCCGGCCGCGCGGCTTCGGGTTCGTCGAGATGTCAAATGCGGATGCGGCGCGCGCCATGCAGGCGCTCAACGGCACCGAGCTCGACGGGCGCTCGCTCAAGGTGAACGAGGCGCAGGACCGCGAGCGCTCCGGCGGTAACCGCGGCGCTCCCCGGCGCTACTGAGCCTTCTTCATGCACACCCGGGCGCATCGGGCGCCCGGGATGTCCTGCTCGCGGGCACGCCGTGCCGGGGCGGTCGAGGGCAGGGGCGGAAGCATGAGTGACTACGAGTTCACCATCACGCTGGCGATCCGCCACCCGGACATCGATCCTGCCCGGATCACCGCGGCGCTCGGTATCGATCCTCAGGCCACCTGGAGAATCGGCGATTCGCGCCTCGGCGCGCAGGGCGAGCCGCTTCAGGGCACGCGCCGCGAGAGCTACTGGACGGGACGGCTCATGCCGACCCCACAGCTGTCCTCGGAGTACTCCTCGGTCGAGGCCGAGTTGCTGAAGATCCTCGCTCAGCTGCGCAAATCCGACGAGTTCCTGCAGGAGCTGCGCTCCGATGGCGCTGTCTCCGAGCTGCACGTGAGCCTGTTCGCGCGTCAGGAGTTCCGGCTGGATCTGTCCCCTTCGACCCTGGAGCTGCTCGGCCGACTTGGGCTCGCAGTCGCGCTCGAGGTGCATCCACACTTGCCGGAATCGAGGCCCCGGCCGTCGTCGAACTGATCGCGCCCCGCATCGCTCATCCGCATGACCGACATTAGAATCTCCTCCGTGAGGGCGCAGGTCGCAGACCGCATTGCGCTCGATCGCCTACTCGAAGGAGTGCCGCTCGCCCAGGAGATCTGCGCCGGCGTCGAGCGTCCATACTTCGCCCGCCGCTGGGAGTCGTCCCGCGAGCGCAGCTTCTGGATCCTGAGCGACGGCACGACGGCGACGCGCCTCATGGTGACGGGTCTCAACGTGGACGAGACGATTGCCCTTTGGGTCTGCTACGACGAATATTTCGAGCGCGCAGGCTTCGCTTTGTCGGCGAGCGCGTTGCGCGAGATCATCTGGTCCGAGCTGGACGTGCACGCCGAGCTCGAAAGATGATCGAGCGCACGTGCCAAGGTCCGCGCGGATCGTGGTGACAGTGCGAGAATCTCAGCGTCCGATCCGGATGCGCTTGAGCCGCTGGCTCTCCTGCCCCCAAGGTTGTCAGCGCTCGAGCACCTCTCGCACCGCCGCATCGCTGATGGGTTTCACGATGTACCGCTCGAAGCCCGAGGCACGCGCATGCTCGCGCGCCGGGTGGTTGCCCTCGCCGGTCAATGCGATCAGTCTCATCCGCTGAAGCTGGGGATGCTGATGCAGAAGCGTCGCAAGCTCGTACCCGCCCAGGTCCGGCAATTCGATGTCCAGAAATACCATGACCGGCTGGAACTCGAGCGCGGCGCCCAGCGCGTGCCCGGCAGAGCTGGCCACGCGGATCTCGCGGTGTCCGCACTCATGCAGCACTCGCACGAGCGTCTGCACCGAGACCGCGTCGTCATCGACGATCAGAACGCGCACCGTCCTCGCACCGCGCCGAAAATGGGATATTAACCCGCCAACCTGGATGTCGCGCGGGTGTGGTGGGTCGGCCTCCCGCGGTGCGATGCGTGCCGTGCTACACCGTGCGGCGCTTGCGACTGCCCGGTGCTCCGGGCGGCTTCACGTCGACGACCACCCGCGTGAAGTCGACGATGAAATGATCGCCGTCGAACTCGGTCAGTCGACCGACCAGGTCGGGACGCGCGTAGATGTTGCGACGCGCCTTGCCTCCAGGAGCGTCGGCAACGACAACCATCCTGACTGGCAGCTGCGCGTCGCGCGCGAGAGTCAGGTGCTCCTCGAGCAGCATCGCGCCCGGGCTGTTGCGGGAGTCGCGCGACAGTGCGTCCTCGTAACGCAGCACGCCGGGACCGGGACGCCGAAACTGTGGGATTGAGCAGCTGAGCACCAGAGCGCCGTCGCCGGCAATGGCCGAGCGGCCGCGCACGGGGTTCTTCGGCTTGGCGCCGAACCGTGCGAATGCATCCACCAAGCTGTTTGACATCGAAGCGCTCCGTTTCGCGACGAGAGCGCGCGAGTCGAGGATCGAAGGATATGCGAGAGCCTCATCACACGATACAGCATGGGACGGCTCGACGTCATGCAATCAAACGTTGCGTAGGCGCATGAGACAGATGGTGCCGAAAGCCACGCAGCGTGAGCCTCTCGCGTGTATACTCGCCTGGTAGCATTTGTCTTGTTTGCCTGGCCACTTGCGCCACTCCGGCGCGCCGTCTCGGCCAACGTGACTCATCCTTGAGTTGGAGATCTTCCCTTCATTGCCACCGAGGACCCGGTGCGAGTGAGGTGCAATCGTGAGCGATGACGGTGTTCAAACTGGCTGGCAGCGGTTTCTCGAGCGTTTGCGTCGGCTTTGGCCCAAGCGCGACGATGGCAAGCCATTGCCGGCTTGATTGCGCGCGGCGGGGTTGTCCTGGGCAGGACGAAGCGGTCGCTTCGCTATTCGAGGTAGGGTGCGAGCACGTTCTCGATCCATCTCATGAATACGCGGACTCGGCGCGACAGATTGCTTCGATGTGCTACGACGAGGGACGCGGCGAGTGCCCGGCGACGAAAATCGGGTAGGACCTCCACAAGCGTTGCACTCTCCAAGTATCGACGAATCCCCAAGAGTGGCGCCTGAATCAGGCCGAGGCCGGCGATCGCAGCGGCCTCATAGGTCTGCGCGCTGTTGACGTGTAGCGTACCTGGCAACCGAAGCGTCGCGTAGCTGTCGCCGTGCGGATATTCCCATCCATAGGGACTTGCGCCCAGCGTCGTAGAAAAATGAATTGTCCGATGTCCCTGATGCTGGAGATCGTCTAGCGTTCGAGGGACGCCGTAGCGCGCCAGATAGTCCGGACTGGCAGCGTTGACCATGTGCAACAGGCCCAGTGGGCGGGCAATTAGCGTCTCGTCACCTATAGGTCCGAGCCGCAAGACGCAGTCGAACCCCTCTTGAACCAGATCGACTTGCCGATCCGTGCTCGACACCTCCAGCTCCAACTCGGGGTGCGTCGCCATGAAATCCGGCAACGCCGGCACGATCGTGGTGCGCGCGACCTCGGCCGGAAGATCGACCCGTAAACGCCCGCGAAGCGCTACCTGATCGTCCGCGAACATCGAGTGGAGGTCATCGACTTCGGCAAGCAGATCGCGCGCACGGGCATGAAACGCGCGTCCGTCTTCGGTCAACTGCACGTTGCGCGTTGTCCGGTGCAGGAGCCTGGCGCCGACATCGTCTTCCAGCTTCCGAACCGCTGTTGAGGCCCTTCCCTTCTGAATGCCCAGGCGATCGGCTGCGTGGGTGAAGCTCCCCATTTCCGCCACGGTTATGAAGATGAGGATCGGTTCGAGATTCTGCATTTTCGTGCCTCGGTATTGTTCTCCACAGAGAGAACAGTGAGTTCAGATCTTGGGTGTTTATCATACCTAGGAGACACAATAAGCTACGAACATTGGCATCCCCCATCGGAGACGAGACGTGTCACAAGACCATGAATCTGCATCGGTTGCCTGACGCGATGACGTTACACCGCAGCCTATGGACCGGTCGGATCATGAGCGCGATTGTCGTTGTCGCCTTGCTGGCAGACGGGACTATTCAGCTTTTCGCGCCGGCACAGATCGCGAGCATGTTGCAGGAAACCGGGTTCGCGATGGAGCTCACGCGTGTCGTGGGTCCGATCATCCTCGCCTGCGCCATCCTTTACGCCATCCCGGCCACCGCCGTCCTCGGCGCGATCCTGGTGACGGGCTTTTTGGGAGGTGCGATCTGCGCCCACGTGCGCATTGGCGAATTGGGTTCGCCGCCGGAACTCATTTCCCTGCTTCTGGGCGCGATCACGTGGGGCGGTCTCTACGCGCGCGATCGCCGTATCCGGACCATTCTGCCGCTCATCCGTTAAACCACAGGGGAAGTGCCCTGTGCCTCAAATCAGGAGAAATCACATGTTTTTGGTAATGGGAATCACGGGAAAGGTAGGCGGCGCAACCGCAGAACATCTGTTGGCGCGCGGCAAGGAAGTGCGCGCACTGGTCCGCAACCGTGCGAAGGCGGCAAGCTGGGCGCATCGGGGCGTGGAACTGGTTGACGGCGATTGGAATGATTCGGCAGCGATCGAGCGGGCGCTCAAGGGCGTCGAAGGCGCATTTGTCATGCTACCGGCGGTCTGGGCTCCCTCGCCCGATTTCAAAGAAGCCAAGCGCGTGATTGCGAACTATGTCGAGGCGCTCACCAAGGCAGCGCCGCCGCGGGTGATAGCGCTTTCATCGATGGGCGCGAACAGGACCAGCGGGCTTGGCATGATCACGGCCTTGTCGCTCCTGGAGCAAGGTTTTCGCGACCTGGCATCGCCGATCGCATTCGTACGCGCAGGTGGATTCTTCGAAAACTTCCTCTACGGCTTGCAGGTCGCCCAGGTCGGAACACTACCGGTCTACTACCATCCGACCAACCGAAGATCGACCATGGTCGCCACGAACGACATCGGCGCGGAGGTCGCAACCCTGTTGACCGGGCCAGCGTGGTTGGGGCAGCGCGTCGTCGAGCTTGGCTCGATGGTCAGCGCGGACGAAGTCGCGGAGCAATTGGGTGAGGTCATGAACCTCGACGTGAAGGCCTTTGCAATCCCGCGTGCAGCGTGGGCGCAAGCGTTCGAGCAATTCGGCATCCCGAAGGGCCATACCGGACCGGCCGAGGAAATGTTTGAGGCCGTGAATGCAGGATGGATGGATCTCGGAGTCGAGGGTACAGAGCACGTAGCGGGTACGACGTCTGCGCGCGACGTCTTCGCGGCGGCCCAGAAGGTCGTGACGGCGTGAGCCCCGACGGAGAGCCACCGGATAGCACCTTGGCCTCCCCCGCCGCCCGGGCTTGCACAAAACCGATCCGCGGTCGTGTAATAGACAGATGAGTCGTTCGGAACTCGCACAGCTTGTTGCGATGCTGCGCTCAAGCGGACCGGACCTATCCGCTCCGCCCGCCCAGCTGCGGACCGAGTTCAGTGCCATGGTGGGCGCCGCGCCCATCGCGCCGGATCTTCGCTTCGATGCGATCACGCTCGGGGAGGTAAGCGGGCTCGCCTGCACACCTCCCGGCGCGCGCAGCGATCAGTGCCTGCTCTACTTGCATGGCGGCGCATTCGTGATCGGCAGTGCCTCGGATTACCGCTCCCTGTATGGCGAGCTCGGGCGTGCCGCGGGCGTGCGGGTCGTCGCGCCCGATTACCGCCTCGCGCCCGAGCACCCCTTCCCGGCCGCCCTCGACGATGCGCTCTCGGTCTATCGGTCGTTGCTTGCCGGTGGGCTGCCGGCCTCGAGCATCGCACTGGCCGGTGACTCCGCCGGTGGTGGTCTCGTGACCTCGCTCCTTCTGGCCGCAGGCGCTGCGGGCCTCCCGATGCCCGCCGCAGCGGTATTGATATCGCCCTGGGTCGACCTCGCGTGCACGGGTGTGACGATGCGGAGCAAAGCCGATGCGGATCCCGCGCTCACCCGCGCGGGTCTGCTCGCGAACGCCGCGCTCTACCTCGGCACGCGCAGCCTCGAGACCCCGCTCGCCTCCCCGCTGCACGCCGAGCTTGCACAGCTCGCGCGGCTCCCGCCGCTGCTGGTGCAAGTGGGGACGGCGGAGATTCTGCTCGATGATGCCCTGCGCCTCGCCGCGCGCGCGGCCGAAGCCGACGTGCGTGTCTCCTTGAGCGTGTGGCCCGAGATGCCTCACGTGTGGCATTTTTTCGGCTTCATGCTCGAAGAGGGGCGGCAAGCTCTCACCGAGGCCGGGGATTTCTTGCGGGCACGGCTCGCCGATTGGCGCTGAGGGGCTTCGGATGTCGAGCGAAGGCGCGACGAACGATCACGATGTGGATGCCGTGATCGTCGGGGCGGGATTCGCCGGAATCTACGCGCTGTACCGCCTGCGCGCGATGAGCCTGCGCGTCCAGGGACTCGAGGCCGCGGAGGATGTCGGCGGTACGTGGTACTGGAACCGCTACCCCGGCGCGCGCTGCGACGTCGAGAGCATGTCCTACTCTTATTCGTTCTCGCCCGAGCTCGAGCGCGAATGGATGTGGACCGAGCGCTATGCAAGCCAGCCGGAAATCCTGCGCTACCTGCAGCACGTCGTCGACCGGTTTGCGCTGCGCTCGCTCATTCGCTTCCGGACACGGCTCACGCAAGCGCATTGGGACGCCGCGAGCGGGCAGTGGCAACTGCGCACGGACACGGGCGAATCCCTCACGGCCCGATTCCTCGTCATGGCGACGGGCTGCCTCTCCGAGCCACGCCTGCCGGCCATCCCGGGCATCGAGCGTTTCGCGGGTCGTATCTATCAGACGAGCCGCTGGCCCCGAGAAGAGGTCGACTTCACCGGTCAGCGCGTCGCGGTCATCGGCACCGGCTCCTCCGGCATCCAGTCCATTCCGGTCATCGCACGCCAGACGGCGCATCTCACGGTTTTCCAGCGCACACCCAATTTCAGCGTGCCCGCGCACAACGCACCGCTCGATCCGCGTGCGCGCCAGAGCCTGATGGAGAACTACCCACCGTTCCGTCGGTCCCTGCGCGAGAGCTTCACCTCCCTGATGCCCGATTCCGAGCAGCCCTCGGCCCTGGCACTCACCGCCGAGGAGCGCGAGCGGCGCTACCGCGCCGCCTGGGACGAGGGCGGCATCAGGCTCTTGTTCTGTATCTCGGATGCCATCATCAGCAAGCCCGCGAATGACACGCTCGCGAGCTTCGTGCACGAGCGCATCCGCGAGACGGTGAAGGACCCCGAGATCGCCGTGCGCCTGATGCCGCGGGACTATCCGCTCGGCACCAAGCGTCTGTGCGTGGACACGGACTACTACGCGACATTCAACCGTTCCAACGTCACGCTAGTCGATCTGCGCGCGACCCCGATCGTCTCGGCATCCGCGCAGGGCCTCGCCACCTCTGCCGCCGAATTTCCCCTCGACAGCATCGTGTTCGCCACGGGGTTCGATGCCATGACCGGCGCCCTGCTCGCCCTCGACATCCGCGGTCTTGGCGGCCGACGACTCGCCGATGCCTGGCACGACGGGCCGCGCACCTATCTCGGGGTCGCGACCTCAGGGTTTCCCAATCTATTCATGATCACCGGCCCCGGCAGTCCCTCCGTGCTCAGCAACATGGTGATCTCGATCGAGCAGCACGTGGACTTCATCGCCGACCTGATCGCGAAAATGCACGAGCGCGGAGCGAGCACTGCGGAAGTCCAGTCACCCGCCGAGCAGGGCTGGGTGGAGCATGTCGCGGAGGTCGCCGAGACGACGCTCTTCCCGCAGGCCAACTCCTGGTACATGGGCGCGAATGTCCCGGGCAAGCCTCGCGTCTTCCTGCCCTACGTCGGCGGCGTCGGCGCCTTCCGCAAACAGTGTCACGATATCGCCGCCGCGGGCTACGCGGGCTTCGATCTGCGCCGCTGACCCTCCCTCCGGCCGCGAGCGCGTGGCCGCTTCCCCGGTGCGAGAAGTGCAGGCCCAGGGGTGCGAGATCAGAGGATGCACCATTCACTTGTTGGCATCACGGTAGTAGGGGGAAACAAAATGAAGTATGCGGTTTGGCTCGTGCGGCTTTGGTATGCAGCCTGGATGATTCCAGCCGGTCTCGAGCATTTCATTCACATCTTCCCGCAGCCGGGGTACTACACGACTCGACCCCTGGCTCACGAGATGCTGTTTGCCCTCCTTCACAGCCATCTGTTTGACGTCGTCAAGGCCGTGGAGCTGCTCACCGGGATCGCCGTCCTTCTAGGATTCTTTGCCCCCCTCATGCTTCTCGTGTGTATGCCCGTCGCGTTCTGCGTGTTCTGGTGGGACGCGCCGCTTTCGATGTGGAACTTTGGCAGTGTCATGGCTGGCGGAAGGGTGCTTGCCAGCAATGTGCTTCTGTCCGTTGCCTTCATCAGCTGCTATCGCACGATGTTCCCTCTGCGTTCGAAGCCGCGGGCCCTGGGGCTGGCGAGCACTGTGCAAACTGCCGCGAGCCCGGCCATGCAGCAACTCGTGCTGGTCGGTCGCACGATTTTTGGCGCCTGGATGTTCATCAGCGGCGCCAACTACTTTTTCTTCTCGCTGTGGGCGGTGCCACCAGGCCATGAACCGCTCGCCATCGAGCTGATGGGCGCTTTTGCTCACTCGGGTTTGCTGAACGTTGCCATGCTGATCCAACTGGTCACGGGGGCGCTGCTCCTCACCGGCTTGTTCGCGCCGGCGGCGCTGTGCGTGGTGATGCCGACTTCGACCTGTGCCCTTTACTGGGCGCTGCTCGAGCATCAGCCGCTCCCCTTGCTGCTGGCGCTCGTTGCCTTTGCCCTCAACGGCCTGCTGATGCTGGCCTACCTCGAGTACTACAAGGGAGCGTTGCGGCGTAGCGCATTGACGCTTGGCGAATCAGGGCAGGCCATGACCTGGGATACCCTGTTCGTGCACTCCAAAGGCCGCACCCCGCGCGAACATTTTGCCGCGGCGGTGATCCCGCTTGCGATCGTGGTCTGGTGGTACGTGCGTGCGAGTCCGAACGTGTATCCTCAGTGGAGCCTGTTGGTACTGTTGTTCCCCGCCATCGTCCTGCATGCCCGGAGACTGCATGATATGGGGCGCACCGGATGGCTGTTGCTCGCTCCGGCAGTCCTGACGGTCGCCGCCATGGCGATCTGGGATCATCGGCTCGACCTGGGCGCTCAGCTCAACTTTGCGGTGCCACTCGCCGCGCTCATCGTCTTCGTCGGCTTTGCCCTCTGGGGTTGCATTGGCAAGGGAAGCGCAGAGGCCAACGCGTTCGGCCCGCCGGCGCTGGCGTAGACGTTCAGCTACATCAGGAGGTTGAGTCGCGCGACGATACGGTGATTCAAGTCGACAAGTTTCGATTCGCTCAACTGGGACCTCGCGCCAAGTCACGGCACTTGCTGACGAGTTGATTGCCGGCGACGCCAAGCCGCGGGGGGCATGTCCGCGATCCCGCCGACGAGCGGCAGGTGAGGGTAAGCCTGACCGCGGCCGGCCGTCGCCTGACCAAGAACGATCTCGGTAGGGCACTGGTCGAGGCCTGCGGCCTGGGTGACGAGTTCTCAGTCGTGCAGAAGAGCGTCGTCAGTCTGCGCGACAATCTGCTGCGCAACACCAGGGGCTAGCAGAGGATATGGGGACGGCAACATGGAGCAGCACGACGTGGAACATTGCGAAACGGAAAGTCACGGCACAAATACGGCACAACCCGATTGAGAGTCGTCGGAAGTTCGGTGGTGACCTCGTCTCTTTGTCTTGGAGTACAGATTTCTCGATCCTCGACGCAGCCGACGATGGCACCTGATCTCAACGTTCTTCTGGCCGCCTCGCGCAGCGATCACCCGCATCATGCCGTGGCACTCAATTGGTTGAAGCGGGCGCTCGCCGCATGTGAAGTCGGCGAAAGTCTCGAGATCCTACCGATGGTCGCCGCTGGGTTCCTGCGGCTTGCCACCCACCCCAAGGTATTCAAGCTCCCGATGCCATCGGTGATGCCGCGGCGTTTGTCGCCGCACTTCTTGCGCACTCGGGCGTTCAGATGCCCGAACTTGGACGCGAGTGGCCGACACTCAAGCAGCTGGCTTGCGAGCATGATCTCGCTGCCAACGATTTGACGGACGCCTGGATCGCCGCTGCGGTGCGCGTGCTTGGCAGTCACCTGGTTACTTTCGATCGCGGGTTCAAACGATTGCTGAGCCGCCATGAGTGCACCGTGCTGGAGCGGTCTGAATCGCGGTAAGCCCCCATTTGTGCTGATCGGCGCGCTGATTGGATGTCGATCCGCTTCGCAAACGACGCCTTCTTGAGCAACATCCCCGCCGACCTCGACACCACTCAGCGCCTCGCGCTGCAGAACGCGTTCGTCCTCGCCGCGATGGTCTTTTTTCTTCGGTGATCCGGCTCTGCTGAAAGGCGGTCGCTCCCCATACCGGGCATCCGCCGTCCGGCGGACTCCGACCTCCTCCGTCGGACCGAAGGTGCGACGGCATGTTTCCCCCGCACTTCCGGTGCGCCCGCGACTGCCGCGGTCAGTTGTTTTCGTGCTAGCGCAGTTGGCTGTCCTTACTGCCGCGGCGGTTGTAGCCTGAAAAGGGGGTTGCGCCCCGATCGTCACTTTCTTGGCAGGTGACGCAAAGGCGCACGCCGGGTACTGCGGTCCGGCGCGCCTCCGGTATTGCGGCGCCGCAGTTCGCACAGTGGCTGAGGGACTTACCTTGGGGCAGGCGGCTCTGGGCTCGACGTACACCGTCCTTGACGGTCGCGTCGATCTGCTCGTTGACCGCGTTGTCTCCTGCCCAGCCGGTAGCCATGTGGTGCTCCTCAGAAAAGTGAGTTTGCCGACACGTGAGGCTCGTGGCAAATGGATGCTGCAGCACGAACGGCCGGTATCTGGAAGTCCGTGCAGTGCGGCTGACCGGCCCATTCCGGCCGATGTAGGACGGGTGAGCTTCACCGACAGGTTGAGATCCGCGTGCGAGAGCAGCTACGCTCACCGGCGAACCGGTGCTGGCCTCGCATAGATCGTCCACGCTGCCGCGGTGAAGACGAGGACATTGGCAACAACGACCGGAAGCGCATCGATCACGACACCATACGTGATCCACAATAGCGCTCCCAGCATCTGTACGCCGCGCAGCAGCGCCGGGCGCGAAAAGAAATACGAGCCCACGAAGATGGCCGTCGCGGTCCAGCCCAGGACTTCCATCCAGAGCGGTCTCATACGGCTGCTGCCTCCGCGCCTGGGCGCAACATTTCGCTCACCTGAACTCGATCCGTGCGGTTCCTCTCCCAGCCATCCAAGGTCAAGCCGTAGGATTCGAAGAGATCACGGATATCGCGCGTTTCCCAGTTCAGCACCTGATGGAGAATCGGCACCATGATGCTAAAGGCGTTGTCGCTCAGTACGGTGCTTCTTGCGATGCGCGCGAGCTGGTGGTTTTCCGATACCGCAATAGTAAATCCGTCGTGATTGTTGACGTGCAGCATGACATGGACATCTGAGCTCCCATCGCCTACATAGATCGTTCGATCCGGTGCCACGCCAAGGCGATGTCCCAGCTCTTCGATGACCGCCACCTTTCCATAGCCGGCTGGCACCCGGCGAATGGCCCGCACTTCGCCGGACTGTGCATCGAAGTCGAGCTCGGTGCCGTAGATATGCTCAGCCGGTACGACACCTTCTAACGCCGAGACGACAATCGCACGCGGTGCGGCCGAGATCACGTAGAAGGAGAACTTGCTGCCCTCCGTGCCGCGATTGAGGAAGTCGATGAGCGCAGGAATCGCGGCCTTCAGCCGAATGCGACGTCCCACCTCGAGTAGATGCTCGCGCCGCACCCCGCGGAATTCAGGATCGTGACGAATGAGATAGGCGAGCTCGCCGCCCTGCTGCACGAGGTTCGTGTGTGCGAGCCCCACCACGCGTTCTTCGAAGTCCGCGATGCCCAAGAGCTCGCTCAGCGCCAGACCCGAGTCCTTAAAGCTCAGAGTTTGATCGAAGTCCGAGGCCAGCAAATAATGCTTGTGCGGGGTTCCACGCATACCTGCGCCGAGTGTGCCACGACGCGCTCCATCATAGGGCTGGTTGACAGCATGTCACGTGAGAAAGATTTGCCCGATCGTGCACGATTATCAGCTGCAGGATCGCGAACAACTGTGACGGCTGCACGTGCTTTCGTCCGACGGGCGGGCGCGCTCTCCAGGGGCGTAAGCCACAGGAGGTGCCCCTCTTGCTCTTTCCTTGTTTAGGTCGTTTGAGAGAGTCATCCGTTGGGGCGGCACGAATCGAAGTCACCCGGCGGACCGTGGGCCCTCGGGCGATATGGCCGAAGTTTCGCGCCGACAAAATGCTGCGCAACTCGACAATCGGAATTTCAGGTTCCGAACTACAGCGACCCGGCGAATCCCGAGCGTTCCCTTCCTAAAGCACTTCGAACCGTAGAATGGGTCAGGTGGCGGCCCTGAGCGGCTCTGACGTCCGGGTGGTATCCTGTTTGGCGGTCGAGGTCTACCGACCAGGGCCATCGGAGCGGTACGTCCGCGTGCTCCGCTATCGTAGTTATACGAGATACGGAGATGGCAACGGATTGGCGGTGGCAGACTCTGAGATGCCAGAGATCTTGCGGCGACTCGGCCTGTGGCGACCCGGCGATGCGCTCCCGCCGCCTTATTTTTCAATGGTGCCGAATGTCCTCACCGCGTCATACGAAAGGGCGAGGAGTGGTGCAGTTGACACCACTGCTGACTGCCGAATCGCCTCTCCAGCTCACGCTGGTGGAGCCACAGACCGGCCTGTCAATCCGCAGACTGGCGGATGCGGTGGGCAGCGCATGGAACGTCGAGGCACGCGCGCGCGACGTCGGCCGTCTGCTTCACACCGCCCCAGCGCCCGTGATCCAACCTTTTACTGGAGAGACTCATGAATAGTCCGTTCAAACTGACAGCTGTCCTGGCACTCGTCCTCGCCGCGAGCGTGTACGCCCTCGTAGCTCTGCCCTCGGCATCGGCCGCGGGGCCGGATTCGGAGAAGGCGCTATTGCAGAAGCTCGTGGATCACCAGGCGATCGAGGATCTCATGACGGCGTATGGGATGACGCTCGATCATCGCGACTTCCCGGCATTCGGGCAGCTGTTCGCCGAGGATGCCACCTACGGCGGCGGCCGGGGCGAGCCGACCCGCGGCCGGGCCGCCATTCAAGCGCAGCTCGACAAGACCCTGACGGGCAACGCGAATCACCTCCCGGAGCCTGGCCATCACGTCTACTTCGATCCGTTGATCGAGATAGATGGCGATCATGCGACGGGGCAAACCCTGGGCGCCTACGCGGTTCCCGATCCGAGCGCGAGGTTCGGCTGGCGACTGACATTCTTCATCACCTACGAAGACAAGTTCGTCAAGCGCGGCGGACATTGGCTCTTTCAAGAGCGGATGCTTGTTGCGGCCAAGGCCCCGTCGGCAGCGCAGGGATCCGCGCCAGCCGGGCAGGCGCTGGCACCCACAGCGCCGGCGCGCTAGGACCGCGCAGGGCGCGCAGGTTGCAGGTGCTCTCAGCCAGTTCACGCGCCTCCTGTACAGGCTGGCGCACGCCGACATCGCTCAGCAATCCGGAAGCGCGCGCTCGTGGTTTACGGGTACGAGCAGCAGGCCGGAGCCAAGTTCGAGGAGCTCATCGGAGCCTGCGGCAACGGCGAGCTCGTCGGCCTCTTCGGGGGCATCACGCTTGATGCCGGCCCGCTCCTGGATATCAATCTGGTCGGTGGGTTCGAGCCATCCGCGGGCGAGACCTTTGACATCATGGATTCGATCGCCATCACCGGAGAGTTTGCCGATGCACCCTCGAGCGGCTTCGACATGGACGGCTGGGACTGGTCGATCGATTATCTGCCGGGCGAGATCGATCTCAAGGCGGTCAATGCTGTGAGTGGCGGGGGCGGTGGCAGCGGAACGGGCTCAGTGCCCGAGACCAGCAGCCTTGCCCTCTTCGGTGCCGGACTGATCGTGCTTGCCGGATTGAGTGTACGTAGGCGCGTCGCGCTCGCGAACGCCGCCAGGAATCCATGACTTTCGAAATCGCTCCGGATACGGAGCATCCACCGTCCGGCGATCCCGGACGAGCCTGAGGAGCCGGACCACCTTTCGCCTGACCCCGCGACCGGGGCGCAGCGCAGATGGTCCGGCGGGAGATTACGGCTCGATGCGCGTCGCGGCGACCGTCCCGGTGATCACCATCGGTTGGCCCGCACTGGTATTGGCGTCGGTCACGCTCTTGCCGTCATAGACATAGTTGGTGATCGTAAACGTGCCGGTGTACTCATTTCCATCGCGAGACAGAGTGATGGTCTCCTGAATATTCGTCGGTCCCGCGGGCTGGAACGCGCTGTCCGGGCCTCCAACCTCGCTCCAACTGTTGGTCTGCCCCGGAACGTACATTGGGATCCAGCTGAGCGCCCAGTGGTTCAGCTTATAGGTTCTCGCCCCCACCTGCTCCCAGACTCCCATGCAAAAGCTGCCGCTTACGGGGGTGCGGCCGGAGTTCATGATCTCCGTGCCGTCATCATGCCACGTCACGAAGCCTGCATCGACCGGCGCATCCGCCGGAGGTCCAGGATGCGTGCCATCGGACGTGAATGCGAACCTCCACAGCCCGGTGATGGCGGAGGTGCGGAAGGGTCCGAACGACGACACCCGCAGGAGATGATCGCCGGGAAGGTAATCGGTCTTCAGCAGGCCGCCGCTGCCATCACCGCGGTAGATCATCGATTTCGCCCCGGCCGCGGCGATGGCTCCCATTCCACATCCAGCCATGGCCTGTCCCGCGGCGAGAATCAGCCCTGTAAAGATGATCATCGAGGTCGGTTTCAGAGTTGCTCTTTTCATGTTCGCTGCCTTCGGTTGAGAGAGATGGTCGATGCAACGAGCGCATCGATGCGGTCAGAGGCTGCTGGATGGCGCATCAAAGGGCATTGGAATCGTATGAATCGTCATGAATCGAGGTGATCTGCAGCCCGACGTGCTCGGTACCGGATGCGCCGGAGCGTGCGGAGCCAGCCGGTTATATATTAAAATCAAAGCGTTACATGGGGCACCCGTCTCGGGCCCCCGTGCGGCGAGGTTCCGGCGTGGATCAGCTCAGCACCAAGACCAACTATGAATTCGGCGGATTTCGCCTGGATATCGTGCAGCAGGTGCTCGTTTCTCCTGCCGGCGAGATCATCGCGCTGCCGGGGCGCGCGTACGACGTGCTGCGTTATCTAGTCGAGCGGGCCGGCGAGCTCGTCGACAAAGCCTCCCTGATGCGTGCCGTCTGGCCGAGCACCGTCGTGGAGGACAACAATCTCAATCAATGCATTCTGACGCTGCGGCGAGCGCTCGGCGAAAGTGCCAGAGAGCGCCGCTTCATCCTGACGGTGCCCGGGCGCGGCTTCAAGTTCGTCGCTCAGGTGCGAGCCATCCCAGTGGACGGCGACCCGTCACCTGCCGCCGGCCGGTCACTCGAGTTGCAGCACCAGAGCCCTTCGGCGCTCCGCCCTTCGTCCTCCTTGCCAGCCTCACCGCCAGCCCGGCCGGACGCCTCACGGCGCAGTCCGAGCCGCGGCCGCAGGCTGCTCGCCGGATCGACGCTGCTCGCGATCGCCGTCCTCGCGACCATATTTTTCCGGATCGTCCAGCCCGGACCAGTGACCCGCTCCACGGAGTACGAAGCGCTGACCGGTCTCAACGAATCGGCCACAGCACCCGCGCTCTCCCCTGACGGCAAGATGCTTGCCTTCATCGTGGGCGGCCCCGATTTTCTCGACCCGGGACGCCTTTACGTGGAGGCATTGCCCCACGGAGAGCCCGAGCCTCTCATGAACGTGCCCCGATCGATTTATGGCCCTGCATTCAATTCCGACGGTACGCAGGTCGCGTTCACCTACTTCACGAACGGCCGGCCGGAGCCGGCGTGGAGCACATTGACGGTCCCGACGACCGGTGGACTACCCACGCTGCTGCTCGGCAACGCCGCGGGGCTCACCTGGATCGGGCCGCATCAACTGCTCTACTCGGAGATCGACAGTGGCGCCCATATGGGCATCGTCACGTCCAACGAGGACCGCGCCGCGCTGCGCAAGGTCTACTTTCCCGGCCACGAGCGGGGCATGGCCCACTATTCCCATCTGTCACCGGACCGACGTTCCATCCTTGTCGTCGAGATGGACCGGACCGGCGACTGGCAACGATGCCGGCTGGTGCCGTTCGACGGCAGTTCCCCGGGCGTGAAAGTCGGTCCGCCGGGCTCCTGCACGTCAGCCGCGTGGTCGCCGGATGGTCGATGGATGTACTTCTCGGCGACCGTCGCCGGCCACTCGCACCTGTGGCGGCAGCGGTATCCTCAGGGAAAAGCCGAGCAGATCACTTTCGGTCCGACGGAGGAGGTCGGAGTGGTGGCTGCGCCTGACGGACGCTCGCTCGTGACATCGCTCGGACTGCAGCGGCGGTCGATCTGGATCCATGATGCGGGCCGCGAGCGACCCGTGACCAGCGACGCGCTCGCATCCGCGCCGTGGCTATCAGCCGATGCGAAACGCCTCTACTTCCTGGTCGCGAGCGCAGCGGATGCCCCGGCGAGTCTCTGGCGGTTGCATCTTCCGCAGGGCCAGGAGGAGCCGGTGCTGCCGGGATTCAAGATCATCAACTATGACATTTCACCCGATGAGCGGGAGGTCGTGTTCTCGCTGAGCGACGGCGGAGAGATGCAGATCTGGATTGCGCCTCTGGATCATCAGCTGCCGCCGCGGCTTCTCGTTCGCGACGCCGACCAGCCCGCATTCGGCGGCAACGGACAGGTATTCTTCCGGCTGCTCGGTAACAAAATGAACTACCTGTATCGCATGCGGGACGACGGCAGCTCAAAGCAGCGGGTGTTCGACTTCCCCATATTGCACTTTCAGAGTGTCTCACCGACGGGCAGGTGGGCAGCGGTCCTTGCTGTAATCGATGGCAAGGTCTCGACGGCCATGCTTGGAGTTGGCAAGGATGCCTTCCGTTGGGTGCGCGTCGGGTATTCGGCGAGTCGCTGGTCCTCAGACGGCAGGAGCCTCTATGTCGAAGAGCCTGCTGGAACCCTTCCGATTGCGCTCTCGGGGAGCGCCCCACCGGTTATCCCGGCCTCGTCGGCCGCCACCGGGAGCGACATTCTGCCCCACGGCACGGAAGGATTCGCTCCGGGTCCGAGCCCTGACACATATGCATTCACTCGGACGGAGTGGCTGAGCAATATCTACCGGATCCCGCTGCACGAGTAACCCACGGCCTTTGGCAGGTGGGATGTTGGCGGTGGCCGAGATCCGTGGATTAGCGGGATGGGATGGAACAGCGACTCGACCCAGGCGGTAGGTCAGGTACCAGCACGAGTACCAGCGGTGCGACTCGGGCTCCTGTCGCGTCGGCCGACAGAGGGAAATTTTGTCTGCGACTTAGACCCATGGGAAATATGGCCGGGGGCGGAATCGAACCACCGACACGCGGATTTTCAGTCGGGTGAAGGCGGTTCCAGGGGCTTATTAATCAACCACTTGCAGCGCTTGCCAGCCCCGTCCCCAGGCTCACCACGGCACAATTACGGCACACCCAACCTGAGGTCGGCACAATCTCGGCGCGCAACCGGCCATTGGATCGGACGAACTCAAGGTCTCTTCGCCACGACCTTTCCCTTCTCCCACACGTAGATCGGTGTGCCGTGAGCGCGTGCGACTTTTCGCGCCGTGCGCGCAGCGAGGCGCAATCCGCGGCCGACGCCGCTTGCGAAACTTTCCGCCTTCTTTGGTCGCACCGGCTTTCTCACGGCCACCGTTCCAGCAGCTTGGGGAACTCGCCTGAATTGTCGTACACCGCCCACTCCTCCGCCAGCGGACGATAAATTTCGACGAAGTGCTTCCACCCGCGCTCGAACCTCCTGAGCACATCCGTCCGAGGAACGCTGTGGCCGCCCTGGCGTACACGGGCCGCGATACGGCGTAATGCCAATTGAGGGGACTTGAGCCAAAGGTAGGCGATCTCGATCCGGTAGCCCTGCCTCTTCCACAGTGCAAGGTGGTGAGCGTAGCCCACGCCGCTCAACGTGGACTCAAAAGCAAAGTCCACCCGCGCGCCAGCAAGACGATTGATCTCCTGCAAGAGCAGGCGACCGGCGGCCAGCGCCGCAAGGCGCGGATCAAGAGGCGCCAAGCCCTGAGCGATGAGGTCTGCATTCACGAACTGAACGACGCCTGCAACCTTTGGCAGATATTCTCGCGCGAAGGTCGTCTTGCCGGCACCGTTTGGCCCTGCAATGATGATGCATCGCGGTCTACGTCGGCGACGGTTCATTCTGACCCGATGCGCATCATGATGACGCCGGGCGATACGACGTCCAGAGGGATACCGCTCAGCGCGAGTTCCACCGCGAGTGTGCGCGAGTAGTAGTCGAGCACCGCCTTTGAGCCCGGCCGAGAGTGCCGCGCGATTTCCATGTAGTTGCCACGCTGTGGGCCTTCCTTGTCGTCGAGCAAGCCAACGCTGAGTTGACGAGCGGTATAGGCGCGGTTCCTCAGACTTGTGAGCGCGCGGGCTGCGCAGGTTCCATGGTCGGACACGTCAAGACTCCTTGCATGCGTTCTCGACACAATGAATTCTGGCCCGAGCCCTGTGGGCACAACCCCGATGTAGTATCTCGGCGCGGCTTGGCGGCTTCTGCAGGCATACCGTGCGCCGCCTGAACACGTGAGCTCCAGTCTCAATACGCCGAAGGCAGCGCCGGCCTCATTAGAGCAGTGGCGGGGCGACGAGTCGAGGCCAATAGTGTAGAACGCGGCCGCCAGGAGTACCAGGCGACGAACGAATCTAGCGACGGAGGCGCTGATCCTCAGTCAGGTTGTACAGCGAGTCGCCAAGAAACGCTGTCAGTCAGACTTGTTGTATTCACATTCGTGTGGCCCGATCGCCCGATCAGACTTGAGCCTATTGTTTGAGCTGTGGCGACTCCTCCCCGGCGAAGAGAGCCAGAACAGAACTCACTAACTCGCTCATCCATCGTCGTAGTCAAATACCGAGACCCAGTCTGCCTCGGTAACGCGGAATCTCAGCTCTTCCATCAGCGCCCCGGTTATCGCGCGCATGTGACCGGCGCCGTAGATGACCCCGATCAGAGATGTGCCGGAGCCCTTCTCTCCGGCAAGTGCCCGAACGCTTTCGACGATCTTTCTGTCTCGCCGGTCCACAATCGCCGCGTTGACGCCCGGCATGTGCTCTTCGCCGAGAATGTCTTCCGATGAACGTAGATCCTCGGTGGACAGTCGTTTGCCCAAGGACCGTCTTGTCGCCGTCAGATACAAGAAGACTCCGTAGAGCGGTGCGATGACGTAGATCGCCGCGCGCAGCGGCCATGGCACGCGCATCCAGCTATCCGTGAACTCTTCGGTCGAGACATCAGCGTGCACGAGCTTTGCTCGGAAGCTCTTCAGTGGGAGAGCTTCGTGCTGCGTCACAAGCCCAAGGCGCTTCCGCCGCGCGACGATACTGTAGGAGAGAGCAAGGATCCTGCCACGAAATGATCTGACGCCCTCAAAGACGATCGTGTCGCACTGCTCAAGCCTTCTTCGCACTTCCTGGTAGTAGGCAGGAGAGCCAACGTGGATCATCGGCACAATGAGAAACTGTGGCTCGTCCCTATTGCGGCTGAGCTCGTAGAGCGCCGCTCGAACACCGAAGTAACTGCTCTCGATGAATTGCACCCGCCCCCTCTAGGTTTTGACCGTTCGACGTGTCCGTCACGAGCATGGAGTGATGCGCGGCTCGCGCAGGATCTTCTCCGAGTCCCTTTCATCTTGGTAATTCCATTGGACGCACTTTGTTCTGCGGTACCGCTTCCCGTCGAACCGGTAGGTCCAATGCGTGCTCTCAAAGGCTGAGTCGTGACCGAAGAGCTCAAGGTCTGGATAGCCTTGATTGATCGATTGCATCACGTTGACGCCCTGTACGCGGCCTGCTGTCAGAAGGGTTCGATACGCGTTGCCGCGAGGAACCAGGACCCAGAAAGTGCAATTCCCGGTCGGCGAGCAGTGGCAGTCATCCTGTGTCCGAACGAGGAACTCAGAGCCACCCTCGCCCTTTAGGGCCACCTTGGTGATTTGCGACGGTCGGGCTTTCACGTTCATTCCGGGGCAACTTTTAGCGCCGGCGTCAGCGACGAAGCGCTCGATCAAATCTGCCTCCGGCTTCGATACGGCGGGGTCCCGAGCAAAGACCGGATAGAAGGGTCCAGGGCTCGCCAGAAGCTGAACGATACCGGTTAGCGCAACGCCACGCCCGACGCCTGCTAATTGCATGCAGATGACTCCCTTCCGTGGTCACCATTATCCCATCCCTCATGCAGTCCATCATACCTACCGCTCGGGATCAGAAGTCCGACGGATCCCGTGAGGAGATTCGCAGCATTTCGTGGGTGGGTCGCTGGGTGTTCCTGGAGATCGACCTCGCCGAGTTCGTGCGCTCGCTATATCCTGTGAGGCGGCAAGCGCTGCAAGTGACTACCTCACAGGAGGCTCTATGTCACTTACCAAGGGCGGGTCGGTCCGGTGGATCGACTTCGCCTCGCCAAGCGGCGAGCGAGTACGACGATCTGCTGCGACCGGCAACAAAGCCCAGGCGCAGGAGCTGCACGACAAGCTGAAAGGCGAAGTCTGGCGACTCCAGAGGCTTGGGGATCGGCCGAGACGGATCTGGCAGGACGCAGCGGTTCGTTGGCTTCGCGAGCAGGCTCACAAGGCCTCGCTCGAGGATGACAAGCAGAAGCTGCGTTGGCTCGATCGCTATCTGGCCGATCGGGACTCGAGAGTATCAATCGGGCATTGATCGATACGATCACCGAGGCGAAGCGGGCAGAAGGATGCAGCAACGCAACCGTAAATCGAATGCTCGCTCTCGTTCGGGCGAACTTGCGCAAATGTGCCCGCGATTGGGAATGGCTCGATCGTGCGCCGGCAGTTCGGCTTCTCAAAGAGCCGACTCGGCGCATTCGATTCCTCAGCCGCCACCAGTCGCGGGCGCTGTTGCGCGAGTTGCCTCCGCATCTGCGCGATATGGCGACTTTCACGCTGGCGACTGGCCTGCGCGCGGCAAACGTGACGGGACTGACCTGGGAGCAGGTCGACCTGTCACGCAAGCTCGCGTGGATTCATCCGGACCAAGCGAAGGCCAGGAAGGCGATCGCGGTGCCGCTCAACGACACCGCGACGGAGGTCGTGCGGGCGCAGAGAGGCAAGCATCCGCTCCATGTCTTCACGTACGAGGGAAAGCCGATCAAGCAGGTGAGCACGGCGGCTTGGTACAAGGCGCTCGAGCGCGCCGGTATCGAGGACTTTCGCTGGCACGACCTTCGGCACACCTGGGCCTCGTGGCACGTGCAGGGCGGCACGCCGCTCTTCGCGCTACAGGAGCTCGCGGGATGGGAGACCGAGAAGATGGTGCGACGCTACCCGCACCTCGCGGCGGAACATCTGGCGGCCTATGCCGGCAACACGGAAGATCACCACACGGAAGGTCACGGCACAATTACGGCACAACCACCGGATTTCCGCGGCACAGCCCGATTACAACTGGTGGGAAAATAAAAAAATTTTGTGGTGGCCAGGGGCACCATCGAAAAAGTGGTGAATTTCCCTTGTCCCGCCGGCATCTAGACTCAGCGTGATCCTACGTGATCCCCACGGTGATCCCGCATCCGCGTGGCAGGAATTTGCCCTCGAACCCTGGACCAACTCCGGGGCGCTCCAGCGAACTGTAGCGCATTCGAGCGACCGCGCAAGGCTCGCTCGTCGTGCCACCATCAACTAATGCAGATCGGGTGCCGAGAGGACCGGTGCTGTCGGAATGACGAGTGCCTCTGTTAAGACCGTGGCCTACAGCGCGTTCTGATGCCTTGGGTACACTTTCGGTGGCCCTACCCACCGAGCGGAGCCCAGACGGGGTCGCCCGCGCTCAGAGCCTCGTTGCAGAGTTCGCAGCCCTTTCGAGGCTTCACTATTACGGGCTGCAGAGTCCCATCCTGTCCGTCGTATTGAAGGCGCATCTCGCGATTGGGTCCGAGCCCGCTCAAGAGCCGGAGCACCTCGGCGGCAGCCTCGCCGGCCAGAACGCCGTTAAAGCAGGACACCAGCGCGTCCCGATCATTGGGACCTTGTAAATATGAGCGGCCGCGCCCGCCTGTCTCAGCACGCAACTTCTCGTCAGTGAGAAAATCTGTGCACCAGAGGCACGGTCCGCCTGGCAACACGGTGGAACGCTGCCCCGGGACGCCCGTCAACCGATCTGACAGATCGGTGGTAACACGCAGGCCGATATCCACTAGCGGGATGCAGTACCGCCAGGCGATTTCGTTCAAGTCTGCGCGGGCGTGAAGGTTATTTACGCAGCCGACTATGACATCAGCGCGCTTGAGCGCTTCCAGCGCTTTGCGTTCCGGCACGGAGGCCCTCACGCATGTAAATTTTGTGTGGAGAGTCGTCAGCCAGCCTCGCGACCGAGCAGAGGTCACCTTGTGAATCCCGAGCAAGGCCTCAATCCAGCCGAGATTCGGAGTGGCGAGCATGTTGCTACGATCCGCGCGTTGGGGATCGATGCTGATGACCTCGCCGATGCCCATCGCAGCCAGGTGCGGCGTTACCTGGCTGCCGCCGCCGCTCGCCCCCACTACAGCGACTACGGAACCTCTAAGAATGTGGCGAATGAGAGGCGAGTCCGCGATCGGCCTCAGCAGGAACCCCTTGTACTCCTGATCGCCGACACGAGGTAGCGGCCACGTTGCCAGCCGACCGTCCTGAATGCATCGCACAGTGAGGGCATCGCAGAACTCGTCGCTGTTCGGCAGCGCTACGAGGCCCGCAGCCGAGTCCTTGGCGAAGACGACGGAGCCATGCGGGCGATCGGGGATTAGCATCTGGAATCGAGGTAGCAACTGCCGCGCGCTGCTGACGTCGTCGCCAGATAAGCGTACGTGTCGCTCGCCTCCATGAGCATGGAATATGAAGACGCCGAGCTTTTTCGGTAAAGCTCGGTTGAGCAGCTCGATGGACCACGCACCGCTCCAACACGCGCCGTGGTCTCCAGAAGGCAGGAACGCTGATGCGGGAGGCACAATCAACTCCCGCAGTAGGATCAGAGTGCGATCGGTCGTTGTAGCATGGGTTACCAAACCGAAGACGACAGACTCCCGCGAGCCCGCTCGATATATTTCTTCACGCAGTCGCGGCCACAGGCGTGAGTGTATGCGCAGCTGGAGGTTATTCATTCAACGCAAAGCGCCGCAACCGGCCCTCGACAAGCTGCAAGGCAGTGTGGCGGTCTTCCTCCCACGGCTGGTTAAAGGAGAACGAGTACCACGCCTCACCGGCGAACTGTGCCGCCGACGTGCTGCGCGGTGCCCGTCCGTTCGGAAGTTTAGGCAGGTTCTTCACGTAGAGCTGTGGATTTGGGCTTGAGTCCTCGATCACGACCAACGCGGCGGTGTGCGGGGGCATGCAGCCCTTAGGTAGATGAACCTTAGGAATCTTGACGAGGGTGCGAGCGCTCTCGGGGGCACTGGTCGCGTCCGGATACGCCTCGCCGAGCTCATGCAAAAAACGCGCGCGATTCTCGGTTTTCATGGTTTGATTTCAGCTGATCGTGCCCGGCGGAAACACATGGAAGTGTTCACCGTCGTGGATGGTCACCGTCTCTTCGTTGGTGATCAGCTCTAGCTTGTCGTGGCGTTTGATCGCCAGGTCGTCCTGAGGAGACACGCCTGCGCGATTCTTGATCTCGAGTCCTGTGACCACATCGGTGTGGAATTCGATCTCGCGCTCTTCATGCTTGCTAATCACCACAACGATCTTGATCGTGCGGATCACCTTTTCCGATTCAACGCTCATCTGGAGGTTCTCCTGATGCGTGGGGTAGTTGGTTATCCGAATGATACGCAAACATAGAATGATGTCAATGACACCAACATCAACCACGCCCGGCTAGCACTGTTGCTGTGCTTGACATCCGTCAAATAAAAGCTCACAATATCAGCCACTTAACGGCGACCGAGATTGCAGTCACATGGTTGATGAAGGGTCTTCTGACGGCGACGAGCTGCACGTTGCCTTGGGAAAGCGGATACGAGAGAAGCGGCTGTCGAGCGGTCTCACACAGGCCCAGCTGGCAGAACGCATCGCAATTTCGCGCACCTCGTTGACCAATATGGAACTGGGGCGGCAGCGTTTGCTCGTTGATCAGCTATACAAAGTGGCTGAGGTGCTGAATACACAGCCTAGAGACTTGCTTCCCGCGCCAACCGAAGTGGTGGCCGCGGCAGTGAAAAGTGACGGGGGCGACGCGATCCCCGAGTCGGTTCATCGGTTCGCTCAAAAGCTCCACCAACGCAAACACAAGTGAAGCCGCTGCGAGCGCGATACGCCCGGATCGAGCGGCATGCTTCGGAGTTGCTGCGGCGCGCCGATAGTAATCACCCACCGGTGGACCCGCTAAGGATTGCTCGTCTTGCGGGCGCTTCCGTTCATTTCGAGCCGTTTGATGACGACATTTCCGGTGTACTGATCCGGAATGGGGACAGTACGGCGATAGGCGTCAACAAAGCACATGCATCCGTGCGCCAACGCTTCACCATAGCTCACGAGCTTGGCCACCTGCTCCTCCACGATGGTGTACCGATTCGGATCGACAGGAATTTCCGCGTCAATTGGCGGAAAGGCAGTGGCGTCAACGCCTCTAACGTTGAAGAGATCGAGGCTAATTTTTTTGCGGCATCGTTGCTGATGCCCAAGAGTATGCTGACAACCGCAAACCGCCTTGATCACTTCGACGTCGAGGACGATGCCGAGATAGTGCGACTCGCGCGCCTCTTTAGGGTCAGCACTCAAGCGATGACATTTCGACTTGCCGAGCTGTTTCGTTCAGGCGTGTTCCGTTGACATGCGTTTCCTCCGCTTTCCCCCTGTGACTCTACAGGCAATCTCTCCGGGAGACACAAAGTGACCCAACCAACTCATCCTGCGGATGTACCCTCAGACAGACAACCAGTCATCCAAAGACAGAGCGTCCAAGCCATGGAGGCAGAATTGGGGTTGCGCACAGACGGTGTCATTGCTGCTGTTAGCTCTCTGCTGAAAGCTCAGCAGATCACTCAGGAGTGTCTTCAGCTAGAAGTTCGCGTATAGCTAGCGGCGATGGCGGCTGAAGCGCTTTACGAGGTGCTAACGTTCTCACGGGAGAATCTGTGTGCCGCGCTTGCAAACAAGCATGTCGCGGCCGAGATTCTACTCAAGGAGCCAAAGACCACTTACGTTGGTGACTACCTTAAAGCCGTTGGTGCTGAATCCATCGTCGTGGAACATCAGTACATCGATGGTGACTATCTCGACGACTACTCTCAGTACTACGCCAAGTGCTTTCAGGATTACAGTCGGAAATGCAAGCGGCTGCACTTCTTTTCAGCGGCTCTCTCGCGGCAAGAATTCGACGATGCCGTAAAAGGTTCGCTCGATCACGCCCAATGCAACCGAATTCGGGACGCCTACTTGGGGTTCGTCGTCGCCCGCCCGCTTCCAAATGCCGTTATCGGCCGCACCGCGCTTAAAACCTACCCTCCCGACAGCGGGCGTCGTCACTACACCGCTACGCGTAGATACCAGGTTAGCCTCTTCGGGTTGGACCTTCAGGTAAATAGCCTAGCGTTCCAAGAGCAAGACAACGTACTGGCGGCCTGTGCAACGGTGGCGCTCTGGTGCAGTTTCCATAAAACCGCTGATCTGTTCGGTACTCCCATTCCAACCCCTGCACAAATCACCAATTCGGCGAACGAGTTTGTGCGCAACTCCCGGCCCTTGCCTTCGCACGGCTTGAACATTCAACAGATCTGCAACGCGATTCGCGCTATCGGGCTGGACCCGGAAGTCGTCAGCGTGAACGCTAGTCTTCCTCTGGTATCGCTGATTTACGGACATCTGCGCCTCGGCCTCCCGGTGATTCTGGTTGCTGACATCGAGGGCGTGGGACACCATGCTATTGCTTTGAATGGGTATTCGATCAACCCAGCATCGGTTATGAGCTGCGAGGTTGATCCGAAATCGCAGAGCATCCCGATGACGGGGCTACGAATCAATGAGTTCTACGGTCACGACGACCAAATTGGTCCATTCTCAAGGGTCGTTATCAAACCGTCCGCCACTATCGGGAAAAAAGTCTACCCAGTCGTATTTGAAGGATCCTGGAAGGACGGCACAACGGGGAAGTTGTTGGCCATCTATCCGGAAATGGTGATTATTCCTGTATATCACAAGGTTCGTGTTACGTTCGTTGATGTACAGGCGTGGCTAAATCGGTTGCATGCGTTATTGAGTCTGTTCCTGAAGGGGGCCACCAATGTGGTTTGGGATGTGCGGCTAACGACCGTTAATGAGTTTAAGAAAGCATTGCGCGACTCAAGGCCAACAGACACTGTCCGTCAGAAGCTCCTATTTACGGGTCTACCCAAATACATGTGGCAGGCAACACTGAGTGCGGGGGGCGTGGAATTACTCGAGTGTCTCGTTGATGCAACCGACATCATGCAGTCTGCTCCCTTTGTTGTCTTGCACTGGCATAACTCTGATCTGAAAGTGGCGGCTCGTGATGCCCTCTCGGAGCCATCCTTGCATGATGCCCTGTGGAAGGTGTTGACTCCGCGATTTGCCGAGCTCCTTAAGTCAAAGGTCAACTAGGAGCTTTGGCACGGGCACTGAATGGGTTCAAGGGGTGAATAGATCGACCCTGTACGTCGTTGCAGCTCCAAAGCTAAAAGCGCCCATCACGTGGGTGTTACGGAGCGCGATCTCTCGGCGACCCTCGGCCACTCGATCGTTCGGGGCCTTCGTATACTTTGACCATGCCTAGTTCAAAAACTCCTTTCCTATTCACGGCTACACAAAGCGTCGCAGACCAGTTGGGCGAGATGTCCAGCTTTCTCTTGGCCAACTATACCGGCCTCCGGGAGCTTTGTTGGCAAGTACGCGGCTTTCAGCATGCTTTCCCATCCGTGACGGTCGCTGAGATGAAAAAGAAATTTCTGGCTGGGCTACCGATGCCCGGAGGCATCGACCTGAAGAGAACCTGCATCGACACAACTTGGGCAGAACACGAGCGCGCCTTCGCGAAATGGCTCTTGTTTGAAGTCTGCAGTCTCTATGAAGGATGGGCTGAGAAAGTCTGCTCTGACATCTTTCCGTCAATGCGCGCGGAGGTCAACGCCAAGCAATTGCAGTTTCCGGCCTCGGTCAGAAGGAACGGCACGAGAACCGGCTATGTCGTAGCCGTCGCCGATGCGAATGCCTCAAGGTCGACGCTTATTGTCCAAGAGTTTTACCCTAGGCTAAAGGCTCACCCGCTTAATCGCTGGACCAAAGCTGATGAACACCTGATAGCATATCGTCTGTTTAAAGAATGCCGAAACGCGTTGATTCATTCGGATGGAACCACGACTCAGGAGGTTGTGGACTACCATTCCAGGGTGATGACGCTTCAATCGGCAACACCAAAGCCGTTTCGGCATTTGTTCACAATGCCGTTGCCGGTCTTAGGTCAACCGATCCAGCTTGTTCTGCGTGACTGTATCCTGCTCGGTACCGTAGTACACAGACTTATCGTTACCTTCGATGCCGCACTCAGCGTGTCGTCGAGATGCGAGTCAATCCTAGCGAATCGCCTGCGCGCTGTGGTTGCGGCGGACAAATCAAAGTGGAGGCTTTTGCCGATTGATCCAATACGGCACGCGCAGCGGTTACATAGGCTTCTGGCAGCCGCAAAGATTCCCGAACCCAGAAACATCGTCAACGTGGAAGTATGGATGAAGGCGACGGGAGTGCTTTGATCGCGACTAGTGGGACTTACAGCCGATTTGGCACGCCGTGAACAGGGAACGGAGAGCCGTAGGAATGACGCCCGAGCCGATTATTGCCGCTGAGCGCCCAGATTCGTTCTCGAGAGCGGACAAAGAAGATTTCATAGCAATGGTTCGCGCCGGCGGTGAGGTCGAGGGCCAGAAAACCCTTGAAGACAACGTGCGCGATGCCGAGCGATTGGCATTTGCGCGACGTGAAGGCTGCCTTGTGGGTGTTGGTGCGTTCAAAAAGCCGAAGCTGAGCTATCGTAGTAAAGTCGAAGAACGTTCCGGTGCGAGTGTCGACCTCGAGCAATTTCCTTTCGAGTTCGGGTATCTATTCGTACTTCCAAGCGCGCGAGGACAAGGGTTGTCATTCAAAATCTGGCAAGCGCGAATAGCGGGCCACGAACGAAGCGGAATATTTGCCACCGCACGCGTCCAAAACAAGGAAATGGCCGCAATACTGCCGAGGCTTGGTTTCACACCAACTGGCAGCCCTTACCAGTTGTCACGGGAAAACACAGACTCCAGTTGTTTGTGCGTGGGCCGGTTCAATCCGATCCCAAGAGTTGAGCGTCGTCTGCGGGACCGCTCCGGGTTTTCGAATGACTACGCGGAGTCTGGCTGCCAGCCTACTGGGGAGTCACTCACCCCGTCGTCATGGCTGGGTCGCGACGTCGAGGCCGCCTTCTGTACGAAGTGCCGGAGCTTCAAGCGGTACCAGGCGCCCGCCGGCGTGTCCTCGAGACCGAGCTGTCCACAAAGGCGTCTCCTTTATCGAACCTCAAATCGCCAGTGAATTGGCCCATCACTTGGGGGACGCGGTACCGACTCCACGGGAGACGGAGGTCCTGGCACTGGTGGAGGCCGGTAATTCCCGCAAGCTGATCGCCGCGCAACTCGGAATCTCTGAGGAGACCGCCAAAGCTCACGTTAAAGGCATTCTGTCGAAGCTCGGCGCGCGAGACAGGACCCACGCCGTCACGGTTTGCACGCAAGCGGGGAACCCTTCCACTGTAGGGAAGCTCGCCGCCGAGGATGTGGTCACCAATCTCTGCTCGGCCGCGAACCTGACGGGAGATTTGAGCCAGCCCGCCGGCCTCGCAGGCTGACGTCGTCTGATCCGCATTCACAAGATCCGCATTCACAAGCCTTCTGAGGAGTGAATCGACCGCCCGCGGCCCGAGTTAGCAATGCGAGACGATTGAGGCAGAAAGCGTTCGAGCCGCACGTATACGCGACGTTCTGAGGCGGGGCGAAGGCCGTGATTGTCCCGATGTTTGCAGAGCGTTCTCAGGATAAGCCGGGCGCACACCTGTGTGCACGAGTGGTCGCAACCAGTGTTGAACTCGTGTTCACGCTGTTGCCACTCGCCGGCGTATCCGTCGTCGGTTCGATAGTGCGCAAACGCTCTGACGAACTGCTCAACAAGCAGCTAGAGAGCCGCCGTCGGCGCTGTCTCTTAGCTGGCGATCCATAGAACGTTGCGCATCTGTCGCCGTGTCGCGAGCGAGTGCAACGCACCAGCATTCCCGGTAGCGTCGACCGGCTCTCGGCCTGTAACTCTGTGACTGTTCATCACGTGCATCGGTGGTCGCGTGGATTAGCAGCCGCTGCAGTTGGCTTCGTCTGCAAGGTTTTGTACTCGACTTGGGCGCCGCGAGGATCAAGGTGCAATCGACCGTGTGATCGATTTGGTGATCTGTACCGCTGACTGCGCGATAGCGGAGACGGTCGCGACAACGTCGACAGTCCGCACACGCCGGCGTTCATCGCACGGCGTACGTGCGGCCCGCCACTGCTCATGGTCCAGTCTATTGCAACGCGGACTGACCGACGGTTCCCTCGCGGGAAACTCGCCAAAAGCGACGGCGATCAGATGGTTCTGGGTTTGCTCCTGCTTGGCACGAAGCACCGTCGAGCGAGAGCGCAACGCAATCTCGCCAGGTGCTCAACGCGCGTGTCGCGGGACTTCGGTCGGCGCCCTCTCGGACGGTCCAGTAATTGATATAAACCTGGCCGCCGTCGGCGCAGATGTGTTTCTCCCGCTGTCGGGACTGCCGGTTCCGGCTCTTGTCTAGGCCGTGATATCCGCAGGCCGTCCGCGCGTTCTCGTTCGCGCTGTCGGAGGGCCCTGCGCGGCTTGGAAAAGCGTGTCCAAATAATCCGCCCACGCTTGCATCATCTTGCGCCGCTCGAGGAGATAGTCTGCGTAGTTGTAGGCCGCGCGCACGTCGTTCGGTTCCACATGTGCAAGCTGTCGCTCGATCGCATCGCGGTTCCAACCGTGTTCATTCAGGAGTGTCGAGGCCATCGCACGGAATCCGTACGGCGTGATCACGTGACTCTGATAGCCGAGTCGCCGGAGTGCAGCATTCAACGTGTTGTCGCTCATCGGCCGATCGTATGTGAGCTCACTCGGGAACACGTACTTGCCGCGACCTGTAAGCGGTCTTAGGTCCTCCAGAATTGCAACGGCCTGGCGCGCGAGCGGCACGAGGTGCGTGATGCGCATCTTCATGCGCTCGCACGGGATGCGCCACTCGGGCTTCGCTAAGTCAAACTTTGCCCATTCGGCTTGGCGCAGCTCGCCCGGTCGCACGAACACGAGCGGTGCGAGCTTGAGCGCCGCGCGCGTGACGAGGCTGCCGTCATAGCCATCGATCGCGAGGAGAAGCGCACCGATTGCTCTGGGATCGAGCAGGGTTGCGCGGCGCTTCTTCACAACCGGTGGCAGCGCTCCGTGTAGATCGCGCGTGAAGTCTCGGTCTGCGCGACCCGAGGCGACCGCATAGCGCATGACCCGAACGCCTGCAGCGTGCGCTTCGCCGTTTCCTGAGTCCCACGCTTTTCGATGCGCCGCAGACACGCCAAGAGCTCGAGCGGCTGCAGCCCCCGGATCGGACACTTGCCGATCCACGGGAAAGATGTAGAGCTCGAGCCTGCGCAGGACCTTGCCACTGTGGCTCTCGGCCCACGAGGGAGAGAACTTGGCGAACCACTCGCGCGCCACACCTTCGACTGTTTGGCTGGCGTTGAGGACTTCTAGATTCTCCGCCGCGGCACGAGCGAGCGCCGGATCCGTGCCGTCGGCCACCTGGCCGCGTACGGTCCTCAAGCGTTCGCGCGCCTGGGCGAGTGAGACTTCAGGATAAAGGCCGAGGGAGAGCCGTCGCTCTCGGCCGTTCAAGTAGTACTTGACCCGCCAGCGCTTGGAGCCGGTAGGGTGATCTCGATGAAGAGTCCAGCGCCGTCGTAAAGGCGATACAACTTCGCGCCGGCCTTGGCGCGCTCAATTTCCAGTGCAGTCAGTCCCATGGTGCGGTGCCCTCGAAGTCGACCTGACGCGCCGCGACGGATCACGTGATCCCCACTGATCCCCGTGCGAGCGCACCCGCTGGAGGGCGTGATCCCCAAAAGTATCCCGGTGGGGCTTGGCTTCCTCGATGCGCTTTCAAACAGCTAGCGACGAGGATGATCCAAAAACCGCAAAGGATCTCGGGAGTTACGCCAACTCCAGCGAACCTGAGCGCACTCGGGGATAGTTGAGTTCGAAGGCAGATATGGCCAGGGGCGGAATCGAACCACCGACACGCGGATTTTCAGTCGGGTGAAGGCGATTCCAGGGGCTTAATAATCAACCACTTGCAGCGCTTGCCAGCCCAGTCCCCAGCCTCACCATGGCACATTCCTGGCACACCCAAGCTGAGTTCGACACAATCCTGACACATCGGTTTCTCATGTAATCACGTCGGACCGTGATAGTCGCGGGCTTATGACCGAAAAGGACGAGGGCGAGTCGGGCGATTCGATCGGTGTGGTCCTAAGCCGATCGATTACGCACGTGGGGCATGAACGGATTGTGCTTGCTCGATACGAGCGTCTGCATTCCTCGGAATTCCCACGTCTCTCACTCGGCAACGACGGGTTCGACCGAAAGATGAACTCGACGGTCGAACACCTTGGTGGGCCACCGGAGCACTACCTAGTGAGAGATGGGCGCAAGCCTCCGCTCCCTGACCAATACCCAGAAGCGATCCTCCGCGAAGCGATGGGCGTATTCGACCGAGCGCGAGAGTCTGTAGTTCGCTCCCACATGTTCATGACTGGGGCGGTCACTATCGTTGAGCATCCTGAGGACATTCTCGTGGACAGCCTGGAGCAGGCTGTCGCGCTGGGGAAGCTTGCGACAGACGCGTTCTGGGAACACGCTGAGTCCGCCTACATTCGCCTTGCGAGCTACTGGGATCGTGTCGGGCAAGTGCTCGATTTTGCATTTTTCAACATACGGAAGTTCGATCAGAACGGCTTCAACGCTGTCATGGATCGCGTCGCGACAAACGCCGTCCCAATGAACGACCGCTTCAGGTCAAATCAAAGTTGGACCCGTTTGCGATCATTTCAGACCTCTGAAAAGGAGGACGGGCTCAAGTGGCTCCTGTCGCGAAGAAATCTCATCATTCACAGCTTACATCTGCATCCACTCCCCAAAGATCACGACTCGGTTTTTGAGTCTCAATTCAATCACCTTGATGCTGCACACAGAGAAAAACTGCGACCGCGAACTATGCCTGAAGAGGCGGAAATCCTTATTAGGCAACTTCAACGTGCGGCAGAGCTTTTCCCGGACTTCCTGCGCGTGATTGAGTTCTCATTGAGCCGAAAGGTAGACCCCTTCATCACATGAAACGCGGTATGGACGCCGATACCGTCGAGATGACCGTCACGCTCGAGGTTGGAGCAGCATTTCCGGGCGTTATAGCCAGCGGTACCTCAATGCGTGACGCGCTGGCGGAGTTGAGCCGCGACGATGCGCTTTTCTTTTGCGCGCGTGTAAACGCGATCGTCTCCGGTTTCGCCGGTGCGATGACCCGCCTCGAGCGGCAGCGTGCTGCCCTCACTCTCCTTGACGTTCCGGAAAACGTCGCTTCCATTGACGCTTTCGTTCGGCGCGAAGGTATGACGTCCCCACCAACCGTGTTCTTTCGCGGGCAGCTCCTGGAGCTTGCTCGTTGGGTGGCTGCGAACTGCACCATTCATCCGGATGAGCCCGAGACCTTTCAGCGAAAACCAGTCCGATCGGCCTTCCTGCGGGCAGCGCTAATCGCGAGTGACCTGTGGAGTCGCCGTATCTTCGCCGGCCGCCTGGCCGCGCAGGGCGACCAGGAATCCCAGTTGCGGCGCGCGCTTGGGGCGTTCCGAAAGGGAACGGAAGAAGGAAACGAAGCACCGCATCCAGGGGTCGCGTTGGCTCGGGGCTGGATTCTATTTTCGAAGCACCTGCGCGCGCGGTTGCGCGACTTCGATGAGCTGTTTGTCGCGCAGACGGCGCTCACACTCGATCAATACTACGCGTGCGCCTTTGGACTCATGAAGCCTACGCTCGCTCAGAATACGAACGCTGTCATCTTTCCGACGGTGGGCTTCGGTGCTCACACCGAGATCAGTGATATTTTCGACACTTACGTCCGGCTCAAGTCACAAACCCCCGAGGAGTTTGCGGCGGCACTGTCGGGCATTGGCGATACGACAGGCTACAAGGCGCTTCGGGAGCGGCCCATCCTCAATTTCCCGGGCAATCGTTCGGCCATTCTGGATCCGGCACTGTACTTCGACTCGTTGACGATCTCGCCGCTATTCGTCGTGCTTCGGCAGGCGGGCAAGGCTCGGCAAAACGAGATCTTCGGCGAGTTTGGGATGGCGTTCGAAGACTACGCCATCGATTTTCTCATCCGGATGTACCCCACCGGTGAAGGGCTCGCCCAAAGACTGGTGCCGCACGTCAGGGGGAAGACGGCGACCGGCAAGGAATTCGAGATCGACGCGCTCCTAAATGACGTGACCTCGGCCGTTGTATTCGAAATGAAGGCGTCATGGCTCAGGGAGGACAGGATCCTGACGGATGACCATGAAACGTTCCTTCAGCACATCCGGGACGTCTACGGAGTCTCTTCGGTCCCTGGCGAGCGCGAGAAGGGGGTTGCGCAGCTGGCCAAGTCCATTGGTGCATTGGCACGCGGAGAATGGCGCGGCGATGCGGGCGAATACAGCCAGGTCAAGACCATCTACCCCGTCCTCCTAGTACACGACGAGCGCATGGGCACTGCGGGTTTGGGGCGGTTTCTCGATCAGGAGTTCCGGCGTTCGCTCGGTGTCACACCCGTGGGGGTCTACATTCACCCACTGATCGTCATGACCGTCGGTGATCTTGAGAACCTCGCTACATCAGTTGAGGGCTTCAGCCTCAGGGATTTTCTGCATGCCTATTCCCTCGCGAACCCGGAGCGCATGCGCTCAGCTCACAACTTCATGGCCACATCCGAGCGGTTTTCGGGGCTGATCCGTCCAAGCAAGGATCTCGTGGACACCACGTACGCCTTGGGCGAACGGATCAAGGCTGCGTTGTTTCCTCGTAAGCCTGGCGCCAGCGACTGAGATTTCCGTTTGCCCGATCTGCAGTCGCAGGGGCGGGTCGTGATACGTCGCCGTGCGAGGCGGTGGGCCATGGGTCGCTGTATCTTATCCTCGGAGCCGTAAAACTCCGCGTGTCGCTCGTACGTGTTGACCATGGGGTCTAGAATTGAGAAGGCCACGAATGGGGGTGTGCAATAGCGGTAGATGTCCGCGGCCGGACTTATCATGCAAGTGATGGACACGGTAATTCTGTATCGCCCGGTTGGGCCTGCTGAGCTTCGGCTCATTCGAGAGTCTGGATGGAAGCAGTTTCCCGCGAGGCTGCCGGAGCAGCCCATCTTTTACCCCGTCACAAACGAGCGCTACGCAGCACAAATCGCGCGTGACTGGAATGTCAGAGACAGCGGCGCGGGATTTGTCACTCGATTCGCGGTGCGGGCTGACTACCTTTCGAGGTTTTCGGTGAAGCAGGTCGGATCTTCGGAGCACACGGAGTATTGGATACCTGCGGAGGAGCTAGCCACCCTTAATGAGAACATCGTTGGCCTCATTGAGGTCATCCAAGAATTTGGCACAAGCTCGATAACCACCTAATGATGACGAGGAACCTGGAGATCGCTGCTAATGCGGTGAATGCAATCTCCATCCTCCTTGCTGCGCGGAACAACGTTCATACATGGTGGACCGGCATAGTCGGCTGTGCGCTCTTCGGCTTGCTGTTCTACCTCTCTCGCCTTTACGCCGACGCCCTGCTGCAGCTCTTCTTCATTGGGACGAGCGCCGTCGGCTGGTGGCAGTGGCTCACTGGGGGGCAGGGAGGCAAGGCGCTGCCCGTCACACACATGGCTTGGTCGCGAGTTTTGGTGGCCGTTGCAGCTGCGACGGTCATCGCGGTCGCCTATGGCTTCATCCTCTGGCGGTTCACAGACGCATTCGCCCCGTTCGTCGATTCACTGATCCTGACCTTATCTGTTACGGGGCAGCTTCTCCTGATGAATCGCAAGTACGAGTCGTGGTGGTTCTGGTTGAGCGTGAACACGCTTTCAGTCGCGCTGTTCAGTGTTCGGGGTTTGTGGATCACGGCGGGCCTGTACACCGCTTTCTGGATCAACGCCTTGGTTGCCTTAGTCCGCTGGCGGCGGCTCGTGGCTTCGCAATGAATGCGCCTTACGGGCTTGGGCTGGTGGTCGGGAAGTTTGCGCCCCTCCACAAAGGCCACGTTCTCGTTCTCGAGCGAGCCGCGAGTCTGTGTCAGCAAGTGGTAGTCATCAGCTACTCGAACCCGGAATTGCCGGGGTACGAGCCGGACCGGCGGGAGGCATGGCTAAAGGCGTGCTTCCCGAGTGCCACCGTCCTCGTGGTAACCCCGGACAGGCTTGCTCGTTGGTTCCCTACCGGCGACGCTCCAGTCATTCCCGCAAACGATTCACCGGATGTCAGCCAGCGCCAGTTCGTGGCGACGCTCTGCACTCGCGTTCTTCATTCGCACGTGGATGTGGTGTTTACCAGTGAGGACTACGGCGACGGATTCGCGGCCCATCTAACCGAGCGATTCCGAGCAACAAGTCCCAGGCACCCGGCCGTGCAGCACATACTGGTCGACCGCAAGCGTCGAGCCGTTCCAATTTCAAGCACCGACTTGCGCGACAACCTCTGGCGCCACTGGAGCTACCTGCCTCCGATCGTCGCGCGGTCGCTGGTTCGACGGGTTACGTTCTTGGGCGGAGAGTCGTCAGGAAAAACGGCTTTGGCAACTCGCCTCGCTGCTGAGCTCGAAACCGAGTGCGCTGCCGAGTACGGGCGTGAGCTCTGGGAGGAAAAGAACGGCGACCTGGCCTACGAAGACATGACTCTCATCGCTAGAGAGCAGATTCGCCGCGAGGATGCGGCCGTGAACGCTGCCGGAGGTTTCGTCTTCTGCGATACCTCGCCGCTTACGACACTGTTTTATAGCTTGGACATTTTTGGTCGGGCAGATACGGAGCTTGTTACGGCCGCGAAGCGCGCATATTCAACTGTCGTGCTCTGCGCCCCTGATTTTCCCTTCGTGCAAGACGGAACTCGGCGCGACGAGGCTTTCCGCGCGAAACAGCACGCCTGGTATGAGAGCGAACTTGGCGCCCGGGGCGTTTTCTATGCGACCGCACTGGGCTCTCTGGCCGAGCGAAGTCAGTTCGTTCGGCACCTGCTGGGGCTGTGAACGCTACCCGCGAGCAGCGTGTCAGTTTGCGATGCGAAAAAGCCCCGAGGGCGTTCGCCCCCGGGACCTGTCCACCGACTATGCGGAACGACGAGCCTGAATCGGCTCGAGCCCAACCCACGTACGCCGCGTTGCCTCGGTAACAAAGACAGCGTAACGCTTGCCGGTCTTGGCAGCGGATGCCTTCGCTGCTTCGAGCACGTCATCCGCCGATGCGTTACCGACGTAGTTGTACTCCGCCGGTGCCATCTTGTAGCTCGTGCCATTGTCAGCAACGATTACATCCGTGATGCCCTTGGTCGCGAGATCCCGCGCCATATCCACATAGTGCTGCCAGTTAGCGTCGTGCAGCTCGACGCGAATCGTAAAGGAAGACATATACAGTCCTTCGACCGGATGTGACGGCGTGCTCGAAAGCACGGGACACATGCGGTACACTAGACATTGAAACGGGTAGAGATACCCGCCACGGGCCCCGCACCGACGCTCCACCACGAGTTAGGCGATGCGAAGGGCCCTTTTTCTCGGCCGTAGTCGGGCGGGAATCAGCTACGGCCGTCGCGACTTCTTGGCATTGTTCGTCTCCCACTTCATTTACAAATCTCCGCCGGCGATCATCCGCTCGACGGCCTTAATGCCTGCGTCAGTCAGGCGATAACGCTTGCGAGCCTGCTTGCTATTGCCGGACTTCCGCGTCTGGATCACGAGCTGCGGTTTGCGCTCGATCAGCGACGACAGCGCGGTCGTAATGTTCGTGACCCCGTGCCCGAGGTGCTTCAGCTCCTTGTTGATCTGAAAGCCATCCAGATCCTGTTCACCCTGCATCACCTGGAACCAGTAGCCGACGACCAGCGCCCTCGACGCATCTGATGCCGGCGACACCGCGGAATACAGGTCGGGCAGCGAGGAAAACGACCGCGACGGCGCGGGTTCCCCACTGCCTGTGCCCGAAACCACGGCCGCAGGCGCCTGGAGTGAGGGGCTAGGCATGCTAATCGCCGGCATCCCGTCCGGCAGGAAGGCACTGACCGCCCATTGCAGAACACGACGGGCGGCCTCAGTGTCCCCAGAGAGCTTCTTCAGCCCTGCAGCCACATCGCCCATTACTTCCAGTTCGAGACTCGGGTCCATATAACTACCTTAGACCAGTGAACTAGCAGAAAGTTTAATGACAGCATAAAACAAGTCGTAATTTATCTCAAGATAGCTATTACATGCTCGAAGTACTCATGTTTTATCTCGACCAATCAGATAGTTGGCCACGTATCGATTCACGGGATCGTAATCCTTCACACTCATTGCCGCCCCGCAAACGTGTCTTGAAAGGTATACGGCTCCGACAGCATCGTAATCTCCATGTACATTCTATCAGACTGCCGACTGACTAACGCCCAACGGTCTGCCTGCAAAATGGCTACGCGGCGACATAGGGCCCTGTGAACGCGGCCGGTCAGCCTGGTGCCGCGGCACTCGCGAGTGCGATTGCCATAGGTGTCGTAACCCGAGAGGAGCTGGAGCCATGGCAACGGTGAGATTCTCCCGTGGACATTGGATCGCCGACTATTACGACGCGCAGAAGCGTCGCCGAATCGAGCGGCCCGAAGGACACTTCAAGAGAGCGAGGGAAGAATTACAGGCCGCTCAGATACTGCTGGCAGATCGCATAGCCGAAGTAGCGGACGGGCTGGTACACGACGGCCGCGGAACCTTCGAGGATGCGGCCACTCGATGGCTCAAGAGCAAGGTCAGCATTCGACCCTCCACGCGACGTAGCTACGAACACCTCCTTGTCTGCTATCTCACCCCCTATTTCGGTGACCGCAAGCTTCGCCTGATCCAGGTGACCGACATTGGGCGCTACCGAGCCGAGCTCAGCCAGGGCATTCCGGACTCGATCAGGCAGGCCTTCATCACTCGTCTGCTGAAAGCGAAGCCGGGTCTAGCGGAAGCTCGCGCGAAGCAACGTGCAAATCGGAGGAAACTGGGCAGACGCTCAATCAACAAGGCGCTCACGGTTCTCAGCATGGTTTTCAACTACGCGGTGCGAAATCAATGGCTGCTGCGAAATCCGGCCAAATACGTCGCCCAGGCACGAGATGAACGGCCACTGGAGCAGCGACCCTTGGACATGGACGTACTGACACCTAAAGAAGTCGCAGCGCTACGCGAATCGGCCACTCCCGCCACTTACAGCGGCGGTACGCTCATCACCAACAACTATCGCTTGCTGATCTCGTTCGCCATGTTCACGGGCTGCCGGGTCGGGGAGATCTTGGGCGCCGCCTGGAGCCACATCGACTGGGAGAGCGGTCAGTTCCACATTCGCCGTACTTTCAAAGAAGGTCGATTCCAAGAACCCAAGACCCGCACCTCTTATCGACGTCTCTCCCTTCCGACATTTCTATTAGAGGAGCTGCAAGTGTGGCGGCTGGCCTGTCCCAAAAGTCCCTACGACCTCATCTTTCCGAATCTCGATGGGAAACCGATGAGCCACTCGAACCTGATGACGCGTGGCTTTCACCGGCGCTTAAGCGCGCGGGCATCAGAAGAATTCGTTTCCACGATCTGAGGCACACGTTCGCGAGCCTGATGATCAGTAACGGCGAGGACATCGTCCGTGTATCAAGGCTCATGGGCCACTCCACGGCGTCTTTCACGCTGAATGTCTACAGCCACATGCTGCCGCGAGAGCACGATCCGAGCGGTGATCGGCTTGCGTCCTTGGTTTTTGGAAACAGAATGGAAACTGTTGCCAATCTGCCAATGCGACTCGAGCGACCGAGCGCAGAAAACTTGAGCGAATCAGCGTAGTTAAATTGGTGGCCAGGGGCGGAATCGAACCACCGACACGCGGATTTTCAGTCCGCTGCTCTACCAACTGAGCTACCTGGCCGCCGACGAGGGGCGGCTATTAGAGCGGCTTGCGGTCGGTGCGTCAAGCAAGCCCGCGTTCAAGCCTTTGATTTTTCTGGCTACCATGCCGGTCGCCAGACTCACGGTATGCGTCAGAGGGTGGAGCGTCGAGCGATCTAAGGGCTCTCGTCGGTTGCAATGAAAGTGGCGTCCGGTGCCGGGTACTGCAGCAGCATCCACTCCTCATAGCACTCGAGGTGCACCCTCGCGATCCTGCGGTGCTTGTCCACGACCAGCTCGATTTCGTATTCGATTTGGTCCGCGTCGATCGGCTGATGGCAATAATCACAACAGCTGCCCTTGCCGCGGCCCGCCCAGGCACGCGCCGGTCTCCCGTACGACTTCTCGCCTGCGCCTTCTTCCGTGCTGCGCTCGAGTTTGCGCGCCACGCCCATCGCACACCTCCTATAGAGCGGTTGGCCACCGCTCCTTAACGCGATGCAGTCCGGACAGTTGACAAAGACAGTGCTCGCGGGGGGATAGTTCCGGCATCGGCGAGGCAGTCATTAATGCGTCACAAAACGTGACACGGTGTAACAGGCGCGCGCGATATTGGTGCAAGCACGCAGCTCGTCACTCCTGCGGCCGAAAGCCCTCCGGGGGTTTCGAGCCTACTCCGAACAGGAACTTCTCCATCTCTCCTTCGAGAAACTTGCGCGCCTTGGGCTCGATCGGCGTCAAGCGATATTCGTTGATGAGCATGGTCTGGTGCTGGAGCCAGCGCGCCCAGGCCTCCTTCGATATGCTCTCGTAGACGCGCTTGCCGAGCTCCCCGGGGTACGGGGGCCGATCGAGTCCGGGGGCTTCTCGCTTCAAATAGGCGCATTGCACCAGTCGCGTCATGTTCCAGTCTCTCCGGTCAGTCGTTCGATCAGCAGATGCACGGGAGCCGGCAGGCCCAGGGGAACCGGCTCGCGGGGGTTGTACCAAACAAAATCGGCCGCGGGCTCGCGCACCGTGTCGGCCTCTCGGACGCAGTCCACATAGAGCGGCGTGATGGTCAGGTCGAAATGCGTGAACGCGTGTCGGAACGACTCGAGTGCGCGCGGCGCGCCGGGATCGCTTCCGAACGTCCGGCTGGCGAATGCGCTCGCCTCGCGCTCTTCGCCGAATTCCGGCAGACACCACAGGCCGCCCCAGACGCCCTGCTCCGGACGACGTATGAGCAGGATGCTGCCGTCGGCGCGCCGTGCCAGGAGGAAAAACGCGCACCGCGAGCTGCGGCGGGCGCGCACGCGTGGCGCCGGAATGGCGTCCTGTCGTCCTGCGTGCCGCGCGTAGCAGCGCTCGGCGAGTGGGCAGGCAGCGCATCGTGGGCGGCGCCGCGTGCATAGCGTCGCCCCGAGGTCCATGATCGCCTGCGTGTAGGTTTCGACCTCGGCGTGCGGTGTGCACTCGCCGGCGTAGCTCCACAGCAGCTCGATCACCTCAGGGCTCGCGGGATCACCCTCGATGCCGAAGTACCTCGCGAGCACTCGCCGAACATTGCCATCGAGGATCGGGTGAGGCTCGCCGCGCGTGAGCGCAAGGATCGCCCCGGCAGTGGAACGGCCGATGCCCGGCAGGCTCGCGATGTCGGCGAACTCGGTCGGGAAGTGGCCACCGAGCTCGGCTTGAATGCGCGTGGCCGCGCGATGCAGATTGCGGGCGCGGGCGTAGTAGCCAAGACCCGACCACAGGTGCAGAACCTCATCGAGCGTGGCCGCTGCGAGCGCGCGCTCGTCCGGAAAGCGCTCGACGAAGCGCTCGAAATAGGGAATGACCGTCGCGACCTGCGTCTGCTGCAGCATGATCTCCGAGACCCACACGCGGTAGGCAGTTCGCGCGCGCTGCCAGGGCAGGTCGTGTCGGCCGAAGCGTGCATGCCAGCCGATCAGAGCACGGGCAACGAAGGCGACATCCGCGGGGCTCACGGGCGCACGGCCGGGAGGACTGCGCCGGAGCGATGACCTGCTAGAGCCCGATGGCAACGGTCTTCAGCTCGGTGTACGCCTCGATCCCCGCGCGCCCACCCTCGCGGCCGAGGCCCGACTGCTTGTAACCCCCGAAGGGCATCGGCTGCTCGCGCCCGCCCCCGTTGATCGTGATGGTGCCGGCCTGGATGCGCCGCGCCAGCCGGTGGGCCAGGGAAAGATCGCGTGTCCAGATATTGGCGGCGAGCCCGTAGGAGGTGTCGTTGGCAAGCTCGGCGAGCCGGTCGAGCTCGCTGGCATCGCTGAAGGGCATCGCGCACAGGACTGGACCGAAGATCTCCTCCTGGAACACGCTCATCTCCGGCCGCACATGGGCGAGAAGCGTCGGCTGCACGAAGTAGCCTTCCCGCTCGATGCGCTTGCCACCGAGGAGAATCTCCGCCCCGTCGCGCTCCCCGGCGCCGATGTAGCTCATCACCCGATCGAGCTGCTTCTGCGAGATGATCGGGCCCATATCGGTGTCAGGCGCGGTCCCCGGGCCGATCTTCAGTTTCGCGGCGCGGTCGGCAAAGCCCTGCACAACCCGGTCGAACACCTTCTGGTGCGCGAAGAGCCGCGTGCCGGCGGCGCAGAACTGGCCCGTCTTGAAGAAGATCGTTTGAGAGGTGGCGAGTGTCGCGGCTTCGATGTCGGCATCCGGCAGGATGATGACCGGCGACTTGCCACCGAGCTCGAGCGTGACGCGCTTCATGTTGCTTGCGGCGCCGGCCAGGATCGACCTGCCCACGCGCGTGGAACCCGTGAAGGAGATCTTGTTCACCTCCGGATGATCCACGAGCGCCTGGCCCGCGAGGTGTCCGTAACCCGTGACGATGTTGACGACCCCGGGCGGCAGCCCGAGCTCCTGCAGCAGCTCGCCCAGCCGCAGCGCCGTGAGGGGCGCAAGCTCTGCGGGCTTGAGAACCACGGTGCAGCCCGTCGCAAGGGCCGGTGCGATCTTGTTGACCGCCATGAGGAATGGCGCATTCCACGGCGTGATGGCACCCACCACGCCGATCGGCTCGCGCAGTGTGTACGAGAACGAGCGCGAGTGCGGCGATGCGAGCGCGGTGTCCCCGGTGAGCTTCGTCGTCCAGCCCGCGTTGTAACGCAAGCTCTCGATCGCCATGGCGACATCGACGTGGCGCGTGGAGCGCACGGGGTTGCCACCATCGAGGCTCTCGAGCAGCGCGAGCTCCTGCGCCTCGCGCTCGATCAAGTCGGCGAGCTGGTAGAGAAGCCTGCCACGCTCGCTGTGGCTCATGCTGGGCCAGGGTCCACCGCGAAATGCCTTGCGCGCCGCTTTGACGGCCAGATCGATGTCGGCGGCACCGCCCGCGGCGACCTCGGCGAGCGCCCGCCCCGTGGCAGGATCCAGCACGGTCAGGGTTTCGCCGGACAGGGCGGGGACCCATTGACCATCGATCAGGAGCCGGTGGGGATGGGCGAGGAAGCTGGAGCGGAGCGCATCGAGCTGGGGATAAAGGGAAGCGGCGGCTGCGTTCACGGCAGGCTCCTGGGAAGGGGCCGCTCACGAAGGAGCGAGAACGCGTGACTGTACGGCAGCGGCGCTGGCAGGGGCAACCAGCCACAGCGCGTCACGGCGGCGCTGCGACGGCGGAGCGGCGCCGCGGCGGCGCGGCGGCGCGCACCGCAGACTCAGCTCAGTGGTTGCACAGCGACACATCACCGCTCAGGGTGTTGACCCGGAGCCTGGCGCCGCCCTGCCCTAGAGTGCCGGTCAGATGCTTTCCTGGGCCGTACTGTCCGTTGCGCTCCGCGGACTTGCCGAAACAGTCGTCGATGTCGCCACTGAAGGTGCGCACCTCGTACTCGTACCCGTCCGAGGCTGCGCCGTGCAGCTTCACATCGCCGCTCACCGTCTGTGCCTCGATGCTCGCACCGTTCCCCACCCGGCCCGTCAGGGTGATCTCACCCGAGGTCGTATGCAGGTGCACGTTGTTCGCCGGCGAAAGCTCAGCCGAGAGGTCGCCGCTGATGGTCGTCGCATCGAGATCGCCGGCGGCGTTGCGCAGGTGGACCTCTCCGCTCACCGAGTCGATGCGGAAGTGTCCGGGCTGTGCGTTACCGACCAGCTTGATATCCCCGCTCACGGTCTTGATCTCGGTATCGGCTCCACTTACGTCCGCGGTGATCTCCCCGCTCACGGAGTGCAATCGCTGTGCGCCGATCATCGCCTTGGAGGTGACATCCGCACTGACGGCCGTCACATCGAGCTCGCTCGTGCGCGGGATCCACACCTGCAGGTGCGCGGAGCCGATCGAGCCGACACCGAACAGGCTGACGCCCCCGCTCCCGCCGGTCACGCGCACGCTGATGTGACCGCGCTCGCTGGTGACCAGCACCTTCTGGCTGCTGCTCACGTCCGCCTTGACGCTCACCTGCGGCTTGTCCCAGCCGGTCACATCGATCGTGCCCGAGACGTTGCTCACGTCGACCTCACCGTGAGGGTCGGCCGTGACGGTCTGCTCGAACGATTCTGCGTGCGCAGCCGGCAGCGCGCTCAGCGCGCCCACTGCGAGCAATCCAACCCATGGCGAGCACTTGTGCATGGCTTCAGATCTCCCCGCTTCCGGCGCTTGCTTCCTGAACGGTCGCCAGCACGCGCATCTCATCCTGATAGGTGTCCACGAGCAGCTCCTGGAGCAGCGCATTTCCCGGCTCACGCCCCAGGGCGGCCTGGATGTCGCGCATCGACTGATGAATGGTCGCAAGGCTTGCCAGCACCTTCTGTCGCGTTTGCGGCGGCAGGGCCGCAAGCCGGGCATTGAGCGATTGCAGCAGCTGCGCTCGCTCGCGCAGGTATCGCGGATCCTTGATGAAGAGCGCCGGGAGTGCCTGGGGCGAGGGCGTGTTGCTCGCGAGACCCGGCGCGCGACCCGCAGGCAGAAGCCCACGACCGATGAAGACGCCCACGGCCACCGCGACGACGAGCGCTGCGGCCACTGCGAAGTACTGGGGGCGCACGCCGTGCACAGCCCAGGGGCGCCGCCTGGCCGGGCCGACACCCTTCAGGCGCGCCTCGAGCTCGGGCCACAAGTCTCTCGAGGGGGCGATGTCGAGCGGTAGCTCGCGGGGTGAGGAGATCTTCGAGGAGCTCTTGCTCATGGCGAGGCCTCCGGATTTAACTTGCGACGCAGCAAGGCTCGCGCTCGATGCAGCTGCGCCTTGCAGGTGCCTTCCGCGACACCGAGCATCTCCGAAGCCTCGCCGTGCGAGTACCCGTAGATTCCGCACAGCACGAGCACATCGCGCGCGCCCTCGGGGAGCTCCCCCACGGCGGCCTCGATCTCGCTCTCCTCAACTGGCGTATCCAAGCTCCACTCCACTTCGACCGGCTCATCGGCACTGTCGGGCTCGGCCAGCGACTGCATCGTCCAGCCTGGGCGCCGCCGACGCGCGAGCGCCACATTCACTGCGATGCGGTGCAGCCAGGTGCCGAAGGCGCTTCGCGTCTGGAAGGTCTGCAGGCCGCGCCACGCGTTGATAAAGGCCTCCTGCGCGCAGTCCTCGGCGGTGGCGGGCTCCCGCACCAGGCGCAGGCACAGTCCGTAGACGCGCCCGATATGCTCCCGGTACAGTCTCTCGAACGCGCGCATGTCGCCCGCCCGCGCCCGCTGCACCAGCGCGCCTTCCCAATCGATCCGTTCGCTCTGTGCAGCCGACATCATTCCGATACGTTAGACGCCGCAGGCACCCGGAGCGTTTAACGAGGAGTGCCCCTCGGAGCGCTTAACCTAACCTGGGCGGTGATCCCGGCGCGGGCGGAAGCTCGTCGGCGCTGGGGTAGCCGCTCGAGCCGCCCCCGCCCCCTAACCCTGCCGGCTGCGGGCGGCGTACCAGTTGATCGAGAACTGCAGCAGCTGGGTGTTGGTGATGAGGTTCAGCTTGCGCTTGAGGCTTTGGCGGTGCGATTCGACCGTCTTGACGCTCACGCCCAGCATGTCCCCCGCCTGACGTGACGAGAGCCCGCGGCCGATGAGGTTCAGGACCTGCAGCTCGCGATTGGAAAGGCCGCCGATCGGATCGGCCGCGAGCGTGCGCTCGGCATCGCTCACGTCGTAGGGGCCGAGCTGGCCCGCCAGCGCCTCGCTCACGTAGGTCCCTCCATCGAGCACCCGGCGCAGCGCGACGAGCAGCTGCTCGGAGGCCGCCTGCTTCATGATGTAGCCGCTCGCGCCGGCGGCGAGGAGCCGCCGAGCATAGATCGCCTCGTCGTGCATCGACAGTACGAGCAATGGCAACTCAGGCCGCTGCGCGTGCACGTCGCGCACCAGATCGAAGCCATCGCCTTGCGCCAGAGACAGATCGATGATGACCGCATCGGGCGCAAGATCGCGGATGGCGGCGCGCGCTTCCCGCTCGCTCTGAGTCTCTCCGCACACCGTGAGGTCGGGCTCCGGCTCGATCATGCGGCGCAAGCCCTGTCGCACGATCGGGTGATCGTCCACGATGAGCACACGGCGCGGCGCACACCCGGGGGCGCGCGGTGCGGCCGTGGAATGCGATGCGACGGTCATCGCTTGCGCGCGCCACGCGGTGGGGGCCTGCGGCGCACGGTCTTGCGCTTCGCGCGGGCGGCGAGCGCAACGCCGCCGCGTTCGCCCGCGCTTTGGAGCCTGCAGGAGCACGACACCACGGCGCCACCGCTCGCCCCACCCTCGAGCGAGAGGCTCCCACCGCACATCTGCGCACGGCGGTGCATGATCGTGAGTCCCAGCCCCGCGGTGCGCGCGCGGACGCGACGGGGAAAGCCTCGTCCGTTATCGCACACCTTGAGCTGCAGCTCGCTGGCCGCGCAGGTCAGAACGATCCTCACGCGCGTCGCGTCGGCGTGCCTCATCGCGTTGGTCAGGGCTTCCTGGGCAATGCGATACAGATGCGTCGCGGCCTGCTGATCGAGCGGTGCAGGCCGGCGGGTGCGCTCCTCGAAGGTGACCGGAATCCCGAAGCGCTCGGTGGCGCGCGCTGCCAGGGCTTGCAGCGCGATGGCAAGTCCGTGCGGCTCGGAGCCCACGGGTGACAATCCGCGCGCGAGTGCCCGTGTGTTCTCGATCGCAGCATTCACGAGCCCGATCACGTGCTCGATGTCGTAGCAGGCGGCCGAGTGCTCCTTGCGAAGCTGTGCCCCGATCGCGCGCAGCAGGAGCGCAATCCCCGTGAGGTCCTGGCCGAGACCATCGTGCAGGTCGCTGCCGATGCGCTGCTGCTCGCGCTGGGCAATCTCGATGATCTCTGAAGCATCCATGGTTGAGGCCACCCCCTCTGTGGTGCGCACATTATTGCTCAGGCCGAGCCGGCCGGGGCGCTGACTTGTCTCCGTACGCAGACGGAATTTCCAGGAACTTCGCGAGCCTACAGGCGTCCCTTTCTGTAGGAACGTTGAGGCTAGGGGAGCTTGCGTGCAGGACAAGAAGGGATTTTCACCGCGAATGAGCATTCCGGATGTGGTCGGACTCGTCGCCTCGCGCTGGACCGCCGCCAAGACCGGTGCAATCGCATCGCTCTGGCCCGCCGTACCGCAAAGGGTGACGCGCTACGTCGAGGAGATGCTCCTCGCGCATTCGCACTCGCTCAGCCGCAAGACCTATCCGCTGGTCTGAGCGTGGCCCGCAGGCCGTGCGCGGCGATCCGCGCCCCCGCAGGTCACCATTTCACGATCGGCGGAAGGCTCATGAGGTAGGCCTCCGGGTCCGCATCGGTCGCGAAGCCGAATTTCGTGCCACGGTCGTAGACGAGATTGAACTCCACGTACCGCCCCCGCTTGTAGAGCAGGCGCTCCCGCGCCGCATCGTCGTAGGGCATCTGGTGCCGCCGGGCAACGATTCGCGGATAGACCGTGAGGAAGGCCTCTCCGACGCTCTTTACGAACTTGAAATCGGTCTGCGGATCGCCGCTCGCCAGATCGTCGAAGAAAATACCGCCCACGCCGCGGGGCTCCCGCCGATGCGGCAGGTAGAAGTAGCGGTCGCACCACTCCTTGTACTCCTGATAAGCCCCGGGCCGGTACGCCTCGCACGGGCCGGCGAGCGCTGCGTGGAATTCCTGGGTGTCTTCTTCGAATGCAAATGTGGGTGTCAGGTCCGAGCCTCCCCCGAACCAGGCGCGGCTGGTGCACATCAGACGCAGGTTCATGTGCACGGTCGGGACGTACGGGTTCACCATGTGCGCGACCAGCGAGATGCCGGTTGCGATGAAGCGTCCTTGTGATTCCTGCGCCCCCTGGATCTGCGCGCGCGATTGCGGCAACAGCTCTCCCCAGACGTGACTCACGTTCACGCCGACCTTCTCGAAGACCTTGCCGCGCATGAGGCGGCTCTCGCCGCCCCCCTGCAGGCGATGACCCTGCGGCTTGGTCCACGAGCGCGCCTCGAAGCGCGCCGAATCCTCGAACGACTCGAACGCCGCGCAGATGCGCGCCTGCAGGTCCCGGAAATGGGCGGCGGCCGAGGGCGCGAGCTGCTCGACGCTCTCGCCCGGGTGAGTGGGAATGGCACTCATGATGCGTGATTCTCCTGGCGCATGGCGCGGCACGCGTCCTGCGTGCTCTCGTGCACGTGATCGATCAGGCGCGCGACCGCATCCGGGGAGGTATCCGGCCAGATTCCGTGGCCGAGATTGAAGATGTGACCCGGAGAATCGCCGGCCTCGTGGAGCACGGCATCGATGTGCGTCTTCAGCTCCTCGGGCGGTGCAAACAGCGCGGCCGGATCGAGGTTGCCCTGCACGGCCTTGTGCGGTCCGAGCGCTTTGCGCACCGCCCCGAGCGGCGAGCGCCAGTCCACCCCGACCACGTCCACATCGAGCTCGGCGATCGGCGCCATGAGGGCGGAGGCTTGATTGGCGTAATAGATGAGGGGCACGCCGAGCGGGCGAAGCGCGGCGAAGGTGCGCTTGGCGGCACGCCAGGCAAAGCGGCGGTATTCGCGAGCACCGAGCAGGCCCGCCCACGACTCGAAGAGCATCAGTGCCTGCGCACCCGCGGCGGCTTGCGCAGCCAGATAGGTGCTCATCTGATCGGCAAGATGATCGAGCAGCCGCTCGGCGGTTTGCGGCTGGGCGTACAGAAACGCTCGGGCAGCCTCGAACTCTTTCGAAGGCCGACCGCCGATCAGGTAGCAGGCGAGCGTGAAGGGCGCGCCTGCGAAGCCGATGAGCGGCACACCCTTGGGGGCTGCCTCACGCACCAGCCGGATGGCCTGGGTCACGAAGGGTACGTCACGCTGCGGTACGAGAGGCGCGAGGGCCTCGACCTGCGCGAGCGTGCGGATGGGACGGCGCACGATGGGACCCGGATCGAACTCGAGCTCGATCCCCATTCCCTGCAGCGGTGTCATGATGTCGCTGAAGAGAATTGCCGCATCGAGCGGATAGCGCCGCACGGGCTGCAGCGTCACCTCCGCGGCAAGCTCGGCGCTCGAGGTGAGCGTCACGAAGTCCACTTTCGAGCGCAGCTCCCGGTACTCGGGAAGGTAGCGCCCGGCCTGGCGCATGATCCACACCGGGGTGTAGGGCACCGTCTGACGCCGGCACGCGCGAAGGAACACCGCCGTGCTCGCCGCATCGTCCTGGCCGCCGCCGGATTTCAGGATTTGAGCCATTGGCACATGTCCGGAGCGAAGTACGTGATGATGAGGTCGGCGCCCGCGCGCCTGATCCCGGTCAGTGTCTCGAACGCGGCCGCTCGCTCGTCGATCCAGCCGCGCTCGCCGGCGGCCTTGATGAGGCTGTACTCACCGGAGACCTGGTATGCGACCACCGGCACCTCGACGGCCTCGCGCACTGCGCGGATCACATCCAGGTACGGTCCGGCGGGCTTGATCATGACGAGATCGGCCCCCTCCTCCACATCGAGCCGTACCTCGCGCAGCGCCTCGCGCACATTGGCCGGGTCCATCTGATACGAGCGGCGATCGCCGAAGGCGGGCGCGGAGTCGGCCGCCTCGCGAAACGGACCGTAGAACGCGGAAGCGTACTTTGCAGCGTACGAGACGATCGGTGTATCGGCGTGGCCGTTGCGGTCGAGGAGCTGGCGAATGGCCTGCACGCGGCCGTCCATCATGTCACTCGGCGCCACCGCATCGACGCCGGCGCGGGCGTGGTTCAGCGCCACCTGCGCGAGCGTCTCGACCGAGGAGTCGTTGTCGATGACGCCCGAGGCCAGCACATGACCGCAGTGGCCGTGGTCGGTCGCGCTGCACAGGCACACATCCGACCACACGATGAGCTCGGGGCAGGCGGCCTTGATGGCTCGCACGGCGAGCGGCACCAGGCCGTTGGGGTCTAGAAAGGCGGAAGCGCGGGCATCCTTCTGCGCCGGCGCGCTGAAGAGGATCACCGCGGACACCCCGAGCGCGGCGACCCTCTTCGCCTCCTCGACGCTTTGGTCCACCGAAAGCTGGGAGACGCCCGGCATGCTCTCCACCGGCTGGCGCACGCGCTGGCCGGGCACCAGGAACAGAGGATAGATGAAGGCCTCCGCAGCCAGCCGGGTCTCGCGCACCAGACGCCGCCAGTGCTCCGACTGGCGCAAGCGCCGCGGTCGTTGAGTGGGAAATCCCATGGTCATGGCCTCTCATTCAAACATCGATAGGTGGTGGCGGCGAGCCCCTCGAGGGTGGCGGGCTCGGCGAGCACGGCTTGAAATCCCCGCTGCGCGAGCGCGCGGCCCGTCGTGGCGCCGAGGACGATGGGTGCGGAGCCTGCCAGCAATCGCTTGAAGTGCTCGCTTCCCAAGGCCTGCTCGAGCTCGTCCACGCCGGAGGGACTGGTGAAGGTCACGGCGCCGACGGAGGCGTGCTCGATGCGAGCGCGGCACGTTCTCACATCGAGCGCCGCCCCTTGGGTGCGATACGCTTCCACCTGCTCCACCTGCGCGCCGAGCTGGCGCAAGCCCCCGGCAAGCGTGGGCAATGCGCGCGAGCTCGCCGGGAACAGGATCCGCGCGCCCGGGGTGATGAGCGGCGTGAGCGCCTGCAGCAGGCTCGCAGCGCTCGCATGCTCGGGGACGACAGCTGCGGACCACCCCTGCTCGTGCAGCGCCGCGGCGGTCGATGCCCCGACCGCGGCCACGCGCACACGCCGTGGCGCGACCGGCACCTGGCCCGTGACGGCCTCCACTGCGTGCCGGCTGGTGAATACGATCCAGTCGAACTGCTCGAGCTGGCCGAGCAGCACCTGCAGCGCCGCGGGGTCGCTCGGGGGCAGCACACGCACCACCGGCCACCACAGCACCTCCAGACCCAGCTCGCGCAGCCGCGCGCTGAGCGGTCCATCGTAAGGCTCATCCCGCGTGACGACGACGGCACGCGCAGCGGCGGCCGCGGTCATGGCTGCTCCACGGCAAGCGGTGAGCGCTGCTGCTCGATGATGCGGCGAGCACCTTGGGCGAGGAGCTCATCGGCGAGTCGCTCCCCAAGCTCCGCGGCCGCTCGCTCGGAAGATCCCCGGATCGCGGTCTCGCCGCTTGCCGTGACGCAGCTCGTGCCATCGAGCGAGCACACGAGCGCCTGCAAGTGAAGGCGGTCATCCTGCAACGAGCCGAGCGCCCCGAGGGGGATCTGGCAGCCTCCCTCGACCCGGCGCAGCAGCGCTCGCTCGGCGAGCGTTGCGATGCGCGTCGGAAAGTGGTCGAGCCGCGCGCCCCAGGTTGCGCTGCGCTCATCGTCCGCACGGCTGACCACGCCGATCGCTCCCTGCGACACCGCGGGCGTGAACTCCTCTGGCGGCAGATACGCGGCGATGTGCCGGTCGAGCCCCAAGCGCTTCAATCCAGCCGCAGCGAGGATGATTGCATCGAATTCCCCGCGCGCGAGCCGCTCCACGCGCGTGGGCACGTTGCCACGCAGCTCGAGCACCGCCAGATCGGGCCGGGCCCGAGCAAGGAAGGCGCGGCGGCGCAGGCTGCTCGTGCCCACCCGTGCGCCGTGAGGCAGCTCCGTCAGGCTCGCGGCCGAGCGCGCCAGCAGCGCATCGCGCGGGTCCTCACGCTGCAGCACGGCGCACAGCGAGAGTCCCGCATCGAGGGTGGTGGAGAGATCCTTGAGACTGTGCACGGCAAGATCGACCTCGCCACCGAGCACGGCGCGATCGATCTCGCGCGTGAAGAACGCGCGCCCCCCCGCCTGCCACAAGGGGATGTCGGTGCGCACGTCGCCCTCGGTGCGAATCTGCACGAGCTGCACGGTCGGTGCTTGTGGACCGGCGCGCAGCAGCGCGGCAACGTGCTCGGCCTGCCACATCGCCAGCTGCGAGGCGCGCGTGCCGATGCGCACCGTATGCGGTGCGCTCACGAGGCCTCTCCTTGCTCGAACCGATAGCCGACGCCCCACACGGTGAGGAAGTGGCGCGGATTGGCCGGATCGCGCTCGAAGCGCTTGCGCAAGCGAAGAATGAAGTTGTCGACCGTGCGCGTGGAGGGGAACACATCGTAGCCCCACACGCGCTCGAGCAGATCCTCGCGCGAGACGATCTCCCCGGGCTTCTCCGCGAGCACCTTGAGAATCATCGCCTCCTTCTCGGTGAGCTCCTGAGCCTCGCCGTTCCAGGAGCGGCCCCGAAAGGCGTGGAAGTCCACCTCGTTGCCGCCGAAGCGCAGCTTCGCCTGCGCCGCGGCGGAGCTTGCCTTGTACCAGTCCCACCGCCTGAGGATCGCGCGCACGCGCAGCAGGAACTCCTGCAGATGGAAGGGCTTGCCCAGGTAGTCGTCCCCGCCCGATTCGAGCCCGCGGACCCGGTCGGCCGGATCCCCACGTGCCGTGAGGAACAGCACCGGCGTCATGGTGCCGCGAGCGCGCAGCGTCCTGCACACCTCGAAGCCATCGCGGCCCGGAAGCATCACATCCAGCACGATCAGGTCGCAGCTATCACCGTCGAACCAGGCGACGGCGCGATCGCCATCGTGCACGGTGTCCACCCGGAACCCCTCGGCGCGCAGATTCTCCGCAAGGCCCGCGGCGATTTGCGGGTCGTCCTCGACCACCAGGACGTGATACTGCGGCGCGCTCACGAGAGCTCCGCCGCCGGCCACACCAGCACGAACTCTGCGCCCTGCCCGAGCCCCTCGCTGTGCGCGGACACGCGCCCCCCCACGAGCTGCATCAGGCGCTTGACGATGAACAGTCCCAGTCCGGTGCCGTAGTAGCCACCGCCGGCGCCCGGATTCAGTCGCGAGAACTTCTCGAACAGACGCCCCTCGTCGGCGGGGCGAAATCCAATCCCGCTGTCGCGCACCACCAGCTCGACTTCGGCGCCGAGGCGGCGCGAGCTCACCCGGATCTTTCCCCCGCCCACCGGCGCCACCGCGTTGAGCGCGTTCTCGATGAGATTGCGCACCACCACATCCACCGCCAGAGGATCTGCGAGCACTTGCAGCTCCTCTGGGATATCCGTCTGCAGCTGAATGCGATCCTTGCGCGCACGCTCCTCGAACTGGCCCACGACCCGTGCGATGGCGCTTGCGAGCCTCACCGGCTCGGCCTTGAGGTCCACTCGGCCGCGCGACAGGCGCACGCTGTCGAGAATGCGCGACACCATCGTCTCCATGCGCGCCAGGTCCGAGAGCATCCGATCGATGAGCATGCGCGACTGCTCGGGCGAGAGCTGTCGCAAGCTCATGGTCTCGAGCGAGAGCTGCAAGCTTGCAAGCGGCGTCTTGAACTGATGCGAGACGAGTGCGAGAAAGCTGTCCTGCTCCTTGAGCACCTCGGCCTCGGCATGCAGCGCCTTCCAGATGACGGCGATGCAGGCACACAGCGCGAGCAGGAAGAAGCTCCCCTCCCACAGATACTGATTGATGCGCCGCCGGCGCTCGTCGGCGAGCCTGGCGCTGATGGCGGAGGAGAGCATGGGCCTGCCATGCTCCACGGTGAGATCGGGCAGCAGCCCCTGCACGCGTTGCGGCGGAACACCCGCGGCGAGCAGCGCATCGGCGGCGCCGAGCTGTTCCTGGTAGAGCGCCTGCACCTCGTGCAGCTTCGTCACGGCTTGCAAGCGTTGATCCAGGAGCCACCAGCACACCTGGAACACCGACACGACCACGAGCAGAAGCGCGGTGAGCTGAAAGACGCGGGCCGATTTCATGGCGGCAGCTTCACGCCGGACCATCACTCCTCGAGCACCGAGCGCAGCGCGGAGGCGAGCTCCGCCAGATGCTCCTCGCGGTGCGCAAGCGACAGGAAGCACACCTCGTAGGGCGAGGGCGGGAAGTAGATGCCGCGCTGGAGAAGCCCATGGAAGAGCTTCGCAAAGCGTCCGGTCGCCTCCTGCGTCAGCGAGACCGCCGCGCGCGGTGAGCCTTCGGTGTGCAGCGAGAGCCACGCGAGCGAGCCGAAGCGGATGAGATGCAGCGGAAAGGGTGCGCGCTCGAGCACGGGACGAATGATGCGCTCGAACGCGGCGCCGAGGAACTCGAGCGCTTGCCAGCCGTCCTGGCGCTCCAGGACATCGAGCGTTGCAATCCCGGCGGCCATCGCGACCGGGTTCCCCGAGAGCGTGCCGGCCTGATACGTGTCCCCATCCGGGGCCAGATGGCCCATGACCTGTCGCGAGCCCCCGAAGGCCCCGACCGGCATGCCACCGCCGATGACCTTGCCGAAGGTGGCCATGTCGGGCGTGAGTCCGAGCCGCTCCGCAGCGCCGCCGCGCGCGAGCCTGAAGCCCGAGATGACCTCATCGAAGATGAGGAGCGCGCCATGACGGTGCGTCTCGGCGCGCAGCAGCTCGAGAAACCCCTGCCGCTGAATGAGCAGGCCATGGTTTGCCGGCACGGGCTCGATGATGACCGCTGCAATGGCCTTGCCCTCGCGCGCGAACAGCTCGCGCGCCGCCGGCTCGTCATCGAGCGGCAGGACTCGGGTCGCCGAGGTGAATGGCTCGGGCACGCCTGCGGATGACGGGCGCCCGAAGGTTGCCAGGCCAGAGCCGGCCGCGACGAGCAAATGGTCCGCGTGGCCGTGATAGCAACCCGAGAATTTCACGATGAGGCTGCGCCCGGTTGCAGCGCGTGCCACGCGGATGGCACTCATCACGGCCTCGGTGCCCGAGGAGACGAACCGCACCTGCTCCAGCGCGGGATAGCAGCGCACGATGCGCTCGGCGAGCTGCACCTCTCCCGCGCACGGGGCACCGAAGGTCATGCCGTTCTGGCACGCCGCGGTCACGGCGCGCACGACCTCCGGGTGTGCATGCCCGAGGATCAGAGGGCCCCACGAGCCTACGAAGTCGAGATATCGCTTGCCGTCCGCATCGAAGATGTGGGGACCCGAGCCGCGGTCGATGAACAGCGGCGTGCCACCGACCGCACGAAAGGCCCGTACCGGAGAGCTGACGCCGCCCGGGATCACGCGCCGGGCCCGCTCATAAAGCTGCGCCGAGATCTTTCCCGTCGTGAGGTGCTGTGTGCTCATGAGGTGCTACTCGTCTCCAACCGAGGGCTCGCCACGGTGCAGGCGCGCCTCGCGAAAGAAGGCCTCGGTCGCCTCGAGGCTCGCATGCTCGGCCGCGGCGCGCATGCCACTCAAAGGCAGGTGGGCCAGGCGATGCGCGAGCATCGTGGCCCAGTCGGCGAGCCGGACGCGGCGCGCCGGATCCAGATCTTGAAGCTCACCCTTGAGCAACCGCTCCACCTCCGCAGCGGCAATCCGCTCGAACTGCGCGCGCAGGTGCGCGAGCTGCGGGCCGATCGCACGCGCAGCGAGCTCGCCACGCAAGCGGGCCAGCCGTTCGTCGATCGCAGCGCGTACCGGAGCAAGGCGCACCAGATGGGCGACTCTGTCCTCGCGCGCCGTGCGCACCAGACTGTCCATGTCGATTCGCTTCAGACCGGCCGCGCGAGCCACCTCGGGATCGACGTTCGGCGGCAGGCCGAAATCCACGATCAGCGGCTGGAAGCCCGCTCGCGCGGCCGCCTGCGTCAGGCCCTCGAGTGCCACTCGATCGACGATCGGCTCGGTGCTTCCGGCGGCGCACACCAGCGCCGCACACCCCTCCGGAGGATCGCGCCGAAACGCATCGAGCGACATGGCGCGCGCGCCGAGCGCGCTCGCAAGCTCCTCGGCGGCGTCGCGTGAGCGGTTGACGATGAGCAAGGGCACGGCGCGCGCGTTGAGGCGCGCCGCGCAACGTCGCGTCATGGGAGACACTCCGACGAGCGCCACCATGCCGCGCGCCGCGCCGCTGGCGGGGCCCGGACCCACGTGGGCGAGCACGCAATCGGCCGCCAGATCCGCGAGCGAGGGGGTATCGTGTGACTTCAGGCGATGCGCCTGGCGAGCCATGGTCAGCGACTCGCTCACCAGGCGATCGAGAAGAGGTCCGGCGGTTCCGGCCGCGCGCGCCGCCTGCCATGCGGCCCGCAGCTGGACGTAGATCTCCTGCTCGCCTGCCTGTGCCGAGTCGAGGCCGCAGGCCACGAGAAAGAGGTGCTCGATCGCCGCCTCTCCGGTCCAGGTCCGAAATGCCGTGGCAGCCTCGCCGTCGCGCGGCTCGCGCCCGAGGAGCGCACGGAAGACCTCGCAGCGCCGGTCGAGCGCGGGCGCATCGGGCTGCACGTACACCACCTCGACGCGGTTGCACGTCGCGAGGTAGAGCACCTCCGCCCCCCGCAACGCTTGGCGTAGCGCCGGCAGGCGCGCCTCGACGTCGGCGCGCGGAATGGCAAAGCGTGCGATCTGCTCTGCGCTCGCGTGCCGGTAGGAGGTGCCGACGACCCCGATTCCGTACATGGCGGCCAGCACATCACGGCCGGCCGCTCGAGTTGTCACCGAATGGTCACGGCAAAGGACGTGCCGGCACGGCGCCCGAACCGTGCCGGCCCTCGCAATCGAAAGCTTCGCCCCTGCTAGAGTCCGCCGCGCCGGCGCGGCGGCTCCAGATCAGTCTCGGCCGCGGAGGATGCCCCCGAGCAGCAAGCCCGCAGCGATCCCGATCCCCAGGGCCCACAGGGTCGCAGTCTGCGGCCGCTTGCGCACGGTGTCCTGGACATCCTCCAGGCGCGAGCGAGCCCACTCCGAGGCGCCGCGCGCGCGATCGCGGGCCGCATCGGCTGCGGCCGACGCATTGTCACGCAGGGCATCCGCCGCCGCCGAGCCGGCGGCCTTGAGATGGTCGCGCACCTTGTAGGCTTCGGCGCGCACCTGATCGCCATTCGAGCCAACGTTCGAGCTGTCACCCATGACTCGTCTCCTCTTTATTTCAACGTCTGACGGTCCGTCGGGACGACCGTAGCAATTCCAGTGCCGGTGCCTCAGTACTGCCCTCGGCCTTCCGGGTACTGCGCTTCCCAGTGCTGGCCGTCGAACCTGCGAATGGTGAATTCCTCGACGGTCCCGGCATCGAGGCACCGGAGATTGACGCTGAAGCCATCCGGGTGCGAGCGCGGCACGTAGAAGGATTTGATGCCGCACACCGAGCAAAACAGGTGCTTCGCCGTGCCGGTATTGAACGTGTAGCTCGTGAGAGCCTCGCTGCCCGAGAGCAGCTTGAAGCGCTCCGCAGGCACCGTCAGGTGCAGGTAACCGGACTTTGCGCAGATGGAGCAGTTGCAATCCGAGACACTCAGCCGGGCAGGCGCCAGCACCTCGAAACGGACGCGGCCGCAGTGACAGCCGCCACGATGTAGTACCACGCTCGTCCTCCCTTTCCGGAACGCGAGTATTACGCAAGTCCGAGACCGGCAACAGTCACGCTGGTGAACAAGCTTGAGGCCCCGAGACTTGCTGATCGAAACTCGGCGGCCCGCACGGAAGTTGCTTAGGGGACGCCAGTACGATGACGCCAGATGCTGCAAGCCCCGGAGAGGTGTGCCCGACCGGAATCGCGGGCGTGGATTACATCCTCAGGGGTGGACTGCCGCACAACTGTCTGTATCTCATTCAAGGGGATCCAGGCTCGGGCAAGACGACCCTGGCGCTTCAGTTCCTGCTCGAAGGCGTCCGGCGAGGCGAGCGGGTCTTCTACATCACGCTGTCGGAGACCAAGTCAGAGCTGGAAAGAGTCGCCCGCTCGCACGAGTGGTCGCTCGAGAGCATTCCCATGCTCGAGCTCTCCGCGGTCGACTCCCTGCTGCACCCCGAATCGCAGACCACGGTTTTTCGGGCCTCGGAGGTGGAGCTGAGCGCGGTAACGCGCCTGTTGCTCAACGAGACGCGCAAGCACCAGCCGGCACGCGTGGTATTCGACTCGTTGTCGGAGTTTCGCCTGATGTCGGAGTCACCCCTGCGTTATCGCCGTCAGGTCTTGAGCCTGAAGCAGGAGCTGGCGAGGCAAGGCAGCACGGCGCTGCTGCTGGATGACAAGATGGGCAGCGGCTACGGAAGCTCCGACCCGCACGTCCTGAGCCTCACGCACGGCGTCATCGAGCTGGAGCAGCTCGCGCCCGAGTACGGCAAGTCGCGCCGCCGCCTGAAAGTCCTGAAGATGCGGTCGGTGGACTTCCGCGAGGGTTATCACGACTACATCATTCAAAAGGGCGGTCTGCGCGTCTTTCCGCGACTCGTCGCCGCCGAGCATCACGCGGGTTTCCCGCGCGAATCATTGCCCAGTGGCATCAAGGAGCTGGACGACCTGCTCGGGGGTGGACTGGATCGAGGCACGACGACCCTGGTGATCGGCCAGGCCGGAACCGGCAAATCCACGCTCGCGATCGAGTACGCCACGCAGGTTGCGGCCCGGGGTGAGCAGGCCGCCGTGTTCTCCTTCGACGAGACCATCGGCACCGCTCTCGAGCGTGCCGGCAAGCTCGGGCTGCAGTATCCAAAGTATGTTCAAAGCGGTGCAATCACGTTGCAGCAGGTGGACCCGGCGGAGATCTCGCCCGGGGAATTCGCCGATCGGATCTATCGCAGCGTCGCGAGCGGGGCCAAGCTGGTCGTCATCGACACGCTGAACGGGTACCTGAACGCCATGCCCGGCGAGAAGTACCTGAACAATCAGTTGCACGAGCTCTCCACATACCTGAACCAGAATGGCATCGTCACGATCTTCGTCTTGACCCAGCACGGCTTGCTGTCGGCGGCCGAGGCGCCCGTGGATGTGAGCTATCTGGCGGACACCGTCATCAGCCTGCGATTTTTCGAGGCCGGCGGCTCCATACGAACGGCACTCTCGATCACGAAGAAGCGCAGTGGGCATCACGAGCGGACGATCCGGGAATTTCTCCTCCAGGCCGGTCACGGCATTCGAATCGGCGCCCCCCTGCATGAGTTTCAGCACGTTCTGAGCGGGATACCCGTGTTCCGGGGGCAAGACCGGCAGATGATGCAGCCTCCCAATGCGACATGACTGGCACGCCGAGCGAGTCCTCATCGTCGCCCCGGCGGGACGCGACGCCGCCGCCATTGCCGGTGTGCTCGAGGAGAAGGGCTACTCCGCGTGCGTGTGCCCTGGAGCGCCCGAGGCGGCCTCGCAAGCCGCCCTGGGTGCGGGGGCCCTGGTGCTCACGGAGGAGGCCCTCGATCGCGAGCACATCCCGAGTCTCCTGAGGCAGCTCGATGCGCAGCCCGCCTGGTCGGAGCTGCCGGTCATCATTCTCACGAGCGGCGGGGAGTCGCGGTCCGAGCAGCTGCTCGACCTGGCAGTGCAGGCCGCCGGGAGCATCACGCTCCTGGAGCGGCCCCTGGCCATGGTCACGCTCGTGCGGACGATCGACGTCGCGTTGCGCTCGCGACGACGCCAGTACCAGGTGCGCGACCTGCTCGAGGCACAGCGCCTGCGCGAGGCGGCGCTGCGCGAAGCCGATCGGCGCAAGGACACGTTCCTCGCCATCCTGTCGCACGAGCTGCGCAATCCACTTGCCCCGATCCGCAACGCCGCGGAGCTTCTGGGCTCGGCGAACCTCACGCCGGTGCAGCTGCACTGGGCGCAGAGCGTCATCCGCCGCCAGACCGCGCACATGGCCAGCTTGCTCGATGACCTGCTCGATCTGGCGCGCATCACACAGACGAAGCTGCGACTGCGCAAGCAGAGCTGCTCGCTCGGCAGCGTGGTGGATGCGGCCGTGGAGACTGCGCGACCGATCATCGAGAGCAAGCGGCACGAGCTCACGGTTCGAATGCCGCGAGACCCCCTGACCCTGTACGCCGATCCGCTGCGCCTAGCTCAGGCGATCTCGAACCTGCTGACCAATGCGGCCAAGTACACCGACGCGGGGGGCGCCATCGAGCTGCATGCGCGCATCGAGGGCGCGCTCGTGGTGAGCGTCAAGGACAACGGCATCGGCATTCCTGCCGAAGAGCTCGGACGACTGTTCATCATGTTCTCGCAGGTCGATTCGGGCAGCCGCTCAGAGGGGGGCCTGGGCATCGGGCTCGCGCTCGTGAAGGGCTTCGTCGAGCTGCATGATGGGACGGTGGAGGCAAGCAGCGCAGGCCCGGGCGAAGGCAGCGAGTTCACGATCCGCGTGCCTCTCGTGCCCTTGCCCACCGCGGCGCCGAGCGCACCTTCGCTGCACTCCTCATCGATGCCCTCCGTGAGGCTGCGCGTGCTGATCGCGGACGACAACAGGGACGCGGCGGACACGCTCGCATTGCTGCTCGCCGTTTCGGGCTACGAGGTACGCGCGGCCTACAACGGCGGCGAGGCGGTATCGCTCGCCGCAACGTTCCGCCCGGATGTCGCCCTGCTGGATATCGGAATGCCCGGGATGGACGGGTACGCAGCCGGGATGGCCATCCGGCAGCAGCGCGGCGGCCGGGAGGTCTGTCTGATCGCGCTGACCGGGCGCGGTCGCGACGACGATAAGCGCCGCTCGCTCGAGGCGGGCTTCGCGATGCATCTGACCAAGCCCGTCGATCCCGATCACCTGCAAAGCCTGCTCGGGCAGCTGCGTACCAACGACTCCGAGCCCGAACAGGCTCAGGAGAGAGACTTCAACAAGCGCCCCGAGCGCGGCAGGTAGTATGGAGCCTGCCGTGGATCACTTCTGTCTCCTCGGATGCAGGAAATCCGGCTGCCAGTCCTCCTGCGCCCGCTCGATCACGTAAGCGTGGATGGCGTCAACCTGCTCTTTCGACAGCTGCCCGCGGAAGGGTTCCATTCCGGACTGTCGCAGCTTTCCCTCGAGCACGATCTGATTGAAGGCCGCGTGCGCCTGCGCATCGAGGTGGCGCAGGTCCTTCGGGCCGCTCCCGATGGCATCCTGACCGTGGCAGATGGAGCAATGAGTGCTGTAGAGCACCGCACCCTCCCGCACCTCACGCTCAGGCTGCGGATCGGGCGGAGGTGGAGGGACCGCTGCGGTAGGCGGAGCCGGCGGCAGCGCGACACCGCGTGCATCGAGCGCGAAAACCAGGAGGCGCGCGGGGGCGACCGAGAACGGCTCGTCGCCGTGGGTCAACCCGTGCACGATCGCGCTGTTCCATCCCGCGTTGATGGCGATGTACTGCTTGCCCTGCACCGAGTAGGTGATGGGACCTGCGACGGGCACCGACTGCACCGGCATCTCCCAGAGCTTGCGACCGTTGTCGGCGCGATAGATCGCGAGCGTCTTGTCGATGGTGCCCTCGACGAGCAGGTTGCCCGCCGTGGCCAGAGTCCCGCCGTTACCGGGATGCGGATAGGGAATGCGGAACGCCTCCCTCTGGTGGACCGGATCCCACGCCAGCAGATAACCCTTGTCGCGAATCTCGGCCTCGTGATTGAGCTCCTTGCGCAGCTCGGGATAATTGGCAACGCCTGCTCCGAGGGTCGATCGGCCCAGCTTGAACTGGAACTCCCCCTTCGGAAGCTCCGAGACGACCATCCATTGCTCCATCGCCGGGATGTACACCAGGCCAGTGAGGGGGCTGAAGGCCATCGGATTCCAGTTGTGGCCGCCCCCGGCGCTCGGGGTTTGCAGGTGAGGCTTCACGGCCACGAAGGCATCCGGATTGATCGCGGGCCTTCCGGTCCTCATGTCGATATGCGATGCCCAGGAGTTCGGCACGTAGGGCTTCGCCGAGATGAGCTTCCCGTTCGCCCGATCGAGCACATAGAAGAATCCGTCCTTCGGCGCATGCAGGATCACATGACGCAGATGGCCGCCGATCTTCAGATCCGCAAGCATGAGCGGGGCGGTGCAGTCGTAGTCCCATTCCTCGCCCGGGATCTCCTGGTAGTGCCACACGTAGCGGCCCGTGCGGGCATTCACGGCGACGATGGAGCACAGAAAAAGGTTGTCGCCACCGCCCGGACTGCGAAACGCCTGCGGATGAGGCGAGCCGTTTCCGGTCCCGAAGTACACCAGATCGAGCGCCGGATCGTAGACGATGGTGTCCCAGTCGTTGCCGCCTCCGCCGACCTTCCACCACTTGCCGGTCCACGTCCGCGCGGCCATGGGCATGACCGAGTCGGACGCGACTCCGTCGGGCCCTTTGGACGGATCGCCGGGCACGATATAGAACTTCCAGGTTTGCCGGCCGGTCTGGGCGTCGTATGCGGACAGATAACCGCGCGCGCCGAAGTCACCGCCGCCGTTGCCGATGACGACCTGGCCGTCAGCGATGCGCGGTGCGCCGGTGATCGACAGCGGCTGCCCGGGATCGAGCGTCTGGGTGCTCCAGAGCGGCTTGCCGGTTCTGGCATCGAGCGCAATCAGCCGGCCGTCCAGGGCGGCCAGGAAGATCTTGCCTTTCCACGCGGCCAGCCCACGACTGACGGGGCCGCAGCACGCGAGCCTCGCCCACTCGAGCGGAATCTTCGGATCGTACTTCCAGAGTACCTTACCGGTCGCAGCGTCGTAGGCGGTGGTCACATCCCACGCGGAGACGTTGTAGAGGACACCGTCGATCTCGAGCGGCGTCGCGACGACGCCGCGGTAAGTGTTGAGATCCGCGTACCAGACAAGTCCCAGACGCTGCACGTTCGTATCGTTGATCGCCGCGAGCGGGCTGAAGCGTTGCTCGCTCCAGGTGCGCCCGTACGACATCCACTGGCCGGGATCCTCATCGGCGTTCGCCAGCCGCTGCTGATCCACGGAGGCCGGGCCGGCCTGCACGCCCAAGCCGCACAGCAAGCCCGCAAGCGCAAGAAGCGCCGGACTGAAAGCTATCGAACGCACATCACCTCCGCGCATCGGCGAGCTCCGTGTCCGACCCACGGAGAAGGCATGCCATAGGGTAGCGAGGTGTAGAGCGTCTCGGTGCTCACGATCTGTCCGCGGCGGATCTTGAGTGCCTCGATGAGACCGAGCGTCTCGGGATAGGGAGTATTCGCGGCGCTGCTGCCCGCACCCTGGGGGTAGCCCGCGGCATGATCGATGAATGCCGTTGCAACGACGATGCCCCGATCCGTATCGACGACCGCAATGCTCGGGTCTCGCAATCGGTCCCCGCTCAGCGCCCGATCGGCTGCGAGACCTCGTGCGGCCCTCGCGACCAGTGCCGAGCGCGAGCTGCGAAGGCCGGGAGGCAGCATCTCTTTGAATGCGGGATCGTGAATGCTCCGGGCGGGGTCTCCGAGGGGGCCGGGGCCTTGGCGGGGATCGATGACGACCTCGACCTCGGAGATTCTCCGGTTGCGCACCTTCAGCCGCATGCCGTAATACGCCGGATCCCCGTGCTCCCGCACCGAGCCGAGCCAGGCGACGCTCCCCGTCGTGGGGTCGGCAACCTCAATCGGGTCGTCGGACTTGCCGGTCACCGTGCTCCATTGCCCCTCGCCGACGTTCATGGGAACGCTGTTCTCCGTGTATCTCACGAGCCTTGCCCATGCGAGCTGCGAGGGCTCGTGGGCGACGAGCGCGCTCATGTAGCGATCGGCGAAGTCGATGAGACATGCGCGATCGCAGGTCGGCGCGTGCGCTGAGGATTCCCCGGGGCCGTCATCTCCCGCATCCGCGTCCGCGGCGTCCGCGGCTGCCGCCGCCGCGACACCCTGCTCCCACGGGGAGTGCATGAAGTAAGGCACATAGGTGAACACCGCTTCCACGCGGTAGATCCTGCCCGCTCTGACCTTGAAGGCCTCCATGAGCGACAAGGAGTTCGGCCACTTGAGCAGCGTGCGATGCTCCTTCCCATCGGTGGTCGTATACCGATCGAAGCTGTTGTCGTGATCGAAGAATCCCGTCGCGACGATGACGCCTCGCTCCACGTCGATGAGTGGAAAGCGCCGCTCGCGGACGCGCTTGTTGATGCGGAAAGCGCCGAGCTTGAACTGCGCCTCGCACCCCTGGGCCAGGGCGGCCGATCCATAGTGACCGCTCGTGGTGCTGATCCCGTTCTCGGTCCTCTCGCAGCCCGGATCGAACAGCGTGAGCAGGTCCCCGTCGTTGCGCTCGACCGTGCTGAAGTAGCCGTTCGCGACGTCGCGCAAGCGCTCGCGCTCACGTCGCAACTGCGGCGGAAGGACCTCGCTGAATGCCGGGTCGTGGACGAGCTTGCCGGGATCGCCGAACGGTGCCGGCAGATCCGTCTTGCGGTCCACCACCGTCTCGACCTCGGCGATGCGCCCTTGCTCGACTTTCAAGCGCATGGCGTAGTAAGCCGGCGCGCCGTGCTCCTCGACCGTGCCGAGCCAGGCGACATTGCCCGTATCCGGATCGGCCGCGAGCAATGGGCTCTCCGAGGCGCCCGAGATGGAAGCCCACAGTCCGCGCCCGATCGGCAGCAGAACGTCATTCTCGGTGAACCTCACGTTGCGCACGAAGGAAACGCGCGAGGGATCGTGGTGGACCAGCGCGTTCATGTAGGCCCGCGCGAACCCGATCAGACAATCGCGACCACAATCGCTCGCATGGACGGCGCTGCGCTCACCGAAGGCCTGGGCCTCTGCGCGCTGCGGCGCCAGCGCGAGGCAGCCGAGCACCATCGCCAGAACGAGCGCGGCGGCGATCGAGGACTGGCGCACGGAGCTCATCGCGGGGCGTAGAGGCTCATCGGCGCGACCCCGCCCGCGGCAGGATTCGGCGGTGGCGGCGCTCTGCCGGTCACTGGGTTCGGGTAATGGAAAGGCAGCAGATAGAAGCTGGGATAGGTGAGATAGACCACCGAGGGGGCCAGGTCCGGGGGTGGAGCGAAGCTGTCCGGACGCGTGTTCGGAACCGAGCCGTCGCGCCATCCGCCCTTGTAAGGCGCGTACATGTTGAACGCCGCTCGGACGGTCTTGAACTTCCACACCCCGCGCTCCTTCACGTAGGTGTTCTCGTAGAGCGCATCGCCCCAGAGCGCCGAGTGCGCGCTGCCCCCCATGATGATCGCGGTCCAGCGGCCCCATGCGCTGGCGCCGTCTGGGGCCACATCCACGATGCCCTGGAATTGCTGATGATTGAGTATCTGGCCCGTGCGCGTGGCCATCCCGATCGGTCCCAGGCCGGTGACGAGATATTCGAGCACACGCTTGGGTCCGACGAAGATGCCCCGGCCACCGATCTCGTACGTGCCATCGGCCGCGAACAGCTTCGCGATGTCCGGCCACTGGGCCTTGTCCACGTAATACCCGTAGGCGCGCTGAATCTTCTCGATCTGAGCGTGGTCCGCGAGGAGCTCCACACGATGCGCCAGCGCGTTGGCGCTCGCCTGGAGCGATAACAGGCTGGCGGGCAGGCCGCTCGCACCGCTCACATCCTGCTCGAGGGAGGGCTCCGCGTCGGCGATGGGATTGGCATAGTGATAGCGAGGCACGTAGACGCCCGGCAGGGATCGATAGACCTCCGTCGGTGGACGATCGGGCGGCAGCCTCGTGCTCGGCCCTTGCAGAGGGATCTCTCCCCCGCCCCAGCCCTGGTCGTAGTCCGCGAAGAACGTGACGTAGAAATGCAGCTTGCTGATCCTCCAGATGCCACCGTCGTTCACGTAATCGTTCTCGTACTCGCCCTCGCCCCACTCTGCCTTGCCGTCACGCGCCAGCATCACATCACTGCGCCAGCGCGCCTTGGCCGTCCGGTTGTCGGAGGCCACATCGATGATGGGCTGGAGCATGGGGTAGTCGTTGAGTTCGCCCTGCTCGAGGCCCTCCGGCCCCATCAACGCGAGCGCCTTGCGGATGCGCTTGCGCCCGACGTACACCCCTTGCTGGCCGTATTCGTACGTCGCATCCGCTGCGAAGAGCGCGGCGGCCTTGTCCCACAAGCCCTTGTCGATGTAGTAGCCGTAGGCCGCCTGCAGGTTCTCGATCAGATCGTGCGAGCGCACCAGCGCCAGCTCGCGCGCCGAGTGCGCAACCGATGCCTGCAAAGCTCCAAGCTCGCCGGTCCCAGCCGCAGTCACTGCGCCCGCGGGCGGATCGGGCGCACCGGCCGATGGGGCGGCGGGGTAGTGAAAGGGAGGCGTGAACATCGCGGGGAACGGTTGATAGCGCACCGTCGCGGGACGATCGGCTGGAAACGCCCGACCGACGGACGACGTCCAGTCATCCGTCACCGGCTGCAGCTTCGCCCAGCCGCCCTCGTAAGGGGCGATGAAGCTCGGGTAGTAATGCAGCTTCGAGATCTCCCAGACCCCGTTCTGCTTGACGTACTCATTCTCGTAGATGCCGGCGCCCCACTCGGCATCCTGGTGGTAGTGCCCGAGCAGCGCGATCTCGCGCCAGCGGCCCTTGGCAGTCTTTCCGTCCGGCGCGATGTCGACGACCGGCTGCAGCTGCATGCGGTGATAGATCTGGCCGTAGGGCAGTCCCGGACCTGGATTGCCCCCGCCCTCGAGCATCAAGCGCTTGAGAATGTGGTCTTTCCCCACGTAGACGCCGTCGATGCCGACCTCCATCGTCGCCCCATCCGCGAAGAGCGCGGCAGCCTCGCCCCAGTAGCCCTTATCGAGGTAATACCCGTACGCTCGCTGCAGCTTCTTCACCGCATTGGCATCCTCGATGCGCGCAGCTTCGGAGCTCAGCACCGCCAGTTGCGCGCGCAGCCGGGCAATCGTTCGTGGCTCATCCCCCGCATGGGCCGCGCAGGCGCGGCCTGCAGCCAGCCCCACCAGCATCACGGCGCTCGCAGCGCAGCTGATCAGGCGCCGATACCCCCACGGCAGGCACAGGCGCGCCCACACCCAGTTCCGGCCGCTTCTTTCGCATGCGACTGGCGCCACGCTAAGCTCCTGCCCCGTATGCCCGTTCCGGTTCGTGATTGCATCGATCCTAGCAGGATGCCCCTGGCTCGACTGCTCCTCGTGGCGGCGTTGCTGTACGGCCCCGCGCTCGCGGTGGCCGACGTCGTGATCGACGGCACCGGCATCTACCCCGAGAGCCTCACGTCCTCCGCCGATGGCACGCTGTACATCGGCAGTGTCAAAGGCATCATCTACCGCGCTCCACCGGGTGCCCATCGTGCGGAGCCGTGGATCGTGCGCGACGAGCGCAACCGCCTGCTCTCGATCTATGGAGTCCTCGCCGACGATCGATCCCGGACTCTGTGGGTCTGCTCCTCACCGGCGCCGCTTCCGGGCGGGGTGGCGCGCGGCAGCGCGAGCGTGATGCGCTTCGATCAACACACGGGCGCCAAGACCGGGGAGTGGCCCCTGCCGGAGCCGAAAGCCATCTGCGACGACATTGCCCTCGACCCCCACGGAGTTGCCTTCATCGGCGATATCGCAAGTGGTGAGATTCTGGAGCTGCCCCCGGGTGCGCGATCGCTCGAGATCTTCGCGCACGAGGCTGCGCTCAAGGGGATGGACGGCATCGCACTCGCTGGGGACGGTACTCTCTATGTGGACATCATCACGCGGAACCAGCTGTTGCGGGTGAACCGATCCCCTCGCGGCGAATTCAGCGGCCTGACCCCGCTCAAGACGTCTCAGCCCCTCGGCGGACCCGATGGTTTGCGTCCGATCGCCGGCGCGCGCTTCGTGCTGGCCGAGGGCCGCAGCGGACGCATCGACGAGGTGACCGTCCGGGGCGAGCGGGCGAGCATCCGGGTGCTGAAGGACGGTCTGATGTCACCGACTGCGGTTACGGTCGTCGGCACGACGGTCTACGCGGTCGAGGGCAAAATAGAATACGTGTTCGATCCCACCCTCAAGGGCCGCGACCCCGGCCCCTTCGTCGTGCGCGCCATACCGATGTGGAGCCCTGGGGATTCCACGCCGTAGGGCGCATTCGCATGGTCAAGGGCGATGTGGCCGGGCGAGCATGCCCGCTTGGCCCCGGTGAGCTAGAGTAAGTCGATGGTCGAGAGCGACGGTCACCGAGCGAGCATCCTTGCGGGCCTGACCGGTGCGTTGATGGCCGTGGCATTCCTTCGGTCGTTACCGGCATGGGGCGCCCAAGCCGCGCCGGTGCCGGCCGTTGCCTATCCGGACACACCTGCACCCTGGGCGTTGCTGCAGCGCTGCGAGAGATGTCACAACACCGAGGACTGGGCCGGGGGAGTCGCGTTCGACACGCTGTCCGCGACGGACATCCCTGCCCACGCCGAGATCTGGGAGAAGGCCGTGCGCAAGCTGCGCGGCCGCCTGATGCCCCCGCCCGGCCAGGTGCAACCCGACCAGGAGACGATCGACTCCTTCGTGCACTTCATGGAGGGACAGCTGGATGCGGCCGCGGCCGAGCGCCCCGCTCCGGGCAATGTCGGCCTGCACCGCCTGAATCGCACCGAATACGCACGCTCGATCCAGGCGCTGCTGGGACTCGAGGTGGACGTGAGAACCCTGCTGCCGAAGGACGTGTCGAGCGACGGCTTCGACAACATCGCCGCAACGCTGCGCACCTCGCCGCTGTTCGTGGAGCAATACATCGCGGCGGCGCGCAACATCAGCCGCCAGGCGATCGGACGCGCGAATGCCAAGCCGACCACCACCGAATACCGCGTGAGCCCCAACCTCGATCAGTCCGAGCACATCGACGGGCTGCCGCTCGGCACTCGCGGAGGCATGGCGATCGAGCGGTTCTTTCCGGGCGACGGCGTGTACGAGTTCAGCATCCGGCCGTTCTATCTGGGCGGCTCCGGATACATCACCAAGCTCGATGCGCCTCATCACGTGATTCTGACCGTCGATGGCGCGCGGGTGTTCGACCGCACCGTAGGCGGCCCCGAGGACCTCAAGGCCGTCGACCAGCATCCCACGACCGAAGCGGCGCAGCTCGAGGCGCGCTTCGAGCACATCCGGGTGAGGCTCAAGGCTGGAACGCATCGCGTGGGTGTGACGTTCATTCAACGCTCGTTCGCCGAGTCCGACTCGCCTCTGCAACCGATCGCGGAGCTCCCCGAGATGGAGCGCACTCCGGCCATACCCGGCGTTGATATCTCCGGACCCTTCGAGGTGACGGGTGTGGGCGACACCGAGAGTCGCCGGCGCATCTTCATCTGCCACCCGGCCTCGGTCGCCGAGGAGCGCCCCTGCGCGCAGCGCATCCTTGCGCACCTCGCTCGCCAGGCGTTTCGCCGCCCGCTCACCGATGAGGACCTGCGCGATCCGCTGGCTTTCTATGATGCCGGCCGGGCGGCCGGCGGCGACTTCGATGCCGGCATCGAATCCGGACTCACCGCCATCCTCTCGAGCACCAAGTTCCTGTATCGAGCCGACCCGCTTCCGAGGACACTCCGCGGCGGCGCTCTGGTGGGCACCAGCGTGATCCTGCCCGTCGATCCCATCGCGCTTGCCTCACGATTGTCCTTTCTCATGTGGAGCGAGGGGCCGGACCGCGAGCTGGTCGATGCGGCGGTCGCCGGGCAATTGAGCGATCCGCGTGTCCTGCAGTCCGAGGTGCATCGCATGCTCGCGGACCCGCGCTCGGAATCGCTGGTCACGAACTTTGCCTTCCAGTGGCTCGCGATCGGCAACCTCGACACCGTCGAGCCCACTCCCGAGCTGTATCCAACCTTCAACGAGAATTTGCGCGCGGGCTTCAGGCAAGAGATCCGCCTGTTCCTCGACAGCATCCTGCGAGCAAATCGCAGCGTGCTTGCGCTGCTGAGCTCGGACGAGACGTTCGTGAACGAGCGGGTCGCCCTTCAGTATGGCATTGCGAACATCCGCGGCGACCAGTTCCGGCCGGTGCGGCTGACCGATCCGAATCGCTGGGGCTTGCTCGGCAAAGGCGCGCTGCTGATGAGCACCTCTTACGGCAACCGGACCTCCCCGGTGCTGCGCGGTGCCTGGATCCTGACGAGCCTGATGGGCACGCCGCCCGACTCCCCGCTACCGGGCGTGCCGGCCTTCAAGGAGTCCGAGCCCGGCAAGAAGGCTCTCACGGTTCGCGAGCGTCTGGAGACCCATCGCCGCAATCCGACGTGCGCAACCTGCCACGGCATCATCGACCCGCTGGGGTTTGCGCTCGAGGGCTTCGATGTGACGGGTGCGTGGCGCACGCGCGATCTCGATGCGGCCGTGGCCATCGATTCGAGCGGCACGCTCGCGGACGGCACGACGGTCAACGGGCCGGTGCAGCTGCGCAACTGGCTCCTCGCCCATCCCGATCAGTTCGTTCAAACGGTCACCGAGAAGCTCTTGACCTTCGCGCTCGGCCGCAGCCTCTCCTACGAGGACATGCCGACCGTGCGCGCCATCGTGCGGCAGGCACACCGTCAGGGCGACACTTTCGAAGCGATCATCAACGGCGTCGTGACGAGCTCCGCGTTCCGCATGCGGCAGATCCCCGTTGCGACCTTCAGCTCGAAGCAGGCGGCGCTCACCGCCCCGGGCGCTGCGAGGTAACCATGTTCCTCACCCAGAAGCATCTGTCACGGCGCACCGTCCTCAAGGGCGCCGGCGTGTGTCTCTCCCTGCCCTTTCTCGATGCGATGGTGCCCGCCGCGACCGCCCTCGCCCACACGGCGGCCGCCCCCAAACCGCGCCTGGGATTCTTCTATTTTCCCCACGGCGCGATCATGGAGAACTGGACGCCGGCGAGCACGGGCACGGACTTCGAGCTCTCGCCCATCCTCGAGCCGCTCGCGCCGTTTCGCAGCCACCTGACGATCCTCAGCAACATCGGCAACAAGCCGGCCGAGAGCCGTGCGGTGCACGCGCTGGTCCCGGCGACCTGGCTCTCCTGCGTGCATCCCATCGAGGGCGCAACGCCCGATATGGCGGCGACCGTCGATCAGATCGCGGCCCGGCAGATCGGCCAGGACACGCCCTACCCCTCGCTCGAGGTGGCCACGGCGCAAGGACACGGCATCGGCAGCGCCTGCGAGCGTGGCTATGGCTGCAGCTACTCGGGCACGCTGTCGTTCCGCGACGCGCGAACGCCACTGCCGATCGAGAGCAACGCGCGGCAGCTGTTCCTGAGACTTTTCGGTCAGGGCGATACCCCCGAGGAGCGTCTCTATCTGTCGCGCCAGAGCGCGAGCCTCCTCGACATGATCTCCGGTGAGGTGAGCTCCCTCAGCCGCTCCCTCGGACCGCAGGACCGCGCAACCCTCAACGATTATCTGGACAACGTGCGCGAGATCGAGCGGCGCGTGCACAATTCCGCCCGCAGCGACGTGGCGAAGCTGCATCTTCCGGAGGTCCCCGGGGTTGCCTCGGAGAACTTCGACGAGCATCTGAATCTGATGCTCGACCTGATCGCGCTGGCCTACCAGGGCAACCTCACGCGCGTGCAGAGCTTCATGTTCGCCGCCGAGGTGAGCGAGCAGACCTATCCCTGGATCGGCGTACCCGACGCATTCCATCCGCTCTCTCATCATGCGAACAGCGAGGACAAGAAGGCGCGCCTGACGAAGATCCAGCGCTACCACACCGCGGTGTTCGCGCGGTTCCTCGCCAAGCTCGAGAAGATGCCCGACGGGGACGGCAGCATGCTCGATCATGCGCTGTTCCTGTATGGGAGCAATATGAGCAACAGCAATCTGCACAACCAGTATCCGTTGCCCACGGCTCTGCTCGGCCGCGCCTGCGGGCGCGTGAGGGGCTCGGTGCACGTGAACTTTCCTGCGCGCACTGCGCTTGCGAACGTGCTCCTCACGATGCTCGAGCGCACGGGAGTGCATGTCGAGAAGGTCGGCGACAGCACCGGAACCATCCGCGAGATCTAGCGAATGGGCCGACCCGCACGATCCCGCGGCGTGGCGCGATGGGCGATCGCGCTGACCTGCCTCGCGGCCTGTCCCACACTCGCCACCCGCGCCGCGCCTGCGGCCGATGAGGTGGTCGTGCCGGCCTTGAGGAGCGCGCCGCTGGTCGAGGCGGCGCGCACCGGCGATGACGCGGCGGCCGCCGCATTGCTCGGCGCTCACCCGCGCGTGGATGTGAATCAGAGATCCTCCGACGGCACGAGCGCCCTGCACTGGGCGGTCTATCGCGATGATGTGAGCCTCATCGAGCGCCTGCTCGCGCTGCGTGCCGACCCGAACGCCCGCAACGACTACGGTGCGACACCGCTCAGCGTGGCCGCGGTGGTGGGCGATGCGACGGTCGTGCGCAAGCTGCTCGAAGCTGGAGCGGACGTCGATTCGCCCAACGCGGATGGACAGACCGCGCTCATGATCATCTCTCGTACCAGCAATCTCGAGGTGGCGAGACTGCTGCTGCAGCACGGCGCCGATGTCAATGCTCGCGAGCGCTGGCGCGGACAGACCGCGCTCATGTGGGCGGCGGCCGAGGGCCAGCCGCAGATGGTGCGACTGCTCATTCAGTACCACGCCGACCCGAACGCGCGCTCCAAGCTGACCCATTTCCAGCGTCAGGTGAGCGCCGAGCCGCGCATGCAGGCGCGGCCGTCCGGCGGCTTCACGCCGCTTCTGTATGCGGCGCGCAAGGGCTGCCTGGGCTGCGCGCAGTATCTGCTCGCCGGCGGCGCGGATATCGATCTCACCGATCCGGACGGAGTGACGCCGCTCCTGCTTGCCACGCTCAATCTCAACTTCGACGTGGCCGCCTTGCTCGTGGCGCATGGCGCGGACGTGGACCGGTGGGACTTCTGGGGCCGTTCCGCACTCTATGCAGCGGTTGACATGAATACGCTGCCGGTCGGCGGGCGCGCCGATCGGCCGGCCGCGGGCGCCACCACCGGCGTGCAGCTCATCCAGAGACTGCTCGAGGCCGGCGCGAATCCCAACTTGCAGCTGAAGCTCTTCCCGCCCTATCGCTCGCTGCGCGACGATCGTGGCGCGGACGGGGTGCTCACCGTCGGCACGACGCCGCTGCTGCGCGCGGCCAAGGCGGGCGATCTGGATGCAATGCGCCTGTTGCTCGCCCACGGGGCCAACGCAAGCCTGCCCAACGTGAGAGGAGTGACTCCGCTCATGGCCGCTGCAGGGACGGGGTCGACCGCGATCGACACCCGCGGTCGCTACAAGACTCAGGCTCAGGCAGTCGCTGCAGTCGCGCAACTCCTCGACCACGGAGTCGATGTGAATCAACGCGACAACAACGGCCAGACCGCGCTCTTCGGAGCCGCAACGTGGGGCTGGAACGATGTCGTGAGAACGCTCGTAGCGCGCGATGCCGACGTGATGGTGAAGGACGTGCACGGACGCACGGCGGCCGATATCGCAGCCGGCAACGACGGCGGCGCCTCCGGCCGGGCAAGCACCGCCCGCCATACCGACACGGCGGCTCTGCTGCGAAAGCTGATGGCATCCGCGGGAAGCGCGCCGCCCCTCGCCTCGAGCCCCAGGGACGCGGCGCAGTGAGGCGCCGATCCTTTCTGTTGAGGATGGCCTCGATCGCCGCCGCGCCGGCACTGGGGGCAGGCTGCGCATCGCAAGGCGCACGGGTATCTCGCGCGACTGTGGCGGGCGCGCAGGCGAGCCCGCCGCGTCCTCACCCGCTGCGGGTGCAGGAGTTGAGCGAGCGTATGTTCATGGTCTGCGGTGGCGGGGGCAACGTCACCGTGCTCCACTCGCCCGAGGGCGTGCTGCTCGTGGACGGCGGCGCGCGCGAGTGCTCGGCGGAGCTGCTCGAGCTCATCAGGCAGCGCACCGGCGCCTCACGCATCCATACACTCTTCAATACCCACTGGCACTGGGATCAGACGGGATCGAACCTCACGCTCGGCCCGTCGGGCACGAGAATCATCGCGCACGAGAACACGCGCCTGTGGCTGGGCACCGACGTGGATTGCAAGTGGCAGCACCGGGTGTATCCGCGGCTGCCGCACGCGGCGCGGCCCAACCAGACCTTCTATACGAGCGGAACGCTGTCGCTCGGCGGCGAGACGATCGACTACGGCTACCTGCCCCAGGCGCACACGGATGGGGACATCTACGTGCGCTTCCGGAGGGCCAATGTGCTTGCGGCGGGCTGCGTCGTGTCCGTCGGCTCGTATCCGATACTCGACTACAGCACGAACGGCTGGATCGGCGGCATGGCCGATGCGACGCAGGCCTTGATCGGCCTGAGTGATGCGGCTACCCGGGTGATCCCGGGTGAGGGGGCGCCACAATCAATGGCGCACCTTCAGGCTCAGCACACGATGCTCGTGACGGTGAAAGAGAGGCTCTCGAAGCTGCTCGCCGACGGCATGGGAGCCGACGACATGATCACGGCTGCACCGACGCACGAGTTCGACCCACAATGGGGCGATCCGCGGCTGTTCATCACCAACGCCTACCCCGGGCTCGCGTGGCGGGCCTCGGAGCTGGGCGTACACATCGTTTGAGTTGGGTGTCCCGCGGCGCGGTCGCCTGCGTGCCGGCAGACGACCGCGCGGCAGTCTCGCTAGTGAGTCTGTTCCCAGTATCGGGGCGCCTTGTAGTAGTCATAGACGCGCTCGCGGAAGGCGAAGCCATCCCCCTGGGTCAGCTCGTCGATGGAGCCCGCGGGCGCCGCGCGCAGCTGCTCCTTGGTGTAGGAGACGCTGTAGGCGTTGCGCGACTCGTCGAAGTCGAGCGATGACCAGGGCAGCGGATGGTACTTCTCCGCCATGCCGAGAAAGCCGCCGAATCCGACCACGGCGAACAGGATGTTGTTGGACTGCTTGTCGAGCACCACGTCCTCGACCTGCCCGATCTTCTGGCCCGAGCTGTCCACGACGTTGGTGCCGATCACCTTCTTCGCCCGTATCGCAGAGGTGTGTCCGCTGGTTGTGACCATTGAATTCTCTCCTTCGATCCTCGTGAATAAACGAAACGCCGCCACCTCGCTCCGAGGCTGCAACATATCGGCGGCTCATGCCCGAGGGACGTTAAGCGCGGCCTGCAAAGGGTGCCATCGGCGAATGCCGCTCGGCCGTGTAGGACAATTGGGGGACTCAGGCAGGAGGGCCAGTACTGTTCGGCCTGGCCAATGCGCTACTTCGGCCGGATCTCGACGTTCTCCTTGGCGCCGCTGTTCGACACGGCGAGCATGATCCCGATCCCGACCGCAATGGCGATGCCGATCACAGTCCAGGTCACACCGACGCTGGCGAGGATTCCCAGTTTCCAGAGCGCGGCCAGAATTCCCCCGAGCAGGATGACGAATCCGAAAAGGTACATGCCCGTCCACTTCATAGCGGCCTCCCGATGCGCCAGCCTGGCCGAAGGCCAAGGGAGTTGTTCACCTTAACAATGGTGCTCCTCGCGGCCGGTTCCACCGGGCCTGTTGCCGCCACGCCAGCGTGGCGAGGACGAGATGTACGGGAACGGTGAGCGCGATGAATGCCAGATTGTCTTGATACCAGTCAGGTCGCGTGCGGATGATCAGATCGAGCGTCGCGGCCACCGCAATCAGGGTAGCCAAATAGCGGGCGATTCGCGGTGCGCGCCACCACAGCACGGGCAGAACCAGACACAGGGGATCAAACAGCAACAGGTTCTCGTTATCCCAAGCGGCCCAGTGGGCGCTCAATCCCCACAATCCGGCCAGCACCAGGCCGGTGAATCCGCAAATCAGCCACCACGCGACGGCCAGGAGCCCAAAGCACGCCCGATAGGCGCGCCCGCGCCCGCGCGCGAGCCACAGCAGCAGTACGCCGAATCCCATTCCGCAGGCCAGGAGGGGCAGTCGCAGATCTGGCGGTGCGGCCGGCGGGGGCGGTAGTGTTCCGGGCTGGACTACCTTCTCGTCGGCGACCAGCGGCAGGATGTCGCCGTTCGCATCCCTCACCGTGACACCGCGCAGCGCGCGGCTCAGCACCATCGGGACGAAGCTCTCCTGCCACAGGCTCAGCGGACCGTCTGCGTTCGGACCGAGCCCGATGTCCATGCCGAGCGCAAACCAGCGATCCGGCGAGATCAGCCGAACGGCATCGAAGCGATAGGTGTGGGCCCCGGGCCGGCGAGCAAGCTGACGCTCGAGGGCACCGCCCAGCACTCGATTCAAAGCGTCGCGCACCTTGGTCGAGCAGTTGTTCAGGAAGTAGTCGTATCGGTACCCTGCGTTCTGCGGCTGCGCATTCCAGGCGAGGAACCCCGCCAGCTGCCGGGCTTGCGCTCGCGTCAGGGTCAGCATCTGCACGGTCACCGAGCGGCCCGCGGCCACGTACGGCGCGAGCTCCTCATCGAGAGGTTCTGCGTCGAGACTGTAATGCATGTGCCCGAGCGCGAAGTTCAGCAGGAAGTGCTTCTCCTGGAAATCGAATACACCGTAGTTGTATGCGATTCGTGCGCCGGCGGATGGATCATCGACGATGATGGCGTTGTGACCGAATCGCTCCCAGTAGAGCCGGCCCGGGCCGAAGGTCACGAGCGCGATTTGCGGCCCGGGTCGGTCCAGGATCGCTTTGCCCGTGAGGGAGGATCTCTCAGCCCCGCCGCCGCAGAGCGCGACCGTCGCGGCGACGCCGAGAAACCACGAGGCACTGCGCATTGAGTTCAAGAGCGGTACGGTCGCAGGTGCTGGTGTCCGTGAAGCCTCCAGCGCGTGTGGGCTACGACTGCTTCGCGAGCAAATCCTGCACTTCCGGATGCTTGTGCATGAAGTCGGCGACGAATGGGCAGCGGGGAATGACGCTCTCGCGCTCCACACGCACGAGATCGAGCGCCCCGCGAACCAGTCGCGACCCGATGCCGCGACCCTGCAGGGCAGGGGGAACCTCGGCGTGCTGCATCGTCACGACGCCGCCGCTGCGGTGATAGTCGATGAAGGCCACGCTGCCGTCCACATCGAGCTCGTAGCGCTGGCGCGCCCGATTGTCCCTGACCGCCTCGGTCATCAGAATCCCGCGACCGCGGGAATGATCTCGCGGCCGAAGGTCTCGAGCGGCGCGATCTCGTGCACGTTCGGCATGTTGAAGATCGCATGCTGAACGCCGATGTCGGCGAGCGCCTTGCACTGCGCGATCACGTCCTTCGATTTGAGCTTGCCGGGACGCAGGTCCGCCGGGCCGAGCGTCGTCTTCTCGATCGTGTCGTAATCCCGATGGAGAGCGTCGCAGTGCTCACGCAGGATCGCGAGCTTCGGGCGCACGGCCTCCGCCGACCCGAAGAGATTGCAGGCATCCGCATACTGCGCGACCAGTCGCAGCGTCTTCTTCTCCCCTCCTCCTGCGACCAGGATCGGCGGATGTGGACGCGAGAGGGGTTGCGGGCTGCAGAGGGCGCCGGCGAGTTGATTGTGCTTGCCCTGAAAGGCCGACACCTTGCCCGACCACATCTGCTGGGCGATCTGCAGCGCCTCCTCGAGCATCTCGAAGCGCACGGCGAGCGGCGGAAACGGCGTCCCGAGCCCCTGCGCCTCCTCAGCGTTCCAAGCGGCGCCGATCGAGAAATACGCACGCCCGCCGGAGAGCACATCGAGCGTCGTGACGGTCTTCACGAGGATCCCCGGGTAGCGATAGATCACGCCGGTCGCCATCGTGCCGAGCTTCACGCGCTGGGTGAGCCCGGCGAGAAACCCGAGTGTCGTGTAGCCCTCGAGCATCTCGTTCTCGGGTGGCCCCACGACGCGGATCTGGAAGAAATGATCCATCACCCAGAGGCTGTAGAACCCGGCCTCGTCGACCACGCGCGCGATCTGGGCAAGTGTCGGTGCGATGCGCGAAGCGCCACCCGGGTAGGTGAAGTTGGGGACCTGAAGGCCGACTCTCATGCAGCTCGCTCCTCACCGGCTCGCGAGCTCACCCGCCTCACGCTCCGGCCTCGGTCGCAGGCTTGCTGCGCTCGGCGTCGAGCTCGGCCGCCGCGCGATGGATGGCACGACGCACGCGGTTGTACGTGCCGCAGCGACAGATGTTGGTGATGGCCGAGTCGATATCGGCATCGCTCGGGCGCGGGGTCCGTTTGAGCAGCGCCGCCGCCGCCAGCACCATGCCCGACTGGCAATAGCCGCACTGTGGAACGCTCTCGGCGATCCAGGCGCGCTGCACCGGATGCTCCTCGTGCTTGGAGAGCCCCTCGATCGTCGTGATGGCGCGGCCCGCGACCGTGCCGAGCGGCACGATGCACGAGCGCACGAGCTCCCCGTCGAGCAGCACCGAGCACGCCCCGCAGAGCCCCTCGCCACAGCCGAACTTCGTGCCGGTGAGCCCGACCTCATCGCGCAGGACCCACAGCAGCGGGGTGTCCGCCTCGGCATCGATCGTGTACTGCGTTCCATTGACCGTGAGCGTGAACATGATCAGGTCCTCACCCAGCCCAAGCTGAACCCGTGCTTCGAGAGCGGCAGCGACCGCACCCGCGTGCCGGTTGCGGCAAAGATTGCATTGGCCAGCGCGGGAGCGATCGGGGCGGTGCCAGGCTCCCCCACACCGCCCGGAGGCGCCGTGCTTGGAACGATATAGGACTCCACACGCGGCATCTCCGCGAGAGCCAGCATCGGATAATTGTTGAAGTTCTGCTGGCGCACGGCGCCATGCTCGAAGGTGATCTCCCCGCGCGCCGCGGCGGTGAGCCCAAAGACCATTCCGCCCTCGAGCTGTGCCTGGATGTTGTCTGGATGTACCGCCACACCGCAGTCGATCGCAGTCACCACTCGATGCAGCGTGACGATCTTGTCCTTGACGGAGACCTCGGCGACCGTGCCGATGAAGCTTCCAAAGGCCTCCAGTGCCGAGATACCGAAGAAGTGCCCGGCCGGCGGGCGGTCCCAGCCAGCCTTCTCGGCGATGAGATCGAGCACTGCGAGCTGCCGGCGTCCGGCCTCGTGCTGCAGCATCGCGCGGCGGAAGCGATACGGATCCTGCCGTGCATGGTATGCGAGCTCGTCGATGAATCCCTCGAGCATGAAAGGATTGTGCGAGTCTTCCACCGAGCGCCAGAAGCCGAAGCGAATGCCGATATCCTTGTTGATGCCCGTCACGCGGAAGTTGGGAATCGCATAGTTGGCATCGGAAACGCCGCCGGTGTAGAACACCGCGCCGGCTGAGTGTCCGCCGAACTCCGGCGCGGAAGCCGTGGCGACGCTGCAATCGAGCGCCAGGAGCTTGCCGGCGGAGGACAGGCCGCCGCGGAACCGGATGGCCGCGGCCGGTCGATACCAGTCGTGCTGGATGTCCTCCTCGCGGCTCCAGACCAACTTGACCGGTTGACCCACGGCCTTCGAAGCCGCAACCGCCTGCGCGACGAAGTCGGCCTGACCGCGACGGCCGAAGCCGCCGCCGAGGTACTGGGTATGGACCTTCACCCGATCGGCCGGGATGTTGAGGACCCCCGCCGCGGCGGCCTGCGCAGCCTGGGGCATCTGCGTGCCACACCACACCTCGCAGCCCTGCGCTGTGACGGATGCCGTGCAGTTCATCGGCTCCATGCAGGCGTGCGCAAGGTAAGGTGCCTCATAGGTGGCCTCGAGCCTGCTTGCCGCCCCCGCAAGCGCGCGCGGCGCGTTGCCGTCGTGACGCACGGCCTCGCCCGGCTCGCTCAGACCGGTGTGCAGCAGGCGGGACACCTCGGCACTGTCGAGATTGGCCAGGCGCCCAAGGTCGTATTCGACTTTGACTGCATCGAGCGCTTTGCGCGCCTGCCAGTACGAGCGCGCGACGACGATCACGGCATCGGGCAGAGGCACCGTCGCCCGGTAGCCGGGCAGCGCCTTTGCGGCAGTGTCATCGAGCGAGCGAATGCGTCCCCCGAAGGTCGGACATGCCTTGACCGCGGCGTACAGCAGGCCGGGCAACTGCACATCGATGCCGAAGCGTGCACTGCCGTTCACCTTGGCCGGGATGTCCACACGCTGCGGAGACGTGCCGATCACCGTGAACTCGGCGGCCGGCTTGAGGATCGGGTGTTGAGGGACGGGCAGCTGCGCGGCTCGGACCGCCACACTGCCGAAGGAGCGAGTGCGCCCGGTCGGCCGGTGAACGATCGTGCTGCGGCTTGCGGAGCACTCCTCGGCCGGCACGTTCCAGTGGCTGGCGGCGGCCTGGATCAGCATGTCGCGCGCGGCGGCGCCCACGCGGCGCAGCTCCATGTACCAGCCGCGCACCGAGAAGCTCCCGACCGTCGCCTGCTGCCCCATCAGAGGGTTGTCGTACACCGCGGCCGCCGGCGCATCGAGCACTCGCAACCGATCCCAGCTTCCCCCGAGCTCCTCCAGGATGATCATCGGCATGGCGGTGTGGCCGCCCTGCCCCATCTCGACGGCGGGAGCGACGATGGTGATCGAATCGTCCGCGCCGATCTGGACGAAGGCCGAAGGAGGCTTCGGCGGCGGCATCGGTCGGCCGCCCGCGCCGCCGCGCTCCTGCGCGTGCAGCTCGAGCGTCAGCGCGAGGCCGCCGCCGGCGGCGGCAGCCACGCGGATGAACTCTCGACGGGTGACGGTGGGTGACTCTCGGACCGCAGCATCGGGCACGGTGGCAACCCTCTCGCCTGGATTCGACTGATTCTAGCTCGCCAGACTCGTCGGCGCTCAACACCGCGTTATGATCGCCCGCAAGCCGCTCAGAAGGAGGTCGCGTGGAGAGGATCACGATCAGGACCAGGGACGGGTCGTGCCCGAGCTATGTGTATCGACCGGCCGGGGCAGCCCCATGGCCAGCCGTGCTCGTGTTCATGGATGGACTTGCAATCCGGCCGGCGATGCTCGAGCTTGGCGAGCGGCTTGCGACCTACGGCTATTTCGTGCTGCTTCCGGACCTCTTCTACCGCTCCGGCCCGTACGAGCCGATGGACCCCCACACGGTGTTCAGCGATCCGGAAAAGCGCAAGGTGCTGATGGAGAAGTTCTTCGCGCCGGCCACGCCCGCCAACATCATGTCCGACACGCGTGCGTTTCTCGAGTATCTCGCGGCGCAGCCGGATGTGAGACCGGGTGGCATCGGCACGACCGGATACTGCATGGGAGGCCTCATGTCGCTCACGGCGGCCGGGACGTATCCGGATCGCATCGTCGCGGCAGCCTCATACCATGGCGGCCGGCTTGCCACGGATGCCCCCGACAGCCCACACCTGCTTGCGCCGAAGATGAAGGCGCGCGTCTATGTGGCCGGGGCGATCGAGGATCAGTCGTTCCCGGATGACATGAAGGAGCGGCTCGAAGAGGCGCTCACCAAGCCCCGCGTCGATCACACGATCGAGACGTACCCCGCCAGGCACGGGTGGGTATTCCGCGATACGCCGGTCTACGATGCAGCCGCGGCGGAGCGCCACTGGCAATCGCTCGCTGCCCTCTTGCGCTCGAAGCTTGCTCCGCAGCGCGCTGGCTAGGGTGTCGCGAAGGCGAGCAGCACATTGCCCGGGGTCTGCGAGACCACTCCGTAGCCGGAGCCCACGAAGAGCATTCCCGCGGCCACCGTCGGCCCGGGTGCACTGATCGATCCGCCGTGCGCTGGCACGGCATTGACGGTGTCGAAGCGCTGCGCGGTATCGAACGACCAGAGCGGATGGCCGTCCCGGGTCGACAGGGCCCACAGCCGCCCATCGGATCCACCGACGAACACCACGCCCGGGATCACCGTGGCCGCCGCGGAATAGGTGACGCGCTCGTCGGCCGAGGCAAGGCGCCGGTACCACAGGCGCGCGCCGGTCGCGGCCCGCAGGGCAACGACACCGCCCGCATTCAAACCGAAGTACGCGTTGCGCCCATCGAGCGCGCCGCCCCAGAGCGGTCCGAGATTCTCGCCGGGCTGCAACGCCCGACCACGATCGCGCTGATCCTGGGCGTCGTGCACCACGTTCACCCGCCAAACCGGCCGACCCTCCTGGTCGGCATCCAGTGCAAGGATCTCTCCCGGCTTGGTCCCGAAGATGATCAGCGCGCGCCCGTCCTGGAGCCTCTCGAGCATGGGCGACATCGGGATGTCCCAGTCGGGGCCGACCACCTTCGGGCAGTTCTCCGTGAAGCCGCTGCCGGCGCAGCCGACGATGAAAGAATCGCCGTGATAGATCTGCCGCGACCAGAGCATCCGTCCGCTCGCCAGGTCGAGCGCGACGATCGCATCGGAGGTGGGCGGGGCGGGATAGGTCGACGCGTCACCCGTTCCGAAATAGATTGAATGGCGCCGCGCATCGATGGTCGGTGTGTTCCAGACGGGAACCCCGGCGGGGGCCCAGAGCTGAATGCCGCGGGAGTTCTTGCGGATGGGATGCGGGCGCTCGGCAATCGTGTAGGTCTTCCAGATGAGCCTCCCCGAGGAGGCATCGAGGGCACTCACGCTGCCCACGGCCGTGCAGCAGGGGTAGTCCAGGATCCGGGCCGAGAAACCCTCCCACGCAGAGATCGGCACGTAGAGTCGGCCGTGGTACAGCGCCGGGGCGGCAGTCACTCGCGTTGCGAAGTTGTCCTCCACGTGCCTCACCCAGATCTCCCGTCCGGTATGCGCATCGATCGCGTAGGTATTGGCTTTCAGATCGCCGAAGAACACTGCGTAAGGCCCCGCGCCGCGCGCCTTGACCGGCCCCACGGTCATCGCGTTGCGCACGCCGGCGCGAGCCCGGTACGACCAGTAGACACATCCCGAGGAGGCATCGAGCGAGTAGACGTATCCGGTATCGGTGCCGACGAACACGCGACCCGCGACAACCGTCGGCTGCCCGTAGGCCGAGGTGCCCCCCGGATAGCCGAACGCCCATTTGAGCTTCAACTTCGGTACCGAGGTTGCCGTCAGTCCCGCGGCCGAGGTGCTTTGAAAGCGATGATTCTCCCGGCCGTTCCCCCATCCGTTCCAGGCTGCGCCCGTGAGATCGCTCAGCGGCGGATTGCTCGTGCACGGGTTGGACATCGTGCTCGCATCGCCCGAGCGCGCCGAGCCCAGGAGCTGCCCCGCGAGCGACTCGGCCACACGACGCCGGTCGAGCTCGCTCAGCGTGTCTCCGACCGACTTCATGATTCCGGTCGTGAGCGCCGTGTAGATCCGCTCGGGTGTCATCGCGCGCAGCGCGACCGGTGTGGGCGCACGCGGGAACGCGGGGTTCCCGTGGCACGAGACGCAGTGTTGCTGAAAGACCGCGAACCCGAGCTCCGTTCCGCGGCGCTCCGGCACGGCGCGTGCGTCCGTGCCGGATGCGACGCCCGGCGCTGCCTGCGGACGGTGATAGGCCACCTCGCCGCCGTCGGTGATGACGTGGGCCACGCCCGTGGAGCTCAGAAGAAATGCAGCGAATGCGGGGCGCAACATGATCATCAGTACCCGATCACCTCTCCGTCCTTGCGCATCTCCGAGGCGCCCCAGTAGACATGATCCTTTGCGTCCCACTCGATCGCCTGATAGCCGCCGAATCCGCCGGTCCCCGGAACGACCCGGTAGCCGCGCCGCGCGAGCTCGCGCTTGACCGCCGGTGAGAAGCCCGACTCCATCTCGACCGTGCCGGGTCCGCCTGTCCTCTGGCCGGTGACCTCCGAGCCGCCGGTGTGGTGCCAGCGTGCGGCATCACCCGCCTCTTGCACGTTCAGTCCGAAGTCGATCATATCGGTCAGGATTTGAACGTGGCCCTGCGGCTGCATGTCCCCTCCCATCACGCCGAACGACAGATAGGGCTGTCCATCCTTCATCACGAAGGCGGGGATGATCGTATGGAAGGGACGCTTCCCGGGCGCGTACACATTTGCGGCATGTGGGTCGAGCGAGAAGAGTTGCCCGCGATCCTGGAACATGAAGCCCAGATGATCCGGAACCAGCCCCGAGCCCATCCCGCGATAGTTCGACTGAATCAAGGAGACCATCATGCCGCTCTGGTCCGCGGTGGTGAGATAGATCGTATCGCCGCCGCGAGGCGGATTGCCCGGACCCACCTCGGGCTGCGCGCGCTGCGGGTCGATGAGCTTGCGACGCTCGTTCGCGTACGCATCGGAGATCAAGCCCTGCATCGGAACCTCGGCAAACGCAGGGTCGGCGTACCACTTCGCGAGGTCCTCGTAGGCCAGGCGCTTGGCCTCGAGCATCACCGTGATGGCATCGGCCGACCCGGCGCCCATCGATCTGAGATCGAACCCCTTGAGCAGCTGCAACATCTCGAGCGCCGCCCCGCCCTGGCCGTTCGGCGGCAGCTCGTACACGTCGTAGCCGCGGTAGTTGACACTCAACGGCGTGACCCACTCCCCGTGGTGAGCTGCGAAATCCTCGTATCGCAGGTCGCCGCCGATGCGCCGGAAGTATGCGTCGATCGTGTGCGCGATCTCGCCCTTGTAGAACGCGTCCCGTCCTGCCTGAGCGATCCGCTCGAGCGTGCGGGCGAGGTCCGGATTGCGAAAGATCTCACCCTGCGCCGGAGAATGCCCGTCGATGAGGTAGGTCGCGCGCGCGTTCTGGAGCTGGCCCGCGAGCAGCTTGCTGCGCTCGAATGCGGCCATGTTGCGCTTCCAGTACTGTGCGATGAGCTCCGTGACGGGAAAGCCATTGCGGGCGTACGCGATGGCGGGCGCGAGATCCTGTGCCATCGAGAGCTTGCCGAATCGGCCATGCAAGGCGAACCAGCCATCCACGGCGCCCGGTACGGTGATCGGCAGTGTGCCGTACGGCGGGATGAGTGCCTGGTCGGGCTCTCCGGCTGCCTTCCAGGCTGCGGCCACCTCGGCCCTCATCCGCGCGAGATCCCGGCCGCGCGCGGCGCGGCCCGAGCCGTTGTAGCCGTAGAGCCGCTTCGTGGCAGGGTCCCAGACGATCGCAAACAGGTCACCGCCGATACCGTTGAGCACCGGCTGCATCAGCCCGATCGCGGCGTTTGCCGCGATCGCGGCATCCACCGCGCTGCCGCCCTGCTTCAGGATGTCGATGGCGATCTGGGAGGCGAGCGGCTGCTCGGTGGCGGCCATGCCGTGCTGCGCGATGACGGGAGAGCGCGTGGCCCAGGGGATGCCCGAGTAGCGGTCGCCGCGGCCGAGCTGCGCGTGCGCAGCAAGCGGTGCGGCGGCGAGGACCAGCCCGAATAGCACGCCGCATCCGGCGCCCGCGCATCCGGCGCCATGACCGAGGATGTTCGACATTCGACCTCCTGGACGGTGATACCCCGCGGGGACTCGACTAGAGTAGCCCAAACGCACGCCGGGGCGGCCAGCCCTGGATTGACCTGGGTGCCTGCGCGCGGGACCATGGTGGGCGTCGCTCGCCACCCAGCAGATCGTATGGATCCTCAACTCCTCACACCGATCCTGTTCGCGGCGCTCCTCGCCTGGGGAATATTTCGGCGGCTCCGCCGCACCTTCGGTCGGCAGCGGCTCGATCCGGGGCGGATGTGGTTCCGGATGGGCATCCTGATCCTCGTCAGCGTGCTGTATCTGGGCACCGCCATGCGCGACCCGAGATTGCTCGCGGCCTTCGGCGCCGGTGCCGTCTGTGGGATTGCGCTCGGCGTGGTCGGGCTCCGGCACACGCAGTTCGAGAACACTCCACAGGGACGCTTCTACACGCCACACACCTATATCGGACTGGCGGTGACCGTCCTGTTCCTCGGACGCGTGATCTATCGACTCTTCTACATGTACTACCAGACGCACGGGGTGAGCGGCCCAAACCCCGACATGGCGCTTGCCTATCAACGAAATCCGCTGAGCCTCGGCATCTTCGGGACGGTCATTGCGTACTACCTGTCCTTCTACGGTGGCATCCTGACCAAGACGCGAGCCTCGGCACCCGCAGCTGAGATGCGACCGACCGACTAGCCAGAGGCTGCGCGCGCAGCGACGGGGGGATCAAACCATGGGGCGAGGATCGAAAGTACTCCTCGGGATTCTCGTCGTGCTGGTGCTGAGCGTGGCAGTGCTCGCTGTGGCTTTGAGCCACAACTCGCCCTGCGCCGCGGCCCCACCGCTGCCCGCCGGCACGCAGTCGATGAGGGCCGCCGTGCATCGCTGCTACGGCTCGCCCGATGTGGTGAGGATCGAGCAAGTGCCCAGGCCCGTCCCCACCGACCACCAGATGCTGGTGAAGGTGCGCGCGGCGTCCATCAATCCTCTCGACTGGCACTACCTGTCCGGTCAGCCTTACTTCATGCGTCTGAGCAGCGGTTGGGGTACGCCGCAGGACACCTGGACCGGCGTGGACTTCGCCGGGACGGTCGAGGCCGTGGGGAAGGGCGTCACGCGATTCAAGCCGGGCGATGAGGTGTTCGGTGGGCGCGACGGCTCGGCAGCGCAGTATCTCGTCGTTCGTGAGCAGGGCGCGGTGGCATTGAAGCCGCCCAACGTCACCTTCGAGCAGGCTGCGGCCGTGCCCGTCGCCGCCATCACGGCGCTGCAAGCGCTGCGCGATCACGGGAAGATTCGCTCGGGACAGAGCGTCCTGGTCAACGGCGCGGGCGGGGGCGTGGGCACCTTCGCCGTGGAGATCGCGAAGTCCTTCGGCGCAGATGTGACCGCCGTGACCAACTCTGCAAACCTCGCACTCGTACGCTCGATCGGCGCGGATCACGTGATCGACTACACGCGGGAGGATTTCACCCGCGGGTCCAAGCGGTACGACCTGATCCTCGATTGCTCGGGGAATCACTCCTTGTCGAGCTATCGCCGCGTGCTCTCGCCCGCAGGCAGCTACGTCCTGGTTGGCGAGGCGCACATGGGCTTGTGGATCGAGCCGCTCGTCAGCGCCGCGAGGACGCTCCTCGTATCGAAGCTGGCCGGCCAGAACCTGACGCCGATGCTCGCCGAGCTGAACCAGGCGGATATGACCCAGCTGGCGGAGCTTCTGCAGCGGGGCAGCCTCACGCCTGTGATCGACCGACGCTACCCGCTCGATCGGATGCCGGATGCGCTGCGCTACCTCGAGACCGGACACGCTCGAGGCAAGATCGTGATCACGATCGAGTGAGGGCCAGCGGTCGGGCGCTCGATGCAAACGGTTGCGCAGGCGATGCACGAGGCGGGCGTGCTGTATGCACGTGGCCGCCGGGCCGAGGCGGAGCAACGGTGCCGCGCGATCCTGCAATCGCGGGCCGATCATTTCGAGGCGTTGAGTCTCCTCGGTGTGATCGCGGCTCAAACTGAGCGCAAGCAGGAGGCCGCGGAGCTGTTGCGCCGTGCCGCCGCCTTGAGGCCGCGCGACGTGACGGCCGCGAGCAATTACAGCAAGGTGCTGACGGAGCTGCAGCGCTTCGATGAGGCGCTGCAAAGCTACGGCCGGCTGCTCGAGCTGAAGCCCGACTATGCCGAGGGCCACAACAGCCGCGGCGTCGTCCTGCAGCGGCTCGGACGCACGGCCGAAGCGCTTGCGAGCTACGAGCGAGCTCTGCAGCACAAGCCCGACTATCCTCAGGCCCACTACAACCGCGGCGTCGCGCTGCGCGCACTCAATCGCCCCCACGAGGCGCTCGGGAGTTACGAGCGAGCGCTCGCGCTGCGACCCCAGGATGCCGACGCCCAGAACAATCGCGGCGTCATCCTGCAGGAGCTCGGCCGAACCGAGGAGGCCCTCGCAAGCTACGAGCGAGCGCTCGCGATCAAGCCGCACGACCTGGAGACCCACCTGAACCGAGGCCATGCGCTGCAGTCGCTCGATCGCCTGGATGATGCGCTGGAGAGCTACCAGCGCGCCGCTGCGATCCAGCCCGGGTGCGCCGAGGCGCACGCGTGCCGGGGCGACGTGCTGCGCAAGCTCGGGCGCTTGCAGGACGCACTGCGAGCCTACGATCGTGCGCTCGAGCTACGGCCGGACTACGCCGAGGCCCACAACAACCGCGGTATCGTGCTGCAAGGGCTGCAACGCGCGGAGGATGCGTTGCAGAGCTACCGCAGAGCCATTGCTGTCGCCGCCGGCAATGCCGGGTATCACCACAACCTCGGCAACGCGCTGGTGAGGCTGCGGCGTCGCGAGGAGGCGGTTGACAGTTATGCGCGGGCGCTGGCGCTCGAGCCGCACAGACCCTGGTTGCGCGGTGACTGGCTGCATGCGCGCATGCAGTTGTGCGACTGGCGCGGCATCGAGGCGCACAGGAGGGTGCTGCTCGATGAGGTCACCGAATCGAAAAGATCGATCCAACCGTTTCACGCGCTCGCCTTGACGGACTCGCCGGTTCTGCAACGGCATCTGGCAAGCCTCTGGTTGAGCGACCGATATCCCGGGCAGTCGGCTCTCCCTGCCATCGATGCTCGGCCACGGGGCGACAAGATCCGCCTGGGATATTACTCGTCCGATTTGCGCAGTCACCCGGTGACCTATCTCGCCATTGCATTGTTCGAGCAGCACGACCGGGCGCGCTTCGAGGTGACGGCCTTCTCGCTCGGTGCGCGCCAGCACGACGAGCTCGGCCATCGCTTGACCGCGGCGTTCGATCGATTCCTCGAGGTCGGCGAGAAATCCGACCGGGAGATTGCGCAGCTGTCACGCCAATTGCGGATCGATATCGCGGTGGACCTCAACGGCTTCACCGAGCATGCCAGGAGCGGGATCTTCCGCCAGCGCGCCGCTCCCATCCAGGTGAACTATCTCGGCTATCCCGGCACCCTTTCCGCGCCATTCATCGACTACATCGTGGCCGATCCGATCCTCATCCCGGCCCAAAGTCGCACGCATTACGCCGAGAAGGTCGCCTGCCTGCCTCACAGCTACCAGCCGAACGATCGCAAGCGCGCGATCTCCGAGACAATCCCTGCGCGGGAGGAGCTTGGGCTGCCCGCACGCGGGGTCGTGTTTTGCTGTTTCAACGGCGCCTACAAGATCACGCCCGAAACATTCGACTCCTGGATGCGCATCCTGCGGGATGTGGCAGGAAGCGTGCTCTGGCTGCTGCCGGACACCGCCGCGATGGCTGCGAACCTGCGCATGGAAGCCGAAGCGCGCGGCATCGAGGGTGCACGGCTCGTGTTTGGATCACGGATGGCGCTTTCATCCGAGCACCTGGCACGCCACCGGGCCGCGGACCTTTTCCTGGACACCCATCCCTATGGTGCGCACACGACCGCAAGCGATGCGCTGTGGGCGGGGCTTCCCGTGTTGACCCGCCGCGGGGACTCGTTTGCGGCGCGCGTGGCGGCGAGCCTGCTCTCGGCGGTTGGCTTGCCGGAGCTGATCACGACCACACCGCAAGAATACGAGGCGCTCGCCATCGAGCTCGCGAACGATCGCGACCGCCTGGCGCAGCTCACCGAGCGTTTGCGCCGGGCGCGCGAGTCGGCACCCCTGTTCGACAGCGAGCTTTACGCGCGGCACCTGGAGGAGGCGTACACGCAGATGTACGAGCGCTACCTGCGAGGCGAGAGTCCCGATCATCTCTCGGTGGGTTGAGCGGCCGCCGCGTACCTGCAGCTCGAGCGCACCGGAGGGTCGGGCGATAGCCGCCCCCACTGTCAACTCGCCCGTAACCGCAGGGCGAAGGTGGGCCTGCAGAACCGGAGGCCTCTTTCCCGTTACTATGGGGCCTCGGGCCCGCGCCCATCTCGGGACGCGCTTGAAGGATCGGAGGGGGAAATGCATCGAAGCGCCGTGACGTGCGCATTCGCTCTGGTAACGCTCGGCTGGGTCGGCGCGTCCGCGTGGGCACAGCAAGTGGCCGACCCCGGCTTCAAGAGTGTGGGACGGGGCTGGCCGCTCCAGGCGGACGCGCGCAAGTCCCCTTACGTGGGCCCAACGATCGTGCGTCCCTTCGGACCGCCCGGTGCCCCGGGGCCGCACGGCGCCCCTGGATCCTTCATCGGCTCGGCGCGCGAGGGCCAGACACCCCCGGGCGTCACCCCGCTGCCGGTCGATGTCTTCACCACCACGGACTTCTACAAGGACAAGAAATACTGGAGCGATCCGCGCTACTTCCGGTGCAACAGCTCCGATGCTCTCGAGAACCAGTGGGGAGCGATCGGCACGCGGCTCATCGGCAAGAACGGCCCCGCGACTGCGGCCTGGGGCCGCTGCGATCGCGACTACCCGCGCGCAGCCATCGTGAGCCCGTATCCCTTCAAGACCGCGCAAGAGCACTACGAGGCGCTGCTCGCGGAGACGCGCCGTCGCGGAGGCCCCACGCTGCACACGTACGCCACGGTCCCGGGTGAATGGTCCGGTCGCTACATGCACCCTGGGTTCACGCCCGGGGATGAGTACTGGTATCGCATGACGTACAACCAGGTGCCGACCATCCTGTCGCTCCTCACGCCGGAGTATCAGCAGCGCATGGTTCAGCAGGAGTACCACGAGGCTCACAATCAGCCGGAATGGCCCTCGCAGTACTGCTGGCCGGAAGGCTTCATGCGTCGCTGGGCCCCGCCGGCGACCTGGGAGTGGGACATCACGGTCACGCCCAAGCTGGTGCAGATCCTCGCGGGTGTCGCCCGCAACTTCATCACGAACATCGAGATCGGTCCTTCCTTCGATACGAGCGGTGGCATCCCGCACCTGGGCCCCGAAGTGCCGCGCTGGTACGGGGAGACGATCGGCTTCTGGGACCACGACACGCTCATCACGTGGACCTCGAACATCCAGGGCTGGTACGTCCACAGCGCGTTCGAGTTCTCGGACAAGATGCAAACCATCGAGATCTATTCCCCCAACCGCGACGCTCAGGGCAAGTTCGTCGGCCTGAACCACGAGGCGATCTTCTACGATCCCGAAGCGCTCGTGCAGCCGATCCGCATCATCCGCAACTACGTGAAGATCAGCGACTTCGACAAGGGCGACCCCTATCCCTTCATCGAATGCGTTCCAACCATCTTCCCGGTCAACGGCAAGCCGACGCCGGTCAGGCCGGGCGAGGTGATTCAATACAAGATACCCGACATGTACGGGCGGCCGTGGGCGCAGCTCTGGGAAGAGAATTTCGAGAAGGGGATGCAGCGGCCCAAGGGCCCGGATATCTTCTCGTTCCCCTGAGCCTTGCGCACGCACGCGGACTTACGTTCTGGAGAGCACGTCATGTCGAGAATGAAGCCTGGAGCCATCGGTGCGGTCGTGACAGCGCTGCTGGGCGCCGCCGCCGTCAGCGTCGCGCCCGCCTGGGCACACCACTCGTTCGCCGCGTACAACATGGAGGTGACGAGGGTCTACACGGGCGTCGTGGTGCGTGTGAATCCGGATGCCAATCATCTGCAGATCTTCTTCGCCCCCATGAACGAGGACCGCAGGAACGTGCTGCGCGATGCGGCCGGCAACCCGGTCATCTGGGCGGTCGAGATGGCAGGCTCGGCGCAGATGGCGCGCGAGGGCGTCACGGTGAGCTCGTTCCCGCCGGGAACGGTGTTCAGCGTCGGGCTGCATCCGCTGCGCGACGGACAGCCGGCAGGGACTCGCGGGCCGAGCGGCGCCATCTACAGATGTCCAGCCAGGACCCCGCCGCCGGCGGGCAAGCATTGTGATGCCGTCCAGGGCTCCACCGTCATCGGGACAGGTGGTCTCCTGAAGCCGACCGGATGAGGCTCATGCACGCCTTCGCCGCGTGGTTGCAGGCCAGCTCCGCCAGCAACACGATCCAGTCCGTGAGCTGGGTGATCCCTCTGCTGCAGTCGATCCACATCCTCATGATCGGAGTGGTCTTCGTCTCGAGTCTCATGATCGCGCTACGTGTCCTCGGGCTCATGCGCGTGGACCAGCCGTTCGAGGCCGTGTGGCACCGATTCGCGCCCTGGATGTGGTCGGCGCTGATCGTCATGGCGGGGACTGGTCTCTTGCTCGTGCTCGGGGAGCCGATCCGGGAGTTCACCGCGCTGTCGTTCTGGATCAAGATGCTGCTGCTTGCGGCCGGCGTGACGAGCACGGCCCTCTACGGGCACGCGCTCAAGTCCGGCGTGCGCGTGCGCGGCTCTGCGGAGTTCTCGGCTGGAGCGAAGGCCATGTCGATCCTGCTCGTGGCTCTGTGGCTGTCCGTCGTCTTTCTCGGTCGCGCCATCGCCTACGACCGGGAAGTCTGGGGCGCGCTGTCCCTGCACGCTTGATCAGAAGGCGCTCACACCCAAGTGGACGTTCCGAGCATCATTCAGGCCGTGCAGGCATCCGCGCCTGCCGAGTGGATGCGCACGTCGGTCAAGGCGATGCCCATCGTGGAAGCGATTCACGTGCTGGCCGCGGCAACGGTGTTTGGAACGATCTTCATCGTCGATCTGCGCCTGCTCGGCTTGCCTGACACTCGCCGCCCCGTGACCGTGGTGTGCCGCGAGATGCTGCGCCTGACCTGGGGCGCGTTCTTCGTGGCGCTGTGCGCGGGATTGCTCATGTTCGCCGCGAACGCGCACACGTACTATGGCAACACGGCCTTCAGGCTCAAGATGCTCGCCCTGCTCGGCGCCGGAGTGAACATGCTCCTGTTTCACCGCCTGACGTTCCGCAACGTGGCTGCCTGGGACCAGAACGCTCCGGTGCCAATGGCGGCGCGCCTGGCCGGCGCCACCTCGATGATCCTGTGGGTGAGCGTGATCTTCCTGGCGCGCTGGATCGGCTTCACGAAGGGTTACGACTTCAGGATCCCGCCCAATACCCACATCAACTTTCAGTTCTGAGGATTGCGCGTCGGAGGATTGCGTTATCGGCGCCGGTCGATGGCGAACAGCACCTCGACGAGGGGGGCGCTCTGATCTCCCTTCAGCGACTTGCCGGTCATGCCTTGATAGATGCCGTTGCCACAGAGCTTGCGGCCCGGCTCGTTCGGCTTGACGATGGCGGCGCCACTTTCCTTCTGCTGCTGCGGATCCTGCTCCTGCTCCTGCTTCTGCCAGTACTCGGCAGGCTCGATCGCCTGGACCTCGGTCCCATCGCCGAGCGTGATGGACCAGCCCCAGGCGCCGGAGGGCAGCGATTGCCCCCGTTTGATGGTGCCGGTGATGAACACCTCGGAGTCCTTGGGCAGATCGGCCGGAAGCCCCTTGGAGAGGTAGATCATCTTCTTGTTGAAAGGACCGCTCGGGATATCCGGCGGGCGATTCCAGCGCATCGCAAGCTGCAGGTCGCGACAGGACTTGGCCCGGTCGAGATGATCGAACACCTTGTGCCCATCCGCGCCTGCCGCCTGTGACATGTAGCCGATGCGCTTGAGCTCCTGCGGAGTCGGGCGCTGGGAGGAGGTCTGCTGCTGGCTACCCAGCCCGAGGCTGCCGAGCTTGTCGCAGCCCACGAGCACTGCGCTCACGACCAGTAGAGCGCCCATCGAAGGCTTGATGTGGCGAATCATCGAAGGATAACGGCCCGGCCGCGCTTGGAGGTCCTGGGCTACCGGCAGAGCAAGATGAGCTTCGAAGTACTCACGACTCGTAGGATGTGGAGCGGGTGATGGGAATCGAACCCACGTCATCAGCTTGGGAAGCTGAGGTTCTACCATTGAACTACACCCGCAGGGCGGCCGATCTTACGAGACCGCCTGCGGGTTGCGCAAACTAGTTGACGCTGTAACCGCGCCCCTGCAAGCAGGCCACCATTGCACGGTGATAGTTGAACGAGCCCTGATCCGAGGCCTGCGACTGGCTCGGATCGAATCCGGTCTGGTCCTCCGCCCACTTGTGGCACTCGTAGCGGTCGGTCGCCTGCTGCTGCGCCGTTTGCCCATTTTGCGGATAGACGTACAGATCATCGGGCGAGCCCGGTGCGCCATTCGGCACCGGTGCCACACCCGCGGCTGCCGAGTTCGCAGGGGGAGCCGAATCGGCGGCCGCTGGGTCGTCGGCAGGCGGCGGCGCGGCCGAGTTGTCGGCCGTGGGGGGCACCGCATCCGCCGAGTCGTCCCCCGAGGGAGGCGGGTTCGTCACGACATAGCCGTTATCGCTCGGGTTCCAGGTGTAGTAGACGTTGTTCACGTAGTAGTACGGCACTCCGCCCCACCAGTAGGTGGCGAAGCCAACGGGCAGCGTTGCAAGGAACCAGGGGTAATTCCAGCCGTACCACGCGCGCGGCCAGTAATACCCATGCCACCAACCGCCACCCCAGTACGGGTGATAGCCGCCCCAACCGCCGTAGCGGCCCCCGCCGTAGTAGCGGCCGCCCCAGTTGCCGTAATAGCGCCCACCGGCATTGCCGTAGTAGCGGGCCCCGCCCCAGGCGGCGCGAGGCGCAACGCCGCGGGAGGCATAGGCGTGACCGGCGTACGCATAGCCTCGGGCGTAGCCGCCGTAGTGGTAGCCGCCGGCGCCGAAGTGGGTGCCACCGCCGAAATGGGCGCCTCCACCAAAGCGCGCACCACCCCCGAAGTGGCTCGCTCCCATATGAGCTCCGCCGCCACCGTGCCCGCCACCGCCGTGACCCGGCGCTGCCAAGCCAAGGGCCGGCGAAGCCGCCAGCGCCATCGCGGCGAGGATGCCGCCTAGCTTCGAAAGACTCGCTGATCTGATGCTCATGTTCCGCTTGCTCCGGCCGCCGGCCCCCCTGGGGTGCCAGCGGCATCAGGGCCTCTCAAATTAGACCTGAACAATTTCATGCCGTTCAGGTGCCCACGAGACCCAACGACGCCAGATTCGTGCCAAGCCGATGACCATAATGGCCCCGCTCGAGGCTTCTGGCCGTCCCTTCCCTACCTCTTTCAACGTATGGTCAGCGGCCCGGATGACAATCGTGTCCTCGAGCTGTGCTCAGGGCTTGGGGCGATCGGCGCCGCGTGAGGCTTTGCCGGTGAGGCGCGCCCAGATGCGCTCGAACTGGAACTCGGTCGCGCCACTGGCCAGCATCGAGGCCTTGGCCGTCTCGTCGTTGACCCGCTCGTTTGCGTGCAGCACGGCCAGTGCCCCCATCAAGCGGCCGAAGTGGAGCGAGCGTCCAAGGGGCGTGCGCGCACGCATCTCCTGGGCTGCGGACTGATCTTCCAGCGCCTCCGAGATGCGTTCCGAGAGTTCCCAGCTCGCGGCAATCCGCCGCGCGACCGGTGCCGCCTGCTCGTTGAGCAGCATGGCAATGACTGCGGCGTCCGGCTTGCTGCCGGGACGCGCGGCATATCGATCCAGCGCCACGCGAAACACGACGATCGAGCCGAGCCCCATCACCAGGCCGAGCAGCTGCGCGGCGAACGGATCGGCATCCTCCACGACCGCCGCATGAGCCTCCGCGGCAGCTGCGGCGCGGTACGTGTGCTCCCAGACGGCCTCCGGGTAGTGCGGAAACTGCTGCTTGGAAAGCTGGAAGACAGGCTGCACCAGCGCGGTTGCCACGAGCGAGCGGATGCCCTCCGTCCCGAGCAGCGCCACCGCGCGGTCGATACTCTCCACCGGCTTGTCGCTCACGCGATAGAAGGCGCCGTTCGCAAGCTTCAGCAGGCTGCCCGTGAGGGCAGGATCCCGGGCAATGATCTTCGCGAGATCCCGTCGCGACACGTCGTCGTCCCGCATCGCCTGCAGCAGCTGAGGAAGCAGCAGCGGCCGGCGCGGCGCATAGCGCGGCTCCGTGGCCACGGTCTCGAGCACCGCCCGCGCCTGGGAAGCCAACGCCTCGTAAGCGGCCGGCGCCGGTGCGGACAAGGGTGATGCCGCGAACGCGAGCTCGTGAAACCTGTTGAAGACCTCCGCGCCGCTCAGCGCTCCGGCGGGCAACCGTCCCGCCGATTGCGCCGCGACCGCCGGGGAGCCCGCAGATGCAGCCGCTGCGGTACGCGGCTGGCCCGGATGAATGGGCGGGCTGCGCGCCGGTGCGCGGCCGCGTTCCGTGCTCGCCTTGGGCGCAGCCGTGCGCGGCTGGGCAGAGCGCCCGCGAACGAGCAACCACACGGTCACCACGATCGCGGCTGTGATCAGCAGCCCGAGCCAGACAGCCGGCATCGCGTGTGAAATCCCCAGGTCCCCCGCCACGCACCCGATCCAGGTCGGGCGCGCTGCATTCTGCCACACGGGCGCCGCAACGCGCGGATCGCGCCGCAGCGCCCCACGCTCGAGGAGCGGTTGCCGGCACGGTTGATGCTCTCTCGGAGGCGAAGTCATGGCGAAACAGCAGTGGCTGAACCATTTGGTTGCGCAATTCCGAGGAGGAGATGAAGCATGAGTCCGAAACGGCACCTACGGGGCAACCTGGCGGCGGCGATGGTGTCCCTGGCGGTCGGGGCGAGTCTGGCGATGGCGCAGACGAGCCCGGCGCAGACGCCGCCGAGCCCCTCTGCAAGCTACCCCACTCAATCCAATTCCGCGGACGCCTCAGGTGGGTCGCAGCTGAGCAGATCCGATCGAACGTTCGTCCGCAAGGCCGCGGAAGGCAACGCCGCGGAGGTCGCGCTCGGGCGCTTGGCGGAGCAGACCAGCGAGGATCCCAAGGTGAAGGCCTTCGGCGAGCGCATCGTGAGGGACCACACGCAAGCCAACGAGCAGCTCGCGAGCGTCGCGCAGACTCTGAACATGACGCTGCCCACCTCGCCCAGCAAGGCCGACCAGAAGGAGATGGACAAGCTCTCCAAGCTCTCGGGCACCGCCTTCGACAAGGCCTTCGCGCACGACATGGTGAAGGACCATCGAATGGACATTCACGCGTTCGAGCACGAGGCGAAGGACGGCCGGGACTCGCAGGTGAAGCAGTTTGCGCAGACGACGCTGCCCACGCTTCGCGAGCACCTCGCGCTGGCCGAGCAGCTGCCCGGGCAGGAGCGCAGGACGGCGAGCGCCGGCACCACGAGCGCAACCGAGAGCCGCTGATCCTCGAGGTTCGGCGCTCCTCGCGCGATCATGCACCTGGGGGGCGGTCCCATCCGCCCCCCAGAGCCTTGTACAGCGAGACCAGATCCTGGGCGAGTGCCTGCGTGCTCCGCTCCACCTGATCGCGGGCACTGAGATCGGTCGCACTGGCCTGCAGCACGTTGATGAAGGTGACGAGGCCGGTGCGATACTGCGCCCGGGCGATGCCGAGCGACGAGGCGGCCGCTGCCTGCTCCTGCCGCAGCGCAAGCAGGCGCTGCTGGTCGGACGTATAGCGTGCGAGGGCATCCTCCACATCTTGCAGCGCCGCGAGCACCGACTGCCGGTACGCGAGATACGACTGCGTGCGAGCCTCACGCTGCGCGCGCACGGTGGCCCTGCGCTGGCCGCCGTCGAAGAGGGGCCAGTCGATCAGTCCGAGGCCGAGCGCGCTGAAGTGGTGGGCGCTCACCAGGCCGCTCACCGAGCTCCCTGCAAACGCCCCGAGTCCCAGCAGATCGAACTTTGGATAGAGCGCGGCCACCGCCACGCCCTCCTCTGCCGTGGCTGCCGCGAGCCTGCGCTCCGCGGCACGCACGTCGGGCCGCCTGCGCAGCAGGTCCGAGGGCAGGCCGGCCGGTAGCGAGGTGGGCACGGCCGGGACTGCGCCCACATGGGACAGCTCCTGCTCGAGCGCCTGCGGCTGCTGCGCCAGAAGCACCGCGAGGGCGTGCATCAACGCCTTCTCCTCGGCGGCGAGCGTCGGGAGCTCCGCGCGCGTGCTCGCAAGCTGCGCGAGCTGCTGATTCACGTCGAGCTCGGTCACCAGGCCGACGCGCGCGCGCGCGCGTGCGAGATTGAGCAGGCCCTCCTCGCTTGCGATCGAGTCACGCGCGATCTGGGCACGCGCCTGCGTCGCGCGCAGCTGGATGTAATCGTTCGCGACCTCGGCGGTGAGGGAGACCTCGGCGTCGCGCATCTGCCAGAGGCTTGCCTCGGTCGTGGCGCGAGCCGCTTGCACCGCCCGGCGTGTCTGGCCGAACAGATCGAGCTCCCAGCTCGCATCGAATCCGAGCGAGTACAGGGTCAAGCCCAGGGAGGAGTTGCCACCCGAGGAGCCCGAGAGACCCGCCAGGGGATTTGAGTTGGAGTGCAGGTGCATGGCGGTGGCCGAGCTGCCGATGTGCGGCACGAGCGCCGAGCCGGCCACGATCTCCTGCTCGCGCCCCTGTCGGATGCGCGAGGCGGCGCTCTGCAGGTCGAGGTTGGCTTGCAGCGCGCGCTCGACGAGCCGATCGAGCTCCGGATCGTGGAACTGCTGCCACCATTGCCCGAGATCGCCCTGCGAGGGGCTGGGAATGCTGAGCGGGGCCTCGCTCGAGGTGGTCGGCAGATTCGCGTAGGAGCGCGGAGTCGCCACCGTGGGCGTGCGGTACGTCGGACCCACGGTGCAACCGGCGCCGACGATCCCTGCGAACAGCAAGAGGAGCACGCCCGCCTTGAGGGCGGGGCGCTCGCAACCGTGTCTGTCGCGCCGGGCGGTCACCGGGTGCCTCATCCACGCCCTGCGCGCGGTGAGCGCTTGAGCAGGAAGATGCTCGGGAACACCGCGATGCCGACGATCATCAACACCCAGAAGCAATCCAGAAAACCGAGCATGCTCGCCTGCCGCTGCAGCATGGCGTAGAGCTGACCGCTCGCAAGGCTAGTCGCCTGTGCCGCCGACTGTCCGAGCCCGACGAGCGTCTGCTGGATCTGGTCGATGCCGTGCACATAGTTGGGATTGAGGGGGTTGAGGGTCTCCACGAAGCGTGATTGATAGAACTGCTCGCGCCGCTCGAGCAGCGTTTGCACCATGGAGATCCCGATGCTGCCGCCGAGATTGCGCATCACGTTCATCATCGCGGTGGCCTGTCCGGTCCGCGCGGCGGGCAAATCGACATAGGCGGCATCGGTGAGCGGGATGAACATGAAGGGAATCCCGATCACCTGCCACAGGCGCGCCCAGGCGGCCTGCGCAAAGGAGATCTGGGCGTTGAGGTGGTTCATGTGCCACAGGCCGAGGATGGTGGCGCTCAATCCGAAGGCGATCAGATAGCGCGGCTGAATGCGCCCGGAGAGAGCGCCGACCATCCCCATCGCGATGAGCGTGCCCACGCCCCCGGCGGTGAGCGCCAGACCTGCGTCCGTGGCGGTGTAGCCGAGCACCTCCTGCAGCAGCTGCGGCAGAAACTGGGTCGTCCCGAACATCACGACGCCCACCACCGCGATGACGAGCGTTGCCACGGCGAAGTTGCGGTGCTTGAACAGCCTCAGGTCGAGCAACGGCTCGCGTGCGCGAAGCTCGCGCACGATGAACGTGAGGAGGCACACGGCGGCAATGATCGCCGTCGTGCGGATGAGGTCGCTCCCGAACCAGTCGTCTCGCTCGCCGCGATCCATCGTGATCTCGAGAAATCCGAGGCCGAGTGCGATCAGCGCCGCACCCGGATAGTCGAGCCGGATCCCCCGCTTCAGGCGCTCCTGTCGCTCGCGCTTGAGGAGCGCAGGCTCGGTGACCAGTGCGTGCACGAGCAGGAGCGAGAGGATCCCGACGGGCACGTTGATCAGAAACACCCAGCGCCAGGTGTACTGGTCGGTGATGTAGCCGCCGAGCACCGGACCGATCGTCGGGGCCAGAATGACCGTCAACCCGAACACCGCCAGCGCCTTGCCGCGCTTCTCCGGCGGGAAGGAGTCCACGAGCATCGTCTGCGTCATGGGCTGCAGACCCCCTCCAGCCATCCCCTGCACCACGCGCGCGACCACCAGGGACCCAAGATTCGGCGCAAGACCGCAGAAGAGCGAGGCGAGCGAGAACAGGCCGACGCTCAGCATGTAGTAGGTCTTGCGACCCATCACATCGGCCAGCCAGCCGCTCAGGGGAATCACGATGGCGTTCGACACCAGGTAGCTCGTGAGCACCCACGTCGCCTCGTCGTAGCTGGCCGAGACGCTGCCCGCGATGTGCTGCAGCGACACGTTCGCAATGGCGATGTCCAGCACTTCCATGAACGCTGCGATCGAGATCACGGCGGCGATGACCCAGGGGTTGCGATCACCGGCTGCGGATCGCTCGGGAGTCCAGCCCCCGCCCCCGCCCTCGCCTTGCGTGCCGCCCTCGCTCATCCCCAGCGCACCCTCAGCGCACGCTCACTCGCGGCTCGACCGACATGCCCGGACCGAGCACGCACTCGCGCGGAATCCGATCGAGCAGAATCTTGACCGGCACCCGCTGCACGACCTTGACGAAGTTGCCGGTCGCGTTCTCCGGGGGCAGCAGCGCGAACGCCTGTCCGGCTCCGCGCTGGATGGAGTCGATGTGACCGCGAATGTCCGCCTGCGGACAGGCGTCCACATGCACCAGCACGGGCTGATTGGGGCGCAGATCCGCGAGAGCGGTCTCCTTGAAGTTCGCAGTGACCCAGACATCGAGCGGCACGATGGCCATCAGCTGCGAGCCTGGCGAGACGTAGTCGCCCACCGCGACCGAGCGTTGCGCGACGTGACCCGCAACCGGCGCGTAGACGCTCGTGTAGTCGTAGTCGAGCTGCGTGGAGCGCGCGCCTGCCGTGCTGCTCTCGAGGGCCGCGCGACTGCTGGCGATCTGCGCACGCGCGGTCTCGATCTGCGCGGCCGCGGTATGCGTCTGCTGGCGCGCGGCATCCTCCTGCGCGCGGGCGCTGCGCGCAGCCGCCGTCGCATCGTCGAGCTGCTGCTGCGAGACCGCCTGCGGGGTGGTCGCCTGCAAGGTGCGATAGCGCCTGAGGTCACTCTGGGCCTTGACGGTTTGGGCGTGCGCGGAGCGCAGGTTCGCGAGCGATTGGCGGTACTGCGCCTCGCTCGCACGCGCCTGGGCCTCAGCCTGGTTGACGGCCGTGCGCGCCTGCGCCTCCTGTGCGAGCTGCTGCTGCAGCCGGGCACGCGCGGGCGCCACATCGATCCGGACCAGGATCTGACCGGCCCTGACGGGTTGATTGTCGTTGACCAGAACGGCCACGACCTGTCCGGCCACTCGCGGTGCCACGTGCACGATGTGTGCATCGATGAAGGCATCGTCCGTCGTCTCGAACCGCCGCTCGTGCAGCCACCACAGGACGCCGCCCACGATCAATACTGCGAGCGCCACGGCGCCGCCGATGCGCACCCCCCGGCGGTCGATCAGCCGCGGCTGGCGCCCACGTTCGGCGGAGCTGTCCTCCCGTGGGGACTCGCGAGCGTCCCCGGGTCGCTCGGAGCGTGCACCTTCGCGGGCATCCTCGCGCGCCGATCCAGGGCTCGGCCTGGGCTCTGGGTGTGTCTCGCTGCGCGCCTGCTCGGGTGCATCGCTCGGGGTGTCGTTCACTCGCACGGGGCCGGTGTGGGGAGAACTCCAGCAGAACTCGCGGGCCAGCGTGACGGTTCCGGGGGCAGCCTTGGCCGTTCGGCAGCCCGGCAAGCTCGGACTCATCCGAACGCCGCGTGGGATTACAATCCCGCGGCCCGCGTGCGAGCGGTCATGAGATGGGTGAAAGCATGTCCCGAGCGTGGTCTTCGATTGCGATTGCTGCACTGCTCCTTGCCTGCCTGCCGCTCGCGGCGCAAGCCGCAGAGGGAGCGCATGGCGATTGCGCCTCACTCACCCGGCTGTCTTTCAAGGATGCGCATGTGCTCTCCGCGCAGACGGTGAGCGGTCCCTCGTTCCTGCCGCCCGACGCGCGCGAGCCCTTGCAGGACCTGCCGGCGTTCTGCCGCGTGACCGGGGTGATCTCTCCTGCGATTCGCTTCGAGGTGTGGTTGCCGCTTGCCAACTGGAACGGCAAGTTCGAAGGCACGGGAAACGGTGGTTATGCGGGCGCAATCGTCTACCGCGAGCTTGCCGACGGGGTGCGCCGGCACTATGCGGCCGCCAACACCGACATGGGTCACAAGAGCACGACACCCGATCCGGGGAGCTGGGCGCTCGGACATCCGGAGCTGGTGATCGACCAGGGCTACCGCGCACAGCACCAGACCGCATTGAAAGCCAAGACGATCGTTCGCGCCTTCTATCGCACCGAGCCGCGTCGGTCCTACTTCGTCGGGTGCTCCTCGGGGGGCTGGCAGGGGCTCACCGAGGCCCAGCGCTATCCGCACGAATACGACGGCATCGTCGCCGGCGCGCCGGCGATGGAGGTGATCCATCTGCACGCCGGAACGATCTGGACGAATCTCGCGGCCAATCGCATCGCGCCTGCGAAGTTTCCTCTCATCGCAAGCGCCGTGCTCGCCCAGTGCGATGCGAACGATGGCGTCAAGGACGGGCTGTTGAGCGATCCGCGCACCTGCCACTTCTCGCCTTCGGAGCTCGCCTGCCGGAGCGAGCAGAATCCGGCGACCTGCCTCACGAGCACGGAGGTCACGGCGCTCGAGGACATCTACGCCGGACTGCACTTCTCCTCAGGTGAGCCGATCTATCCTGGCTGGCCACGCGGGCTGGAATATGCGCTGACGCTCACGGGCTCCCCCTTCGTGGCCGCTCTCGCATCGAGCACGTTCAAGGACATGGTGTTCGAGGATCCCAGCTGGGACTATCACCACATCGACTACGATCGCGCCGTGCGGGTCGGCGACCAGAAGCTCGGCGCGATCCTGAACAATGCGAGCCCGGACCTGCGGGCGTTCCGCCGCGCCGGTGGCAAGCTCATCCTGTGGCACGGGTGGGCGGATCCGCTCATCTCCGCACTGCATACGCTCGAGTACTATCAGAAGGTGGCCGCCCGCCTCGGGCACGAGGGCCGCGGAGAGCGAGCACAGATCGCCGGCATCGAGGATTTCGCGCGACTGTTCCTCGCCCCGGGCGTCAATCATTGTGGCGGCGGCCCCGGACCGGATCAATTCGATGCGCTGGGCGCACTCGAGAGCTGGGTGGAGCAAGGCGTCGCACCCGAGCGCATCGTCGCCTCTCACCTCACTCACGGTGCGGTGGACCGCACCCGGCCGTTGTGCGCTTATCCGCGTGTGGCGGTTTACCTCGGTCGAGGCAGCACGGATGATGCTGCGAGCTTCGCGTGCCGCGTGCCTGCGACTTGATCTACAGTGTCACTTCAACGCATGAGGTCTCATGACTACTCAACAATCGGCACCCCCGGTGCTCACGGAACTGAAGCTCTCCCCGGCCCTGAAGGAGCTGGTCAACACGGCGCTCGATCGCGGCCGGATGATGAGCGTCGCGTACGTCGGGGCGGACGGGCGGCCGGAGCTCTCCTTTCGCGGCAGCGTCCAGGCGTACAGCGACACGCAGCTGGCGATCTGGGTGCGCGACCCGGAGGGAGGCATGCTGGCCGCCGTGCGCGGCGGCCGACCGCACATTGCGCTGCTCTATGGAGAGATCCGCCCGGATGCCAAGGCATTCGTCTCGTTCCGCGGACGAGGCAGGATCGAGAACTCCCCGGCCGCGCGACAAACCGTGTACGGCAACTCTCCGGAGATCGAGCGTAATCTCGACAAGGAACGGCGCGGGTTGCCGCTGGTCATCGATCTGGACAGCGTCGACGGATTCTTCGCCGGGTCGGTGCTGAAGATGCGCCGCTGAGCCGGGTGAGGGCGGTGGCCCCAGGCGCTCGCTCGCACAACCCGCTCGCCCTGTTGCAGCGCGGAGATGTGGTCGAGGTGGTTGCGCCCGGCTCCCGCTGCTCGGCGGAAGCGCTCGCGGCCGGCGTCGAGTTCATTCGTCGCCTGGGGCTCAAGCCCCGCGTGCCACGCTCGTTGTTTGGTCACGATCTTCTGTGCGCGAGCTCCGACGGGCGACGCTTCGAGCACCTGAGGCGCGCGCTCTACGCGCCCGATTCGCGCTGTCTGTGGTGCGTGCGTGGCGGGTACGGGGCGATCCGCCTGGTCGAGCGCCTGCTCGAGCTTCCGCCGCCGCCGCAGCCGAAGCTCTTGATCGGTTACAGCGATGCCACGACGCTTCACTATCTCTTCAATCACCACTGGAGATGGCCCTCGCTGCACGGCCCGCTGCTCGATCGGCTCGGGTCGGGGACCGTGCGCGCGGAGGAGGTCCTCGAGCTCGAGGCGGTGTTGTTCGGTGCGCAGCGCCAGGTCGAGTTCGCGGGCCTCACCCCGCTCAACTCCGCTGCGCGGTCGCGGCGAGTCCTCGCAAGCAAGGTATTCGGTGGAAACCTGAGCGTTCTGCAAACGGTGCTCGGTACCCCGCTGCAGCGGCGACCGCGGCAGATCCTGTTCCTCGAGGATGTCGGCGAGCGCGGCTACCGTGTGGACCGCATGCTGCAGCACCTCGCCCAGGCGGGTGCGCTCCGGGATCTGAAGGCCGTGGTGTTCGGCACGTTCGTGGGCGGCCAGGAGCCGGACGGTCGCATCCTGGTGCCCCAGGTGCTGCAACGCTTTGCTCGCGAGCAACCTTTCCCGGTGCTCATGGGACTGGATGCCGGGCACGGCGAGCGGCAGCGCGCGCTGTTCTTCAACACGCGTGCCGATCTGCATTGCGGTGCCGCTGCCCGGCTGTGCATCGCGACTGCAGTGTTGCCGTCGCCGCGCGCGGCATCGTCCCGATGAGGCCCTCGTTGCCGCCGCCGGGCGATACGGTCCCCGCAAGGGGTCGCTCCGTGCGCTCGTTCGTCATCCGTGCCGGACGCACGACCGATGCGCAGCGCCGAGCGCTCACCGAGCTGTGGCCGCGCTTCGGCGTGGATTTCACCGAGGAGCCTCTCGACCTCGATGCGCTCTTCGCTCGGCGTGCCCCACGCGAGGCGGAGATCGGGTTCGGCAACGGGGAGCATCTGCTTGCGCTTGCGCTGCGCCATCCCGATCGGGATTTTCTGGGCATCGAGGTGCACCCGCCCGGGGTGGGACGCCTGCTGCTTGCGCTCGAGGCCGCGCAGCTCACGAACGTGCGCGTGATCTGCCATGATGCGGTGCAGGTGCTCGACGCCCAGATTCCCTCCGGATCGCTCGCCGAGATCCGGATCCTCTTCCCCGATCCGTGGCCCAAGAAGCGTCATCACAAGCGCCGGCTGATCCAGCCCGACTTTGCAGCGTGCTTGGCCGATCGCCTGATGCGAGGCGGCCGCCTGCGGCTCGCTACGGACTGGGAGCCGTACGCGCAATACATGCTGCAGGTGCTCAACGCCTGCACCCTGCTGGAGAATTCCGCGGCCGGGGGATCGTTCGCCGACGAGTCGCCGGAGCGCACGCCCACGCGATTCGAGCAACGCGGCAGACGGCTCGGGCACGACGTCTGGGAGCTTGCATTTCGCAGGCGTTGAAGCGCGCCGCTGGCGCGCAATTCTTTTACGAGCATGACCACGCACGACCTGTGCGGGTTCGCGTAAATTAGTCTTGAAAGCACTGCGCTCAAGGCGCAACATCGAATGGTCTCGGGTTCATACGCACGAGCGTTTCGATGCCGCGTCGCGGCGCGCTCGAGCCATGGAAAAGGCACAATCAATCCGATGGAGGTGGGCGATGGCGTCTCCTCAGCCGAATGTCGGCAGCTGGTACCGCTTGGAGGGCGGCGAGCTCTTCGAGGTCGTGGCGATCGACGATGACGATGCCACCGTCGAGATTCAGTACTTCGACGGTACGGTGGAGGAGATGGACCTCGACGAATGGAACGCCTACTGCGACGAGCGATCGCTGCAGGCGGCCGACCCTCCCGAGGATTGGAGCGGCTCGGTGGATGTGGAGCCCGAGGAAGAGGGTGTGCGCGCGGATCCCTACAGCGAGGATCGCGACCGCCAGGCAAGCTCGCTCGACGGCCTGGATATCTTCGACGCTTCCTGAGCTAGAGCGCCTGGCCGCGCGTGCGACGCGTGAGCCAGTAGAGCAGCAGCAGCCCGGGGATCGCCAGGCTCGCCGTATAGACGAAGAAGTGCGCGTAGCCGATCGCATCGACCACGAATCCCGAGGTGCCCTCGAGCACCTTGCCCGCCAGGATGTAGAGCGACGAGAAGAGCGCGTACTGGGTCGCCGTGTAGCGCGGGCTGGTGAGTGCGGACAGGAAGGCGATCAGCGCGGTTCCCTTCATCGCCTGCGCCAGGTTGTCGAGGCTGTTGACGACTCCGAGTCCGAGCAGGGTCGGCGAGTGCGCCTGGGCGAGCACCGCGAAGCTCAGGCTCGACAGCATGATGAGCACGCTGCCGATCGCAAGCGCCTGCACGACTCCGAGCCGCGCCACGGTGACCCCGGCGATCAGCACTCCCACCAGGGAGACGCTCAGTCCGACCACCTTCACCACCATTGCGATCTGATCGAGCGTGTAGCCGTGATCGATATAGAAGGGATTCACCATCGATCCCATCGCGTACTCGGTCAAGCGGTAGCTGGCGACGAGCACCAGGACGAGCACGGCCGTGGCGGCGCCGCGTCGATTGAAGAAGTCGATGAGCGGACAGAGCACCCCGCCGATCAATCCGGCGCCGAGCTGCCGCAGAGCATGAGGCCAGTGAGCCTTACCCTCCAGCCAGTCGACGACGCGCTGCTCGCGCAGCAGCGACTCACGCGAGGCGCGAGGCTCGGGCTCGCGGATGAGCAGTGTCGTCACGATCCCAACCGCTCCGAGCACCGCCATCATCGAGTAGCTCGCGTGCCAGCCGAAGCCCTGCGCAAGCGCGAGCGCCCCCGCGCTGCCGACGATGAGCGCCGTGCGATAGCCGAGCTGGTAGGCCGCCGCCATGGCGCCCTGCTGCGGCTCGGGTGCCGACTCGATGCGCCAGGCATCCACCGCGATGTCCTGGGTCGCGGCACAGAAGGCGAGCAGCAGTGCCCCGAGCGCAACGTGCGGGACGCTCTGCTCGGGGTGGCTCGCCGAGAGATTCACCAGCGCGAGCACGATCCCGATCTGAGCGAGCAGCATCCAGCTGCGGCGGCGCCCGAGCCAGGCGTGCGCGAACGGCAGCGGCCAGCGGTCCACGACCGGTGCCCAGGCGAACTTCAGCGAATAGATGAGGCTCGCCCAGGCGAGCATGCCGATGGTGGATCGCAGGATGCCGTCCTGGCGCAGCCAGGCCGAGAGGGTTTGAAAGATGAGGTAGAACGGCAGTCCCGAGGAGAAGCCGAGGAACAGCATCGCAAGCATGTGCGGCTGCAGATAGACGCGCGCCGCCTGCAGCCATCCGCGCTGCGTTTCGCCCGCCGGGATCCCGACCGATGCCATAATCCCCATGAGTCCATCATACCGGTCGGCCCACCCTCGAATCATGAACGAGTACCAGGTTACGTTCATCGAGCTTGCGCTCGCGCGCGGCGCACTGCGCTTCGGCCGCTTCACGCTGAAGAGCGGGCGCGAGAGCCCTTACTTCTTCAACGCGGGGCTGTTCAGCGACGGGGAGGCAGCCGCAGTGCTCGGGCGGTGCTACGCCGCGGCGCTGGTGCACTCCGGGGTTGCGTTCGACATGCTCTTCGGCCCGGCTTACAAGGGCATTCCGCTCGTCACGGCCACGGCGATCGCTCTGGCCGAGCACCATGGGCGACAGGTGCCCTACGCGTTCAACCGCAAGGAGGCCAAGGCACACGGAGAAGGCGGCACGCTCGTGGGCGCCCCGCTCGCCGGACGAGTGGTGATCGTGGACGATGTGATCTCCGATGGCGCCGCCAAGCGCGAGGCCATTGAATGCATTCGCGCCGCCGGCGCCCAACCGGTCGCAGTGCTGCTCGCGCTGGACCGCCAGGAACGGGGCGAGAGCGAGCGCTCCGCCACGCAGGAGATGCAGCTGCGCTACGGCGTGCGCTGTGTGAGCATCGTCACACTGGATGAGCTGATCGAGGCCCTCGCGCACCGCTCGCAGCATGGAGCGGGCATTTCTGTGGAGCAGCTCACATCGCTCAGGGGCTATCGGGACCGGTACGGCGCAAGATGAGCCTTGCCCTGAGCGCGGGCTGCGTCAGAATATGACGCCCATGTCCCGTATGACACCCAGATCGTGGTCCTTCGTCGTATGGTTGCGGCTGATCGTGGCCGGCTGCGCGTTCGCGCTCGCGACACTCGGGGCGAGTGCCGCGAACGACTCCAAGACACTCGTCTATCGATGGGTCGACGAGCACGGGGTGATCCACTACGGCGATCGTGTGCCCCCGCAGTACTCGCAGCAGGAGACGACGGTCCTCAACGGTCAGGGCGTGGAGGTCGGACGGGTGTCCGCGGAGAAGAGCCCCGCGCAGATGGAGGCCTCCGCCCGCGAGCAGGAAGAGCTGCGCAAGCAAAAGCAGCACGACGATTTCCTGCTGACGACCTACACCTCCATCGAGGACATCGAGCAGCTGCGCGACGAGCGCCTGCAGCAGCTCAAAGGCCAGCGCGTCGCCGCCGAGCAGTACGTCGCGGGACTGCACGATCGGCTCCTCGCCCTGCAGGCGCGTGCGCTGCTGTTCAAGCCCTACAACGAGGGGCAGGAAGCGCGGCGCATGCCCGATGACCTGGCGGAGCAGCTCGTGCGCACGCTCAACGAGATCCGCACGCAGCGCAATGCGCTCACCTCCAAGGACCAGCAGGAAGCGGCGGTGCGGGCGCAGTTTCAGGCGGACATCGACCGTTACCGCGAGCTGCGTGCCGCGAGCACCGCGGCCGCGCACTGAAGTCACCGAGCGAGCATCGCCCGCGCCGCTCTCCGCAGCGCCCGCTCTACACCCGGCCGGAGTGGCCGAAGCCGCCGGCCCCGCGCTCGCTCTCGGGGAAGCTCTCCACGATCTTGAGCTCGACCTGCACGATCGGCACGACCACGAGCTGCGCGATGCGCTCACCCGGGGCGATCGTGAATGGCTCGCTGCCCCGGTTCCAGCAGGAGACCTTGAGCTCCCCCTGGTAGTCCGAGTCGATGAGACCGACGAGGTTACCGAGCACGATTCCATGCCGATGGCCGAGCCCCGAGCGCGGCAGGATGACGGCCGCGAGCCCCGCATCCTCGAGATGGATCGCAAGCCCGGTGGGCACCAGCTCCGCGCGCCCGGGCTGAAGCGTGAGCGGTGCATCGAGACAGGCGCGCAGGTCGAGTCCCGCGGAGCCGCCCGTCGCATAGGCGGGCAGCGGGATATCGCGGCCCACGCGAGCGTCGAGAATCTTGACCTGCAGAGCGCGCCGCGCGCCGGAGCTCATCTATCGGCCGTGAGCACTGCGCGGCCGGGCTCGGTGCGCTCGCTCTGCTCCTCGCGCACGCTCGCGATCAGCGCCACGAGCTGGCGCGCCAGGGACTCCTTCGAGGCCCGTCCGAGCTCGCGCCGCCCCCCGCGCCAGAGCACGACCAGCTCGTTGTCCGGGCTGTCGAAGGCCTTGTCATGCCCAACCTCGTTGGCCGCGATCATGTCGAGGTTCTTCTTCAACATCTTCGCGCGCGCGTTCTGCTCCACCGACTCGGTCTCCGCGGCGAATCCCACGACGAACGGACGTGCGGGGCGCGCGGCCACCGCGGCGATGATGTCCACGGTGCGCTCCATCTCGATCGCGAGCTTCTCGGTGCTCTTCTTGATCTTGTGATCCGGAGGACGCGTGGGACGGTAATCTGCGACGGCCGCGGTGGAGATGAAGATGTCACTGCGGCCGACCTCCTCGTTCACCGCCGCGAGCATCTGAGCGGCGCTCTCCACATCGATGCGGCGCACTCCCGCGGGCGTTGGCAGCGAGACCGGGCCGCTCACCATCACGACCTCGGCCCCGGCCGCCCGGGCCTCGCGCGCGATGGCGAATCCCATCCGCCCCGAGCTGCGATTGCTCACGAAGCGTACCGGGTCGATGCGCTCGCGCGTGGGCCCTGCGGTGATCAGCACCCGATGCCCCGCAAGCGGCCCCTGCGGCAGGAGCACGCCCGAGGCGAGCTCCACGAGCGCATCGGGCTCGATCATTCGCCCCGGACCCACCTCGCCACACGCCTGATCGCCCTCGGCGGGACCGAACAGGTGTACGCCACGGCTTTCGAGCAGCGCGGCGTTCGCGCGCGTTGCGGTATTCGCCCACATCAGGCGGTTCATGGCCGGCGCGACCGCAATCGGCGCCTCGGTCGCGAGGCACAGGGTGGTGAGCAGATCCCCGCCGAGTCCGGCCGCGAGGCGCGCCAGGAAGTCCGCGCTGGCCGGCGCCACCAGCACCAGCTCGGCCCAGCGCGCAAGCTCGATGTGGCCCATCGCGGCCTCCGCGGCCGCATCCCACAGCCGGGTGCGCACGGGGCGCCCCGAGAGGGCCTGAAACGTGAGCGGAGTCACGAACCGGCGCGCCGCTGCTGTCATAACGACCTGCACTTCGGCGCCGCGCTCGCGCAGCCGTCGCACGAGCTCTGCGCTCTTGTACGCGGCAATGCCGCCGGTGACGCCGAGCAGGATGCGCTTGCCTTGCATGACCTCGAGCCCTCACCCCGTTTGAGCCATTATCGGGCTGCCCTCCATGACAGGCAAACCAGCCTTGCGGAGCCCCGCCGGGAACTGGTATAAACCCGCCCCCTGCCGGGACGGCGCCTGCACGGCGCGAGTCCCCCGGCGCCGAGGCGGATCTCATGTCACGAGTATGCGATATCACGGGCAAGCGCCCGACCGTTGGCAACCGCGTATCGCACGCGAACAACAAGCGTCGCAGACGCTTCCTGCCGAACCTGCATACGCAGCGCTTCTGGCTCGAGGGGGAGAAGCGCTGGGTCAGCCTGCGCGTCTCGACCAACGGGATGCGCACGATCGAGAAGCAGGGAATCGATGCGGTGATCGCCGACCTGCGCGACCGCGGAGTGAAGATCTAGCGGCCGCGTCGCCGGCTGGATCGGAGAACGCACCATGCGCGAGAAAGTCAAGCTGCTCTCTTCGGCCGGAACCGGCCACTTCTACGTGACGACCAAGAACCGCCGGCTGCACCCGGACAAGCTCGAAGTGAAGAAGTTCGATCCGGTGGTTCGTAAGCACGTCCCGTACAAGGAAACCAAGATCAAGTAATTGCCCGAGCTGCCGGAGGTCGAGACCACGCGACGCGGCGTCGAGCCGTACGTGCTCGGACGCACGGTCGTCGCGCTTCAGGTTCACGAGCCGCGGCTGCGCTGGCGGATCCCGGATGAGCTCGCTGCCCAGGTCGCCGGCCAGAGCGTGCGGCGCACGGGCCGTCGCGCGAAATACCTGCTCCTCGAGCTGACGAACGGCACGCTGCTGTGGCACCTGGGAATGTCCGGGAGCCTGCGCGTGCTGCCGGTGTCCACGCCGCGATTGCCGCACGATCACCTGGATCTGATCCTCGACTCGGGATTGATGCTGCGCTTCAACGATCCGCGGCGCTTCGGCAGTCTGCACTACACCACCGGCGACCCGCGCGAGCACCCGCTGCTCGCGCAGCTCGCGCCCGAGCCGCTCGATCCCGAGTTCGACGCCGACTATCTGTGGCGCGCCACTCGCCGGCGGCGCGTGGCGATCAAGCAGCTGCTCATGAACAGCCGGCTCGTGGTGGGCGTCGGCAACATCTATGCGAACGAGGCGCTGTTTCGCGCGCGGATACGGCCGCGCCGCGCGGCGCGCTCCCTCTCGCGTGCCGAGATGCGCCGGCTCGCGCGGGCGATTCGCGCCGTGCTGCAGCTCGCGATCCGCGTGGGCGGCACGACGTTACGCGACTACGTCGGCGCGGACGGCAACCCCGGGTACTTCCGCCAGCGGCTGTACGTCTACGAGCGCGCGGGCAAACCCTGCCGCGTGTGCGGCACGCCCATCCGCTGCATCACCCAGGGACAACGCTCGACGTACTACTGCCCGTCCTGCCAGCAGTAGGCTCAGTCCGGTCGCAGCGCGCGTCTCATGGAAGCACCTCGACGTTGTCGACGAACATGATCTCGCACGCACCCGCTCCGGTGTCCTTGCGCGTGAGCGAGGTGCGCACCCAGGCACCATCCTCGCGCACTCCGTCCACGAGCGACCCTGTCAGATGCACCACCTGCCCGACGCGCAACCTCGCGAGCTCGCGGCGCACGACACGATCGGCAGGGATGACGTGAGTGTTGGCGCTGTGCTCGATCACATCCTCTCGCGCGATGGGCAAGCCCGCGATGGGCCGCCACGAGTAGAACCGGCCCCCCTGGCTGATCACGAATGATTTGAGGATACGGTTGTCGGACATGGCGCCCCAGCCGAGCGCGAGATCCTCGGGGATGAGGCTCGCAAGCGCATCGAAGTGATAGTCCTCGCGGCTCAGGATGCGCGCGGTGATGTCGTAGTGCGCGCGCGGGGTGAGCGTCCAGTGACCATAGGTGAATTTCGCGGCGTGATCCAGATCGGTCTGCACGGGGTCGTCGGGGGCGATGATCCCATCCTCCGGATGAACCGCACGCAGCTGCCACTGCGACCAGCCCTGCCAGAGGCTTGCCGCGACGAGCCCGCCGAAAACCAAGCCTCGCGCAGTCATGGCGCCATGTTCGCCCGCAGAGGCGGACCGGGGCGTGACCTCCATCGAGATTTCGGTGCTCTGCAGGCCCGAGCGCGTAAGATGCGCGGCATGACTCAATCCTCGAGGCGCCGCACGGTCCGACTGGCGTGCGCTCTATCACTCGCCGGATTGCTCGCACCGCTCATCCCGGCTCTGGGCCAGAGCCCCAGCACCCCCGAGGACGTCCCTCGAGAAGGCACGACCGTCGGCATCACCTTCGTCGGCAGGATGGTCTCGGATCTGGACCGGTCGGTCGCCTTCTACGAGGCGCTCGGATTCGTTCGGGACCCTGCCGCCAAGCCTGTCTGGCGCAAGGACCCCGTGGTCGAGCGCCTCTACGACTTGCACGGCGCCCGAGATATCGCCACACGGATGGCCAAGATGTACATGGTCAACCAGGACTCGGGCGAGCGGTTCGTGCTGTACCTGAGGGAGCTGAAGGGACTCGAGCGCAGGAACCTCGCGAACCACACCGCATGGGACCCGGGTGTGACCCATTTCGGCCTCGTCGTGCCCGATGCGCAAAAGCTCTGGAGCGAGCTCCGGGCGCGCGGCCTGCTTCATGCGCGCTCCTGGGGAGGCAAGCTCGTGGCACCCCCCGGCCAGACCAAGGGCATGCTCGCCTACATCACCGACCCTGACGGAATGGACATCGAGCTGATCGATCAGCGGCCGGCCGTGCCTGCGCAGGACAGCCGCCCCGCGCGTCCCGCCTTGCTGCCCGGCGTGAATCACGTCGGCGTGGTGGTCCTCGATTCCGATCGGGCGCGCGCCTTCTACGGAGACCTGCTCGGCGGGCATCTGGTCACGACGCACGCGCCCTGGCTCAAGGGTGACTTCTACGATTCAGCCGTCGGCGCGCACGGCAACATTCTGCGCTTCTACAACGAGTCGTTCCCCTTTGCTGCCGAGTCGCCCACGCCTGAGATGCTCGCCTCGGGGCGCAAGCCCACCCGCTCGCGCATGAACGTCGAGCTGGTTGAGTTCCAGAACCGCAAGAGACCGGTCGAGGCGCGCAGCATCACCGACATCGGCGTCGGCTATGTCGGATTCGAGGTGCGTGGGCTCGATGCGTTCCTCGAGCGCGCCAAGGCTGCGGGCGCGATCGTGGTCTCGGACGGCATCCTCACCATGCGGGGCGGCGCCACGCGAGAGGTCATGATTCGCGACCCGGACGTGGGCGCCTTCATCGAGCTGTTCGACCATCCTCGCAAGCTCGCGCACTAATGCCCGCGCAGCACTGCTCGCGCCGGGTGCGCGAGCCTCAGGGCCGGCGCAGCTTCCGCAGCTCGCTCTCCACGACCGGATGCACGAACTCGTGCACATCCCCGCCGAGGATGGCGATCTCGCGCACCAGCGAGGAGGAGATGAACGTGAACTGCTCCTGGGGCGTCAGGAACACGGTCTCGATGTCGCGCGCGAGATGACGGTTCATGTTGGCCAGCTGAAACTCGAACTCGAAGTCCGACACGGCGCGCAAGCCGCGGATGATGACGGAGGTCTTGTGCTTGCGGGCGAACTCGACGGTGAGCTCCGCGTAGCCGGTCACCTCGACGTTGGGCAGCTCCGCGAGCACCTTGCGCGCCAGCTCGACGCGCATCTCGAGCGGCAGGAGCGGTGTCTTGCCCGCATTGGCCGCGATGGCGACGACGACCCGGTCGAACATGCTCGCCGCCCGGCGCACCAGGTCCATGTGTCCGTTGGTGATGGGGTCGAAGGTGCCGGGATAGACCGCGCTGCGCTTCATTTGGACTCGCCGATATCGCTTCGCTCGAGCAGATGATACCCGACCTCGCCGGCCGTCTTGGCCTTGAGCGGCGCCCATGCTGCGGGGAGCGTGGGCAAGCCCGCGCGAGCTGCGCATTCGACGTAGATCAGCGCGCGCGGTGCGAGCCAGCCGCCGCCCTCGAGCCGCGCGGCGGCCCTGCCAATGAGATCCGTGTCGAACGGCGGGTCGAGGAATACCAGGTCGAACGGCTCGGCAGTCCCTGCGAGAAAGCCGAGTGCCTCCGCGCGGCGCACGGCTGCGTTGTGAGCGCCCCAGGCCACGAGCAAGCTGCCGAGCTCGCGCGCAGCCTCCGCGTGGCGCTCGACGAACTGCACGTGGGCTGCACCCCGCGAGAGTGCCTCGAGTCCGAGCGCTCCGCTGCCGGCGAACAAGTCGAGGCAGCGCGCGCCGCTCACGCGGCCGGCCAGCCAGTTGAAGAGCGTCTCGCGCACGCGATCGGGAGTCGGGCGTATGTCGGCAGAAGCCGTGAAGCGCAGGCGCCGACCGCGCCACGTGCCCCCGATGATGCGCAAGAGCCGCGCGTGCGAGCCGCGCCGGTGGGCAGAGGCTACAATGCGCACCATCGAGCGCCCCAGTGAAGTGATGTTCGGACGCAAGCCCAAGGATACCGCGAAGCAGCCTCAGGGACGCGAGCCCGAAGAGCGCGCAACCTTTTTCAAGCGCCTGCGCACCCGGCTGAATCGCGGCAACTCCTGGCTCGCCTTCGATCTTGCCAATCTCTTCAGGGGGCGCAAGATTGACGATGAGATCCTCGAGGAGCTCGAGACGCGGCTGCTCACGGCCGATGTGGGCGTCGAGGCAACCGCGCAGATCCTCGCGGGTTTGCACAAGCGCGTCGCCCGCAAGGAGCTTGCGGACGTGCCCGCCCTGATCGGCGCGCTGCGCCAGGCCATCGCCGAGATCCTCGCGCCGTGCGCGAAGCCGCTGGTCGTGGATGAGGAGCGCAAGCCATTCGTCATCCTCGTCGTCGGCGTCAACGGCTCGGGCAAGACCACGACGATCGGCAAGCTGGCCAAGCGCCTGAATGCCGAGGGGGCGGCCATCATGCTCGCCGCCGGGGACACCTTCCGCGCAGCGGCGATCGAGCAGCTCGCGATCTGGGCCGATCGAACCGGATCTGCCTTTGCCGCCCAGCAAGCGGGCGCCGATCCTGGAGCAGTCGTGTTCGATGCTCTGCAAGCCGCCCGCGCGCGCGGGGTTGACGTCCTGCTCGCCGACACCGCCGGTCGCCTGCACAGCCAATCGCATCTGATGGAAGAGCTCAAGAAGGTCAAGCGAGTGATCCAGCGCGTGGACCCCACGGCGCCGCACGAGGTGCTCCTCGTGCTCGATGCCAATCAGGGGCAGAACGCGCTCGCGCAGGCGACCCAGTTCCACGAGGCCATCGGCGTGACCGGGCTCGTGTTGACCAAGCTCGACGGCACCGCCAAGGGTGGCATCGTCATTGCGATTGCTCGCAAGCTCGGACTGCCCATCCGCTTCATTGGCATCGGCGAGCAGGCCGAGGACTTCGGCGAGTTCGCTGCGGATGCTTTTGCGGCCGCGCTCGTGGAGGGCGTCGGGGGCGCGGCGGCCGACTCTGCACCGGGGACGGACCCGGGCGGCACAGCCACCCAAGCCCTCCCATGATCCACTTCGAGCACGTCACGAAGCGCTACCCGAACGGGCGGGAAGCGCTCACCGGCGTGACCTTTCGCGTGGATGCGGGCGAGCTGGTGCTGCTGACGGGCCGCTCCGGAGCGGGCAAGAGCACCGTATTGAAGCTGATCGCGCTGCTCGAGCGGCCCACGCGCGGCACCGTGCTCGTCGCCGGCAAGAATCTCGGCGCGCTTGGATCGAGACACATTCCGCCCTATCGCCGCTCGATCGGGGTCGTCTTCCAGGATCACCGGCTCCTGCTCGACCGGCCGGTGTTCGACAATGTCGCCCTGCCGCTGGTCGTCGCCGGTTGCTCGCTCAAGGAGATCGACAAGCGCGTGCGCGCCGCGCTCGACCAGGTCGGCCTGCTCGGTCACGAGCGCATGCTGCCGGTCGAGCTGTCGGTGGGCGAGCAGCAAAGGGTGGGCATCGCGCGCGCCGTCGTGAGCAAGCCCTCGATCCTCATCTGCGACGAGCCGACCGGCAATCTCGACCGAGATCTCGCACTCGAGGTCATGCGCCTGCTCAAGCGCTTCCAGAGTGTGGGCGTCACGGTCGTGGTTGCCACCCACGACGTGCAGATCGTGCACGAGCTGGGCGCACGCACGCTCGTGCTCGAGGGTGGCCGCATCGAAGCCGGCGCCGACGGGGAGTCCCTGCCGAGCATGGTCGCGAGTCGCTAGAGCTCCTCGAGTGAGCCTCACCACATACGGGACGCGGCACGCGCAGGCACTGTTCGGCTCGCTCGGGCGGCTGGCACGCAGCCCCTTTGCAACCTTTCTCACCGTGCTCGTCATCGGTCTCGCGCTCGCATTGCCACTCGCGCTGGAGCTCCTGGTCAGCAACGCGCGCACGCTCACGAGCGGTGTTGCGAATGCGATCGACGTCTCGGTCTATTTCAGGCAGGGCGTACCGCTGGCCAAGGTGCGCGAGCTTGCGGCGCAGGCGCGCCAGCACCCGGGCATCGGGTCGGTGACCGTGATCTCGGCCGACGACGGGCTGAAGGAGTTTCGCGAGTACTCCGGCTTTGGCGCCGCGCTCCAGGCGCTGCAGGAGAATCCACTGCCGCATGTGCTGCACGTTCGCCCCACCGCCGAGGCAATGTCGCCGGGCGCACTCGCTGCGCTCAGGGGGTATCTCGCCGGGTGGTCGGAAGTCGACACGGTTCAGGTCGATGCCGGCTGGGTGCAACGACTGAACGCGATCGTGGACTTGCTCAAGCGAGTGCTCCTGGTCTCAGCCGTGGTGCTCGGAGTGGGAGTGCTCGCGATGGTCGGCAATACCGTGCGGCTCGAGATCCAGAATCGACGCGCCGAGATCGAGGTGGTGAAGCTCGTGGGTGGATCCAACGCCTTCGTGCGCCGTCCCTTTCTGTACACCGGGGTGCTTTATGGCCTGGCGGGCGCGTTGATCGCGTGGATCATCATTGCGGTCGCGGTGCTCGTGCTCGAGCGCCCGATCGCAAGCCTTGCCGCGCTGTACGGCAGCCGTTACGTCCTCGCGGGGCCGGCTGGCCGAGAGGTGCTCGCACTCCTTGGGATCGGTGCGGTGCTCGGCTGGCTTGGCGCCTGGGTCTCCTCCACCCGTCACCTGCGCCGCATCGCGCCCCGGGCCTGAGCGCACCCGCCGCGAGCCTGAGCTGCGCCGCAGCAGAGGCACGTGTAAGCTGCTGTTTTTACTAATTCTTTAGCCTGCTCCGGACGAAACTAATCCGCCCCTTAGCACTCTAATTTCCCGAGTGCTAGAATTCGCCACCTGCTGGGAGCTGTACCCGATTCCATGACTGCCAATACCGCCTTGATTGCGCGACCCTCGGATTTCGCCCTCGCCGGGCCCGTGGGGAGCCTCGATGCATACCTCGAGCGTGTGGGCCGGATTCCCGTGCTCACGCGGGAAGAGGAGCGCGAGCTCGCCGTGCGCTTCCGTCGTGACCATGATCTCGAGGCTGCCCGACAGCTGGTGCTGTCGCACCTGAGGTTCGTCGTGCACATCGCTCGCGGCTACGCCGGCTACGGCTTGCCGATGGGCGATCTGATCCAGGAAGGCAACGTCGGCCTGATGAAGGCGGTCAAGCGCTTCGACCCGAGTCTGAACGTGCGTCTGGTGTCCTTCGCGGTGCATTGGATCCGCGCGGAGATCCACGAGTACGTGCTGCGCAACTGGCGGCTCGTCAAGGTCGCCACGACCAAGGCGCAACGGAAGCTGTTCTTCAATCTGCGTCGGATGAAGAAGAACCTCGGCTGGCTCTCGGGAGAGGAAACGCTGGCCGTCGCGCGCGACCTCGGCGTGACCCCCGCGGAAGTGACGGAGATGGAGCAGCGCCTGGCTGCGCGGGACATCGCGTTCGATCCGGCTCCGGATGCAGACGAAGAGGACTCGGTGTTCAGTCCCGCGGCCTATCTGCCCGCGCCGGGCTCCGACCCAGCCGAAGCGGTGGAATCGCAGGAGTGGGAGAGCGACTCGGCGGATCGCCTGCATCAGGCGCTCGCGCGCCTGGATGATCGCAGCCGCGACATTCTCCAGCAGCGCTGGATCGGCGAGGACAAGGCGACGTTGCACGAGCTGGCGGACAAGTACGGCGTCTCCGCCGAGCGCATCCGCCAGATCGAATCCAACGCACTCACCAAGCTGCGCACGATCATGGAGCCGGCCGCCTAGCTAGCAGGCGGTCGCTCCGCTGACTGGCGGCGGCGCTCCCAGGCGCCGCCTGCCTCGAGAAGAACATAATGGGCGCCACGAAAGCCACCCCGTCCGTCGTGCGCCACCCCGACGGCCGCTGGCGCTGCTGGTGGTGCGGAGCCGATCCGCTCTACATCGGCTATCACGACACCGAGTGGGGCGTCCCCTCGCGCGACGACCAGCATCTGTTCGAGATGCTGTGCCTCGAGGGCGCACAGGCGGGCTTGAGCTGGATCACGATCCTGCGCAAGCGAGAGAGCTATCGTCGCGCGTTCGACGGATTCGACGCGCGCAAGATCGCGCGCTATACCCCGCAGCGGATCGAGCGCCTGCTCGCCGATCCCGGCATCGTGCGCAATCGACTGAAGGTGCAGGCGTTCGTAACGAACGCGCAAGCGTTCCTCGAGCTTGCCGGCGACGGCGGGCTTGCGAAGCTCGTGTGGGGCTTCGCCCCCGCGGCCAGGCGGCGTCGCTTGCGGTCGCGCAGCGAGATTCCCAGCTCGACACCCGAGAGCGATGCGCTCGGCCGCGAGCTCAAGCGGCGCGGGTTCAAATTCGTCGGCACGACGATCGTCTACGCATTCATGCAGGCGGTGGGCATCGTGGACGACCACCTCCAGAGATGCTGGGCGGCTCGCTAGGAAACGCTCGGCGCACGTCCGCCCCGAGTCCGCCTTCTGCGTGACAGCAGCAGCAGGCTCAACGCGGCCCCGCCGGAAAGTGCCAGCGTATCCGGCTCCGGAACGTTGGGTGTCAACGACGACGTGGGCGGTGTGTCGATGCAGTAGCCCGCGTAGGGTGTCCCGATCGGACCGCAGTCACCGGGGAACAACGGGCCCAGGGGTGTGTTGCCGTAGCCGCCGGGAGGCGTTCCGGTGCTCGGCACGCTGGTGCTGCAGTTGATATCTGCCCCCCCGCAAGGGCCCGTATCCCCGGGCACTGTCCCGCCCGGAGTGCTCACCGGATCTCCGCCTCCGCTCCCGCCGACCGTGAACGTTGCGAGGTCGCAGGCCAGCGTGCAGACCGCGGAGCCGTCGTAAATGAGGGGCAGACTGAAAAACTGGCTGCCGTAGAAGGTGGGGTCGAAGTCGATGGCGCCGACCGCGCCCAGCTCGTAGAGGTTGCCGAGGGGCCAGGTCTCCGAGCCTCCCGCGCCAAAGATGTCCCAGCTCGCCGTGATGCTCGCGGGCACGGCAACGTCCGCAGAGTCGATGATGGGCATCTGAAGCTCAACGCCCGGCAGGACGTTGTAGTAGAACGTTTGACCCACGCTGAGTCCGGAGGGCGCCTCGATCGCGTTGGTGACCGAGCCTGCCGTGCCCGGCACGAACACCGGATGATCGGCAGCGGAGTAAGTGGGCGTCGTGCTCTCCCACACCCAATCGCCATATACCGGCAGGGGTGTTGCGATGACCGACTGCTGAATCTGCGTGCCGACGTTGAAGCTGAGACTGGCGCTTGCGACCGTGACGCAGACGATGAAGCATCCCTGCGCCGCAAGGGTTGCGGTCGCACTGACACCGGGTCCGCTGACGCTCGCCGCAGCGCTCACCGGCGGTGAAACGATCGTGTTGTTCAGGCTGGACGCGAGATGGCCCGTCGTGGCCCCCGGCACGAACAAGGGCACGTTCAAGATATTGGTCGAGCCGTTGAAGGGGCCGATGTTGTAGACGAAGTTGCTGTTGAAGGCACCATTGCCGGCGGGAGCCGAGTGGAAGCTGCTTCCGGTCCAGTTTGGGTTGTAACTGAGATCGAGCGGGTCCCCCGAGCTCAGCACCTCGCCCGAGGTGAAGGTCGTGCCGAGCTGGAACGCGGTGGATCCGCCGGTTTGCACATCGAGCGTACCGGGCGATACGCCGGCGCTCGCGGTGATGCCCAGATCGCTCCACGGGAAAGGGCCTGCCGATTGATTGACGCTGCCGAATGCAGCGCTTTCCGAGGCGCTCGTTGCGACCGAGATGGTCGGGCCTGCATGCGCCGCGCTGACGAGAGCCGCGCTGACGAGAGCCGCGCTGCCGAGAGTAGGGATGACGATCGCCGCCCGGAACCACGTGCTTCGCATGGTGCTCTCCCCCTGATGGACCGCTTTTTCTCCCCGTTATGTCATGAGGCAAGTCTTGGGCCAGGCCGCCGATCTCATGGAATAACAAAGACTCATGACCGCGTGGCGGAGCCTCGGTCGTGACTTTGTAAAGAAAATCGGCACTCGCGCCGACGCTCAGACTTTCTCTTTCCAGTATTGCTCCATCCGCTCGCGCATCGCTGCATCGGGCAGAGCACCGCGTCCGGCGTTCTGGTTGTCCTCGAGGTGCGCGACCTGCGTCGATCCCGGGATCGCGCAGGTCACGGCTGGATGTGAGATGACGTACTTGAGCAGGTACTGACTCCAGCTGGTGATGCCGATGTCGTGAGCCCAGGGCGGCAATGGCGTGGATGACACCTGGCGCATCAGGCGCCCGTGCACCAGAGGCAGATTCGCAAGCACCGCGATCCTGCGCTCGAGCGCCAGCGGAAAGATCGTCTTCTCGGCATCGCGGTTGGCGATCGAGTAGTCGACCTGGATGAAGTCGAGCGGGTACTTGCGCATCACCTCGGCCATGTCCTCGTGCTGGGAGACGCGTGAGGTGGTGACGCCGTAGTAGCGAATGGTGCCCGCCTCCTTCCACTTGCGAAGCTGCGGGATGAGAGCCTCGACGCCATCGAGATTGTGCACCTGGAGCAGATCGAGCCGGCGCGTGCGCAGGCGCTCCAGTGAGCGCTTGAGGCTGCCCTCCGCACCCACCGCACCGCCGCCGAAGTAGTCACTCGCGCCGCTGCCCACCAGCTTCGTCGCAACGAACATGGCATCGCGGATACCCGCCGAGGCCAGCGCATCCCCGATGAGCGCCTCGGCATCGCCATACGCCGCGGCAGTGTCGATGACCGTTCCACCCAGCTCGTGCATGCGCACGATCTCGGCGCGAATGGCATCGCGCGCGGAGGTGCGAAACGAGTCGGTGCCGAGGCCAATCGCCGGCAGGCGCTCGCCGGTCGAGGGAATCGCCTTGCGGATGAGCGGCTGCGGATCGGGAGCCGCCTCGGCCAGCCGACCCCAGCTGAGGCCGAGCGCGGCGAGCATTGCGCCGCGCACCGCCTGGCGTCGCGAAAGCGTCGGATGGGCTTCGAGGTCGTCCTGGGACTTCACTGGGATCGGCTGCATGGGCAGGTGCTCCGGGTGGCGCAGTGGTGGGGCTCGAGCGCTTATACGACCACACATCGTAGGAACGCCAGATTCAAGAAGGCGTCAGATTCTCGCAAACTCATGCACTTACATTTCGCAGGAGCCGCCTGCGAGCCCGCTCGTCGCAATATTGCCACAGCAAGCGAAGCTGTCGATCCGCTATACAACCGGGTCGTGGATTAAGCCCATGTAATGACACAACGCCAAGATTCTCTATATATTTTTCGTTTGAGCATGGATCTTGCTGCTATGGGTCACAGGGAGGCCCCGCAGCGCGGGTGATGCGAGAAGCGGACAACCCGGAGGGTACGGAACAACGAAGAAACTAGGGCGATCGACGCGGGCACGGAAGGCGGCCGCCCTTTTGCGGCCGCTCGGAACGGGTGGCGTGAAGTGACACGCGGCTTTGAGAATGGGCCGGAGCACGAGCTCCATCGTTCCAACCGAAACTGAAATGATGTCCGTGACGACGCTGGATGCCAGAGCGCGCGATGTGCGGGGACGAGCCCCGTCCAATCGCGGTAGCTGGCCGGAGCTGACTACGATTGACCCGGTCGGTGAAGCAACAGTTGAAAGCCCCGCGCGATGCGGGGCTTTTTTTTAGAAATCGCTGCTGGTCCGAGCTGCGTTGCGGGCGTTCTCGCGACCCTCGCGATACCACGAATAAAAGCGCAGCAGGCCAGCGGCCGTGGCGATCACCGCAGCGATGGCGGCAACGACGGGTGCCAGCCGCACGATGAGCGGAGCCCGGTGCAGATGCAGCGTCACTGCAATGTGGCCGAAGCCGCGGGGCGCGAAGTAGGCCGCCACCCATCCAAACACCACCGCAACCGCGCTGGCGAGCCCGGCGACTGCGCCGGTCACATCACTCCAGACCTTGTGGTGGAACTGCACGTCGTGCAGCTTGTGGTCAAGCTGCGTGGGCTGAATGCTCATTGTTCGCCGCCCGTCCCCTGACGCGCTCATTTTGCGGCGGACGGCTGCATCTCGTCCAGCGCCGAGAGCCCGAGAGCCTCAGGGAAGGTCCGTCGTCCCCATGAGGTACCGGTCGCACTCCCGGGCAGCCCCCCGACCCTCGTGGATCGCCCATACGACGAGGCTCTGGCCCCGGCGGCAGTCCCCCGCGGCGAACACACCCTTCTGGCTGGTCGCAAAGCGGCCGTGCTCGGCTTTCACGTGGCCTCGAGCATCCGCGGCGATGCCCATCTCATCGAGCAGCGGTCGCTCGGGCCCCAGGAATCCCATCGCGAGCAGCACGAGCTGCGCGGGCTGCTCGGCCTCGCTCCCGGGGACCTCGACCGGTGCCAGACGCCCCTCGGGACCTGGCTCCCAGCGGACCTCCACCGTGCTGAGCGCCTGCACGCGGCCGTTCTGGCCCACCAGGCGCTTGATCGTCGTCCCGTACGCGCGGGGATCGGCGCCGAATCTCGCCGCAGCCTCCTCCTGGCCGTAGTCGAGCCGGTACACCTTCGGCCATTCGGGCCAGGGGTTGTCGGCCGCGCGCTCGAGAGGAGGCTTCGGCAGGATCTCGAACTGGGTGAGGCTGCGGCAGCCCTGGCGCATCGCAGTCCCCACGCAGTCGGTTCCGGTATCGCCGCCGCCGATGACCACCACATCGAGACCCCGTGCATGGATGGGTGTCGCATCGGGGCCGCCGTCGAGCAGCGCCCTGGTGCTCTGGGTGAGGTAGTCCATCGCGAAGTGAACGCCCTGGAGGCGCCGGCCCTCGACGGTCAGGTCGCGAGGCACGGTGGCGCCGGTGCAGAGCACGGCCGCATCGAAGTCCTTGAGCAGCAGCAGCGGCTCGACGTTCTCCCCGACATGGGCATTGCAGAGGAACTGAACGCCCTCCTGCTCCATCAGCGCGATGCGCCGCATCACCACCTCGCGCTTGTCGAGCTTCATGTTTGGAATGCCATACATGAGCAGCCCGCCCGGCCGATCCGCGCGCTCGAGCACGGTGACGGTGTGACCGGCGCGATTGAGCTGCGCGGCGGCGGCGAGCCCGGCGGGCCCGGAGCCGATCACGGCGACCTTCTTGCCGGTGCGTGTGCCGGGCGGGGTCGCGAGCACCCACCCCTCCTCCCAGCCACGATCGATGATCGCGTTCTCCAGGGTCTTGATGGCGACCGGAGGATTCGTGAGCCCCAGGACGCACGAGCCCTCGCACGGCGCCGGGCACACGCGCCCGGTGAACTCGGGGAAGTTGTTGGTCTTCGTCAGGCGCTCGAGCGCCTCGCGCCACAGTCCGCGATAGACGAGATCGTTCCACTCCGGGATGAGGTTGTTGACCGGGCACCCCGAGGCGCCGCCATTCATCAGCGTGCCCGTGTGACAGAAGGGCACTCCGCAATCCATGCAACGGGCAGCCTGGTGGCGCAGCCGCCGGTCGTCCATGTGGAAATGGAACTCCTTCCAGTCGCGAATGCGCTCGAGCGGCACGCGATCGACCGGGAGCTCCCGCAGGTACTCGATGAATCCGGTTGGCTTTCCCATCAGCAATCCAGCAGCATCAATTGCCACCCACGCGCGCAAGGTCGCGCACGTTCTCCTCGAACGCGGCCATGATGGCCTCGTCCCCTGCAAGACCCTGCTCGTGCGCGCGCTTGATGCAGGCGAGCACGCGGGCGTAGTCCCTGGGCATCACCTTCACGAAGCTGCCGACCGTTTGCGGCCAGCTCCCGAGCAGCTGTGCCGCCCGCACGCTGCGAGTGTGCGCGAGATGGCGCTCGATCATCGCGCGCACCTCGGCGATCTCCTCCGGCTCCTCGAGCGGTGCAGTCGCAACCATCTGCGTGTTCACGCGCGTGCGGAAATCCCCGCGCTCGTCGAGCACGTAGGCGATGCCGCCCGACATCCCGGCGCCGAAGTTGCGCCCCGCCGGGCCGAGGACCACCACGCGCCCGCCCGTCATGTACTCGCACCCGTGGTCGCCGACAGCCTCGACGACCGCTTGCAGTCCGCTGTTGCGCACGCCGAAGCGCTCGCCGGCCATGCCACAGATGTAGGCTTCCCCGGCCGTCGCTCCATAGAAGGCGACGTTGCCGATGATGATGTTCTCCTGCGCCACGAAGGTCGCGGCAGCGGGCGGGAAGATGATCAGCTTGCCGCCCGAGAGCCCCTTGCCCACGTAGTCGTTCGCATCACCCTCGAGCGAGAAGGTCATGCCGCGTGGCAGGAACGCACCGAAGCTCTGCCCGGCCGAGCCGGTGAAATGGATGCGGATGGTGTCCTCGGGCAAGCCCGCGGCGCCCCACTTGCGCGTGACCTCGCTGCCGGTGATGGTGCCGACCACGCGATTGACGTTGCGAATGGGCAGGCGCGCCTCGACCTTCTCACCGCGCTCGATCGCGGGCCGCGCGATGTCGAGCAGCATCGTCAGGTCGAGCGATTTGTCCAGCCCGTGGTCCTGCTCGATCTGGCAGTAGCGGCCCACCTCGGGTCCCAGATCGGGCTGATACAGAATGTTGCTGAAATCAAAGCCACGCGCCTTCCAGTGCTCGATGGCTTGCCTGGGCTCGAGCCGATCGACCCGCCCGATCATCTCGTTCAGGGTGCGAAAGCCGAGCTGCGCCATGATCTCGCGCAGATCCTGCGCGATGAAGCGCATGAAGCTCACCACGTGCTCGGGCTTGCCGGCGAAGCGCTCGCGCAGCCGCGGATCCTGCGTCGCAACCCCCGCCGGGCAGGTGTTGAGGTGGCACACCCGCATCATGATGCAGCCCATCGCAACCAGCGGCGCCGTGGCAAAACCGAATTCCTCGGCGCCCAGCAGCGCCGCGATGGCCACGTCGCGCCCGGTCTTCAGCTGACCGTCGGTCTCCACCGCGATGCGGCTGCGCAGGTTGTTGAGCACGAGCGTCTGGTGGGTCTCGGCGAGCCCGAGCTCCCACGGCAGGCCCGCGTGCTGGATGGAGGTCTGGGGCGAGGCGCCGGTCCCGCCGTCGTGACCGCTGATGAGCACCACGTCGGCATGCGCCTTGGCCACGCCGGCCGCGATGGTTCCGACCCCCACCTCCGCCACCAGCTTCACGCTGATGCGCGCGTGACGGTTGCCATTCTTCAGATCGTGGATCAGCTCCGCCAGATCCTCGATGGAGTAGATGTCGTGATGGGGAGGCGGGGAGATGAGTCCAACGCCCGCAGTGGTGTGCCGGGTCTTGGCGATCCACGGATACACCTTGTTGCCCGGCAGCTGTCCGCCTTCGCCGGGCTTGGCCCCCTGCGCCATCTTGATTTGCAGCTCGCGCGCATTGACCAGGTACTCGCTCGTCACGCCGAAGCGTCCGGAGGCGACCTGCTTGATGGCGGAGTTCTTCGAGTCCCCCGTCGGCAGGGGAACGTAGCGCTGCGGGTCTTCCCCGCCCTCGCCGGTGTTGCTCTTGCCGCCGATGCGGTTCATCGCGATGGCGAGCGTCTCGTGGGCTTCCTGGCTGATCGAGCCGTACGACATCGCGCCGGATTTGAAGCGGCGCAGGATCGCCTCGACGGGCTCGACCTCCTCGAGCGCGATCGGCTCGGAGGGCTTGAACGAGAGCAGTCCGCGCAGCGTGCACAGGCTCCTCGACTGATCGTCGATGAGCTTCGCGTAGGACTTGTAGGTCGAGTAGCTGCCGCTGCGCACCGCCTTCTGCAAGCGGTGGATCGACTCGGGATTGAAGAGATGCGCTTCCCCGTCGGCCCGCCACTGATAGAGTCCTCCGGCGGGCAGGCTCTGCCCGTTGACCGCGCGCGGCGGGAAGGCCGCTCGATGCCGCATCAGCACCTCCTGCGCGATCACCTCCACGCCGATGCCGCCGATGCGCGAGGCCGTGCCCGCGAAGTACTCATCGATCACATCGGGGCGCAGGCCGACGGCCTCGAACACCTGGGCGCCCTGGTAGCTCTGCACCGAGGAGATGCCCATCTTGGACATGACCTTGATGACGCCCTTGGTCGCCGCCTTCACGAAGTTCTTGCACGCCGTGCGATGGTCGACACCGGTCAGGAGCTCCTCGCGGATCATCCCATCGAGGGTCTCGAACGCGAGGTACGGATTGATGGCGCTCGCGCCGTAGCCGATGAGGAGCGCGAAGTGATGCACCTCGCGCGGCTCGCCGGTCTCGAGCACCAGGCTCACCCGCGTGCGCAGCCCCTCGCGAATGAGGTAATGATGCAGGCCGGAGACAGCGAGCAGCGCCGGGATCGCCGCAAACTCGCGGTTCACGCCCCGGTCGCTCAGGATGAGGATGTTGACCTCGTCATCCTCGATCAAGCGCCGCGCCGCCAGGCGCAGCTCTTCGACCGATTTGACCAGCCCCTTCTCGCCGCGGGTGACGCGGAACAGCGTCGGCAACACGCCCACCTTCAGATCGGGCACGTTGAGCCGGCGCACCTGCGCGAACTCCTCGTTCGTGAGGATCGGCCCGTGCAGCTCCAGCCGGCGGCAGTCGGCGCGCTGCGGCTTCAGCAGATTGCCTTCCGACCCGAGCCACACCTCCGCCGCGGTGATGAGCTCCTCGCGAATGCAGTCGATCGGCGGATTGGTCACCTGCGCGAAGAGCTGCTTGAAGTAGTCGTAGAGCAGACGCGGCTTGGTCGACAGCACGGCGAGCGCGCTGTCGTTGCCCATGGAGCCGACCGCCTCGACCCCGCTGCGCGCCATCGGCTCGATCAGAACGCGCTGATCCTCGAAGGTGTAGCCGAAGGCGATCTGCCGGTGCAGCAGCGTGTCGTGGTCCGGCACGGGGACCTCGGGGGCGGGCGGCAGGTCCTTGAGCTCGAGCAGGTGCTCATCCAGCCACAGCCGGTACGGGCGCTCGGCCGCGACCTTCGCCTTGATCTCCTCGTCCTCGACGATACGCCCTTCCTCGGTATCGACCAGGAACATGCGCCCGGGCTGCAGGCGTCCCTTGCGCGCGATGCGCTCGGGCGGCAAGTCGAGCACGCCCGCCTCCGAAGCCATGATCACGAGGTCGTCGCTGGTCACGTAGTAGCGCGAGGGCCGCAAGCCGTTGCGATCGAGCACGGCGCCGATCTTCTTGCCATCCGTGAAGGCGATCGAGGCGGGGCCGTCCCAGGGCTCCATGAGGCCCGAGTGGTATTCGTAGAACGCCCGGCGCGCATCGTCCATGTGCTCGTGGTTCGACCACGGCTCGGGAATCATCATCATCATCGCGTGCGGCAGCGAGCGCCCCGCGAGCACCAGAAGCTCGAGCGTGTTGTCGAACATCGCCGAGTCGCTGCCGTTCGGATTGACGATCGGGCGGATCTTCCTCACGTCCTCGCCGAACAGGTCCGACTCGAACAGCGCCTCGCGCGCTCTCATCCAGTTGATATTGCCGCGCAGGGTATTGATCTCGCCGTTGTGCGCCAGGTAGCGATACGGATGCGCCCGGTCCCAGCTCGGGAACGTGTTGGTGCTGAAGCGCGAGTGCACCAGCGCGAGCGCGGTCTCCATCGCCGGATTGACGAGGTCCGGGAAATAGCGCGCCAGCTGCTCGGTGAGCAGCATCCCCTTGTAGACGATCGTCTTGTGCGACAGGCTCGCGAGGTACCAGTTCTCCGCGCCATCGAGCGTCGAGGTCCGGATCTCGCTGTAGGCGCGCTTGCGAATGACGTACAGCTTGCGCTCGAAAGCCATGTCATCGGCCAGGGCGCTGCTGCGGCCGATGAAGACCTGGCGGATGAAGGGCTCGCAGCTCTTGGCCGTATCGCCGAGCGAGCTGTTGTCGGTGGGCACCGTGCGCCACCCCAGCACGACCTGGCCCTCCGACTGCACGATGTGCTCGAAGTGCTCCTCCAGGCGGCGGCGCTTGGTGGGGCTGCGAGGCAGGAACACGAGGCCACTGCCGTAGGAGCCGGGCTCGGGGAGCGGCAGCCGCATCTTGCGCGCGACTTCCTTGAAGAAGGCGTGGGGCATCTGGATCAGCACGCCGGCGCCATCGCCGGTGTTCGCCTCGCACCCGCAAGCGCCGCGATGATCGAGATTGCGCAGCACCTGGATGGCCTGCTCGAGGATGCGGTGCGACTTGCGCCCCTTCACATCCACCACGAAGCCCACCCCGCACGCATCGTGCTCGTACCAGGGGTCGTACAGGCCCTGCTTGCCGGGCCGCTGGATCGGTTTGCGCGTTGCGTTCATCTTGCTCGTCCCAGGGTACAAGACCACGATGCGGGAGGCGGGCGCTACGTCCCGCCCGCGGAACACTCTTGAAAACAAAAACGTGCGTCAGGGGACCGCGGGCACCGGGAGCAGGATAACGAGGCGTGCTCCTAAGGCCGCGGCAGGGCGTTGAGGGTGCGCCGGTCGTCCGGCGCGGGCGCCGACCCTACAGGGCCGGCGCAGCGCATCACTCGCCTGCATTTGCCTGGACTATGTCCCGAATAATACCGACGCGAGGGACGCGGTCAATGACCCCTTGAAACCCATCCGGCCGGCCCCAGTTCTGCCGTCGGCGCGGATGGGCCGCGCACGACACACCCGGATTTGAGACTTGAGGAGGTATGGTCATGGCTGTCGCTCGATATGAGCCCGCTGGCCTCGTCTCGCAGCTGCAGGACGAGATCAATCGGGTCTTCACTGGACTTTCCAGCGCCGAGGCAAGCAGCGGCGCAACTGCAAGCTGGGTCCCGCCGGTGGACATCGCGGAGTACCCCGATAGATTCGAGCTGCAGGTCGATCTGCCCGGCGTGGAGCCGGACAAGGTGGACATCACGCTCGAGGACGGCATCCTGAGCATCTCGGGCGAGCGCGAGCCGGAGGTGCAGCGGGCGGATGCGCCCGCCGAGATGCGCGTGCGCATCGAGCGCGGTCGCGGCCGGTTCTTCCGGCGCTTCGTTCTGCCCGAGACCGTGGATGCCGAGCGCGTTCAGGCGAGCGGCCGGCACGGAGTCCTCGCGATCACCATTCCGAAGCAGGCGAAGGCGCTGCCCCGCCGGATCAAGGTTTCCTGATCCGCACCCGGGCGACTTGCACCGGACCTACCCTCTTCCTTCGCTCGCGGAGGAAGAGGGTATGGCCTCGCGCACGGGCGCCATGAGCACGATGCCGGCGAGCAGAAAGGCGATGCCCACTGCAACACCGGCGCGCTGGCTCGCGAATGCCGCGGTGACGATTCCGATCGCGAGCGGCCCCACGAACGAGGTCGCGTTCCCCGAGACGGCGTAAAGCCCGAAGAACTCATTGAGCATGGCCGGCGGCGAGAGCTTCGCCATGAGCGTGCGGCTGGTCACGAGCCCGCCGGTCACGAAGAACGCCAGGAGGTTCTGGGTCACGAGGAACACCCGGTCCGGCAGGGTCGGGAACGGAAAGATCCCGGCTCCCGCGGAGGCAGCCTGCAGCGCCGCACCGTGCAGCTTCAGAAACAGGACGGTGTCCGGGGTGATCGAGCACACCACGATGTTCGCGACGAGGCATCCGCACACGAACGTGAGGGTCGCCGCCTTCGTGCCCGCCTGCTTGTCGAGCCACCCGGCGAAGAGGCCCGAGAGCGTCGCCACCACGCTGTTGATGAGTCCCATCGAGATGAGCATGCGCGGCGTCCAGTGCAGCACGCCGGCCGCGACGACGCTCGTGAACAGCATGATGACGACGAAGCCCTCGTTGTAGAGCAGCCGCGCGATGAGGAACAGCGTGGTGTTGCGATACCTTCGTGCGTGGGTGAGGGTTTCGAGGAGGTTGCGCCATCCCGTGCGGATTGCCTGCGGGATGCTGCGCGAGGAGGCCGGCGAGTCCGGCGTCCAGATGAACATCGGCAGATAGAACACCACCAGCCAGACGGCCGCGAGGATGCCCACCGCCCGCTCGGGCTCGTGCCCGCTCACTTTCAGCCCGAAGAGCGGGTGAGGATTGCGGTCCCACGCGAGCAGGTAGAACAGGAAGAGAAAGACCCCGAACAGATTGCCGAGGCTGTACCCAAGACCGCTGAGGAACCCAAGGCGCCCGCGCGGGGCGACATTCGGCAGCATGGCACTACAGAACACGGCCGAGTACTCGAAGCACAGCGTGCCGCCGATCAGGGCGAGCATGATCCAGAGGAGCCCGGAGGTCATGTGCGGTGTCGCAAACCACAGCGATGCCATGCAAGGGGCGCCCAGGACGAGGCAGCCGAAGAGCCAGGGCTTGCGGCGGCCGCCCGCATCGGCAATGGCGCCGAGAATCGGCGCCCCGATCGCAACGAGGAGCGCACCCACGCAGGAGACGAAGCTCCAGACGGTCTGCCCGCGCACCGGATCGGGGATGACCACCGTGCTGAAATAGGCGCCGAACACGAAGATGTTCACGAGCACGTTGTACGGGCTGCGCGCACCGTCGCAGATGGCCCAGGCAATCTGGCCGAGAAGACTCGCCGGCCGCGAGCCGGCTGCGCTTGCGGGCGCGGCTACCTCCGCGACGGAGGCACCGGCCGCGCTGACGCCTGCGGCGGCCACCACGAGCGGCTCGGCGGATCGGACCTGGCTCAAGAGACCCCCTCGCGCGAAAATGAGCCGCCGCACACTAGCACCTCTGCATGAAGGGAGCGATTGGCTTGACCGGCGGAGCGTTCGCACGATGACCCGCAGCTGCGAGGCCTGGATTTGCATTCCCGCGAATCATCCGTCGCTGCCCGGCCACTTTCCGGGTGCGCCGATCGTGCCTGCCGTCGTGATGCTCGATCAGATCGTGGATGCGGCCGAGCGCACGCTCGAGCGAGCGCTGTGCATCTCGGGACTGCCACAGGTGAAGTTCCTTGCGCCGCTGCTTCCGGAGCAGCGAGCGCTTTGCGCGCTCACTCTGCAGGGAGCTCGCATGAGCTTCCAGGTGGAGCACGCCGGCCGCCTGGTGGCACGCGGGACCTTCGCGCTCGCGGCGCAGCCCAGCGAGGATGCCCCGTGAGTCCGGCGAGCCAGGACTGGCAGCACCGTCCCGAAGGCGGCAACGCGGTCGCGCTGCGCCTGATCTGCCGGTTTGCGCTCGCCTGCGGGCGCCTCCCCGCACGCCTCGCGCTCTATCCCATCACGCTGTACTTTCTGCTGCGCCGGGCCCCTGAGCGGCGTGCCTCCCGCGACTACCTCGAGCGGATCCATGGCCGTCCGCCGACGCGTTGGGAAGTTGCGCGCCACATGCATTGCTTTGCCGCAACCATCCTCGACCGGGTGTTCCTGCTCTCCGAGCGCTACAGGCGATTCGACATCCGGATGTTCGGGCTCGAGGTGTTCGCCCGAGCCTTGCAGGCGGGGCGGGGCGTGCTGCTGTTCGGCTCGCATCTGGGCAGCTTCGATGCGATTCGGGTCCTGAGCGAGGGATGGCCGGACACCCCCGTGCGCGTGGTGTTCGACCTGGAGCAGAACCCCGCACTCACCGCGCTGCTGCAACAGCTCAACCCGCGGCTGGCATCGACCTTGATCAACGTGCGCACGGGCGGCCCCGCCATGATGCTCGCCATCAAGGAAACCCTCGACCGCAACGGCATCGTCGCGCTGCTTGCCGATCGGGCCCGGCCCGGAGAGCCGCATGCGCTCGCCGATTTCCTGGGGCGCCCGGCCCCCTTCCCCACGGGCCCCTGGCTGCTCGCGGCTGCCCTCGGCGCACCGGTTGCGCTCGCCTTCGGCCTGTATCGCGGCCACAATCGTTACGATCTGCACTTCGAGAGCTTCAGCGAAGGGCTCGCGCAAGGTCGCATCGAGCGCAGCGAGCGGCGCGCACGGGCTGACGGTTGCGCCGAGCGGTTCGCGCAGCGGCTCTCGGTCTACGCGCGCCTGGCACCCTACAACTGGTTCAACTTCTATGATTTCTGGCAACGATCCTCGCCGCCGCTGGAGGCTCGCTCTCCTGCTGCTCACCCCAGCGACGGGCTGGTGCGCCGGTCTTGAGATCCCGAGCCTGCTTGCCCACCTCACGCGGCCGGCTCCCTCCTCGATCGCATTCGTCGAGGCGCATTTCTCGCCGCTGCTCGTGCGGCCGCTCGTGGTCTCGGGACAGCTCGAGTACCTGGGACCGGGCACGCTTGCCCGCACGGTCACGGAACCCTATCGCGAGCGCTCCGAGATCCGCGGCGACACGGCGACCGTCGAGCGCCCGGGCGAGCCGCCGCGCCGCTTCTCTCTCGAGCGCGCGCCGCAGATGCAGGCCCTGGTTGCGAGCTTTGCCGGGCTCCTCAGCGGGAACTCCGCAGCGCTCGAGCGCACCTTCAGGCTGGACCTGCACGGGGATGCGCAGCACTGGCTGTTGGGCCTGGTGCCGCTCAACCCCGAGGTTCGCCGGAGCATTCGCTCGATCACGGTGAGCGGGGCAGGCTCCGAGCCGCGCTGCCTCACCACCTACGAGGCCAATGACGATACGACGGTGCTGCTGCTCGGAAGCGCAGCCAAGCTGCCCTCCTCCCAGGCGACCCCCGACCGTGCGTGGCTCGATGCGCAGTGTCGAGGCGGCAGTCGCTGAAGGCGAGCGATCGGGTGACATCAGGGGGTAGGGTCGCGCTCGGCGTCCTGTGGATCGCGCTGCTCGCGCTGCTTGCTGCGTACGTGCTGCATGCCTTGCGGGTGAGCGGCGACCTGAGCCTGTTTCTGCCCAGGCCGCGCACTTCCGCCGAGCGGCTGATCATCGAGGAGGTCAGCTCCGGGCCGGCAGCGCGCCTGCTGCTGCTCGAGCTGTCGGGCGCCGCTGCGGAGCCCCTCGCCGAGACCTCGCAGCGGCTCGCCGCGCAGCTGCAGGCCGACCGCACGTTCAGCTTCGTCGCCAATGGCGAGAATCTCCTCGGCACCATCCCGCAGTCGCTTCTACCGTACCGGTATCTGCTCTCCTCCACGCTCGACCGTGAGCCTCTGGATGCGAGCTTCCTGCATCGCGAGCTGATCGCGCGCGAGCGGGATCTCGCCTCCCCGGCCGCGAGCCTGCTCGAGCCCTGGTTGCCGCGCGATCCGACCCTCGAGATTCTCAAGGTGCTCGAGTCCTGGGAGCCTGCGCACGAGCCGCGACTGCTCGATGGCGTCTGGTTCGACCCGCAAGGCACGGCTGCTCTTCTGATCGTGGAGACCGCCGCTCCCGCCTTCGATCCGCAAGCACAGCGCGCAGCCCTCGAGGCCCTGCAACGCCACTTCGTGGCGGCGCGCACGGCTGCCACGATCCGGCTCACGACGAGCGGTCCGGGCGCATTCTCGGTGCTCATGCAGCGCCGCAGCGAGACCGACGCGCGCCTCGCCGGCGTGCTCGATACGGCGGGCATGGTCGTACTGATGCTCGTCGCGTACCTGAGTCCGCTCCGGATGGTGCTCGGCGCGCTGCCACTGCTCACTGCCGGGGTGGCGGCGCTTGCGACGGTGACCGCGCTCTTCGGCACCGTCCACGGCATCACGATCGCATTCGGATTCACGTTGATCGGGGTCGCCATCGACTATCCGATCTTTCTCTTCAGCCATCAGCTGCCCGGGACCTCCGGCCTGCAGACGGCCCGGGCGATCTGGCCGACGCTTGCAATTGCGGTCGCAGGCTTGTCGATCGGCTATCTCGCCTTCCTGCTCTCCGGAGTGCCGGGGCTCGTCCAGCTCGCCTGCTTCAATGTGGCCGGTATCGCTGCCGCTGGGCTCGCCACGCGCTATCTGCTGCCGCGCTTGCTCCCACCGGGCACGCGCGATTTCGGGCACTCCGCTCTGGCGAGCCGACTTGCCGCGATCGCGACCGCCGCACCGCGAGTGCCGTGGCTCGCACCCGCACTCGCGCTGGCCAGCGCCGTGGCGCTTGCCGTGGCTCCCGGGCCCTTCTGGCAGAACGATCTGGGGCAACTCACGCCCGTCCCGCAGCCGCAGCTCCTGCAGTACGAGCGGTTGCGCGAGCAGCTCGCGACACCCGATATTCGCTACCTCGTGGCGGTCGAGGGCCGAACAGCCGAGCAGGTGCTCGAG
>Ga0335072_10000033_pt1 | contig 282679 bp, 251 predicted proteins | sample Lox_Sample_21_FD_206725 | JGI IMG/M metagenome (GOLD analysis project Ga0335072, IMG submission 206725) | Soil microbial communities from Loxahatchee National Wildlife Refuge, Florida, United States - Lox_Sample_2.1 | ecosystem: Environmental > Terrestrial > Soil > Wetlands | place: USA... | reverse complement strand
ACGGCGTGGCGGCCGGCTGCAGCGACGGCAACCGTTCGGGCGGCACCCCCGGCAGCAGGTCCGCGGCGGCGAAGCCGTGGCGCACCGCCAAGCGCTGGGCGCGCCCGGCGGGCTCGCCGATGGCGATCGCCCGCTCGTAGCAGTCGAGCACCTCGGCGGCCACGTGCGGCCAGGCGAAGCGCTCGGCGCGCTCGCGCGCCGAGCGCGCCATGCGCTCGCGCCGTGGCCGGTCGAGCGCCAGCGTGCGCAGCGCCTCGGCCAGCGCGAGCGGATCGCCGGCTCTCAGCAGCAGCCCGTCCTGCCCGTCGCGCAAGACCTCGCGGTAGCCGGGGATGTCGGAGGCGAGCACCGGCGTGGCCGCCGCGAACGCCTCGGTCAGCACCATGCCGAAGCTCTCGCCGCCGAGCGAGGGCGCGCACAGCACGTCGGCGTCGGCCAGCTCGGCCAGCTTGCGCTCCTCGGAGACCTTCCCGAGCGCGCTCACGCCGCGATCGTCGAGCATCATGTGCGCGACCTCCTCGGGGCCCGCGCCGACGAGCGTGAGCGTCGCCGGCACGTGCTCGCGCAGCGCCTCGAACGCCCGCAGCAGCACCGGCAGGCCCTTGCGCTCCACCGCCTGGCCGACGAACACGATCCGCAGCTGGCGCTGCGTCGCCGGGTCCTCGGCCGCACGTCCGAGCTCGCGCCCAGGCGCGTGCTCGCGCGCGAACGCATCGGCCGCGGGCCGGCGGGGCTGGCCGTCGTCGGCCGCGGCGGGCACGTGCACGCCGTTGGGCACGATGCGATAGCGCCCGCCGTAGAAGCGCCGCGCGGTCCAGGCCGCCGCCTCGGACACCGCGATGCGCACGCGCAGCCGGTTCATGCGCCGGCGGCCGCCCAGCGGCACGGCGGCGAGGCCGTTGGTCAGCGCATTCTCGGAATAGGTGTGGAAGGTGCCCACGATCGGCACCTCGCGGGTGCTGCACAGCGCGTCCCAGCCGAGCAGCGGCACCACCGGCTCGTGGACGTGCAGCACGTCGTAGCCGCCGCAGCGCAGCTCCTCGCGCATCGCGAACACCGACGAGGGGAAGGGCGCGAGGTTGGAGACCGCGCCGTTGGCCGGGAAGCCCGCGGTCCGCCCCAGCGCCACGAGGTTCGCCGGCGGCGCAAGCGCCTGCGGTCGCGCGCCGTGGTGCAGGCGCCGCGAGAGCGCGTCGTCGGGGTCGTAGGGAGCGAGCACGCGGGTCTCGTGCCCGGCCGCTTCGAGCTCCTGCGCGAGCGCCTGGATGTGGCGCGTGACGCCACCGGGGTACGTCCACGAGTACGGCGAGAGCAGCGCTATGCGCACGCGCACACTCTACCCGGCCGGGCCACGGCCGCGGGCGGCGGCGGTGCGATAATCCGGGTGTGAGCGCGCGCCACTTCGTCAAGTACACGTTCCTGAAGCTGGACCCTGCCTGGCGACGGCTGGACGCGCAGGAGCGCGCGCACCACAAGCGCGAGTTCGCTGCTGCCTGCGAGGACTTCGCCGACGGGCACCTGCTGCAGAGCTTCTCGCTGGTGGGCACGCGTGGCGATGCCGAGCTGCTGCTGGTGTCCGAGGCGGAGAACCTCGACCGCATCCACGAGTTCCACGTGGTGCTGGCCCAGAGCGGGCTGATGCAGTGGGCGGCGATCCCGCACTCGTTCCTGGGCATGCGCAAGAGCTCGGAATACTCCGAAGACGAGCGCTTCGTGCCGCGCGCGTTCAAAGGCCGCTACGTGTTCGTCTACCCGTTCGTGAAGTCGCGCGAGTGGTACGCGCTGCCTGCCGAGGAGCGCTGGCGGATCATGCAGGGCCACATCGGCGTGGGCCGCGAATACCCGGGGGTGGACAACCACACCACCTACTCGTTCGGGCTGGACGACCAGGAGTTCGTGGTCGCGTTCGACACCGACGACGTCGGCACGTTCCTGGACCTCGTGCAGCGCCTGCGCACCACCGAGGCCTCGCGCTTCACCGTGCGCGACACGCCCAGCTTCACGTGCCTGGCGATGTCGCTGGAGCGTGCGCTGAACGCGCTGGACGGCGAGCCGGTGTCGCTCGAGGCGCTCGGCGCTGTCTAGGAAGCCGCCAAAGACGCCGGCGCGCGGCCCGCGGCGCGGCGCCACGGACACGGGCGCGGGCAGCGCAGGGCGCGCCGTCTCGAGTGCGCGCGCCCGCGCGCGGGCGGTAGCGCGCCTGCGTGAGGCCGACCCGGTGCTGGCGTCGCTGATCGAGGCGGCCGGAGCGCTGCCCGACGCCGGCGCCGGCAGGCCGGAGCGCGACGACCACTACGGGGCGCTGGTGCGCTCGATCGCCAGCCAGCAGCTGTCGGTGCTGGCGGCCCGCGCGATCTACGGGCGGCTGACCGAGCGCTTCGGCGGGCGCGCGCCCACGCCGCAGGAGATCCTCGCCGACGACCCGGAGGAGCTGCGCGCGGCGGCCGGCTTCTCGCGCGCAAAGGTCGGCTACCTGCGCTCGCTGGCCGAGCACGTGCTCTCGGGCGAGCTGGAGCTCGAGCGCCTGGACGAGCTCGACGACGAGGCCGTGATCGCGGAGCTGGTGGCGGTCAAGGGCCTTGGCGTGTGGACCGCGCACATGTTCCTGATGTTCCACCTCGACCGCCCCGACGTGCTGCCGGTGGGAGACCTCGGGATCCGCCGCGCGATCGAGCGCGCGTACGGCCTCGACGGCCTGCCCGACGCGGCCACGATCGAGCGCATCGCCGAGCCGTGGCGCCCGCACCGCACGCTCGCCTGCCGCTACCTGTGGCGCTCGCTGCAGAACGAGCCCGGCTAGACGCGCGGCCGGGGCCTCGCGCCCGGCACGTCAGCTAGCGCTTGTGGCTCTGCTTGTGCCGCGATGACTTCGCGTGCGCCTTGCGCGCCGCCTTTTCGCAGGCGACGCGCTGCTTCTTGGCGTGCTTGTGGGCATGCCGGCAGGCCGCGAGCGCTTCTTTCAGCGTCGGCGCGTAGCGCTTGCGCGCCTGGCGTTCGCAGGCGAGGCGCTTGTGCTTGTTGTGCTTGTAGCGCGCGCGGCATTGTTTCAGCGCTTTCTTCAGCTTCTGTGCGCGCGTCGCTTTGAACGCCTTGACGCCTTTGCAGCCGAGCTCGGCGACCGCTGTGGTCTGCTTGATCAGCACGCCGCTCTGCGCGGTGATTTCGGTCGGCACGGTCAGCGTGGTTTTGCACAGGTTGTAGTCTTCCTTTTCGGCCACGTTGATCGTGAGCGCCGAGTGGGGACCGGCCGGGAACACCGATTCGAACTTGGTGAAGGGCGCGTCGGGCGAGCTTTCGAACTTCGAGTAGGTGATGCCGTTCTTGATCAGCGTCTTGCCGTCGAGCACGATCTTGACGCCGTCTTCTCCGTAGAGCACGAACTCCACGTCGGGGAATTCCGCCCCACCGTGGGCGACCAAATAGGCTTTGCCCTTGAGCGGTTCTTTGAACACAGGCGTGTAGACGGTGCCTTCGCCGATGATCGATTCTTCGTCGCAGTCCGTCGGCGCGACGTTGAATTTCGATTCCAGGCACGCTTTCTGGATCGTGCTCAGGCGCGAGGGCAGCGAGGCGGGGATCGTGAGGTCGACCTTGTGGATGTTGGCCTGCCCCATGCCGGGCGATTCGATCGTGACGGCGAAGGTGGTGCCGTTGGCTTTGCTGCCCTGCGCCTGCACCGACGCCGTCAGCTTGGGCTGGAAGGGCAGCGAGCCGCAGCCCGACACGACGAAGGGATAGGACAGGGGACTGCTGGCGCCTTCGGAGCCTCCGAGCGCGCCGCCGATCGACAGCCCTTCGCAGTTGGTGGGGTTGAACTCGAAGCTCGCCCTGTTGACGGCGATTTCGATCTTTTTCAGCTGCGAGGGGACGCCGTCGAGGATCGTGGGGATCGGGTTGACGGTCTTGGCGGTGACCGCCGCCGTGGTTTCGTTGATCGTGATCGTCGAGAGCACGTTGACGTCGCCGAGGTTGAAGGGCCCGGCTTTCGCTTCGGTCACGGCCAGCAGCCCGAACGGCGCGCCGTCGACGTTCCTGGTCAGGTAGAGAGTGCCGGGCAGCGTCACCGGCTTGCCGCCGAGGCCGGAGTAGGAGAGCGTTTCCCCGACCTTGCTCGCTCCCCCGCACGGCTCGCGACCTTCGCTCACTTCCTGGGGCGAGACGAGCGTCGGCAGCGATTCCACCGCCGCGGTGTTTTCGCACGGCGTCACTTCGGAGATCTTCGCGGCGAGCCCGGGCGGGAGCGTGGTGTCGATCGATTCGAGCGCCTGCTGGCCGTCGGGCTTTTCGATCGTGAGCGTGAACGGCGTGAACGCGCCCGCCTGCTGGTTGGCGCTGCCGGCGCTGAAGCCGGGCGAGAACCCGAGCGTCGCGCCCGGACACGCGGAGCCGCCGGGGCCCGAGGTGATGGCGAAGCCGCGGTTGTCTGCCGGCGCCGGGTGCAGTTCAGGCGCGGGGTGCGCCGCTTCTTCGGCGGGAGTGGTGCCCGTCCATGTCCGGAAGGTCGCTTCGGCCTCATAGGTGCCGCAGTGGTCGGGCGTCGACTGCGACGCGCGTTCGCCTTCGGTGAGGTGGATCGTGAGGCGTTCGAACGGCGTCTGCGGGGTCTTGTGGAAGACCGAGGTGAGCTGCCCGGTCGCGGAGATCTGCACTTCGCCGGCGAGCTTGACCAGCACTTCGCTTTCCGGTTCTTCTGCGATCAGGTAGAGCACCAGCGGGGAGCTGAACGGGTCGGTGTCCTGTCTTGCGAGATACAGCGAGCCTTCGAGTTCGTTTTTGAGGACCGGCGTCTCGATGTTCACCGTGCCGATTTTGGCGTTTTCCGGGCATGTGGCCGCGAGCGGGGTGAATTCCTGCCCTGCGAGCTGTGCCGAGAGCGCGCCGCCGACGGCTTCTTCTTTGTCTAGGAGTCCGGCCTCGAGGAACCCGGCCTCTTCGACGTCGCACGTACCCAATCCGCTTGCGGCGGCCGGGCTCGAGACGAGCCCGGCCGGCAGCACCAGCGTCGTTTCGCGGATGTCCTGCTCGGAGCGTCCCTGCGGTTCCGTGAGACCGGCCTGCGGCAGGCTCACCTGCACCGTCGTGCCAGTGGGCGTGCTTGCTTCGCTGCGGCCCGTGAGCACTTCGAGCGATGGGTTGAACGCAAGGCTTTCGCAGCCGTGGAGGTTGGTCGCGTTTTCGCTTTCGACTCGGGTTTCGCCCTTTGAGTTGATCAGGAGGGCGTCGCCTTCGGAGTTGACGGGTATGCCCGCTCCGGTGGGTGCGCTCCCGTTCCACGCGTTGCCGCTGACCCACGAGCGTACCGGGCCGCACGAGGTGGGCAGCGTCAGGAATGCCTTTGGCGGTCCCTGCGGTTCTTCGCTCGGCTTGCAAGGATGTTCTTCTAGATAGGACGGTTCTCCATCCCCGAAGCAGCCCCAACCCCTCACGGTGTTGTGACGGGTGTCCGCCGGCGTTCCCCAGAAGGTGACTCGGCTGGAGATGATCTGCACCGCGTCGGATGCATAGTGGACGCCGACATCCACCCCGTAGTCCCCGCCGGTGCGCACCGAGGTGTTGAGCACAACCGGCACGCCGTCGACCTTGAAGCCGAACTGGGCGGGCTCTCCCGCGGGCGGCACGAGGTTGAAGACGGGCTCGGTGAACACATCATATTTCACGGTCGGCTCCGGTACGTTCACCGCCACGGTCGCGACGCCCACCTGCGTTTCGGCGGGGCACGCGTTGGCGCCGCCGCCGCTCCCGCCCAGTTCGGCGCCGAAGTCCCCGGCCGAGCATTGCGAGACCGTGTTCACGTTGCCGATCAGCCCCGGCGGCAGTTCAAAGTCGAGGTTCTCCTCCAAGCCATCGCCTGCCGGCTGGAACTGGCCTTCCGATTCCGGTTCGAAGCGATCGTTGAGGTTGAAGACAGTGGTGAGCTGGAAGGGATGGGAACCGGCTTCTTCATCACGTTCGAACTGTTCGTTTTCGGGGATGAATTCGAAGGATTCGACGCCAAACGGCCGTTCGCCACCACCCACATCCAGCGGCTTGCGCTCGGCTTCCTTGACGCCGCCACCGCTCGCGTTCACGACGTTTTCGTCTTCCGGCGCTTCCGTTGCGGCATGGGCTTCCACGCTCACGTAGATCTCGAGAACCAGCTCCTCGTACGGCCGCAACGGCTGTGGATAGTTGCAGCCGACCTGCTCGCCGGCTGATTCGATCTTGCAGACGTTGAACACCACCGGCTCGCTTCCGTAACCCTTCGGTCGCACCGCCAGTTGCGTGGCGTGAACGCCGCGCGGCAGCTGGTCGGAGACTTCGAGACTGCCCGACGAGGCCTGGTCACCGTCATTCACAATCGTCACCACGACCATGCCCGACCCGCCAAGCGGAAGGGCCGTCGGCGCGGGGCGCGTTTCGATGCCCCAATGGGTGTAGGTTTCGGCCGCCCGCGCCGGCGCCGCACGCACGACGAGCAGGCAGGCGAGCAGCCCAAGCGAGAGCAGCGCCGCGCAGCTCCACGGACGCAGCCTCGGGTGGCGTCGCGCGGAGCTCACGAGCGGGCCCCCGAGGACTTCCTCTTGCCGGCCTTCTTCTTCGCGTGCTTGGCGGCGCCGTATCGCTTGCGCGCCTGCTTTTCGCAGGCGGTGCGCTTGTGCTTGCTGTGGCGGTGCTGGCGCCTGCAAGCCTTCAGCGCCCTATCCAGCTTCTGCGCTCGTGTGAGCGGCTTCGTGGCGGGAGGCTTCGAGCTTTTGGACGAGAGCACTTCGACGCGGGACACATTGCCCGATCCGCTCGCGGCGGCAGTGGAGAGACTTGCGAAGCCGGACGCAGGCGAGTAGAGCTTCTGGCACGCTTCGCCTTCGCAGCCTTCCGGCAGCACTTCGCCTTCCACTTCGCACGTGATTTCGCACACGTGCGCGTCGTAGATGTCGAAGTTGGTGTCCCCGTCGCGGGCCGAAAGCGTGGCCTTGGTCATGAAGAAGACGTCTTCCCCGTTTTCGCTGGCGTCGAGGAAGACCGATTCGTGTTCTGAGGTGCCGGAGGAGATGAGGCTGACGCAGCCGCCTTCGCTGGAGCACGATCCGAGGCGATCATGCTCGTACTCGTAGACGTTCTCGACACCGACCTTGGCTTCTTCGAAGCCGAGGCTCTCGCTTCTCAGCGGCACTGCGATCGGCACGAGCGCATCGGCGCTGTCGAAGAACAGGCGGCCGCTGTCGGACAGGTAGCGCGACTGGTAGAAGGCACGATCCTCGCTGATGTTCGTCCACCCCGGGAGGCTGCCGGCCAACCAGCTGTCGACCCCGAGGTGCTGGTTGCTCGCCCACACGAGCGGGCGATCCACGACCAGGTTGCGCCCTTCCGCATATTCCGGTCCGGGGTAGCCCGTGTCGAAGACGCCGTGCGGGCGCGCACCGGTGGGATTGCACGATGCGCACACCAGCGACGGTTCGCCCGGCTGCGCGTCCACGTGGTAGAGGTAGACCTCCTCGTCCACGCGTTCGCCGGGGTGCTTGCTGGTCGCGTCTTCGTTGTCGTAGCCGGTGAGGCTGCGGTCGGACATGAACGCGAGCCATTCGCCGTTCGGCGACACGCGCGCCGTCAGTCCCTTGAGTTCGCCGGGGTCCGCAGCATCCCAATCGGGCGAGTCTTCGTTGGAGAGCATCGCCACGAGTTGCGGCGCGCCCCAACCGCTCGCTTCGTGGCGAACCACGTACAGGCCGCAGCCGGCCTGGCGCGCCCTTGGCGTCGCCTGCGGGGTCGCGCACTGCCCGCGTGTCGCGCCCGGAGCGAGCGCGCCGTTGGCGACGAAGAAGACGTCCGACCCATCTTCGGCCGCCCCGATCACGCCGGCGCCTTCGACGGACCCTTGCGCCGTCGACAGCAGGTGCGCTTCGGGCTCGGGCGTCAGGTCGGTGAGGCTGCCGGCCAGGCACTTTTCCTCTTCGCCTTCGCTGCTTTCGCATTCGACGACCCGCGGTTCGAACACGTACAGCTGCGGCGCCGCCTTTGTCGCGGTCGAGTTCGTAGTGAGCCGCTGCGTGTCGGTGAAGAACACGCGGTTGCCTTCTGCACTCGCCGTCTGAAAGGCCGCCTGCGCCGTTTCTGCGCCGCCCGGCTGCGGTTCACCCTGGACGGCGTCGATGCGCAGCGTCTTGTCGATCACGCTGTCGTGAACGTAGAGCTCGTAGCCTCCCGATTTGACTTGATATGTCCAAAATATGAACTCACCGTTGTTCGAGATCATGTTGCGCGAGTCGTAGCTGTTCCCGTAGGCGGCAGCGCGAGCACCGACGCTCGCGCCTTCAGGACAACTACTTTCGCAGGCAGGAACGCGCTGCCCTTCCGGGAGTTCGCTGACGAGCTGCAGTTCTCTGATCAGCTGGCCCTTATGCGGCGGCCTTGCTTCCGAGTAGTGACCGGCGCCGCCCCACTCGTAGATGCCGGGCACCGCGTGCATCGAGAGGAAGGCGACGTGGCTGAGATCGGGCGTGGCGGCGGCCACCACGAGGCCCAGTTGTTTTTCCTTCCCTCCGAAGGGCGGCTCAGGCGCTTCTTCGTGGCCGGGCTGGTTGAGCTTGCCGACCAGCGCCAGGTACCCCGCATGGCCCGTCGCCACACCGTTTTCGGCAGCCGCTTCGTCGTCCTGCTCGACTTCTTGGAACTGCTCTTGGCCCTCACCGGGGAGGGGCTGCGGCGCCAGCGGCAGATCGGCGCGCAGCGAGATCGTCGTTTCCTGCAGCCCTTCTTCCTGCGTCGTGGCAGGCGGCGACAACGGTGGGCTGGCGAGCGTGGTGGTGGCATAGAAGGGCTCGACCAGCGCCAGCGCCAGGTTGGGTGAGAAGGCCACGTACTCCCGTGTGCTGCCCGGCTGGACTCCGGCGCCAGTGGTGTTGGGCGTGGTGATGTCGGTCGTCTTCCAGGAGCCGCCTTCACGCACCGAGAGCTCCTGCGTGGTTTCGGGCTCGCGGTTGCCTTCGGGCTCCACGTCCGCGGGCAGGGGCCCGTCGGCCACGTAGGTGAGCGCGCCGCCTTCGGCCGCGGCCTGGATCTGTCCGCCTTCCTTCGTGATCGATTCCGGTTCCGCGCCGCCCTTTTCGGCTGGTGTGACCATTTCCCACTCCCTGCGATCGGGCAGCCCCGACGCGTTGCCGGCCACCGTGAACGCGCCTTCGGCGCCCGGCACCGGCCCGGAGCCTTCGCCTTCCGCGACCACTCGGTAGTGGTAGAGGCCCGGTGCCAGTCCGGCGAGGGCGGCGCTCACCGGCGTTTCCACCGACCCGTCACCGATCGAGACCGCCGCGGTGCGCGTGCACGATCCCGTTTCGCAGCTGCCGGCGCTGGCGTATTCGAACCAGGCCTTGGTGGGGACGCCCGCAGGGTCCACGTCGGCCTCGAGCGTGGTGATGCTCGCGGCCGGGGCACAGGGCTCTCCGGGGCTTTCCGCTTCCGCGGCGCTTTCGCAGGAGAACCTCACTTCAGGCGCCGAGGGGGCGGGCGTACCGTGCGCTTCGGCGAAGACGTCGACATCGTCGGATGCGCCGCCGACCACGAACACGGCGCCATCGGCGGGATCGTCTCCCTCGGCCGGATCGACCGCGATCGCGTCGGCTCCTTCGAGGCCGGTCGCTTCCAGGCGCTGCAGCAGTTCGCCGTGACGTTCGGCCAGCGTGCTTTCGCCGAGCGGCGGTTCCGAGCCGGAGCCGAACACGGCGACGTCCGCAGTCGTCCCCGTGCCTTCCTGGTGTTCGTTGAGCACGTAGACGGGCTCGCCGCCGGCGCCGGTGTCGACCGAGACGCCGACGCTCAATTCGAAGTCGAGCGCGCCGATGAGCGGTTCGCCGGTCTGCGAGTCGACCTCGGTCACGACCTGCGGGTTCGAGCCGCCGGCATAGGCTTCCCTGTGCACTTCGCCAAATTCGTTGACCATCGCCTGGACTAGCGAATCCCCTGCGTAGAACGCAGCTTGCAGGGGCAGCGCCGCATACAGGTCACCGTCGTCGTCGAGCGCGAGCGCACCGATCGCTCCGCCCAGCGGCAGGGTCTGTTCCGGGACGTTCACTTCGGCGTTGGAGAAGGGAGCCAGCGATTCTTCGTCGGCGACATACAGGGTCCCCGAGGAACCGACCGCCAGCGCCGCGATGACCGGGCTTTTCTTGAGATGGAACGGTTCACCCACCGGCGCGCCGGCGCCGTTGAACTTGTAGAGGACATCGTCTTCGATCGAGTTGCGACGCTTGGAGCCGACCACGTAGACATCGCCCACGGACGGGTCTTCTGCGGCCGAGCAGGCCGTCGCGCCAACGGAGCAGTTGTCGACCGCGATCGCCGTGGGATGGGGCACGGCGAGCGCTCCGATGTAGCTCTCGCCCACCAGCTTGCCTGCGCTGGTCACCGGGGCGAACTCCTCCACGCGATTGTTTTCGCGGTCGCTCACGTAGACCTCGCCGCTGGCCGCGCTCACCGCCACCCCGGCGGGATGCAGGAACTGGCCCGTGCCGCCGCCGGCGCTGCCAAAGGAGAAGGCCAGCGTGTGCTGTCCGACGCCGGCGGCCTGCGCCGGCAGCGGCGCTGCGATCGATGCCGCTCCGAGCGCCACCGCGAGCGCGGCGAGCGCGCGCGCAGCGCGCCTCTGCGACGTCCGCCCTGCCTCCCGCTCCGATGCCTGCCCCGCGCCGGCTTGACGCTGCGTCCTCACCGATCTCCCTCTCGCCGTCGTCCCTCCGTGAACGCCACCTGTCATTCCCTTCCCTTGACCAAGAGTCTAGCCGTCCCGCTCGGACTGTCAAGCGAGAACCGGCGCCCGCCAAAAAGAAGGAGCGTGCGCGGAGCCCGGTGGGGCCGCGCACGCTCCTGTCACTGGCCGGCGCTAGGACGCCGGGCCGTTGACTACTCGCTCAGCCGACTCAGGTTTTCACCGCAAGAGCCGTGCCGAGTGTGATTTTGGCGGTCGTTTCCTCAGACGACGGCGCGCCGCCCGTCGGGAAGAATTCAGTCCCGTTGAACACTTCGGTCAACAGGGCCTGTTCGCCCTCGCCCACGGCGAATTTGTTTTCGCCGGACGTGCTCGGCGCCGCGTTCACGGGGCTGACCACGCCGCTCACCGAGCCGTGCGTCCGCAGGATGATTTCACCGTTGCAGATGAATTCCGAGGAGTACGGTTCGTGTTCGGAGCTGATCACTTCGTTCCACACTTCGCCGGTGGCCGGTTCTTCTTTTTTGTAGCCTCCGGCTTTTTCACCGTGGTCGACGAGTTTCGTGTCGAGCAGGTTGGTGTCGATCACGCCGGCTTTGCCCGAAGGCGTGCCGTTGCCGAACAGGTCGACGCTTTCGCAGGAGTGGCCTTCCAGCGTGCAGCCGGTGAAGCTCACCCTGTCGGTGCCGGTTTTCGGCCCGGTGATCGTGCCTGAGCTCGTGCTCGCCGTGCATTCGACGTCGTTCGGACCGAACGCCGGGGTGGCCAGCTTCGCCTCGCCGGTGCTGTCGGTGAACGTCACGGGCGCCTCTTTTTCGAATTTGCCCTTCGGTTTGCCCTTCTTTTCGTCACGCACGCTGCATGCGGAGTCACTGTAGAAGCCCTTCTTCACCGACACGCATGTCTTGTATTCCGTGAGTTCCCATTTGCCCTTCGGCTTGCCGCCCTTTTCGTCACGGGTCGTGCATTCCGAGTTGCTGTAGAAGCCCTTCTTCACGGAACTGCACTTGTAGTAGGTGCCGGCCTGTGCGCTTGACGCGATCACCGCGGTGAGCGCGAAGACCGCAACCAGGCACAGCCCCACAATCCTGATGCGTTTCATCTGTCCACTGCTCCTTTTCCCTCTTAGGAATGGAAAGACAGGCCCAGAGATCTCCCTCTTCAGGCCAGAGACTCCCCGCTGCCTGTTCCCGTCGCCACCCATGTCCTTGGCGGCGACGATGTGCGGATGACCTTTGCAGAAAACACTCCCTGCGTCAAGGTCAACCCGATGTCACGTGCGGGCGCGCAGAAGCCAACGTTCCGACAGGTGTACGAGCATTGCCGGAGCTTTGGGCGCTCCGCACCCCATGCGACGCTTGACATCATGTCGCGGCGACCGTACCACAGCCGTCAGTTGCGCGTCAACCCCACCCGCGTTCGCCTGCTGTCAATGACTCTTGTGCGCCTGCGTGGACGGCGCCTGCCGGCGGCGAACCCTCGGCGCGCCGGCGCCGGATCAGGCGCTGCGCCGCAGCACGACCGTGCGATCGGCTTCGGCGACGATCTCCCAGCCGGGGCTGCCCGCGCCGCGGAAGTGCCGCGCCACGACCGCGCTCGGGCCCGGCAGGCCGCGGCCGCCGGGCTCGCCGGCACGGGCGTCGTGGAAGACCACGCGCCCGCCCGGCGCCACGAAGCGGTGCCACTGCTGCCAGTCGCGCTCGCAGCCCCGCTCGCTGTGGTCGCCGTCGATGAACAGCAGTTCCAGCTCGCCGCCGAAGGCGCTCGCAACGTCCTGCGAGAGCGCCACGTGCCAGTGCACGCGCGGCGCCGCCTGGCCCCGCGCGCGCAGCGCGCGCTGCACGGCGCGACGGGTGGCCCACTCGCTGGCGCCCCACCCGGCCGGCAGCGCGTCCGCCTGAGAGCCGAATGGGTCGATCAGGTGCAGCTCGGCGCCGGGGGCGAGCACACCGCACAGCGCCGCCGCCGAGGCGCCCTCGTAGACGCCGATCTCGACCGCCCGCGCGGCGCCCCTGGCCGCGTCGAGCAGCGCCCGCGCATCGGCCCCGGAGTGCATCGTGCGCGGCGGGATCAGACCGAGTCCGAGCGCGAGCGCACGCAGGCGCACGTCGTCGCGCGCCCGCGGCGGCGTCAGGCTGCGCAGCGCCTGGGGCAGGGCCGGCACGCGCGATCAGGCCGCGAAGCGGTCCGTGGCGGCGGGCGGCGCCGGTGCGCCGGCGAGCAACGAGGCGAGGGGCAAGGGCCCGCGCGCCTCAGACCGCCGAGACCTGCTCCTCCTCGGCCACGCGGAAGGAGGAGCCGCAGCCGCAGGCCGCCACCACGTTCGGGTTGTTGACCTTGAAGCCCGCGCCCTGCAGGCTTTCCTCGTAGTCGATAGTGGAGCCACGCACGAACTGCAGGCTCTCGCCGTCGACCAGCAGCTTCAGGCCGTGGCTCTCGAACACCACGTCGCCGGCGCGCTGCTCGTCGAACGCCAGCTGGTACTGGAAGCCCGAGCAGCCGCCGCCGCGCACGCCCACGCGCAGACCCGCCACGGCCTCCTCGGCCTGCTGTGCGTCTAGGAACTCACGCACCTTCTCGGCGCCCTTGTCGGTGATCTCGATCATCGGCTTCGCTCCTGTCGACGGCAATGCAAGACTTTCCAAAGTATAGCGAGGGCCTTCGGGGCCGCTCGGCGAGGCCGTCGCGGCCGTTCGCCGCCGGCGCGACCTTCTAACCTGGAGCAGCGATGCCCTCGGCACAGGAGATCAAGCAGCGCATCGAGACCGCCATCCCCGGCGCCCACGCGGACGTCGAGGACTACACCGGGGGCGGCGACCACTTCCGCGCCACCGTCACCGCCGCCGCCTTCGAGGGCCTCGGCCGCCTCGAGCAGCACCGGCTCGTCTACGCGGTGTTCGCAGCGGAGATCGGCGGCCCCATCCACGCACTGACGCTGAAGACGCAGACCCCGTCCACGCTCACCACCACCAACTGAAAGCCAGGAGCGCCATGTCCACTTCCCCAGAACCGTTGCCGATGTCGAGCGCCCAGCCTTCGCCCGCGCCGGCTCCCGCCGGCGAGAGCAACCCGATCCGCGAGGCGATCGAGCAGGCGATCGGCGAGCACGACGTGATCTTGTTCATGAAGGGCACGCCGGAGGCGCCGGCCTGCGGCTTCTCGGCCCGCACCGTGGCGGTGCTGCAGGCGCTCGAGACGCCGTTCGCCGCCGTCGACGTGCTGCCCGACCCGCGCATCCGCCAGGAGCTCTCGACGATCTCCGACTGGCCCACGATCCCGCAGCTGTTCGTACGCGGCGAGCTGATCGGCGGCTGCGACATCGTCACCGAGATGTACGAGTCCGGGGAGCTCGCGCAGGCGCTTGCCTAGGGCGCGGTTGCTGTAGGGTCACGCGCCGCAGATGGCTCCAGTCGCGGTCGCCTCCGACAGCACCCATTACCTGCCCCGCGCGCTCGCCGACGCCGAGGGCGTCCACCAGGTCAGCCTGTACGTGGGCTGGCGCGGGCAGCCGCGGCGCGAGCTGGAGATGGACGGCTTCGACGCCTTCTACGAGCGCCTGCGCACCGACCCGGAGCTCCCCACCACCTCGCAGCCGTCGATCGGCGACTTCCTGTCGGTGTGGGAGCCGCTGCTCGACGGCGGCCACGAGGTCGTCTCGATCCACCTCGCCAGCGGCATCTCCGGCACCTGCGAGGCCGCACGCCAGGCGCACGGGCTGCTGGCCGAGCGCGGGCTCGGCGAGCGCGTGGAGGTGATCGACGGCGAGACCGGCTGTGGCGGCATGGGCCTGCTGGTGCTCGCCGCCTGCGCCGCCGCGCATGCCGGCGCCGACAAACAGGCGGTCGTGCAGCGCGTGCGCGACACGCGGGCGGCGCTGCGCATGTGGTTCTGCGTGGACACGCTCGAGTACCTGCGCCGCGGGGGGCGCATCGGCAAGGCGCAGGCTTGGCTCGGAGGCACGCTGCGCATCAAGCCGATCCTCTCGCTGCAGCGCGAGATCGTGCCGATCGAGCGCGTGCGCACCGCCGGGCGCGCGTTCGAGCACATGGTCGGCTACGCGCAGGAGCTCCACGACGGCGGCGCCGACGGCTGGGTCGTGCAGCACATCCAGGCCGTCGAGCAGTCCCAGCGCCTGATCGAGCGCTGCCGCGAGATCTTCGGCTGCGAGCCGGTGTTCACCTCGGAGGTGGGGCCGGTGATCGGCACCTACACCGGCCCCGGCCTGCTCGGCGTCGGCGCCGTGCCGCGCGCGCTGCTCGGCTGATCAGCCGCGCCGGCGGCGACGGCGCAGCAGTTTCGCGCCCACCAGCAGGCCCACCGCGGCCGCCCCGATCGTGAGCTCGCCGCGATGGCGCTCGACCTGCGCGCGCCAGTCGGTCAGCCGCGTGACCTCGCCGCGCAGGCGCTGCACCGACACCGCCAGCTCCATGCGGTTGGCCTGGATCGAGCTGCGGATCTCCTCGGGTGTGCGCTGCGCCATCAGCCCTCCTCCTCCGCGGCAGCCGCGCCGTCCTCCCCGCCAGCCGGCGCAGGGCCGGGCGAGGGAGCGTCCTGCGGCGAGGGCGCGGGCTGCGAGAAGTCGTGCTGCCCGCTCGCCGCAGGCGCGGCCGCGGGCTCCCCGCCCGCCGGCGGCGCGGTCACGCTCTCGCGGATCTTGCGGGCCTCCTCGATCGCCATCTTGGGCACCGGCGGCGAGCTTCTTTTGACCGCTTTGGCGGCGAGCAGCCCGGCGAGCACGCCCAGCAGCACGAGGATCGCCGCCATCGCGAAGAAGCCCCAGAAGTAGGTGAAGTCGTTGCCCGGCAGGAAGTAATAGAGCAGCCACGCGCAGCCGATCAGCACGAACACCAGCGCTGTCATGAAGAACACGCCGGCGGCCACCCCCACGACCGCGCCGCGAGCGAGCCGCGAGGCCTTCTGCGCCATCTCCGCCTTGGCCAGCTCGATCTCTTCGCGCACCAGCTGGGTGGCGCGCTCGGACACGTCCGCGATCGCCTTCGCGATGTTCTGCGTGTCCTCGTCGCGGCGCGCCTGCGTGCCCTCGCCCGACGGCGGCATCGAAGCGCTCACTCGGGCGGCTCCTCGTCGAACATCCGGCGCCACAGCGTCACCGCGGCGCGGTTGGCCACGACTCCCACCAGCGCGCTCACGCCGGCCAGCAGCCCCTGCCACACGAGCCGCTTGATCATCTCGTTGTGCATCGCCGCGCCAGTCTATTCCCCGCCGTGGTCGGCGTTGAAACGCGGGCGCGGCAGGCCGGCCGCCGCCCGCCGCCGGCTCACCCGCTCGCGCGGGCGCTCGCGGTCTCCAGCCCGCCGCACACGATCTCCACCACCAGCCACTTGGCGCGCTCGAAGTACGCATCCTCCTTCGGCAGCAGGTCGAAGATCCAGCCGGTCAGCAGCTGCTCGATCGCCCCGTAGAAGGCCATCGCCGCGAAGCGCGCTTCCACGTCGGGCTTGAATACGCCCTGCTCCTGCGCCTGCGCGATCATGCCCGCGATCAGCTCGTAGGCCTCGCCGATCGTGCCGATGTGGGTGGTGCCGAACGAGTTCGCCGCGCGCGTCACCTCCACGATGATCACCTTCATCAGGTCCGGGTCGTGGCGGTAGCTCTCGACGATGAACGACGAGATCGCGCCGAGCTTCTCGCGCACCGACACCGCTTCCGCGTCGACCTCGCGGATCACCTCGAGCATCACCTCCCAGCGCTCCAGGAACAGCGTGTCGAGCACCTCGTCCTTGGAGGCGAAGTAGTGGTAGACGAGCCCGTAGGCCACCCCCGCCTCGTCCGCGATGTCCGCCACGCGGCAGGCGTGAAATCCCCGGCGGGCGAACACCCGCACGGCCGCGTCGAGGATCAGCCGTCGCTTGTCGGCCGCCTTCGCGCGCGCGCCGGCGCTCATGCCATCGCCTCCGCCGTCGGCTCCGACGCGCGCTCGGGCCAGCGGTAGGCCTCGGGGCGGCGGTTGGCCAGCGCCGGCAGGCGCTCGCGGATCTCCCGCTGGCGCTCGAGGTCGACCTCCGCGATCACGTGGCCCTCGCCGTCGGCGGCCTGCGCCAGCACCACCCCCCACGGGTCCACGATCATCGAGCGCCCGCCGGAGTGCTGGCCGGCCGCGTGCTCGCCGAACTGGTTGGCGGCGATCATGAACACCTGGTTCTCGATCGCCCGCGCGCGCACCAGCGTGGACCAGTGATCGCGCGTCGTGGTCAGCGTGAAGGCCGCCGGCAACGCCACGATCCGCGCCCCCCGCACCGCCAGGATGCGGTACAGCTCGGGGAAGCGCAGGTCATAGCAGATCGACAGGCCCAGCTCCACGCCGCCGGCGGTGCGCGAGAGCACGATCTCCTCGCCCGGGTCCTCCAGCGCCGACTCGCGGTAGGCGCGTCCGCCCACCTCCACGTCGAACATGTGCATCTTGCGGTAGACAGCCAGCAGCGCGCCGTCGGCGCCGATGTGGATCGAGGTGTTCGCCAGCTTCGCCCGTCCGGGCACGCGCTCGAGGATCGATCCCGCCACCAGCTCCACCCCCAGCTCGCGCGCGATCGCGCGCGCCCAGCCCACGGCCGCGCCGTCGAGCGTCTCCGCGCCCGCGCGCAGCTGCTCGTCGCCGCCCATCGCGGTCCACTTCTCGGGCAGCACGACCAGCTGCGCGCCATCGGCGGCAGCCGCGCGCGTTAGCCGGTCCGCCACTGCCAGGTTGGCGGCCGGATCGGCGGAGGAGTTGAGCTGCACTGCGGCGACCTTCACAGGCGCAGGATAGATTGACCGGTCAATCAGCCGTCGTGCGGCTCAAGCGCCGTCGTGCTGGCTGCGCAGCGCCGCCAGCAGCAGCTTCGAGTGCATCGCGCCGATCAGCTCGCGCAGCGGCTCCACGCCCGCCGCCACGATCTCCAGCGCGCGCTCCACCTCGACCTCCCCGGCCAGCCTCTCGAGCAGCGCCTTCACCTCGTCGCGCACCAGCGGCTCGAGCGCCTCGCGGTAGCGCAGCGTGTCGTACACGGTGAAGCCCAGCGCCTCCTCGTAGCCGCCCGCGCGGAAGCTCGCGATCGCCTCGATGATCTTCACGTCGTCGCGGTCGTAGCCGCGCCGGTTGGGCGTCAGCACCCCGATCTCGGCCAGCCGCTCGAGCACGTTGCGCGGCACGCCGTAGCGCTCCTGCGCCTCCGCGCGCGAGACCCGCCCCTGGTCCTCGACCCCCGCCAGCGCGCGCTCGATGATGCGGTCCTCCAGCTCCACCAGCGCGCGCACCCGCTCCGGGTCCTCCGCCAGCGCGCCCTTGATCACCCGCAGCGGCATGAAGCGCTCCTCCTGCAGGCGCTTGATCAGGGCGATCCGCTGCGCGTAGTCCGGCGGGTAGTACGCCATGTTGCGGCTCGTGCGCACCACGTCCTCGCCCGCGCCGAGCAGGCCCTCGCGCAGGTAGTAGCGGATCGTGCCCGCGCTCACGCCCGAGCGCTCCGCCAGCTCGCTCATCTTCAAGAGGCCCGCCGCGGGGGAGGAGGCTTGCGCGCTCATCGACGTGCTCGCCGCCCCTCTTGCACCGCCGCTCACGCCCTGAAGGTGGTGCCCTGCGCCGCCGCCGACGGCGCCGCAGCTGCGGCCGCGCCCGACTGCAGCAGCTCCGCCACCCGCTCCGAGCTGCAGCCCGCCGCCAGCAGCAGCTCCTCGGTGTGCTCGCCCAGCGCAGGGCCCGGCAGGCGCGCGTGCTCGCCGGGCGTGCGCGAGAGCTTCACCGGTATGCCCAGCTGGCGCACGGGCCCCTCCACGCCCGGCTGGGACAGCTCCACCACCATCTCGCGCTCGCGCACCAGCTGCGAGGAGAGCGCCTCGTCCAGCTCGAGGACCGGCTCGAGGCAGCAGTCGTGCTCGCCCGCGAACGCCTCCCACTGCTCGCGCGTGCGCGCGCGGAAGAGCTCCTGCACCTGCGCGTGCGCCTGCGAGCCGGGGCGCTCGAACTGCTTGTCGATCAGGTCCTCGCGCCCCACGCCGCGGCACCACGCCTGCCAGAACTTCGGCTCCAGCGCCCCCAGCGAGACCCAGCCGTCCGCGCATTCGTAGGGGCGGTAGCAGATCAGCGCGCCCGCCAGCGGCAGCTCGCCGCGGCGCGGCACGTCGCCGTCGGCGAAGTACGCGCCGGCCACCATCGCAAGCCACGACAGCGCGCCGTCGGACATCGACACGTCCACCAGCTGGCCCTCGCCCGACCCCGGCTGCGCCGCGCGACCGTCGCGCGCCGGCGCGCCGTCGCGCTCATGCAGCGCCGCCATGATCCCGAACGCCGCCATCAGCGCGCCGCCGCCCAGGTCCGCGATCTGCCCGGCCGCCTGCACCGGCTCGCCGCCGCCGGCGCCCGTCAGCCCCAGCAGCCCGACCAGGCCCAGGTAGTTCATGTCGTGGCCGGAGGCCGCGCGCTTGGACCCGTCCTGGCCGTAGCCCGAGATCGCGCAGTACACGATCGCCGCGTTCTCCTCGCGCATGCGCTCGTAGCCCACGCCGAGGCGATCGAGCACGCCCGGGCGGAAGGACTCGAGCACCACGTCCGCGTCGCGCACCAGCGCCAGCAGCGCCTCGCGCCCCCCCTCGCTCTTGAGGTCCAGGCGGATCGAGCGCTTGTTGCGGTTCAGCGCCAGGAACAGCGCGCCCTTGGCGCTCTCGTGCGCGCCCTCGTAGTACGGCGGCGACCAGCGGATGTAGTCGCCCATGCCGGTGTCCTCCACCTTGACCACGTCCGCGCCGAAGTCCGCCAGCAGCAGCGAGCAGAAGCCCCCCGGCAAGAGGCGCGAGAGGTCCAGCACGCGAATGCCCTCGAGCGGCAGGCTCATCGTGCCGGGCTTCCCTCGCGCTGGGGCACCGCCAGCGCCGCGCGCGCCTCCTGCACGCTCGCCGGGCGGCGCCCGACGTCTTCGGTCATCTGCCTCGCCTTCGCGACCAGCTCCCCATTGGAGCGCGCCATCGTCCCGTCCGGCAGGTACAGGTTGTCCTCCAGGCCCACGCGGATCGAGCCGCCCAGCGTGAGCGCCGCCGCCACCAGCATCCACTGGTCACGCGAGATCCCGATCACGCCCCAGTGGGACCTCGTGTGCGCGCCGTCCCCCTCCGGGGAACATGCGGGGTCGGGCGGGACGTTCTCGACCATCGCCGCGAGGTTGCGCGCCGTCGGGGGGATGCCGCCAACCACCCCCATCACGCAGTCCACGTGCAGCGGCTGGCGCAGCGCCCCCATGTCGATCAGCGGCGCGAGGCTGCCGACGTGGCCCACGTCGAAGCACTCGTGCTCGGGTTTGATCCCCAGCTCGTTCATCGCCTCCAGCAGCTGCACGATCTCCGTGAACGGGTTCGCGAACACCATGTCGAACACGAAGCCCTTGCGCGAGCGCGAGTACTTGGCGTAGTTCATCGAGCCCATGTTCAGCGCCGCCACCTCCGGGCGGCACTCGCGCAGGTATTCGATGCGCTTCTCCACCGGCACCCCGATCGTGCCCGTCGAGAAGTTCACGATCACCGCGTCGCCCACCTCCTCGCGGATCGCCTGCGTGATCGCGGCGAAGTCCTCCACCTCGTAGCTGGGCGTCCCGTCCGGTTTGCGCGCGTGGATGTGGATCATCACCCCGCCCTCGTCCACGATCCTGCGCGCCTCCGCCGCGTACTCCGCGGGGGTGTAGGGGATCGCCGGGCACTGCTCGCGGTTGGCGATCGCCCCGGAGATCGAGCAGGTGATCACGACCGGGTCCTCGAGGCTCATACCGGCACCACGCCATTGCGCTTCCAGGGGCGCTCGATCTTCTTGTTCTGCGCCAGCTCCAGGGCGCGGCAGATCGTGGCGCGGGTCTCGCGCGGGTCGATCACGTCGTCGATCACGTCGTTGCCAGCGGCGACGTACACGTCGAAGACCTTGCGGAAGCCCTCGATCAGCTCCGCGCGCTTGGCGGCCGGGTCCTCGGCGGCCTCGACCTGCTTGCGGAAGGCGATCTCCACCACCCCCTCGGCGCCCATCACGCTGATCTCCGCGCTCGGCCACGCCACGATCAGGTCCGGCTCGTAGGCGCGGCCGTTCATCACGTAGTAGCCCGCGCCGTAGGCCTTGCGGGTGATGACCGTCACCTTCGGCACGGTCGCGTTGGCGACCGCGTGCAGCATCTTCGCCCCGTGGCGGATGATCCCCTCCGCCTCCACCTTCGTGCCCACCATGAAGCCCGGCACGTCCTGGATGAACACCAGCGGGATCGCGAAGGCGTTGCACAGGTTCACGAACCGCGCCGCCTTGTCGGCGGAGTCGTTGTCGAGGATGCCCCCGAGCTGCTTGGGCTGGTTGGCGACGATCCCCGCGGGGCGCCCGCCGAAGCGGGCGAAGCAGGTGATGATCGTCTTCGCCCACTGGCGCTTGATGTCGAGGTACTCCCCGTCGTCGACGATCATCCCGATCACGTCGTACATGTCATACGGCTTGCGGTTGGAGTCCGGGAGCACGTCGAGCAGCCCCTCCTCGGCGCGCTCGACCGGGTCCGATCCGAGCCCACCCGCCCGTCGCGGCGGCGGCTCTTCGCAGTTCTGGGGCATGTATGAGAGGTATTGCTTGATGCGCTCGATGCACTCCTCGTCGTCGGCCACCTCCATGTCGCCGACGCCCGACTTGCGGCAGTGAACGCGCGAGCCGCCGAGCTCCTCCTGGGTGACGTCCTCGCCGATCGCCGCCCGCACCAGGTGCGGGCCCGCCAGCGCCATCGAGCCGCGGCCCTTGACCATCGGCACGAAGTCCGCGAGGCCGGGGATGTAGGCGGTGCCGGCCGCGCAGGGGCCCATCAGCGCGGCGACCTGCGGGATCACCCCGCTCATCACCACCTCCTCGCGGAACAGGTGCCCGGAGCCCGCGAACAGCGCCCCGGCGGCCTCCTGCACGCGCGCGCCGGCCGAGTCCAGCAGCCACACGAAGGGGATCCGCTCGCGCAGCGCGAGCTCGCGCAGGCGCGTCACCTTCAGCTCGCCGGTCATCCCCATCGAGCCCGCCATCACCGTGAAGTCGTACGCCGTCACCGCGGTGAGGCGGCCGTTGACCTTGCCGTAGCCCGTGATCACGCCGTCCGCCGGCGCCTCCACGCCGTCCATCGCCCGCTGGGAGAAGTGCGGGCGGCCGTGGATGCCGAGCTCGACGAACGTGCTCTCGCCCGTCGCCGGATCGGCGTCGATCAGCAACGCGATGCGCTCGCGCGCGGTCAGCTTCTCGCGCGCGTGCTGCTCGGCGATCTTCGCCTCGCCGCCGCCCAGCGCGATGCGCGCGCGGCGCTCCGCGAGGTCGGCAGCCAGGGGGCGCAGCAGCGAGTCGGGCGGAGCCGGAGCCGCCTTCTTCGCCGCGGGGGCTTTGCGGGCGGTGGCCATCAGCGACCCTTCCACACCGGCTCGCGCTTCTCGAAGAACGCCGTCACGCCCTCCACGATGTCCTCGGTGGACAGCGCCAGCGACAGCTGCGCGCGCAGGTAGTCCAGCGCGTCCTCCAGCGGCATGTCGAGCTGGCGGCGCATCGCCTCCTTGCCCAGGCGCATGATCACCGGCGACTTGGAGGCGAGCTTCGCCGCCCACTCCGCGACCGCCCCGTCGAGCTCGGCGTCCGCCACCACCCTGTTGACGATCCCCGCCGCGAGCGCCCGCTGCGCGTCCCAGCGCTCGCCCAGCAGCAGCAGCTCGTTGGCCTGCTTGCGCGGCACGTTGCGGTAGATCAGCGCCATGATCATGAAGGGGAACGTGCCGACGTTGATCTCGGGGGTGCCGAACGTGGCGCCCTCGGAGGCCACGATCAGGTCGCAGGAGAGCGCGATCCCGAGGGCCCCCGCCAGCACGTGCCCGCGGGCGGCGCACACGGTCGGCTTGCCCAGCGAGCCGATCAGCTTGAACAGCCCCACGAAGCGCTCGGAGCCGAAGTGCTTCTCCACCAGCGGCGCGTCGGCGCCGAAGCCGCCCAGCGCCGCGCCCGAGGAGAAGGTCTTCTCGTGCGAGGAGCGCAGCACCACGCAGCGGACCGCCGCATCCTCGCGCGCGCGCTCGAACGCGCCGGTCAGCCCGCGCAGCAGCTCCGGCGAGAGCGCGTTGCGCGTGTCGGGGTCGTTGAGCGTGATGCTCGCCACACCGGGCTCGGCGAGGTCGAAGAGGACCTTGTCCGTGGACGCCGCCGCGCCTGCCGCCGTATCGCCGGGCACCGGCGCATCCTAGCCGGAAGCGCCGGTGCGTGCGAAGTGAGCAGCGCTACTTCTTACTTTGCGATGCGCTGCGCTGCGCTGCTGGCTGTTGGCGCGGCCGCCCCGCTCAGCGAGCTTGCCTGCCCGCGGCCCTCCTGTTGAGCGCGCGCTCCTCGCTGACGCTGATCGTTTCGGAAGGCGCGGGCGCGCTCACCGGCACGATCGGCTGGTCCACGGCGGAGATTTCGTCGCTGATCTTCATGTGCACGCCGCCGATGCCCAGCGTCAGCACCGTGTGCACGGGCAGCCCGTCGGCCGCCACGAACGTTTCGATCGCGCCCGTCAGTTTCAAGCCCAGCTTGCGGATGCGCACGCGCAGGCCCGTCGGCAGGTTGGGTTCCTCGATCTTCATCGGCGCCAGCGTGCCGGCGAAGCCGCTCACGCTCTGCCCCGCGATCGTGCTCGTGCCGAGCGACCGCACGTCGGTGGCGTCCTCGAGGAGCGCCGCCGAGGTCTTGTAGACGCCGAGCGTGCTGCCGAACGCGGTCGCCGCAACGACGCTGGGCGAGGCGCCGGTGTCGCGCGGGCTGACCTGCACCCACGGGCGCCCGCCGTCGCGCGCGGCCAGCGCGGGGTTCTCCACGTAGGCCTTGCCGCCGACGAGCCGGATGGTGACGACGTGCCCGAGCAGCGTCTCGCTCACCGTCGCCATCGCCGGCGAGGTGTTCTCTTCGGCGGTGTAGGTGGCGGTCTGTTCGTCGAGCGCGCGCAGCACGCGCGGCAGGTGTCCGCTCAGCGTGATCGCGCCGCTGATGTGCGAGCTGCCGATCGTGAGCGTTTCCATCTTCTGCGCCAGCGGCGCCAGTTCCGTCGCGGCGTCGCCCGCGCTGGGGCTTGCGCCCGGCGCGTCCGCCAGCGCCGCAGGAGCCGTGCCCGCGATCGCCGGCGCCGTCCCGCATGCCACCGCCAGCGCGAGTGCCTTCGATGTGAATGTTCGTCTCATGTGTCCTTCATTGCCCCCCAGCCGGCGTGCAAAACGCGAATCGTGGCACTTCCGCGACCGGGCGCCGGCGCAGGACCGGGCATCGCCCGCCGCTCTCGCGCCCCGCGGGCCACCGCGGGCGCGTTCAAAGTAGTGAGCCATACTATTTACTTTCGCGCGCGCCTGCGGTAGCGTCGCGGCGACCCCGAAAGCGAGCAGCAGAGGAGAGCGATCCGATGGCCGCCACCGCAGCGTCCCCGCACGGGGACAGCGTCGTGAAGCCCGACTTCAAGACGCAGCGCAAGCACTTCATCTTCAGCGACGAGCACGAAGCGCTGCGCGAGTCGATCCGCAGCTTCGCGACCAAGGAGCTCGCCCCGCACGCCGAGGAGTGGGAGCAGACCACGTTCCCCGACTGGGTGTTCAAGCGCATGGGCGAGCTCGGCTTCCTCGGCCTCGACAAGCCGGAGCGCTACGGCGGGCAGGGCGGCGACTACTACACGAGCCTGGTGCTGGCGGAGGAGATCACCAACGCCAACTCGGGCGGCCTGGCGATGGGGGTGGCGGTGCACACCGACATGGCGATGCCGCCGATCCTCGCGTTCGGCTCAGAGGAGCAGAAGCAGCAGTGGGTGGTGCCGGCGATCAAGGGCGAGAAGATCCTGTGCCTGGGCATCACCGAGCCCGACGCCGGCTCGGACGTGAAAGGGATCAAGACGAGGGCCGTGAGAGACGGCGATGACTACGTGATCAACGGCTCGAAGACCTACATCACCAACGGCCACCGCGCCGACGTGATCGTGCTCGTCACGAAGACCGATGCGGACGCCAGATACGATGGCTTCACGCTGTTCCTGGTGCCGATGGACGCGCCGGGGGTGATCCGCGAGAAGAAGCTCGAGAAGCTCGGCATGCACGCCTCGGACACCGCGCTGCTGGCCTTCCAGGACGTGCGCGTACCGGCCTCGGCGGTGCTCGGCCAGGTGGGCAAGGGCTTCTACCACATCATGTGGGAGCTCCAGGGCGAGCGCCTGATCGGCGCCGCCGGGATGGTGGCGGGCGCGCAGAGGTGCTTCGAGCGCACGCTGCAGTACGCGCACGAGCGCAAGGCGTTCGGGCGCGAAATCGGCAAGTTCCAGGTGATCCGCCACAAGTTCGCGGAGATGGCGACGAAGATCGAGTCGGCGCGGCAGATGACCTACATCACCGCGTGGCGCTTCCAGAACGGCGAGTACCCCGTGCGCGAGATCTCGATGTCCAAGCTGCACGCCTCGCGCGTGCTGTGCGAAGTGGCCGACGAGTGCATCCAGATCCACGGCGGCGCGGGCTACATGCGCGAGTACGGCGTCGAGCGCGTGTGGCGCGACGCGCGCCTGAACCGCATCGGCGCCGGCACCGACGAGATCATGCTCGACGTGATCGGGCGCTCCTACGGGCTCTAGAGACGTATGGACGGAAGACCCGCATGCGGGTCTTCCCCGGACGGTGCATGCACCGTCCGGCCGCCGATCGAAGATCGGCCAGCATGCGCCTCCCGGAACTGCTCAGTCGATCGAGCCGCGCGGCACGACCCACTCCGTGGGCTGTCCGGTGACCGTGGCGATCAACTCGAAGTCGGCGTCGTAGTGCAGGACGGTGAGCCCCGCCCGCTCCCCCGCGGCGGCGACCACGAGATCGGGGATGCTCGCCGCGCGGTGCTGCGCCTTCTCGGCGAGCAGTCCCTGGACCTCGATCGCGCGGTCGAGCGTCGCCTGGTCGATCGGCACGAGGGCGTAACGCAGCTCGATGTCCGCCCGCCGCGCGCGATGCTCCTCGCCGTTGCGTGCGCTGAACAGCTGCTCGAGGGCGGTGATCGAGCAGCTCGCGAGAAGGCCTCCCAGCACCTTCGCCTCGAGCGCTGCGGCAACGAGAGGCTTGCCGGTCCGCGCGATGACGCTGTTGTCTACGAGATGGGTGGGCGCGGCCACGCGCGTTCCATGATCTCGGGATTGTGCAGATCCTCGTTCTCCCGGTACCACGCCATCAGCCGCTTGCCCGCCTCGCGGCGCACCACCTCGCGCAGCGCCTCGTCGACCGTGTCCTTCACGCCACGTGTGCCCAGTATCTCTCGCGCTTTGGCGAGCATATCCTCATCGATGTCCAGTGTTGTCCTTCGCACACCATCAATATAGCCTGATGCTGCTACATCAGGCATAACGAGCGCTCCTGTGCCACCTTCCACAGCCCCCTTCTCCGACGAGCACGAGCAGTTGCGACAGTCGGTGCGCGGCTTCCTCGAGCGAGAGCTCGCGCCGCACGCGCCGCAATGGGAGCGCGAAGAGTGGTTCCCCGACGACGTGTTCGCCAAGCTCGCCGCCCAGGGCCTGCTGGGGCTGAAGTACCCGGAGCGCTACGGCGGGCAGGGCGGCGACTACCTGCACGAGGCGGTGCTGTGCGAGGAGCTCGCGCGGATCGGCTCCGGCGGCACCGCGGCGGGCATCGGCGCGCACGTCAACATCGCCACCCCGCCGATCTGGAGGTTCGGCACCGAGGAGCAGAAGCAGCGCTACCTCGTGCCCGCCATCCGCGGCGAGCTGATCGGCGCGCTCGGCATCACCGAGCCCGGCGCCGGCTCGGACGTGGCCGCGATCGCCACCCGCGCAGAGCGCGTGGACGGCGGATGGGTTATCAACGGCGAGAAGACCTACATCACCAACGGCGTGCGCGCGCACTTCGTCGTCACCGCCGTGAAGACCACGAAGGACGGCGGCCACCACGGCATCTCCTTCCTGATCGTCGACCGCGGCGAGGGCGTGTCCTCGTCCAAGCTCGACAAGCTCGGCTGGCACGCCTCCGACACCGCCACGATCGCCTTCCAGGACGTGTTCGTGCCCGAGCACAACCTGCTCGGGCAGCTCGACGAGGGCTTCAAGCTGATCATGGCCAACTTCCAGTGGGAGCGGCTGGCGATGGCCCTGGGGGCGGTCGGCGCGATGGCGCTCGCCTGGGAGCGCACCGCCGCGTTCGCGCGCGAGCGCCAGGCGTTCGGGCGTCCGCTGTCGGGCCACCAGGCGATCCGCCACGAGCTCGCCGACCTCGCCACCTCGGTGTACACCTGCCGCTGCGTCACCTACGACGCGCTGCGCCGCTTCGTCGCCGGGGAGGAGCCGCTGAAGGAGGTCACGATGGCGAAGCTGCTCACCCAGCGCGCCTGCTTCGAGCTGATGGACGCCTGCCTGCAGATCCACGGCGGCGCCGGCTACATGCGGGAATACTGGGTGGAGCGCGCCGCCCGCGACGCGCGCCTCGGACCCATCGGCGGCGGCAGCGACGAGATCATGCGCGAGATCCTCGCGCGCATGCTGTAGCGCGCGAGCGCGCCCGCAGGCGAGCGCCCGCGCAAGGCCAGCGATCCGCCGGCCGGCCCGCTCGCGCCAAACCCTGTCCAAACCTCTCATTCACTTCTCAAGCTTGCGCCCGCAGCGCCCGATAGCGCTCCCGTGGCCCCTCGACGCATCACCCGTCAAGTGCTCGCCGCGGCGCTCGCCCCGCTCGCCTGCGCCGTCGCCAGCACGCCCGCGTTCGCCGCCAGGCACCGTGCGCATCCCTCGGCGCACCGAGCCTGCGCGCACAGCGGAGCGCGGCCCAGCGCGCGCAACCTCGCGCTGATCCGCGCAGCCACGCTGTGCCTGGTCAACCGCGAACGCCGCCGCCACGGCGAGCGCCCGCTGCGCCGCAACCGGCGGCTGATGCACGCCGCCCAGGCGCACACCGAGAGCATGGCCTTCGAGGACTACTTCGAACACGTCGGCGCCGGCGGGCCCGGCGGCGGCACGCCGCTCGCGCGCCTGCGCGCCGCCGGCTACATCTCGAGCTCGCACGCCGCCTACGAAGTGGGCGAGAACATCGCCTGGGGCACGCTTTCGCTGGCCACGCCGCGCGCGATCGTCGCCGCCTGGATGGCCTCGCCGCCGCACCGCGCCAACATCCTCGACCGGCGCTACCGGGAAACGGGCGTGGGCGTCTCGCCGCATCCGCCCGTCTCGCTCGCGCACGGCCAGCCCGGCGCGATCTACACGCAGGACTTCGGCGTCCTGCGCCGCCGCTGAGCCGCCGCCTTCGAGCCGCCGCCGTGGCGCCGCCGCCACGCCGCCTGCCGGCGGCCCGCCACGGCACGCTCAGATAGGCTGCGTCACCCCGCAAACGACAAGGAGACGCGAAAGCTATGGGTGTACTGGACGGCAAGTCGGCGATCGTCACGGGCTCCGCGCGCGGCATCGGACGCGCCACCGCCGAGCTGCTCGCCGAGCACGGCGCACAGGTGCTCATCAACGACCTCGACGGCGATGTGGCCGAGCAGGCCTCCGGCGAGATCCAGGGCGAGACGGCGGTCTACGCCGGCGACTTGACCAAGCCCGGCGCCCCCGACGAGCTCGTGGCGAAGGCCATCGACGCGTTCGGCAAGATCGACATCGTCGTCAACAACGCCGGCTACACGATCGACGCGCCCGTGCACAAGATGTCAGACGACCAGTTCCAGAAAATGCTCGACATCCACACGGTGGTGCCGTTCCGCGTGATCCGCGCCGCCGCCCCGCACCTGCGCGAACCCGCCAAGCAGGAGCGCGAGGAAGGCAAGGAGGTGTTCCGCAAGATCGTCAACGTGTCCTCCACCTCCGGCACCTTCGGCAACGCCGGACAGGCCAACTACTCCTCCGGCAAGGCCGGCGTGGTGGGCCTCACCAAAACCGTCGCCAAGGAGTGGGGGCAGTTCAAAGTCAACGTCAACGCCGTCGCCTTCGGCTTCATCGACACGCGCCTCACGCAGGCCAAGGTCGACGAGAACACGATGCAGAAGGATGGCGAGACGATCCAGCTCGGCATCCCCGAGCAGATGCGCCAGATGGCCTCGATGCTGATCCCGCTCGGCCGCCCCGCCACGCCCGCGGAGGCGGCGGGCGGCGTGTTCTTCCTGTGCTCGCCCTGGTCCAACTACGTGCACGGGCAGACGCTGCACATCACCGGCGGCCTGTTCGGCGGCATGACCGGCTGAGCCACCACCAGGGGTCCGGCGCCCGCGCCGGACCCCGCCACGCCGCGCGCCACCGTCCGCTCGGCGCGTCTCGACGGCTTGCGCGGCCCGTCCTGCGGCGCGGCCCGTCCCTACGGCTGCTCCGACACGCTCGCGCCCGCGCGCGCGCCGCGCAGCTCGAAGTACAGCACCGCCGCCGCCAGCGCCGGAATCGGCGCGCTGAGCACGCCCAGCACGACGGCCACCACCAGCCCCGCGGCCGAGCTGGCCGCCGCCGCCACCGCCTCGAGCAGGAACACCGCCACCAGCACCATCACGTCCAGCACGACGATCACGCCGAACACCTGCCAGCCGTTGCCGCGCACCAACTCGCGACTGCGCCCCAGCGCCGCGATCGCGCCGGGCCGCTCAAGCACCACCACCGGCGCCGCCACCGACCACAATGTCAGCGCGATCAACCCCGGCACGATCAGCGCCACCAGCCCCACCAGCACGCCGATCGCCACCAGCACCCCGACCAGGATCAGCTGCCCGAGAACCGGCGTCACCGCTCGCAGCAGCTGGGCGGCGGTGGCGTCGCGCCGGCCGTCCTGCACGTCCGCCACGAGCTCCACCACCATGCCCGTGAAGAGCGTGCCCGCGATCAGGCTGATGAGCTCTCCCAGCACCGCCGTCCCCGGGCCCGCGGCCACCAGCAGCTGGCGCAGCAGGCCCGCGAGCACGAACACCACCGCGGCCGCCGGCATCAACACCGGCGCCTGGTCGACGTAGATGTCGAACACGCGGCGGATCACCGCGCCGCCGTCAAGCCGCCGCTGCACACCGCCCCCTGGCTCCAAGCCCACAGCTCACCGCGCGCACACGTTATGCCAGGCGCCCGACGGCGCCGCAGGGCGCCCAGGGCGCGCGCTCACACCGCCGCCGCGCCCTCCGGCGCGCGCCGTTCGGCACGCCGCCGAGCGCGCACGCGCCGCAGCACGCCCTTGCGGCCATGCTGCTCCAGGCCCGCGTACAGCGCGCGGATCTCGGTCAGGACCTGGTCCGCCACCGCCTGCTGCTGCTCGCGCGTAGCGCCCTCCACGCGCTCCCAGCGGATCGGCTCGCCGTACTGCACCGTGACCTTCGGGAACTGCAGGCGCTTCCAGTTGCGCACGTGCGAGGAGCCGTAGATCGCGATCGGCACCACCGGCGCCCCCGTTTCCAAGGCCAGGCGCCCGATGCCCGCCTTCGCGCGCTCGCCCAGCCTGCCCGTGCGCGAGCGACCGCCCTCGCAGTACATCGTGATCGCGCCGCCGCGCTCGAGGATCGTGCGCGCCGTGATGAACGTCTCCTCGTCGCGCGCGCCGCGGCGCACCGGGAACACGCCGCCGTGCGTGTAGATGAACTGCATCGGCCGTTTGAACAGCTGCGACTTGGCCATGAAGCGCACCTTGCGACGCAGGTAGCAGCCCATCAGGAAGTGGTCCATGAAGGAGAAGTGGTTGGGCGCCAGGATCACCGCGCCGCTGCCCGGCACGTTCTCCACCGAGATCGCCCGCGCGCGCAGGAACGTGTAGCCGTACAGCGAGGTGATCACGCGCGTGAGCTCGTACGCCCAGTCCGGCTCGCGCGTGCGCGCACGGTCATGGAAGCGGTCGAAGTGCTCCTTCGGCCGCTCATCCGTGTAAACCTGCTCGCGCATCGGCGCAAGATCGCTCATCAAACGCTCTACCGCCCCCGGCGCGCAAGGTTACGCCGCGGGCGTCACGCCGCCGGCGGGCGCAAGCCCCGGCCGCGCCGGCGAGAGCGCGCGCGGTACACCCGCGCGAAGTCCGCCAGCTGGCGCGCACGGTGCGCGAAGCCCGCCGCGGTGCGCGCGCTCGCGCGGTGGGAGAGATCCAGCTGCAGCTCGCGCACGCGGTAGCCCGCGCGCACCGCGTCGATCGTCATGCCGATCTCCATGCCGTAACCCGGCGCGAACGGCAGCACCGCGGCGAGCACGCCGGCGCGCAGCGCGCGCTGGCCCGATATGGGGGCGCGCGTGCGCAGGCCGCAGCGCCGGCGGATCGCCCAGCGGGCGAAGCCCAGCGCGATCCCGAAGCCGCCGCCCACGCGTCGCGCGAACGCCGCCACCGCCAGGTCCGCCTCGCCGTCGGCCACCGCCCGCGCCAGCTCCGCGAGCCCCTCCGCCGAGCCCGCCAGGTCGCCGTCGCACAGCACGAACACGCCCTCTGCGCGCGCCGCGCTCGCGGCGCCCCGCTGTCGCAGCGCCTCGCGCGCCGCCGCGGTCATCGCACCGCCCTTGCCCACCGGCCGCCCGCCGCCCACCACCCGCGCCCCCTGTGCGCGCGCGATCGCGGCGGTGCGGTCGCGGGAGCCGTCGTCGGCCAGCCAGATCGTCGCCGCCGGGAACGCCCTGCGCAGGCCCGCGATCGTCGCCGCGATGCGGGCGGCCTCGTCGCGCGCCGCCACGATCACCGTCACGCCCGCACGATCCGGTCGGTCCTGCCCGCTGTCTATTGTCTTGCCGGCAGTGCCCGCCAGCTGCGTAGGGAGGAGCGAATGACTGACGTCGAGGCCCATATCACCGGCACCGTATGGAAAATCGAGTGCGCCGTCGGCGACACCGTGCAGGAGGGCGACACCGTCGCCATCCTCGAGTCGATGAAGATGGAGATGCCGGTGGAGGCCGAAGACGCCGGCACGGTCGTGGAGATCCGCTGCGAGGAGGGACAGGCGGTCAACGAGGGCGACACGCTGGTCGTGCTCGAGTAGAGCCGGCGCCGCGCGGCGCCCGCCGGCGCCCGCCGGCGCCCGCCGCCGCTCGGCTAGCCTGTCGGCTCCGTGTCCGCGAGCCTCACCACGCGCGAGCTGGCCGACGGCAAGCTGCTCCTCGACGAGCCCGCCGAGGGCGTGGCGCGCCTGACGATCTCCAACCCGGAGAAGCGCAATGCGCTCGACCACCCCATCCTCGACGCCATCGGCGCCGCGCTCGGCGAGCTCGCCGCGCCCGGCGCGCCGGTTCGCTGCGTGCTCGTCACCGGCGCGCACGGGATGTTCTCCTCCGGCTACGACATCGGCGAGATCCCCGACGAGCGCTTCGAGCAGGAGGCCGAGCGGCTCGTCGCGCACCCGTTCACGCAGGCCATCGAAGCGCTCGAGTCCTTCCCCTACCCCACGCTCGCCGCGCTGCCCGGCCACACCATCGGGGGCGGGCTCGAGCTTGCGCTGGCCTGCGACCTGCGCGTGGCCAAGCGGGGCATCCAGCTCGGCATGCCGCCGGCCAAGCTCGGGCTCGTCTACTCGCACACCGGCCTGCGCCGCTTCGTCGACGCGATCGGAGCGGCGCGCACGCGCGAGCTGTTCCTGCTCGGCAGCTACGTCGACGCCGACGCAGCCCTCGCCTGGGGCCTCGTCAACCGCGTCGCCGCCGGCGATCGGCTCGAAGCGACCGCGCTCGAGCTCGCGCGCGAGCTCGCCGGCAACGCGCCGCTCTCGCAGCGGGGCAACAAGCGCGTGATCGCCGCGCTGCTGGCGGCCGAGGGCGAGCTGCCGGACGCGGTCGAGCGCGAGCTCACCGAGCTGCGCCGCGCCTCGTTCGCCTCGGCGGACCTGCGCGAGGGCATGCGCGCCTTCGCCGAGCGCAGAGCGCCGCGCTGGCGCGGCGAATAGCCGCAAATACCGTCCGCCGCGGCGCTTACGGTGTAGCCATGCCGCCGCTGATAACGCGCGAGGAGGCGCTCCGGCTCGGAGAGCTCGAGGACCACGCACAGATCGAAGCGCTCGTGGAGCGCGCCTGGAAGGCCCGCGTGGAGCGCTTCGCGGACTCCACCGATATGTGCTCGCTCGTCAACGCCAAGTCCGGCGGCTGCGCCGAGGACTGCGGCTTCTGCGCGCAGTCGCGCTTCGCCGAGGCCGAGACGCCGATGCACGCGATGATGGAGCCCCGGCAGATCCTCGAGCACGCGCGCGCCGCCGAGGCCGCCGGCGCGCACCGCTTCTGCATGGTCACGCAGGGCCAGGGCCTGTCCAAGCGCGACTTCGAGAAGTACCTCGAGGGCGTGCGCCTGGTGGCGCAGCACACCAACCTCAAGCGCTGCGCCTCCGTCGGCCACCTCTCCCCGGCGCGCGCCAAGGCGCTACGCGAGGCCGGCGTGCAGCGGGTGCACCACAACGTCGAGACCGCCCACAGCTACTACCCGGAGGTCACCAGCACGGTCCGCTACGAGGGCCGCCTGCGCACGATCGACGCGGTTCGCGAGGCGGGCCTGGAGACGTGCGTCGGGGGCATCCTCAACCTCGGCGAGACGCGCGAGCAGCGCGTCGAGATGGCCTTCGAGCTGGCCGCCATCAACCCCACCAGCGTGCCTATAAACATGCTCAACCCGCGCCCCGGCACCAAGTTCGGCGAGCGCGAGCACATGGACCCGTGGGAGGCGGTGAAGTGGATCGCGATCTTCCGGCTGATCCTGCCGGAGGCGCTGTTCAGGCTGTGCGGCGGGCGCGTGGAGAACCTCGCCGAGCTGCAGCAGCTGGCCGTCAAGGCCGGCATCAACGGCGTGATGCTGGGCAACTTCCTGACCACGCTCGGCAATGCGCCGGAGGCGGACCGGGAGATGTTCGAGCAGCTCGGGCTGAACGTGGCACGCCAGCCGGACAACGCGTCCAACCCCCGCCCCGACAACCGCTCGGGGTGGCTCGACGGCGCGACGCCCACGCTTGCCGCGCTCGAAGGCGGCCGCGGCGGCGCAGACGATTGCGAGCCGCCGGCGCTCGAGGTTCGCCTGTGGGACCCGTCCAAGCAGCTTCGCTACAAGGCCAGGCGCGCGCCGGGACCGCGCCCCGGCGCGGCCGCCGACACGGCCGCGGTCGCATAGGCGAGGCCGCCGCATGAACGAGATCGAGCAGCGTCTGCAGGAGATCGAGCGGCTCGGCCTCACCCGGCGGCTGCGGCTCGTCAGCGGACCGCAGGGGCCGACCGTGCTGATCGACGGCAAGCCCGCGCTGCTGCTGTGCTCCAACAACTACCTGGGGCTGGCCGACCACCCGCGCGTGCGCGAGGCGGCCGCCGACGCAGCCATGCGCTGGGGCGTCGGCGCCGGCTCCTCGCGCCTGGTGTCGGGCACGATGACGATCCACCGCCGCCTCGAGGAGCGGCTCGCGGACTTCAAAGGCAGCGAGGCGTGCATGCTGTTCGGCTCCGGCTACCTCGCCAACATCGGCGTGATCGCAGCGCTCGCGGGCCGCGGGGACGTGGTGCTCTCCGACGAGCTCAACCACGCCTCGATCGTCGACGGCTGCCGGCTCTCGCGCGCCGAGGTGCTCGTCTACCGCCACCGCGACAGCGAGCATCTCGACTGGAGCCTGCGCCGCCACGGCCGCCGCGACGGCTCGACGCGACGGCTGGTGGTGACCGACTCCGTCTTCTCGATGGACGGCGACGTGGCGCCGCTCGCCGAGATCGTCGAGATCGCCCAGCTGCACGGAGCGCGCACGGTGGTGGACGAGGCGCACGCCACCGGCAACCTCGGCCCGCAGGGGCGCGGCGCGGTGGCCGAGGCCGGTCTCGAGGGCGAGGTCGACGTGATCGTGGGCACGCTCGGCAAGGCGCTCGGCTCCTACGGCGCGTACGCCTGCGCCAGCGAGCAGACGGTGCGCTACCTCCTCAACAGCGCGCGCTCGCTGATCTACTCCACCGCGCCGGCGCCGCCGTCGGTCGCCGGCGCGCTCGCCGCGCTCGAGCTGCTGCGCGAGCGCCCGCACCGCGTGCAGCGGCTGCGCAGCAACGCGCGCGTGCTGCGCCGCGCGCTGGCCGCGGAGGGCTTCCCCGTGGGAGAGGGCGAGATGCAGATCGTGCCGCTGATCGTGGGGGACGAGCGCGCTGCGCTGCGCCTCTGCCAGGAGGCGCTCGAGCGCGGTGTGTTCGCGCAGGCGATCAGGCCTCCGAGCGTGCCGGCCGGCTCCTCGCGGCTGCGGGTCACAGCGATGGCCTCGCACACCGCCACCGAGCTCGAGCTTGCCGCGGCCGCCATCGGCGAGGCCGCGCGCGCGACCGGGCTGGCGCCGCAGTCGCTGCTGCCGGCTCCGTCTGAGCGCCGCGAGCCGCTCGCCCCCGCGGCGGTGCTGGAGCTCGACGCTCATGAGCTCGGCGAGCAGGACGGCGGCGGGCTCGCGCACATCTCTGCCGGGCCGGCCGCGCCCTTCGACCTCGAGCGCGAAGAAGCAGCGCTCGCCCCGCCCCACAGCCCGGCCCCACCGCCCACGGCCCCGTTCGACCTCGAGCGCGAGGTCGAGGGCGCCCGCGCGGCCTAGCGCGACGGCGCCCGGCGCCGATGCGCGGCCTGTTCGTCACGGCCACCGGCACCGGCGTCGGCAAGACCGTGCTGAGCGCAGCGCTGCTGGCGGCGATGATCGACGCCGGCGAGGCCGCCGTGCCCTACAAGCCGGTCATCACCGGCCTGCTCGACGAGCGGGAGATCGCCGCGCGCGGACCCTGGCCGGCGGACGACGAGCTGCTGGGAGCGCTCGCCGGGCTCGCACCCGTGCAGGTGGCGCCGGAGCGCTTCGGGGCGGCCGCCTCGCCGCACCTGGCGGCCGGGCTCGAGCACCGGCGCATCGATCCTGAGCAGATCGTCGAGCGGGCCCGGCGTCTCGCCGCCGCGGACGGCGCGCCGCTGATCGTGGAGGGCGTGGGAGGGCTGCTCGTGCCGATCGACGACCGCTTCACCGTCCTCGACCTCGCCCGAGCGCTGGCGCTGCCCACGCTGATCGCCGCTCGACCCGGCCTCGGCACGATCAACCACACGCTGCTCACGCTGCAGGTGGCCCGCGCCGGCGGACTCGACGTGCGCGCGGCCGTGCTCACGCCCTGGCCCGAGGCGCCCTCCGCGCTCGAGCTCTCCAACCGCGACACGATCGCGCGGCTGGGGGAGGTCGACGTGCACACGCTCGCCACCGTGCCCGGACCAGACGTCGCCGCGCTCGCCGCCGCCGGCGCCACACTGCCCTGGCGAAGCTGGCTCTGAGCCCGCGGCCCAACTGCTGCGGACCTTCGCGCCCATGTGCGCTCAGGTGCAGGCCACCGTCGCAGCCAGCATCGCCTCCCCCACCCGCGCCAGGTCCTCCGCTTCGATCACGTACGGCGGCATCGCGTAGATCAGGTTGCGGAACGGCCGCAGCCACACGCCCGCGTCGAGCGCCGCGGCGCTGGCGGCGGCCACGTCGACCTCACGCTCCAGCTCCACCACCCCGATCGCCCCGAGCACGCGCACGTCGCGCACCCCGACGAGGTCGCGCGCCGGGGCGAGGCCGTGGCGCAACCCGGCCTCGATCGCCTGCACCTGCGTCCTCCAGCCGCCGTCCTCCAGCAGCCGCAGCGAAGCCAGCGCCGTCGCGCATGCCAGCGGGTTGCCCATGAACGTGGGGCCGTGCATCAGCCCTCCCCCCTCCCCCGAGGACACCGCCTCGGCCACCGCCGCCGTGCACAGCGTTGCCGCCAGCGACACGTAGCCGCCGGTGAGCGCCTTGCCCACGCACATCACATCGGGCCTCACGCGCGCGTGCTCGCACGCGAACATCGCGCCGGTGCGCCCGAAGCCGGTGGCGATCTCGTCGAGCACCAGCAGCAGCCCGTGCTCGTCGCAAACGCTGCGCAGCAGCGCCACGCACTCGGGCGAGTGAAAGCGCATGCCGCCCGCGCCCTGCACGACCGGCTCCACGATCACGGCGGCCAGCTCGTGCTCGTGGGCCGCGGCGAGCTCCCGCACCTCCCGCGCCCAGCCCTCCTCGAGTTGGGCGTCGAAGCCGTCGGGCGGGCGCGGCGCGAACAGCTGCTGCGGGAGCACCCCCGCGAACAGCGAGTGCATGCCGCCGACCGGGTCGCACACGGCCATCGCGCCGAGCGTGTCGCCGTGGTAGCCGCCACGCACCGTGAGCAGCCGCGTGCGTCCGCTGTGCCCACGCGCGCGCTGGTACTGCACGCACAGCTTGATCGCCACCTCCACCGACACCGACCCCGAGTCCGCCAGGAACACCCGCTCCAGGCCCGCCGGCGCGAGCGCGGTGAGGCGCTCGCACAGGCGGATCGCCGGCTCGTGCGTCAGCCCTCCGAACATCACGTGCGCCATCGCGCCGAGCTGCTCGCGCACCGCCGCGTCCAGCGCCGGGTGGGCGTAGCCGTGGATCGCGCACCACCACGACGCCATCCCGTCGACCAGCTCGCGGCCGTCCGCCAGGCGCAGCCTCACGCCCCGCGCCGAGACCACCGGCAGTTGCGCCAGCGCCGCCGGCAACGCCCCGTATGGATGCCACACGCGCTCGCGATCGAGCGCCAGCAGCCGCCCCCAGTCGGTCATCGCACGCCGGGACGCCGCATCGCGCGGTCGGTCATCGCGCACCAGAGCGCCGCTGGCCAAGCGAGGCAAGGACGCAGGGGGCGTGGCGTGCTTCGCACGCGAGCGACCGAGGACGCCGCATCGCGCAGGCCAGCGACGCCCTGGTCAGTCCTCGTACAGGGTGAAGTCTCGCTTGCGCGCCCCGCACACAGGGCAGAACCACGTGTCCGGGATCTCCTCGAACGCCGTGCCCGCGGGGATGCCGCCGTCGGGGTCGCCTTCCTCGGGGTCGTAGATGTAGCCGCAGGACTCGCAGATCCAGCGCTGCATGGTCTCGGTCTCCGTGGCGCTCATGACGCCCGGCGCTCGTAGGTATCGCTCATGCGCGGAAGGTTAGCGGTCGGCTAGGGTCAGGCGATGCGCAGCGCGGGGGACAGTGAGCTACCGGCGCCCCAGGCCAAGGGGGAGCCTGGGCAGGACTACAACCCCGGCGAGCCGACGCCGCCCCGCCAGGCCGCGAGCGTGATCGTGCTGCGCGGCGGTGCGCAGGCGCTCGAGGTGCTGCTCGTGCAGCGCACGCCCCAGGCGCGCTTCATGGGCGGCGTGTGGGTATTTCCCGGCGGCGCCGTGGACGCGGGCGAGGGCGAGGGCGAGGACCCCCACAGCGCCGCCGCGTTGCGCGAGCTGCGCGAGGAGGCCGGCCTCGCCATCGACGATCCGTCCGCGCTCGTGAGGTTCTCGCGGTGGATCACGCCGGCGCAGGTGCAGATCCGCTTCGACACCCACTTCTTCCTCGCCGAGCTGCCCGCGGGCCAGGAGCCACGCGTCGACGGCGAGGAGTGCGTCGAGCACCGCTGGTTCACCCCTGCCGGCGCGCTCGAGGCCCATCGCGCCGGCGAGATCGAGCTCGTCTTCCCCACGATCAAGCACCTCGAACAGCTGGGCGAGTTCTCCACGGTGGCGGCGCTGGTCGCCTATGCGCGCGGCCGCGAGGTGCAGCCGGTGGAGCCGCGCGTCGTGATCGAGGGAGAGGTCGCGCGCATACTTCTGCCCGGCGAGGAGGGGTACTGAGCGGCCGCTGCTAGCCGCCCTGCTGGGCCTCGATCACGTGCGTGACGGCGTTGATCAGCGCCAGGTGGGTGAAGGCCTGCGGGTAGTTGCCGAGGTGCCTGCCCGAGGAGGCCTCCAGCTCCTCGCCGTACAGCCCCAGCGGCGAGGCGTATGAGAGCAGGCGCTCGCACAGGTGTTCGGCCTGGCGGTGCTCGCCTATCTCCGCCAGCGCCGAGACCAGCCAGAAGGAGCAGATCAGGAACGTGCCCTCCTCGCCGTGCAGGCCGTCGTCGGTCTCCTCGGTGCGGTAGCGCAACACCAGGCCGCCGTCGGTCAGCTCGTCGCGGATCGCGCACACGGTGGCGCGCACGCGCTCGTCGTCCGGGGGCAGGAAGCGCAGCAGCCCCACCAGCAGCGTGGAGGCGTCGAGCGCGTCCGTCTCATAGTGCTGGCGGAAGACACCGCGGCCGTCGACACCGTGCTCGAGGATGTCGGCCCGGATCTCGTCTGCCAGCTGCTGCCACCTCTTGGCGTCCTCTTCGTGACCGCGCCGTTCGGCCAGGCGCGCGCCGCGGTCCATCGCCACCCAGCACATCAGCTTCGAGGACACGTAGTGGCGCGGCTCGCCGCGCGCCTCCCAGATGCCCTGGTCGGGCTGCCGCCAGACCTCCGAGGCGCAGCGCACCTGATCTGCCAGCACCGGCCAGAGCCGCTCGGGTATGTGGTCGCGCTTCTTGGAGTGCAGGTAGACCGAGTCGAGCACCGCCCCGTACACGTCGTTCTGGCGCTGGTTGAAGGCGCCGTTGCCGATGCGCACCGGCCGCGCGCCTTCGTAGCCCTTGAGGTGGTCGAGCGTCGACTCGGTCAGGTCCTTCTGGCCCTTGATGCCGTACATGATCTGCAGCGAGCCGTCCGCGTTTCGCTCCATGTCGGCGACGTACTGCACGAAGTCGTCCGCCTCCCAGTTCAGGCCGAGCGCGTGCAGGCCCCACAGCGTGAAGGAGGCGTCGCGCATCCAGCAGTAGCGGTAGTCCCAGTTGCGCTCGCCGCGAGGCGTCTCCGGCAGCGAGGTGGTGGCGGCCGCCACCAGCGCGCCGGTGGGCATGAACGTGAGGCCCTTGAGCGTCAGCGCCGAGCGCTGCAGCTGAAAGCGCCATGGATGGTCGGGGTAGGAGCCTTCCGCCAGCCAGGTGCGCCAGAAGTGCGCGGTGCGCTGCATGTGCTCCTCGGCCTGCTCGACCGTGTGCGGGCCGCCGAGCCCCTCGGTCCAGGACAGCGCGCAGAAGCGCTTCTCGCCCTCCTGCATCGTGTGGCGCCCGTGCGCACGGTTGCCCTCGAGGCCCATGCGCACGTCGCTGAACAGCCTGAACGCGGTCACCTCGTCGGTTGCGTCGAGCATGCACACGCCCTCCTCGCCGCCGTCCACCACGTTCCAGCTGGCCGCGTTGGCGCCGTAGTCGAGCATCGGCTCGCACACGATCTCCACCTGCACCTGGCCCTGGATGCACTCCACCAGCCGCACCAGCAGATGATCGGCGTCGTAGTCGGTGGGCGGGCGCGTGTGGCTCGAGCCGTGCTTGTTGTCGTGCCAGGCGCCGATCGTCAGCGCCTCGAGCACGCGCAGCCAGCCCTGTGGGGTCATCCACGTGGTCTCGACGACGTTGGTGCCTGGAAGGTAGCGGCGCCCGGCGGGCACGTAGGTGCCGTACGGGCCCACCCGCCAGCTGCCGGCGCCCCGGTCGAGCATCGCGCCGAACACGGACGGGGAGTCGAAGTGCGGCAGGCACATCCACTCGATCGAGCCGTCGGAGGCGAGCAGCGCGCAGGTGTGGCAGTCCGACAGGAAGGCGTAGTCGGCGATCGGGGGGAACGGCGAGTCGACCCTCGGCGTGCTGACCGCGTCCGCCCGCCATGCCCCCGTGCGCGCGTCCTGCGCGTCTGCGCTGCCGCTCACCACTCGGTCCGTTCGAAGCGCGGCCGCTCCACCCCCGGCGGCAGCGCCTGCTCTTCCTCGAGCTTGTTCAGGTGCGCCGCCAGCGTGGCCGTGGCCAGCCCCAGCAGCGGCTCGGAGACCTCCGGCCAGACCGCGTCGAGCAGCTCCTGGATCGTGCGCTTGCCCTTGCCCAAGGCCACGATCAGGCTGTGCTCGCGGTCCACGCGGTGCCCCAGGTAGTCCTCGAGCTTGCTGTGCGCGTCCCACACCGGCGGCCCGTGACCGGGGCACAGCACGTTGAAGTCCTCGCGCATGCGCAGCCGCGTCAGCGCCAGCATGTAGCCGCTCATCGCGCCGCGGTAGGGGCTGATGAACACGCTGCCCTCCCCCAGCACCGCGTCCCCGGTGAAGCAGGCGCCCTCGGCGATCAGCGCGAAGTGGTCGACCGAGTGCCCCGGCGTCGAGACCGCCTCGAACGGTCCGAAGCGCGAGCCTTCGCCCAGCAGCACGTCGACCGCGCCGCGCCCGCCGGCCAGCGGCGCCTGGTGGCGCCTGCGCAACTCTGCCACCGCTTCGGCGTGGTCGTGGTGGTCGTGCGTCAGCACGATGCCGCCGAGCCCGCCGCGCGACTCGATCGCCGTGGACAGCCTGTCGAGGTGCGCCTCCAGCAGCGGGCCGGGGTCCACCACCCACGCCGGCTCGCGCGCCACCACCCAGCTGTTGGTGCCCGACAGCGTCAGCGGGCTCGGGTTCTCGGCGCGCACGCGCAGCACGTCGTAGTGCAGCAGCAGGTCCGCCTCGCCGCCCGCCTCGGCAGAGTCGCCGTTGGCGCCCGTACCAGCTTCGGGATCGTCGCGACGCGACGTGGTCATGGGCGCGACGTTAGCTGACTGCGCGGAGGGGATGACCGGCGCTACTGGATGTTGGCCATCACGTGCTTGACCACGGTGTAGTCCTCGACTCCGTAGACGCTGAGGTCCTTGCCGTAGCCGGACTGCTTGAAGCCGCCGTGCGGCATCTCCGAGACGAGCGGAATGTGGTCGTTGATCCAAACGCAACCGAAGCGCAGCGCCCTGGCGACGCGCAGCGCGCGCCCCACGTCGCGCGTCCACACCGAGGAAGCCAGGCCGTAGCGGGTGGCGTTGGCCCAGGCGATCGCCTGCTGCTCGTCGGCGAAGCGCTGCACGGTTATCACCGGACCGAAGATCTCGTCCTGGATCATCTCGTCGTCCTGCTCGAGACCGGCCACCACCGTCGGCTCCACGAAGAACCCCGGCCGCTCGGGCGCCTCGCCGCCGGTCACGATCTCCGCGCGCTCGGGACGCCGCTCGAGGAAGCCCGTCACCCGCCGGCGCTGCCTGTCGGAGTTGACCGGGCCGAGCGTGGTCTCCGCGGCGAGCGTGTCGCCGATCACCAGGCCCTGCGCCTGGCCGGCCAGGCCCGAAACCACGTCGTCGTACACCGGGCCCGCGGCGAGCACGCGCGTGGCCGCCGTGCAGTCCTGGCCGGCGTTGTAGTAGCCGGTGCCCGCGATCGTCTCCAGCGCGCTCTCCAGCTCGACGTCGTCGAACACGATCACCGGCGCCTTGCCGCCGAGCTCGAGGTGCACGCGCTTGAGCGTGTCGGCGGCGGCGCGCGCGATGTGCTTGCCCGTCTCCACCGAGCCGGTCAGCGCCAGCATGTCCACGTCGGGGTGGTTGATCAGCGCCTCCCCCGTGGGCCGTCCGGGGCCCATGACGATGTTCAGCACCCCCTTGGGGAGCACGTCCGCCGCCAGCTCCGCCAGGCGCACGGTCGTGATCGGCGTGGTCTCCGCCGGCTTCAGCACCACCGTGTTGCCCGCCGCCAGCGCCGGGCCGAATTTCCAGATCGCCATCATCAGCGGGTAGTTCCACGGCGTCACCTGGCCGATCACCCCCACCGGCTCGCGGCGGGTGAAGGAGGTGTAGCCCTCCATGTACTCTCCTGCCGCCCTGCCCTCCAGGCAGCGCGCCGCGCCGGCGAAGAAGCGCAGGTTGTCGGCCATCACCGGCACCTCGTCGCTCCTGACCGCCTGAAGCGGCTTGCCTGCGTTCAGCGCCTCCAGCCGCGCGATCTCCTCGCCGTGCTCCTCCACCAGCTCGGCGATCGCCAACAGCGCCTGCGCGCGCTGGGCCGGCGTGGTGCTCGACCAGGCCGCGAAGGCGGCGCGCGCGGCGCGCACCGCGCGGTCGACCTCGGCGGCGCCGGAGACCGGCGCGCGGGCGAGCTCCTCGCCGGTGGCCGGGTTGAGCACCGCTTCGGTCTCGCCGCCCTCCGACGCCACCGACTCGCCGTCGATGAAGTTGCTCAGGGTCTCCACAGCTGCGCTGGTCATGCTCGTGCCTCCTGGTCGATTGGTGTCGTTACACCGCCGCCACGCCCAGCGCCCCGGCGACCGCCGGGTGGGTGATCTCGCCGTCCTTCACGTTGAGGCCCATGCGCAGACCCTGGCTCGCTTCCAGCGCGTCCTGCACGCCGTGCTCGGCCAGCTCGATCACGTACGGCAGCGTGGCGTTGGTAAGCGCGTAGGTGGAGGTGATCGGCACCGCCCCAGGCATGTTGGTCACGCAGTAGTGGGTGATGCCATCCACCTCATAGGTCGGGTTCGAGTGCGTCGTCGGCCGCGAGGTCTCGAAGCAGCCGCCCTGGTCGATCGACACGTCCACCAGCACCGCGTGGCGCTTCATCAACGACAGCTGCTCGCGCGTCACCACCCGCGGCGCGCGCCCGCCGTGCACCAGCACCGCGCCGATCACCAGGTCGGCCGCGCCCAGCATCTCCTCGATCGCCAGCGTCGATGAGTACACCGTCGAGGCGCGCCCCGCGAAGGCCACTTCGAGCTCGCGCAGGCGGTCGATCGAGCGATCGAACACGAATACGTCGGCCTGCATGCCGATCGCGATGAAGGCGGCGTTCATGCCCACCACGCCGCCGCCGATCACCAGCACCGTCGCCGCCGCCACACCCGGCACGCCGCCGAGCAGGATGCCGCGCCCGCCGAGCGGCTTCTCGAGCATGAACGCCCCGGCCTGCGTGGCGATCTTGCCGGCCACCTCGCTCATCGGCGCCAGCAACGGCAGCCGGCCCTGCGCGTCCTCGACCGTCTCATAGGCGATGCAGGTGGCGCCAGAGGCCATCAGCCCGCGCGCCAGCTCCGGCTCGGCGGCCAGGTGCAGGTAGGTGAACAGCGTCTGCCCCTCGCGCAGCAGCGCCACCTCCTCGCCCTGCGGCTCCTTGACCTTCAGCACCAGCTCCGCCTGCGCGAACACGGTGTCGGCGTCCGGCACGATCCGTGCGCCCTGGGCCAGGAACTGCTCGTCGCTCATCGCGCTGCCCTCGCCGGCGCCCGCCTGCACCAGCACCTCGTGCCCGCGCGCGGTCAGCTCGCGCACCCCCGCCGGCGTGATCGCCACGCGGTACTCGTCGGCCTTGACCTCGGTGGGAACGCCGATCCTCACCGCGCCAGCTCCCTGCCCCGCAACGCCAGCCAGAACTCGATGCGGTCGCGCGCGTTGGAGAAGTCGCGCCCGGTCAGCTGTTCGATGCGGCGGATGCGATAGCGCAGCGTGTGACGGTGGCAGAACAGCGCCGCCGCCGCCTTCTCCCAGTGCCCGTTGTGTTCGATGAACACGTCCAGCGAGCGCACCAGCTCCTCGCCGTACTCGCCCTCCCCGTGTTCGATCGGGTCGAGCACGCTGCGGCAGTAGGAGGCCAGCGCCTCGTCGTCCTGCAGCGACAGCAGCAGCTGGAAGGCGCCGAGGTCGGCGTAGGAGGCGACCTCCGGCGCGGTGCCGTTGCGCAGGCGCACCGCCTCCAGGGCGCAGCGCGCCTCGTGGAAGGCCATCCGCAGCGAGTGCGTGGCCGCCGGCCGCGACGCCGCCGCGCGCAGCTCGCCGAAGCGCGCCGCCAGCTCCGCCCTCACCCTCCGTGCCAGCTCGATCGGCGAGGCCGCGCCCGGGTCGACCACCGCGCACAGCAGGCCCGCGCGGACCGCCACCAGCGCCGGCACGCGCTCGCGCGCCAGCGCCGCCTCCACCGGCGCCACGGCCGCGCCCGGATCGGCCAGCGCGAACGCCAGCACCGCCAGGCGCTCGCCGATGCCGAACGGCCGCAGCCGCGCCTGCACGTCCTCGGGATACAGGTGGCCTGTCAGCACCTCGGTCAGCACGTCGCCCACCATCGTGCGCTGCAGCAGCTCGTAGCGCTCGTCCAGCAGCCGCGCGAAGGCGCGCTCGGTGACCGCGATGAACGGCAGCTCATAGGGCACCTCGAACAGCGGGAACTCGAGCGCGCGCGCCGCGCCCACCAGTGCCGCAGGCAGCCGCTTGTGGGCGAAGCCGGTGCCGAAGCCGAGGCCCGCGATGTTGTGCGCGGCGAGCCGCTCCACGAACTCCCGCTGCGCCTTCGGCCCGGTCAGCTGCATGCCGGTGCTCAGCAGCAGCTCGCCGCCTTTCAGCCACGGCGTGGGGTCCACCAGCTCGGTGCTGTGCACCCAGCGCACGTGGCTGTCCGCCGCGCGCTCGCCGCAGGCCAGCTCGAGCTCGAGCTCCCCGATCAGGCTCGCGACAGTGAGCTCCACCGCTCCATCCGCGCCGAGGCCTCGCCCAGCACCGCCCGCAGGATCGCCTCGATCTCCTCGAACTGCTGCTGACCCGCGATCAAGGGCGGCGACAGCTGCACGATCGGGTCGCCGCGATCGTCGGTGCGGCAGATCAGGCCGCGGTTGTACAGCTCGCCCGAGAGGAAGCCGCGCAACAGCTCCTCCGATTCGGAGGCGTCGAAGGTCTCCTTGCTGTCTTTGTCCTTGACCAGCTCGATCGCCTGGAAGTAGCCCGCGCCGCGCACGTCGCCGACGATCGGCAGGTCCCTCAGGCCGTCGAGCATCTCCCTGAAGGCGCCCTCGTTCTCGCGCACGTTCTCGTTCAGCTGCTCGCGCTCCATGATCTCGAGGTTGGCCAGGCCGACCGCGCACGCCACGGGGTGCCCGCCGAAGGTGAAGCCGTGGTTGAACACCGCCTTGCCGTGCTGGAAGGGCTCGGCGACGTGATCGCCGGCGATCACCGCGCCCAGCGGCACGTAGGCCGAGCTGATGCCCTTCGCGGTGGTGATCATGTCCGGCGTGTAGTCGTAGCGCTCGCAGCCGAACCAGTGGCCGAGCCGTCCCCACGCGCAGATTACCTCGTCGGAGATCAGCAGCACGCCGTGGCGGTCGCAGATCTCGCGCACACGCTGGAAGTAGCCCTCCTGCGGCACGAAGCAGCCGCCGCCGTTCTGCACCGGCTCGAGGATCACCGCCGCCACCGTCTCCGCGCCCTCGAACTCGATCGCCTCCTCGATCGCGTCCGCCGCCCACAGCGCCTCGCGATCCTCCGGCCAGCGGTAGGAGTTGGTGTTGGGCACGTGCACGCCGCCGGGCGTGAGCGGCTCGAACGGCACCCGCAGCGGCGTCAGGCCGGTGGCCGTCAGCGCGCCCATCGAGGTGCCGTGATATGCCAGCTTGCGCGCGATCAGCTTGTGCCGGCGGCCCTCTCCCCGCGCCGCGTGGTAGGCCTTGGCGAGCTTCCACGCCGTCTCCACCGCCTCCGAGCCCCCGGAGGTGAAGAACACGCGGTTGAGGTTCCCCGGAGCGAGCGCCGCGATGCGCGAAGCCAGTTCGATCGAGCGCGGGTGCGCGTAGCTCCAGTTGGTGTAGAAGGCCAGCTCGCGCGCCTGCTCCGCGGCCGCGTCGGCCAGCTCCGCCCGCCCGTGCCCGACGTTCACGCAGTACAGCGCCGACAGGCCGTCCAGATGGCGCTTGCCGTGCTCGTCGTACACGTAGCAGCCTTCGCCGCGCACGATCACCGGCACCTCGTGCTCGGCGTAGGAGCCCATGCGCGTGAAGTGCATCCACAAGTGGCGCTTCGCCTGCTCCTGCAGGTCAGCTGACATGCCACACCGCCCTCTCCTGTCGCTCACTAGACACTGAGGACAACGCTAACCACTCCACGCTGGCCGCTCAATGCGCCGCGTGGTCAAGAAGTTGAATCTCCATTGTACGGAGCGTATAAGCAGAGGTGCGCGTTTTGGGAAACCCGCCCATTGCGCCCCGGCCCCGCGCGTCCTTAACTTCCCTTGCACAACAGCGCCAAGTCCGTCGCGTCCAGATAGGAGCCGTCCATGGCAATCGAAGGTGCCGAAGTCGCGGGCCCCGCCCGCACCGCCCCCGCCGCGAGCGCAGTCATGGACAAGGGCCTGAAAAAGGGCGCGATCAGCTACGTGTCCAACATCGTCATCGGCGTGGCCTCGACAGCGCCCGCCTACTCGCTGGCGGCCACGCTCGGCTACATCGTCGCGGTCCACGGCGTCGGCACGCACGCGCCGGCCGTGCTGATCGTGTCCTTCGTCCCGATCCTGCTGATCGCGATCGCCTACAAATACCTCAACCGCGCGGATCCCGACGCCGGCACCACATTCGCCTGGACCACGCGCGCCTTCGGCCCGGGCACCGGCTGGCTCAACGGCTGGGCGATCTTCCTCGCCGACGTGATCGTGATGGCCTCGCTGTCTGACATCGCCGCGATCTACAGCCTGAAGCTGTTCGGCATCGGCGAATCGAAAGGCCTGATCCTGGCGATCGCGGTGCTGTGGATCGTGCTGATGACGTGGATCTGCTGGCGCGGCATCGAGCTCTCCGCCGCGATCCAGCGCGCGCTGCTCACGCTCGAGGTGATCATGCTGGGCATCTTCGCGGTGGTCGCGCTCGCCAAGGTGTACGGGGGCAGCGCCCCGCACGGCGCGATCGACCCCCAGGCCGCCTGGTTCAACCCCTTCTCGATCAGCTTCGGCAGCCTGCTGCCGGCGGTGCTGCTCGGGATCTTCATCTACTGGGGGTGGGACTCCGGCGTGGCGGTCAACGAGGAGTCCGAGGACCCGGCCAACGGGCCGGGCAAGGCGGCGGTGGTCTCCACGCTGCTGCTCGTGGTCATCTACCTGCTCGTCGCCACCGGCGCGCAGGCCTTCCACGGCGTCGGCTTCCTGGCCAGCGAAGAAAACGCCGAAGACGTCCTCAACGCGCTCGGCAAGCCGGTGTTCGGCGGCGGGGCGGTGGGCTGGACCCTGGCCAAGCTGCTGATCCTGTGCGTGCTCACCTCCGCGTCGGCGTCCACCCAGACCACGATCCTGCCGACCGCCCGCACCACGCTCTCGATGGCCCACTGGAAAGCCATCCACCGGATGCTCGGGCGCGTGCATAAAACGTATCTCACCCCCGACGTGTCCACCATCGGCATGGGCCTGATCTCGATCGCGGTGACGGTGCCGCTGCTGCTCGTCTCCGAAAGCGTGCTGGTGGACTCGATCACGGCGCTCGGCTTCCCCGTGTGCTTCTACTACGGCTTCACCGGCTTCGCCTGCGCCTTCTACTACCGACGCGAGCTGCTGGTGAGCGCCCGCAACTTCCTGATGGTCGGCGTGCTCCCGTTCCTCGGCGGGCTGATGCTGTTCGGCGTGTTCGTGAAGGCGATCATCTTCTACGGCGAATTCAAGAACGTCGAATCCAAGCCGATCGCCGGCATCACGCTGCCGCTCTGGTTCGGCATCGGCGGCATGATCATCGGGCTGGTCCTGATGCTGGTCTCACGGCCCTACTTCAGGGACTTCTTCGCGCGCAAGTCCGAAACCGCGCCGGCCGGGATCCTCGAGGCGCCCGCCCCGCAGACGATCCCCCCGGCGGTGGACTTCTAGCGCGGCGCGCGACCAAGCCGGGGGGTCTCTCCGGGGGCGCGGGGGGGGGGGGGGGGGTGGGGCGCCCCCCCCCGGGGGGGGGCCGCGGGGGGGGCCCCGCGGGGGGCCCCCCGCGGGGGGCGCGGGGCCTTGGGCCCCCGCGCACCGCGGGGGCTCGCCGCGGGGGCTCGCCGCGAGGGCGCACCCGTGGAGCTGCTAACTCGGCAACTCGAGCACGCCGTGCGGCGAGCCGTACTCGGCGAGCAGCGCCAGGAACGGCGCCGGCGGGAACGCCTCCGGCCCGAGCACGCCCGTGCCCGTCCACTCGCCGCGGTCGAGCAGCTCGAGCGCCACCGCGGGGTTGACGGCCGTCTGCCACACCACCGCCTGGCTGCCGTACTCGCGCATCGTGGTCTCGTTGTCGACCACGTGGTAGAGGTAGGTGGAGCGCGGCCGCCCGTCGTTGCCGGCGCCGGTGACCCATGTGCCGGCGCAGGTGCGCCCGCTCATGCGCTCGCCGAGCGTGGCGGGGTCCGGCAGCGCCGCCGCCACCACGTCGCGCGGCGCCACCTGCAGTCCCCGCACAGACACCGGCTCGGTCGAGTCGAGGCCGAGCTTGTGCAGGGTCTGGAGCACCTCGATGAACTCCCGGCCGAGGCCGTACTTGAACGTCACCCGCCGGCAGCTCACCCAGCGCGGGATCAGCACCACCTCCTCGTGCTCAACGTTCACGCATTCCACCGGCCCGATGCCCTCCGGGAACACGAACACCTCCGGCTCTGAGAACGGCGCGGTGGTGTAGAAGCCGCGCTCGCGCTCCCAGATCAACGGCGGGTTCAGGCACTCCTCGATCGTCGTCCAGATCGAGAACGTGGGCGCGAACTCGTAGCCCTCGACGACCAGGTCGGCGCCGTCTCGGACGCCGATCTCCTCGATCTCCGAGAACAGCTCCTCGGCGGCATGGCGGGCGAGCACGTCCGACAGTCCGGGCTCCACGCCGATCCCCACCAGCGCCAGCAGCCCCGCGTCGCGCCAGGCCTGCTCGCGCGCGAACTGCCTGTCGCCGAGCATCTCGCCTGTGAGCTCGTACGGGCGCTCGGGGTGGGGGTGCGAAAGCGTCATCGCCATGTCGAGGTAGGTGGCGCGGGCCTCGAAGCACGCTTCGAAGATCGGCTCGTTGAAGCGCGGGTCGCAGGCGTTGAGCACCGCGTCGGGCGCCACCCGTGCGATCAGCTCCACGAGCTGCTCGCGACTGGATGCGTCCACGCGCTCGGCCGCGAAGCGATCCTGCTCGCCGAGGCGCCGCACGGCCGCCGCCGCGCGATCGAGCGACACGTCCGCCAGCACGACCCGCGTGAAGGCGGCACGCCGCTGAGCGATCGCGGCGAACGCCGATCCCACGCCACCCGCTCCGACCACCAGCACCTTCATGCGCGCAAGTCTGCCGCAACCCGCAAGGTCGAGACGTCACAACCGCGACGCCGCGATGCTACGCAATGCAGCAGAGCGCTCGCGTATGCTGCGCCGATCCGCGTGCGGTTCAGAACAACAGCCGGCCAAGAGCCCCACATGAGCACCGGCCCCGTCAGCCCGCCGCAGACGCCGCCCCCACCGCCGTCCGAGGGCGCGAGCGCGCACGGTCCCCCTCCGACCCCGGCGAGCGAGGGCGGCGGGCGGGCGAGCCGGCTGCAGACGCCGGCGCCGGCGGGCCCGCGCTGGGCGCCCTCGCCGGCGATCTCCCGGCGCGAGGCGCTGCTCGTGCTCGCCGGCGGGGCGCTGCTGGCGGTGCTCACGAGCTGGCCGCTCACGTTGCACATGGGCAGCGTCATCTCGCCGGATCTCGGCGATCCCGTGAGGACGGCGTGGGAGATCGCCTGGGACGGGCACGCGCTCCTCCACGACCCGCTGCACGTCTTCGACTCCAACGCGTTCTACCCCCACCCGCTCAGCCTCGCGTTCTCGGACTCGCTGCTCGGGTACGGCCCGGCGGCGTTCTTCGGCTCCGGCACCGTGGCGGCGCTCGTCCGCTACAACCTGCTGTTCCTGTGGGCGTGGACGTTCTGCCTCGTGGGCGCCTACATGCTCGCCCGCGAGCTCGGCCTCGGCCGCCTCGGCGCCAGCGCCGCCGGGCTCGCCTTCGCCTACGCCCCATACCGCGTCACCGAGGCCGGGCACCTGCACGTGATCTCCTCCGGCGGGATCGCCTTCGGCCTGTTCCTGCTGCTGCGCGGATACCGCCGCTGGCCGATTACCAATCGCTCGCGCGGGCTCGTGCTCGCCGGCTGGCTGGTGACCGCCTGGCAGGTCAGCCTCGGCTTCACGCTCGGCCTGCAGTACGCCTACCTGCTCGCGGTGCTGGGGTTGCTCGTGCTGGGGGCGTGGTGGCGCGGACGCCTCACGCCCGCGGCGGCGTGGCGCCCCGCCCCTGGCCATGCGCGCGGCGCCCTGATCCCGCGGCCGCTGCTGGCCGTCACGCTGATCGGGATCGCGCTCACCGGCGCGACCACCGTGTACGAGGCGCGGCCGTACCTGCGGGTGGAGCAGCTGTACCCGACCGCCAAGCGCACGCTCACGGAAGTGGAGCTCTACTCCTCGGGTCCGGCGGCGCTGCTCGCAGCCTCCTCGGAGAATCGCGTTTGGGGCGAAGCGACCGCAGGCATGCGCGCGAAAGTGAGCTCCAAGAACGAGAGCGTGTTCTTCCCGGGCGGGCTGATCCTGGCCCTCGCGCTCGCCGGTCTCGCCGCCGGCACGCTCACGAGGCGGCTGCGCGCGGGGCTCGTGGCGGGCATCGTCGTGTGCTCGGTGCTGGCGATGGGCTTCGGCCTCACCGGCGCCGGCTACCCATATCGCCTGCTCTACGACTACGCCCCCGGCTGGGACGGCATCCGTGTGCCGGGACGCATCTTCACGCTCGCCACGCTCTGCTACGCGCTGCTCGCCGGCGCCGGGGCGGAGTTGCTGGTGCGCCAGGCGGTGCCGTGGGCGCGCCGGCTCGCTCTCGAGCGGCTGGGGCCGCTGTGGCGCCGGCCGCTGCGGACACGGCGCGCCGGCCGTGACGGGCCCCCGCGAGCCAGGCCACGCCTGGGCGCCAGCGCCCTGCCGGCGCTCGGACTGCCGGCGCTCGTCGGCGCGGCGCTGCTCGTCGGCATCCTCGGCGAAGGCGCCGGTCACCTCGGGCACCCGCGCGTGCCGCAGCCGGCGAGGGCCGAGATCGGCCTGCCGGGGCCGATCCTCGACCTGCCCACCGACGGCGCGCTCGACCGCGTGTGGCAGTACTTCTCGACCGACGGCTTCCCCAAGATCGCCAACGGCGAGAGCACCTTCGACATCCCCGCCCAGGACGACCTGCGCGGCGGCATGAATGGCTTCCCCGACCGTGGCAGCGTGGAGAAGCTCCGCTACTACGGCATTCGCACGGTGGTGCTGCACACGGCGTTGCCCAAGCACCTGCCGCCGGAGACCGGCACGGTCCTCCCCAACCCGCCCGACCCGGCCGCCAACGCGCGCAAGCCGATAGCCGGCCTCGGCATCACCCGCCGGCGCGCGGGCTCGCTGGTGATCTACGAGATCGGCCCGGGCCCGGCGGCGCTGCACGCCGGCTCGCGATGAGCGCGGCGGGCGACGGCGCAGCCGCGGTGCCGGGCCAGCCCGCGCCCGACCGCCCCCCTCCCGGCCCCGCGCGCGCCGCCCGGCGGCGCGGGATCAGGCTCGGCCGCCGCCACGCGGCGCTCGCGGCGGTGCTGCTGACGGGCCTCTCCTACGCGGTCGTGATCCAGAGCTTCTCCTGGAACCAAACCTCGCACTACGACCTGCTGCGCGCCCTCAACGACGGCGAGGCCACGATCGACCGCTATCAGGACAACACCGGCGACAAGGTCTTCTACAAGGGCCATTACTACTCGGCCCGCGCTCCCGGCCTGGCGCTGTTCGCGATGCCCTTCTACGACACGATCAAAGGGCTGGGGCTCGAATCGTGGACCTACCGCCACGTGGCCCCGCCCGAGCACCCGGGCGATGAGATGATCTACCTGGTCGGCCTGTGGGGCAACGTGCTGCCGGGGCTGCTGCTGGTGGCGCTGGTGTGGCGCGTGGCCGACGGCTTCGAGCCCGGCTGCGGAGCGGCCGCCGCGGTGGCGATGGGCCTCGGCACGATGGTGCTGCCGCTGTCCACGCTGCTGTTCTCGCACGTGTTCACCACCTTCCTCGCGTTCGCCGCCTTCGCGCTGATGCTGTGGGAGCGGCGCGGTCCGCCCAGCCCCACGCTCGCCGCCATCGCAGGCCTCGCGATGGGCTACGCCTTCTCCTCCGAGTACCCCACCTTCTTCGCCGCGGTCGTGCTCGGCGGCTACCTGCTCTCGCGGCGCGACGCGCTCACCGCCGGCTGGGCGTTGCGGCGCGGCGGCGCCTACGTGCTCGGCGGGCTCGTGGGCATCGTGCCGCTGCTGCTGTACAACCACTACGCCTTCCACTCCTGGACGCACCTCGCCTACTCGGACGTGCCGCGCCAGCAGAAAGGCTTCTTCGGCATCGACGCGCCGAGCCTGCGCGTGCTGGCCACGCTGCTGCTGGACTCGCGCGGGCTCTTGACGATCTCGCCCGTGCTGGCGATGGGCGCGCTCGGCACCGCGCTGCTGTACAGGCGCGGGCGGCGCGCGGAGGCGCTCACGATCACCGCCGTCTGCCTGTGCTACCTGCTCTACAACTCCGGCTACTACCTGCCGTTCGGGGGCGGCTTCATGGGGCCGCGCTTCCTGGACACGCTGCTGCCGTTCCTCGCCTTCCCGGTGGCGCTGGCGCTGAAGCGCTATCCGGGCCCCACGGTGGCGCTCGCCGCCGTGTCGATCACCACCACCGTGATCGCCACCATCACGCACCCGCTGGTCGGCTACGAGACCGAGACCGTCACCTGGATGCGCTACCTGCGCGAGGGGCTGTTCCAGCCGACGATCGCCTCCGCCTACGGTCTCGGGCGCGGCTGGGGCGGCGTGTGGGTGTTCCTCGCGCCAGCCGCCGGCGCGGTCGCGCTGGCCGCCTGGGCCACGCCGCGCCTGGCGCTCGACGGCGCCTCCCTGCGCGCGGGCGTGCTCACGCTGCTCGGCTGGGGCCTGTTCGCGGCGCTCGCACCCACCCTGCTGGGAATCGACCACGCGGGGCTGGTCAGCATCTACAACGCCGGCGACCACACCGCGCTCAGCGCGGCCGACCACCCCGGCTTCCGCACCTACCCGCTGCGCGTGCTCGCACCCGTGGCCGCCGGCGCCGGGCTGCTGGCGCTCGCGGCGACGCGCCTGGTGCGCGCGCAGCGCCGCGGGATCAGTTCCGGGCCACCTTCACCCCGCATCTCGCGCCGCGAAGCCGGCGGCAGACCACCACGTAGCCTTCGCGCGGCTGTTCGCGGGCGTTGGTGAGCCCTGCGTCGAAGCGGGTCGAGGCGGTGCCTCCGTTCCAGTCGTAGATGTAGATCCGCTTGATCTGCGGATGCTCGCCGGCGACCTTGAACATGAACTTCAGCACCTTCGCCGAGCGCCGCAGCCCGGAGCCGTGCTTGTTGGGGAACGAGCCCCCGAACTTGACGATGCCGCCGGTCTCGGTCAGCCACACCTTGCCGCCGAGCGCGCGCACCAGGTCGGTCGTGCGCCAGCCTTCCAGGCGGTTCACGTCTGAGTAGTTGTGCAGCCCCCAGACCTTGGGCATGACCGTCTCCAGACGGTAGATCTCGCGCTTGAATTCCGCGATGTAGCGGAGCGTGGGCTGGATGTAGTAGGCATCGAGCACGTCCAGGCCCACCACGGTGCAGCGACGGCAGACGCGAATCAGCGCCTGGTAGTACTTGGCGGCCTGCACGGCGGAGGGGCTGGTGAACAGCGGCGGTTCGTTGCCGCGGTTGGACTCGTCCCAGGACTCGTACTGCCTGACGTGCGGGAAGAGCTTGATGAACCGCTGCACGTCGCGTTTGTAGGCGGGCACGCTCGGCAGTCGCGTGGGGCTGTATTCGGAGTGGTAGAAGGCCACCAGCACCTGCTGGTGGGCGGCTTCGGCGGCGCGGATGAAATCGATCGCCTGGTCCAGCGACCAGGAGTGCGCGACCGCGTCGTAGGGCACCACGTAGCGCACGATCTTCGTCTTCAGCTGCTTCCACAGCGGGTTGGCGAACATCGTGGCCTGCTCGTCGCCCAGGCCGCTCAGGTAGGAGGCGACCCTTGCGCGGTGCGCCCCCTTCGCGTGGCGCGCGGCCCTGCCCCGGCGCGCGCTGCTCGCTCGAGCGCCGCCAGCGCGGTGCGTCCCCGCCCCTGCGGTCTCGCCGGCGCCGGCGGAGGCCGCGCCGGCCGCACCGACGGCGCCGAGCACGAGCGCGCACAGCAGGGCGGCGGCGAGGAGCTTGGCGAGGGGTCGGCGAGGCGTGCTCACATCGGTGCTCAACAGCCGGGCGGCGGGGTGGTTGCGTGACATCCCACAGTCTTACGTGACGCTTAGCGCGCCCCCTGCCGCCTGCAAGCAGTTTTACCAGCGGTTTAGGAGTCGGGTGCGGGCCCCTGCGCGCGCAGCGTGGGGTCGCTCACCACGCGCACGTCGACGCCGGGCAGCCCGCGCACCAGGCGCATCAGCAGCGAGCGCTCGGGGTTGGCGCCCAGGCGCGCCAGCCCGCGCGGCGGGGCGGGGGTCCCCATCAGCACGTACGTGGCTCCGAGCGACTGCGCCACCCTGATCGCCACCGCCGCCACGTCTTCGCCCTCCTCGAGGCGCAGGCGCGCCCCGAGCATCGCGCTCAGCCGGCGCAGCTCCTCCAGGCGCTTGCGGTCCTCGGTGCTGGGCGGGCGCCCCGGGGGGCGCACCACCAGCACGTCGAGCTCGGCGTCCAGGCGCTGGGCCGAGCGCCAGGCGCGGCGCACCACGCGCTCGGAGTGCGGCGCGAGCGTGGCCAGCGCCAGCAGGCGCTCGGCGATCGCCTGCGGCACGCCCTCGACGGCGAGCGGCACGCCCTCCTGGTCGCGGCGCAGCGGCACCGAGGGCTCGCGCACGAGCCGCTTGACCTCGACGTCCTCGGCCACCTGACGCAGCGCGGTCTCGCGCAGCGCCGCCAGGTTCTCCAGCTTGAAGAAGTTGTTAAGCGCCGCCTGCACGCGCTCGCCGGGGTACACCTTGCCGGCGCGCAGGCGCGCGATCAGCGTCTCCGGCGTGACGTCGATCAGCACCACCTCGTCGGCCGCCGAGAGCACCTCGTCGGGGATCGTCTCGCGCGTGCGCGAGCCGGTCAGCTGCGTGACCTGGTCGTTGAGGCTCTCCAGGTGCTGCACGTTCACCGTGGAGAACACGTCGATGCCGGCGTCGAGCACATCGCGCACGTCCTCGTAGCGCTTCTCGTGCTCCACGCCCGGCGCGTTGGTGTGGGCCAGCTCGTCGATCAGGCACAGCTCGGGCTTGCGCGCCAGCACCGCCGGCAGGTCCATCTCCTGCAGCGGCGTGCCGCGGTAGCGCACCTCGCGCCGGGGCACGAGCTCGAGGCCCGCCGCCTGGGCAGTGGTCTCCGCGCGCCCGTGCGGCTCGAGGTAGCCGATCACCACGTCGCGGCCGCTGTCCGCTTCGGCGGCGCCCTCCTGCAGCATGCGGTAGGTCTTGCCCACGCCGGGGGCCATGCCGATGAAGACCTTCAGGTGTCCTCGTCCGTCGGGCATCTCAGAGCGCAGCAAGCTACAGGCTAGACTTCGTGGCGGCGAGCCGGGAAGCCTGGTCGGCGTGCCCTCGAAGGAGGGACCGCCCGTGATCCCGAGCGCTCGCCACAGCCCCCCACCCTCCGCCCGCGGCCGCCGCGCTCGCCGCGAGGTCGTTCCTCGCGGTGTCTGATCCGCTGCTGCTGGCGGCGTTCGCGCTGGCGGCCGCGGTCAGCCTCGGCGCGAGCTGGCGGCTGGTGGTCTCGCTCGAGCGCGTCGGCGCGCGCCTCGGGCTGTCGGAGGCGCTGCTGGGGCTGCTCGCCGCGCTCGCGGCCGATGCGCCCGAGATCACCTCGGCGGTGACAGCGCTGGCTCGCCACGACCAGCACGTGGGCGCCGGCGTGGTGATCGGCTCCAACGTCTTCAACCTGGCGGCGCTGCTCGGCCTGTCGTCGCTGATCGCCGGGCGCATCGCGCTGCACCGGCGCGTGCTCGAGCTCTCGGGAGCGCTCGCGCTGTGGATCTCGACGGCGGCGCTGCTGCTGATCGTGGGCGTGCTCTCGGCGGCGGCCGCGCTGGCGGCGGTGCTGGCGGGGCTGCTGCCCTACGTGTGGATCCTCGCCGTCCGCCACGAGCGGCTGGCCGCGCTGCCGATCCCGGCGGCCTGGTCGCGCTGGCTGATCGCGGCCGTGGGCGAGGAGGAGCTCGAGCTGGAGGCCGCGATCCACGCGCGCCGCGGCGGCCCTCGCGACGCGCTGGTGGCGGTCGCGGCCGTCGCGGTGGTGATCGCGGCGAGCGTCGAGATGGAGCACAGCGGCACGCAGCTCGGCGATCGCTGGGGTATCTCCTCGATCGTGGTCGGCGCGCTCGTGCTGGCGGTCGTCACCAGCCTCCCCAACGCGGTCGCCGCGGTCTACCTGGCGATGCGCGACAGGGGCGCCGCCGTGCTCAGCACCTCGCTCAACAGCAACGCGCTCAACATCCTCGCCGGCCTGCTGATCCCCACGACGGCGCTGGGCGCGGGCGCCCCCTCGGGGCAGACCACCTACGTGGCAGCCTGCGCGCTCGCCATGACGGTGCTGGCGTTGTCCTGTGCCTACCTCCAGCGCGGCCTGCGGCGCAGCGCAGGCGCCGTGATCATCGGCGCCTACCTCGCCTTCGTGTGCGCGCTCGTGCTGGGCGCCTGAAGGCTCACGCCCCCAGCAGGTTGTGCACGATCAGGTCGATCAGCTTGATGCCGATGAACGGCGCCACCAGGCCGCCGAGGCCGTAGATCCAGAGGTTGCGCCGCAGCAGCGCGCTGGCGCCGATCGGGCGGTAGCGCACGCCCTTCAGCGCCAGCGGGATCAGCAGCGGGATCACGATCGCGTTGAAGATGATCGCCGAGACGATCGCCGAGCGCGGGTCGCCGAGGCCCATCACGTTGAGCACGTGCAGCGGCCCCTTGGTCTGGCCGGCGGCCGCGTAGGTGGCGATGAAGATCGCCGGCAGGATCGCGAAGTACTTGGCCACGTCGTTGGCGATCGAGAAGGTGGTGAGCGCGCCGCGCGTGATCAGCAGCTGCTTGCCCACCTCGACGATCTCGATCAGCTTCGTGGGGTTGGAGTCGAGGTCGACCATGTTGCCGGCCTCGCGCGCGGCCTGGGTGCCGGTGTTCATGGCCACGCCCACGTCGGCCTGCGCCAGCGCGGGCGCGTCGTTGGTGCCGTCGCCGGTCATCGCCACCAGCCGCCCGTCCTGCTGCTGCTCGCGGATCAGCGCCAGCTTGCGCTCCGGCGTGGCTTCGGCGAGGAAGTCGTCGACCCCGGACTCCTCGGCGATCTTGGCGGCGGTGAGGCGGTTGTCGCCGGTGACCATGATCGTCTTGATGCCCATCGCGCGCAGCTGCTCGAAGCGGGCCTTCATGCCCTCCTTGATCGTGTCCTTGAGGTAGATCACGCCCAGCACCTGGCTGTCGCGCGCGACCGCCAGCGGCGTGCCGCCCTCCCTGCCGATGCGGTCGAGCTGCTGGCGCAGCTCCGGCGGCGGCGAGCCCCCTTCGTGCTCGACGAACGCGACGATCGCGTCGCCGGCGCCCTTGCGCAGCTGCTGGCCGTCGAGGTCCACGCCGCTCATGCGCGTCTGCGCGGTGAAGGGGACGAACTCCGCCCGCACCTGGGTCATGTCGTGCTCGCGGATGCCGTACTGCTTGGCCAGCACCACGATCGAGCGGCCCTCGGGCGTCTCGTCGGCGAGCGAGGACAGTTGCGCCGCCTCGGCCAGCTCCGCCTCGGGGACGCCGGGCATGGGGATGAACTCGGCGGCGAGCCGGTTGCCGATCGTGATCGTGCCGGTCTTGTCGAGCAGCAGCACGTCGACGTCGCCGGAGGCCTCGACGGCGCGCCCCGACAGCGCCAGCACGTTGCGGCGCACCAGCCGGTCCATGCCGGCGATGCCGATCGCCGACAGCAGCGCGCCGATCGTGGTCGGGATCAGCGCCACCAGCAGCGCGATCAGCGTGGTCTCGGAGATGGAGGTGCCGGCGAACAGCCCGAACGGGCGCAGCGTCGCCACCACGATCATGAAGATCAGCGTGAGCGCCGCCAGCAGGATGCCGAGCGCGATCTCGTTGGGCGTCTTGCGCCGCTCCGCTCCCTCGACCAGCGCGATCATGCGGTCCAGGAACGACTGGCCGGGCTCCTGCGTGATTTCCACGACGATCTCATCGGAGGTCACGCGCGTGCCGCCGGTCACCGCGCTGCGGTCGCCGCCGGACTCGCGGATCACCGGCGCCGACTCGCCCGTGATGGCCGACTCGTCCACGGTGGCGATGCCCTCGATCACGGTGCCGTCGCCGGGGATCAGCTCGCCCGCGCCCACCACCACCACGTCCCCCCGCGTCAGCTCGGAGGCGGCCCTGGTGGAGCCGTCGCGCAGGCGCGCGATCGTCTCCTTGCGCATCTGGCGCAGCGTGTCGGCCTGGGCGCGCCCGCGTCCCTCGGCGAAGGCCTCGGCCATGTTGGCGAACACCACCGTCAGCCACAGCCACACGGCGATCACGAACGTGAACCAGGCGGGGTCGTCGCCGCCACCGAGCGGCTTGCCGCCGAAGACCTGGATCAGCCACGTCACGGTGGTGATGACCGAGCCGATCTCCACCACGAACATCACCGGGTTGCGGACCTGCACGCGCGGGTCGAGCTTCTTGACGCTGTCGAGGAGCGCCCGCGCGACGATCTCGCCCTGGAACAGCGAGATCGCGCGCCGCTCGCGGCCGGCCTGCACCTGCGCCGACATCAGCTCGCCTTCCCTTCGAGGCGGTCCAGCGCGAGGTTGAGCTCGAGCACGTTGACGCCGGGTTCGCCCGAGAAGCCCAGCCCGCGGCCGGAGGTGTGGGAGGCGATCAGGGAATCGACCCTGACGAGCGGCAGGCCTCGCACCGCGGCCACGCGGTGCGCCTGGATGCGCGCGTTGGCGGGCGAGATTTCCGGGTCGAGGTTCGAGGCGGAGGTGTTGACCGCGTCGACCGGCACCTGCGCCCCGGAGAGGGAGCGGTCGTAGGGGCGGTTCAGCGCCAGGTACGCCTTCAGCGCCTGCGCGTCGTCTTCCTCGGTCAGCTTGCTGTTGGGGCCGCGATTGGAGAAGGTGCTGGCGGATGCGTTGTATTCGCCGCCTTCGGTGGCCGACGGGCGGGACTGGAAGTAGCGCGGGTCCGGCTTGGTGAGGAGTTCTTCTTCTTCCTCCTGCGGCTTTCCGTTCTTGCCGATCACCGGTTCGGCGAAGCTCTGGCCGATGATCTTCGAGCCGATCAGCCTGCCGTGGACCTTGATCTGCTGGCCGTTGGCGTTGCCGGGGAAGACAGCCTGGCCGATGCCGGTGACCAGCAGCGGGTAGGCGAGCCCCAGCAGCAGCGTCAGCACCAGGATCCCGATCGCGGAGGTGACGAGGTCGCGCTTCATCTCAGTACAGGTGTCCGGTCAGGCCCTGCACGACGGGGCCGAGCAGCAGCGCGGGGAAGAAGGTGAGCGCGCCGACGAGCACGATCACGCCGATCAGCAGCACCGAGAAGGTGGCGTTGTCGGTGCGCATCGTGCCGAGACCGGCGGGCGTGACGCGCTTGCCGGCCAGCGCGCCGGCGACCGCCAGCGCGAACAGGATCGGGGCGTAGCGCGCGAACAGCATGTCGAAGCCGCCGAGCAGGTCGGTGAAGGTGACCCCGTGGGCGCCGAGGTTGCCGGCGTTGGGCTGCACGTAGCCGGTGTAGCCGGCGAAGGCCGAGCCGTTGTTGTTGGCCTGGGAGAGATAGGCGTAGAAGGTCTCGGAGAAGCCCTGCGGCCCCTTGCCCGCCACTTCGGAGATCGACTTGCGCCCGGCCGAGTCGGCGGTGGCCATGGCGGTGCAGAACAGCGCCGCCAGCGGGGTGATGAGGATCCCCAGCCCGGCCAGCTTGATCTCCCGCGCCTCCAGCTTCTTGCCCAGCCACTCGGGCGTGCGGCCGACCATCAGACCGCCGATGAACACGGCCAGCAGCACGTACAGCAGGATCGAGTACAGCCCGGTGCCGACGCCGCCGAAGATCACCTCGCTGGCCGACAGGTTGGCCATCGGCACCGCGCCGCCGATACCGGTGAACGACTCGATCGCGCTGTTGACCGCCCCGCACGAGGTGACGGTGGTGACGACGTCGAACAGCGCCGAGCCGGCGATCCCGAAGCGCTGCTCCTTGCCTTCCATGTTGCCGCCGCCGGAGCCGGAGATCACGTGCGTGTTCAGGCCGGCGGCGTGCTGCGCGGGCGAGCCGTGCGCCTCGGCGATGTAGGCCACGGCGACCGCGCCGAGGAACATGAACATCATCACGCCGTAGATGGCGTAGCCCTGGCGGCGGTTGCCGGCCATGCGGCCGTACATGAACACCAGCGCCGCCGGGATGATCAGCACGATCAGGATCTCGTAGAAGTTGGTGAAGCCGTTGGGGTTCTCGAACGGGTGCGCCGAGTTGACGTTGAAGAAGCCGCCGCCGTTGGTGCCGAGCTCCTTGATCGCCTCCTGCGAGGCCACCGGCCCCATCGCGATCGTCTGCGGCAGCCCGGTGAGCGTGTGCGCCGTGAGGTAGTGGGAGAAGTTCTGGATCACCCCCTGCGACATCAGCACGACCGCGCTGAGCAGGGCGATCGGTCCGAGCACGTACAAGATCGTGCGCACCAGGTCCTGCCAGAAGTTGCCCAGGCTCTTGCCGCTGCGGGAGACGATGCCGCGCACGAGCGCCACCGCGACGACGATCCCCACCCCCGCCGACAGCCAGTTCTGGACGGTCAGGCCCAGCATCTGGCTGAAGTAGCTCATGGTGGTCTCACCGCCGTAGTACTGCCAGTTGGTGTTGGTGAGGAACGAGGAGACGGTGTTGAAGCTGACGTTCCAGGTGCCCGAGTGAAAGCCGCTCGGGTTGAGCCCGGTGAAGTCCCACAGCGTCTGCGTGCGCAGGATGAAGTACAGCAGCAGCCAGCCGGCGAGCGAGAAGACCAGCAGGCTGCGCGCGTACTGCTTCCAGTCCTGGCCCTGCTGCGCGTCGACGCGCAGGACCCGGTAGAGCAGGCGCTCCGGCGCGGCGAGCACGGGCGAGAGGAACACCCGCTGGCCGGAGTAGACCTTGGCCAGGTAGCCGCCGAGCGGCACGGCGAGCGCCGTGAGCACCACGGCGAAGGCGGCGATCGTGAACCAGCCGCTGAAGGTCACAGCTTCTCTCCCCGCACGAGCGCATAGAAGAGGTAGGCGATGACCAGCACCGACACCACCAGGCCGAACACGTCGGCGCCGCTCACTCTTTCACCTCGCGCTCGGGTGAAGAAGCGAGCGAGCAGCCGAGGGGGCGCCGAGGCTCATACGCGATCGACCCCCTCGACCAGGAACAGCAGGATCACGAACATCGCGATTCCGAGAATCACCGCTACCGCATCCATGCTCACCAATATGGAGCAGCCGGCATTACGGCGGCGTGACGAAACGCATGCCCGACATAACGATTTCGTGACGGCGTGACGGCGTGACGGCGCCGTCAGGCCGCGAAGCGGTAGCCCACGCCGGGATCGGTCACGATCAGGCGCTGCGCGCCGGCGGCGGACGCGCCGTCCGGCTCGATCTTCGCGCGCAGCCGGGCGATGTGGGTGCGCAGCGGCTGGATGTCGTCGACGTACTCGGGTCCCCACACCTCGGAGAGCAGCTTGCGGTGGGTCATCAGCCTGCCGCGGTTGCGCGCGAGCGCGCGCAGCAGCTCGAACTCGATCGGCGTGAGGTGGATCGGCTCACCGTCGCGGCGCACGATGCGCGCCGCGAGGTCGATCTCGAGGCCGTCCGCCTCGATGCGCGGCTCACCCTCCTCGCGCGCGGCGCGCCGCAGCGCGGCCTGCAGGCGCGCCACCAGCTCGCGCGCGCCGAAGGGCTTGGTGATGTAGTCGTCGGCGCCGGCCTCGAGCGCGCGCACCTTCTGCTCCTCCTCGCCCATCGCCGAGAGCACCAGGATCGGCATCTCGCTCCACTCGCGCAGCCGCCGCGTGACCTCGACCCCGTCGAGGTCGGGCAGCACGAGGTCGACGATCGCCGCCTGCGGCGGGCGCACCGCGGCCAGGTCCAGCGCTTCGCGGGCGGTTTCGGCGGGCGCCGCCTCGAAGCCGGCCTCGCGCAGCACGACCTTCAGCGCGCGCACGATCTGCGGCTCGTCGTCGACCACCAGCACGCGCGGCGGCCTCGCCGGCGCCGCCTCCTGCGCGCCGCTCACGGCGAGGGCTCTCGGGCCGAGCCGACGGCCAGCGGCCCGGCCTCCGCCGGCTGGCGCCGGGGTCGCTCGGCCGCGTCCAGCGGGAGCTCGAACACGAACGTGGCACCCTGGCCCGGCAGCGACTCGACGTGCAGCGTGCCGGCGTTGGCCTCGGTGAAGCCGCGCGCGATCGCCAGCCCGAGCCCCGAGCCGCGGTGGCCGCCCTCGGGCGTGCCGGCGCGGTAGAAGGGTTCGAACACGCGCTCGAGCTGCGCCGGCGGGATGCCCGGCCCGCGGTCGACTATGCGCACGATCACACGGTCCCCGCGCCCCCGGCGCTCGCCGGCGGCCTCGTGCTCGCCGGTGCCGGGCGCATCGGCTGCGGGCGCGCCGTCCCTGCCCTTGGCCGCCGCCAGGCTGCGCACGGCGCGCGCGCGCACCGACACCGGATGCCCGGCGGAGTGGCGGCGCGCGTTCTCGAGCACGTTGACGAAGGCACGCTCCATCTGCGCGGCGTCGATGTCCACCAGCGGCAGGTCGCGGTCGATCGAGAGGGCGAACTCACCCTCGCGCCCAGCCAGCTCGGCGACGGCGGCGCGGATCAGCTCGTCGATCGACGTCCACTGCCGGTGCGGCTCGGCCGCGCCGGCTTCCAGCCGCGAGAGGTCCAGCAGGTTGTCGACGAGCCGCGACAGGCGCTGCGTCTCCTCCTGGATCACGGTCGCCATCTCCTCGCGCTCGCCCTGCGACAGCGACGGCGAGCCGACGGTTGCCGCCGCCGCCGAGATCGCGGTCAGCGGCGAGCGCAGGTCGTGCGAGACGGCGCGCAGCAGTGCGGTCTTGACCGTGTCGGCGCGGCGCAGCGCGGCCGTCTCGACCACGCCGGTGAGCAGGTTCTCGCGCTCGAGCGCCGCGCTCAGCAGCGCCTCGAGCGCCGGCACCACGCGCTCCTGCACCCTGCGCAGCTTGACCTCGGAGGCGTCCGCTCCGACCAGCAGCGTGCCCAGCCGCCGGGTGCCCTCGCGCAGCGGGAACGCGATCGTGCGCTCGTCGGCCTCGACCGCCTCCATCTGGATCGCCGCCGAGCCGAGCTCGAGCATCTGCGCGAGCCGTGCCGCGGCCGTCGGCAGCGCCGCGGCGAGACTCTGCCCGCGCAGCAGCAGACGCGCCATCTCCGCCGCGAGGTCCGCCTCGCGACGGCGCTCCTCGGCGTCGCGTGCACGCGCGCGTGTGACCTCCGCCACGGAGCTCGCAAGCACCGCCACCGCCAGGAAGGCGGCCAGCGCAACCCAGTTGTTGGAGTTGGCGAGCGTCAGGCGGCCCGTCGGCGGCAGATGGAAGAAGTTGAAGGCAGCGGCGCTGACGACCCCGGTCAGCAGCCCCAGCCCCACACCCCAGGTGAGCGACACGATCAGCACGGCCGGCAGGTACACCACGCTGAGCGACACCACCGGCGCGATGTGCGCGAGCGGGTAGACGACCAGCGTGCACAGCGCAACGGCAGCCAGCGCCGCGAGCGCGCCGAAGCGCCGCGAGGGCGGTTCCGCCGACAGCAGGGACGCCAACGGTGCGGCTGACACGCTCACCAGCGTAAGGCGAACGGGGCGGGTCTCGCCTCCCGCCCCGTCCGGTGCACCCTGCGGTTCGGTGCGCTTGCGCTGCGGACCCGGCCCTCACCTGGGCCCGCCGGCTTGCCGTGTCCCACCGTCCCGCAGGCAATCATCGAGCCCGCACACAGGCGAGGCGTGACGCGCAGGTGACCAGCCTGTGACGATCTCGTGACGATCTGCTCGCGTGTGTCCATTCGTCTAACACGTCTAAAGCAGACCACGCCGAAAGTCGAGACGATCACTAGCGTGGGTACGAAGCCCACGGTGACCCCTATGCCCTACAGCGAGCCCGATACAGGCGCCGCGGGCGCAGCAGCTGCCCGCGGCGTCACGGCCCGCACGCGTCGTGCAGGAGCCCTGACCGCCGGCGCGATGCTCGCGCTGGCGCTGTGGGCAGCGCAGGCGGTGCCGGCATCCGCCGCGCAGGCGCTCGCGCCGCTGCCGGCGTCCGACTATTCCGAAGCCGGCGTGTGCCCGCCGCCGGGGCCGGGGCAGGCGGCCTGCATGGCCGCGCGGCTGGTGCCGCAGACCGCGCAGGCCCGTGCCCGCGATCACCCGCTGGGGCTGGCGCGCACGAGCGCCACCGGCTCCTCCTCGCCCCCCCTCGAAGGCGACTACGGCCTGCGCCCGCAGGACCTGCACAGCGCCTACGACCTGCCCGACGGGGCTTCGAGCACGCAGACGATCGCGCTGGTCGACGCCTACAACGACCCCACCGCCGAAGCGGACCTGGCCAGCTACGACGCCGAGTTCGGCCTGCCGTCGTGCACCAGCGCGGGCGGCTGCTTCGAGCAGGTCAACGAGGACGGCTCCGGCGCCGCACTGCCGTTCCCCCGCACGACCGTGGAAAGGGGTGAAGCGGAAAGCTTCTGCAAAGGGCACGAAGGGACCGCGGGAGAGCGCCAAGAGGCCTGCCTGCTGGTGCGCGAAGCGCGCGAGTGGAGCGTGGAGATCTCGCTGGACGTGGAGACCGCGCACGCCGTGTGCCAAAACTGTCGCATCGCGCTGGTGGAGGCGTCCTCGCCCGCCTACTCGGATCTCGAGACGGCCGAGCGCACGGCCGGGCAGACGCTCGGCGCGAACGAGATCTCCAACTCGTGGGGCGGCCCGGAATGCGTCGAAGGCGAGTGCGAAGCAGAACAGTCGGCGTTCGAGCAGCCCGGCGTGGTGATCACGGCCTCGGCCGGCGACGACGGCTATCTCAACTGGCTCGAAGAACCCCGCTCGGCCTACGCCAACTTCCCGGCCGTGTCGCCGTCCGTGGTGGCAGTGGGAGGCACCCGCCTGTACCTTGGGCCGCACGGCGAATGGGAAGAAGAGACGGTGTGGAACGACGGCGGCAGGAGCGCGGGCAAAGCCGACGGCCACGGCGCCGGCGGCGGGGGCTGCAGCACGCAGTTCCAAGCGCCGTCGTGGCAGCGCGCGCTGCCGGGCTGGGAAGCGGTGGGCTGCGGCGACGGGCGCGCGGTGGCGGACGTGTCGGCCGACGCCGACCCCTACACCGGCGTGGCCGTGTACGACTCCTCAGCTGCCGCCGGCGAATGCGAAGAAGACGGGCACTGGTGCACGCTCGGCGGCACCAGCCTCGCCTCGCCGCTGGTCGCCGCCACGTTCGCGCTGGAGGGCGGCGCACAGGGGGTGGAAGACCCGGCGCGCACGCTGTACGAAAACGCCGCCGCCTCGCCGTCCTCGTTGCACGAGGTGAGCGAGGGCTCCAACGGCGAATGCGACGCGCCGTTCGACGAAGACCCAGAAGCGGGAATCTTCGAAACCGGCTGCGAACCGGCGGAAGAGGCTCAGGCGAGCTGCTCGAGCGATGCGATCTGCGCGGCCGGGGAAGGCTACGACGGGCCCACGGGCGTGGGCACGCCGCACGGCCTGTCGGCCTTCGCGTCGACGCAGGCCGGCCGCGAAGCGAGCTCCGGCACGGCCTCGGGAGGCACTGCGCCGAGCGCGGGTGCCGGCACGAGTCCGGTCGCGCCCAGCCCCGCTGCGCCGGCGGCGCAGAGCAGCGCCCCGACGGCCTCCCCGGCCGGGCTGCCGCGCGTGTGGGCGCTGGCGCTGACGCAGCGCGCCCTGATCGCGCTGAACCGCGGCCGCCCGCGCGTCTTCCAGGTCGCCTTCAGCTTCACGATCAGCGCCTCCGCGCCCGTGCGGGCGACGCTGCGCAAGCAGCGGCGCAGGCACGGGCGCGCGCGCTGGCGGACGCTCCCAGGGGCGCTCTCCTTCGAGGCGCTCGCGGGACGCAACACGCGCCACCTGCGCGCGCACGCGGCGCTCGGCGCCGGCCTCTACCGCCTGACGGTGGTCCCGCAGCACGGCGCGGGGCGCTCGATCACGTTCAGGATCGGCTAGCGTCGGCGGCGGCCAGCGCCGGCGCCGGCCAGCGCCGGCGGCGCGCCCTCGGAGGGGTGCTCGCCGCCGGCCATCGCCCTTCCCCGCTCGGTCAGCTGCCAGGAGTTGGGCGCGCCGCGCGCCTGCGCGGGGGCGGCCTTGGCGATCAGGCCGCGCGCCTGCAGCCGCGCCAGCAGCTTCGAGATCTGGCCCTGGTCGACGACGCCCGCGCGTTCTGCCACCTCGCGGTTGCTGGCGCCGGGGTAGTCGCCGATCGCCGCCAGCACGCGCGCGGTGCGGTAGGTGAGGCGCATCCCCGAGCCCTCGCCGAAGGACGTGACCTCGGCGCCAGGACCCGCCCCGGCACGCGCCCGCGGCACCGGGCGCATGAGCTCGCGGCGGGCTGCGCCGGCGCCGAGATAGGGCAGCACGAGGATGCTGACGAGCGAGCCGAACAGGTCCATCACGCCCCGCTCGGGATGCTCGAGCAGCCGGTTCTGGAGGATCGCCAGCACGGCGCCCACGAGGCCCTCCGCCACGACCGCGGGAGGCGGCTGCCCCCTGCCGGCCAGCGCTTCGCCGCCGCCCCGGTCGATCGCCTCGGCGAGGGCGGCGAGCACCTGGGCGCGCCGGCGCAGCAGCCGCTCGCCGCCGCTCATCGAGTAGACCACGAGCAGGCGCCCCAGCGCGGGCTCCTCCTCGAGGAAGCGCAGCACCGCGGCCAGCGCCGCCTTGAGCGCATCGAGCCAGCGCACCTCGGCGTCGTAGGCGGACAGCACCGGCCCTCGCGCCCGCTCGAGCGCCAGCTCGAAGGCCGCCAGCAGGCATGCTTCGCGATCGGCGAACTGCTCGTGGAAGGCGCCGCTGGAGACCCCGGCGCGCGCGATCACCGCGCTCAGCGGCGCGGTCGCCCCGCCGAGCCCGCGCTCGCTCATCGCCTGCGCCATCGACTCCAGGATCCTCGTTCGCTGTGCTTGCTCCACGCCCCGCCGCTCCGCGCTTGACAGTTCCCACACGACCCACTTGACAGGCCCTGGAGAGCCTAGCCTCTAATTGTCTAGTCGTGCGGGAGCCTGCGGCGCTGCGCGCAGAGGCGCTCAGGAGCCCGCGGGCGCGAGCGACGCGGGCGCGCCGAACGGAACCAGGCAGGCGGGCAGCTGCACGCCGCCGTCGGCGCGCTGGCCGTTCTCCAGCAGCGCCACGATCGTGCGGCCCACGGCGACGGCGGTGCCGTTGAGCGTGTGCAGCGCGCGTGTGCGGGTGGGGGGGCTCTGATGCGTGCGCACGCGGATGTTCAGGCGGCGGGCCTGGTAGTCGGTGGTGTTGGAGCAGGAGGTGAGCTCGCGGTAGCGCCCCTGGCTGGGGATCCAGGCCTCGCAGTCGTACTTCTTGGCGGCCGAGTTGCCGAGCTCGCCGACGGCGACGTTGACCACGCGGTAGGGCAGCTCGAGCTCCGCCAGGATCTCCTCCTCGATCGCGAGGATGCGCTCGTGCTCCTCGCCGGAGCGCTCGGGCGCGACGAAGCTGAACATCTCCACCTTGTCGAACTGGTGCACGCGGAAGATGCCGCGCGTGTCCCTGCCGGCGGCGCCGGCCTCGCGGCGAAAGCACGGCGAGAAGCCGGCGTAGCGCAGCGGCAGGCGCTCGGCCTCGAGGATCTCGCCGTCGTGCAGCGAGGCGAGCGCCACCTCGGAGGTGCCGACGAGGTACAGCTCGTCCTCGGGCAGGCTGTAGATCTGCTGCTCGGTGTCGGGCAGGAAGCCGGTGCCGTAGAGCGCGCGCTCGCGCACCAGCACGGGCGGCACTACCGGCTCGAAACCCGCCCCGCCCAGCTTCTCGAGCGCCCAGCGCACGAGCGCCAGCTCGAGCAGCACGAGCTCGCCTTTGAGGTAGGCGAAGCGCGTGCCGGACAGCTGTGCGGCGCGCTCGGTGTCGATCCGCGGGCCGGCCAGCTCGAGGTGGTCGCGCGGCTCGAAGCCGAGCTCGCGCACCTCGCCGACCTCGCGCACCAGCTCGTCCTCGGGGCCGGGCGCGGCGGTCGCGTCGGGCAGGTTGGGCAGCGGCGCGAGCGCCTGCTGCAGCTCCTCCTCGACCGCGGCAAGCTCCTGCTCGAGCTGCTTGGCGCGCGCGGCGACCTCGCGCATGGCACCGATCTCGCGCTCGCGCGCGGGCGCGTCGGGCGCCGAGCGGATGCGCGCGTTGGCCTCGTTCTGCTGCGCGCGCAGGCCCTCGAGCTCGGGCAGCAGCTCGCGCCGGCGGCGGTCGAGCTCGATGGCGCGCTCCAACCCGGCGACCGCCTGCGGCCCCCGCCGCGCCAGCGCCGCCCGCACCCCGTCGGGGTCCTCGCGGATCAGCTTCAGATCGAGCACGGGCCGGCTCCGGCCCGCGCTACTTGGTCGACAGCGCGATGTTGGTGGCGGGCACCTTTTCGGCCTGCAGCCCGGAGTACTTGGCGAGGAACTTGGCCACGTCCTGGGCGTCTTGGCCGACGAGGATGTTCTCGGGCATGATCGCCCCCGAGAAGCCGCCGTTGCGGATCGCGTAGAGAACCTGTTCGACGTTCTCCTTGCGGATGTTGAAGTTGGGCGCGTTGGTCTTGACGCGATTGGAGATCGCGGTGGCGGAGCCCTCGGCGCCGACCGTGGCGAGGCTGTGGCAGCCGGAGCAGTGGTCGAGGAACAGCACCGCGCCCTTGTAGTCGGGGTTGCTCTTGGCGAGCTTGATTTCCTGGGAGCCGCAGGCGCCCAGCGCCACCGCGCAGGCGAGCAGGACCGCGGTCATGGCTGCGAGCTTCATGCGCGGGGGAATATATAGGGCCGCTCAGAGCCGGTGAGCCGCGCCGCCTGCTCGGCCGGGACCGGTGAGCGTCGCGGCCGGCTCGGCCGGACCGGTGAGCGTCGCGGCCGGCGGCTCAGAACCCGTGAGCGGTGCCGGCGGCGCGCAGCGCGAGGAACACCACGACCAGCGCGGACAGCGCCATCACGCCGATCTCGCGGCGCACGATCGCGGCGACCAGCTCGTGCTGCTCTGACTCGGGCAGCTCGCCGACCGCGGCGGAGCTCTCCAGGCCGCGCTGGTCGAGGATCGTCTGGGCGGAGGCGACGCGCAACTGCTCGGCGACGAAGGCGACGGCCAGCGGCAGCAGCGCGTACAGGTAGAAGAGCCGTTCGCTGCAATCCCGGCCGGCGGCGGCGAGCGCGCCGATGCCGATCGCGAACGCCAGCGCGCAGCCCTGCGCGACGCGCAGCGAGATCCAGAAGCGCGAGGCGCCGGAGCCGCGCACGGAGCCCGTCTGCCATAGCGCCGCGCCGAGCGCGCCGGCCAGGAGATTGACCGCCGCGAGCACCAGCGCGGCGAGCACCACAGCCTCGTTCACGGCCTCGATTTCGAGCCGATCGTCACTAGTAACAGCCTGCCACAAGCAGTGATATAACAGCGCACGGTGCTGCGCACATACCTCCCGGCGATCGTGTTCCTGGTGCTCGGCGGCGCCGTCGGCGGCGCCTTCGTGGCGCTGAACTCGGTGCTGGGGCCGCGCCGCGCGGCGCCGGAGAAGCAGGACCCCTACGAGTGCGGGCTGCCGTCCGACGTCAAGCGGGGCTTCCGCTTCGGGATCAGCTTCTACCTGATCGCGATGCTGTTCATCCTGTTCGACATCGAGGTCGTGTTCCTGTACCCGATCGCGGTCGAGCTGCGCTCCTACGGGAGCTTCGCGCTGCTGGAGACGGTGGTGTTCGTGGTGCTGCTGTTCGTGGCCTTCGTGTACGTGTGGCGCAGGGGGGCGCTGGCGTGGAGGTGAGGCGCGAGCGGCTGCGAGGCCAGCCGGCGCACGTGGACGCCGACGCGCTGCGGGTGCGCTCGCTGAACGCGCACCAGCTGCTGCGCGGGGCGGACCTGGAGGGCGCCAACCGCCCGGCGCACCTGCACGGGACCGAGCTCGACGAATCCGAGCTCGAGCGCTACGTGCACGAGCGCGTGCTCACCACCACGCTCGAGTCGACGGTGGCGTGGGCGCGCTCGAACTCCTTCTTCCCGCTCGCCTTCGGGCTCGCCTGCTGCGCGATGGAGCAGTTCCACACGGCGGGCTCGCGCATGGACATCGCGCGCTTCGGCTTCGAGGCCTTTCGCGCGTCTCCGCGCCAGGCCGACCTGATCATCCTCGCAGGGCGCGTGTCGATCAAGATGGCGCCGATCATCCGCAGGCTCTACGACCAGATGCTCGAGCCCAAGTGGGCGATCTCGATGGGGGCGTGCTGCTCCTCGATGGGCGTGTTCAACAACTACGCGCTGGTCCCCGCCGACAAGTTCCTGCCGATCGACGTGCACGTGCCCGGCTGCCCGCCGCGGCCCGAGTCGCTGATGCACGGCATCCTCAAGCTGCGCAAGATGGTCCAGGACGACCCCGACCTCGGCTGGCGCGATCGCTACCAGGCGCGTGGCACCGAGGAGGTCATCGGGGAGGGTGACACGCCGGACGTTGTGGACGCGCGGGGCGCCGCGGCGGCGGCGGTGAACGCGGGAGTCGATGCCCGCCCAGCCCAGGACACGCCCGGTGCCTGACGCCACCGGGCTGGAGCTGATCGCACAGGAGCTGCGCGAGGCCGAGGGCGAGGGCGCAGTGATCGAGACGACGTTCTTCCGGGCGCGCGGGAGCGTGGAGATCGACCCGGCGCGCGTGCGCTCGGTGCTGGCGCGGTTGCGCGAGCGGGGCTACTCGTTCCTGGCGAGCGTGCACGGGGTGGACTACTACCCGCACGAGCCGCGCCTGGGCGTGCACTACGAGCTGCTGGACATGGCGCGCGTAGACCGCATCACGGTCAAGCTGCGCGTGCGGAGCGAGCGGCCGGAGGTCGACTCGGTGACCGAGGAGGGCCCCGACGGACCGGGCTGGCCGACGGCCGACCACCAGGAGCGCGAGGTTTACGACATGTTCGGGGTGGTGTTCCGCGGGCACCGCGACCTGCGGCGGATCCTGATGCCGGAGGACTATGAGGGCCACCCGCAGCGGCGCGACTTCCCCGTGGGCGGCGAGCCGGTGGCCTTCACGTTCAACGAGCGCGAGACGCTGGGGCCGATGTGATGGGCGCGCCGACGCCGACGGATCAGCCGGGGATCTCCGAGTACCGCCGCCGCGAGCAGGACGTGACGCTCGAGCCGGTGCGCCGGCAGCTTGCCGAGCGCGACGGCGGCGGGGGCTCCGGCGAGGAGCTCTTGACGCTGAACTTCGGCCCCCACCACCCGGCGACCCACGGCGTGCTGCGGCTGCTGGTGACGCTGCAGGGGGAGGTGGTGCGCGACCTCAAACCGATCATAGGCTACGTGCACACGGGCATCGAGAAGACGGCCGAGGACAAGGCCTACTGGAAGGTGATCCCGGTGGTGGAGCGGATGGACTACCTCTCCTACTACTTCAACGCGATGGCCTACGTGGGGGCGGTGGAGAGGCTGGTGGAGGTGGAGGTGCCCAGGCGCGCGCAGTACCTGCGCGTGATCCACCTGGAGCTCAACCGCATCGCCTCGCACCTGATCTGGCTGGGCACGAGCGCGCTGGACCTGGGGGCGGTGTCGATCTTCCTGTACTGCCTGCGCGAGCGCGAGCTGATCCTGGACCTGTTCGAGATGTCCTCGGGCCAGCGCATGCACACGCGCTACTTCCAGGTGGGCGGGGTGATGGAGGACATCCCCGGCGGCTTCGAGCGCAAGCTGCGCGAGTTCCTGAAGATCATGCCGGAGCGCGCCGACGAGTACGGCGCGATCCTCAACTCCAACGAGATCGTGCTGCAGCGCCTGCGCGGCACCTGCCCGCTGGACGCCGACACGCTGCTGGCGCTCGGCGTGTCGGGGCCGCTGCTGCGGGCGGCGGGCAACCCGTGGGACCTGCGCAAGGCCGATCCCTACTGCTGCTACGAGGACTTCTCGTTCAAGATCCCGGTGGGCACGGTGGGCGACAACTACGATCGCTTCGCGGTGCGCCTGGCCGAGATCTACGAGTCGGTGAAGATCGTGGCGCAGGCGCTCGACGGACTGCCGGAGGGGCCGCACATGACCGAGGACCGCAAGGTGGCGCTGCCGCCGCGCCACGAGCTGGCGACCTCGATGGAGGCGCTGATCCACCACTTCAAGCTCGTGACCGAGGGCTTCAGGGTGCCGCCGGGCGAGGTCTACAACGCGATCGAGTCCCCCCGCGGCGAGCTCGGCTGCTTCGTGCGCTCGGACGGCTCCTCCAAGCCCGCGCGCGTGCACATGCGCGACCCGAGCTTCGTCAACCTGCAGGCGCTCTCGCACATGACCCGCGGCAGCTACATCGCCGACATGATCGCCACCACGGCGATGCTCGACCCGATCCTGGGAGGGATAGACAGATAGATGGGATCGCGCGAGGCACCAACCGGGGATCTGCGGATGGCGGTGCCGCGTTTCGGGCACGGCTCGCGCGTGCCCGGCTGGGACGCCCCGGTGGACCTGGAGAAGGACCCGGCGGAGATCCCAGGGGTGGGCGGGTCCCCGTCCCCGGAGGTGCCGGACGGGCTGCGCGCGCAGATCGAGGCGCACATGGCCAACTACCCCGACCGCCGCTCCGCGGCGCTGCCGGCGCTGGAGGCGGCGCAGCGCGTGCACGGCTGGTGCTCGCCGGAGGCGATCGAGCAGGTGGCGTACGTGATGGGCGTGACGCCGGCCTACCTGGAGTCGGTGGCGACCTTCTACGACATGCTCGAGAACGCGCCGGTGGGCCGCCACGACGTGTACGTGTGCACCAACATCTCCTGCTCGCTGTGCGGCGCCGACGAGCTGCTAGCGCAGGTGCGGGCGGCGGTGGCCGGCGCGCCGGACGGCGCGGCCGAGTTCAACGTGCGCGCGTTCGAGTGCCTGGGCGCGTGCGACATCGCGCCGATGGCATCGGTAGACGGCGTGTACGTGGGGCCGCTCACCGCCGAGGACGTGCCGCGGCTGCTCGAGGACGCGCGCGCCGGGCGCCCGGTGCTGCCCGAGAAGCAGCTGGCGCGCAAACTGGTGGCCGACCCGCACGCCAACAGCCGCGAGTTCCCGCTGCACGACGCCGAGCCGGCGCGGAGGGCTCGCTGATGGCCGCCCCCACCGCCACCCGCGAAGGCGACAGGGAGGGCCGGGAGCCGATCCTGCTGTTCAAGGACATCGACGAGCCGGGTCTGGCGACGCGCGAGGTGTACGAGCGCCGCGGCGGCTACTCCTCCCTGCGCAAGGCGCTTCAGATGAGCCCCGAGGAGGTGCTCGAGCAGCTCAAAACCTCCGGCATCCGCGGGCGCGGCGGCGCGGGCTTCGCCATGGGCACGAAGGTGTCGTTCCTGCCCAAGGGACAGATGGACAAGTACCTGGTGTGCAACGCCGACGAGTCCGAGCCGGGCACCTTCAAGGACCGCGAGCTGATGCAGAAGACCCCGCACATGCTGATCGAGGGGATCGCGATCGCCTCCTACGCGGCCGGCGCCAACCGCTGCTTCATCTACGTCCGCGGCGAGTACGTTCTCCAAGCGGACGTGCTCGACGCGGCGCTGGCGGAAGCGCGCGAGGCCGGCTACGTGGGCGAGGACGTGCTCGGCTCGGGCCACTCGATGACGCTGGTGGTGCACCGCGGCGCCGGCGCCTACATCTGCGGCGAGGAGACCGGCCTCTTGGACTCGCTCGAGGGCAAGCGCGGCAACCCGCGGTTGAAGCCGCCGTTCCCGGCGGTGCAGGGCCTCTACCAGGGGCCCACGCTGATCAACAACGTGGAGACGCTCGCCACCGTGCCGGCGATCATCGCGATGGGCGGCGAGCAGTACGCGAAGCTCGGCGTGGAGACCTCGACGGGCACCAAGCTGGTGTCGGTGTCCGGGCACGTGCAGCGCCCCGGCAACTACGAGATCGAGCTCGGCATCCCCTCGCGCGAGATCGTCTACGGCCTCGCCGGCGGCCCCCCCGAGGGACGCAGGGTGAAGTGCTGGTTCCCCGGCGGCTCCTCCTCGCCCGTGCTCAAGGAGGAGGACCTGGACGTGCCCTACGACTTCAACTCGCTGGCCGGCGCCGGCTCGATGCTCGGCTCCGGCGCGATCATCGTGGTCGACGACTCCACGCCGATCCTGGACGTGGCGATGAAGACCGCGAAGTTCTACCGCCACGAGTCCTGCGGCAAGTGCACGCCCTGCCGCGAGGGCACCAACTGGACGGTGAAGATGCTCGAACGCATCGACGACGGCGAGGCCACGCCGATGGACCTGGACATCATGGCCTCGGTGCAGGAGCACATCATCGGCAACTGCCTGTGCGTGCTGGGCGACGCGATGGCAATGCCGATCGGCTCGATGATCGCCAAGTTCAAGGACGAGCTCGAAGCGCACATGGAGCAGGCGCGCCTGCGCCGCGGCCTGAACGGCGCCGGCGCCTCGGACGCGGCGCTGCAGGCGCAGGGGGCGCTCGATGCCTAGGCCGCAGCCGAACACGATCACCTTCACGATCGACGGCAGGGAGGTGCAGGCGCCGGAGAACACGATGCTGGTCGACGCGGCGAAGCTCGGCGACGTGGAGATCCCGGTGTTCTGCTACGAGCCCAAGCTGGGCCAGCCGGTGGGCGCCTGCCGCATGTGCCTGGTGGAGATCGAGGGCATCCCCAAGCTGCAGACGGGCTGCTCGACGCCGGTGAAGGACGGCATGGTGGTGTACACCGAAAGCGAGCGCGTGAAGACCGCGCAGCAGTCGGTGGTGGAGTTCCTGCTGATCAACCACCCGCTGGACTGCCCGGTGTGCGACAAGGGCGGGGAGTGCCCGCTGCAGGACATCACCTTCGGCTGGGGCGGGGGCATCTCGCGCTTCATCGAGCCCAAGCGCCACTTCGTCAAGCCCCTCGAGCTCTCGCCGCTGGTCGCGATCGACCGCGAGCGCTGCATCCTCTGCTACCGCTGCGTGCGCTACTCGCAGGAGGTGGCCGAGGACTACCAGCTGGTGCTGCTCGAGCGCGGCGCGCACTCCTACGTGTCGACCTTCGACGGGCACCCCTACGTGGCGCCGTTCAGCGGCAACATCATCGAGCTGTGCCCGGTGGGCGCGCTGACCTCCCGCCCCTACCGCTTCCGCGCGCGCCCCTGGGACGTCGAGGACGCGGGCTCGGTGTGCACGCTGTGCCCGTCCCAGTGCAACGTCACGGTGACCGTCCGCGACGAGCGGGCGCTGCGCGTCTTGGCGCGCGACCACGCCGAGGTCGACGACGGCTGGCTGTGCGACAAGGGCCGCTTCGGCTACCAGTCCTTCCACGTGGACGAGCGCGTCACCGAGCCGCTGCTGCGCGACGGCGGGCAGCTGCGGGCAGTCTCGTGGGAGCGCGCGCTGAGCGAGGCGGCCGCGGCGCTCGGCCGCGCGGGCGCGCACACCGGCGCGATCGCCGCCGGCGCCACCACCAACGAGGAGGGCCTGCTGCTCTCGCGCCTGTTGCGCGAAGCGCTCGGCTCAGGGCACGTGGACTCGCGCCGCGCCGGCGGGCCGCCGCTGCAGCTGGCGCGCGCGCTCGGCGACCCGCGCCTGCAGGCGCGCACGTCCGACCTGGAGTTCGCGCACGCGGTGCTGGTGCTGGACGCTGAGCCCGTCGACGACGCGCCGATCCTCGACCTGCGCATGCGCAAGGGCGTGCGCCGGCATGGGCTGAAGCTGGCCGTGGCCTCGCCCCACCCCAGCCTGCTGGACGCGAACGCGGCGCTGTCGGTGCGCTACGCGCCCGGCGCCGGCGCCGCCTTCGCCGCGGCGCTCGCCGCCACGCTGGCCGCGGGGGCCGACGCGCAGGACCCCAAGCTCGACTCGTTGGCGCAGGCGGCGGGCGCCGAGCCCAGCGCGGTGCGCGAGCTGGCGGCGCTGCTCGCAGGCGCCGGCGGCGATGGCGCCGGCGGCGGCTCGGCCCAGGGAGAGGGCTCCGCTGAGCGCCCCCCGCGCGAGGTGGTGGTGCTGTGGGGCGAGCGCCTGACGGCCGGCGCCAACGGCGCGCTCGGAGCGCGCTCGCTGCTAGGGATCGCGGGCTCGCTGCGGATGGAGGGCGTGGAGGGCGCGGGCCTGCTCGAGATCCCCTCCTCGCCGAACGGGCGCGGGCTGCGCGAGGCGGGCGTGCTGCCCGGCGCCGGCCCCGGCCTGGCCGAGCTCGAGCGCTCCGGCAGCGAGCAGGCGCCGCGCGACGCGCGCGCGATCGCCGAGGGCCTCGCCGGGGGCGATCTGAGCGCGCTCTACCTGCTGCACGCCGACCCGCTGCGCGAGCTGCCCGACCGCGAGCTGTGGGGGCGCGCGCTGGCGCGCGCCAGCACGGTGGTGGCGCACGCGGCCTTCCTCACCGAGGGCATCGCCGAGCACGCCGACGTGGTGTTCCCGGCCGAGGTGTACGCCGAGAAGGAGGGCACGCTGGTGCATCCCGACGGGCGCCTGCAGCGCCTGCGCCCGGCGATCGCGCATCCGGGCTCGGTGCGCGCGGAGTGGCGCGTGCTGGCCGAGCTGGCGCTGCGGCTGGGGCTCGACCTCGACGTGCTCAGCGGCGCGATGGCCTCGCAGCGGCTGTTCGAGGCGGTGCCCTTCTACGCCGGGCTGACGCTCGAGCAGATCGGCGGGCGCGGCGTTCGCTGGCAGGAGCGCGAGGCCGCCGGCGCCTACCCGCAGGCCACGATCGGCCAGGAGGGCCGCGAGCAGCTCCCCGACCCGGTCCCGACCGGCGCCGATGCGGCCGAGCTCGCGGGCTGGCGCTCGGTGTGGGACTCGGTGGAGGTGGAGCACTCGCCGGCGCTCGAGTTCCTGTTCCCGCGCGAGCGCGCCGCGCTGGGGCTGAGCTACGTGGGAGGCGAGGGCGCGTGACGCCGCATCCCGTGCTGGCGCTGGTGGGCTACTACGAAGCCTGGTGGGTGCAGATCCTCAAGTCGATCCTGATCTTCGCGGTGGGGCTGCAGCTGGTGCCGCTCGTGCTGCTCGCCGAGCGCAAGCTGCTGGGGCGCTTCCAGGCCCGCTACGGGCCAAACCGCGTGGGCCCCTACGGCGCGCTGCAACCGCTCGCCGACATCGTCAAGCTGCTGACCAAGGAGCAGTTCCGCCCCACCACCTCGGTGGGGGTGCTGTTCGCGCTGGCGCCCGTGATCTCGATCCTGACGGCGGTGGCGGCCTTCTCGATCATCCCCTTCGGCAACGTGCAGCACATCTTCGGCGAACGCGTGGGGCTGTACGGCGTGGACGTGTCGATCGGGCCGCTGTACCTGTTCGCGTTCGGCGCGATCGCCTTCTACGGGATCATGCTCGGCGGCTGGTCCTCGGGCTCCAAGTACTCGTTCCTGGGGGCGATGCGCGGCGCCGCGCAGCTGATCTCCTACGAGGTCTCGCAGGGGCTCGCGCTGGTGGGCGTGATCATGACCGCGCAGACGCTGTCGCTGACGGGGATCGTGGAAGCCCAGAAAGGCATGTGGTACTTCATCCCCCAGCTCGCCGGCTTTTTGATCTTCCTGACCGCCAGCTTCGCCGAGACCAACCGCGCGCCGTTCGACCTGACCGAGGCCGACGCGGAGCTCGTGGGCGGCTACAACACCGAGTACGGCGGCGGGCGCTTCGCCTCCTACTACTTCGCCGAGTACCTCAACGTGCTGGTCGTCTCCGGCATCGTCACCACCGTCTTCCTCGGCGGCTGGCTGCTGCCGTTCGGCATCCACCCGCCCGGTTGGGTCGACCCGTTCGTGGTGCTGTTCAAGATGACGCTGATCACGTTCCTGTTCATCTGGGTGCGCGCCACGCTGCCGCGCCTGCGCTACGACCAGCTGATGAGCTTCGGCTGGAAGGTGCTGCTGCCGCTGGCCACGCTCAACACGCTCGTGACCGCGGTGCTGGTGGTGGTGACGCACTGATGGCCGCCCCCGCCTCCGAGAGCCCGGCGCCCGGCGCCCGGCCGGCCGTGGCAGTCACGCGCTGGGACCCCGGCGAGGACGTGGTGGAGGTCACGCGCACGCCGCCGCCGGGCGCCGCGCGCGAGACCTGGCGCACCTTCCGCGAGACCGTGCGCGGGCTGAAGACCACGCTCGGGCGCATGGTGGAAGCGCCCACCACCGTGCAGTACCCCGAGGAGAAGACGCCGGTCTACCCGCGCTTCCGCGGGCGCCACAAGCTGCACCGCTTCGAGGACTCCGGCCTCGAGAAGTGCGTGGGCTGCTCGCTGTGCGCGGCCGCCTGCCCGGCCGACTGCATCCGCGTGGTGGCGGCCGAGAACACGCCCGAGAACCGCGTCTCCGCCGGCGAGCGCTACGCGGCCGTCTATGAGATCAACCTGTCGCGCTGCATCTTCTGCGGCTACTGCGAGGTGGCCTGCCCGTTCGACGCGATCACGATGGGCCACGACTACGAGCTCTCCGACTACGACCGCGCGGACCTGATCTTCACCAAGGAGATGCTGCTGGCCGAGCCGCTGGAGCGCACGCCGCTGAGGAACGAGGGCGAGTGACGGGGGCCGCCGGCAGATGAGCGCGGTGCTGTTCTTCATCGCCGCGATCGGGGTGATCGCGGGGGCGGTGGGCGTGGTGGTGATGCGCAACCCCTTCTTCAGCGTGCTGGCGCTGGTCTGCCACCTGATCTTCCTGGCGGTGCTGTTCCTGCTGCTGCGCGCGGAGTTCGTGGCCGCCGTGCAGGTGGTGGTCTATGCGGGCGCGGTGATGGTGCTGTACGTGTTCGTGGTCGCCTACGTGGGCGGCGAGGGCGAGTCCATCGGCGAGCGCCTGCACGGCGTGGGCAACCGATCCCGCCCGCCCGGCGGCGGCTCGGCGCTGCGCGTGGGCGGCGCGGCGGTCGGCGGCGCGCTGCTGGTGGAGCTGATGATCGCGCTGCTCGGCACCGGCCTGGAGGCCACCGGCGGCGACGGCGCGCCCTACAGTCCGGGCCCGCGCACGTACGGCACGCCGGCCTTCATCGGCAAGCTGCTGCTCACGCGCTTCCTGCTGGCCTTCGAGCTCGCCTCCTTCCTGCTGCTGATCGCGGCCGTCGGCGGCGTGGTGCTGGCGCGCCGGCGCGGCGGCCTCGAGGAGGACGACGACCGCGCCGCGCTCACGCCGCTCGACCTGCTGCGCCCGCGCGGCACCGGCACCACCGCCGAGGGCGTGGGCCGGATGACGCTCGGCGCCGGCGACGGCGGTGGTGGTGGCGGCGGCGGCGTGGCCTCGGGGTACCGCTCGTGAGCATCGACTGGTACCTGGCGGTCTCCGCGATCGTGTTCTCGCTCGGCGCGCTCGGCGTGATGACGCGGCGCAACCCGCTGGTGGTGCTGCTGTGCCTGGAGCTGATGCTCAACGGCGCCAACCTCGCGCTGATCGCCTTCTCGCGCATGTGGGGCAACGGCGACGGGCAGATCCTCGCGATCGTGGTGATGACGGTGGCCGCCTGCGAGGTCTGCATCGGCCTCGGCATGATCGTGGCGCTGTACCGCCGGCGCCTGCCGATCGACGTGGACGAGCTCAGGGAGCTCCAGGGATGATGACCGTGCGGACGGAGGCACCGGCTTGAGCACGACCACGTGGGGGTGGCTGGTGCTGGCGTTCCCGCTCGCGGGGATGCTCGTGACCGCGCTCGGCTACCGGCGGCTGGGGGCCGGCGAGTCGCGGGCGGCGGGCTGGATCGGCACGCTCGCGATCTTCCTCGCCTTCGTCTGCGCGGTGGGGGCGCTGATCTCCCTGCAGGGCCACGCCGCCTCGCACCGCGAGCTCGTCTCCTCGCTGTGGAGCTACGCATACACGAGCGGCATCGACGCGCGCATGTCGATCCTGGTCGACCCGCTGTCCGTGTACATGATCCTCGTGGTCAGCGGCGTGTCCACGCTGATCCACCTGTACTCGATCTCCTACATGGAACGCGACCGCGGCTTCGTCCGCTACTTCTCATACCTGAACTTCTTCGTGTTCTCGATGCTGCTGCTGGTGCTGGCGGGCAACTTCCTGCTGCTGATCGTGGGCTGGGCGTTCGTGGGCGCCGCCTCCTACCTGCTGATCTCCTTCTGGTACAGGCGCACCACCGCCACCACCGCGGGGATCAAGGCGTTCGTGATCAACGTGGTGGGCGACGCGGGTCTGGTGCTGGGGACCTACTTCATCTTCAAGCACACCGGCACCCTGGACCTGCTGCGCAGCTTCCACGCCGCCGAACACGGCGCCTTCGGCCACGCCACGAACAACGGCGACCTCGTCGCCGGCTGCGTGCTGCTGCTGGTGGGCGCGTTCGCCAAGTCCGCGCAGATCCCCCTGCACACGTGGCTGCCGGACGCGATGGAGGGCCCCACGCCGGTCAGCTCGCTGATCCACGCGGCCACGATGGTGACCGCCGGGGTGTACCTGATCGCACGCATGCACCCGCTGTTCGAACGGGCGCCGGCGGCGCAGGACGTGGGCGCGGTGGTGGGCGCGCTGACGCTGTTCGTCGCCGGCACCATCGGCCTCGCGCAGACCGACATCAAGCGCGTGATCGCCTACTCCACGATGTCGCAGATCGGCTACATGATCATGGGCGTGTCGGTGGGCGCCTACGCCGCCGGCCTCTTCCACCTGATGACCCACGCCTTCTTCAAGGCGCTGCTGTTCATGGCGGCCGGCTCGCTGATCGGCGCGATGGCCGGCGAGCAGTCGCTGGAGAGGATGGGCGGCTTTCGCAGGGCGCTCCCCTTCACCTACGCCTGCTTCATCGTCGGCGGCCTCGCGCTGTCGGGCATCCCGCCCTTCTCGGGCTTCTTCTCCAAGGACGACATCCTGTTGGAGACGGCCGAACGCGGCGGCTGGCACTGGGCGCTGTACGGGATCGGCTACGCCGGCGCGCTGCTGACCGCGATCTACACCTTCCGCATGATCTTCCGCGCCTTCCACGGCGAGCCGGTGAGCGAGGCGCGCGAGCTGGAAGGCGGCCACCTGGCACACGCGGAGGTGCCGCGCAACCCCGCCACCGGCGAGCAGGAGGACACCGACGTGGGCTTCCCCGGCCCCGCCCACGCGATCGCCGAGCGAGCATGGCCGATGCGCATCGCGATGGGCCTGCTGGCGCTGGGCGCGGTGGGCGCGGGGCTCGTGCAGATCCCCAAAGCGGACTTCGTGATCGACGACTTCCTGAAGCCCTCGTTCGCCACCGCCGGCCGCTACGAACCGGCCGGCAAAACCAGCGTGCTGGTGATCGGGCTCACGCTCGGCACCCTGATCGGATTGGCCGGGATCGCGCTCGCCTACCGCCTGTGGGTGCGCGGCGGCCGCGACGCCGAGGGCCGCTACCCGGCCGCGCAGGCGATCTGGCGGCGGGTGGGGCCGCTGTACGAGCTGTGCCTGAACAAGTGGTACTTCGACGAGCTGATCGGCGCGCTGGTGGTGCGCCCGGCGGCGGCGCTCGGCGGCTTCGCGCGCGACACCTTCGAGCGCGTGTTCGTCGACGAGACGCTGATCGGCGGCGCCACCGGCATCGTGCGCGCCGGCTCGGCCGCGGTGCGCGCCGCCCAGAGCGGCTTCGTGCGCTACTACGCCGCGCTGCTGGTGCTCGGCGTGACCGGCGTGGGCCTCTACTTCCTGTTGCAAGCCTGATGCCGGCGCTCTCGATCCTGATCTGGGTGCCGCTCGCCTGCGGTCTGGCGGGGGCGCTGCTCGGCGCCCTCGGCAGCGCGGCGGCGGTCGAGACTGGCCCCGCGAGCGCCGACGCCGGCGAGGCGGACGGCGGCGCCGGCTCGGCCCGCCAGCGCTGGAACGCGCCGGGGACGCTCGCCCTGCTCGGCTCGCTCGCGGCGCTCGGCCTGGCGGTCTACTACATCGCCGAGTTCAATCCCGGCGGGGGCCTGCAGGACGTGACCGACACGGTCTGGATCGCGGCGCTCGGCATCCACTACAAGCTCGCGATCACCGGGCTGAACGTGTTTCTGGTGGGGCTCACCACGCTGCTGTTCGCGGCGGCGGTGCTGGCCTCGAACCTGCGCAGCGAGGCGCCGCCGGTCGATCGCCCGCGCCTGTACTACTTCAACTTCATGCTCGCCGAGTCGGCCGTGCTGGGCGCCTTCCTGGCGCAGGACCTGGCGTTGTTCGTGGCCTTCTTCGATCTGATGCTGATCCCCTTCTACTTCCTGATCGGGGGCTGGGGCCAGGGTCCCGACCGCGTGAAGGCGACGATCAAGCTGGTGATCTACACGCTCGTGGGCTCGCTGCTGATGCTGGCCGGCGCGATCGCCACCGGCGTGCTCGCCGCCCAGCAGAACGGCGGGCACGTCACGTTCGTGCTCTCCGCGCTGCACGCGCTGCCGCTTTCCACCGGCTCGCAGGAGTGGATCTTCCTGTTCTTCGCCGCCGCCTTCCTGGTGAAGATGCCGGCCTTCCCGCTGCACGGCTGGATGCCGGACGGCTACCGCGCGATGCCGATCGAGGTGCTGATGGTGTTCTCCGGGGTGCTTTCCAAGGTCGGCGCCTACGGCTTCCTGGCGATCGTGCTGCCGCTGTTCCCGCAGGCCTCGGTGCACTTCCAGACGCTGATGCTGCTGATCGGCCTGGCCTCGATCCTCTACGGCTCGCTGCAGGCCTTCAGCCAGACCGACGCGCGGCTGATCCTCGGGTACTCCTCGGTGGCCCAACTCGGCTTCATCACCGTGGGCATCTTCGCGCTCGACCACCAGGGGGCGCAGGGCGCGCTGCTGCAGATGCTCAACCACGGCCTGGTGATGGGGCCGATCCTGTTCATCGTGGCGCTGCTGGCGCGGCGCGCGGGCGGTTCGGAAGACATCCGCGAGATGGGCGGCATCGCCTTCCGCGCCCCCGTGCTCGCCTCGCTGGCGCTGATCGTGACGCTGGCCACGCTGGCGATGCCCGGCTCCTCCAACTTCGTGGGCGAGTTCCTGATCCTGCTCGGCCTCTTCAAAGCCAAGCTCGCGATCGCGATCATCGCCTTCAGCGGCGTGGTGATGGCGAGCGTGTACGCGCTGCGGCTGTTCATCGGCGCCTTCCACAACCGCGTCGGCGGCCGCGTCGATTCGCATGAGATCGGCCTCCGCGACGGCCTCGTGCTGGTGCCGCTGGTGCTGGTGATCCTGTTCTTCGCGATCTACCCGCAGCTGGCGCTGCACCGCAGCGAAGACGCGGTGAAGGGCGCCGTGTTCGAGGCGCAGGCGCTCGCGGGCAACCCGCACGCCCAGTTCCACTACTTCGGCGGCTCGGCCGGCGCCGCCGCGATCGCGAGCGCCGGGCCGTGAACTACGTCCCCCTGTTCCATCCCGCGGTTGCGAGCGCCCACCTGAAGGGCCCGCACGTGGACTTCGCCGGGCTCTCGCCGCTGATCGCGCTGCTGGGCGGGGCCACGATCGTGCTGCTGGTCGGCATGATCGGCGCGCGCTGGGCGCGCGCGCAGCTGGTGCCGGCGCTCAGCCTGGCGGCGCTGGGGGCGGCGCTGGGACTGACGATCTGGCAGTGGGGCTCGCACAAGTCGATCGTGTCGGGGGCGCTGCGGATCGACGACCTGTCGCTCGCCCTGAACCTGATCCTGATCGCAGGCGGCGCCTGCGCTGTGCTGCTGGCGTGGCGCTCGCTGGCCTCCCAGGAAGCGGCGCATGGAGAGTTCCACGCGCTGCTGCTGACCTCGGTGGGCGGCATGTCGGTGCTGGCGGCCGCGCAGAACACCGTCGCCCTGTTCGTCGGCCTGGAGCTGCTGTCGATCCCCCTGTACGTGCTGTGCGCCACCGAGCTGAAACGCGAGCACTCGCTGGAGTCCGGCCTGAAGTACCTGATCGTCGGCTCGGTCGGCTCGGCCACGCTGCTGTACGGCCTCGCGCTGATCTACGGCGCCACCGGCTCCACCGACTTCTCCGCGATCGCAAGCGCGCTGTCCAACGGCAGCATCGCCACCGACCCGCTGACGCTCACCGGCATCGCGCTGTGCGTGGCCGGCCTCTGCTTCAAGGCCTCGGTAGCGCCCTTCCACCAGTGGACGCCGGACGTGTACGAGGGCGCCCCCACGCCGGTGACGGCGTTCATGGCGGTCACCACCAAGGTGGCCGCGCTCGGCGTGTTCCTGCGCTTCTTCGACGTGGCGCTGATCGACGCCTCGGGGAGCTGGGCGCCGGCGGTGGCGGTGCTGGCCGCGATCACGATCGTGGTCGGCAACGTGGGCGCGCTCGGGCAGTCCTCGCTCAAGCGCATGCTCGCCTACTCCTCGGTGGGCCAGGCCGGCTACATGCTCGCCGGCGTGGTGGTGGGAACCAAACTGGGCGTGTCCGCCACCGTGCTCTACCTGGCCGTGTACCTGCTCATGAACATGGCCTCGTTCGCCGTGATCGTGGCGCGCGAGCGCGAAACCGGCCTGGGCGACTCCTTCGCCTCGATCGCCGGCCTGGGGCGCGAGCGGCCGTGGCTGGCGTGGCCGATGACGCTCTCGATGCTGGCGCTCGCCGGCATCCCCGCCACCGCCGGCTTCATCGGCAAGTTCTACCTGATCGACGCGGCCGTCTCCGGCGGCTACACCTGGCTGGCCGTGGCGATCGTGATCGGCTCGATGATCTCGCTCGGCTACTACCTCCCCGTGGTGGCCGCGATGTGGCTGCGCGAGTCGCCCGCCGGCTCCGCCGCCCCGCCGGCCCGCGAGCCGGCCTCCCCCGACGCCCCAGGCGGCGGCCCGCTGCCGGCGCTCGCCGGCGGCTCCCCGGAGCTCGACGCCGAGGCGCTCGAGCCGGGCGCGGGCCTCGCCGCAGGCGCGCCCCCCGAGGCCACCGGGGGGACGCAGTACGAGGTCGTGCTCGTCGCGGTCCTCGCCGGCGCCGCCACGCTCGTCTTCGGCATCGTCCCGCAGCCGCTGTTCGAGCTCGTCCACCACGCCGGCGCGGCGCTTGGCGGGCTGTTCTGAGCGCATTCCCGCGACGCTCGGCGAACGCGCCCTCGTTCAAGGTGCAGGCGCTGGCACCCAGCCCGTGCGCATGTGCTCGTTCCGCGCGAGCGGTTTGCTCTGCCCTTGCCACTGGCAGAGCATCTGCTGCTGCTGATCGTCCCAGTAGATGCGCATGCCGCCGTGATCGAGCTTCTTGTGACAGGTCGCGCAGAGGATCGCGATGTTGAGATAGCTGTCGATCCCCGGGAGACGGCTGCTGATTGGCACGATGTGCGCTCCCTCGCAGTAGTTCTTAGCGGTCGAGACCATGGCGAATGTGTCGTCACACACCTGGCAATGCCCGTTGTAGAGATCCTTGAGCTCCTTGACGACCTGGGCGTCGCGTTCGATGCGTTCGACGATCGTTCTCTTGGCTTTGGGTCGCATTCCCTTGCTCCTGGCGCGAAGGCGCTCCAGGAACTTGTGCAGCTCCTCAGGCGAACCGCCAACTATGTCCGCGTAGCTCTCGCCCACATCGGAACCCGCCTGCAGCGAAGAGTCGGCGCTCAGCGACACAATCAGAGCGGAGAGGTCGGCGTAGCTCGCGAGCGCGTGCTGCTGACGGGAGGACGCTGGAATGAAGAACTCACGTGGACCGTTCCAACCGGGGTCGTATCCCAGCAATGCGGCAACTCTCGGAACGGGAACGTCTATCGGTCGCATGTCTCGGAGAAACATGATGTTTTCCCATGACGCCGGTACCGGCTCCCATACGGCGTCGGCCATCGTCGCGTCCCGGCGCTTCGAGGCGACACGCGCAAGCGCCGCAAAGCGCTTGCCGGTATAGAACAGCACCCAGTCCCCGGCGCGGACGCGTTCCCACTCGGCACGCTTGTTCGCGAGGCTGCCCCACATACGAACGACGCCGTCGCCGGCGTGACGCCTTGCCGCCTCCTGAGCGCTGGCAGACAGCGCCGAGAGCTGCGAGAGCTGCACGCCCTCCACGACTGAGCGCTGGAAGTTGATGGGTGCTCGCCGTCGTGCCGCTGGCGCGAGAACGAGCTTCTTGCCGGTAGCAGGTGCCATCTAGCGCGAAGTTCTACAGATGAACTTACAGCGCGCTCGAGCCCGTCGCGAACTGAGCGCAGGATGGCCTGCGTCTACAACCGCCCCGACATCTCCGCCGCCGCTTCGGCTTCCTGGAGCTGACGCTCGACGAGATCGAGCCCGGCGCTCCAGAAACCGGGGTCGGTGAGGTCGATGCCGACGATCGCCGCCACCTCCTCCGGCGCTTTCGAGCCGCCTGCGGCGAGCATCTCCAGATAACGGGGCACGAGCTCCGGACCTTCGTGCGCGTAGCGCTCGTACACCGACAGCGCCAGCAGCTGCCCGTAGGCGTAGGCATACACGTAGCCGGGGCTGCCGATGAAGTGCGGGATGTAGGACCACCAGCTGCGGTAGCCCTCGGTGATCTGCACGGAGTCGCCGAACAGCTCGGACTGGCTCTGCTCCCACAGCTCGCCGAAGCGCGCCACCGACAGCTCGCCCTGCTCGCGCCGGCCGGTGTGGACCAGCTCCTCGAAGCGGTTCATCGCCACCTGGCGGAAGACGGTGGCGATCGTGTCCTCCAGGTTCTCCGCCAGCAGCGCCAGGCGCGAGGCCGGCTCCGTGTCCTCCTCCAACAGGCGCGAGAACACGATCGTCTCGCCGAACACGGAGGCGGTCTCGGCCAGCGTCAGCGGCGTGCTCTGGTGGAAGACGCCCTGGCGCGCGGCCAGCGCGAAGTGCACGCCGTGCCCGAGCTCGTGCGCCAGCGTGAGCACGTCACGGCGGCGGGAGGTGTAGTTGAGCAGCACGTACGGGAAGACCGCGGGCACGGCCGCCGCGCAGAAGGCGCCGCCGCGCTTGGCCGGGCGCACGGGGGCGTCGATGCGGCGCTCCGAGTAGAAGCGCGCCACGAGGCTCCCCAGCTCCGGAGAGAAGGAGGAGTAGCAGTCGAGCACGATCTCCTTGGCGCGCGCGTAGGTGAAGCTGACCTCGTCCTCGCTCACCGACGCCATGCGGTCGTAGTCGGCCAGGCGCTCGAGCCCCAGCAGGCGCGCCTTCAGCCGATACCAGCGGCGCGGGATCTCATAGCGCGCGCGCACCGCCTCGATCAGCGCCAGCACCGACTCGTCGCTGGCCTCGTTGGCGAGGTTGCGCGCGGCCAGCCAGTGCGGGTAGCTGCGCAGGCGGTCGTCGGTGGCCTTGTCCGCCAGCAGCGTGTTGAACAGGAAGGCGCGCGTGCGCAGCCCCGGCGCGAGCGCAGCCGTCACCGCCTCGGCAGCCGTGCGCCGGACCTCGCGGTCGGCCAGCGCCAGCCGGCTCAGCGCTACGTCCAGCGCCACCCGCTCGCCCCCCGGCGCGCGCCCGCCGTCCGGGCCGCCCTCGGCCTCGCCGGCGCCGCCGCCAGCCGTGCCCGCGGGGGGCAGCTCGACCTCGATCGCCGAGGTGAGCTCCTCGAACAGCCGCGTCCACGCGCTCGCGCCGGTGAGCGCCTTCTCCGTCAGGATCCTCTCCTCGGGTTCGCTCAGCATGTGCTCGCGATAGCGGCGCACATTGCGCAGGTGGTGCGCGCAGAACTCGAGCCCGTCGGCGGCGAGCAGCTCCTGCGCCCGCTCGTCCGCGAGCGCCGCCCACTCCAGCTCGAAGAACAGCAGCGCGGTCTGCAGCGCCGTCTCCTGCTCCTGCACCCACTGCATCAGCGCCCCGTTGGCGGGGTCGGCGGTGTCGGTGGAGAAGCGCAGCGCCGCGTAGTACCCCGCGCGGCCGACCAGCTCCTGGATCGCAGCCAGCTCCTGCATCGCCGCCTTCAACCCAGGGCCGTCGAGCTCGCCGAGCTTGCCCGCGTAGCGGCGCGCGAAGCCCTGGCCACGCTCGAGCGCCTCGGCCATGCGCGCGCGCACACCCTGCTCGCCCTCGCCCTCGACCAGCGGCTCGAGGTCCCAGGCGCTCGCCTCCAGCTCGGGGTCGCTCGGCTGGGAGGGAGCTTCGGTGGCCATCGCCACGCAGCTTAGCTGCGCGCGAGCTCGGCGATCGAGTCCCACACCAGCGTGGGCCGCACCGAGCTCGCGGCCAGGTCGGCCTCGCGGAACTTGCCGGTGCGGACCAGCACGCCGCTGAGACCCGCGTCGATCGCACCGCCGACGTCCGCCTCCAGGTCGTCGCCGATCATCGCCGCCTCCCCCGCCGCCACGCCCAGCTGGCCGAGCGCCGTGGCGAAGAAGGCGCGCGACGGCTTGCCGGTCACCACCGCCTCGCGGCCGCTCGCGTACTCCAGCGCCGCCACGAACGGCCCGGCGTCCAGCACCAGTCCCCGCTCCGACTGCCAATAGCGGTTGCGCTGCAGCGCAAGCAGCTCCGCCCCCGCCCGCAGCTGCGCGAAGATCGCGTTCAGCCGCGCATACGTGAAGCCCTCGCCGAGGTCGCCGAGGATCACCGCCTGCGGGTCGCGCGCGTCCTGGCCGCCGGCCAGCTCCGCGAGATCCTCCAGCAGCGCGTCCGCCACGTGCAGCGCCACCCGCTCATAGCCCCGCTCGCCGCAGAGCTCGACCGCCAGCGATGCCGGCGTCAGCACCTCGCCCGCCTCGAGCTCGAAGCCCATGCCCCGCAGCCGCTCCACCACCAGCCTGCGCGAGCGCGACGTGGTGTTCGTGACCAGCCGGAACGGCGGGCCGTGGGCGCGCAGCCGGTCGATCGCCTCCCGCGCGCCCTCGAGCGGCTGCTCGCCCACGTGCAGCACCCCGTCTATGTCGATCAGCAGGCCCCGCCACGATGAAGCCGCCATCGCAGCACTATGACGCACACGTGCGCCGTGTATTTTCTTCGCGATGCAGCGCCCGATTCGCGTGCCCGCCACAGCGCTCGCAGCGGCGACGCTGGCGCTCGGCCTGGCCGCCGGCGCCCTGGCCACGCCCCCGGCGGCGGCCGCACACCGAAAGCACGCCGCTCACCGCCATCGCCGCTCGCCGCCGCCGCCGCAGGTGAAGGTCACACCCGATCTCGGTCTCGGCGGCGTCACCACCACGATGCAGCCGGTGGGCCTCTCGATCGAGTACTCGGTGATGGCGCAGGACCTCGGCACGAGCCCCTGCCCCCCCTCCGCGCTCGTCAGCGAGCTGGAGCAGCTGGGCTCGCCGCCGCTGGCGCTCTCCGGCGACACCCAGGACTCGACCGCGCCGAGCGGCGCGCTGGGCTCGCCCGCGAGCTCGTGGGAAGAAGCCACCGCGTACACGCTGCCGGCAAGCTTCTGGAGCCAGCTCCAGTGCCTGCTGAGCGCCACCCGGGATCCGCTCGCCGTCGGCCTCAACGCCCGCACCGGCACGGCGTCGTGGGCCGCGCAGATGGTGTCCGGCGCCCAGAGCGCCGCCACCAACGGGCTGGAATTCTCGCTCGGCAACGAGCCCGACCTGTACGAGCTGCCCAACTACGCCGAGCTCGACAAGCCGCTCGGCGACGAAGAAGCGGCCGACGTGAACACCTACCTGCAGGTGGCCGAACAGCTCCGCCCCGCCGTCGGCGGCGCCGGCGTGATCGGACCCGAACTGGCACGGCCGGCGCACTGGCGCCAGCAGCTTCCGCGCGTGATCTCCCAGCTCCGCCTGCAGACCGTCGGCGTGCATATGTACCCGCTCACCACCTGCGCCACCCCCAAGGCGGTGACGATCGGCGGCCTGCTCTCGAAGGAGGCCGCCGACCAGCCGGACAGCATCGCGTGGGTGGTCGCCGACGCCGGCGCCGCCGGGGTGCCAGCGATCATCTCCGAGGCGAACTCCGCCTCCTGCGGGGGCGTCAGCGGCGTCTCCGACAGCCCCGCGGCGGCGGTGTGGGCGGTGCGCTTCGTGCTGAGCGCGCTCGAGACGGGCTTCCGTCAGGTGCGCTTCCACTTCAGCGGCGGCCCCTACGACCCCTTCCTCGTGAGCGGCGAACAGGTGCTCACGCGCCCGCTCTGCGCGGCGCTGGTGGCGCTCAACCAGTGGCTTCCGGTGGGCTCCTCGCTGCGTGAGCTGGCGGGCGTGCGCGGGCTCGCCGTGAGCGCCGTGAGCCAGCCGGGCGGCGCCACCGTGCTGATCCTCGACAACCAGCGCCGCCGCCCGGCGCCGGTGCGGCTGCGGGGCGTGAGCGGCGCCAGCGAGCAGGTGCTCAGCGAGAGCGGCGCGGGCGCCCCCGGTGTTCCGCTCGGCACGCACGGGGGGTTGGCGAAGCTGGTGATCGCGCCCAACAGCGTGGTGGCGGTGACGATCCCCTCGTGAGCGCCGCGCGAATCGCGTCCGGGCGAGCGCCTAGCATCACGCGCCCCCATGCACGAGACACAGCCGCGAGTGTTCCTGCTGTCGCGACCTTCGGTCGACCTCGACGGCGTGCGCGGCTATCTCGTCGACGTCGGCGGCGAGAGCTGGCTCGAGCGCCGGCTGCGGGAGGCCGAGGGCGAGCCCCACGGGCGCCCCAACCCCGGCGAGCTGCTGGTGGAGTTCGGCGGGCGCGCCTGCTACCGCAGCTGGGAGCCCGGCCTGAACCCCAACGTCACACGCATCCGCACCGACCGGCGCGAGTACTTCGCCAACATCCTGCGCTCCGGCCACGGCAGCGTGCTCGAGCACGCCAACTATTCTTTCGCCATTCGGAATTGTTCGAGGGTTTTTACTCATGAGCTAGTCAGGCACCGCGCCGGCTCCGCCTTCAGCCAGGAGAGCCTGCGCTACGTGCGCCTCACCGACATCGGCTTCCGCGTGCCGCCCGCGCTCGAGGGCGTGCGCGAGCAGGTGCTCGCGATCGTCGAGCAGCTCGAGGAGTTCCAGGTCAGCGCCGCCAGGGAGCTCGGCATCGACGCCGAGGGCGTGCCCTTCCACGTCAAGAAGGAGGTCACCTCGGCGCTGCGCCGGCTCGCCCCGGTCGGCCTCAGCACCGACATTCTGTGGACCGCCAACGCCCGCACCCTGCGCCACGTGATCGAGATGCGCACCGCGCCCGGCGCCGAGGAGGAGCTGCGGCTCGTGTTCGACCAGATCGCGCGCATCATGCAGGACGAGGCGCCCAACCTGTTCCAGGACTTCGCCCGCCAGGACGACGGGAGCTGGGTGCCCGAGCACAGGAAGGTCTGAGGGCGCCGGCCGGAGAGGCACACGCTGCGCGCCTCCGCGGTGTGTGTGCGGCGCCCCAGCTCGTCGCGCTCAGCCCTCGATGCCCTCGAACAGCAGCGCGAGATCGATGTCGGTGACGCCCGCAAGCGCACACCGCAGCTTGTCCTTGCCGCTGATCAGCTCGCGGGCTCCGTAGCCGCCATCCCCCGGCTCGGTGTAGACCTCGATCGCCCGCGCCGGCACGTCCACCAGCCAGTACGTGGGGATCGCCGCGCGCGCGTACAGCGCACCCTTCGTGTCGCGATCGGTCTTCTGAGAGCTCACAGCCACCTCGACCACCAGCAGCGCGGTGCGCGGGTGCTCGGTGGGGGCGGGCCGCTCCGCGAGCAGCGCGAGGTCGGGCTCCGGCTCGGAATCCGGGCCGACCTCGATCGGCAGCTGCACTCGCAGCGCCATTCCCGTAGCCGCGAAGTGACTCGTCAGCCGTTCGATCAACGTTCCATGCGCAGGCGAGTGGGGGCTCATCTCCACGAGCACCCCGTCGAGCAGCTCGACCCGCTGCCCCTCGAGTGCGCCAGAGGCGACGATCTTGTTGTAGGTGTCCACGTCGAGCCTGTGGATCGGCAGCTCGGTGCCTGGCTCTGCGGCAGCGGCGGTCACTGTCGAGCTCGCGGGCATGAGCCCATGCTACTCCCGGTTCTCGCTCGGGCTGAACCGGCGGTCCGGCATCCACTCCGCGTCCAGAGACCGGCTGGGCAAGCGAGGCAAGGATGCAGGGAGCGAAGTGTCCGAGAAGCACATGAGCGACCGAGGACGCCGCATCGTGCCGCCCAGACGGTCTCTGGTCAGGCGTCCATCGTGCGGGTGCGCCACGCGCCGAGCGCGCAGAACACAACCACCCAGGCGACGGACACGATCACCGCGGTGGCTGTCGACATCGTTACGGTTTCGCCTCCCCGCGGCCCGTGGTGCTGGCCCAGGGAGATCGGGCTGAAGTGCGCCACCGCCTGGCTGAGGATCAGCTTGCGCGAGCTGCCAAGCGATTCGATGTTTTCGAGGATGCGGCTCGCCACCAGCTGCCAGCCGATCAGCACGGTCAGCGCCGCCGGCCGCGAGCCGATCAGCGAGGAGAGCCCGACCGCCACCACGCACACGATGCCGGTCGAGAACAGCGTGAACAGCAGCCCGTTGAGCGCCAGCGCGGCGCCCGGGGTGGGCGTGCCGGAGGCGAGCGCATAGATGCCGATCAGCATCAGCGCATAGCCGGCGAGCACCACCAGCCAGCACAGCCCGAGCGCCGCCGGCACGCGCGAGGCGAACAGCGCCAGGCGCGAGCGGCCGGTGACCACCAGGTCGCGGAAGACCCCGGCGGCGAGGTCGCCGGCGCCCCCGTCGGTGCCGATCATGATCGCCGCGAGCGGCCCGAAGAACAGCGCGAGCACCGGCATCGCGTCCTTGAAGCCTTCGATGCCCCCCGCCGGCGAGTGTTCGGCGGGACTCGAGGAGTGCTGCACGCCTTTGACGATGAAGTACACCAGCAGCGGCGCCAGCGTCAGCACCAGCGCCCAGATCAGCGTGCCGCGTTTCTTGCGCAGCTTCAGGAAGTCTGCTCCCACCATCTGCACGGCGATCGTGGCGTTCATGCCTTCACCTCCGCGGGCACGAGGTCGGCGTCGAGCCTGGAGGTGACCTCCAGGAAGCGCTGCTCGAGGCTGTGGCGCACAGGCTCCAGGCGCGTCACGCCGACCCCCGCGCGCACGAGCTCCGCGTTGAGCTGCGCGGCGCTGCGCGGCTCCCCGGCGAGGACCACGCGAATGCCTTCGTCGTCCGGGCGCGCCTCGGCCACGAGCTCGCTCGCCCGCAGCAGCTCGAGCGCCCGCTCGGGGTCCTCGACGCCGAGAATCAGCTCGTGGCGCGCGCCGCCGCCGCTCGCGAGGTCCGCGATCGCGCCCTGCGTGACGATCTTCCCGCGGTCGACGATCGCCGCCGCGTCACAGGTCTTTTCCACCTCGTCGAGCAGGTGCGAGGAGATGAACACCGTGCGCCCCTCCTGCTCCACCATCGCGCGGATCATCTCGCGGAACTCCTGGATGCCGGCCGGGTCCAGCCCGTTGGTGGGCTCGTCGAGTATCAGCAGCAGCGGGTCGGCGAGCAGGCAGCGCGCCACGCCGAGCCGCTGGCGCATGCCCATCGAGTAGCTCTTGACCTTGTGGTCCGCGCGCTCGGAGAGCCCGACGCGTGTGAGCGCCGGCTCGATCCGCGCCCGCGTCTGCGGTCCGCGCACGGCGCTCACGATGCGCAGGTTCTCGCGGCCGCTGAGGTGCATGTGAAAGCGCGGCTCCTCGACGATCGCCCCGACCCGTTGGAGCGCCTGTGCGCGCTCGCCGGGCACGGCGTGGCCGAGCACCCGCATCGTGCCGGCGCTCGCGTGCGTGAGACCGAGCAGCGTGCGAATGATCGTGGTCTTGCCCGCGCCGTTGGGCCCGAGGAAGCCGAACGCCGCGCCGCGCGGCACCCGCAGGTCGATGCCGTCCAGCGCGGTTCTCGCCCCGAAGCGCTTGGTCAGCCCGTGCGTCTCGATCGCTAGCTCGGTGTCGCTCACGCCGTCAATATCGCCGGTCGAGCGGCGGCGGGCAATCGGGGATTGCCCCTACGGCGCAGCGGGTGCGGGCCGATCGAGGCCGCGAGCATCGCCGGCGAGGCGATCGCGCTCGGGCGCGTCGAGGCTCACGATCCGCCGCTGCACCGCCCAGCGGCTCAGCTCGTGGCGGCTTGAGAGCTGCAGCTTGCGCAGCACCGCCGACACGTGCGCCTCCACCGTCTTCACCGAGATGCCCAGCCGCTGCGCCACCTCCTTGTACATATAGCCCCGCGCGATGTGGCGCAGCACCTCGCGCTCGCGCGGCGTCAGCTGGTCGAGCTCGGCGTCCTCGCACCGATCCTGGGCGCGGACCTTCGCGCCCGCCCAGCGCCCGCTCGCCGCGAACGCGTCCAGCACGAAGCCCGCGAGGCGCGGCGAGAACACCGCGTCGCCCTCCGCCACCGCGCGCACCGCCGCCGCCAGCTCGGCGCCCGAGATCGTCTTCGTCACGTAGCCGCGCGCGCCCGCGCGAATCACCGCGATCACGTCCTCGGGCGCGTCCGACACCGACAGCGCCAGGAAGCGCACCTGCGGCTGCGCCCCCGCCACCTGCGCAATCACCTCGGCGCCGCCGCCGTCCGGCATGTGCACGTCGAGCAGCACCACGTCTGGACGCTGCTCGGCGATCACGCCCACCGCCTGCGCCACCGAGCCCGCGTCACCCACCACCTCCGCCGCGCCCGCCAGCTCGGCGCGCACGCCCGCCCGGAACAGGTGGTGGTCGTCCACGATCACCACGCGCGGGCAGCTGCTCACAGCGTCGCCCCGAGCTCCATCGCTAGCTCCACCTCGCTGCCCTCGCCCGGCCGGCTGCGCACCTCCGCCCGCCCCCGGTGGCGCTCCATGCGTCCCACGATCGAGTCGCGCACGCCGCGACGGTCCGGCGGGATCGAGCGCGGGTCGAAGCCCACGCCGCGATCGCGCACGAACACCTCGACGCGATCGCCCGCCACCTCCGCGTACAGGTCCACCCGCTCGCTGCCCGCGAACTTGGCGGCGTTGGTCATCGCCTCGCGCGCCGCCCCCACCATCGCCTCCAGGCGCGCGTCCAGCGGACCGTCGCCCACGCTCACCACCTCGATCGGCACGCGGTGCAGCTCCTCCACCTCCGCCGCCGCGCGCTCCAGCGCCGAGACCACCGTGTCGGCCCCATCACGGGGCGGCCGCGCCAACAGCCAGCTGCGCAGCTCGCGCTCCTGGCGGCGCGCCAGGCCCGCCACCTCGCGCGGGTCGCCCGCGCGCTTCTGGATCAGCGCCAGCGTCTGCAGCACCGAGTCGTGCAGGTGCGCCGCCAGCTCCGCGCGCTCCTGCTCGCGGATGCGCGCTGAGCGCTCGAACGACAGGCTGCGCGCCAGCCGCAAGAACCACGGCACCGTCAGCGCCCCGAACAGCGCCGCCACCACCGCCACCAGCGCCACCGCCGCAGCGAAGTGCAGCCCCCGCGCCAGCATGTGCAGGATCGCGAACGCCACCGCCACCGCCAGCAGCGTCAACAGCGCCTGGCGCACCAGCAGCAGCGCGCGGCGCAGCGCCGACCAGCGGCTCGCCCGCGGGGCTCGCGTCGTGCTCAGCTGTGCCTCGGCCGAGGCCATAGCGCAATCATGCCAGCGCATGCTTCAGCGCTTCTAAGGGATTCCCCCTACGCGAGCGCCGGCCACGCGCACGCCGCCCGCGGCCGTCAGGCCGCCCTCATAAAGACGATCTGACGCACTCAGGCTTCCCCGGCCTGCAGCTGCTTGACCTGCGCCTCGAGGCGACTCATCACCTCCGGGTCGCGCAGCGTCGTCACATCGCCCAGCGCGCGCCCCTCCGCGATGTCGCGCAGCAGCCGCCTCATGATCTTGCCCGAGCGCGTCTTCGGCAGCTCGTCCGTCCAGATGACGCGCTTCGGGCGCGCGAACTTGCCGATCCGCTCCGCCACCGTCGCGCGGATCCCCTCCACCGTCGACTCGTCCCCCTCGGCCTCGCCGCGCAGCGTCACGAACGCCACGATCGCCTGCCCGCTGTCCTCGTCGTGCTGGCCGATCACCGCCGCCTCCGCCACCGCCGGGTGCGCCACGATCGCCGACTCCACCTCCGCCGTGGAGAGGCGGTGCCCGGACACGTTCACCACGTCGTCGATGCGCCCGATCACCCAGAAGCAGCCGTCCCTGTCCACACGGGCGGCGTCGCCCACCAGGTAGGTCTCGCGCCCGAAGCGGCTGAAGTACGTCTCCACGAAGCGCTCCTCTTCGCGGTAGAGCGTGCGCAGCATCGACGGCCACGGGTGCGTCAGCACCAGCAACCCCTGGCCTTCCTCGACCGGCTCCCCCGTCGACTCGTCCAGCACCTGCGCGAACACACCCGGGAACGGCTGCGTCGCCGAGCCCGGCTTGGTCTCCGTGATCCCCGGCAGCGGCGTGATCATGATCGCGCCCGTCTCGGTCTGCCACCACGTGTCCACGATCGGGCAGCGCTCTGAGCCGATCACCTTGTGGTACCACAGCCACGCCTTCGGGTTGATCGGCTCGCCCACCGAGCCCAGCACGCGCAGGCTGCTGAGGTCGTGCGCGTTCGGGTACTCCGCCCCCCACTTGATGCACGCCCGGATCGCCGTCGGCGCGCAGTAGAGGATGCTCACCTCGTAGCGCTCCACCAGCTCCCACCAGATGCCCTTGTGGGGGTAGTCCGGCGCGCCCTCCCACATCACCGAGGTCGCGCCGTTGCACAGCGGCCCGTACACGATGTAGGAGTGGCCCGTGATCCAGCCCACGTCCGCCGCGCACCAGTAGACGTCCTCGTCCGGCTTGAGGTCGAACACGTAGCGGTGCGTCGCCGACACGCCCGTCAGATAGCCGCCCGTCGTGTGCAGGATGCCCTTCGGCTTGGCGGTGGAGCCCGACGTGTAGAGCACGAACAGCGGGTGCTCGGCGTCGAGCGGCTCAGCCGGGCACAGGGGGTCCGCGCTCGCCACGATCTCGTCGTAGAACACGTCCCGGCCCTCGCGCATCGTGCACGGCGTGCCCTTGCTGCGCACCACCACGATCTTCTCGAGCGTGTCCAGGTCGCCCATCACCTCGTCCACGCACTCCTTCACCGGCGCGATCCGGCCCTTGCGCGCCGCCCCGTCCACCGTCACCAGCACCTTCGCGCGCGAGAACTCCATGCGCTCGCGCACCGCCTCCGCGGAGAAGCCCCCGAACACCACGTTGTGGGGCGCGCCGATGCGCGCGCACGCCAGCATCGCCACCACCACCTCCGGGATCATCGGCAGGTAGATCCCCACCACGTCGCCCGCGCGCACGCCGAGGCCCTTGAGCGCGCTCGCACAGCGTTCCACCTCCTCCAGCAGCGCCGCATAGGTGAGCTCGCGCTCCTCGCCCTCCTCGCCGCGCCAGTGGATCGCCACGCGCTCGCCGCGGCCACCGATCACGTGGCGGTCCAGGCAGTTGTAGGAGGCGTTCAGCGAGCCGCCCGTGAACCACTTGTAGAAGGGCGGGTTCTCGTCCTCGAGCGCCCGCGTCCAGCGCTGGAACCAGTCCAGCTGCTCCGCCTGCGCCGTCCACCAGCCGAGCGGGTCCGCCGCCGCCTGCTCGTAGATCGCCGCGTCGCCCAGCAGCGCCCGCTCGCGAAAGCCGCGCGGCGGCGGGAAGCGCTCCACCTCGAGCAGCGCCGCGAGCTCGCGTTCGAGCTGCTGCGCGCCGGAGGACTCGCCCTCGCTCCGGCGGTCTGTCTCCTCCCTGCCCATCGCTGCGACTCTACCGCCTGCCGGGAGACGCGCCGCCCGCACCGGCGCCCAGGCGCGCGCTGCGCGCGCCGGCGCTCAGCCGCCCCGCTTGCGGCGGCGCTTGCGCGAGGAGCCGGCGGCGGTGGGCGGCGCCGGCGCCGGCACGGCCGCAGCGGAGGCGCCCGCCGCCGCGCCTGCGCCGGCCGCTGCGCGCGCCTGCGCGCGCATCTGCGCGCCCGACGGCCACGGACGCGCTTCGCCCGCCGCCCACGCCGGCGGGTCTTCCTTGGGCCATTTGCCGTAGAACAGCACGCCCATCATCACGATCCAGAAGGCCGGCACGATCTGCAGCTCGGCGCCGCCGATCGGCAGGAAGATCAGCACCGCGCTGACCATCCCCACGATCCCCATCCAGCGCGGGAACAGGCCCACGCGCAGGGCGCCCTGCACGGCGCCGATCATGCCCGCCGCGAACGCCAGGCCGGCGATCAGGTCGATGTAGTCGAAGGCCTCGTTCACGGCGCCGCTGGTGAGCGCGCGTTCCACCGCGTGGTTGGTGTAGTCGTGGGCCGACACGAAGTTGTGCGTCTCGATCGCGCTCGCCGCCTGGTGGCCCACGCTCGCCAGCACCAGCGCCACGCCCCCGCCCAGCACCAGCGGCAGCGCGAATTTCCACGTCTCGGGCCGGCGGAACAGGGTCGCGTCGAGCAGCACCAGCAGGATCACCGTGAGCATCGCGATCGCGACCGCCGACAGCACGCTGCCGGCGACCAGCGGCAGCGAGTGCGCGGCGATGAATTTCACCTCCGCCGCGCGCGGGCTCACCGTCGGGTTGGCCACGCCCGACACGGCCGGCGCGAGCCCCTGCAGCAGCCCCACCGTCGGCGCGCCGTTGAGCGTCTCGGAGATGATGATCGAGCTCAGGAAGTACAGGAAGCCGGCGCCGAACGCCGCCGAGCCCAGGCGGCTGCGGCGCTCGCTCTCGCGCGCCACCTGCTCGCGGATTTCGCGTGTGTCGGGCATGAGCTAGCGCAGTCTATGATGCGAGCATGGAGAGCGGCGGATTCGGCGACCTGTTCGGCGACCCCGAGGAGCTGCAGCGCCGCCTCGCCGAGTTCGCCGAGCAGATGCAGGGCAACCAGCGGCTGGTGTGGGCCGACAACGCCATCAAGCTGGCCGTCGACATGACCGTCGCCGCCGTCGCCAGGGTCAACGTGCAGGGCAACGCCGAGGCGCAGGCCGAGCAGATCCGCACCGTGATCGCGCGCGTCTTCCCCGAGGCGGTCGCGCTCGTGCGCGAGGCGCGCGAGGGCCTGCAGTAGCAGCGGGCTCGGCCGCCGCGCGTGGCCGTGCGCTCGCGGGCCACGGCGTTCAGTAGCGGGCGCGCCCCGCGCCCCGCGCGCCGCCCGGCTGTGGCGCGAAGCCCGCCCAGTCGTCGAGCGGTTCCTCCTCGTAGGCCGGCGGCAGGGGCTCCCCGCGCTCCGCCGCGCGCGAGGCGCGGCCGGCCTGCAGCACCTCCCGGAAGGAGCGAAAGCGGAAGATCAGCACCACCGCGCCGAGGCCCACCGTCGCGGTGAAGGCCGCGATCGCGATCTGCTGGCCGACCGAGTACGCCGCCGCCACCGCCGCGCCGCTGCCGGCGAACACCTTCACCAGCAGCGCCTGCTGCACGCCCGCGCCACCCGGCGTGAACGGCACCGCGCCCGCCACCTGGCCCACCGCGAACACCAGCAGCACGTTCTCCACCGAGCCGCCCACCCGGAAGGCGTCCAGCAGCAGCCAGAAGGCGGCGAAGCGACACGCCCACGCCAGCGCCTGCAGCGCCGCCACCTCGCGCAGGTAGCGCGGCCGGTCGCCGAGGATCGTCAGCCCCTGGCGCACGCGCGCCCAGAACGCCTTGGCGCGCTCGGCCAGCAGCGCGAAGGCCGCCACCGCCGCCACGCCCAGCAGCGTCACCGCGAACAGCGCCAGGTGGAAGTTCGACGCCAGGTAGGAGATGTCGAAGGAGCTCAGCTTCGAGAAGTCCGGCGGCTTCGGGAACACGCCCTGCGTGAAGGCGAAGACCAGCACCAGCACGCCCGCGCAGAAGTCGAACACCGACTCCACGAAGAAGGCCGCCGCGACCGTCGGGTAGCGCGAGCCGGGGATCGAGGAGCGCGTCAGGAACAGCTTGATCACGTCGCCGCCGCGCGCCGGCACCACGTTGTTGAAGCCCACCGCCGCGAAGTACGCGCCCCACACGCGCCGCCACTGGAAGCTGGCCGCCGGGTAGGCCGCCCTGAGGCTGTTGAAGAAGGCGCGCGAGCGGATCGTGAGGTTCAAGCCGAAGAACAGCAGGCCCAGCGCCAGCGCCGGCCAGCGCACCGCGGCCAGGTCCGAGAAGAACTGCCCCGCCGCGTGCAGGAACGAGCTGACGCTCTGGCCGATCGAGGTCGATGCCACGGGCGCCCACACGCCTCAAGCGTACGGGCATGCGCTACAACGGAGCGCATGGCAGCGTCCTCCGCCGCCACGCGCGGGCTCACGATCGCGGTCACCGGCCCCACCGGCGAGATCGGCCAGGCGGTCGTCTCCGCGCTCGAGCGCTCGCGCGAGGTCGGCCGCATCCTGGGGATGGCGCGCAGCGCCTTCGACCCCGCCGCCGCCGGCTGGAAGAAGCTCAGCTACCGCCGCGGCGACGTGCTCGACCGCGAAGCCGTGGCCGCGCTCGTGCACGACGCCGACGTGGTCGTGCACCTCGCCTTCATGATCATGGGCGGCGCCGCCGAGAGCCGCGCGATCAACCTGCAGGGCTCGCGCAACGTGTTCGAGGCCACCGTCTCGGCCCAGGTTCCGCGGCTCGTCTACACCTCATCGGTCGCCGCCTACGGCTTCCACGCCGGGAACCCCCAGCCGCTCACCGAGCACACCCCCGCGCGCGGCACCGCCGCCCACTACTACTCCGCCCAGAAGGCCGAGGTCGAGGCGCTGCTCGAGCGCACGCTCGCCGGCGCCGCCACCGCCGCCTACGTGCTGCGCCCGTGCATCGTGGCGGGGCCGCGCGCGCCGCTGCTGATCGACAGCCTGCCCTACACGCAGATCTCCGAGCGGCTGCCCGCGCCGGTGCTGAGCCTGCTCGAAGGCGTGCCGATCCTCAAGCCGGTGCTGCCCGACCCCGGCGTGCCCTTCCAGCTGGTGCACCACGACGACGTCGCCAGCGCCGTGCGCGCCGCCGCGCTCGGCCGCGGCTCCGCCGGCGTTTACAACCTCGCCGCGCCCGGCCAGCTTACCGTCGCACAGCTCGCCGAGGAGCTCGGCTGGTACTCCATCCCCGTGCCCGAGCTCGCCGTCGACGCCGTCGCCGAGATGATCTCGCGCCTCGGCTTCCTGCCCGCGCAGGCGCAGTGGATCGCCGCCCTGCGCGAGCCCGCCATCATGAGCGCCGCCAAGGCGCGGCGCGAGCTGCGCTGGCGCCCGCGCCACGACGCCCTCGGCACGCTGCGCGAAACGATCGCCGCAGCGCGCCTCGGGCGCCTGGTGCGCTGAGCGGCCGGGCGGCGCGAGCATCCGGCTCGGCCGCCCGGCCAGGCGGGGATCGCCTCACGCGGGCTATTCGGCCTCTACCTGTTCCAGGAACGGCACCATGTGCTCGAAGAACTCGTTGATTTCAGGCGTGGCGCCGGCCGGGTCGTTGTGGGCGTAGGTGCTCTTCTCTTCGATCAGCGTCAGGTTGGACGGCGGGATCCCCGACTGCGCGGCCAGCGCTTCGGCCTCGTTCAGCGTGGTCTGACCGCCGCCGAGCAGCGCGTCCAGTTCGGAGTCGATCGCGAGGATGTGCAGCGAGCTGGGCAGGTGTTCGCCCATCGTCGCGTGCAGCCCCAGCACTTCCTGGGCCGGGTTGGCGAGGCCGTTGCCCACCGCGCCGGTGTCCAGCGTCAGGCGCGCCGGGAAGTACCACTCGCTGCCGTTGGCTTCGCGCACGCCGGTGCCGGACAGCATTTCGGCGTAGCGTTTCACCGGCGTCAGCGCGCCCGCGCCGTCCCAGGCGTGCAGCCCGTCTTCGGAGGCCGTTTCCGAGACGCCCTGGCCGCCGTGGATCTGCGCGGCGATCAGCGACTCCGGCGAGGTGCCCACGTTGACCGAGTAGCCGAAGCCCGCTTCGTTGGTCACCGGCGTGATCGGCCCGCGCAGGTCGGCAGGCAGCAGCGGGAAGCTTTCCAGCAGCGAGCGGCCTTCGGGTTCGACCGTGGTCAGCGTGGAGCCCTCGATCGAGAACAGGCCCAGGTCGGGAGCGGGGATGCCGCCGAACGCCAGCCACGGGGTTTCGCCCGGTTCGTCCAGCTTGGCCAGCTCGTGCTGCGCTTCTTCGGCGGAGATCGCCTGCGGGCTCGAGCCGCCGTCGTCGTAGACGAGCCCGGACAGACCTTCGGCGCCGGGCTTGCCGGCGAAGTCCCAGGTCGCGTAGGCGGTGACCACCGAGCCGCCCAGCGAGTGCCCGCCGAGCACCACCTTGCCGCCCGTGCGCTTGGCCGCTTCGATCACCACGTTGAGGTCTTCGACCGCGCGCGCCATCCCCCACTGCTTGGCGAACGGCACCAGCGCTTCGGGCACCGGTTCGTAGTGGTCGTGTTCGCTTGCCACCAGTTCGTCGAAGATCTGTTCGCCGATCTGCTTGGCCAGCCGTTCACCGTACACCACCGCCAGCGCTGCCACGTCCGACTGGAAGATCGCCTCGCCGTCCGCCGCCGCGATCGCTTCGGCGTCTTCGCCGGTGCGCTTTTCGAGCTGTTCTTCGGTGATCTTCGCTTCTTCGAGTTCCTTGTGCGCCTTGGCGCTGGCCTGTTCGTCGATTTCGCTCTGTTTGGCTTCCACTTCTTTCTTGATTTTTCCCGTTTCGCTGTCCTTCTGGAGCACTTCGGTGAGGATCTCGGAGAGGTATTTTTCGGTGACTTCTTTTTCGAGGCGTCCGGTCAGCACGTACTTGAGGAACACTTCTTCTTCGGCCTTGACCTCGTCTTTGCCGAGGTAACCGAGGTAGTAGTTGAAGAACTGCTGCGAGGGGCTTTCCTCTTCTTTGGTGACGGGGTTTTCCTGTTCGCTCAGTTCGCCGAACTTGTACTTGGTCAGCTCCGTCTGGTTCTCGAGCAGGTTCTCGCGGCGTTCCACCGCCCACACCTGCCAGTGCGGCAGCGCTTGCACCAGCGACTTCGCGAACGGCACGAAGTAGGCTGCCGCGGCCGAGGTGCCCGGCTCGAGCACCAGCACGTTGGGGGCGGGTTCGCCCTTGCGACGTATCTTGATCACGCCCACCCGGTCGAACGCCACGCGGCCCAACTGCGGCAGCGTCACCGTTTCCGCCTTCGCCTGCGCGCGCGACTCCCGCACCCGCATCATCGTCCTCTTGACCGTCACCGGCCGCTCGCGTCGCCCCCGCGCCGCCGTCGCAGCCGGCGCCGCCGCCAGCGCCACCACCACCAGCGCACAGGCCGCCACCAGCAGGCGCCGCCCCACACGCACTGACCGCATCCCTCGCTGCTCGCTCATCCCCTTCTCCCTCGGTCGATCCGCTGACCAACGCACGCGAACCAGCGCGTGCACAACTGCCAACCCCCGGAGTAGACAGTAGCCGCAGCGGCGCGTACGCGCAAGGGCTCGCCCACCGACGGGGCGCGTGGCGCCATGCGCGCGCGGCGCCACGCGCGTGCAGGCGGCGCCACGCGCGTGCGCCGCTACAGAGGGCTGCCCATGACTGCCGTCTCGGTGCGGATCGTGGCCAGCTCCTCGGCCCTCAGCCCGCGCGCGAACTCGTCGATCAGCCCCTTCGGGCCGGTCACGGTGAAGGCGACCTGCGAGCTCAGCAGGTGCGGGTGCTCGAGCACCTCGCATTCCACGCCGATGCGCTCGGCCCAGCTGCGCATGGTCTGCTCGACTTCGTCTTTGACCATGCGACCAACGTTGGCCACCAGCGTGCGCGTCTCCACCTCGGCGGCGTCGCGCCGCCGGCCGGCGAGCGCGGCGCGCTGCTCGGCGCTCGGCGGCGGCTCCACCTGCACCCATTCATCGAGCTCCTCCTCCCAGTGAGCCACCTCGATCGTGGCCGACACGCCGTCGCGGCGGAGCACGCCCTCGATCGCGGCGCGCGCGGCGCGCAGGGTCTCCAGCGTGTTCGCGTAGACGAACAGCAGCCGGCCGTCGTGGGTGAGGACGGCGTCTGCGGGCACGGCGGAGGCGAGCTCGCCGAGCACGTCCGGCTCGCGCGCGGAGGCGCGCAGCCTGGCCAGCAGCGAGCGCAGCGCGCCGGGGACCTCCCCGAGTTCGAGCCCGAGCGCGGCCTTCAGCCGCCAGTCCTGCTCATCACCGCTCTCGGGGGTGGACGCTGACACATCGCGCACCATATATGCGCCCGCGAGCGCGCGGCGCGCGCAGGCCGCGGGTGGCGGCGGGCGGCGGGCGGCGGGCGGCATGACACGCGGCGCGCGCAGGCCGCGGGTGGCGGCGGGCGGCAGGCGGCGGCATGACACGCGGCGCGCGCAGGCCGCGGGGGCAGCGGGCGGCGGGCGGCGACGTGACACGCGGCGCGCAGCGTGGGGTCCGGCGGGCACGGGAGGGGAATAGTCCTGCGCGTGAATATTCAACGCGCGCCTTATCGCCCGCCCGCAGGCGCGCCATGATCTCGGCGTGAGATGATCACCGGGGATGTAACCACGGCCGGGGCGGCCTCCACGTCCGCGCGCACGGGCGCGACCCGCGGCGCGAAACGCGCGAGCGAGGAGCGGGTCTCGCTGGAGCTGACCAACGCCCAGGTCGAGACGGTGATTCGCGCCACCGCCGACTCGCACGGACCGAGCCTGAACCTGCTGCTGTCGGGTCTGATCACCGAAGAGGCGATCACGGAGGGCTCGCTCGAAGACCGCTACTACGCGGAGCTCGAGAGCGGCAGGCTCTCGCACTCGCTGTTCCGCGGCCTGCTGATCCTGGCCCTGTTCATATCCGGCGAAGAGGGGCGCGGCGTGGTCGAAGTGGCGCGCCAGCTGGGGCTGAGCCCCAGCACCACGCACCGCTACATGAGCACGCTGGTGGCCTTCGGGCTGCTGGTGCAGGACCCGTCCACGCGCAAGTACAGGCTGCCGCTGTGAGCCAGCGCTGGCGCTGCGACCACGCTCGCGCAGGCGGGTGCCGCGCGGGCGTCAGGCGAGGGCCTTCCGACGCCAGCGCATCACCGCGAGCATCGGAACCCGCGACGGCCCCAGCCGGGCGAGCGTGCTGCGCGCGACAGCGCGAGCGCGCGGGCTGCGCGCCTCGGGGGCTGAGAGGTAAAAGCTGGCGATGCCGGCGAGTATGACGGCGTGGCGGGCGTGGCGGGCGAGCTCCGTCGAGAGCATGCGCGCTTCGCCGGCGATCGCGGCGAACCGCTGCGAGGTCTGCGCCTCGTCGCGATAGTGCGCCACGAAGCTGTGGTTGCTGTCGAGCGCGTCGTCGGGACGGTCGACCAGGCTGTCGAGCAGCGCGCTGATGGCGCAAACCGAGGGGAAGTAGGCGGCGTCCACCCGCTCCGCCTCGCGCTCGTCGGCGACCCCGGCGGCGGCCGCGAACAGGGCGTGGATGGCGAGGCATGAGATGCCGGCGGCGGCGAGCTCCCACCACAGGTAGTCACGCCCGCAGCCGAGGCTCCGCGTCCACTCGATCAGCTGCGCGTCGCCTTCGACGGCGACGGCGTGGTTTCTGCTCTGCGCCTCGCCGCAGCGCTCGACCGCGCGCACGAGCGCCGCTTCGAGCGTGGGCGTGGAGGGCAGCGTCCTCAGCGCGGCGCGGCAGCGGGCGACGAGGTCGCGCAGGTAGCCGCCGTCGTCGCGCTGAGGGTGGTGCAGGTAGTAGTCGACGCCGGAGGGCGTGGCGCGGACGGCGTCAACGAGCGCGGCGTGCAGCTGCAGGCCGTTGCGCACCGAGGCGCCGCGCGGATCCTCGTTGATCGCGTCGAGGTAGTCGTAGGCGATCTGGAAGTCGACCATCGCCTGCACCAGGGCACGGCGATGTCGCCGCGGCGCGAGCACCGCGAAGAAGGCGGCGGCCTCGGGGTTGAGCCCCTCGCGCGTGAGCTTGTGCAGCGCCTGCGCGCGCAGCGTGGGGTCGGGGATCTCGCTTGCAACGATCGTCCAGGCCCTCACCAGCCTCCGCGCCCGCGGGTAGATGGTCAGCCAGTAGGCCACGCCCGTGCTCAGCAGCGCGAGAGTTTCGCGTATCGGTATCGTGCGTGCTTTTCTCATACCACCATGCTGGTATGAAAAGCGCGGAACCTTTAGCGGTGCAAATCAATGTTCTACTCCTGCAACGCGAGCTGCGGCGGCACCTCCGAGGCGAGATAGCCCGGAATCGCCAGCACCAGCAGGGCTCCGAGCACGATCAGCAGGATCGTCTGCACGGTGTGCACGCCTTCGAACGCGAACGGCGCGGGGAAGCCGGTGGTGAGTCGCAGGTAGCGGTCGCACAGCAGGTGCCCGTAGACGCCGGCGCCGGCGCCGAGCAGCCCACCGGTGCCGAGCACCAGCACGGACTCGCAGGCGAGCACGCCGCGCAGCTGCCATGGGCTGAAGCTGTGGATGCGCAGCGAGGCGAGCGAGGAGCGCCGCTGCCAGATGCCGGCGCCGATCGCGGCGGCCATCGCCAGCGCGGCCGCGATCATCAGCAGCAGCGTGATCTGGCTCATGCGGCTGAGCCCCTGGCGCGCGAGCGCGTCGGCCTGGGCGGCGCGTTCGGAGCTGCTCTGCACGATCAGCGCACTGCCGCCGCCGAGCGCGCCGCGGATCGCGCGCTTGACTGCCGCGGTGGAGGCGCCGGCGCGCGTGTCCACTTCCAGCGCGGTGGCGTCGGTGGTGGCCCAGGCGCGCCGGTAGTCGGCCGCGGACATCACGATCGCGCCGGCGGACCAGCCGAGGTTGGTGGTGGTGGCCGCCACCCGGTAGGCGACGGGGCCGCTGGGCGTGGGCAGGGTGAGCTCCTGTCCCACGCGCACGTGGTGCTGGCGGGCGATCTGCTGGGAGACGGCGATCCAGCCTTCCTGGCCGAGCCGCGCCTCGGCGCTCGCCGGCGCTCCTTCCTGCAGCTGGCTGGCGGGGATCGGCTCGGGCGTGCCGGCGGCGCGCGCGATGATCCACACGCGCCGGCCGGCGAAGTCCAGGAAGCCTCCCTGGTAGGGCCGCACGCTGCGCACGCCGGGCAGCGCCGCGATGCGCGCCGGCAGCGAGCCGGCGGCGAAGTCGCTGGTGGCGAGATCGTCGTCGCTGTTGACGACCCACAGCTGCGCGGTGGAGACGTATTCGCCGTAGTCGCGGTAGAGGCCGTGCAGCAGGTCGTTGTGGGAGTCTTCGGCCACCACGCAGCCGAACACGGCGATCGCGCCGGTGGCGGCGAGCGCGAGCGAGCGCACCGTGGTGGCGCGCAGCGAGCGCACTGCGACGGTGAGCATGTTCAGGCGCGAGGAGCAGGCGGCGAGGTGCTCGGCCGCACGCACGATCGCGCGGAACGCGAACGGGATCGCGAGCAGCGTGGCGACGGCCAGGCCGATGGTGGCGGGCACGATCGCGGACGGCCAGATCAGAAGCGGACAGCTGGTGAGGGCGATCAGCAGCGCGGCGGCGAGGAACAGCCACAGCTCCGCATGGCCGTCGAGCGCCTGGCCGGGTTCGCCCTCCTCGAAGTAGACGGCGTCGACGGCGCGGCGGCGGCGCAGGTCGAGCAGCGGCGGGGCGGCCGCCAGGCAGGTGGCGAACACGCCGCCGAGGAACGACACCAGCAGCGGGCGCAGGCTCACCACGGTCTGCGTGCCGAGCGGGAACGCCGCCGAAAGGTAGCTGGGCGTGCTGTGGAAGAGCGTGCGCGAGAGCACGTCGCCGGCGGCGAGGCCGGCGAGCGAGGCGACCACGCCCAGGCAGACGGCCTGGAAGACGATCATGCGCACGAGCTGCCACGGCCGCACCCCCTGCATGCGCAGATCGGCGATCACGCGCCGTCGCTCGGGCACGGTCAGCAGCATCGCGTTGAAGGCGAGCAGGAAGCCGACGACGGCGCTGACCAGCACGAAGAAGCCGGTGGCCTTGGTGTTGGGAGCGACGGCCTGCTTGAGCAGCGTGACGTCCTGATCGGCGGCCGCGACGGTGAGCCGCCCGGCGGCGAGCGCGCGCAGCTCCCGCTGCACGCGCGTGCGCGTACCCGGCCTGGTGGTGACGAGGATGCGGGTGACGCGTCCGCGCAGCCCGGTCAGCCGCTGCACGAACGCGAGCGGTGCGATCGCGGCGAGCGAGCCGGACAGCGCGCCGATGGTTTCGGGGCCGAGCACCGCGATCACCGGCACGGCGCGCACGCGCCCGTGCACGTACAGCGACACGCGGGCCGGGTCGCCTGCAGGCTGCTGCGCGGAAGGCGGCGGCAGCCCCAGCGCCTGCGCGGTGGCGCTCGGCAGGATCACGCCGGCGCTGGAGAGGTCGTGCAGGGAGATGTTGCGGGTGATGCTGCCGTCGAGCGACAGCAGGCTGGGCGCGGCGCTGGCCAGATCGATTCCCACGCGCCGGCCGTTGGGTCCCAGCAGGGTGGCGTTCTCGTCGAGCACGGGCGCGGCCTGCACCACGTCGGGCAGCGCTCGCACGCGCGCGAACAGGCGCTCGTCGAAGCCGTTGGCGTCGCGCGCGCGCAGCTGCAGGCTGGCGGTGCCGGCGATCCCGCGCACGATCGCGCTGGAGGCGTCGGTGATGCTGCTGTTGGCGACCTGCACCGCGAACACCAGCGCCACCCCCACGGCGATGCCCACGCCGGCGAGCAGCTCCTGCACGGGACGGGTGCGCAGGCGCCGGGCGTAGAAGTAGAAGAGGCCGGAGAGGCGCACCTGCGCCTAGCTGGCGGCGCGCCAGCGCACGGGCGCGGCGGCGGCGAGCTCGGACACGCCGGCCAGCAGCTTGCCGTCGCGCAGCGCGCACACGCGGTCGGCGACGACGGCGGCCTGCGCGTCGTGGGTGACGAGCAGCACTGCCACCTGCTGCTCGCGCGCGATCTGCGACAGCAGCGAGAGGATCTCGGCGCCGCGGCCGCTGTCGAGGCTGCCCGTGGGCTCGTCGGCCAGCACGAGCCGCGGCTCGTTGACGAGCGCACGTGCGATCGCCACGCGCTGGCGCTCGCCGCCGGAGAGCCGGTCGGGGGTGTGGTCCAGGCGCGCCGTCAGCCCCACGCGCGCTAGCCACGGCATCGCGGCGCGGCGCGCCTGCCTGAGCGGCACGCCGTCTGCCAGCAGCTTGATGGCGGCGTTCTCCACGGCCGGCACGCCGGCCATCAGGTGAAAGGACTGGTATACGAAGCCGATCTGCCGGCGCTGGTAGTCGGCGGTCTCGGCGGCGGCGAGCGTGGCGAGGTCGCGTCCCTGGAAGCGCACCGCGCCGGCGTCGGGCGCGAGCAGCGCGGCGGCCAGCATCAGCAGCGTGCTCTTGCCGGAGCCGCTGGGACCGTGCAGCACCACCAGTTCGCCGGCGTGCACGCTGAGGCTGATGCCGTCGACGGCGCGAACGACCTCGCCGCCGGAGCTTGCGTAGTGCTTGACGACGCGGTCCAGCTCGAGCACCGCCGGCCCGGCAGGCACGCTCACTGGCCGCGAGCTCCCTCTGCGCGTCGCAACGGCACCACCCGCGCCGGCGCCGGCGTGAGCTCGCCGCGCAACTCGCCGCTGTCGATCGAGAGCGCGCGGTCCACGCCGGAGAGGCCCTGCGCGTCGGCGGTGCTCATCAGCACCGCGGTGCCTTCGTTGGCGATCGAGCGCAGCAGCGCGAGCAGCGGATCGCGCTCGAGCAGGTCGACGCCGCTGGTGGGCTCGTCGATCACTACCAGCGCCGGCGAGGTCGCGAGCGCGCTGGCGAGCGCCACGCGCGCCACCTCGCCCCCGGCGAGCTCGTGGCAGGCCATCCTCGCGCAGTGCTCGGCGCCGACGCGGAACAGCAGCTCTTGGCCGCGGCGGCGGGCGTGCTTGGGCAGCGCGCGCTGCGCGAGCAGGCCGGCGGCCACGCGCTCGACCACCAGCCCGCGCTGTGAGGAGGAGAAGGACGTCTGGCAGTAGCCGATGCGGCGGCCGAGCACGCTGTTGCGGGTGCCGGCCAGGTCCCTGCCTTCGAAGCGCACCACGCCCTCGTCGGGCGACTCGACGCCGGCGGCCACGCGCAGCAGCGTGCTGCGCCCGGAGAAGCGCGGACCCCAGACCGCCACCAGCTCGCCTGGTTCCAGATCCAGCGAAACGTCTCTTACTGCCACCCGCTCGAGCCTGCCGCGCCGATAGCGCTTGGTGACGTGCTCGATCGAGAGCAGGCTCATCGCAACTCGCTCACCCCGGCCGCGGTGCCCGCCGTGCGCAGCTCGGCGCGCGCGTAGGTGATCCACTGCAGCTGCGCGTCGATCATGCGCCTGCGCTCCTCGATCAACAGGCGTTCCAGCAGGCCGGAGATGCCGATGCGCCCGCCCGCGGCGTCCTCGCCGGGACGCGCGAGCTCCTGCGCCTCGCGCACGCATTCCTGCTCGTAGCGCGCGATGAAGTCGAGCGCCGCCTCGACGCTGTGCACCCCGGCGAGCGTCATGCGGCCGAGCATCTGCGCGCGCTGCGGGTCGTTGCGCACGCGCTCGGCCAGCCAGCCCCGGTAGGAGCGGGCGCCCTGCGCAGTGGCGCGATACGCGGCGCCCGCCTTGGCGCCCTGGCTCACGCCGGTGCTGGCGCGGGCCGACATCTTCTCGATCAGCCCCGCCTCCATGAGACTGCTGAGCGCGGCGTAGATCGAGGAGCGCCCGACGCTCAGAAAGCCCCCGAAGCGCCGCTCGAAGCGCTGCCCGATCTCATAGCCGTGGCTGGGCTTCTCGATCACCAGGCCGAGCACCGCGCAGGCCACCTGGGAGCGCAGCGCAGCCCCCACCGCCGGGGCGCCCGCAGCCCCAACCGACGGGGCGCTCGCCGCCACCGCACCGCGTTCGTCCAGCGCGTGCTGCGAAGACACCGCCGACCTATTCTCGAGAAGGAAGCCCCAACATCTTTGACCTATGCGCAATCGTACCGTTCATTCCAAACTTTGCGCAAAGACAGACAAACAAAAACAAGTACGTTTTTTGCTGTCTGTTGAGGCGTCCGACACGAGCCGGTGGTGCTCGGCGGGCTTGACCCGGTAGCGCCCGCTGACCAAGTGGCTGCCCGTCGTGTGGCTCGCCACGAACTCCAAGAATGGCATCAGCTCCTATGAGCTGGCACGCGCTCTCGGGATCACGCAGAAGTCGGCTTGGTTCATGCTCCAGCGCATCCGGCTCGCCATGCAGACCAAGACCTTCTCGCGGCTGTCCAGCGAGGTCGAGGTCGATGAGACGTACATCGGCGGCAAGGCCCGCAACATGCATGCCAAGGATCGCGAGCGCAAAGGGATCAAGGGTGCGGCGATGGCCGGCAAGACGCCCGTGCTCGGCATGATCGAGCGTTCGAGCCGGACGCGATGGACTCCTTGACGCGCGGGCGCAGCGTCTTGGCCTTGACGTACAAGACGATCGACCACGCCGAACGCTACGTGGACGGCAAGGTCCACACGAACACCATCGAGAAACTTCTGGAGCCTGGTCAAGCGGAGGCTCCACGGCACCTACGTGTCCGTGGAGCCCTTCCACCTCTTCCGCTACCTCGACGAGCGCGTGTTCACGTTCAACGAGCGCGACCGCACCGACCACGGACGTTTCGAGACAGCGCTTCAGGCAGCTGCCGGGCGCCGGCTCAGCTACGCCGAGGTCACCGGCAGCGCTAGTTGCTGGTTGGACCTAGGCGTTCTCGCGCCGCAGTTCGTCCACCCCGGACTTCGGCACCTGGGCGAGCTTCGAGAGCGTGTCCTCGAAGCGCTCGTAATCCTCAGGCACGGCTGAAGGCTCTGGCGTCGGCCCGAGGGTGTACGTCGGCTTTGCACTGTACGCCTGCGGCGTCACGATCTGCGTTTCGTTGGCCACGTTGCCTCCCTTCGCATCGTGATGAGCAGTAGGCTAGCGAACGTGCCGACCGTGCCAGCCCTCCAGAACACGGGGCCGTTTGTGGCCGCCGCGACCTTTTGCGAGAAAGTCCTCACGGAGGCCAGTGGTGCGGTCAGTCTCATCAGGGTCACCGACACCATCAACCAAGCGGTCATGGGCAGCGACGCCCCCCGCGAGATGCAGCCCTTCATGGCGAACATCACGCTTGTCGTGATGCTGAAGTCAGGGTCAGCGAAAGGCCAGTACGGCCTCATGGTCCGCCCCGAGGCACCCAGCGGCGAGCAAATGCCGCCCTTCGAGGTGACGATCCAGCTCCAGGGCGACGCCTGGGGTGCCAACGTCGTCGCGCCGATGCAGTTCCCGGTCACGATGCCCGGTGTCTACTGGTTCGACGTGCTGCTGACCGAGCCGACGACGGATGTCCCCGGTCAGTTTCTCACGCGGGTACCGCTTGATGTGGTGTACCAGCGAGTTGGATAGCGCCCGAAGACGCGAACATGACGGTGTCCGTTTTTTCTGAGCCGAGCACGGTGGGCTGCTCCGGCATGACGACGAGCGGGATCAATGCTTCCCGGAGCGCCCCTTCGTTTCGGTCGCCCCGTTCAAACTCGGCCAAGTAGCCGACGGCACGCAGCGTAAGCTCGCGGACGAACTCGTCGGCGCCGGCCTCGTCGAGTTCGCAGGGGTCTGGAAGCCGCTCGGCCAGCCCATCGGCCGAGAAACGTCCGGCAAGGTATTCGATGATGGTGCTCCGCACGTGATCAATCATGGTTCCTGCTCCTGAAGTTCGGCTAAGTGCCGTGGATATCCGTACCCGCTTCAACGCCGGTCGCTACGCCGAGCGAGCCCGAGACGATACAGACCCATCGGTCTGCGAGGGTAGAGAACTTGATATCGGCCCCGCGCCACCCTGGGCTCCAGCAGGCTCGCGTAGCCGGATGATCGAGTATCACGACGAGCACGGGCGGACCGTGGCGTGGGCGCACCAATATCGACTTCCTGACGGCCGGCCAATCCCCCAGACACCGAAACCCGATCCGAAGTTTCTCTTTGAGGACGGCACGCGCTACAAGCTCGATCCCCGGCTGCGGTAGCGGGCGGGTCAGGCACTCATCGATCCAGAACTTCACGCGCCCCGTGCGACACGGCGCTTGGGCTCCGCGTGTCTTGCGCCGGAGTTCCATGGCGCAGGGGGTCGACCACGGCGCGGGTTGGCCTGCGTCCACAGCACCGCGACCGGATACGCGTCTTCCGGGATATGCGGGTAGTCCTCTCGTAGCACCTCGGGCTTCTCGCCCATCTCGATCAGGCTTGCGATCGTGCGCACAGGCACCCTGGTCCCCGTGATGACCGGCTCGCCACCCATCACAGCCGGGTTGTGTTCGACGTAGCGGTCGCGAAGCCGGGTGTAGGACTCGGCACGCTCGATCGTCTGTGCCGCGTCCTCGGTCATCGCTACACGGAGCGCTTCAGACAGCTCGAACTCCGAGCCCACCGCGAGAGGCTGCAGGTGCGCCAGCCAGCTGCGCAGACGTCCCTTCGCCTTGCTCGGGAGCGTCGCGTCGATCTGCCGCAGCAGCACGAGCAGCGCGACTTCGTGCGCGGCAAGCAGGGACTTGCCCGCCCGTCGCTTCGGCTTCACGATGCCCTGCTCGATCGCCTTGTCGATCACGTTCAGCGGAACGCGCCCGATCTCGGCGGCCTCGCGGCGTGTGAGCAGTGTGGACGTCGATGCCATAAAAATCTATCCCCGAACCAGCAGTACTTTATCACGCGCCGCGCGATCCTCCGCAGCGTCGTCGTCTCCACCGAAGCCAGCCTCGTGGGGCTCGAACCCGCCCCACCGGATTGAAGTGGGTTGCGGACCGGCTCGCTCCGCTACCCTTCCCGCGTCATGGAGGCAGGCGAGCAGGCTCCCGATTTCGCGCTTCCGGACCAGGATGGCCGGACGGTGAGGCTTTCGGACTTGCGTGGCCGGCCTGTGGTCCTGTACTTCTACCCCAAGGCCTCAACGCCCGGCTGCACGGTCCAGGCGTGCGGGGTGCGCGACCATCACGCCGACTACGAGGAGGCGGGCGCCGCGGTGCTCGGTGTCTCGCCGGATCCGGTGGTCAGGGTCAAGAAGTTCCACGACGAGGAGCAGCTCGACTTCACGCTGCTCGCCGACGAAGACCACGCCGTGGCGGAGCGCTACGGCGTGTGGATCACGAAGAAGCTCTACGGGCGCAGCTACCTCGGCAACGAACGCACTACGTTCATCATCGACGCGGCAGGGAAGATCGCGGAGGTGCTGCGGAAGGTCAAGCCGGCAGAGCACGACCAGCTGGTGCTCCAGGCGCTCGGCAGGACTCCCCGCCCGCCGTCCTAGGCAGGATTCGCCGCCGCCCGGTCGCCGCACGCCGCACCGTCCGGGGGCGCCGCCCGGCCGCGCCGCGCCGGCCGCCCGGCCGCGCCGCCCGCCCGGCCGCGGCGCGGACTGCTGTACGCCTGAGCGCTATCGCAGCAGCCGCGACAGCCGCCGGTCCTTGAGCACACGCCCCTCTGTCTGGCAGCTGGGGCAGTAGGCGATCACGTAGTCCTCGAAGTGGACCGCCTGCAGCGCGGCGCCGCAGCGCGGGCACGGCTCGCCCTGGTGGCGGTGCACCAGCAGCGGCATCGGCAGCTTGTCGGGGATCGGCAGCGCGACCGTGCGTTGGTAGTGCTCGACGGCGCCGGCGAGCGTGTGCACGATCGCCTCGCGCAGCCGCTCGGCCTCGCCGGCCTCGAGGTCGCCGCCGCGCTTGTAGGGGGACAGCTGCGCGCGCCACAGGATCTCGTCCACCCAGGAGCGCCCGATGCCGGCGATCACGTGCTGGTCGCGCAGCAGCGAGTGCAGCGGCCGGGGCGCGTCGAGCAGCTCGCGCAGCCGCTCGGCGCTGCCGGGGTCGGGCCAGGCCTCAGCGCCGAGCGAGGCCAGCGCGTCGTCCTCGGCGAGCGCGCCGGCGCGCAGCAGCTTGACCCACGCGGCCTGCTTGGAGCCGAACTCGCGCAGGCGCAGCTCGCGCCCGTCGCCCAGCCCGAGCAGCAGCCGCGAGGAGCGGTCACGGGGCCCGGCGGGCTTGTCGTAGAGCTGCAGCCGCCCGGCGGACATCAGGTGGATCAGCAGCGCGAGGTCCGCGCCGGCGCTGACGATCAGGTGCTTGCCGCGGCGGGCGACCGCCGCGATCTGCTCCCCCTCCAGGCTCGACAGCGGCGGCTCGAAGGTCTTCAGCGCGTTGATGCCGGGGGCGCGCGCGTACTCGATCGGGGCGCCGCGCAGCGCGCGGTCGAGCAGGCGCGCGGTGATCTCCACCTCGGGCAGCTCCGGCATCAGCGCTCATCGTAGGCGCCGCGACGCCCGCCGGCGCTGCCGCGCAGTGGGCGCCGGCGGCGCGGCTCAGCGGCGGCGGCGCGGGCGCCCGCGCCGCTTATTTATAGGCCCGGATCGGCGGGCCTTCGTACTTGACGCCTTCGGGGCTCCTCCAGCGCACGCGCCAGTAGACGCCGGCGACGCGGGAGTCGAGGCTCCAGTAGCCGGCGCCGTTGGTGTGCACCGTCTTCAGCACGCGGTAGCGCCTGGCGTGCTTGGACCTGACCAGCACGGTGAGGCTGGTGGCGCCGGTGGCGGGGCGCACGAGCCCCCACAGCGACACGCCGTGACGGGTCTTGGTGACGGTGAGCGGGACGGGCCAGCCGTAGTAGAGCGGCTTGGGCTCGCCGCTCACGTACTCCAGGCCCGTCTGGAAGCCGGTGGTGCCGCCGTGCACGCTCGCGCCCGGCGCGCCGCCGATCGGGTCGTCTTTGAGCAGGTACTGCGAGAAGGCGGCCACGCGCGGGTTGCCATAGGCGATGCGCTCGGCGATGGCATCGTATTCGGCCTGCTTGGCGGCGGACACGCCGAGTTGCTTGTTGGGGTAGCTCTGCACGCCGAACTCGGTGAGGTAGATCGGCACCCCGGCGGGGATCGCGTGCGCGTGCGCCGCCAGGTTGAGCGCCCTGGAGAGCCGCGAGAGCGCGCCGAGCGTGACGTCGTCGGGTTCGGTCTTGCGCGAGGGCACGTAGTAGGGGCCGGCCGGCAGCGTGTAGGCGTGGTGCGCGTAGCCGGCCATCTGCAGCTCGCTGCACGAGCCCGCTTTGCGATAGCGGTTGTCGAGGCACAGCGCTTCGCGCAGGAACTTCAGCGGCGCCACGTCGTGCAGCGGCGCGTCCGCCCTTTCCCTGCGGTTGCGGCTGTGCAGCATGCCCCTGACCGAGTCGTAGCCGGTGGGCGCGGTCTCGCCGAACAGCACCTTCGGGCGCGCCTCGCCGGCCGCCTGCAGCCCCGCGTAGCCGGCCTGGTAGAGGCCGCGGTAGATGCGCGGCGAGGCGGGTGTGCCGTTGGCGTTCCACTGCGGCATCAGGAAGGCGGGATGGTTGGGCTCGTTCCAGATCGAGTAGAGCGAGACCTCGGAGCCGAACTCGCGGCCCACCGCGGTCATGAATTCTTCAAAATCCTTGTCGTCGGGACGCGTGATGTAGGGCGCCTTGCCGTTGGCGGTGGCCCAGCGCGGCACCGGCGAGGTGACGGTCAGCAGCACCGGCCAGTGCAGCCGCTGCGCTTCGGCCAGCACTTCGGCGTACTCGCCCCAGTCGTAGCTGCCGGGGCTGGTCGCTTCGAAGCTCGGCTTGGTGGCGCTGGCGGCGTCGGGGGCCACGTCCTGCCAGTGCAGCTCCACGCGGAGGGCGCGAACGCCGAGGTATTTCATCTGTTCGAACACATGCGCGCGCGTGGGGGCTTCGAGCAGGTCGTCAGAGGCCTCGAAGTAGGTGACCTGGCCGTGCGAGGCGAGCGCCTGCGAGCCGCCGGCGAAGCACGCCACGGCGGCGGACGCGAGCAGGGAGAGGAGGAGGATGCGAAGTCTGGGCATGGTCGGTTGAGACACCTCGGCGCAGAGAAGGTTGCGGTCTATGTAGCGTTCTGAGGCCATGAGCACGCCGATCGCAGCCGACGACATCGTCCGCACCCCAGCGGACGCGCAGGCTAACAGCCGCCCGCCGCTGCTCGTGGTCGAGCCTTTGCTGGGCTTCCTCGACGAGCACGGCCTCGGCGCGGGGGAGCTGGAGGCGACGCCGATCGGCGAGGGCCACTCCAACGTGACCTACCTGATCGAGCGCGAGGGCTGCGAGGTGGTGCTGCGCCGCCCGCCGCGCCCGCCGCTGCCGCCGAGCGCGCACGACGTGCTGCGCGAGGCGCGCCTGCTGCGGGCGCTGCGCGAGACCCCCGCGCGGGTACCGCGGGTGCTGGCGGTGTGCGACGACGAGCGCGTGATCGGCGCGCCCTTCTACGTGATGGAGCGCATCGACGGCGAGGTGATCGTGGCGAGCGTGCCGGCAGAGCTGGACAACGTCGCCGAGCGCCGGCGCATCGGCGAGCAGCTGATCGACGCGCTGGTGGAGATCCACGCGGTCGATTGGAGCGCGATCGGCCTGCAGGGGTTCGGCAAGCCGACCGGCTACCTGGAACGCCAGCTGCGGCGCTTCGGGGGCCTGTGGGAGCTGAACAAGACGCGCGAGATCCCCGCGGTGGAGCGCGTCGGCGCCTGGCTCTCCGAGCACCTGCCGGAATCGAACCCGCCCGCCCCGGCCACGATCGTGCACGGCGACTACCGCCTCGGCAACACCATGTTCTCCTGCTCGGCGCCGGCCGAGCTGCTGGCGGTGCTGGACTGGGAGATGGCGACGATCGGCGACCCGCTGGCTGACATCGGCTACCTGTGCATGATGTGGGCCGAGCGGGGCGACCCCAGCGAGGGGCTGCGCGCACACCTCGGCAACGTCACCCGCGCCGAGGGCTTCCCCACCCGCGCCGAGCTGATCGAGCGCTACGAGCGGCTGTCGGGGCGCTCGGTGGGGGACGTGCGCTGGTACGTGGCGCTGGCGCTGTGGAAGAGCGTGGTGTTCATGGAGGGCAACTACAAGCGCGCGCTGGCCGGCAGCACCGACGACCCCTACCTGCACCAGTTCGGCGACGGCGTGATCGAGCTCGCTGCGCGCGCGGAGGAGGTGACCGCCGGTGGCAGCGTCTGAGCGGCCCTCCGACGGGGACGCGCGCGCGCCTTGCGACGCAGACGCGCCCGCACCGCGCCGCAGCGCGCTGCTGATCGACTGGGGCGGCGTGCTGACGACCAACCTGTTCGCCTCCTTCCGCTCCTACTGCGAAGCGGTGGGGCTGGAACCGCAGCTGCTGATGGGGCGCTTCCGCGAGGACCCGGAGGCGCGCGACCTGCTGGTGGCGCTGGAGAAGGGGGAGCTCGAGGAGGCGGACTTCGAGCGCCAGTTCGCGCAGCTGCTGGAGATCGGTCCCGACGGCCTGATCGACGGGCTGTTCGCGGGGGTGCAGCCGGACGCGGCGATGGTGCAGGCGGTGCGCATGGCGCGCGAGGCGGGGGTGCGCACGGCGCTGGTGTCGAACTCGTGGGGCGTGCACCGCTACCCCCACGACCTCTTCGAGGAGCTGTTCGACGGCGTGGTGATCTCCGGCCGGGAGGGCATCCGCAAGCCGTCGCGGCGCATGTACGAGCTCGGCGCCGAGCGCGTGGGCGTGGCCGCCGCCGAGTGCGTCTACGTGGACGACCTGCCCTTCAACCTCACCCCCGCCGCCGAGCTGGGGATGGCCACGGTCCACCACACCGCCGCCGAGAGCACCATCCCCGAGCTCGAGCGGCTGCTGGGCGTCGAGCTGTCGGCGGCGCTCGACGCCGCGTAGCCGGGACGCGGCCGGCTCAGGCCCGCTTGCCCCTGCCATACAGCAGCTTGAACGCGCCCGCCAGCAGCCGCGAGGTGCGCGACTTGTAGGGGTACATGAACAGTTCCTTCTTCATCGCGAGTTTGGCGGTGACGACGATGGCCTGCTGCGAGCAGTACTTGCGGATGCCGCCGGCGCCATGGCGCGAGCCGATGCCCGACGCCTTGGCGCCGCCCATCGGCAGCTCCAGCACGGTGTAGTTGATCATCGCGTCGTTGACGTTGGCGGCGCCGGCTTCGATGCGCCTGGCGATCGCCTCGCCGCGGGCGGCGTCGCGCGAGAACACCGAGGCGCCGAGGCCGTAGGGGGAGTCGTTGGCCAGGCGCACCGCCTCCTCGGCGTCGGCCACCTTCATGATCGGCAGCGTGGGCCCGAAGGTCTCCTCGGTCATGATCTTCATGGTGTGGTCCACGTCGATGAGCACGGTGGGCTCGTAGAAGCGGCCGGGACCGGGGGCCTGCTGGCCGCCGGTGAGCACACGCGCGCCCTTCTGCACGGCGTCCTGCACGTGCTCTGAGATCGTGTCGAGCTGCGGCGGGAAGGTGATGGCGCCCACCTCCACCGTGCCGAAGCCGCCTTCGGGGTTGCCCACGCGCAGCGCGCGCACCTTCTCGGACACTTTCGCCACGAACTCGTCGTAGACGGGCTCCTCCACATAGGCGCGCTCGATCGAGATGCAGGTTTGGCCGGCGTTCTGCATGGAGAAGTAGGCGGCGAAGTTGGCGGCGCGCTCGAGGTCGGCGTCGGAGAGCACGATCATGGGGTCCTTGCCGCCGAGCTCGAGCGAGGCGGGGATCAGCCTGCGCGCGGCCGCCTCGGCGACCTTCCTGCCGGTCCTGGTGGAGCCGGTGAACATGATCATGTCGACCTGCTCGATCAGCGCCGCGCCGGTGGCGCCGCGCCCGGTGGCGATCTGCAGCACGTCCTCGGGCAGCCCGCACTCGCGCAGCCCTTCGGCCATCAGCAGCGAGGTCAGCGGGGTGACCTCGGAGGGCTTGAGGATCACGCTGTTGCCGGCCATCAGCGCCGGGATGCAGTCGCCGAAGGAGTTGGTCAGCGGGTAGTTCCACGGCCCGATCACGCCGATCAGCCCGAGCGGGCGGTAGCGCAGGATCAGCTTCTTGCCCTTCACCAGCACCTGGCTGGACTTCACGTGCTCGTCGGCGAGGTAGGCGGGGCCGTGCTTGGCCCAGAAGCCGAAGGCGTTGCCCGCGTAGCCGATCTCGGCCAGCTCGGCGTCCTCGTAGGTCTTGCCGGTCTCCGACACGATCGTCTCGACGATGCGCTGCGCGTTGTCCATCGTCCACTTCTGCGCGCGCAGCATCACGCGCGCGCGTCCCTCCAAGCCATACGCCTCCCACTCCGGCTGCGCGCGGCGCCCGCGCGCGGCCATCTCCGCCACCGCCTCCGCGTCGAGGTCCGGCACACTGCCGATCGTCTCCCCGGTGGCGGGGTTCTCGACTGCCACCCGGCTGTCCGGCCGCGACCCGGCGGCGGCGTCCGGCGGGTCGGCCTCGCCGGCCTGCTCCTGGAGGATCTCCTGCTCGACGTGCTGCTCGACGCTTGCCATCGCACTCTCCCCTTCGCTAGCTCGTAACCAGCAGGGTACTCCTGTGGCAGCGGCCGGCGCATGCGCCGCCCGGAGACGACGATCAGCCGGACAGCTCCACGGAGGAGATGCCGACCGACTCGGACGGGCGGTCGGAGCCGTCGGTGGGCACCGCCTCGAGCTTGTCGACCACGTCCATGCCGGCTGTCACCTCGCCGAACACGGTGTGCTTGCCGTCGAGCCACGGGCAGGCGCCGGCGGTGACGATGAAGAACTGCGAGCCGTTGGTGTCGGGGCCGGCGTTGGCCATCGCGAGCGCCCCCCTGACGATCTTGTGGTCGTTGATCTCGTCCTCGAAGGTGTAGCCGGGACCGCCCGTGCCGGTGCCCTGCGGGCAGCCGCCCTGGATCATGAAGTCCCTGATCACACGGTGGAAGATGAGCCCGTCGTAGAAGCCCTCGCCGGCGAGCTTGCGGAAGTTCTCCACCGTCTTGGGCGCGTCCTCGTCGAACAGCTCGAAGGTGATGGCGCCCTCGGTGGTCTGCATGGTCGCGGTTGACATCTCGCTCCTTTCGGGCTCTCGCCGTCGTGATGTGTTGGTTGCCGGGGCCGGCCCTGCCGCCCGCCGCGAGGCCGCTCAGCGATCGGCCACCCGCTGCAGCGAGAGCTCGTGCCCGTGCAGCTCGCCGCCGTCGAGCGAGTTGATCACGCGCTCGGCCTCGTCGGCGGGGACCGACAGGAACGAAAAGCGCTCGAGCACGGTGACGTCGCGCACGGCCTCGCCGTCGAGGCCGGTCGTGGAGGTGACCGCAGCGACGATGTCGGCCACGCTCAGCCCCGCAGCGCGACCGCCGGCCAGCACCAGCTTGGCGAAGCGCTCCGCCTCGTCGCGGCGGGACACGCGCGGCTTGGAGTGCCTGCGCGGGCGCTCGCGCACGGGCGTGGGCGCCGCCACCGCGCCGCGCTGCCACTGCGCCACGCTGGTGCCGATGTGGCGTTCGATCGCCTCCAGCTCGCGCTTCTGGCGGTCCTCCACGAACGTGATCGCCCGGCCGGAGCGCCCCACCCGCCCGGTGCGCCCGATGCGGTGCACGTAGGTGTCGGGGCTGGTGGGCACGTCGTAGTTGACCACCAGCGTCACCGTGGAGATGTCGAGACCGCGCGCCGCCACGTCGGTGGCCACCAGGATCGGCACCCTGCCGCCCTTGAACGCCAGCATCACGCCGTCGCGCGATCCCTGGGACATATCGCCGTGCAGCGCGCGCACGTTCATGCCGCGGTCGCGCAGGGTCCTGAACAGCTGCTCGCAGCGGATCTTGGTGCGCACGAACACGATCGCCTGCTGGCCTTCTGCTTCGCCTTGGCGGGTGATCTCCGCGCGCAGCACCTCCACCAGCTTGTCCGGCTTCTCGCGCGTCTGCACCGGCAGCTGGAACTGCTCGACGGTGTCGATCGTGAGCGTCGCGGCCTCCACCTGCACAATCTTGGGGTCGTACATATAGCGGTCAGCGAGCGCCCGGATCGGCCCCGGCATGGTGGCGCTGAACAGCGCCGTCTGCCTGCTCGAAGGGGTCAGCGAGAGGATCTTCTCGACGTCCTCCAGGAAGCCCAGGTCGAGCATCTCGTCGGCCTCGTCGAGCACCACGAAGCGGCACTCGTGCAGCACCAGCGAGTGGCGCGAGATCAGGTCGAGCACGCGCCCCACGGTGCCCACCACCACGTGCCCGCCGCCGCGCAGCTGCGCCTGCTGGGTGCGGATGGGGGCGCCGCCGAACACCGCCACCACGTCCACGCCGCGGTGCGAGCCGTACGTGCGCAGCGCCTGCGTGACCTGGATGCAGAGCTCGCGCGTGGGCGTCAGAACGAGCGCCTGCACCTCGTGGTTGGCGGGGTCCACGTACTCCATGATCGGCAGCCCGAACGCAGCGGTCTTGCCGGTGCCCGTCTGCGCCTGCCCGATCACGTCGCGCCCGGCCAGCAGCTCCGGGATCGCCTGCTCCTGGATCGGGCTGGGGGACTCGTAGCCCACGTCGCGCAGCGCCTGCAGAGTGGGCTCGGAGAGACCGAGCTCGGCGAATGACTTGGCCATGACGGTGGACATGAGCTTAGGCGGAGGGATCCAGCAGCAGCTTGCCGGTGGTGCGCCGCGAGCCCAGGTCGACCTGCGCCTGCGCGGCCTGAGCGAGCGGATAGGTGCTGCCGACGATAGCCCGAAGCTCGCCCGCGGCCACCCGCGCGAACAGGTCTGCGAGCGCTTGCGCGAAGCTCGGCGACCGCTGCGGCCTGCCCGGCGCCGGCAGGCAGTGGAACAGGTAGAAGCCCACCACCGCGCGCGAGTGGCGCAGCAGCGAGCCGGTGCGCAGCTCGTTCTGCTCGCCGGTGGCGATCCCGCACACCACCATCCGTCCGAACGGCGCCAGCGCCGCGTAGGAGGCGTCGAACACCGCCCCGCCGGACATCTCGAACACGACGTCCACCTCGCGTCCGCCGTTGGCCTCGATCAGGCGGGCGGTCAGGCCCTCGGGCTCTGGGTCCACCGCCGCGTCCGCCCCCAGCTCCAGCGCCAGCGCGCGCCGCTCATCGCCGGTGGCGGTGGCGATCACCCGCCCCGCGCCGAACGGGCCGCCCAGCTGCACCGCCAGCGAGCCCACGCCGCCGGCAGCGCCGTGCACCACCACCGTCTCTCCTGCGGCCACGCGGCCGGCGGTGCGGTACAGGTGCCAGGCGGTGGTGCCTTGGATCACCAGCGCCAGCGCGGTGCCGTCGTCGACGCCGTCGGGGAGCGGGAACGTGCGATCCTCGCGCGCGATCGCGTACTCGGCGTAGCCGCCGCTGCCGGTCAGCGCCACCACCCGCTCGCCGCTGTCCTCGCGCACGCCCGCCACCTCGCCGCCCGGCACCAGCGGCAGCGTCGCCTTCTGCACGTAGGAGTTGGTGCGCATGTGCGTGTCGGCGAAGTTCAGCCCGGCGCGCGTGACCCTGATCAGGACCTCGCCCGGCGCCGGCCGCGGCGTGGGCAGCTCGGCGAGCTCGAGCACCTCGGGTCCGCCGAACTCGGTCATCTGGATCGCGCGCATCGCAGCGCCCAGGCTAGCGCGTGCCCGGAGCCTGCTCTAAGGTGCGCGCCCATGCCGATCACAGTGGTGGGATCGATCGCCTACGACACCGTCAAGACGCCCTTCGGGGAGCGCCAGCGCATGCTCGGCGGCGCCGCCGTGCACTTCTCGCTGGCGGCCTCGTTCTTCGACGAGGTGCGCGTGGTGGGCCCCGTGGGCGAGGATTTCGGCGAGCGCCAGCTGCAGGTGATGCGCGCCCGCGGCGTGGACGTGGGCGACGTGGAGCGCGTCAGCGGCGGGCGCACGTTCTTCTGGCAGGGCGAGTACGGCTGGGACCTCAACTCGCGCGAGACGATCGACACGCAGCTGGGCGTGTTCGAGGGCTTCGCGCCCAAGCTCTCGGAGCGCTCGCGCGCAAGCGATGTGCTGTTCCTCGCCAACATCCAGCCCGAGCTGCAGCTGCAGGTGCGCCAGCAGCTCCCCGGCGCGCGCTTCGTCGCGCTCGACTCCATGAACCTGTGGATCGACGTCGCCCGCGACGCGCTCGTGCGCGCGATCGAGAGCGTCGACTGCGTGATCCTCAACGACGCCGAGCTGCGCCAGCTCACCGGCAAGCCCAACCTCGTGGCCGCCGCGCGCGAGATCCTGTCGTGGGGCAGGCCCACCGTGATCGTCGCCAAGCAGGGCGAGTACGGCGCCGCGCTGGTCACACGCGAGGGCTTCTTCGCGCTGCCCGCCTATCCGCTGGAGAGCGTGATCGACCCCACCGGCGCGGGCGACACCTTCGCCGGCGGCCTCGTCGGCTACGTCGCCGCGCACCCGCACGAGCCGCTGTCCGGGGAGCTGCTGCGCCGCGCGATGGCGCACGCCACCGTGCTCGCCTCCTTCAACGTGGAGGAGTTCGGCACCGAGCGCCTGCAACGGCTCAGCGGACGCGAGATCGCCGCGCGCATCCACGAACTGCACGCGATGACGCAGTTCAGCGGCGCGCCGCTGCAGCTGCGCGGCTGAGCGCCCGCGGCGCCCGCCGCCGAGCCCCGCGGCGCCCGCCGCGCCGCCCCCCGCCGACTACCCGCGCCGCCCCCCGCCGACTACCCGCGCCGCCCCCCGCCGAGCCCCTGCGGGCCGGGTGCCGGTGTCGAGCAGCGCCGTCGCTCATAATCGAACCAGAGCGCTTCCCTTCCGCCGACAGGAGATACCCATGAGCAGCGAGCGATCCACGATCGAGGGCCCCGAGACCGCGGCAGCGGCGGGGGCGAGCGGCAACGGCGCGCCAGCCGCGCAGGACACGCTCACGGTGGTCGACAACCGCACCGGCGCCAGCTACGAGCTGCCGATCACCGACGGCACCGTGCGCGCCACCGAACTGCGCCAGATCAAGGTCGACCCCGACGAATTCGGCCTGCTCTCCTATGACCCGGCCTACATGAACACCGCCTCCTGCCGCAGCGCGATCACCTACATCGACGGCGAGGCCGGCATCCTCCAGCACCGCGGCTACTCGATCGAGCAGCTGTGCGAGCACTCCACCTACCTCGAGGTCGCCTACCTGCTGATCAACGGCCGCCTGCCCGACCAGGAGGAGCTCGGCGGCTGGGTCGACGAGATCACCATCCACACGTTCGTGCACGAGAACGTCAAGGACTTCATGCAGGGCTTCCGCTACGACGCCAACCCGATGGGCATGCTGGTGGCCTCGGTGGGCGCGCTCTCCACCTTCTACCCCGACGCCAACAAGATCCACGACGAGCGCGTGCGCGCGATCCAGATCATCCGCCTGCTGGCGAAGATGCCCACGCTGGCCGCGTTCGCCTTCCGCCACAACATGGGCCAGCCCTACGTGTATCCCGACAACGACCTCGACTACGCCAGCAACTTCCTCGGGATGATGTACAAAATGACCGAGCTCAAGTACCAGCCCGACCCGCGGCTGGCGCGGGCGCTCGACGTGCTGTTCATCCTGCACGCCGACCACGAACAGAACGCCTCCACCAGCGCCGTGCGCGGCGTGGGCTCCACGCAGGTCGACCCCTACTCGGCCGTCGCCGCCGGCGTGGCGGCGTTGTACGGGCCGCTGCACGGCGGCGCCAACGAGCAGGCGCTGCGGATGCTGGGACGCATCGAGAAGGTCGAGAACATCCCCGGCTTCCTCGCGGGCGTGAAGGCCGGCAACGAGCGGTTGATGGGCTTCGGCCACCGCGTCTACAAGAACTACGACCCGCGCGCGCGCATCATCCGCAAACACCTCGACGCGGTGTTCGAGGTGCGCGGCAAGAGCCCGCTGCTGGAGGTCGCCACCGAGCTCGAGAAGCAGGCCCTCGACGACGACTACTTCACCTCGCGCAAGCTCTACCCCAACGTCGACTTCTACTCCGGCCTGATCTATGAGGCGCTCGGGCTGCCGGTGGCGATGTTCCCCGTGATGTTCGCGATCGGCCGCACCGCCGGCTGGATCGCGCAGTGGAAGGAGCTGGTCGAGGACCCCGAGCAGAAGATCGCGCGCCCGCGCCAGATCTACACCGGCGCCCGCGATCTCGAGTACGTGCCGATCGAGCAGCGCTAGCGGCTAGAGAAGCACCAGCGTGGCGCCGTTGGCGCGCAGCCACGCGCGATCCTCGCGGTAGCCGGGCCAGCGGCCCTCCAGCAGCGCCCAGAAGCGCGGCGAGTGGTCGAGCACCTGCAGGTGGCAGACCTCGTGCCAGATCACGTATTCGAGCACGCGCTCGGGCGCCAGCAGCAGGCGCCAGTTGAGGCTGATGCGCCCGGCCGCCGAGCACGAGCCCCAGCGCGTGCGCTGCGCGCGGATGCTGAGCGAGCCGTACGAGCTGCCGCTGAGCGCCGCCGCGCGGTCCAGGCGGGGGGCGATCTCGGCGCGCGCGGCGCGGCGGTAGAAGCGCTCGAGCGCCGGGCGCGCGTCGCCGTCGGGAACGAGCAGGCGAGGGCCGTCGCGGCGCACGCGCGTGCGCCCCGGCTGCGCCACCAGCTCCAGCGGCGTGCCCAGGTACGGCACGGTGCCGGCGCGCTCGCGCAGGCGCCTGCGCAGCTCGCTCGCCTCCGTCAGCCTGCGTTCGATCCACGGGCGCAGCTCCACGATCGCGGCCGCGGCGGCGCGCTCGGGGGCGCGCGCCGGCAGCACCACCTCCACGCCGGCGTGCGCGTGCACGTTCACGCGCACGCGCCGCGCGCGCGCGGAGCGGCGCACGGTGTAGGGGATGTCCCCTACGCGGGGCGCGAGCGGGCGCTGCTGCCTCGGCTCGGGACGGGCCATGCGCGCAAGCGTACGCGTCCCACCGGCCGCGGCGCCCGCTGCGCCGCCGGGCGCGCCATCTCCTCGCCCACCCGCCGGTCCGTACGCTTGCGGCGTGGACGGACGCGAGCGCGAGCCCCCGGAGGGCGCCCCCACCTTCGACGAGGAGCTGCTGCTGTGGCTCGGCGACGAGCCGCCGCGGGTGCGCGCGGCCGACTCCGAGCGCATCCGCGACGTCGCCGGCGAGTTCGCGCGCGGCTTCGACGCGCTCGCCGAGGTGGGGCGCGCGGTCACCGTGTTCGGCTCGGCCCGCACGCCGCCCGATCACCCCCACTACGCGCTCGCGCGCGCCGTCGGAGCCTGCCTCGGTCACGCCGGCTACGCGATCATCACCGGTGGCGGCGGCGGGATCATGGAGGCTGCCAACCGCGGCGCGCGCGACGCCGGCGCGCTGTCGGTGGGCTGCAACATCGAGCTCCCGCACGAGCAGCGGCTGAACCCCTACGTCGATCTCGGCCTGCGCTTCCGCCACTTCTTCGCGCGCAAGGTCATGTTCGTGCGCTACGCCAGCGCCTTCGTGATCTGCCCCGGCGGCTACGGCACCCTCGACGAGCTGTTCGAGTGCCTCACGCTGATCCAGACGCAGACCATCCGCCACTTTCCCGTGATCCTCGTGGGCGACGGCGAGTGGGACGGGCTGATCCGGTGGCTGCGCGCCGGCGCGCTCGCCGACGGGCGCATCGACCGCGCCGACCTGCGGGCTCTGCACGTGGCCGGCGAGCCGGCCGAGGTGTGCGCGATCGTCGACGCCGCGCGCGAGCGCCAGCGCGCCTACGGGCACCGCCAGCGCAGGCGCTCGGCCGGCTGAGCGGCGGCGGGGTACACGGCCTTCTCCCACGGCCGCACCAGCTTCAGCGCGCTCAGGATCGCGCGCGTGGCGGGCGAGCGGTTGAGCGTGTAGAAGTGGATGCCGGGGGCGCCCGCGGCGAGCAGCTCGGCGCATTGCAGCGTGGCGTAGGCGACGCCGAAGTCCAGCACCGCCTCGGCGTCCTCGCCGCGCGCGTGCAGCTCCGCGCGCAGGGGCTCGGGGATCGAGGCACCGCACATCGCCGCCATGCGCTCCACCTGGCCCACGCGCGTGATCGGCATCACGCCGGGGATGATCGGCACGCGCACGCCGGCGCCGCGCGCGCGCGCCACGAAGTCGAAGTACGCCGCGTTGTCGAAGAACAGCTGCGTGATCAGGAAGTGCACGCCGGCGCCGACCTTCTCCACCAGGTGCTCGAGGTCGGCCTCGGGGCTCTCGGCGTGGATGTGGGTCTCGGGGAAGCAGGCGGCGCCGATCGCGAACGGGTAGTCGGCGCCGATCAGCTGCACCAGCTCGCGCGAGTACTCGAGGCCGCCGTCGGTCTTGGTCCACTGCTCCTGCCCCGCCGGCGGGTCGCCGCGCAGCGCCAGCACGTTGTCGACGCCCGCCGCCCGCATCTCGTCGAGCGTGGCGCGCAGCTGCGGCACGGTGGCGCCCACGCAGGTGAAGTGGGCCATCGCCTCCAGCCCGTACTCCTCCTTGATCTTCTTGACGATCTCGATCGTCTTCTCGCGCGTGGAGCCGCCGGCGCCGTAGGTGACCGACACGAACGCCGGCTGCAGCTGTCCCAGCTCGGCGAGCGCCGCGTACAGGTTGCGCTCGCCGGCCTCGGTCTTGGGCGGAAAGAACTCGAACGAGAACGCCGGCCGCTGCGAGGCGAGGATGTCGTCGATGCGCATCGCCAGATTATGCCGTCCAGCGCTCGACGTCCCCCGGCACGCGGCGGGCCCGGCCGCTCGCCTCGAGGTGCGTGAGGAAGGCGAGCGTCTCGGACAGCAGCCACTGCGCGTTCTGCGCCGAGAGCGCGTCGCCGAACACGCGCGGCACCAGCTCGAAAGCGGTCAGCTCGCGCCCGCGCAGGGCCGCGAGCGCCGCGTCGAGGTGCTCCTGCGTGAGCCGCCGGTTGCCTTCGATGTGCGCGTGCACGTCGGCGAACGTGCGCCCGTGTCCCGGCAGGCACAGCCGCGCGCCCAGTCGCGCCACCACGTCGAGCGAGCGCAGGAACTCCCCCACCGGGTCGGGCGAGAAGCCGAACTCGAAGTACAGCGAGATGCGCCCCAGCAGGTGGTCGCCGGAGATCAGAAGGCGCCGCTCGGGCTGGAACAGGCACACGTGCGAGGGCGCGTGACCGGGCGTCTCATACGCGATCCACTCGCCCAGGTCGCTGGCCACCGTCATCCCCTGCACGAGGTCGCGATCCGGCTCGAACGGACCCGCCACGCCGGGGCTCTCCTGGCGGCGCTGGCGCTCCTCGGCATAGCGACGCAGCGGCTCCGGCGGCACGCCGCTCTGGCGCGCCACCTCCAGGCGCTGCTGGAAGACCGCTTCGGGATCCTCGAGCATGCGACTGAGCAGCTCGTGGCTGGGGTGCATCCAGATCTCGCAGCCGGCGCGCTCGCGGATCGTGGGCGCCTGCCCGCAGTGGTCGGTGTGCGCGTGCGTGCACACCACCAGCTGCGCCTGCTCGAGCCGCAGGCCGCACATCGCCAGGGCCCGCTCCAGGTGCGCCAGCGAGTCCGGCTGGTGCATGCCGGTGTCGAACAGCACGAATCCATCGCCGTGCGCCACCGCCCAGGCGTTGCAGTGCGGCACGCCGGGCCACGGCAACGGCAGGCGCAGACGGTAGAGGCCCGGGAGCACGCGCTCGCCGCGACCCAGCTCGCGCCTGATCGTCACCTCCGACACGAGGCCGGAGACTAGACTACGGCTGTCCAGCGGCGACATCGAAGGGGAGGCGCCATGCCCGATCAGGAGAGCGCAAGCGAGGCGAGCACGAAGGTGCAGGAGGTGGCCGCCAACATGCAGCAGGCGGCGGCCACCCGCAAACGCATCTCCGGCAGCAAGGCGGAGTCGGTGGCCCGCCGCTACTTCGCCGCGATCGACGCCCGCGACCTCGAGGCGGCGGTGTCGCTGTGGGCGGAGGGCGGGCGCGAGCACGTGCGCGGCCAGTTCGACGGGACCGCCCCCGACGGCGTGCGCGCGTTCATCGGGGAGCTGATCGAGGCTATGCCAGACCTGCGCATGGAGGTCCTCTCCACCACCAGCGAGGGCGAGCGCTGTGGCGTGCAGTGGCGCCTCAGCGGCACCTTCGCCGGTCCGGGCTCCTTCGGCGGCATCGCGCCCACCGGCGACCGCGTCGAGCTCGAAGGCCTGGACCTGCTCACCGTCCGGGACGGGCTGATCCAGGCCAACGACGCGTTCGCCAACTCGATGAGCTTCGCCCGCCAGATCGGGCTGCTGCCGCCCCAGGGCTCGAGCACGGAACAGCGCATGAGCCGCGCCTTCAACGCCAAGACACGGCTCACCGCCGGGATCGTCGGCGGCGAGGCGCAGCTCCTTGCCGAAGGCGCCTGGGTGGTGCAGGGACAGCCGGGGCGCTGCAACGTGTACCTGCTCGAGGAGGACGGCGGCGTGGCGCTGTTCGACGCCGGCGCCCGCACCATGACCCGCGCGGTGGCGCGTGCCGGCGCCAAGCTCGGTGGCATCCGCCGCGTGGTGCTGGGGCACGGCCACACCGACCACCGCGGCGTCGCGCCCGCGCTCGGCGTGCCCGTCCTCTGCCACCCCGACGAGGTCGCCGACGCCGAAGGCAGCGGCGGCTTTCGCTACTGGCCGCGCAGCCTCGACGGGCTGCCGGCGCCTCTGCGCGTCCTGCACAAGCTGCTGCACCGCTACGCCTGGGACGGCGGTCCCGTGACGATCGCGGGGACGCTGCGCGAGGGAGACGAGGTGGCCGGCTTCAAGGTGATCGAGCTGCCGGGACACGCGCCGGGGCAGATCGGCCTGTGGCGCGAGTCCGACCGCCTGGCGCTCACCAGCGACTGCTTCTACACCGTCGATATGTGGGGCCGGGACTGCCCGGCGCGCCTGCCGGCGCGCACCTACAACTTCGACACCGAGCAGGCGCGCGCGAGCCTGCGCAAGCTGGCGGCGATGGAGCCCGCCGCCGCCTGGCCCGGCCATGGCGACGCGGTCGTCGGCGACGTGCGCGGCCAGCTCGAACGAGCGGCCGACGCGGCCTGAGCGTGGCCAAGCGCGGCCGACGCCGTACGCGCCGAGCCGACGCCGGCCCCGTCAGGCCAGGGGCCCCGCACGGCAGCGGCGCTCCCGCCGAGAAGCTCTCGGCGCCGAGCAGCGACTACACCGACGCAGAGGGCAACGTGCTCACGTTGCGCGGCTCGCTCACCGCCGGCGCGCGCAGCGACTACGCGCGCACGCTGGCCGGAGCCGGCGCGAGCGCCGCCGCCAGCCGCGAGGATTCCTGGCAGCGCGCGCTCGAGCTGCTGTTCGAGCGCCTGGCCGTGCGCTGGACGATCGCCGGCGTGCCGGTCGAGCGCCAGCGCGAGCTGCTGGCGCGCTTCCGCGCGGCCTCGCAGGCCGAGCGCGCATGGGTGCGCGAAGCTCTGCGCGAGCACTGCGCGGAGAACTTCCCGGACGTGCAGGCGCCCTGAGCCGGGCTCCGGGGCGCCGGCGGCGCAGCGCATCGACGCGCCTCCTAGCCTGTTGGAGCTGTGATGGTCGAGCCCGGTGCAGAGCAGCGCTCAGAGCGGCGCGTGAGCAGGCGCACGTTCGTCAGGGAAGGCGTGCTCGGCGGAGCGGCCCTGCTCGGCCTCGGCTCGCGCACCGGCGGCGCCGGCGCCCACAGCCACCACCGCCACCATCATCGCCGCGCGCCCGGCAAGGGGCACGGCGGGCGCGGCGCGGCGCCGCCCAACATCCTCACGATCCTCGTCGACCAGCTGCGCACGCCCGTGTGGATGCCGCCGTCGGCGCCGGCGGCGCTGGTGATGCCGAACCTGGCCGCGCTGCGTGCTCGCTCGGTGAGCTTCGAACGCCACTACACCGCCGCCAACGACTGCTCGCCCTCGCGCAGCGTGCTGCTCACGGGCCTCTACACCCACCAGACGGGCGTGATGATCACCGGCGCGGGCTGGCTCGACCCGCGCTTTCCCACCTGGGGCAGGCTGCTGAGCAAGATGGGATACGAGACGGCCTACTACGGCAAGTGGCATCTCAACCCCAACAACTACGCCTCGCTCGAGCCCTACGGCTTCTCCGGCGGCACCTATCCCTCCCCCAACGGCGCCCCCGGCCAGGGCACCGCGGTCGACCCGCTGATCGCCGAACAGTTCGCGCAGTGGTTGGAAGGCCACAGCGCCAAGACGCCGTGGGCGACCACCGTGTCGTTCGTCAACCCCCACGACATCGCCTGGTGGCACCGCTTCACCGAACGCATCGAAGCGGAGGCGTACCCGCCGGCCCGCGCCTTCGCGCTGCCGCCCAACTTCGAGACACCCGAACAGCTGCGAGAAAAGAGCAAGCCGCTGCTGCAGTGCTCGCTGCAGGACACCGCCGCCAAATCGTTCGGCGCGGTGCCGTTCGCCGGGCCGGAAGCGCTGAGCTCCTGGACGCAGATGATGGACACATACCTGCTGCTGCAGGGCTACGTGGACGTGCAGATCGGCAGGGTCATGGAAGCGCTCGCGAGCCGGCCGGAGGTGGCCGCCAACACGATCGTGATCTTCACCTCAGACCATGGCGAGTACGGCGGCTCGCACGGCCTGCGCGGCAAGGGCGCCTCCGCCTACGAGGAGGCGCTGCGGGTGCCGCTCGAGGTGTACGACCCGCGCGGCCTGCTGGGCGCCGCGCCGCAGCTCCCGCGCAGCCAGCTGACCTCCAGCGCCGACGTGGTCGCGCTGATGCTCACGATCGCCTCCGGCTCGAACGGCTGGCGGACCGAGCCGGAGTACGCCCATCTGGCCACGCGCCTGGACCTCGCCGCGATCTGCGCCAACCCCGCCGCGCCGGGACGCGAATGGGTGCTGCACACCACCGACGAGGACGTCACCGAGTTCGCCAAGGAAGCGCACGCCGCCGAAGCGCCGCGCCACGTGGTCGCGCTGCGCTCCACGCAGGGCAAGCTCGCGCTCTACTCCAACTGGCGCCCCGGCACGATGGAGGCGGAAGCGTACGGCAGGGAAAGCGAGTTCTACGACTACTCCGGCGAAGAGGGCCGCCTCGAGATCTCCAGCCAGCAGCGCTCGGGCTCGGCGCTCGAAGAACAGCTGTGGCAGACGCTCGAGGACAACGCCATCCCGGACGAGCTGCACGCGCCGCTGCCCCACGCGCTGCACCGCGCCCGTCGCGAAGGGCTCAGCAAGTACCTCAACTTCGAAGAACACGAGGCGCTGAGGGTCTACGAAGCGCACCGCCCGCGGGGCTTCGAACCGCCGCCCGAAGCGCTGTAGCGCGCGGGCGCGATCGCAGCGCCGCAGCGCGCGCCCCGCGCCGCCGGGTGGCTCGCGCCCGGTGCGCGCGGGCGCGATCGCGCCCGCAGCCCGCTACAGCTCGTGCGCGTCGCCGAGCAGCTCCAGCCGGGGGCCGTGGCCGGGGCCGGCCGCCACGAAGCGGGCCGTGGCCGGGCTGAGCTCGAAGGCCAGCACCTCGCCCCGCTCGCAGCGCACCTCCAGGCGGCGGCCGCCTTCGTGCACCGCGATCACCACCGCGCGCTCGAAGCCGCCGCCGAAGTGGGCGACGCGGGCGCGGGCGCCCACGCGCGGCAGCGGGCGCGAGGGCCCCAGCCGCCCGCCGCCGGGGCGCAGGCCGGACTTTTGCTCCATCGCGGCAGATGCTAGACCCGCCCGCCGTTCCCCCGCCCCGGCGACCGCTACCTTGGGCGCATGCGTCGCACCAAGATCGTGGCCACCATCGGTCCCGCCTCGCGGGAGATCGACACGCTCATGCGCATGGTCGAGGCCGGCATGAACGTGGCGCGGCTGAACTACTCGCACGGCACCCTCGAGGAGCACGCCGAGACGGTGCGCAGGGTGCGCGACGCGGCCGGACGGGTGGGGCGGCCGGTGGCGATCCTGCAGGACCTGCCGGGGCCGAAGCTGCGCATCGGCCCGCTGCGCGAGGACGTGGTCGAGCTGACCCCCGGCGAGCGGCTCGCGTTCGTGTGCGGCGAGGAGGAGCTCGACGGCGACGCGCGCCGCATGAGCGTGTCGTGGGCCGGGCTCCCGGACGCGGTCGAGGAGGGCTCGATCCTCTACCTCGCCGACGGCTCGGTGCGCCTGCGCGTGGTCGCGGTGCGCGCCGCCGAGCACGAGGTGGACGTCGAGATCGAGGTCGGCGGGGCGGTCGCGTCGCGCCAGGGCCTGAACATCCCCGGCCCGGTGGCGGCGCTGCCGGCGGTGCCGGAGGAGGACCTGCACCTGCTGCGCCACGGCGAGTCGATCGGCGTGGACGTGGTGGCGCTGTCGTTCGTGCAGTCGCCCGAGGACGTGGAATTCGTGCGCGAGCACACGCGCCTGCCCCTGGTGGCAAAGATGGAGAAGCCGCAGGCGGTCAAGCGCGCCGCCGAGATCTTCGAGGCGGCCGACTACGTGATGGTGGCGCGCGGCGACCTCGGCATCGAGCTGCCGATCGCGCAGGTGCCGATCGTGCAGAAGCAGCTCTTGGAGCTGGCCGGCTGGATGGCGCGCCCGTCGATCACCGCCACGCAGATGCTCGACTCGATGGTCAACTCCTCGCGTCCCACGCGTGCGGAGGTGGCGGACGTGGCCAACGCGATCCTCGACGGCACCGACGCGGTGATGCTCTCGCAGGAGACCGCCGTGGGCGCCTACCCGGTGGAGGCGGTGGCGACGATGGCGGCGGTGGCCGAGCAGGCCGAGTCGATCGCGCCGTACGAGCGCTGGAACGAGTCGCGGGTGCGCCGCACGCTGTCGGACCCCGCCTACACGATCGCCCACAACCTCTGCGATGCGGCCCGCGAGCTGCGCCTGGACGCGCTCGTGATCCCCACGCTGTCGGGGCGCTCCGCGCGCCTGGTCTCGGCGCACCGCCCGACGGTGCCGATCTACGCGCTCTCGCCGGGGCGCGAGACGGTTAGGCGCTGCGGCATGATGTGGGGCGTGCAGGCCGCCTCGATGCCCCGCCACGAGACCACCGAGGCGCTGATCGCCGACGCCGCGCGGCGGGTGGTGGAGCTCGGCTGGTGCGAGCGCGGCAAGCGCGTGGGCATCACCGCGGGCCTGCCCTCGGGCCGTCCCGGCACCACCAGCCTGTTCCAGATCCAGGTGCTGTGACGCCGAAGGTGAGCTAGCGATGGCCGGCGGGCAGGCAGGCGACAGCGCCGACGTGCTGGTGATCTTCGGCATCACCGGCGACCTCGCCAAGGTGATGACCTTCCGCTCGCTCTACCGGCTGGAGCGCCGCGGGCTGCTCGACTGCCCGATCGTGGGCGTGGCGGTGGACGACTGGAGCGTCGAGCGGCTGCGCGAGCACGCGCGCGAATCGATCGAGGCGAGCGGCGAGCAGCTCGACGAGGAGGTGTTCGCGCGCTTCGCCGCCCGCCTCTCCTACGTGAGCGGCGACTTCACCGACGCGGCCACCTACGAGCGGGTGGGCAAGGCGATCGGCGATGCGCGCACGCCGGTGTTCTACCTGGAGATCCCGCCCTCGCTGTTCGGGCCGGTGGTGGCGCAGCTGGCCAACGCGGGGCTCACGAAGACGGCGCGCGTGGTGGTGGAGAAGCCGTTCGGGCACGACCTGCCCTCGGCGCGCGCGCTGGCCGCGGAGATCCACGAGCACATCGAGGAGTCCCAGCTCTACCGCATCGACCACTTCCTCGGCAAGATGGGCACCGACGAGCTCCTCTACCTGCGGTTCGCAAACACCATGATCGAGCCGATCTGGAACCGCAACCACATCGCCTACGTGCAGATCACGATGGCGGAGCGCTTCGGCGTGGAGGACCGCGGGCACTTCTACGACCCGGTGGGGGCGCTGCGCGACGTGGTGGTCAACCACCTGATGCAGCTGGTGGCGCTGGCCGCGATGGAGGCGCCGGCGGCGCGCGACGCGGAGACGCTCAAGGACGCCAAGGTGGCGGTGTTCCGCGCGATCGCCGACGCCGACCCGGCGCACTACGTGCGCGGCCAGTACGACGGCTACCTCGACGTCGCCGGCGTGGCCGAGGGCTCCACCACCGAGACCTACGCGGCGCTGCGCCTGGAGATCGACAACTGGCGCTGGGCGGGCGTGCCGTGGTTCATCCGCGCCGGCAAGAAGCTGCCGCTCACGCAGACCGAGCTGCGCGCGGTCTTCCGCGACCCGCCCCGGCTCGGCTTCATGGGCGAAGGCCACCGCCGTCCCGAACCCGACCAGTTCGTGGTCAAGCTCGACCCCTCGACGGGCACGCGCGTGGTGCTGGACGCCCACCGCGCCGACCTCGCCGGTCCCGAGCCGGTGCTGCTGGACGTGGAGTTCGCCGAGCAGGGCGGCGAGGGGCCCACGCCGTACGAGGTGCTGCTGCTCGACGCGATCCGCGGCGAGGCGATGCGCTTCACGCGCCAGGACGGCGTGGAAGAGACCTGGCGCATCTTCGAACCGCTGCTGCGCGACCCGCCGCCGGTGCACCGCTACGCCCCCGGCTCGTGGGGGCCGCCCGAGGCCGCGCGCCTGCTCAGCGGCATCGGCGCCTGGCACGAGCCGTGGACGCAGTGAGCACCTGCGAGGATTGCGCGATGAGCCGCCACGAACAGGCGCGCGCGCGATGAGCCGCCACGAACAGGCGCGCGCGCGATGAGCCGCCACCAGCCCACGCGCGCGCAGATCGAAAAGCTGGAGGGCATGTACGGCAACCGCTATCTGCTGGAGCCGGCCCCGGACCACGAGCTGCCCGCCGCCGGCATGAGCGCGCAGGAAGCGAAGGAGCTGGTCGAAGAGGAGATCCTGCTCGACGGGCTGCCGGCCCGCAACCTGGCGACGTTCGTGACCACCTGGATGGAGCCGGAGGCCGACGAGCTGATCGGGCAGACGCTGCGCGTGAACTTCATCGACCACGCCGAGTACCCGCAGTCGGCGGAGATCGAGCAGCGCTGCATCCGCATGCTCGCCAACCTCTTCCACGCCCCCGGCGAGACCACGGGCGCGCGCACGCAGGGCTCCTCCGAGGCGATCATGCTCGGCGCGCTTTCGCAGAAGTGGAGATGGCGCGCGCGCCGCGAAGCCGCCGGCAAGCCCTGCGAGCGCCCCAACCTGGTGTTCGGCGGCGACGTGCACGTGGTGTGGGAGAAGTTCTGCCGCTACTTCGACGTGGAGCCGCGGATCGTGCCGCTGAGGCCCGACAAGTACACGATCGGCCCCGAGGACGTGGAGGGGCGCGTGGACGAGAACACGATCGGGGTGGCGGCGGTGCTCGGCACCACCTTCACCGGCCACGCCGACGACATCCGCGGCATCAACGACCTGCTGGTGTCGCTCAAGCACGAGCGCGGCCTGGACGTGCCGCTGCACGTGGACGCCGCCAGCGGCGGCTTCGTGTGGCCGTTCCTGTACCCCGACTCCGAGTGGGACTTCCGTCTCGAGCAGGTGCGCTCGATCAACGTGTCGGGGCACAAGTTCGGCCTGGTCTACCCCGGCATCGGCTGGCTGGTGTTCCGCGAGAAGCAGGACCTGCCCGAGGAGCTGGTGTTCTACGAGAACTACCTGGGCAAGCGCGACGCGACCTTCACGCTGAACTTCTCAACCGGCTCCTCGATGGTGCTGGCGCAGTACTACAACTTCGTGCGCCTGGGCCACGCCGGCTACCGCTACATGATGGAGATCATGAAGTACAACGCGCGCCAGCTGGCCAAGGAGATCGTGGACTGCGAGCTCGAGCTGGTGGGCTCAGAGGATGAGGAGCAGCTGCCGCTGGTGGCGTTCAAACTCGCCGCCGGACACCAGTTCGACGAGTTCGACCTGGCGGCGCAGCTGGCGGCCGAGCGCGGCTGGATGGTGCCGGCCTACACGCTGCCGCCGCAAGCCGAACACGTGAAGATCATGCGCGTGCTGGTCAAGGAGACGCTCGGCAACACGCTGATCGAGACGCTCGGCGCCGACGTCAAGCAGGCCTGCGAGACGCTCGCCGCCAAGGGCGCCATGCACCCGGCGGAGCGCAGGCGCAAAGTGAAGACGAACACCGGCTTCTGATCTCTTTATTAGCCTCCGCCCTGACGGGCTCCGGTCGTCGCGGCCCGGCGCACGCCGGCGCGGCGGCGCAGCTCACGCGGCTACGCCGCTGCGCCCGTAGAAGTCGGCCTCCAGGCGCCCGAGCTCGGTGACGGGCTCCTCGCCGTACATCCACTCGCGCGCGATCCTGTGCCAGTTGGCGCGCGCGCGCAGCTGCGCGAGCACGGCCAGCGTGAGCATCTCCATGCGCCGTCCGAACAGGTGCTCGGGGCGGATCGTCTGGTGGCGCATCTCCCTGAAGTGGCTCGAGCGCGGGTCGGAGCTCTCGATCATCACCTGCGTGGCGATCTCGGGGGTGAGCTGCACCGGCTCGTCGGCGGTGGTGTACCACCAGATCGCGTCGCGCACGAACGCGAGCAGGTGCTCGGGGTCGACGCGCTCGGGTTCGGGCAGGAAGCCGGAGGAGCCGAGCAGCCGGTGCAGCGTGGGCGCGTCGCCCTCGCTGACTGCGCGCTGCGCGGCCAGCTCCAGTTCCACCGGCTCCGCCTCCAGGCGCTTGAACAGCCCGAAGTCGAGGAAGGCCACGCGCCCGTCCTCGAGCAGCAGGAAGTTGCCCGGGTGCGGGTCGCCGGAGAACTGGCGGTGGCGGTACAGGCAGCCGAGGAAGAAGCGGAAGACGATCTCGCCGATGCGGTCGCGCTCGGCCTGGGAGCGGCGCTTGAGCTCCTCGAAGCCGACGCCGCCGACGAACTCGCTGACCAGCACGCGCTCGCGCGAGAGCGGGCTGACGACGTCGGGCACCACGATGAAGGGGTGCCCGGCGAAGATGCGCGCCAGCGAGCGCTGGTTCTGCGCCTCGAGCTCGTAGTCGAGCTCCTCCACGATGCGCTCCTTGATCTCCTCGGCGATCGCCTTGACGTCGAGCGCCGGCGTCATGCGCTTGAGCAGCCGCAGGATCATGTCCAGGTTCTGCATGTCGGCGCGCACCGCGCCGGCGACGCCGGGGTACTGCACCTTGACCGCCACCTCGCGCCCGTCGTGCAGGCGCGCGCGGTACACCTGCCCGATAGAGGCCGCCGCGACCGGCTCCTGCTCGAAGGACGCGAACACGTCCGCGATCGGCTCTTCGAGGTCGTCCTCGATCACCTTGCGCATCTGCTTGAAGGACACGGTGGGCGCCGCGTCGCGCAGCTTGGCGAGCTCGCGCTGGAACTCCTCGCGGTGCTGCTCGGGGACGAGGCCGACGTCCAGGAAGGACATCACCTGGCCGAGCTTCATGGCGGCGCCCTTCATCGTGCCGAGCACGGCGACGATCTGCTTGGCGGTCTCCAGCTGGCGCTTGGCCATCGCCTCGCCGGCGGCTTCGTCGTCGCGCGTGACGTTGGCGGCGCGCGTGCCGAACTGCTTGACCGCCTCGCTGGCGGCGAGCGTGGCCACGGTGGCGGTGCGCCGCGCACGCGAGGTGGGGATGTTCTCGCTCTCGCGCGCCATGCCCTCCATGCTAGGAGTTGGACGCCGCGGGCGGTTCGAGGCCGCTAGGAGCTGCGCTCCACGCGCGACCCCGGCACGATGTCATCCGACCCGTCCGCCCAGCGCACCCACGCCTTGGTGCCGCCGTCGTAGTCGCGGGCGAGCAGCACCAGCGTGGCGGGCTCGCCCAGGGCGGTGCAGGCCTCGCCGCCCTCCGCGTCGATCCCGCGCCAGACACGCACGAACGGGTTGCGCTCCCACTCGCGCCCGACGGTGGTGTCGGCGGCGTGACCGGGGTGGATCACGGTCTCGGCGGGAAGCGCCATCAACGTGCCCATGATCGACTGGCGCAGGTCGGCGTAGGTGCTGTGACCGGGCGCGCGCACGCCGCCGACGGAGTCCTTGAACAGCGTGTCGCCGGTGAACACCGCGGCGGGCCCGTCGCCGCCTTCCACCAGGAACGACAGCATGCCGGCGGTGTGCCCGGGCGTGGCCAGCGCGCGCACGCGCAGGCGGCCGAGCTCGAGCGAGGCGCCGGGCTCGATCGCCCCCCAGCCGGCGCCGGCGCCATCGGCGGGGTCCGCGCCGGCGGCGCCGAGCAGCTCGCGCTCGTGCGCGCCGATCAGGACCTCGAGCGCCGGCCAGCGCTCGCGCAGCTGCGCCACCTCGCTGACGTGGTCGAAGTGATGGTGGGTGAGCAGCACGTGGCTGGGCTCGAGGCCGCGGCGCGCGGCGGCCTCGATCAACGGCTGCACGGGCCCGCCGGCGTCGACGAAGAAGGCGGGCCCGCCCTCGCCGTCTGCCACCAGGAAGGTGTTGGACACGAACTGCGGGTGGGTGGCGCGCTCGACGATCATCCGGCCATGCTCTCCTGCGTGCGGTCCGGCTCCAGCAGCGCGGCGAGCCCGTCGAGGTAGGCGCCCGAGCCGACGTCGCGGCGCCACTCGAGCACCGTCACCCGCGCCGCCGCCGCCGCCGCCGTGCGGCGGGCCTGCTCGAGCGTGGGCGCGATCGTGGTCAGCGCCACCGCCCGCGAGGTGCCGACGGTGCGGTAGCGCCCCTCGCCGGCCGCCACGGCGGCGGAGAAGTGAACCTCGCATCCCTGCGCTTCGAGCGCGTCGCGGTCGAGCGCGAACTCGTATGCGGGGCCGGGGCGCAGGGCGTAGTCGGGCGAGACCAGGTAGAGCACGAGCGAGGCCTGCGCCCTGAGCGGCACGTCGGCGTCGGTGAGGCGGCGGGCGTCGATGGCCCGCATCGCGTCCGTCCAGGAGCCGTCGAACAGGCGCATGATGTTCAGGCACTCGGGATCGCCGAAGCGCGCGTTGAACTCGATCACCTTCACGCCCTCGGCGGTGGCGAAGAAGCCCGAGTTCATCACGCCGCTGAAGTGGCGCCCCAGCTCGTGCAGGCGCGCGATCACCGCCGCGACGATCGCGCAGGCCTGCGCGTAGTGCTCGCCGGTCATGAACGGCAGCGTGGGCCGCGCGAGCGACAGCGAGCCCATGCCGCCGGTGCCGGGCCCGGTGTCGCCGTCGAAGCGGTAGGGGTAGTCGTAGGTGCAGGGCGGGAACACCACGGTGCGCCCGTCGCTGATCGCCTGGATCGTGAACTCGGCGCCGTCGACGCGCTCCTCGATCAGCACTTCGCGCCCGGCGCCGCCGGCCTGCAGCAGCTCGTGCGCGTACTCGCGGGCGGCCTCGTGGTCGGCGAGGTGCGGGCCCATCACCTTCACGCCCTTGCCGCCGGTGAGGCCCGCGGGCTTGACCGCCAGCGGCAGCTCGCCGAAGAACGCCATCGCCTCCTCCAGCTCCGCGGCGCTGCGCGCCACGCGTGTCAGCGGCACCGCCTGCGGCGCCACCTCGGCCAGCAGCTCGCGCGCGAACACCTTGTTCCACTCGATCTCCGCGCCGGCGCTGGTGGGCCCGACCGCGCGCGTGCCCTGCGCGAGCAGCGCGTCCACCACCCCTTCGCGCAGCGGCTCGTCGGCGCTGACCATCGCCAGGTCGACCTCCCTGGCGCGCGCGAAGTCGGCGACCAGGCGCGCGTCGCACACGTCGCCGACGAAGTGCGAGCCGCCGGAGCGGGCGCACGCGTCGACGATCGAGGGGTTCTCGTGCCCCACCACCGCGTGCAGCTCGCTGTCCCGCGCCATCGCCCGCGCGAGGGCGCTCTCACGACCCCCTTGGCCGACGATCAGCGTGCGCACGCGGCCAGTCTAGACGGCGGCCCATGGCCTAGACTCGCTCGTCGTGGCCCTCATCCACACCTGCTACCGCATCACCGACGTCGACCGCTCGGTGGCCTTCTACGAAGCGCTCGGCTTCGAGGAGGTCGGCCGCCTGCCGATCAAAGACGAGGCCGTCAACGTCTTCATGAACCAGCCCGGCGACGGCGACATGCCGCGCCTGGAGCTGACCTACAACTTCGGCGTGGACTCCTACGAGCTCGGCACCGGCTACGGCCACATCGCGATCACCGCCGAGGACCTCGACGCGACGCTCGCGCGCCTCGCCGAGCAGGGCATCGAGCCCGAGAAGCCCCCCTACTCGGCGCGCGAGGGCGGCTCGCGGCTGTGCTTCGTGCGGGACCCGGACGGGTATCGGATCGAGCTGATCGAGCAGCCCGGCGTGGGCGAGACACAAGCCTGATCGGCTTCAGGCGAGCCGCAGCGCGGCTCCCGATCGACGGCAGCCCGCCGGGCCGGGGCTCGGGCCCGAGACGCGAGGGTGCGCGGCGGACATTTGCTGCTCGTCCGCCGCGCACCCCCGTGATGCGTTAACAGGGCCTGCCTAGGATTCGGGTGCGGTCACGGCATAGCTGCCGTAGATGATCGCCAGTTCTTCCTGTTCCGCATAGATACTCATGACGACTCCCGGGCCGCCGCGTGTGGGGCCGCCGGCTGGCGAGATCGTGACCGATTCGACCGCGTTGACGCCTGTTTCCGTCTGGAACACGCAGAGGTTGCCGGGCTTCGCCGCCGGATGAGCTGGCGTGCCCCCTTCGCATTCGGCGGGTGGCGATTCGCCAGCATTGACGAAGTGGGCCGTGATTTCCGCGCCGGCTTCGAGCGGGATCGGGAAGGAGAGGGGCTCGGTGAACCCGTTGCCTTCTTCGTTGCCCTCGAATCCGAACGTGCCCGTCTCGGTCTTGCCGGGCGGCAACGTTTCGCTGTAGCCGGTTTCGCCGTTGCAGACAGCCTTGGTGGTGCCGCCCACGCTCACCGTAGTCCCGCCGAATTCGCACTGCGCGTTCGACGCCGTGCCAAGCGTGACGCTTTCGCCGGCTTTGCCCGGCTGGCCGTTCGCACCGGGTTCGCCGTTTGTTCCATTCGTCCCGGCGTTGCCATTGGCGCCCGCCGGCCCCTGCGGCCCCTGCGCGCCTGCAGGCCCGGTCGGACCAGCCGGACCCGCCGGTCCGGCCAGACCCCTCGGACCCCGAGGACCCCTCAGCTTCACAGGCTTCTTCTTCTTCTTCGTAGCGGCAGCGTGGCCGACGACACGAACGGCACCGGCAGACGACGACGGAGAAGCGCCGCCACCCCCGCCGCTGAGCGCATACGCGCCACCGGACATCGCGAACACCAACGCCATGGTGGCTGCCACATTCGCATAGGTAAAATGCTTGCGTATAACTGAAAACATTGCTCCCAACGGCCTCCCGAACACAACGAATAGACAGAAAACAAACAGCCTGGCACCCTAGACCCTCATCACCACCTCCACAACCAACGTTTTTCACCGACGCACTCCTTCCGCACGCCCAAGCACGCGGCCCGCGCGCGCCGCTGGGAGCGGGGCCGACGAGCTGCTCGGCGGGGGTCTCCACCCCCGCCCACACGCTAGGCTGATCGGGAGCGATGGCTGACACCGGCAAGATCGCCAAGAACCTCGAGCGCTTCGCGCAGGCGGTGGCGGCGCACGACCGCGAGAACCCCACGCACGCCGCCTACGGCATCGGCCTCTCGCACTTCGACCTCGAGCGCCTCGGCTTCGAGGAGGGCGAGGAGGTGCTGCCCGGCATCACCATCCACGCCGACAGCGGCGTGACCGGCAACTTCCGCGTGCTGTGCGACGGCCAGCACGAGGAGGAGCTGAGCGAGGCCGAGGAGCAGGCGGTGGAGGCGATCGCCTCGCACGAGATCCCGGTGACGCCGGGACCCTCGCCCTTCGAAGCCGGCTGACCGTCAGGCGCGGGCCGCGATCCGCGCGCGAATGAGCGCCACGAGCTTCTCGATCGTGGGGCAGGCGATGCCGTGCCGCGCTGCCGCGCGCAGCACCGAGCCGGGGATCGCGTCGAGCTCAGGCTCCCGCCCGGCGGCGATGTCGCGCTGCATCGAGCTGCCGAGCGAGTCGTGGGCCAGCTCGAGCTCGGCGATGGCAACGGTGGGGTCGACGTCGTGCGCGCCCTCGGCCTTGCCCACCGCGCAGGCCTCCGTGATCGCGCCCTCCAGGTCCGCGCGCAGCTCGCGCCTCGAGCGGATCTCGCCGAGCTGCACGTCGTAGGCGCTGGTGGTGCAGGCGAGCGCGTTCAGCCGCACCAGCTTCGACCACATCACCTGCGCCTCGGAGTCGAGCACGCGCACCGGCACTCCGGCGCCGGCGAGCGCGTCGGCGAGGGCCTGCATGGGCGCGCGCATCGAGGGCTCGTCGCTGGCCATGTCGACGAGCAGGAACTGGCTGGTGTGGACGACCACGCCGGGCTCGGGGCGATCGGCCTCCACGCGGATCGAGCCGGCCAGCACCGAGGCGGGCGCGAAACGCTCGCGCAGCACGGCCAGATGGTCAAGCCCGTTCAGCAGCGGCAGCAGCAGCGGTGGATCCATCTCGACGCGCTCTAGCGCAGGCTCGAGGCCGGCGGCCTTGGTGGCCACGATCAGGGCGTCGACCGGCTCTTGCAGGCGCGCGAGCGCGCGCGGATGCGCCTCGAGCTCGCCGAAGAGCACGCTGTCGATGCGCAGGCCGCGCTCCGCGATCGTCGCCGCGGTCGGCTCACGCGCCACCACCAGCACCTCGTTGCCGCCCCGCTCATCCTCACGGGCACCCTCGGTGGCGGAGGGCAGGCAGGCGAGCGCGCCGGCGAGCAGCCCGCCGACCCCTCCGGGGCCGAGCACGGCGATCTTCATGGCTGCATCCGGGCGGGCAAGGCGCCTGATTATGCCCGCAACGATCGGCGCGGGCGATTGACTAGCCTTCGCTGCGATGGCGAACCGGGCGCAGGCGAGCAGCGATCCCCCCGAGATCCTCGCCCGCGGGCCGTGGCCGCTCGGGCAGATCACGGCGCGCTGGAGCGAGCAGCCGTTCGAGCCTACGCCGGCGCAGGCCGCGGCGGCCGACGCCGCGATCAGGGAGCTCCGGCAGCGGGGCTCGCCGAGCCACGACGGCGTGGCGGCGCGCCTCGTCGCCTACCACCTCGACGGGCAGGGGGGCCTGGACTTCGAGCTGCAGCCGCTTCGCTGGGCGCTGCGCCTGGTCGAAGGCGACGCCTCGCAGAGCGTGGCGGCGCTGTGCGTGACACGCTCGGCGGATGGCCGCTGGCTCGCCGGCAGGCGCGCGCCGTGGGTGTCCTCGTGGGCCGGGCGCTGGGCGCTCGGCGCGGGCGGCGCGGTCGACCTGGGCGAGAACCCGGCCGACACGCTGGTGCGCGAGCTCGAGGAGGAGTGGGCGGTGGCGCCCGAGCGCGTGCGCGGCGAGGCGCTGCTGCGCCTGCCGCATCGCCTGGTGATGTTCGTGGGCCAGGCGTGGCTCGCGGAGGGCGTCGAGGAGACCGTGCAGCCGGACGACGAGCACGATCGCTTCGCCTGGTGGCCGCGCGAGATCGAGCGCTGGCCGCCGGAGGCGGGAGAGGCGCTGCCACGGATGGCGCAGTGGCTCACGCAGTGAGCGCGGGGCCGCGCGCGCCGGCAGCGCCGAGGCCCGTGCGCGCCGGCGTCGGGCCGCTCACGTTCGCGCGCCTGAAGTGGACCTCGTTCGCGCACTCGTGCGTCTACACCGCGCTGCTGATCTGCGCCTTCGCAGCCGGCAAGCCGCAGCCGCTCACGTTCGTGCTCGGCCTCGCGCACGGGCTGCTGTGGATCTTCATGTCGCTCGCCTGCATAACCGCCGCCCGGCTGCGCGTGGTCTCGCTCAAGTTGGCGGTGGCGGTGGCGGTGCTGGGGGGTGTCGGACCGTTCTTCGGCAGCTGGCAGTTCGTCCGCGAGCAGCGCCAGCGCCGGGGTGCAACGCCGCGCTAAAGTGAGAGATCAATGGCCACCAGCACCGCGGCAGCGCAGACGATCGACGTCGTAACCCCTGCCGCGGGCGAGTCCGTCACCGAGGGAACGATCCTCGAATGGCGAGTCAAGGTGGGCGATCCGATCAAGCTCGACGACACGATCGTCGAGATCTCCACCGACAAGGTCGACGTGGAGCTGCCCTCGCCGGGCACCGGGGTGGTGAGCGAGATCCTGGTCGAGGAGGGCGAGACCGTCACGGTCGGACAGGTGATCGCGCGCATCACGGTCGACGACGGCGCCGCGGCGCCGAACGGCGAGGGCCAGCCGGAGGCGCCGCCCGCGCCCGCCGCCGAGGCCGCCGGCGGGCTGGTCGACGTGACGACCCCCGCGGCGGGGGAGTCGGTGAGCGAGGGGACGATCCTCGAATGGCGAGTGAAGGTGGGCGATCCGATCGCGCTCGACGACACGATCGTGGAGATCTCCACGGACAAGGTCGACCTCGAGCTGCCCTCCCCGGCGACCGGCACCGTCGCCGAGCTGCTGGTGGCCGAGGGCGACACCGTCACCGTGGGACAGGTGATCGCGCGCATCGCCGTCAGCGCGGACCACGCCACGCCGCCGGCGGCGCCCGTGACCGACGCCCGGAGCGGCGCACAGGATCCGAGGGAGGCCGAGCAGCTCGCGCCGGCGCCGAGCGCACCCGGCACGCCCGCCAACGCCACTCCGGTGGCCGCCCGCGCGGCCGCGGTCGAGGGCGTGGACCTGGCCGCGGTCGAGGGCAGCGGGCCGTCCGGCAGGATCACCAAGGCCGACGTGTTGTCGGCCAAGCCGCGACCGCCCTCGACGCCCTCGGGCAACGGAACGCCCACGACCAACGGCGCCGCGGCGGGCACCGCCAAGACGGCCGAGGCCGGCGTCCAGCCCCTGCGCGGCGGCGCGGCGGCGCTGGCGCGCTACATGGAGGAGTCGCGCTCGATCCCCACCGCGACCAGCTTCAGGACGCTGACGGTGACGGTGCTCGACGCGCGCCGGCGCGAGCTCAAGCAGGCGGGGCTGAAGGTGTCGTTCACGCACCTGATCGCATACGCGATCGCGCGCGCGGCCACGGACATGCCGGTGATGGCCGACCACTTCGCGGAGATCGACGGCAAGCCCAACCGCGTGCGCGACGGCCAGGTGAACCTGGGCCTGGCGGTGGACGTGGAGAAGAAGGACGGCTCGCGCACGCTGATGGTGCCGGTGATCCGCAACGCGGGAGGCCTACCCTTCGACGAGTTCCTGCGCGCCTACGACGAGCTCGTCGGCAAGGCGCGCACCAACACGCTGACCGCGGACGACCTGGTGGGCGCCAACCTGACGCTGACCAACCCCGGCGGCATCGGCACGATCGCCTCGGTGCCGCGGCTGATGAGCGGCCAGGGGACGATCGTGGCGACGGGCTCGATCTCCTACCCGGTGGGGCTCGAGGCGATCGGCGCGAGCGTGGGCGCGGAGAAGGTCATGACGATGACCTCCACCTACGACCACCGCGTGATCCAGGGCGCCGAGTCGGGGCGCTTCCTGGCGCTGGTGGAGGGCTGCCTGCAGGGCGAGGACGGCTTCTACGAGAGCGTGTTCGGCGCGCTGGGAGTGGAGCTGGCGCCGCTGCCGCAGGCACCCGCGCCGCCGGCCCCCGCCGCGGCGGCCGCGGCCACGGCCGCGCAGGACGCCGGCGGCGGAGAGCTGCTGCAGGCGGTGCAGACTGCGAGCACGTTCGTGAGCCGCGTGCGCAGCCACGGGCACTTGGCGGCGCGCCTGGACCCGCTGGGCTCGGAGCCCGAGGGCGACCCCGGCCTCGACCCGGAGGCGCTCGGCCTCACGCCCGAGATCCAGCGGCGGCTGCCGGCGAAGATCTTCCAGGTGTACGTGCCGGGGGCGACGCTGGCGGACGCTCTGCCGCACCTGCGCGAGACCTACTGCGGCACAATCGCCTACGAGGTGGAGCACATCGCCTCGCACCGCCAGCGCGTGTGGCTGCGCGAGCACATCGAGTCCGGCGCGTTCCGCCACGAGCTCACCAACGACGAGCGCCGGCGGCTGCTGCGGCGGCTGGTGAAGGTTGACGCGCTGGAGCGCTTCATGCACAAGGCCTATCTCGGCCAGCACCAGTTCTCGATCGAGGGCCTCGACATGACGGTGCCGATGCTGGACGAGCTGATCCAGCTGTCGGCGGCGCACGGCGGCCAGGAGGTGGTGATCGGCATGGCGCACCGCGGCCGCCTGAACGTGCTGGCGCACAACCTCGGCCGCACCTACGACACGATCTTCGCGGAGTTCGAGGGCGCCGCGACGATGGAGGCGGTGACCACGATCCCGCAGGGCGGCACCGGCGACGTCAAGTACCACCACGGCACGCAGGGCGCCTACAAGCTGCCCGAGGGCGGCACGATCCGGGTGAACCTGGAGTCGAACCCCAGCCACCTGGAGTACGTATCGCCGGTGGTGGAGGGCGCCACGCGCGCCGCGCAGACCTCGCGCAAGGGCCCGCACGCGCACCAGGACACCGACGCGGCGGTGCCGATCGTGATCCACGGCGACGCGTCCTTCCCCGGCCAGGGCGTGGTGGCGGAGACGTTCAACCTGCAGGGCCTCGACGGCTACAAGGTCGGCGGCACCGTGCACATCATCATGAACAACCAGATCGGCTTCACCACCGACCCCGACGACGCGCGCTCCACGCGCTGGGCCTCGGACCTGGCGAAGGGCTTCGACGTGCCGATCATCCACGTCAACGCCGATGACGTGCCGGCCTGCATCAGCGCGGTGCGCCTGGCCTTCGCCTTCCGCGAGGAGTTCGGCCACGACGTGCTGATCGACCTGATCGGCTACCGCCGCTTCGGCCACAACGAGTCCGACGAGCCGGCCTACACCCAGCCGGAGATGTACGCCAAGATCAAGTCCAAGAAGCGCGTGTGGGAGCTGTGGGCGGACCGCCTGATCGCCGAGGGCGGGGTCACCAAGGAGGAGGTGGAGCGCCAGGCGCAGGAGGTGTGGGACAACATGACGCTCCTGCACCAGCGGCTGAAGGCGAAGATCGCGGCGGCCGCGGAGGACGGCGGCGAGCACGGCACGGGCGAGTACCAGCTCGACCGCTCGCCCAGCCCGGAGGTGGACACCGCGGTGCCGGTGGCGCGCCTGCGCGAGCTTGGCGAGCAGTTGCTGCGCGTGCCGGACGGCTTCACGGTGCACCCCAAGCTGGTCAAACAGCTCGAGCGGCGCCGGGAGGGCCTCGCGGAGTCCGAGGCGCACAACGCCACGATCGACTGGGCGCACGCGGAGGCGCTCGCGTTCGCCTCGCTGCTGACGGAAGGAACGCCGCTGCGCCTGACCGGGCAGGACACCGAGCGCGGCACCTTCAGCCAGCGCCACATGGTGCTGCACGACGCCAAGACGGGCCAGACGGTGTGCCCGATCCAGAACCTGCCCGACGCGCTGGCGCCGCTGGAGCTGCACAACAGCCCGCTCTCGGAGCTCGCCTGCCTGGGCTTCGAGTACGGCTACAGCCAGGAGGCGCCGGAGACGCTGGTGCTGTGGGAGGCGCAGTTCGGCGACTTCGTCAACTCCGCCCAGGTGATCATCGACCAGTTCATCACCTCGGGCCTGGCGAAGTGGGGGCAGACCTCCCGCCTGACGCTGCTGTTGCCGCACGGCTACGAGGGCTCGGGCCCGGAGCACTCCTCGGCGCGCCTGGAGCGCTTCCTGCGCGCGGCGGCGGAGGGCAACATCCGCGTCGCCAGCCCGACCACGCCGGCGCAGTACTTCCACCTGCTGCGCCGCCAGGCGCGCATCGCCAAGCAGCGCCCGCTGGCGGTGATGACGCCGAAGTCGCTGCTGCGCCTGCCGCAGGCGGCGAGCGCGCTCGCGGACATGGCGGAGGACACGCGCTTCCAGCCGGTGCTGGCGGAGCCGGGCGTGCAGGACGAGCAGGTGACGCGCCTGGTGCTGTGCACCGGCAAGATCTACTACGACCTCGTGGGCCACCCCGAGCGCGCCTCGCACACGGGCCTGGCGGTGGCGCGCATCGAGCTGCTCTATCCCTTCCCGGAACGCCAGATCCTCGAGCTGATGGCGCGCTACCCGAGCCTGCGCGAGGTGCTGTGGGTGCAGGAGGAGCCGCGCAACATGGGCGCGCGTGCGCATATGTTCCCGCGCTTGATGCAGATCATGCCGGCGGAGATGCACTTCGGCTACGTCGGGCGCCCCGAGCGCGCGAGCCCCGGCGAGGGCTACCCGGCCGCGCACGTGGCCGAACAGAACCGCATCGTCACCACCGCCATCGACCTGCGCCAGCCGATCTCCCAGTACCCCCGCAAGCAGCCGGGCGAGCGCTGATGGCCGCGCTGTGGCGTCGCTTCCGGGCGATCATGGCGCAGCGCCGGCGCAAGCGGCGCGGGTACTGACGGCGCGCTGCGCGCCTGCCCGCCCGCTCGCGGACGCTCAGCGCGCGCCGCCCTACCGCCCCTTCCACTCAGGCTCGCGCTTCTCCTTGAACGCGCTGGCGCCCTCCTTGGCGTCTTCGGAGGTCATGACGGGCGCGGTGATGGCGGCCTGCCTCTCCCACATCTCCTCGCTGGACCAGTCCCACTGCTCCTGCAGGATGCGCTTGGAGGCGGCGAGCGCGAGCGGACCGTTCCTGGAGAGCTGCGCGGCGAGCTCGAGCGCGGCGTCGACGGCGTCGCCTGGCTCGACCAGGCGGTTGACGACGCCGAGCTGCTGGAAGCGCTCGGCGGGGAACGGGTCGCCGGTGAGCGCGAGCTCCATGACGAGGTGGTAGGGCATGCGCCTGGGCAACCGCAGCAGCGCGCCGCCGGCGGCGACGATCGAGCGCTTGGCCTCGGGGATGCCCATCTTGGCGCCCTTGGCGGCGACGATGAGGTCGCAGGAGAGCGCGATCTCCAGGCCGCCGGCGACGGCGAAGCCCTCGATGGCGGCGATCAGCGGCTTGCGCGCGGCGCGCATGGCGATGCCGGCGAAGCCGCGGTCGCCGAACCAGGGGGACTCGCCCTTGACGAACGCGCCGAGGTCCATGCCGGCGCAGAAGAAGCCGCCGGCGCCGGTGAGCACGCCGACCGACAGGTCCTGATCGCCGTCGAGCTGCTCGAGCGCGGCGGCGAGGCCGGCGGCGAGCGCGGCGTTGACGGCGTTGCGCACCTGCGGGCGGTTGAGCGTGATCAGCAGCACGTTGCCGCGTCGCTCTGTGAGCACCTCTGGGGCGTCTAGATCGTCCATGCCCGGCACTATGCCGCAAACAGCTTCAGCTCGGGCTGGCGCTCGCCGCGCAGCACGGCCGGGTCGACCTCGACGCAGTGGATGCCGCGGGCGGCGGCGAGCACGCGCGCCTGCGGCTTGACGCTCTGCGCGGCGAGCACGCCGCGGCAGGAGCCGAGCGCGGGGTCGAGGCGGATGCGCTCGAGGTAGCGGCTGAGCTGCTCGACGGCGTCGATGGTGCCGACGCGCTTGATCTCGACGGCGATCCAATCGTCGCGCTCGTCGCGGCACATCAGGTCGACGGGGCCGATGTCGGTGGGCCACTCGCGCCGGACCAGGCGAAAGCCCTCGCCGCACCACGCAGGCGCGCCGGCGAGCAGCTCCTGCAGCTCGCGCTCGAGCCCCTCCTTCTCGAGCGAGGCGCTGGCGTCGAGCTCGTGCTCCACGTCGGAGAAGACCTCGGAGACGGCGACGTCGAGACGGTCCTCTCCACCGCGCTTGCGCACGAGCAGTCGGCGCAGGCAGCCGTCCTCCCCCGTGTGCTCCTCGATGACGGTGGGCGCGGCCATCCAGTTGAGCGGCTTGACGTTGGCGCCGCCGCCGTCGGCCCACACCATGAAGGTGCCGTCGGGCTTGAGCATCAGCAGCCGCACGGCCTGCTCGAGCTCGGTGGAGAGGCGGCCGCTGTAGGAGACGGCGCAGCGGGCGACGATGAGGCGCACGCCGCGAAACTACCGGCCAGGGCGGACCAACCGCGCGAGGGCGGCGTGGCCGCGCGCGGCTCAGTGGCGATCGCTGCTCGCCCGGCGGGCGGGGGCGCTGGCGGCGGCGATCCCCTCCGACCGCCCCCCTACGCTCTGGCGTGTGGCGGAGATGCCCCCGAGCGCGGCGGCGCGGCAACGCAGCCAGGGCGGGCGCGCGTACCCGCCGCCGCCGTCGAGCGAGAAGTTCTGGCCGGTGCAGCTAACGATCCTGGCGGCGATCGGGCTGCAGGTGAGCCTGCCGGAGCGGCTGACGGCGGGGCCGACCTGGGTGGTGCCGGCACTGGAGGGCGCGCTGTTCCTGGGCATGTTCGCGGCGACGCCGCGCGAGCTCGAGGGCGAGCACCCTGTGCGCCGCCGCGTGGCGCTGGGGCTGACGGCGCTGGTGAGCGCGGCGAACGTGTTCTCGCTGGTTGAGCTGACGCACTACCTGCTGCACCACCAGGTCTCCGAAGGCCATCGCCTGATCGTCGCCGGGATGCTGATCTGGCTGACGAACTTCCTGATCTTCGCGCTGTGGTACTGGGAGCTCGACCGCGGCGGTCCGGGCCGGCGCGCGGCCGGCCACGACGGCCCGCCGGACTTCCTGTTCCCGCAGATGTCGGACGACCGCATCGAGCCGATCGACTGGCGCCCGCAGTTCGTGGACTACCTGTACGTGTCGCTGACCAACGCGGCCGCCTTCTCGCCCACCGACACGATGCCGCTGACGCCGATGGCGAAGCTCGTGATGGGCGCACAGTCGATCGTGTCGCTGGTGACGATCGGCCTGGTGATCTCGCGCGCGGTGAACATCCTCTGAGATCTTTTCAGGAGGGGTCGCGGGCGGCTGGCGACGCTCACCGGCGGATCGCCGCTCGCGGTGCGGGAGCTCAGCCGGCGGCCAGGCTCGGCTCGATCGCGAGCGCCCTGGCGACGAGCTCGTGCACCTCGCCGTCGGCGCCGAGCGCAAGCGCACGGCGGAGCGCCTCCAGGGCGCCCTCGCGGTCCATCAGCGCGAGACGCAGCCGGCCGAGGCGCTCCCAGGCGCCGGCGTCGGCGGGCCCGCGCTCGGCGGCGCGCCGGGCGGCCTCCTCGGCGAGGTCGGTGGCGCCGATGTCTTCGTAGATGCGCGCGGCGAAGCGGTGCGGGGCGGGCCGCCGGCCGTCGACGCGCGCCCAGTCGCGCACGGCGCGGGCGGCCTGCTCGAGCTTGCCGGCCTGCCAGAAGGCGAGCGTCATCAGCCGCAGCACGGCCACGTTGTTCGGTTCGGCGTCGCGCGCGTAGATGAGCCGCTGCGCGGCGAGCTCGTACTGGCCTTCGGCCATGGCGCGCTGGGCGGCGATGAGGAAGCGCTCGACGCGCTCGGAGGCCGGGTCGGGCTTGGAGAAGTCGACGAACCTCATGCTGCCGGCGGGCACGGTGCGGATGCCGTGGCTGAACTTGACGCGCGCCCACTGCTGCACCTCCTCGCCGTCGTCGGAGGGCCCCCCCGCTCCGCTCGAGAAGTAGATGCCGGCGACGGTGCCGACGCCCCACTCGGGGTAGGACAGGCAGCGCGCGTAGCGGTGCACGACGGAGTGGTCGGGCACGCGGCTGCCGAAGGGGTCGTTCTCGGCTCTGTCCTTGGCGGCGGCGCGGGCCCGCTGCTCGGCTTCGTAGGCGCGCCGGCCGGCCTCCTCGCGCTCGCGGCGGGCGGCGGCGGCGGAGACCTTGACGGCGTTGCGGCTGACCTTGCCGCCGCGCGAGCCCTCGGCCAGGCGCTCGAGCTGGTCGGCGGCCTCGTTGATGGCCTTGAGGTGGCGCTCGTGCTCGAACTGCTGTCCCTGCGGCGCGAGGTCGGGGTGCCAGCGCTTGGCCATGCGCCGGCGCGCGAGCTGCACGTCGCGCTTGCTGAACGGCGCCTCGAGCTCCAACAGGAGCAAATGCTGCTCGATGTCGAGGATCCCCGCGGGCATGACCCCACAACGTTAGCGGGGCAGGTGGGGGTCACATGGGCGTCTATCCTGCGTGCGCATGTCCTCCCAGTACATCTTCACGATGCACCGGCTGTCGAAGCTGCACCCCCCGGACAGGACGGTGCTGGACAACGTGACGCTGGCGTTCTTCCCGGGCGCGAAGATCGGCGTGCTGGGCTACAACGGCGCGGGCAAGTCGACGCTGCTGCGCATCATGGCGGGCCTCGACCAGGAGTACCGCGGCGAGGCGGCGCTGGCGGCGGGAGCGAGCGTGGGCATGCTCGAGCAGGAGCCGCGGCTGGACGAGTCAAAGGACGTGAAGGGCAACGTGGAAGACGGCGTGGCGCAGACGCGCGCGCTGCTCGAGCGCTTCGACGCGCTGGCGGCGAACTACTCGGAGGACACGGCGGAGGAGTTCGCCCGCGTCCAGGCGCAGATCGAAGCGGCGGACGCGTGGAACCTCGACACGCAGCTGGACTACGCGATGGACGCGCTGCGGCTGCCGCCGCCGGACGCGGACGTGAGCCTGCTCTCCGGCGGCGAGCGCCGCCGGGTGGCGCTGTGCAGGCTGCTGTTGAGCGCGCCGGACCTGCTGCTGCTGGACGAGCCCACCAACCACCTGGACGCGGAGTCGGTGGCGTGGCTGGAGCAGCACCTGGCGGAGTACGGGGGCACGGTGGTGGCGGTGACGCACGACCGCTACTTCCTCGACAACGTGGCGGGCTGGATCCTGGAGCTCGACCGCGGCCGCGGCATCCCCTACGAGGGCAACTACTCGAGCTGGCTGGAGCAGAAGCAGGCGCGCCTGGCGCAGGAGGAGCGCGGCGAGAGGGCGCGCCAGCGCACGATCGCGGCGGAGCTCGAGTGGGTGCGCACGACCCCCAAGGGCAGGCGCACCAAGTCCAAGGCGCGCCTGGCGCGCTACGAGGAGCTGCTGGCGCAGGAGCGGGGCGTGAAGCTGGAGGAGGTCCAGATCCACATCCCGCCGGGGCCGCGCCTGGGGGAGAAGGTGCTGACGGCGAGCGAGCTGACGAAGGGCTTCCCGGCGCCGGGGGGCTCCGGCGATCGCCTGCTGATCGAGTCGCTGTCGTTCGATCTGCCGCGCGCTGGCATCGTGGGCGTGATCGGCGCCAACGGCGCCGGCAAGACCACGCTGTTCCGCATGATCACGGGCGAGGAGACCCCCGACGCGGGCACGCTCGAGCTGGGCGACACTGTGCAGCTGGCGTACGTGGACCAGTCGCGCGACGCGCTGGACCCGGACAAGACGGTGTGGGAGGAGATCTCAGAGGGCTACGAGCACATCAAGGTGGGCGAGCGCGAGGTCAACTCGCGCCAGTACACCGCGGGCTTCAACTTCAAGGGCTCGGCGCAGCAGGCCAAGATCGGCAAGCTCTCGGGCGGCGAGCGCAACCGCGTGCACCTGGCGAAGCTGCTGCGCAGCGGCGGCAACCTGCTGCTGCTGGACGAGCCCACCAACGACCTCGACGTGGACACGCTGCGAGCGCTCGAGAACGCGCTGCTGGACTTCCCCGGCTGCGCGATGGTGATCTCCCACGACCGCTGGTTCCTGGATCGCGTGGCCACGCACGTGCTGGCCTTCGAGGGCGACTCGCAGGTGACGTGGTTCGAGGGCAACTTCGAGGCCTACGAGGAGCGCCGCCGCGAGCTGCTCGGCGCGGCGGCGGAGCGCCCGCACCGCATCACCTACAAGCGGCTGGTCCGTGGCTGAGGCGAGCGCCGACGGCTGCGCGGCCGTCGAGGAGACCACGGGCGGGCCGGCAGCGCGGGCGTCGAGCGCCCCCGCCACGGCGCCGCCGACGAAGTTCGACCGCGACACCGCGGTGTGGCGCACCCCGGACGGCGCGGGCGAGCGCGATGCGCACACGGAGGACGGGGAGCGCCTGGCGGCGGGCGAGCGGGCGGTGTTCGGGGCGGAGGTGGCGGGCGACTGGCGCGCGGGGCGCGGGCCGCACGGCGGCTACCTGGCGGCGATGCTGCTGCGCGCGCTGATGGCCTCGGTGCCCGACCCCGCGCGGGCGCCGCGCTCGCTGACGATCCACTACGCGCGTGCGCCGGAGCCAGGCCCGGTGCGGATCACCACTACGCTCGAGCGCGAGGGCCGCTCCTTGAGCACGCTGTCGGCGCGCATGCACCAGGGCGGGGAGCTGATCGCGCTCGTGCTGAGCGCCTTCTCGCTGCCGTGGTCGGGCCCGGAGATCTCCGAGGTGCGCATGCCGCAGGTGGCGCCCGCGGACCCCTCGCGCGAGGGGCTGAAGCTGATGGAGCACGGCCCGGAGTTCGCGCGCCACATCGTGCTGCAGCCGCGCTTCGAGGGCCGGCCGCTGTCGGGCGTGGAGCACCCCATGCTGATCCGCGCGTGGATGGGGCTGGCCGAGCCGCGCGCGGTCGACGCGCTGGCGCTGGCGTTCTTCTCCGACGCGCTGATCCCAGCGCCGTACATGCGCATGCGCGAGTTCTCGGCGGTGCCGACGATCGACCTGACGGTGCACTTCCGCGACCGCATCGGCCCCGCGCCCGCCGCCGCGCGCCCCCCGCAGGGGGACTCGCGACCGGGCGGCCCGCCACGTGGCGAGCACCCCCCGCAGGCGGACCCGCACGAGCTGGTGCTGGCGCAGACCACCAGCGAGCTCGTGCACGACGGCTTCTTCGTGGAGGACGGGTTGATCTGGGCGGCCGACGGCACGCTGCTGGCGCACTCGCGCCAGCTGGCGATCGTGGTGCCGTTCCGGGCGTCCGCGTGAGGTCGAGATCGCGCTCGGACCGGTAGGCTCGAGCAATCCTGGCTGCGTGACCAAAGGGGGCCCGAGATGGCTGACTGCACGGCGAAGAAGATCGACGAGATGGAGGCTGCCTACGGCGGCGGCTTCGTGAAGGTGCGGGCGGAGCTGGGCGTGAGCGCGTTCGGCATGCAGGTGATCCAGCTGCCCCCGAACTACGGCGACTACCCCGAGCACGACCACGCGGAGAACGCGCAGGAGGAGGTGTTCCTGGCGATCGGCGGCTCGGGCTGGATAGACGTGGAAGGCGAGCGGGTGGAGCTCGACGCGGACACGTTCGTGCGCGTGGGCGCGCAGGCGAGGCGCAAGGTGTACGCCGGCCCGGAGGGCCTGCGCCTGCTCGTGATCGGCGGCGCCCCCGGCGAGCCCTACAAGATCAACCCCATGACCGAGCTGGCGGGCAGCGCGGCCTAGCGGGGCGCGCACCCGCCGACGGCGGCGCGCACCGCGGGGCGAGGCCGTCGACGCGGGCGAGCCGGCGCGGCGGCTCAACGGCGCACGGCGGCTCAGCGGCGCAGGGCGGACGGCTCAGCGGCGCACGGCGGCGGAGCTGGCGAGCGTCTGGCCTTCGGCGCCGAGCGCGGCGACCGCCAGGTAGGGCTGCGGGCTGCTGGCGACGATGGCGGTCTCGAAGCCCGCGCGCGGCGCGCTTGCGATCGGCGCGAGCTGGTCGGGGGCGGGGCCGGCGAGCAGCTGCCAGGAGCTGACTTCGGTGGCGCCGTTCCAGCTGGCGTAGGCGGTGAGCGCTTCGCCGGCGCCGGCGCGCAGCGCGAGCGCGGGCGGGCTGGCGGGCCGCGCGCTCCAGGGGTAGGTGAAGGCGCGGTAGGACTGGCCGGGCGGGGCGAGGCGGGCGTCGAAGACGAGCTTGCCCGAGGGGCTGAATTCGCTGACGTAGGGCAGGTCTCCCCAGCCGACGAACGAGCCGCCGTCGGCGAGCAGCTGGTCGCTGCCCTGGCTGCTGGCGAGCAGGGACGGGGTGTGCACGGCCTGCGAGATCAGCCTGACGGTGCGATCGCCCCAGTCGATGCGCTCGTGCAGCACGCGCGTCTGGGGGTGCACCTTGGGCGAGTCGCCGTTGTCGAACAGCGTGAGCGTGTGATCGGGCTGCCAGCGGATGTCGTGCTGCCAGGCGGTGCCGGTGCCGGGCGCCATCCTGAAGCTGGAGCGCCGCCCGCCCAGCCGCCACAGGATGCGGCCGTCGTCGTGGTCGATCTCGTACCCCGCCCAGGTGTTGCGCGAGGAGATCAGGAAGTTGCCGTCGCCCCACGGGTCGAGCGAGATGGAGTTGACGTGGAAGTAGTCCCACGGCGTGCTGGGCGAGGCGGGACGCGGCCAGTAGGAGTCGGCCAGCGCGACGTGGCCGTAGGCGTGCCACTCGAACATCACGAGGCCGGTGTCGACGTCGATCTCCTGGACGATCGCGTCCTCGAGCGCCCCCCTGCTGGAGCCGCCGACGGAGGAGAGGTCGGCCTCGACCACCGAGTAGGCGGTGACGAAGGCGGACCCGGAGGGCGTGAGCTGCACGTCGTGCAGGTCCACGCGGTAGCCGTTGCCGCCGGCGATGGAGGCGATCGGCGCGTAGCTCCGGCTGTAGATCTCATCGGTGCCGAAGCCCACGCCGAGCCCGATGTAGCCCTGCCACCAGACCAGCACGGGCCGGCCTTCGTAGCGCTGCACCTGCAGGTCCATGGCGGCTTTGCCGGGCGGGATCGGCTTGAACCACACGAGCGCTCCGGCGCGGTCGAAGATCATCGGCCCGCGCTGCTCGTCGCGGCCGTTGGCGGCCACGAACACGTCGCTCTGCGAGGCGGAGGGCGCGCTGGTGATGACCGACACCGCCGGCGGTCGCAGCTGCGGCGCCGAGACGAAGCTCTGCACGGTGCCCGGCTTGGCCTTGGGGACGCCGGCGGACATGGGCCTGAAGCGGTAGTGCACGAGGCGCGCGACGGTGAAGCTGGTGCCGACGCGCTGCGCGTGCGCGCCGGAGCCCACCAGCGCGCTGACGCGCACCTGCTCGCCTTCGTCGAAGCCCCTCTGCGGCAGGAAGCTTGCGCCTGGTTCGCTGCGGTAGGCGCGCAGGCGGCCGCGGTGGGCGCCGCTGCGCGAGCCCACCACGGAGACGTCGTGGATCTCGCCGGGCGCCACGCCGAGGAAGCTGATCTGGGTGCGCGGCGAGGCGTCCGGGGTTCCGGGCAGCGGCGAGATCGTGACCGCCCCCGCGCCCGGCGCGAGCACGGCCAGCGCGAGCGCGGCGCCCACCGGCGCGAGGACGCGACGCCGCGCTCTCGCGCTGTCCTGCGGCGCTTGCGCCGACACCTCCCGCTGCACCTCCCTCCGTCGCGTGGGGCTGGCTGTCCCGGCCGACGGATCGCTCGGGCAGCCCGATTGCGGCTTTACTGCCTACGATCCGTGGCTGCCCCGAAAGTCGCGCTGCGGGCAGCGCCTGCGTCAGCGCTCTGACGCCCCGCGGCCGGCGGCGCTCAGCGCGCGAACGAGCTGTCGCGCCTCAGGCGCAGCGCGGCGGCGGCGATCAGGCGCGCGGCGGCGTGCACGTCCTCGAGCTGCACGAGCTCGACGGGCGAGTGCATGTAGCGGATCGGGATCGACACCAGCCCGGTGGGCACGCCGCCGCGGCTGAGGTGCACGGCGTCGGCGTCGGTGCCGGTGTTGCGGCCGGAGGCCTCGACCGTGAAGGCGATCTTCTCCGCCTCGCCGGCCTCGAACAGCAGCTCGAAGACGGCGTCGTTGAGCGTGGAGCCGCGCGAGATGACCGGCCCCGAGCCGAGCTCGTGCTTGCCGGCCTCCTTGACGTCGACGCCGGGCGCGTCGGTGGCGTGGGTGACGTCGACCACGATCGCGGCGTCGGGCGCCAGCGAGAAGGCGCTGGTGCGCGAGCCGCCGAACACGGTCTCCTCCTGCACCGCGGCGACCGCCGCGAGCTCCCACTGCGCGCCGCCGGCCTGCGCCACCAGACGCGCGGCCTCCAAGGCGACGTAGGAGCCGAGGCGGTTGTCGAGCGCGCGCGAGACGAGCCGCCCGCCCGGCAGCTCGAGCGGCTCTGCGTCGATCACGGCGACGTCGCCGATGCGCACCAGCCCGCGCGCCTGCTCGCCGTCGCGCGCGCCGACGTCGATGTGCAGGTCGCGCACCTCCGGGGCCTTCTTGCGCTCCTCGCCGCGCAGCAGGTGGATCGGCTTCTTCCCGATCACGCCGCGCACCGGGCCCTCGCGCGTGTCGAGCACCACGCGCTGTCCCACCAGGATCTGCGGGTCCCAGCCGCCCACTTCGCGGAACCACAGGTAGCCCTCGTCGTCGATGTGGGTGACGATCAGGCCGATCTCGTCGATGTGGCCCATCACCAGCAGGCGGCGCGGGCCTTTCTGGTAGCCGCGCTCCCCCTTCGAGGACGATGTGGGCGCGACCAGCGCGAGCGGGGTGCCGACCACGTCGCTGCTGGCCTGCGCGAAGGCGCCGGCGGCCTCGCGCCAGACGGCGGCGGGCGCGGTCTCGTAGCCGGAGGGCCCGCGCGCGCTCAGCAGCTCGCGCAGGAGCGGCGTGAAGCCGCTGCTCGGGCGGGCCGACCTGCCTTTGGCGGCGGCGCGTTCAGGCGCCCGGCCTTTGGCGGCGCGTTTCGGCGCCCGGCGCGCGGCCGGGCTCACGCGGCCCCCGCGAGCAGGATCCGCAGCACGTACTGGAGGATGCCGCCGTGGCGGAAGTAGTCGGCCTCGCGCGGCGTGTCGATGCGCACGCGGGCGTCGAACTCGACCGGCTCGGCTCCCTGGCGCCGGGCGCGCACGCGCACGCTGCGCGGCGGCGGCCCGCCGTCGGCCATCGCCTCCGCGAGGCCTGTGATGGCGAACGTCTCAAGCCCGTGCAGGCCGAGCGAGGCGGCCGACTCGCCGTCGGCGAACTGCAGCGGCAGCACGCCCATGCCGATCAGGTTGGAGCGGTGGATGCGCTCGAAGCTCTGCGCGATCACGGCGCGCACGCCGAGCAGCTTGGTGCCCTTGGCGGCCCAGTCGCGCGAGGAGCCGGTGCCGTACTCCTTGCCCGCCAGCACCACCAGCTCGACGCCTTCATCGAGGTAGCGCATGGCGGCGTCGTAGATCGGCATCGGCTCGGGCGCGACCCCGTCCGCGAGGTGGTAGGTGTTGCCGCCCTCCGCCAGCGGCTCCATCCCCGCCAGGCCGCGGCCGAGCAGGTTCCGCAGGCGGATGTTGGCGAAGGTGCCGCGCACCATCACCTCGTGGTTGCCGCGGCGCGCGCCGTAGGAGTTGAAGTCGCGCGGCTGCACGCCCTGCTGCTGGAGGTAGGAGCCGGCCGGCCCGTCGCGCTTGATCGAGCCGGCGGGCGAGATGTGGTCGGTGGTGACGCTGTCGCCGAGCAGCGCCAGCACGCGCGCGCCCTGCACGTCGCGCACCGGCTCGGGCTCGGCGGGCATGCCCTCGAAGTAGGGCGGCAGGCGCACGTAGGTGGACTGCGGGTCCCAGGCGAAGCGCTCGCCCGCGGGCACCGGCAGGCCGTTCCAGCGCTCGTCGCCGGCGAACACCTCGCCGTAGCTGTGGCGGAACATCTCGGCGCGCACGGCCTCGCCGATCGTGTGCGCGACCTCCTGCGGCGAGGGCCACAGCTCGCGCAGGTACACGTCCGCGCCGTCGGCGTCCTGGCCGAGGGGGTCGTTGACGATGTCGACGTCCATGCTGCCGGCGAGGGCGTAGGCCACGCACAGCGGCGGCGAGGCGAGGTAGTTCATCTTCACGTCGGGGTTGATGCGACCCTCGAAGTTGCGGTTGCCGGACAGCACCGAGACGACCGCGAGGTCGGCCTCGCCCACCGCGGCGGAGATCTCCTGCGGCAGCGGCCCGGAGTTGCCGATGCAGGTGGTGCAGCCATAGCCCACGAGGTTGAAGCCGAGCTCCTCCAGGGGCTCGGTCAGCCCGGCGCGGTCGAGGTACTCGGTGACCACCTTCGAGCCGGGCGCGAGCGAGGTCTTCACCCAGGGCTTGGAGCGCAGCCCGCGGGCCACGGCGTTGCGCGCGAGGATGCCTGCGCCGATCATCACCGAGGGGTTGGAGGTGTTGGTGCAGCTGGTGATGGCGGCGATCACCACGTGGCCGTGCTCCAGCTCCACCTTGCTGCCGTCGGCGAGGGTGCAGCGCGCGCCGCTCGCGGCCTTGACCGTGACGGCGCCCTCCTCGCCGCCGCCGGAGCTCGCTTCCACGTAGCTGGGGCCGCCGTCGTCGGGGCGGGGACGGTCGTTGCCGTTGGCCGGCGGGTCGCTGGAGGGAAAGCTCTCGGCGTCGGCCTCGTCGCGGGCGTCGTAGCCGGGCACATAGCCGCCGAGCGCCTCGCGGAAGGAGGCCTGCGCGTGGCCCAGCGCGATCCGGTCCTGCGGGCGCTTGGGGCCGGCGATGCTGGGCTCGACGCTGGCGAGGTCGAGCTCGATCGTGTCGGAGAAGGTGGGCTCTTCGGAGTGCTCGTCGTGCCACAGGCCCTGCTCCTTGGCGTAGGCCTCGACCAGCGCGATCCGCTCGGGCGAGCGCCCCGACAGCTCCAGGTAGGCGAGCGTCTCCGCGTCGATCGGGAAGATCGCGCAGGTGGAGCCGAACTCCGGCGACATATTGCCGATCGTGGCGCGGTCGGCGATCGGCAGCCCGGCCAGCCCGGCGCCGTAGAACTCCACGAACATGCCCACCACGCCGCGCCGGCGCAGCATCTCGGTGACGGTCAGCACGAGGTCGGTGGCGGTGGCGCCCTCCGGCAGCTGCCCGTGCAGGCGAAAGCCGAGCACCTGCGGGATCAGCATCGACATCGGCTGGCCCAGCATCGCCGCCTCGGCCTCGATGCCGCCTACGCCCCAGCCGAGCACTCCCAGCCCGTTGACCATGGTGGTGTGCGAGTCGGTGCCCACCAGCGTGTCCGGGTAGGCCTGGCCGGTCTTGTCGTTGGGGAACACCACGCGCGCGAGGTACTCGAGGTTGACCTGGTGCACGATGCCGGTGTCGGGCGGCACCACGGCGAAGTCGTCGAACGCCCCCTGGCCCCAGCGCAGGAACACGTAGCGCTCCTGGTTGCGCTCGAACTCGCGCTCGGCGTTGACGCGGAAGGCCTCGCGCGTGCCGAAGGCGTCGACCTGCACGGAGTGGTCGATCACGAGCTCGGCGGGCGCCAGCGGGTTGATCCTGGCGGCCTCGCCGCCCATCGCGACGATCGCCTCGCGCATGGCGGCGAGGTCGACCACGGCGGGCACGCCCGTCAGGTCCTGCATCAGCACGCGCGCGGGGGTGAAGGCGATCTCCTTGCTGGGCTCGGACCTGGCGTCCCAGCTGGCCAGCGCCTCGACGTCGGCGGCGCTCACCGAGCCGTTGCCCTCGGTGCGCAGCAGGTTCTCGAGCAGCACCTTCAGCGAGAACGGCAGGCGGGCCACGTCGAAGCGCTCCTGCAGCGCGTCGAGCCTGAAGATCTCATAGCTGTCCCCACCCGCCTCGAGCGTGCTCTTGGCGCCAAAGCTGTTCTGCGACATGGCTTCTCCCGTGCGTCTCGCGGGTCTACATGGCCTGGATCGCAGTCTCGCAGAGTCGCGCGGGCGAGCCCGGCGAGCGACTCAGCGCACTGACGCGTCCGCGCGGGTGACCCGGCCCTTGCCCTGCCGCTTGGAGCGCAGCAGCGCGGCGTCGCAGGCTTCGAGCAGTTCGTCGGTGCTCATCGGCGCGCGCCACTGCGCGACCCCGATCGACGCGGACATGCCGGCGCCTTGGCCGGCGCCGACCGGCGCGGGCAGCGCGCGCAGGCGCTCGAGCGCGCGCGCCCCGGCCGCGGCGGCGCTGTCGAGCTCCGCGTTGGGCAGGATCACCACGAACTCGTCGCCGCCGTAGCGGGCCACGCGATCGAACGCGCGGAACTCGCCGACGAGCGCGTGCACCACGCTGCGCAGCACCGCGTCGCCGGCCTGATGGCCGTGGCGGTCGTTGACGAGCTTGAAGTCATCGAGGTCGATCAGCAGCGCGGCCAGCGGCGCGCCGGTGCGCGTGGCACGGCCGATCTCCTCGTCCAGCCGCCGGCGCATGGCGCGGTGGTTGAGACCGCCGGTGACGGCGTCGGTGCCGGCTTCGGCGCGCGCGCGCACGAGCGCCAGCGCGGTGGCGGCCTGTTCGACCAGCGCGCCGGCCAGCTCCACCTCTGCCGGCGTGAACGCATCCGATTCGCGTCGCACCAGCACCACCACCGCCTCCACCTCGCCGCGCTCGGCGAGCGGAAGCAGCAGCGCGCAGGTGACCGCGCCGGTTTCGGCCAGGCGCGGCACGCTGGCGCCGAGCCCGTCGGCGTCGGCGGCGAGGAAGCTGTTGCGGGTGCTGGCGACCCAGCTCACGCCGGCCGGGCGCTCGGAGCGCGGCAGCAGGTAGCTGAGACGGCCGATGCCGCCGGACAGGTAGACGGCAACCAGCTCTTCGGAGGAGTCGCCGTCGCCGGCGAGATGGTGGACGTGGACCTCCTCGGCGCCGGGCACCGCCAACAGCTCGCGCGCCAGCGCGCGCAGGAGCGTGTCGGGACCGGCGGGCCCGTCGGCCAGCGCCGTGAGGCGGCGGATGCTCGCCAGCAGGCGATCCGTGCCCACGATCGACGTCGAGGTATCCGTACCCATGACGACATCCATGCCGACAATGTACGGCATGGGACGGCCGGCGTGGGAGCTCGCGCACCGTACGCTGCGCGAAATCCCCGCTGCGAGCGCGAAGAGGGGCGGCCCCCGGGCCGCCCCTCTCGATCGCGCGCTGTGTCTCTCTGCCTCTCCGGCGCTAACGCCTGAACTTCACCTTGACGTGCGTGGCCGAGTGGGCGCCCTTGACCTTGGGCACGAAGCCGACCCGCACCTTGAGCGTGAACGGACGCCGCCGCGCGCGGCCCTTGCGGCCCAGCGGCACCTTCAGCGTGACGGCTTTGTGCGCGGCGGCGAGCTTCTTGTAGACCGTCTTCAGGTCCTTGCCGCCGCCGCTGATGCGACCGGGCGCGTAGGTGCGCACGGTCAGGTAGGCGGTGTCGCCCACCACCTTGTGGCCGACGATCTGCACGCCGCATTTGCTCGGCTTGATGATCGTGTTCTGTTTGACCACCGTGCCGTTCTGCCCGGTGATCACGGTCGGCATCACCAGCTTCTGCGTGCACAGGTTGGTGTTGAGCTTCTCCGTGGTGAGCATCGAGTGCGGGCCGGTGGGCAGGTTCACCGTGACGCTCGAGATCGGCACGTCGGGGTTGGCCTCGAAGTCCGTCGTGGTGATGCCGTTCTTGATGTGCGTCTTGCCTTCGACGACGATTTTCACCCCGTCGCCTTCGAGCACCAGCTCGAGGCTGGGGAATTCTTCGCCGGCGTGCGAGACGAAGAAGGCCGGCCCGGTCATCGGCACCGGCAGCGTCGGCGTGACCACCTTGGCGGTGCCCACTTCCGAGCCGGGCGATTGCGTACGGCAGTTGAGCGGGTTCGCTTCGAACACCTGCGCCAGGCACGCTTTCTGCAGCGTGGTCAGACGCGAGGGCAGCGCCTTCGGGATCTGCACGAACACCGACTTGATGTTGGACTGGCCCGCGCCCATGTCGATCGTCGTCACCAGGCTCGCGCCGTTGGCTTTCGAGTGGTGCGCGCCCGTGGACGCGGTGAACGCCGGCTTGAAGGCGAGCGAGCCGCAGCTTTCGAGCTGGAAGGTGGACTTCAGGGCGGACTGCACGGCGCCGGAGCTCGACGTGAGCGCCGATTCGGTCGTGAGCGGCGAGCAGCTGGTGGGGTTGAACAGGAAGCCCTGCTTGTCGACGTCGACGTTGATCGAGCGCAGCCGCAGGGGGATGCCCTTGTAGATCGTGGGCAGCGTGCTTTCCGCGGTGACCTGGGCAGTGGTCTGGTTGATGTTGATGGTCGAGCGCGTGACCACGTCGCCGAGGTTGAACGGCCCGGCCACCGCCGGCACCACGATCGACAGCCCGAAGGGCGCGCCGTCGTAGGGGCCGGTCATGTACACGGAGCCGTTGAACGTGTACGGCGCCGAGCCGGAGCCGGCCTGCACGGTGACGGTGCCGATCTTGCTGGCTGCGCCGCAGCTGCCGGCGTTGGCTTCGCTTTCTCCGCACAGCGTCACCGCGGGTATCGCGCCGACGATGCCCGGCGGCAGCACCGTCTTGACCTTCTGCAGGTACTGTTCGCCGTTGTTGCGCGTGAAGCGGATGTCGTAGGAGGTGTGCCCGCCGGCCTTGGTCGTTTCGTTTTCGACCGCCTGCCCCAGCGAGAACGGGATCGAGGAGGCGCAGCCGGTCACCGACAGCCCGCCGAACGAGGCGTTCTTGGCCGGCGTTTCGCTCGACACCGGCACGAAGCTCGACGATCCTTCAGGCGTGCCGCACTGCAGCGGGTTGGCCACCGAGGTGAGCACGTTGCGGTTGAAGTCGATCGAGAGGTTGGTGAACGGCTGTTCGGGGTTTTCGTTGAACACCGTCGTCACCTGACCGGTGGTTTCGTTGGGGATCACTTCGGCTTTCAGGCGCACGGAGATCCCGTAGCGTTCGGAGTCGGCGACCACGTAGATGATGTAAGGGGGTCCGGTGATCGGCCCGGTTTCCGAGCCGCTGACCGGGCCACCGAGGTAGACGTGGCCGGTGAACACCGCGCCTTCGAGCGTCGGGACTTCGAGGCTCACGGTGCCGAGTTCCGAGCCTGACGGGCAAGCCACCCCGAAGGTCGAGCTGTGGATGCGCGCCTGCGCCACCGTGCACGCTTCGAGCCCGTGCGCGGCCGACGGGTTGAGCGTCATGCCTTCGGGCAGCGTGATCGAAGCGGTCTTGACCTGGGCCTGCGCCCGTTCTTCAGGTTCATTCGTCATGCTCACTTCGGTGGAGAACGGGTTCGGTTCGTCGCTTGCCGACGATCCCGATTCGAGCGCGATCGTCGGTTCGAACTTCAGGCTGTTGCACCCTTCGAGCCCGATCGGGGTCGTGAACGACTTGCGCGTTGTTTCGCCGGCCGTGTCTTTCAAGGTCACGTAGGTGGTGTTGTCGCCCGGACAGCTCGTGGCGTTGGTGATGAAATCGTGGTCCGTTGTGCCGTAGAGAACCTGGCGAGAGCTGACGAGCGGCAGTTCGGGGTTGACGGTGACTTCGAAGTAGTCGTGGTAGTCGGCCGCTTCGGTGCCTTCGGCTTCCTTGCCCCATTCGACGCTGCCTTCAACGTAGGAGTGCACGTAGTACTGCGTGGAGCCGAGAGATTTTGCTTCGGTGATGAATTTCGGAAGCGCCAGCGACACGCCGTAGTAGGACGCGAGCGGCTTTTCGCCTTTGGCAAGGCTCCGTTCGGGCGGCACGAGGTTGTAGACCTTGCCCGAGATCGGCACGTCACCCACACTGGGGATGAACACCGTGATCTTTTCGATTCCGATCTGGGTACACCCAGACGGTTCTCCGTCCGTGTAGAGGCCGGTGCCGGCGCCAACGACCGGGAATTCGCTTTCGTCGAATTCGGCGGCGGAGCACTGGGGAACAGCCGTGGGCGCTGTTGCCAGGCCCGCTGCTACGTCCACTCGTACGTGGTTCACAACTCCCGTAGGTTCCGCTTCCGGGTATTCGCCGGTCGTGCTGACTTCGAAATCGGTCACACCGTTCGGGACGCGCCCTCCAGCTTCGGTGAAGCCCTGTTCGTGGGCTTCGGCGACGGTTACTTTTTCCTTGGGCCGCGTATAGGGACCGACTTCTTCGCTGCCGCAGCTTTCAAACGCTTCCTTGCAGTTCGTCGCCACGAGGCGCTGGACTTCGAAGGACCCTGCTTGCGCCGTGGCGCTTGCCACCAGCGATACGAGCACGCCCGTGAGCAGTGCCAAGAACCAGACCCGAGCATGCGACCTCATAGCGACCTCTTCCTCCCGTTTGGAACCGAGCATCTAGCCAGTACCCTCCTGGACTCCTGTGAACGCGCAAAGTTGCGGCTTCCTGGCCACCTATTAGACGCGCTCCGCCAATGTCCTTCCGCTCGCGGGAGCGCTTCCAGAGGCTCGATTCGCCTGGCCGTGCGGCCAAACCGGAGGGCGCCGGTCTCGCCGGCGGATCGCGCTCAGCCGGGCCCGGCGATGCCCTCGCCGGCCTCCGGCACGCCGTGTTCCTCGCTCTCCAGCCTGATCGGCGCGCCGAAGCTCACGCGCAGCAGCGCGCCGCCGCCCGGCGCGTTCGCGGCCGTGGCGAAGCCGCCGTGCGCCTCCGCGGCGTGGCGCACGATCGCAAGCCCGAGACCCGACCCCGGCAGCTTGCGCGCCTCGCGCGCGCGATAGAAGCGATCGAACACGGACCGCAGGTCCTCCTCCTGGAAGCCGGGGCCGTGGTCGCGCACGCTCAGCACGCCGTCGCGCAGCGCCACCTCCACCTCGCCGCCCGGCGGGCTCCACTTGCGCGCGTTGTCGACCAGGTTGGAGACCGCGCGGGCGATGCGCTCGGCGTGGCCGCGCACCAGCGTGGGCTCGAGCTCGAGCGCGAAGCGCAGCTCGCCGGCCTGCGCCCGCTCGCCCGCGCCGGCGCCGCGCCGGCGCGCGCTGGTCACGGCCGCGCGCACCAGCTCGTCCAGGCGCACGTCCGCAGCCATGCGCTCCGGCTCCGCGCTGCGCGCCAGCTCCACCACGTCGCCCACCAGCGCCGTCAGCTCGTCCAGCTCCGCCACGATGTCCGCGCGCAGGCCCTCCTGCTCATGCGCCGGCAGCCGCTCGGCGTCCGCCAGCACCTGGACGTTGGCGCGCAGCGAGGCGATCGGCGTGCGCAGCTCGTGGCTGGCGTCGGCGACCAGGTGGCGCTGCGCCTGCACCGAGCGCTCGAGCGCGTCCAGCGTGGTGTTGAAGCTCTCGGCCAGGCGCGCCAGCTCGTCGCGACCGCGCACCTCCAGCCGGCGGGAGAGGTCGAGATCGCCCGTCAGCGTCTCCGTGCGCCGCGTGAAGCGCGCGACCGGCGCCAGCGCGGTGCGCGCCACCAGCGCGCCCAGCAGCGCCGCCAGCACCACCCCCGCTCCCCCGATCGCCGCCAGGATCAACAGCAGGCGGCTGAGCTCGTGGTCGACCTCCGTCAGCGGCTGCGCCACTATCACGGCGCCCCTCGCGCCCGCGCCCTGCGTCAGCACGCGCAGTTCCGTGCCGCCCACCGTCCTGTTCGTGAACCCGCTGCCCGCGCCGCTCGCCGCGATCGCGCGGTCGCGCGCGCTCAGCGCGATCCTGTGCGAGGCCGCGCCCTGGCCTCCCGGCACGATCACTTCGCCGTGGGGAGAGATGAACTGCACGTAGCCCGAAGCGGCGCCGAAGGGGGCCGGTTCGACGTGTCCGGGGAAGCCGTGGGGGCCCGCCGCCGCGCCCCCGGTGCCGGGGAAGCCGCCGCCGCCCCGCCGCCCGTGCGCGCGCGGGTTCGCACCGGGGGCGCCCGCCGGCACGTGAGCGGCGATCCCCCGCGCACGCGCGCGCAGCGAGCTGTCCACTTCGCCGCGCAGGTCCGAGCTCACCGCCGCGTACAGTCCCACCGCCGCCGCCAGCACCGCCAGCGCCACCGACACGCCCGCCACCGCCGCGATGCGCGTGCGCAAGCTCATCGCGCGCGCCCATCCGCGCTCACGGCTCGCGCAGCGCGTAGCCCACGCCGCGCACCGTGTGGATCAGATCGCGCGCGCCCGCCTCTTCGAGCTTGCGGCGCAGGTAGCCCACGTACACGCGCAGCGCGTTCGAGGTGGGTCCGAAGTCATAGCCCCACACACGGTCGTAGATCAGGCTGTGCGCCAGCACCATGCGCGGGTTCAGCATGAACAGCTCGAGCAGCTGGTACTCGGTGCGCGTCAGCTCCACGAAGCGCTCGCCCACCTCCGCGCCGTGGCGCGCCGGGTCCAGGCGCAGCTCCTCGAACGAGAGCACGCCCTCGCCGTCCGCCTGCGGTTTCGCGCGCCGCAGCAGCGCCCGCAGCCGCGCCTGCAGCTCGCCCACGTCGAAGGGCTTGACCATGTAGTCGTCCGCTCCCACGTCGAGGCCGTCGATGCGGTCCTCCACCGCGTCGCGCGCCGTCAGGATCAGGATCGGCACGCGGTTGCCCAGCAGGCGCACGCGCCTGCACACCTCCAGCCCGTCGATCCCCGGCAGCCCCACGTCCAGCACCACCGCGTCCGGCACCTCCTGCGCGATCCGATCGAGCGCGCCCTCCCCGTCCTCGGCGAGCTGCACCTCGTAGCCCGCCAGCGTGAGCGCCCGGCGCAGCGCTTCGCGCACCGCGCGATCGTCGTCTACCACCAGGAGCCGCACGCGCCTATTCTCGCGCGGCCAGCCGCCGTAGCTCGGCCGCCCGGCCCTCGCAGTCATACAGGGTGGAGCTGGAGGAGCCGGTCGATCCGCTCGCGCCGGCGCTCGTCGAGGGCAGCGTCACCGCCACGCACGCCTGCTTCACCGCCTGCATCGCCTTCCTCGAGCCCGTGCGCGTGTCCGTGCGCGGAGCGCCCACGCCGCCGAAGCCCGCGCCTTCCTGTTCCACGAGCACCCACGTGATCTTGCCCGCGCGCACCTCCTGCGCGAGCCACGACACGCTCACGTCGCTCTCGCGCCCGGAGAAGCCGCCGATCCCCGCCACTTCCGCGTCGTCCCGCACGATCGCCGAGGCGGCATTGGACTGGCTCTCCACCGCGATCGTGCCGCCGCCGTGGTGCTTCACGTAGGACAGCGCCGTACTCGACACGCTCGCGCCCATCGGCGCTCCGAGCGCGCCGCCGCGCGCGCCCGAGCCGCCGGGGGCGCGCAGGCCGCCGGAGCCCGAGGTCGGGCCCGAGCCGAACAGCTGCGGTGCGCCTGCGGCACCCGAGCGCGTCGTGCCCGTTTTGCCGCCGCTCGACGCACCGGGCGTGGCGGCTGCGCCGGTCGAGCCCGGAACGCGGGCCGTGCCGAGAGCGCCGGCCGCGCCGGGAACGCGGGCCGTGCCGGAGGCGCCGGTCACGCTGGGGGCGCCCGCTGCGCCGGCAACGCCCGCCGCGCCGGCAGGCGCGAAGCCGCCACCGGGTCCGCCCGCTCCAGGAGAGCCGGGCCTTCCGCCGCGGCCGCCGAACCCGCCGGGGCCGCCCGCCGAGGCGAGCGCGGAGCTCGGGCCGCCTTCCGGGAAGGTGCCGTTGGTGGCGTGCCCCAGCGTATCGAACGCCCATACGCCGGGAGCGATCAAGAGGGAGGCCAGCGCCGCCAGCACGGCCACGCCGCGCGCGCGGAGCTCGCCGAACGCCGCCAGCGCCAGCGCCGCCAGCAGCCCCACCACGAGCAGGATCGGCACCAGCCAGCGAAGCTGCCCGCCGTAGTCCCCGAGCACCACCAGCTCCGTGGCCACGCCGCCGGCCACCGCCAGCGGGCCGAACACGCGCGTGTTCACCCGGCCGCGCATCAGCTGCGCGGCGCCCGCGCCCACCAGCGCCGCCGAGAACGGCGCCAGCAGCGACACGTAATAGGGGTGGAAGATGCCGCTCGCGAAGCTGAACAGCACGGCGGTGGTGGCGAACGCGCCGCCCACCGCGATCAGCCAGCCGCTGCGCGGGTCGCTTCGGCGCAGCCCGCTTGCCGCGAGGATCGCCACGCCGCTCACCAGCGCGAAGCCCAGCAGCCACCCTGCCTGTCCGCCCAGGGCTGAGTTCAGCAGGCGAAACGGCCCGGTCGCGCCGCCGAACACGCTGCCGGCCACGCCGCCGGGGCCGCCCGCCTGGCCGTCCACGCGCCCCAGCCCGTTGTATTCGAAGATCAACGACCAGATCGTGTTGCTGCTCGTGCCCGACACCCACGGGCGATCGGACGCCGGCGTGAGTTCCACCAGCAGCGGCCACACTCCGCCCACCACCAGCATCGCCGTCCCGCCCGCAAGCAGCTGACCCAGCGCACGCAGCCGGCCCGCTGCCCGTGCGCGCGCCCCGGAGGGCGCGCCCTCCGGCGTGCGCGCCGCCGGCGCCGCCCACAGCCACGCCGCCGCGATGCCCGGCACCACCACCAGCGCCACCAGCATCTTCGTCTCGAAGCCCAGGCCCACCAGCGCGCCCGCCGCCACCAGCCAGCGCACCGCGCGCCCGCGCGGCGCCGCCTCGAATGCGCGCACCGTGCACCACAGCGCCGCCACGCAGCACAGCACCAGCAGCGCGTCGGGGTTGTTGTGGCGGGAGATCGCCACCGTGATCGGCGTCAGCGCCAGCGCCAGCGCCGCCACGAAGCCGCCCAGCCGCCCGAAGCGCCGGCGCACCAGGTCGTACATCAGCGCCACCGTCGCCACGCCCATCAGCGCCTGCGGCACCAGGATGCTCAAGGGGTGATAGCCGAACACGCGAACCGACAACGCCTGCACCCACAGCGCCAGCGGCGGCTTGTCCACCGTCATCACCCCCGCCCTGTCCATCGACGCGAACAGGAAGTCGTGCCAGCTGGCGCTCATCGAGCGCACCGCCGCCGCGTAGTAGTCGTTGGCGAAGCCGTTGCGCGAGAGCTCCCACAGGTTCAGCGCCGCCGCCAGCGCCATCACCGCCGCCAGCTCCGGGTGCGGGCGGCGCGAAGCGAGCGCCCTGGCGCGCTCGCGCGCGCGCCGGCCGAGGTCGTCGAAGGCGCCCGCCGGCGCCGCAGGGGCGGGCGCAGCCGCCGATTGGGTCTCCCATGAATAGCTCATGGGCGCCAGCATCGCCGCCTCGCGTAGGGGCATCCTTTGCGCAGCGTCGGAGCTTTGTAAGTGCGCCGTCCTCGTCTCTGTGGCTTTCTTTGCGAACGCAAATACAGCCAGTGCTCCCGGCGAGCGCTCAGTCGATCAGCCGTTTCCCAGCCGCCAGATCGCCAGCCGCCACATCGCCAGCGCGAACGCCACCAGCACCGCCGCGTGCGCCAGGTCGTAGCTGCCGAGCCCTCCCAGCGAGGCGTCGCGCACCAGCTGCACGCAGTGGTACAGCGGGTTCACGTAGGCCACCGTGCGGATGCCCGCCGGCAGCTTCGCGATCGGGAAGAACGTGCCCGCCACCAGGAACATCGGCGTCAGCACCGCGCTCGTTATGTAGTTGAAGTTGTCGATCGTCTTCGCGATCGCCGCCAGCGTCACGCCGAAGGCCGCGAAGCCGAAGCCCGTCACGAAGCCGATCGCCGGCACCAGCAGCATCCCCGCTTGCGGGCGCAGGCCGAACGCGAAGCCCACCAGCAGCGGCGCCAGCCCGTACACGCCCGCGCGCAGCGAGATCCACAGCACCTCCGCCGTGATCAGCTCCTCCACGTCCACCGGCGCCGCCAGGATCGCGTCGTAGGTGCGCTGGAACTGCCAGCGCACGAACGTGTTGAACATGCCCGGGAAGGCCGAGCTGAACAGCACCGCCGTCGCCACCACGCCCGTCGCCACGTACTGCTCGTAGTTCAGGTGCGCCACCTTCGGCACCAGCGCGCCGAAGCCCAGGCCGAACGCCAGCAGGTAGATCGTCGGCTGCACCACCGAGGAGAACGTCGTCGAGCGCCAATAGCGCCCGAAGATCGACACGTCGCGGCTCATCACGCCCGCCAGCGCCGCCGGTTCCAGGCGGCCGATGCGCCGCGCGCCCGTCCCCCTGGCGCCGCCAGGGGGCGCCCCTTCGGGCGAGGGCGCGCGGGCCGCCGGCGTCGCCTGCAGCGACGAACTCCTCATCTATTCGATCTCCTCTCCCGTCAGCGCCACGAACGCGTCCTCGAGGTTCGCCGGGCGCAGCACGCCCTCCGGCGCCTCGCCGTTCAGCGCCTCCGCGCGCATGATCGCCACCGCCGGGCCCGAGCGGCGGCTCTGCCAGCCGTTGCGGGTGGCCAGCGCGCTCACCTGCGCCAGGCGCTCCGGCAGGCCGTACACCTCCAGCACGCGCTCCCCCGCGTGCGCGCCGATCAGCTCCGCCGGCGTGCCCTGCGCGATCACCCGGCCCGCCAGCATCACCGCCACCGTGTCCGCCAGGCGCTCCGCCTCCTCGATGTAGTGCGTGCTCATCAGCACCGTCACGCCGCGCGCGCGCAGGCCGTCGATCAGCGACCACAGCTCCTGGCGGATCTGCGGGTCCAGGCCCACCGTCGGCTCGTCCAGCAGCACCAGCCGCGGCTCGTGGATCAGGCCGCGCGCCACCAGCAGGCGCCTGCGCATGCCGCCCGAGAGCTCTTTCACGATCGTGTCCGCGCGCTGGGAGAGGTTCGCGATCTCCAGCGCCCGCGCCACCGCCTGCGCGCGTCGCGCGCGCGGGATCCGATACAGGCGCGCGAACACGCTCAGCACCTGCCTGCACGTCAGCTCCACGTCCAGGTTGTCCAGCTGCGGCACCACCCCCATCTCCAGCCGCGCCTGCTTGGATTCGCGCGGCAGCTCGTAGCCCAGCACCGAGATCGCGCCCGCGTCCGCCAGCGTCTGCGCCGTCAGCATCCGCATCGTCGTCGACTTGCCCGCCCCGTTCGGGCCCAGCAGGCCGAAACACACGCCCTCCCGCACCTCCAGGTCCAGGCCGTCCACCGCCGTCACCTGCTCGCCCGTGCCCGTGCCCGCGTAGCGCTTCTTCACCCCGCTGATCGAGATAGCCGTCACCTCGGACACTCTAGGAGCGCCACGATTGGACGCCGGTCCATACTCGCGCGCGCCGCCGTGGACGACCCTGATGCCAGCAGCTTTCCAGTTCGAGGGAGAGGGTCATGCCGAGCACATCCCCCCAGATCGTCGCGCTAGGAGGCGGAGGCTTCTCGATGGAGCGCGACGGCACGCTGCTCGACGACTACGTGCTCTCGCTCGTCCGCTCGCCGCGCCCGCGCGTCTGCTTCCTGCCCACCGCCTCCGGCGACGCCGACCACTACGTCGTGCGCTTCTACCGCCGCTTCGCGCCCACCTGCGACGCCAGCCACGTCTCCCTCTTCCGCCGCGACCAGGGCGTCGGCGGCGTCGAGGACGACCTCGCCAGCCACCTGCTCGCCCAGGACCTCATCTACGTCGGCGGCGGCAACGTCGTCAGCATGCTCGGCGCCTGGCGCGCGCACGGCCTCGACGCCGTGCTCAAGCGCGCCTGGCGGCGCGGCATCGTGCTGTGCGGGCCCTCCGCCGGCTCGCTGTGCTGGTTCGAGCAGGCGCTGTCCGCCTTCCACGGCGCGCCCCGCATCGTGCGCGGGCTCGGGCTGCTGCCGTACTCCAACTGCGTGCACTACGACGCCGAGCCCGAGCGGCGCGCCGAGTACCACCGCTTCGTCGCCGACGGCATGAGCGCCGGCTACGCCGCCGACGACGGCGTCGCGCTGCACTTCCGCGGCACCAGCCTCGAGCGCGCCGTCAGCTCGCGCGCCGGCGGCGCCGCCTACTTCGTCGAGCCCTCGCGCCGCGACGTGCGCGAGACGCGCCTCGAGGTCGCCGTGCTGGGCGAGCTCGAGGAGGAGCGCCCGCCGGCGCCCCCCGCGCCGCTGAAGCTGGAGCGCGTGGCCGCGTGAGCACCGGCCAGCCCGTCGACCTGCGCGAGCGCCAGATCTTCGCCATGGGCGGCGGCGGCTTCACGATGGAGCCCGGCAACCCGCTGCTCGACGACTTCGTGCTCTCGCTCGCCGACGTCGGCGAGCCGCGCGTGCTGTTCCTGCCCACCGCCTCCGGCGACGTCGGCTCGCAGATCAACGCCTTCAAGGAACGCTTCGGCGAGCGCGCCTGCGTGGCCGAGCACCTGTCCTTGTTCCACCTGCGCGAGGCCACGCGCACGCTCGAGCAGACCGTGCTCGAGCAGGACGTCATCTACGTCGGCGGCGGCTCCATGCGCAACCTGCTCGCCATCTGGCGCGCCCACGGCCTCGACCGCCTGCTCGTGCAGGCCTGGCAGCGCGGCACCGTGCTCGCCGGCCTGTCCGCCGGCGCCATGTGCTGGTTTCAAGGCGGCGTCACCCGCTCCAGCGGGCCGCCCGAAGCGATCGCCGGGCTCGGCATCCTGCCCGGCTCGCTCACCGTGCACGCCGACGGCGAGCCCGAGCGGCTGCCCGTGTGGCTCGTCGCCGTGCGCGAAGGGGTCCTGCCCGGCGGCTGGGCGCTCGACGACGGCGTCGGCATGCTCTTCCGCGGCCAAACGCCCGAGCGCACCGTCAGCTCCCGCCCCGGCGCCGGCGCCCAGCGCGTCGACGCCATCGCCGGCGAGCTGCTGCGCAAGCGCGTCGAGGTCGAGCTGCTCGGCGAGGGCCCGCGCGCCGCGCTCGGCGGCTTCGACGAGGCCGTCGAGGAGCTGCGCCGCGTCAACCGCCTGCGCCGCGGCGGCTCGCGCGGCCGCTAGGCGCGATGGCCGCCCGAAGCGCCGCCGGCCGCCTCGCGCCGCCGCCACGCCCGCGCACTAGTACACGCGTCCAGATTCGCGTTGCCGAGGGCAGCACGATCCCCGAACGGGCGACAACATCAGCACCAAAAGGACGACACGGAACTGCCCGAAACGTGCAGCGCCTGTAGTCCCCGGAGAACCACTTCGATGCCAACCGTCACCTCGACAACCACCATGCAAGAAAGGGGGGCTCGCATGCGCGCCCCGTCCACCGCGCGCCTGAGCGAAGCACACGAGCGCCACCAGCGCCGGGCGCCGCTGCGGCTGGCCACCTTCGAGGACAGCCCCGCCACCTTCCAAGACCGCGCCGCCGCAGTGCTCCGCTGCGTCTCCTCCGGCTACCTCGCCGACGGCTGCTCCTGCCGCGCCACCGTCCCCGCCGGCATCGCCACGGCCGCCTGGGCGCTCGAGCTGCAGCAGGCGCCCGCGCGCGAAGACCGCTTCTTCCGCTTCGCCTGGGCCGGCGGCGAGTGGCTCGCCTACGGCCTGCGCGACGGCCGCGTGCGCGGCGTCTACTGCCCCGAGCACAGCGCCGCGCGCGCCGCGCGCTGCTCCGGCGAGGCCATCGGGGCGGCCTCCTAGGACGGCAGGCCGAGACCTCCGCTATGCCTCGACGCGCTCGAAGACCGCCGCTAGGCCCTGGCCGCCGCCGATGCACATGGTCTCCAACCCAAGCCGCGCGCCGCGCCTGCGCATCTCACGTAGCAGGGTTGCGAGGATCCGCGCCCCGGTCGCGCCCACGGGGTGACCCAGCGAGATGCCCGAGCCGTTCACGTTGACCCGCTCGAAGCCGTCGCTCAGCCGCCAGCTCCCCATCACCGCCAGCACCTGCGAGGCGAACGCCTCGTTCAGCTCGATCAGCTCGATGTCCTCCAGCGTCACGCGCTCTCCTCCCAGCGCCACCGCCGCTCGCTCCAGGGCCACCGCGGTCGCCGGCACCGGCCCGATGCCCATCGTCTCCGGCGCCACCCCCGCCACCGCCCACGACACCAGCCGCGCCAGCGGCGTCAGCCCCAGCTGCGCCGCGCGCTCGCGGTGGGTCACGATGCACACCGCCGCGCCGTCGTTCTGACCGCTCGAGTTGCCCGCCGTCACCGTCGCCTCGGGGTCCGCGCTCGCCATCACCGCGCGCAGCTTCGCCAGCGCCTCCAGCGTGGTGTCCGCGCGTGGGTGCTCGTCGGTGTCCACCACCGTCTCGCCCTTGCGGCCACGCACGCTCACCGGCACGATCTCCTCGGCGAACGCGCCGCTGCGCTGCGCCGCCACCGCGCGCCGGTGCGAGCGCAACGCCAGCTCGTCCTGCTCCGCGCGGCCGATGCCGTGCTCGCGGCGCACGTTCTCCGCCGTCTCCAGCATGCCGCCCGGCACCGGGTGGTTGACGCCGCCAGCGCTCACCCGCGCCCGCTCCAGCCGATCCTCCAGGTGGATCGCGCCGCCCCTCACCCCCCAGCGCGGCCTGGTCGAGTAGAACTCCGCCTGGCTCATGCTGTCCGCGCCGCCCGCCAGCACCAGCTCCGCCGCGCCGCTCTGCACCTGCATGCAGGCGTAGATCACCGCCTGCAGGCCCGAGCCGCAGCGGCGGTCGATCTGGATGCCCGGCACCTGCACCGGCAGCCCCGCGTCGAGCGCCGCCACGCGCCCCAGCGCCGGCGCCTCGCCGCTCGCGTAGCACTGGCCCATGATCACGTCGTCCACCTGCCCGCCCTCGAGGCCCGTGCGCGCCACCAGCTCGCCGATCACCGTCGCCGCCAGCGCCTGCGCCGGCACGTCGCGCAGCACGCCGCCGAAGCGGCCTACGGGGGTGCGCAGGGGCTCGCAGATCACCGCGTCTCTGATCGTCATCGCTGTGGCAACGCCTCCGGTGGATAGGGTCAGTCGCTGGGCTCTGACCCTATCTCGAAGCACGCGCAGCCGCCGCCGCGAGCGCGTGCCGCCGGCCGCGCCGCCACGATCGCCGCCGCGCGCAGGCCAGAGAGGGAAGGCCTGCGCGCGGCCATGCGCCCGCCGGGTGACCGGGTCAGATCACGGGATCGTCAGCGGCGGCTGCTGGTAGCCGCCGATGCCGGCGTCCGCAGCGGCGATCGCCGCCGCCGCGTCTTCCGGCGTCATGAACCCGGCCGCCACCTCCGTGTTCGCCGCGGTGGTGAACTTCGAGGCGTAGCTCGCGGTCGTCGGGTACAGCGATTTCAGCTGTGACTGGCTGAAGTCGGTGAAGTACCCCGACAGCAGGCACAGGCCCGACTGGCGCAACGCTTCGTTGCTGATGCCGCCGGTCTCGAGCGAGGTGAACACGTCTTCGAGCTCGCTCAGGATCGCCACCGGGTTGAGGCTCTCTTCGCTCACGTTCGCGAAGTTGATCGCCGAGTAGTCCTCCGTCGGCACCTGCGCTTCGGGCATGCGGATGCCGCCTTCGCCCACGCCGTACTTGTTCTTGACGACGATGTAGTACAGCCCGAAGAACATCGGGATCGTCTCGATCTGCGAGCCGTGAGCCGGCTGCACGCCTTTGGTCACCCAGTTCTGGAGCGCCGCCATCGCCGCGTCCTCGACCTCGAACAGCGGCATGTTGTCGGTCTGGTTGTGACCGTCCAGCGCCGTGCCGGTGCCCTCGATCGGCGTGCCGAAGATGCACGACGGCACCCCCACGTCGGGCTCCTCGCGGGCGATCGTCTCGGTCTCGTAGGCAGCCTCGTGCGCGTCGATGTGCGAGGCGCCCGGCACTTCCCAGGTGCGCAGGTAGTTGTTGTCCGGCTGGCGCGCCGCCGCCGCGTCGAGCTCTTCGATGTCGCCCTGCGTGTTGAGCTGGATCAGCGGCGCCGTGTTGTCGGTGCGGATCAGCGCCGGCAGCGGCGACGCCGCCACCAGGCCTTCGCCGATCGGCGCCGCCGTCGCGCCGCGGCCCACCGCCAGGAAGCCGTTGAACACGTGCTTGAGCGGCTGGATCGCGTTCACGTAGGTGTCCACGCGGAACGCCGACTGCGAGTCGCCCGTGCCGATCAGCTCCTTCGGCGTCAGCCCGCCCAGCAGCGTCGCGCTGTCGGCCTTCACCGCTTCCGCCGCCTGCGTGAAGATTTCATAGGACTGGCCGTCGTTGCTGTCGCCGAGCGTCCCGTAGCGCTGCGGGTCCCAGGCCGCCAGGTCTTTCATGCCCGGCCGCTGCGCCGTCACGCCCACGTACGCGTAGCCCTGCTTGATCAGCTCGTTGTACAGCTGCGCCCACACCGGGTCCTGGTCGCCGCCGGTGGTGTCGTTCAGCCACTCGAACACCACCGTGCCGTTGAACTTCGCCGGGTTGGTCGGGTAGCGCACCAGCAGGCGCGTCGTGTACGGCACGTTGGTCTGCGCCGCCGTCACGCCCCATTTGCCGTTCGAGGACCAGATGCCGCTCTGCTTGTAGATCGTGTCGGCGCCCGACATCGTGAACTCGCGTTCCGCGTAGCCCGCTTCGCCCAGGTTGACGTACGGCGCCCCCGGCACCGTCGGCGTCTGCGGCACCGCGTCATAGGCGAAGCCGTGCGCTCCGCTCCCGGGCGCGATTTCGCTCACCGTCGGCAGCGCCGCCGCGCTCGACGCGGCCACCGCGCCCACCGCCAGGAACGTCGCCGCGGTCGCCATCGAAGCGCCCGCAGCCCTGCAGATCCATTGCCAAGCCTCTTTGCTCACAGTTCCTCCTCCTTGCAGCGGTCCACTCGGTTTCCATCCCGCGAGAGCCCTCCATCGCGCCTCGCGTCAAGCCGGGCGCAGCAAAACTGTAGCGCTCGCGCACCACTTTCCCCGCCGGACTGTAACGACGCCGTACCACTTTGTCAAGAGGCCCTCCGCCGCCGCTTCGCAGACGCGCTCGATAGCCTTGGAGCCAGCACCCCCGGAGGGGTGGCAGAGCGGTTGAATGCGGCGGTCTCGAAAACCGTTTCGGGGGTGAACTCCTCCGACGAGGGTTCGAATCCCTCCCCCTCCGTTTTGGGCTTGATTCTCCAGATTCCCGCTTGGTTGCAGGGGATCTGGCCGCTTCGAGCTTGGGGCTACTCCGTCGGCAAGACCGCAGGAGACTGCCTGAAACCGCCTGAGCGGCACGTGGACTGGCGCGCAATTGGCGCGCAAACGGCGAAGTTGGTTGAGGGTTTACGGTGTTGTAAACGGGACGATCTGCTCGAGGCGCGGCAGTACGACCGCCTCGGCTCGCGTCTGGCTTGCGAGGTCGGCCCGTAGCGCCCCAGAGATCCCTTCGCGGAAGCGCGGATGGGCGCGCAGGCGGCTGAGTTCGCTGGCGAGGTAGGCGCGCAAGTCCGGCTCGGATCGCTGGACTTCGCCGACGAGCTCTTGGCGACCGTCGATCAAAGAGATCATGTCGCCGAAGTCGCGGCTGCCAAGGAAGTCCTCGTGGCCACGACCGTTGAACGCCTCGATTTTCGTCGCCAACAGGTAGTCAGGTCTCGTTGCGAGGATCGTCGCGCCAGACGGCAGTACACGCTCGACAGCGTGCGGGATCGAGGCTCCCTGCCAGCGGTTCTCGAACCCCAGGATCGCGGCGTCTGTCGGCATCGCGTCCAGGATCAGATCATCGTCCGGGTAACGCCAGCGGCAGATGATGCCGGACTCTTGGTCCTCTTTGAAACCCAGCGATCGCAGCCGCTCCTCGAAAGCGTGGAACGCTGCGCGCGAGGTGACCTCGACCACGACATCGACATCCTTGGTCGGGCGCGGAGCCGGCGCTGCCGGATCGGTGATCCAGAGCACGATGCTCGCGCCGCCGAGGAACACCACCTCGCCAAGCACAGGCTCCAGTGCCTGGGCGGCACGCTCGAGAAGCTCAACACTCATGCCGCAGCCGCGGAGCCCAGACGCGCACGCAACAGCTTCTCGGCGATGCCGCGCACGCGCGCGTCGCCGGCCCGGAGCCCATCCGTCAGCATCAAGAGTTCGCTAAGCACCGGATCACGGCGCGATATCTCCGGTGCCGAGCCATAAAGAGGCTCGAGCGCGATCCCACGTGCGCTCCCCATCGGGTCCGGCCAGACCGGTGGCAGCTCGCCAGAATCGGCCAGCTTGTCCCGCAACGGTGGCGCCGCCCACGCCGTCGGGACTCCCCGCGTCTCACCGCCCCGCACCGGCGGAAACATGTACTTCACTGCGTGGACCAAGAGCTCCTCGGCACGACCCACGTTCACGCGGCGGCGCCCGTCCTCAAGCAGTCCCGCCTGCTCGAGACGCACGAGCGAACGCTGGATCACGCTCCGCGGAATGGCGATCTCGGCCTCGAGTGAGCGAACGGTCCAGGAAGGCGAACCAGCCATCAGCCGGAGCAAAACGACGATGTCCTCGCCCTTGAGCATGGGCATAGCCTACTACCTCTGTCCCTAGTCCCGGGACATGGGACATATCTTGCGCTGGCTCCATGTTCTAGCTTTGATGGATCACGGCAGCCGCATGCGGGTGTGGCGAGATCGATGTGTCGGTGGCGGTGATGGTTGCAGAGCCTTCGGTGCGTGAAGCCCTCCAAAACGACAGCGTCGAGATACCGGCGAGTAGGTCTCGGTCGGCCGCGAGTGCGCTGACGCCGCCACTGTCAAGCAGAAAGTCGCGCCTGGGACGGCTGGTCACTCGGGCCAGGCGTCAGCGCGGCGCTGCAGCTCGGGTAGGCGCTTAGAAGGTCTTTCAAAATGGAGGGTTGTGGTGCTGGGGCTTGAATCCCGGGGGTGTGTCCCCGAGGATTGGAGGTCGTGGAGGTGCCTTCGAGGTTCGAGATCAGTGATGAGCTGTGGGCCGAGGTCGAGCCGTTGATCCCGGCTCGAGTCCGCCGTCGGCGGAATCCTGGCCGCAAGGCGATCGATGACCGGCTGGTGCTCAACGGCATCCTTCACGTGTTGCGCACCGGGATCGCTTGGGAGGATTTGCCGCGCGAGTACGGGTACGGGTCAGGGGTGACTTGTTGGCGGCGGCTGCGGACGTGGCAGAAGGCGGGTGTGTGGGATGCGCTGCACCAGAAGCTGCTTGTGAGGCTGAACGCGGCCGGGAAGATCGACTGGTCCCGCGCGGCGGTTGACGCGAGCCATATCCGTGCTCTTTTGGGGGGCTCCTGACGGGGCCATCCCCGGTAGATCGTGCCCGCACGGGCTCAAAGCACCACCTGCTGGTCGACGCGAGCGGCATCCCGCTCGCTGTCTCGCTGACTGGCGGGAACCGCAACGACGTCACCCAGCTACTGCCGCTGATCGAAGATCTCCACCGCCGGCCCGTGACCGGCAAGCATGGCCGGCCACGCCAAAAGCCCGACCGTGTCCTGGCTGACCGTGGCTATGACCACGACAAGCACCGCCGGCTCCTGCGGGCGCTCGGGATCACTCCCGTGATCGCCCGCCGTGGAACAGCGAACGGCTCCGGCCTCGGGCGCGAGCGCTGGGTCGTAGAGCGGGGCTTCGCTCACCTCCACAACTTCCGCCGGCTCAGAATCCGCTACGAGCGCGACCCCGACATGCACACAGCCTTCCTCACACTCGCCTGCTCAATCCTCTGCTGGCGACGCCTCCAGGCATTTTGAAAGACCTTCTTAGAGGGATCGGCGCCTTCGGCTACGAGCTCCTCGCGCAACCGCTCGAGGCGAGCACGTTGAGCATCGCGGAGCTTGGGATCCTCCGCGGGGTGCTGCTCGGCGTGGGATGCGGCGGCAGCCTCCATCGCGGCCATTGTAGCCGCCATGGGGGAGCAGCTATGACCCTGCTGCCGCTGGCACGATGTCGCCCTCGGTTGTCTTGTAGGTTGTCAACTTCAGACGCAGCACACGTCAGCAAGGCCCCGCTCGGGCCCATGCTGGCGGCCGACCAGGATACGGGAACGGTCAACAGTCGACGAATACCGGTTGTGCGGTCGGCTCGGCAGCAGTATTCGTTCACGGCTTGGCAACAACATTCTGATACTGCGTAGTACCATCAATTAGAACTCATGGGCTTACGTGATCATCAGAGGAGGCCGTTGATGCTGCACGCCGCAAGTGTTTTCCGGCCGGCAAGCGATGGCGGCATGGTTCGTACTGGACCGTGCTGCCAGAAGCGCACCTCGGGGCGGTCACGGACTCGGGGGCTCGTGCCGATAGCGCGGCTCGTGTCTGTATTGGGGGTGATCATCGTCGCCGGATGTATCGGGGTGGCATCGGCGGACGCAAGCGTGGACTCGGCGGCGGCGCAAAGTGGGTCGATCATGCTGCCTGCCGGGCACGGGGAGTACTTCTACGTTGGGAGCACTTCGGGGGAACAGCCGGTGGAATTGATCAGCTGGCTCGAAGGGCAGAATCTGGCGGTGAGCGCGCGTGGTTCGGGGGACCAGGCGATCTCGATCGGCCATTCCACGGCGGACAGCGGCTCATATAGCACGATGGCCGCCGCCGCCGCGATCTTGGGTGTTGGCATCGACGGCTATGAAGTCGTTCAGACCTTCTCTGGAGAAGCGGCCAAGGCCGGCCACCATGCCACGCGGCATCCGGAAAAGGCCATCAAAGGCGCGAGCCTGACGCTGAAGTTCGCGACGACAGAAGCCGACCAGCTCGTCCTGATCCTCGTCGGCGGTCAAAGCACCGGCACGCTCGCACTCAGCGGCATTGACGCGACCTCGCTGCAAAATGCGACCTACGGCACGCCTGCCTCTGACGTGCTCGCCTCCGCCGCGGCCTACACAGCACAGCTACCCGTCGGTAGGCACAAGGCGAAGTGGCGCTCCGAGACGTACGCGCCGAACGCAGGCACCAGCCTTGGCGCGGTCGTCTACGTCCTTGCGCCGGCACCGGCGCCGGTCGTTACCAGCATTGCCCCCAGCAGCGGGTCCGAAGCTGGCGGAACGGCCGTGACGATCACCGGCACAAACCTCGATGGCGCTACCGCGGTCGACTTCGGAGCTACCAGTGCGGCAAGCTTCAAAGTCGACTCACCCACGACGATCGAAGCCGTGTCCCCGAGCGGAAGTGGGGTGGCGGACGTGACCGTCACGACCGAACGCGGAACCAGCGCGACGAGCTCGGGCGACCAGTTCCGCTATATGCCGCCACCGGCGGTGACGAGCGTCAGCCCAAACAACGGGCCACAAACTGGTGGCACAGCTGTGACGATCACCGGCCAAGACTTCAGCGGCACCACTGCCGTTAACTTTGGCGCTACAGGTGCGTCGAGCTTCAAAGTCGCCTCTCCAACAACGATTGAAGCCGTGTCCCCGAGCGGAAGCGGCGGGGTAGACGTGACCGTCAGCACCCCGTACGGCACGAGCGCCACGAGCCCCGCAGACCAGTTCAACTACGTGCCGCCTCCGTCCGTGACCGGCGTCAGCCCGAACAACGGGCCGGAAGGTGGTGGGACCGCGGTCACGATCTCTGGCAACAACTTGTCGGGAGTGACCTCCGTGAGATTTGGTTCGGCAAACGCCCAAAGCTTCAAAGTCAACTCACCAACCTCGATAGAAGCCGTGTCGCCCGGAGGACGCGGCACCGTCGATGTGACCGTCAGTGGTCCGTACGGAACCAGCACAGCCAACTCGGGAGATCATTTCACCTATAACCTGCCGCCAGAGTCGATCCAGATAGGATGGAGTTCCACACATCCGACCTGGATCTGGATGACTCTCACCGGGTTCGCACCCGGCTCATACCCGTACTGGTGCGACTTCGGCAGCGGCGGTGACCAAGAGTTTACGCTCTACGAGTCGGTCACCCCCGAAACACGGGATAACGGCAAGACGTGCTATGACACGATCCGAGGCGACACCGTGTGGGTGACGATAGGCTCGGTGAGATCCAACACGATCGTTGTTCCCTGAAGCCCGACGCTAAAGGACCGCGGTGCAGGTGGCACGAGGTACGCAATCGAGTGTGCGACCCTCCACCAGTCGGTGCGGGCTTGGCGGGCTGTGCCGATCCGAGCTATCGCGCCTCACTTATCCGAGGCGATCCGGCCGGTGACAACCGCCATAATACCGGTGAACATAAGTATGTCAACGACCATCCGAATAAGAACGAGACAGCGTGCCAATTCGCTGCTGGCATGCAGTTCACCAGTGCCAGCCGTCGTCAACGTACCCAGCGCAATGAATAGCGCGTCCACATGAGATAGCGACCGGCCCCAGTTGATCCTCAATCCCCACTCATAGTACAGCGTCGCAAAAGTGTATACCAATACGGAGGCGAAGAAGATAGCCAATCCGAGTGCCTCCGCCATCGTGCCGGTGCGACCACTTATGCGTCTGGTGACCCCAACTGAGACTACCGTGACAAACGATGTCGCCCCGACTATTTCCATAGTCAGGCTAACATCACCATTATGTCCAAGTTGACGCACGAAGGAAGTAGTAGAGCCACAGTACGGTCTCGGCGAACAGAAGGAATGCGACAGCGATCGGCCGGAACAGGATGTGAGCGGGCCCGTATTTGCCGCAACGTGCGACTATTCTGGGCGGAGCGATTCCAGGGTTTCAACATGATCCGCCAAGCGCGGCGTAACATCCGACCGTGGGCCTCATGTTTTCGGGGCGAATGCCGGCAGACCTTGAGGGAGGATCACAGCCATGCGACGTATCACGATCACGGGTTTGACGCTGGTCATTGTTCTCGCCGTAAGCGCTACGGTCGCGAGCACTGCATCAGCGTCCAAACTCATTTTGAGCGAATACGGCACAGCACTGTCGACCGGCCAGCTGTTCGGGCTCTTTGGCCGAGAAAACTTTGCCGTATCCTCAGACAATGGTCTTGAATGCGGGACGCCGGAATATGAAGAAATGGAAGTGTATGCAACCCTCGTTAGCAACTCCGCTCGAAAAGACGTGGTGGACTTCAACGAAGAAGAATACGACGAAACACAGGTAGGGCCTTGTGAGAGCGACGGTGGTAATGCTTTGGTGTTTTGGCGCTCGGGCGGCGAGAGCCTGTGGCTCGGAGCAAATGGCAAGGCGAGCATGAGGGGCGTATCGATAGGGGTGGCATTTGAACGCTTGTACCAGAAAGGTGGGCGCCCGGAAGGTGAAGAAGTAGAGTGCAACTACTTCACCAAAGCACTCCATGGAACGAATACCGCGACCCCCACTAGGCAACCGCTCACGGTGTCATTGAGCGGCACGCTCAAACGTAGTGATTCACCCGGGGGTTGTGCAAGGACACTACACGCGAGCTTCTCGTTTCCCGATATAGAAACCTACGAAGGGACAATCGAAGAGGAAATCTAGCTGCTGCGGCGAAGCCGCCAAGATACTTCATCGCTCATGCCGTCCCACCACGCCCACTGCGGAAGTCGGGCGGCATGAGCGTGACAAATGGCGGTCACGCGACGTGAGCGGGCGACCTTTCATGCGTGTCGTTGGCGGGGCACTGGCGTATCATGGAGCCAGATAACGGAGCCTGAGCTATGGGCACGCCACACGAGTACGATGTCGTCTTGACCCCTGCCCCGGAGGGTGGGTACGTGGTATCGGTGCCAGAGCTGCCCGACGTACACACCGAGGGCAAGACCCGCGAGGAAGCACTGGCCATGACTAAAGACGCCATCGAAGGCTACCTTGAGGCCATGCGCGAGCGCGGCTGGTCGCCGAAAGCGGGTGAAGCACGGGCGAGTCGTCGTAGCCACGCCGGACTGGCGCGGCATACGGGCGCGCACCCGTCTTACACGAGCAGCGCCTGCATGCAGCGGCGCCCGCGCTGCAGCGCGCGCGTGTCGCCGCTGAGCTGGTAGGCGCAGCTCGCCGAGGCTGCCAGCGCGTTGAGCTGAAAGGCCACGTCGGCGGGATCGGCCGGCGCCGCCAGCTCGCCGTGCTCGACCGCGACGGCCACGTCGGCGGCCAGCAGCGACAGCCAGCGACGCATCGCGCGGGCGACCGCGTCGCGCAGCGGCCCAGACCTGGCGTCCCACTCCACCGCCGCCATCGTCATGAAGCAACCGCCCGGCAGCGTCTCGCGCTCGTGGAAGGCGATCCAGCGATTGCACAGCTCGACAAGCCGCACCCGTCCCGCGGGGAGCTCCGCCACCGGCGTCCACACCTCGCGCATGAACAGCTCGATGCCCGCCTGGAGGGTGGCGAGCTGCAGCTCGAGCTTGCTGCCGAACAAACCGAAGAGCCCGCTCTTGCTCATCTCCAGCTGCTCGGCGAGGTGGCCGATGGTGAGCCCCTCCAGGCCCCGCACCGACGCGTCGCGCACCGCTGCATCCACGACCGTGGCGCGCGTGTCTGCGACGTCTGCCTGCGAGCGGCGGGGCACGCAGGCATGGTAGCGTTTACCGAACGAACGATCGTGCGCTAAAGGAGGTCCGGAAATGCGGGTGCGTTGGCTGGGATGGGCGGGAGTTGAGCTGGAGAGCGACGGGCAGAGGCTGGTGATCGATCCGCTCGAAGACCCCGTGGCGACGTTCGCGCCGCTCGGCTACGACGAGCAGCGCATGGAGCTGCCCGAGCTCGCGCCGGCCGCCGCGGGCGGCGCGCTCGCGGGACTCGTAACCCACCTGCACCGCGATCACGCCGACGCGGGTGCGCTGGCGGCGGCGCTGGCGCCGGGCGCGCCGGTGTTCGAGCCGCCGCCGCCTCCGTCCGGCGGCGAGCCGGCTGAGAACCTCGCGCTGGCGCAGGCCTCCGCCGAGCTGGACGCGGCGGCAGTGGCGCGCACGCCGCTGGCGCCCTGGCAGAGCCGCGCGCTCGGGCCCTTCGCGATCACCGCGCTGCCGGCGGTGGACGGGCTCGGCGACCCCCAGGTGGCGTGGCTGGTCGAGTCGCACGGGCGGCGCGTGCTGCACCTCGGCGACACGATCTTCCACAGCTACTGGTGGCGCATGGCCAGGCGCCACGGACCGTTCGACCTGGTGCTCGCTCCGATCAACGGCGCGGTGGTGAGCTTTCCGCACCTGCAGCCGCCCAGCCCGTTCGCCGCGGCGATGGAGCCCGAGCAGGCCGTCGCCGCCGCCGCCGCGCTCGGCGCCGCCATGGTGGCGCCGATCCACTATGGCGGCTTCCACGCCGAGGGCCTGTACGCGCCGGTGACCGAAGCGCGCGAGCGCTTCCTGCGGGCCTGCGCGAGCCAGCCCTTCGAGGCGTGCGTGCTGCGGGTGGCCGAGCCGATCGAGCTCGAGTAGGCGCGCTCGCGCTCGCATCGGTGCTCTCCACGGACGCGGGGGCGTAGCAGCGACGGATGCGGCGAGCGCGCCGGCCCTCGAGGATGCAGGCGGGATGAGCATGACCGCCACAGCCCGCCGCCTCGCCGGCGGCCTCGCCCATGAGGTGGACGTCAACGGCCGTCACACGATCGTGACCGACGAGCCCGAGCGCCTCGGCGGAGAGGACCGCGGCCCCACTCCGCACGAGCTGCTGGCGGCCACGCTGGCCTCGTGCGTGTCCACGATGATCGTCATGTACGCGCGCAACCGCGGCTGGGACCTCGGCGAGAGCAGCGTGAGCGTGGAGTACGACCCGGAGAGTACGCCGCGGCGATGCTCGATCGAGCTGCGCCTGCCGGCGGCGCTCGACGCGGAGCAGCGTCGTCGCCTCGAGCGGGTGGCGCAGACCTGCCCGGTGCGTCGCGCGCTCGAAGCCGAGTTCGCCTTCGAGGAGCGCGTCGCGCCGCAGACGGGCGAAGGGCGCAGCGCTGGCGTGGACCTCGCCGCGTGAGCTGCGCGCACGGCGCCCGCTCAGCGCCTGCTGGCGAAGAAGTCGCTGAGCAGCTCGCCGCACTCCCGCGCGAGCAGCCCCCCGGCGACGTCGGCACGGTGGTTCAGGCGCGGCTGGCCGAGCACGTCGAGCACGCTGCCGCACGCCCCCGCCTTGGCGTCGACGGCGCCGAACACCACGCGCGGCACGCGCGCGAGCACGATCGCGCCGGCGCACATCGCGCAGGGCTCGAGCGTCACGTACAGCACGGTGTCCAGCACGCGCCAGCTCCCCAGCGCGCGCGCGGCCTCGCGCAGCGCCAGGATCTCGGCGTGCGCGGTGGGATCCTGGCGCAGCTCGCGTTCGTTGTGGGTCGCCGCGATCACCTCGCCGTCGTGCACCAGCACCGCGCCGATCGGCACGTCCTCGTGCTCCAGCGCACGCTCCGCCTCGCGCACCGCGATGCGCATGAAGTAGTCGTCACGTGGGAAGAAGCGCTCGCTCATCGATGTCGCCGCGGCGTCTGACACAGTGCGCTGCCGGCCCGGAGCCGGCGTCGGCCACACGCAGCCAGTTCATCATTACCACGCACGTGCTCATGTCCAGCGCTTTTCGATCTCGGCGCCGCGTCCGGCGCGCGGCGGCTCGCGCCGCCCGCTCGCGCTGCGCGCTGGGCGTGTGCGCATGCGTGCCGGTCGCGCTGGTGGGCGCGCTCGCGCTGGGCACAGCGGCGCCGGCGGCGCTGGGCGGCCCGGCGACGCCGGCGCGCGCGCTCGCGCTCAGCCGTCCGCCGGCGGGCTTCGCGCCGGGCGAGGTGGTGGTGGGCTACGCGCCGGCCGCGCGCTCGCGGGGCGCCGGGGACGGCATGCCGCGCTCGCGGGGCGCCGAGGACGGCGTGCGCTTCGCCCGCGCGGCCGGCACCATGCGGGCGGCCCCGGCGGGCGTGCGCACGCGGCTGCTGCGGCTGGCGCCGGGGGTGAGCGTGACGAGCGCGCTGCGGCGGCTGCGCGCGCAGCGCGGCGTGGCGTGGGCGGTGCCGGACTACGTGGCGCACGTCGCGGGCGCGGAAGGCGAAGCGACGGCGGAAGCGCCCCACGGCGCGACGATCCCCAACGACGAAGGCGCGGCGCACACGGTGGGCGGCTGGCAGCAGCTGCAGTGGAACTTCGCCGGCACGTGGGGGATCAAAGCGCCGGAAGCGTGGGCCAATGTGGCGGCGGCGGGAGCGCCGGGCGGCAAGGGCGTGGTCGTGGCGGTGCTCGACACGGGCGTCGCCTACGCCAACCGCGGGCGCTTTCGCCGCTCTCCGGACTTCAGCCGCTACACGTTCGTCAAAGGCTATGACTTCGTGGCCAAAGACCCCTATCCGTACGACCGCAACGGCCACGGCACGTTCGTGGCCGGCACGATCGCGGAGGCGACCAACAACCGCTACGGCCTCACCGGGCTGGCGTTCGCGGCGCGCATCATGCCGGTGCGCGTGCTCGACACCCAGGGCGAAGGCGAAGCGTCGACGATCGCCGAAGGCGTGTACTTCGCGGTCCGCCACCACGCCCGCGTGATCAACCTCAGCCTCGAGTTCTCCCCCGGCGTGACCGCGGCGGACATACCCGAGCTGATCCAGGCGCTCGACTACGCGCACCGCCACCGCGTGCTGGTGGTGGCGGCGGCGGGCAACGAGGGCCACGCGGCGATCGCCTACCCGGCGCGCGCGCCGAACGTGGTGTCGGTGGGCGCGAGCACCGAAGACGGCTGCCTGGCGGACTACTCCAACGACGGCTCGCACCTCACGCTGGTGGCGCCCGGCGGCGGCGCCGACGCGGACCTCCCCGGCGACCCCAACTGCCACCCCGAAGCGCCGCCCGGACGCGACATCTACCAGGTGACGTTCAGGGGCGGCTCGCCGCGGCGCTTCGGCATGCCCTCGGGCTATGAAGGCACCTCGATGGCCACGCCGCACGTGGCCGCCACGGCCGCGCTGATCATCGCCAGCGGCGTGCTCGGACGCCATCCCACGCCGGCGCAGATCACGCAGCGCCTGCGCGCCACGGCGCGCAAGCTCGGCGGCGGCGACGACGAACGCCTGTACGGCGCGGGCCTGCTGGACGCGGCGGCGGCGACCGCGCCGGGGGGGCCGGGCGCGGTGGCCGAATAGCGCGGAGCAGATGCGCGGGCCCGAACCGGCGCACAACCCCGTTGCGGGCGGGGACCACGCCGTCGGCGGGCCGCCCGCCGACGGCGAACGCCCGCTCGAGCGCTGCGACCTGGCGGTGGTGGGGGGCGGCATCGTGGGGCTGGCGGTGGCGCGCGAGCTGAGCCGCCGCCACCCGCGCGCGTCGGTGTGCGTGCTCGAGCACGAGCGCGAGCTCGCCAGCCACCAGACCGGCCACAACTCCGGCGTGGTGCACGCGGGCGTGTACTACGCGCCGGGGTCGCTGAAGGCCAGGCTGTGCGTGCAGGGCGCGCGCGAGCTGTATGAGTACTGCGAGGCGCGCGGCGTCGCCAGCGAGCGCTGCGGCAAGCTGATCATCGCCACCGAGCGCTCGGAGCTGGGGCGCCTGCGGGAGCTCGAGCGCCGCGGCCACGCCAACGGCGTGCCGGGGCTGCGCCGCGTGGAGGCGGCCGGCATCGCGGCGCTGGAGCCGCACGCGCGCGGGATCGCCGGCCTGCACTCCCCCGAGACTGGTGTCGCTGACTTCGCGGCGGCGGCACGCGCGTACGCCGAGGACGCGCGCGCCGCCGGCGCCACGATCGCCACCGGCTGTGGCGTCAGCGGCGTGAAGGTGGCGGCGCGCAAGCTGCGGCTGGCGCACGCGCAGGGCGCCACCGAGACCGCGCACGCGGTCTTCTGCGCGGGCGCCTGGGCCGACCGGCTGGCGGTGGCGGCGGGCGCCGGCGCCGACCCGCGGATTGTGCCGTTCCGGGGCGCCTACCTGCGCCTCGCGCCCGAGCGCCGCGAGCTGGTGCGCGCGTTGATCTACCCGGTGCCTGACCCCGCGCTGCCGTTCCTGGGCGTACACCTCACCAGGGGCGTGGACGGTGAGGTGCTGATCGGGCCGACGGCGCTGCTGGCGGGGGCGCGCGACGCCTACGACCTGTCCACGGTGCGTCGTGCCGACCTGCTGGCGACGCTCGGCTGGCCGGGAACTTGGCGCATGCTGGCGCGCTGGTGGCGCACGGGCGCGCGCGAGCTGGCGCACGCTGCGTGGCGCTCGACGCTGGTGCGGGCCGCGGCGCGCTACGTGCCGGAGCTGCGCGCGGCGGACGTGCGCCCCGCCTTCGCGGGCGTGCGCGCGCAGGCGCTGGCGCGCGATGGCAGCCTGCTCGACGACTTCGCCTTCTCCTACACCGAGCGCGCGCTGCACGTGCGCAACGCGCCCTCGCCGGCCGCCACCGCCTCGCTGGCGATCGCGCGGCACGTGGGCGAGCGGGCCGCGCGCGCGTTCGACCTGTGACGGCCGTCCCGGCCGCTCAGGTGGTGCGGATGATCAGCACCGAGCAGGGGGCGTGGTGGGAGACCTTGTTGGGCACGGAGCCGAGCAGGAAACGCTTGGCGCCGGTCATGCCCTTGTTGCCCACCACGATCAGGTCGGCCTCCAGCTCTTCGGCGACGTCCAGCACGGCGTCGGCCGGATCGCCCTGGCGCGCGTAGGTGCCGGCCTCCACGCCCGCGCCGCGCGCGAGCTGCGCGGCCGCCTCGAGCGTCGCGTCCACGTCCTCGCGCGGGTTGATCGCCCACTGCAGGTCCTCGGGCGCGCCCCGCCGTTCCTCGGAGAGCCGCTGCTGGGGCACGGGCTCGTAGGCGCTCACGATCTCGAGCCTGGCCCCCACCGCCGCGGCCAGCTCGACCGCCTGGCGCACCGCCTGCGTGGCTGTGTCCGAGCCGTCCGTCCCGACCACTATCGATTTGAACATCGTCTCTCCCGTGTCGCCGCTCGAGCCGACGCGACCTGGCCGCTGTCAGCGCGAGCATGATACCCGTGCCCCGCGCGCGCGGTCAGGCGCCCGAGCGGCCCGTGGCGGGCGGCCGACGTAGACTTGAGAAAGGCAGCGCCGGAGCCGATGCATGAGACATGACTGACGAGATCCGCCAGATCATCCGCGAGCACGGGCGCATGCCGGTGGACTTGGGCGAGCTTACGCCCACCGCGGACCTCTACCAGGCCGGCATGACCTCGCACGCCAGCGTGAACGTGATGCTGGCGCTGGAGGACCACTTCGACGTGGAGTTCCCCGATCGCATGCTCACGCGCAGCGTGTTCGAGAGCGTCGCCAGCATCGAGGCGGCGCTGCGCGAGCTGCGCGAGGAGGCGGCCGTCTCGTGAGCGTGTCGGTCGACTGCGACCGGGCCTTCCTCGACGGCGTGCGCGGCGTGGCCGAGGAGTTCGCCGCGGTCAACGCCGACGCGGTGGACCGCGAGGCGCGCTTCCCGGTGGAGGCGGTGGAAGCGCTGCGCGCCGAGCAGGCGCTGTCGGCGTTGGTGCCGCGCGAGCTGGGCGGCGGCGGCGTGTCGTTCGCGGCGATCGCGGCGGCGTGCTTCGAGCTGGGCAGGCGCTGCGGCGCCAGCGCGATGGTGTTCGCCATGCACCAGATCCAGGTGGCGACGATCGTGCGCCACCTGGAGGACGCGCCCTGGTTCGAGGAGCACCTGCGCGCGTTGGCTGGCGAACAGCGCCTGATCGCCTCGGTGACCTCGGAGGTCGGCACGGGCGGCGACATGGGCCGCTCGATCGCCGCCGTGCAGCAGGGCGCCGACGGCGGCTGCGAGTTCGAGAAGCAGGCGCCCACGGTCAGCTACGGCGCGCACGCGGACGACCTGCTGGTGACGCTGCGCCGCAGCGAGGAGGCGGAGCCGAGCGACCAGGTGCTGGCGCTGGCGCGCAAGGGCCAGTTCTCGCTCGAGCAGACCGGCAGCTGGGACCCGCTGGGCATGCGCGGCACCTGCTCGCCGGGATACGTGGTGAGCGCTCGCGTCGCGCCCGAGCAGGTCCTGGCGACGCCCTTCCCGCGCGTGTCGGCGGAGTCGATGGTGCCGATCTCGCACGTGCTGTGGTCGCAGCTGTGGCTGGGCATCGCCACCGACGCGTTCGACCGCGCGCGCGCGTTCGTGCGCGCCGCCGCCAAGCGCAAGCCCGGCGAGCCGCCGCCGACGGCGGTGCGCCTGTCGCACCTGATGAGCGAGCTGTCGCTGTTGCGCGCGGAGGTCGACTCCGGCCTGGCCGAGTTCACGGCGGCGGACGAGCAGGGGCCGGGGCGCGAGCGGCTGTCCACGATGGCCAGCGCGCTGCGCTTCAACAACCTCAAGATCGCGGCCTCCGAGCAGGCCCCGCGCGTGTGCCAGGGGGCGCTCGGGGTGTGCGGCATCGTGGGCTTCAAGAACGACACGCCGTTCAGCGTGGGACGCCATCTGCGCGACAGCATGTCGGCCTGCCTGATGGTCGCCAACGAGCGCATCCACCAGACCAACGCGAGCCTGCTGCTGATCGCCAAGGAGGTCTGATGCCGGCGCCCGGCGCGGCCACACCGGAGCAGGCGCAGCTGCGCTCGGAGCTGCTGCAGCGGCGCCTGCTGATCGAGACGGGCGCGCCGGGCGTGTACGGGCGCGGCGCCGAGTTCGAGCGCGTGCGCGAGCAGCTCGCCGCGCTGGTCTCGCGCGAGGTCGCCCCGGAGCTACCCGAGCAGATGCGCTTCCCGCCGGTGTTGCCGCGGGGCGACCTGGAGACGGTCGGCTACCTGAAATCGTTTCCGCACCTGGCCGGGGCGATCTTCGCCTTCGAGGGCAGCGAGCAGGACGCGGCCGAGCAGTACGCCCGCGCCAGCCGCCACGAGGACTGGAGCGAGTTCCAGACGATGACCGACCTGGTGCTGACGCCGGCGGCGTGCTACCCGGTGTACCCGGCGGTGGCGGCTCGCGGCAGGCTGGCGAGCGGCGGGCTGACGGTGGACGCGGGCGGCGCCTACGTGTTCCGCCGCGAGCCCTCCTCCGACCCGGCGCGGCTGCAGATGTTCCACCAGCGCGAGATCGTGCGCCTCGGCGAGCCGGAGGCGGTGCAGTCGTGGCGCGAGCGCTGGCGCGAGCGCGCGCTGGAGCTGCTGCGCGGCCTCGGGCTGCAGGCGCGCCTGGACGTCGCCAGCGACCCTTTCTTCGGGCGCAGCGGGCGCATGCTGGCGGCGAGCCAGCGCGAGCAGCAGCTGAAGTTCGAGGTGCTGGCCGAGATCGCCGGCCCCGAGCCAACCGCGGTGGCCTCCTTCAACTACCACCAGGACCACTTCGCGGCGGCCTACGGCATCGAGCTGGCCGACGGCGCGACGGCGCACACCGCCTGCCTCGGCTTCGGGCTGGAGCGCATCACGCTGGCGCTGCTGGCCACGCACGGCTTCGAGCCGCGGCGCTGGCCGGCGCAGGTGCGCGAGCAGCTGCAGGACGGCGAGCGGCCGCAGGCGGGCGGCGCATGAGCCCCGCGCTGGCCGCGCCGAGCCTGTTCGGGGCCGACCCCGCGCGCTACCGCGTGCACGCGCTGCACTCGCCGCAGCGCACCTACCTGGAAACCAACTGCTACGCCGACGTGCTGATCGAGCTGCTGCACGCGGCGGGGCTGGAGCCGCTGGCGGCGATGGGCGCGACCGTGCGCGAGGACTTCGAGGGCGACCAGTGGACGTTCTTCAAGCCCGCGCCGCAGGACCTGGAGGCGCTGCTGGGCGTGGACGTGCATGAGATGCAGCCCTACCGCGCGATCCCCGAGCAGGCCGCCGAGCAGCTCGCGCAGGGGCGCACGCTGATCGTGGAGCTCGACTCCTACTACCTGCCGGACACGGCCGCCACCAGCTACCGCAGCGAGCACGTGAAGAGCTCGGTGGCGATCGAGTCGATTGACCCGGCGGCCGAGCGCATGCGCTACTTCCACGCCGCCGGCCTGTACGAGCTGGCCGGCGAGGACTACCGCGAGGTGTTCCGCACCGGCCGCAGCTTCTCGGCGGACGTGCTGCCGCCGTACACCGAGCTGGTGCGCTTCGACGCCGGTCGCGCGCTGGCGGGGGCGGAGCTCCGCGCGGCGGCGCGCGAGCACGTGCGCGCGCACCTGCGCCGGCGCCCGGCGAGCAACCCGTTCACGCGCTTCGGCGAGGCGCTCGAGCGGGAGCTGCCGCGGCTGTTGGAGGGCGACGCGGGCGACTACCACGCCTACGCCTTCGCCACCGTGCGCATGGCGGGCTCGGCCTTCGAGGTGGCCGGCACGCTGGCGAGCTGGCTGCTGGAGGACCCGGACCCCGTGGCGCCGGCGCTGGCGCGGGTGGTGGAGGGCTGCAAGACGCTGTCGTTCCGGCTGGCGCGCCGGCGCGCGTTCGATCCGCAACCCGCGCTGGCGGCGATGGCGGCCGCGTGGGAGGAGGGGCTGACGCGCTTCGATGACGCGCTCGCCTGACAGCGCCGCGGCGCTCGCGCCGGTGCCGGCGGAGCTGCGACGGGCGCTGGCCGACGGCTGGTGGGCGGCGGCGAGCGCGCCGGGCGCGCACGAGCGCCCCGAGACGACCGCGCAGCTCGACTGGATCGAGGCCTCGGCGCCGGGCACCGCGGCGGGCGCGCTGCGCGCGGCCGGGCGTTGGCGGGTGGGCGAGCGCCACGACTTCGACGCGCAGGACTGGTGGTTTCGGGTGCGCTTCGAGGAGCGCCCGGCGGAGGCGCAGGAGCGGCTGCTGCTGCGGCTCGGAGGCGTCGCGACGCTGGCCGAGGTGCACCTCAACGGGCGGCTCGTGCTGCGCAGCGACTCGATGTTCGCCGCGCACGCGCTCGACGTGACGGAGCTGCTCGAGCAGCGCAACGAGCTGGCGATCTGCTGCCGCGCGCTCGGCCCGGCGCTCGAGCTCTCGCGCCGCCCCCGCGCGCGCTGGCGCAGCTCGCTGGGGGTGCCGGGCAACCTGCGCTTCTTCCGCACGATGCTGCTGGGGCGCGCGCCGGGGCTCTCGCCGGGACCCGCCGCGGTGGGCCCGTGGCGGCCGGTGTGGCTGGAGCGCCGGCGCGGCCCGGCCTGCAGCGAGCTGCGCGTGCGCACCCGCTGCGAGGGCGACACCGGCGTGCTGAGCGTGACGGCGCGGCTCGAGCGCCACGACGGCGCGCGGCCGAGCAGTCTCGACGGCGCGCGGCCCGATGGTCTCGGCGGCGGCGCGGGCGCGGGCGCGCCGTTCGAGCGCGCGCTGGTCGAGCTCGAGGGCCCCTCAGGCGCGCACCGCGCCGAGCTCGCCGTGAGCGAGAGCGCTGAAGGGGAGACACGGCTGGAGGGCGAGCTGCGCGTGCCGCACGTCGCGCGCTGGTGGCCGCACACGCACGGCGAGCCGGCGCTGCACACGGTGGCGCTCACGCTCGAGCGAGGCGGCGAGCAGCCGCTGCGCGTGGCCGCCGGCCGCGTCGGCTTTCGCGAGCTCGCGCCCGGCCCCACGGCGTCGCACGAGCCGCTGCGCGACGGCCTCGACCTGCACGTCAACGGCGTGCGCACGTTCGCGCGCGGCGCGGTGTGGACGCCCCCCGACCCGGTGCAGATGAGCGTGCCGCGAGAGACGCTGCGGGCGGCGCTCGAGCAGGCCCGCGCGGCCGGCATGAACATGCTGCGCGTGCCCGGCACCGGCGCGTACGAGAGCGAGGACTTCCACGAGCTCTGCGACGAGCTCGGGATCATGGTGTGGCAGGACTTCATGTTCGCCAACTTCGACTACCCGCTCGCCGACGAGCGCTTCGCCGCGCAGGTGCGCGAGGAGGCCGGGGCGGTGCTGGCGGCGCTCGCGCAGCGCCCGTCGCTGGCGGTGCTGTGCGGCAACAGCGAAGTGGAGCAGCAGGTGGGCATGCTCGGCCTCGACCCGGCGCTGGCGCGCGGCGAGCTGTTCGACGAGCTGCTGCCGCGGGCGGCCGCGGAGGCCGGCGCGGACGTGCCCTACCTGCCCTCCGCGCCGTGCGGCGGCGCGCTCGCCTTCAGGCCCGCCCGCGGCGTGGCCAACTACTTCGGCGTGGGCGCCTACCGGCGCCCGCTGGAGGACGCGCGCCGCGCGGGCGTGCGCTTCGCCTCGGAGTGCCTGGCGTTCGCCAACGTGCCCGCGGAGCGAGCGGAGCTGACGGCGGCGCAGCAGGTGCAGCGGCTGGTCGCGCCGCGCGACGCCGGCGCGGCCTGGGACCACGGGGAGATCCGCGACCACTACCTCGGCGTGCTGTTCGGCGCGGACGCGGCGGCGCTGCGGCGCGAGGACGCCGAGCGCTTCCTGGCGCTCTCGCGCGCGCTCACCGGCGAGATCATGGGCGAGGTGCTGGGCGAGTGGCGGCGCGCGGGCTCGCCGTGCGGCGGCGCGCTCGTGCTGTGGCTGCGCGACGTCGCTCCCGGCGCCGGCTGGGGCGTGATCGACCACGAGGGCGCGCCCAAGCCGGCCTACCATCACCTGCGCAGGGCGCTCGCGCCGGTGGCGGTGTGGAGCGTGGACGAGGGCCTCGGCGGCGTGGTGGCGCACGCGGCCAACGACCTGCCGCGACCGCTCGCCTGCGAGCTGCGCGTGGCGCTCTACGGCGACGGCGAGCGCGCGCTCGAGGAGGTGAGCACGTCGATCGAGCTGGCTGCCCACGGCGCCGGCGAGTGGGACGTGGAGGAGCTGCTGGGCCGCTTCGTGGACGCCTCCTGGGCCTACCGCTTCGGGCCGCCGGCGCAGCGCGCGATCGCGCTCAGCCTCGAGCGCCCAGGCGAGCGCGCGCGCCCGCTGTCGCACTCCGTGCGCTTCCCCGCCGGGCGGCCGCTGGCCCGCGAGAGCGGCGAGGCGCTGGGCCTGAGCGGGCGGCTGCGCGCGGGCGCCGACGGCCAGCCGGCGCTCGTGCTGCGCTCGCGCCGGCTCGCCTACGGCGTGAGCATCGAGCTGCCGGGCTTCCAGCCCGGCGATGACTGGCTCACGCTCGAGCCCGGCGTCGAGCGCGTGGTGGCGCTGCGGCCGCTCGCCGCGGCCGCGCCGTGCGGCGGCGTCACCGGGGGCGCGCAGGCCGCCGCGGCCGCGGGCGACGGCCCGGCCGGCCCCGCGCCCTGCGGCGGCACGCTCTCGGCGCTGAACATGAGCGGGCGTGTGCGCGTGCCGGCGGAGCCGGCGAGCGCCGCCGGGGCGTCGTGATCGACCTGCACTGCCACGTGCTGCCGGGCGTGGACGACGGCCCGCGCGAGCTCTCGGCGGCGCTCGCGCTGGCGCGGGCGGCGGCGGAGGCGGGCGCCACCGTGCTGGTGGCGACGCCCCACATCGACCTCCGCTGGCGGCTGGAACCGCTCCAGCTGCCGGCGCGCGTGGCGGCGCTGCAGCGCGAGCTCGACGAGCGGGGGATCGCCCTGCAGCTGCGCGTGGGCGGCGAGATCGCGCTCCCGCGGCTGCCGGACCTGGACGAGCAGGAGCTCGATACGGTGCGTCTCGGCGGCGGCCCCTACCTGCTGCTCGAGTGCCCGCTCGAGCCGGCCAGCTGGGACTTCGACGTGGCGCTGATGCGGCTGCGCGAGCGCGGCGAGTCGATCCTGCTGGCCCATCCGGAGCGCTGCCCGCTGTTTCAGCGCGAACCGCAGCGCCTGGCGCAGCTGGTGCGGGCGGGCCTGCTGTGCTCGATCACCGCCGGTTCGATGTGGGGGCAGTTCGGCTCGCTGGCGCGCGCCTTCTGCGCGCGCCTGCTGCACGACGGCCTGGTGCACGACGTGGCCTCCGACGCCCACGACGCGCGCCGCCGGCCGCCCGGCCTCGGCGAGGCCTTCGCCAGCATGGAGCGCGAGCTGCCCGGCATCTCCGCCCAGCGCCGGTGGCTCACACAGCTGGCCCCGGAGGCGATCCTGAACGGGACGCCGCTGCCGCCGCGGTAGCGCGCCTCATGCGGCGGAGCGATGTCGCAGCGGGCGCAGCGCCCGCGTGGCCAGGCGGCCGGCGGAGGACGCCCGCAGGGGGTCGAACAGCTTGCGCGACTTCAGCTCGAAGGTGAGCCGCCCGTCGATCGCAGCGATGCTCTCGCGCGCGAGCTCGAAGCGCTTCCAGCCTCCCCGCCCGGCGCAGGTGACGGCCAGCTCGTAGCCGGCGCTCTCGGCCGCCTGCGGGCAGGCCCGCGAGTAGTCGCACTTGGGATAGGCGAAGGCGCCCACCTCGCGCTGCAGGAGCTCCTCGAGCATGCGCTTGGACTCGCTCATGTCGGCGAGCGCCTGCTCGCCGTCCGCCCGCGAGAGGTCGGTGTGGGCCACGGTGTGCGAGCCGATCTCGATCTGCTCGAAGCGCGAGAGCTGCTGCAGCTCGCCTGCGTCCATCAGGCGCACCCCGGCCGCCGGCGGCATCGCGAAGTGCGGCTCGCCGAGGATGCCGGGGCACGCGAAGACCGTGGCCGGCAGCCGCAGCTCGCGCAGCAGCGGCGCGAGCAGCGTGAGGTTGTCGAGCGTGCCGTCGTCAAAGGTCAGCGCGCACACCGCCCGGGGCGGCCGCCCGTCGATCCACCCGGCGAGCTGCGAGAGCCTCACGAAGCTGTATCCGCGCCGGCGCAGCGAGCGCACCTGCGCACGCAGCCGCGCCGGGTCGAGCATCAGGTTGTAGGGATCGAGCTCGCGCGGAAAGCGGCCGAGGCCGTGGTAGGCGAGCACGATCGCGGGCGTGCGGGTGCGTGTGAGCGCTGGAGGCACCGAGCGGCGAGCTTATCCCCGGCGTCCGTCGTCCTTGGCCACCGCCTGCAGGGCCCGGTAGACGCGCCCGGCCACCGCCTCGGCGGCGAAGCGCTCGCGCACGAACCGCCGGCCCGCCTCGCCGGCTGTGCGCGCGAGCGCGGCGTCGCGCAGGTAGCGCGCGGTGGCGCCGGCGATCGCCGCGGGGTCGCGGGGCTCCACCAGCGTGCCGCTCACGCCCTCCAGCAAGGCCTCGGCGTTGCCGCCTCCGCGGCTGGCCACCACCGGCAGACCGATCCAGGCGGCCTCGAGCATGCCACCGCTGAGCCCCTCCAGCCCGAAGCCCCGCTCGTCCCTGTGGGTCGCGTTGACGTACACGCGCAGGCTGCTCAGCAGCGGCGTCACGTCGTGCACGAAGCCCGCGATCTCGACGTTGCGCGCGATCCCCAGCTCGGCGGCGAGGCGCTCGAGCTCCTCCGGGTAGCGGGGATGCTCTGCCACCGGCGCGCCGGCCAGCACCACGCGCAGGTCGGGGAACTCCTCGACCAGCAGCGCAGCGGCGCGGACGATGTGGTGGTGGCCCTTGTATGGGATCAGCGAGCCGAGCGTGCCGATCGCGGGCGCGCGCTCGTCCGCGAGCTCGTAATCCATCTCGGGCAGCGCGACCGGCGTGCCCACCACGTCCAGCAGCCGTCGCTCGCGCAGCGGGCCGAGCGAGGCGGCGGCGGCCTCGGACACGCTCACCACCCCGTCGACGAGCGCGGCCAGCGGCAGCGAGAGCTGCGAGTCGAGCGACAGGTCGACCTTCTGCCACACGATCGGCACGCCGCCGAGGCGTGCGCCGGGCGCGGCGAGGAACGCCGCCTTCACGCCGGCCGCGAGGACCACCTGCGGGCGCACCCGGCGCAGCAGCTCGAGCAGCGAGCGCGTGAAGGCGCCCAGCGAGCGCGGCGAGGGGCGGCGCTGGTGGGCGGTGGCCACCCACGCGGGAACCCCGATCTCGTGCATCCGCGCCGCCAGCGGCCCCTCCCCGACGACGAGCGCGTAGACCTCGGCCTCGGCCGGCCGGCGCCGCAGGATCTCGCACAGCGCCAGCTCCGCGCCGCCGAGGCGACCGGAGGAGGAGACCGCTAGCACCCGCATCAAGCCTATGCCTTCGTCGGCCCGCGCTCACGTCCTGCCGCAGCCAACTGCAGCTAGGTGCTGCGCCTGGCGACGTAGTGGAGCTCCGGGCAGCGGCGCGCCTGTCCCCCGGGCTCGACCGTGTGCCCGTCGAGGTCCAGGCACTCCAGCAGCTCGAACCCGTGGGCGCCCAGTTCGCGCGCCTGCGCGTCGCGCGAGATGTTGTAGTGCAGCAGCGCGAAGTCGTGCGCCTCGTCGTTGCGCAGCGCGGTGTCGCCGTCGGTGCGCTCCAGACGGCGCAGGCGACGGCGGTTGCGCAGGCGCCGCGGCAGTCCGCGCAGGCTGAGCAGGGGCCTGTGGCGGTCGCCCACCCACAGCGTCAGCGCACCCGCCAGGCGACCGAGCGAGAAGTCGCGGTTGTGCGAGGAGAACACGAGCAGCCCGCGCGGGGAGAGGATCCGCCCCAGCTCCTCGAGCAGGCGCGCACGCTCCTCGGCGCCGAGCACGTCGAGCACGTTGAAGGGCGCCACCACCGCGTCGCAAGAGGCGTCGTTCACCCACGAGAGATCCTGCAGATCGGCCGTCGTGAACTCGGCCTGCGGGTAGGAGCGCCGGCAGTGCTCGACCATCGCGGCGGAGATGTCGATGCCGTGCACGTGGCGGGCGAGCTCGCACAGCGCGCCCGTGAGGCCGCCCGCGCCGCAGCCCAGCTCGAGCACCTCGCCGGACAGCCCCGAGCGGTAGCGCTCGAGCAGCACGCGCTCGACCGCGCGCAGCTCGCGATTCGCGTAGACGCCCACGAGATCGGAGCGCCTCCAGAACTCGCGGTTGATCGCCACTGGATCCTGGCTTTCCCCCCTTGCGTCGATGCCCTCAGTATCCACCGCGCCGGCGCTCGGCACAAGGCGCGAGCGCCCGCGGCAGCGCGCTGCGCGAGAAGCCGGCCCGGCCGCGTGCCGGCGGGCTTCGGCACGGCGTCGAGCTTGATTGCGATCGGCGGCGAACCGATCATCTAGGGTATGCATATCGGCACTCCGCGGGACCTGGTCGCAGCCGGGCGATGACCAGCGCGACGCCCACCGAGAGCGTGGCGGCAGAGCAGCCCGCGCCTGGCACCGGGCGCTCGTCGCTGATCCTGCTGAACGCCGTGTTCAGGGCGATCGGCGACGTCGGCTCCAAACTCGCCACCGCCGTGCTCGCGCTGCTGGTCGCGCGCAAGGCGGGCGCGAGCGAATTCGGCGTGTTCTCGTTCGCCATCTCCTTCGGCGGGATCGCCGTCACGCTCGGGCAGTTCGGACAGGAGGTGGTGCTGATCCGCGAGGTCGCGCGCGACCCGCGACGGCTCGAGCGCTACTACTCGGACGTGCTCAGCTCGAAGCTGCTGCTGAGCGTGCCGGTGCTGCTGGGCGCGCTCGCCGTGGCCGCGCTGGCGGGCATGCAGGAGCACACGCTGCTGGTGGTGGCGCTGATGGGCTTCGGCTTCGTGTTCGACTACGTGATCGGCGTGCCGTTCGCGGTCTTCCAGGCCTACGAACGGGTGGGCCTGATCCCGATCGTGCTGATCACGCAGCGCTGGGTCACGACCGCGCTGGCGGCCCTGGCCCTGTTCTCGGGCAGGGGCGTGGTGGCGGTGGCCGCGATCTACTGCGCCGGCTCGCTGCTGGCCGCCCTGTTCGCGGGGCAGCTGATGTTCAGGAAGATCGCCCGGCCGCGCCTGCGCGTCCACGTGCGCGGCGCGCTGAGCGTCACGCGCGAAGCGATACCGATCGGCCTCGGCCTGGTGGCGTATCTCGTGCTCAGCCGCGTCGACATGACGATGCTTGAGATGTACAAGCCGTCCGCCGAAGTCGGCCAGTACGCAGCCGCCTACCGGCTGCTCGAAACGACCGCCTTCGTGACCTGGAGCGTGAACACCGCGGTGCTGCCCACGATGTCGCGCCTGTCTCCCACGAGCGAGCCCACCGTCGGCTTCGTGTACGCGCGGGCGCTGAAGCTGGTGCTGGCGATCACCGTGCCGCTGGCCGCGGGCGCGGCGGTGCTGGCGAGCCCGATCATCGCGCTGCTGTACGGCGCGGAATACCATCGCGCCGCCGAGGCGCTGGTGATCCTCGCCCCCACGATCACGCTGTTCCCGGTCAGCTCGCTCTCGTGCCAGCTGTTCTACTCCCAGGACGCGCGCCGCGTCGTCGGGTTGACCTACGCGGCGGTGCTCGCCCAGAACGTCGTGTGGAACCTGATCATGATCCCGCGCTACTCGCTGTACGGGGCCGCCGCCGGGACCTCGGTGTCGGAGATCCTGGTCGCCTGCACCTTGATGGTGCTCTCCCGCCGGCTGCACGGCCGCCTGCAGGCCAGCCGGATCGTGGCGGGGCCGCTGCTCGGCAGCGCCGCCGCCGCGGCGGTGATGGCAGCGCTCAGCGGCTCGCTCGCGCTGGCGGCGCCGCTCGGCGTCGCCGGCTACCTGCTGGTGCTGCTCGGCTTCGAGCGGATCGCGTTCCCCGACGACCTGGAGGTGATCGCGCAGTTCGCGGCGCGCCTGCGCTATCGGGGACGCGCCGCCTCGGCGACCACGACCAACGCCTGAGCGGCAGACGCGCGAGCGCCGGCACACGCGCGGGCGCGCCGCGGCGCTCAGGACGGGCTTGCCGCGCCGATGCGGGCGGCGTGGGGATGCCCGTTGCCGGCCGGCGTGCCCGCGCCCGCCAGCAGCGTCCGCCCGTACACCTCGGCGGTCTGCGCCACCATCCTCTCCAGCCCGAACAGCTCGCGGTGGCGCTCGCGCGACGCCGCGGCCATCCGTGCCCGCCGGTCCGGGTCGCGCAGCAGCTCGACGACCGCTGCCGCCAACGCCCGCGGCTTGTACGGCGGGACCAGGACGCCGGTGTCCGCGCCCACCGCCTCGCCGACCCCTCCCACGTCGGTCGCCACCTGCGGCACGCCGCAGGCGAGCGCCTCCAGCGCGCCGATCGGCAGCGACTCCCACCCCGACGGGAGCACGTACAGGTCCGAGCAGCCCAGGTAGCGCGACGCGGGCCCGTGGAAGGGGGCGATCAGCAGCCGCTCGTCACGGTCGAGTCCGAGCTGCCTCGCGAGCCGCAGCAGGCGATCGCTCTCCGGGCCGTTGCCGATCACCGCGGCGCGCGCCTCGGGGACCTCGCGCAGTATGCGCGGCACGGCCCGGAGGAACACGTCCACCCGCTTCTGGGGACGCAGCGAGGCGATCACGCTGACCAGCGGGCCGGATCCGCGAAATGCCAGCAGCTCGGCGTCGAGCTCGCCCTCGACGCACGGCGCCGAGCCGTTGTGGATCAGGTGATGCTGCTCGGCCGCGCCCACGCCGAGGCGCAGCGCGGCCGCGCGCTCATAGGCGCTCACGTCGATGAACGCCGCCGTCAACGGCGCGAGCGCGCGCTCGATGGCCAGCCCGACCGCCGAGCGGCCACGCGAGGGGTGGCCCAGAAAGGTGAAGCAGTGCGGGGTGTAGACCACCGGCGGGCCCCCGGCCAGCCGCGCCAGGCGAGCGAGCACGCCGGCCTGCGCGGAGTGCGCATGGACGAGGTCGAAGCGGCCGCCGTCGAGCACGCGCATGAGCCCGCGCATCGCGAGCGCGTTGCTGCGCAGCGACGAGTAGCCAGGGCTGATCGGCAGCCGGTGGACGCGCAGCTCGGCGGGGAGCCGCTCGTAGACAGGCGACTCGAGCGGCCCCACCAGCTCCACCTCCCACCCCCCGCCCGCGAGGCCGTTCGCCAGCTGAAAGACGTTCTCAGCAGCTCCCCCGTCAGGCGGCTTGAAGGCCATCAACAGCCGCGTCACATAACGAGGCTACCAGTCCCTCGGAAAAGCGGCGTTTCCAGGCAATATCCGCGGGTTGACAGGAGGCCCGACGGCGGTCCTCTATGCTGGCGCGCGAGCACCCGAGCCCTCGACCCCGACCAGGACGGTTTCGCGTGAGCAGGAGTTCGAGCCCGCAGGCGCCCGACGCGCGCGCCTGTCGTGACAGAGGTCGCGTTCGCCTGCTACGGGGCGCCTGGCTGCCGATGCTGTGCGCGTTGCCGGCGCTGACGGCCTCGGGCGCAGACGCCCACGTGCCGCGCCACGCGGCGAAGAAGGCCAGCTCGCAGGCCGTCGCCGGCAGCGTCAACTTCTTCAAGCGCACCGGCTCCTCGGAAGGCTCCTACCTGAACGACCCCGGCCACGCGCAGAAGGCGTGGATGAAGAAGCACTTCTGGCACATGCTGACCTATTCCCCCAGCTTCGACGCCAAGACCAAGTGGTACCCACGGGCCTGGGTCTACCGCGATCTCTATGCGATCTACAAAGGCAGCGCGTTCGCCAAGGAACACCAGAGCTGGATCCTGCGAAACGCCTCGGGGCAGCTGATGTACATCCCCTGGTCCTGCTCCGGCGGCAGCTGCCCGCAGTACGCCGGCGACGTCGGCAACCCGGCCTTCCGGCACGCTTGGATCGCCGAAGCCAAAGCCGAGCTGGCGAAGGGCTACGACGGCATCTGGATCGACGACGTCAACCTCGTGTTCGCGGTCGGCAACGGCACCGGGAAGTGGGAAGCGCCGGTCGACCCGCGCACCGGCAAGACCATGACCGAAGCGGCGTGGGAGGAATACGTCACGACGTTCGTGGAAGAAATACGCCAGCAGATCCCCGGCGCCGAGATCGTGCACAACTCGGTGTGGTTCGCCGGCGGCCAGGAACGCTGGAACAACCCGCTGGTCAAAAGGGAGATCGCGGCGGCCGACTACATCAACCTCGAGCGCGGGGTCAACGACCCCAACATGACGGGCGGCACGGGGGAATGGTCGCTGAGCACCTTCCTGTCCTTCGTCGACGCCGTTCACGAGCAGGGCAAGGGCGTGATCTTCGACAGCTACGAAAACGGGGCGCAGGCTCGCGAATACAACCTCGCCGCCTACTTCCTGGTCTCCGGCGGCGACGACGGGGTCGGCGACGCCGGCATCACGCCCTCGACCTGGTGGCCGGGCTTCGAAGTGAGCCTTGGCGCAGCACGCGGCGCGCGCGGCCCCTGGGACGGTCTGAGCAGGCGCGAATTCGCGGACGGAGTCGTGCTCGTGAACGAACCGCAGGCCCCCGCCCGGACCGTGACGCTGCCGAAGAAGATGGTGACCGTCAGCGGCGAAGTGGTGCGCAAGGTGACGCTGCCCGCCGCCAGCGGGCTGGTGCTGCGCTACCAGCCGGGCGCCGAATGACGGCCCACGCGCCTGCTCGCGCCTGCTCGGGCCACGTCCCCAGACGCTAGATTCAGATCGCGCCCGCCGCAGCCGATACAGCGAGAGAGCGGCTGTCAGCATCGCATCCGCGGCACGCCCGATGAGCACAGCCCAACATCCCTCGACCGGATCCCAGCGCACGCTCGCCCTGGCGCCGGAATCGGGAGAGCGCGCCCAGTACCTGCAGCTGCAGGACTGCGATCTGTTCTGCGTCTACCACCCGCCGCGCGACGGATCGCCGACGCAGGCCGTGCTCCTGTGCCCGCCGTTCGGGTGGGAGGAGGTCTGCTCCTATCGAAGCCGGCGCCTGCTGGCCCAGATGCTGGCCGGCGCCGGCTACCCCACCGTCAGGATCGACCTTCCCGGCGGCGGCGACAGCCGCGACCCACGGCGCCGGCGCGCCGGCCTGGAGAGCTGGAGCTCGGCGACCGACGCCTGCGCGCGCTGGCTGCGACGGGAGAGCGGGGCTCCGCTGGTCACGGCGATAGGCATCGGGCTCGGCGGGCTGGTGGTGTGCCGCGCCCTCGGCCTGGGAGCCGAGCTCGATCAGATCGCGCTGTGGAACGTGCCGTCGCGTGGTCGCGCGTTCGTGCGAGAGCTGCGCGCCTTCGCGCGTCTGGAGCAGGCGGCGGTCGCGCTCGCCGGCGAGGATCCGGGCGAGCGGCGCGCCTCCTCGCAGGGCGCACCGGAGCGCGACGCGCCCGCCGCGGCGCTCGAAGCCGGCGGCTTCGGGCTCGACGCGGCCACCGTCGACGAACTCGAGGCGTTCGACGTCGAGCAGCTGCCGCACGAGCTCGGGCTGAGGCGCGCGCTGCTGCTCGCCCGCGACGGCGTGTCGGGCGGGGATCGGATGCGGGCGGAGCTCGTGCAGCGAGGGGCGGACGTGAGCGAAGCTCCCGGCCAGGGCTACTCGCAGATGGTCGCCGAACCGCAGCTGGCGCGCGCGCCGCTCGCCACGTTCGACCTGATGCTCGCGTGGCTGCGCGAGGGATCGACGGCGACGGCGTCGCCCGGCCGCACCGGAGCGCCTGCGCCGCGCTCCGGTGCGGCGCACGCCCCCACCGCCACGCCCGCCAGCGAGCGGGACGGGGTGCGCGAGCGCCCGCTGGCGGTGCAGTCCGCCGCCGGCGCCCTCTTCGGGATCCTCGCCGAGCCGCTCGAGCGCGAGCCGGAGCGGCTGGCGGTGGTGCTGCTCAACGCCGGCGCCATCCGCCGCATCGGGCCAAGCCGGCTGTGGGTCGAGCTGGCGCGCGCCTGGGCCTCGCGCGGGATCTGCACGATGCGCCTCGACTTCGAGGGCATCGGCGACTCCTGCGGCGAGCGCGAGCGCTCGCCGGATCTGCCCGGCCTCTACGCAGGCGAGCTGGCAGGCCAGGTGCGCGCGGCGGTCGACCATGTGGAACTGGCCACCGGCGCGCAGCGCTTCGTGCTCGCCGGCCTCTGCTCCGGCGCCTACTGGTCGTTTCACGCCGCGCTGCAGGACGACCGCGTCAGCGCGGCGCTGCTGGTGAACCCGCAGACGCTGTTCTGGGACCCGGCGCAGGCGGCCGGGCGCGACCTGCGTCACACGCTGCTGCAGGCGTCCTCGTGGCGGCGGCTGCTGAGCGGCCAGAGCAACCGCGAGCGGGTCGCGCAGCTCGTGCGCGCGCTGGGCCCGGGCGCGCTCGACGCGCTCAGGCGGGCGCTCGCGAGGCTGCGCTCGCGGGCCGGCGGGGGCGGCGAGCAGCTCGAGCTGGCGCTGCGCCGCATGCACGCCGGGCGCAAACGCGTGCTGTTCGCGTTCTCGGGCGATGAGCCCCTGTACGAGCAGATGCGCAGCGACGGCGCGCTCGCCCGCATCCGCGAGTGGCCGAACGTGCAACTGGCGAGGCTGGCCGGCAGCGACCACACCCTGCGACCGCCTGCGGCCCGGCGCGACGCGGCGCGCGTGCTGGGCCAGGCCCTCGAGCGCGAGCTCGCGCCGGCCGCGCCGGCGCCGGGCGACCGGTAGCGGCGAGATGGGCCGCGTGCTGCTGGCATTCGAGCCGCCCGACGGCGGCGTGCCCGAGAACGTCGCGCAGCTCGCGCTCGGCCTGCGCAGCTGCGGCTGGGAGCCGGAGGTGGCGGGGCCCCCGGAGGCTGCCCCCTATCGGCAGCTGGGCGAGGCGGGCATTCGCATCTGGCGGCTGCCCTTCGGTCGAGGCTACGGCCGCCCGTCCTCCGAGCTGCGAGCGCTCGTGCAACTGCGGGCGCTGCTGCGGACAGGGCGCTTCGAGCTGGCCCACGTGCACGCCGCCAAGGCGGGGGTGCTCGGGCGCGCCGCCGCCGCCTGGTGCGGCGTGCCCGCCCTGTACAGCCCCCACTGCTTTCCCTTCGTCGGCAGGACCGCTCGCGGGCTGCGTCTGGCCGCGATCGCCAGCGAGGCGCTGCTCGGCCGCCTGAGCGACGTGCTGTGCGTCTGCGAGCAGGAGCGCGCGCTCGCGCTCGCGCATCGCATCGCGCCCCCCGAGCGCCTGCACGTGGTGCACAACGGGTGCGCCGCGCCGGACCCGCGCCGGAGCGGCCTCGACGAGCGGATCGTCGAGCTGAAAGAGCGCGGGCCCGTGGTGGGCGCCGTCGCCACGCTGCGAGCCCAGAAGCGCCTGGACCTGCTGATCGAAGCGACGCCGATCGTGCTCGCGGCCGTCCCGAGCGCGAGCGTGGCGCTGGTCGGTGACGGGCCGATGGAGTCGCAGCTGCGCCGGCGCGCACGAGCGGTGGGCCTCGACCGAGAGCCGCGCTTCGAGATGCTTCCGTTCCGGCGACCGGCCAGCTCCACGCTGATGGCGCTGGACCTGTACGCGCTGCCGTCGGCGTGGGAGTCCTTCCCGATCGGCCTGCTCGAAGCGATGGCCTGCGGCGTGCCGCAGGTGGTGAGCGACGTGGGCGGCAACCGCGAGGCGGTCACGCCGCTCACCGGCCAGGTGGTGGCGCCCAACGAGCCGCTCGCGCTGGCGCGCGCGATCGTGGCGATGCTGAGCGAGCCCGAGCGGCTCGCTCGGGCGGCCGAGGCCTCGCGCCTTCGCCACGCGGAGCGCTTCGGCCTCGAGCAGATGGTGCGAGCCACCGCCGCGGTGTACGACGCGATCCTCGCGCGCGGCGCCGCCCCGGCGGTCAGCGACCGGCGCCGCGGCGCGCGCGCAGCCCCGCGAACGTGCCGGCGAGCATCGACACGTCCTTGAGCGCCAGCAGCGCGGGGATGCGCCACCAGTGCCGCAGCGCAAGGCCGGTGCGCCGCGCGCGCAGGAACGGCACCGAGGTGTAGGCGAGACCCCCCGCAAGCATCGCCAGCCGGGAGCGGGCGCCGGGACGCAGCGCGAGCACCGCGGCCAACCCCCAGGCGCAAGCGCGCGCCACGGCGCGCGCCTCCAGGCCGAGCATCGCGTCCCCCTTGGCGTAGTGCCAGTACATCAGCGCGTTGCCCTCCCACGTCGTGCGGCCGCGCCACGCCACCACCGCGTCGGGGGCGAGCACCGCGCGCATGTCGGGCGGGACCGCGGCGCTGAACGCCACGTCCTCGCCCCAGGCGACGTTCTCCGGGAAGCCGCCCGCCAGCTCCCAGCATTCGCGCCTGAACGCCATCGAGCGGCCGGTCGAGCGCCCCCACAGGAAGCGGCGGCCGAACGCCAGCAGCCACGCACGCACGAGCGGGTTCAGCGAGCCCCGCGCCTCCTCGAGATCCGGGTAGAGGCTCACCGACACCGCGTGCTCGAAGGGCGTGTCGCGGTCCACCACGTAGGTGCCCCCCACGAAGTCGTTGCACTCGAGCGCACGCGCGATCACCGCTAGCCACTCGGGCGAGGGACGACAGCCCGCGTCGGTCACGGCGATGCACTCGTTCGCGGCTTCGACGATGCCGCGGTTGCGCCCGGCCGATATGCCGGCCCCCGGGCTCGCCAGCACCCGGATCGGCAGCCCGCGCTGGCGCCAGTACTCGATCACCTCCGGGCTCCCGTCTCGGGAGCCCGCGTCGACGATCACGATCTCCTCCGCGGGATCGTCCTGGGCGGCCAGCGCCGCGAGCAGTTCCGACAGGCCTGCGCGATCGTCCAGCACGGTGACCACGACCGAGATCGGCACCGACATCGGGCCTACGGTAGCGCCTTTACTTCCCGGCCGCGGGAGTCGATGATCCCCTTGGATGAGCGTTCCGGCTGCCCGTCTTCGCGTGCCCGCCGCACGCAGCACACGAGGCCCCGCGCTGCTCGGCGCGATGGCCTGCCTCTGCCTGCTGGCGCTGGCGCTGGCGTTCGCCGCGAGCCGCTTTCAGGTCTCGCTGGCGCTCGCCGTGGCGGGCGGCGCGCTGCTGTGCGCGCTGACCGTGTTCGCGATCCAGCGCTTCGACTCCGCGGTGCTGCTGGGGCTGCTGCTGATGGGCTTCGTGCGCTTCCAGCCGGCGCCCACCGACGCCGTGTTCGCGGTGGTGATGCTCGTGGCCGCGCTCACCGGGCGCTTCCGCCTCTCGCGCGTGCCGCCGGTGATCAGGCTGATCGTGGCGCTCACGCTGGGGCTGCAGGTCGCGTCGTTCGTCGACGCGGTCGAACTGAAGGAAGCCTTCCAGTTCTTCTTCATCACCGTCTACCTGATGGTGTTCGCGCTGTGGATGGCGGGCTATCTCGACTCCGAGCGCAAGGCGCGCACGCTGGTGCTCGCCTGGCTGTGGGTCGGCGTGCTGTCCGCGATCGTGTCGGTGGCCGCGCTGCTGCTGCCGCTGCCGGGGCGATCGTTCATCCTCGGCGGCCTCGACGGCGGCGTGCGCGCGAGCGGCCTGTTCAAGGACCCCAACGTGTTCGGGCCCTTCCTCGTGCCGATCGCGATGATCGTGATCGAGCAGCGGATCGGGCTCAACCGCGTGCGGCTGCTGCGCATGCGCCCGCTCGCCAGCACGCTCGTGCTGGGCATCCTCGTCGCCGGCGTCCTGTTCTCCTGGTCGCGCGCCAGCTGGGGCAACTTCTGCATCGCGATCACCGTCGTGTTCGCCGTCTCGAGCGTTCGCCAGGGCGGCTCGCGCAGGACGCTGCGCGCCATCGCGGTGCTGTTCGGAGCCCTGTCGATCCTCACGGGGATCGTCGCCGCGACCGGCTCGTTCAGCTTCATCGAACACCGCGCGAAACTCCAGTCCTACGACTCCAAACGCTTCGCCGCACAGGACCTGGGCTGGGAGATCGGCTGGAAACACCCGCTCGGCGTGGGACCCGGCCAGTTCCAGTTCTACTCGCCGGTGGAAGTGCACTCCGCCTACTTGGACACCATGTCGCAGTCGGGCCCGCTCGGCCTGGCGCTGTGGGTGGCGCTGGTCATCGCCACGCTCGTGATCGGCCTGCGCAACGCGCTGATGGGGCGCGACCTCTACGGCATCGGCTCGGCCGCGCTGCTCGGATCGTGGTGCGGCCTGGTGTTCAACGGAGCGGTCGTGGACACCATGCACTGGCGACATATGTGGCTCGTCGCCGCGCTCATCTGGGCCAGCGCGGCGCACTCGAGGAGCACCTCGCGCCGCAGCGCGCAGGTGCGCATCGGCGCGGTCGGCGCAGCGGCGCCCGCGTAACGCCGCGACGGCGCCGCGCCGCAACCGCGGCCGGGCACGCGCGCGCACGCCCGCAACTTGCGTCCACGGCCCCGCGCCCGCGTAAAGGCGCGCCGCGGGGACTCCGAACACCAACACATGCGCAGGGCACCTCGGCTCCTGACCAGCTCCCTGGCGCTCGCCCTCGCGGCGAGCGCCATCGCCCCGGCCACCGGCGCCTGGGCGAGCCCCAATTCGAGCAGCCAAGCCGCGGGCGCCGTCAACTTCGTCAAGCGCACCAGCTCCTCGGACACCTCCTACCTGAACGAACCGACGCGCCAGATCGAGGAATGGGTGGGCGCCCACTTCTGGCGATCCGAGGTCTTCTTCCCCTACTTCGACAGCAAAACCAGCTGGTACCCACACGGCTGGGTCTACAAAGACCTGTACGCGATCTACGCCGGCAGCAGCTTCGCCGGCGAACACCCCAACTGGATCCTGCACAACGCCTCGGGCCAGCCCCTGTACATCCCCTGGGGCTGCTCGGACGGCACCTGCCCCCAGTACGCCGGCGACGTCGCCGACCCCGAATACCGCCACGCCTGGATAGCCGAAGCCAAGAGCGCGGTCGCACAGGGCTATGCGGGACTGTGGGTCGACGACGTCAACCTCGTGCTCGACGTGGGCAACGGCTGGGGCGAACACGAAGCGCCGATCGATCCGCACACCGGCCAGCCCATGACCGAACAGGCCTGGGAGGAATACGTCGTGACGTTCGTCGAAGAAATCCGCGCCGCGCTGCCGGGCGCGGAAATCCTGCACAACTCCGTCTGGTACGCGGGCGGGCCGGAACGCTGGAGCAACCCGCTCGTCAAGCGCGAGATCGCCGCCGCCAACTACATCAACCTGGAGCGCGGCGCCAACGACCCCAACATGACCGGCGGAACGGGGGAATGGTCGCTGCACGCGTTCCTGTCGTTCATCGACGCCGTCCACGCCGACGGCCGCGACGTGGTCCTCGACGGCCTCGAAAACACGCCGCAGGCGCGCGAATACAACCTCGCGGCCTACTTCCTGATATCCGACGGCAGCGACGGCGTCGGCAACGCCCAGATGTCGCCCGAAAACTGGTGGTCGGGGTACGAAACCGACCTCGGCGAAGCCGCAGGCCAGCGGTCGACCTGGCAGGGCTTGCTGCGACGGGACTTCGCCGGCGGCATCGTGCTGCTGAACGAACCGCAGGCGCGAACGCGCACCGTCACGCTGCCCCAGCCGATGCTCACCACCTCCGGCGCGCTCGTCAGCTCCGTCACGCTGGCCGCGTCGAGCGCAGCGGTCCTGCGCTATCCGGAAGGCAAAGCCGAAGAAGCCCCGACCGAAGGCGAAACCGAGCCCTCCGAAGAAGCGCACGGCTGGGGGCCCTCCACGGGAGGCGGCGAAGGCTCGCGCGAAGCAGGCGGCGAAGGCTCGGGCGAAACGGCCGCCGAAGGCTCGGACGCGACCGGCGAAGCCCAGGGCGGCGCCGGCGCGGAAGGGTCGAGCGCGGGCGCCGGCGGCGGGGCCCTCGAAGGGACCCCGCAGCCGGGCGCAGGCGGCGAAGGCGAACTCGGCGACGGTCAGAGCGCGCAGGCCTCCGAAGAACTGCTGCTGTCCCTGAAGGCGCGCGGCACCCGCCACGCCGTCACGCTGCTCGGGCGGCTGCTGTCCCGCGCCGAGCGTCGCGCCCACTCCCACGCACGCGTGCAGATCGCGCTGCAGCGCCTGCAGGGCTCGCTCTGGCAGCCGGCCGCCAGCCTGGACGTGACGCTGCGCTCGGGCGGGCGCTTCCGCACCACGCTGCGACACCTGCGAGCCGGCCGCTACCGGGCCGTCGCCGGCCTCCTCGGCCCGGTCGCCTCCGCCGCCGGCGCCAGCTCGAACGCGCTCGTCTTCGCGATCGCTTGATGCGCGAGCGAGCTCGCGCGGGCGCAGCGGCGGCGTGCGAGGCGCCACCAACATGCGTCGCCCCCCGGCAAAGCTGCTTCTATGCTTCAGGAACGGACGATTCAGGCCGATCAAGACGTCAGGGAGCCGGACCACGTCCGCTCGACCGAGGCTGATGCATGCGCGAGACTAACGATCCATACGAGCGAGGGCGCGGGGCCAGCACGTCGGAGGAACCGGTCGAGATCGGCCGCTACATGGGCGCGCTGCGGCGCAGCCGCTGGCTGATCGCCGCCGCCGTGATCTTCGTCACCGCCGCCGTAGCCGCCCTCTCCGAGGCGCTGCCGAAGAACTACGAAGCCACCGCCAGCATCGTCGCCAACGCCACCAACGACGCTGCCTCCACCGAAGCGATCCAGCGCGAACTCACCACCGTGGCCACGCTCGCCACCACCCGCCCGGTGCTGGCCGAAGCGGCCAAGGTGGTTCACGGCGAGACCGTCGGCGAGCTCGAAGAACACACCTCGGCAGCGGTCGACGCCAACGCCAACATCATCCACATCAGCGTCAGCTCGCACTCGCCGCGCGACGCCGCGCTGCTCGCCGCGGCGGTGGCGCGAGCGTTCATCGCACAGCACGCGGCCGGCCAGCAGGCGGCCAGCGCGCGCGCGCTCGCCACCGTGCAGGCCGAAATCGAAGCGCTGCGCGCCAAGGGGCTGAACGGACCAGCGGCCGCCAACCAGCTGGCGGCCCTGCAGACGCGCGCCGGGCAGATCGAAACCGCGCGCGCCGGCGCCAACACGCAGCTGCAGCTGATCCAGCCCCCCAGCGTGCCCACCTCGCCGGTCTCGCCGCGACCGGTGCGCAACGCCGTGATCGCGCTGTTCGTCACGCTGTTCCTCGCGATCGTGGCCGTGCTCGCGCGCGAGCAGCTGATGCCGCGCATCGGCAACCAGCGCGAACTGGGATACCTGCTGGAAGTCCCGGTCCTGGCGAGCATCCCCTACCGGCGCCGGCGCGTCGACCTGCGCTCGGCGCGCATCGAGACCGAGAGCTTCCAGACGCTGGCGGCCGCCACGCAGCTGGCCGTTCCAGCAGACTCCTCGCCGCGCGTGATCCTGGTCACGAGCGCCGGCCCCGCCGAAGGCAAGACCACCGTCACGGCCGCGCTCGCGGGCATGCTCGCCCGCTCGGGGCGCGGCACGCTGCTCGTCTCCGGCGACCTGCGCTCGCCGCGCCTGGACGACACCTTCGACGTCTCCGGCCAGCCGGGCGTGCGCGAGCTGCTGGCGCGCATGCGCAACTCCACCGCCGGCAGGGACCCTGCGAGCGCACCCGCCGTCGACACGATCGAGGCCGTGCGCGAGTTCATCGTCCCCATCCACACCAACGGCACCGCCGCGCAGGGCGCGCTGGACGTGCTGCCGGCGGGGCCGCCGCAGGCGGACGCCGCCACGCTGCTGCAGACCACCGCCCTGGAGTCGCTGATGCGCACGCTGCGCTCCAGCAGCTACGCCTACGTGCTGATCGACTCGCCGCCGCTGCTGGGCATCGCCGACACGCAGGTGCTCGCGCGCTTCGCCGACGAGATACTGCTGGTGGCGCGGCTCGACCGGCTGGCGATGTCGGGCGTGATGGACATGCGCGAGACGCTCTTCAGGATCGGCGTCAAGCCGATGGGGATCGTGGTGATCGGGGCCGCCACGCAGAGCTCCTATTACTACTACGGCGAGCCCGCATACGAGTCCTCGCTGATGCCCAGCTGAGCCGCCGGGTTCGGGCTCGGCCGCGTCGCGCAGAACGCTCGGCCCCGCTCAGGCGAGCTTGACGATCGCCACGACCATGCCCACCAGCACGAACACCACGATCGCCACCTGCGTCCAGATCAGAAGCGGCGACATCGCACGCAGTCTAGTCCGCGTCGCGCTGGCGCTTGCGCTGCTCGCCACGAGCGCGACGCCGGCGTTGGCGGGGCCGGTCCGGGCACGCGCGGCCGGCGCCTCCTCGCTGCTCGGCGGCGTCAACGTCACCTTCAACGCCGCCGCGCCGGCCGAAGGCGAACGCCAGATACGGCTCGCCGGCGAAATGCACGCGCGGGTCGTGCGGGTGAACATCGCCTGGGCGCAGTTCGCGCCCGCTCGCGGCGCGCTCGCCCCCGGCCCGCTCGCCGCGCTGGACGCGTTCGTCGAAGACGCAAGCCGGCACGGCGTCGGCGTGGTGCTGACCGTCGACGCCACGCCCTGCTGGGACTCCTCCGCACCGCGCAGGCTGCTCGACGCCTGCGTGCCCGGCCGGCTCGCCGCCGCCAACGCCTGGCCGCCGCGCACCCCCGCCGCGTACGCCTCGTTCGTGGCCGCGCTCGCGCGCCGCTACGGCTCGCGCCTGGCCGCGATCGAGATCTGGAACGAGCCCGACCAGGTCAACCAGAAGTACTTCGCCGGCCCGCGCAAGCCGCAGCGCTACGCGCGGCTGCTGCGCGCCGCCTACCGCGCGATCAAGCGCGCCGAGCCGTCCGTGCCCGTGCTCGGCGGCTCGATCGTGGGAGACAACGGCTCGTTCCTGCGCGCGCTCTACAGGGCCGGCATCAAGGGCTATTACGACGGCCTGTCGGTGCACTTCTACACGCTCACCGTGGCCGCGCTGCACGAGATCCACCAGGTGCAGCTCGCCCACCACGATCGCACGCGCCTGTGGCTGGACGAGTTCGGCTGGGGCACCTGCAGGCTGGGCGGCCACGCCGAACAGGGGCTGCCCTGCGTAACGCCGCAGGTGCAGGCGCAGAACCTGCGCAACACCGTCAGGACGCTCGCCGCAACCCCCTACATGGCGGCCGCGATCGCCTACACCCTGCAGGACTCGCCACGCGAGCAGTTCGGCGCGCTCACGCAGCAGGGCGCCCGCAAGCCCGCCTTCGGCGCGCTCGCGGAAGCTTTCAGCGAACCACTCGGCGCCACCGAACCGGTGAGGCTCGCGCTCACCAGCTCCGACGGGCGCATCCTCGCCCGCGGCTCGGCGCCCGTCGGCGACTACATGGGCCTCGAAGCCTCGGTGCACGGGGTGCCGCGCTACCGCTCGGTGTTCACGCTCAACAGCCTCAACCGCTTCTCGCTGAAGCTGCCCGCCAGCCTCGGCGCCAGCGGCGTCACCGTGCGGGTGTTCCGCTACTGGAGCAGCCCCAGCGCGGCCGCCGAGGCCTCCAGCTGAGCGCGCCCTCCCCGCCTGCCGACCCCGCGCGGTGGAACAGCGCCAACGCGATCGGCGAGACCCCCGGCCGAGCGGCTACTCGGCGTGGTGGAACAGCGCCACCACCGTCAGCGCCAGGATCTTCAGGTCCAGCCCCAGCGACCAGTGCGCGATGTAGAAGTTGTCCCACTCCACGCGTTCCGCCAGCGAGGTCTGCCCGCGCAGGCCGTGCACCTGCGCCCACCCGGTGATGCCCGCCTTCACGCGCGTGCGGTCGCCGTAGCGCTCGACGTCAGCGCGGAACAGCTCGGCGAACTCCGGGCGCTCCGGCCGCGGTCCGATCAGGCTCATCTCGCCGCGCAGCACGTTCAGCAGCTGCGGCAGCTCGTCGATCGAGCTGCGGCGCAGCAGCCGGCCCAGGCCCGTCCTGCGGTCCTCGCCCTCCACGCCGCCCGGCGCGGTGCCCGCGGCCAGCAGGAACTCGAGCGAGGACTCGCCCGCCGCCTCGCGCGGCTCCTCGCTCACGCGCATCGAGCGGAACTTGTAGAGGTCGAAGACCTTGCCGTCGCGCCCAACCCGGCGCTGCTTGAAGAACACCGGCCCGGGCGAGCTCAGGCGCACCGCGAGCGCCGTCAGCGCCAGCAGCGGCGCCAGCACCGCCAGCATCGCCAGCGCCACCACACGATCGAGCGCGTGCTTGAGCGCGAACTGCAGGCCGCGCGGGTTGACCGCGCTGAACGACAGCAGCGGCAGGCCGCCCACGTTGTCGTAGCCGGCGCGGTTGTTGATCGTGTCGAACATGCGCGGCACCACCGACACTTCCATGCCGAGCTCCTGGCAGTGCTGGACCAGGCGACTCACCTGGGCGTCCGCCACCGAGGAGAACGCCACGATCAGGTGCCTCACCCCCGTCCTCGCCGCGACCGCCTCGAGATCCTCGGTGGTGCCCAGCACCGGCACGTCGCGGCCCCCCACTTCCGTCACCGACATCGGCGCCTCGTCCAGGAAGCCCACCGGCACGAGGCCGTATTCCGGGTGCGCCATCAGCCTGCGCGCAACCTGCGCCCCCACCATGCCCGCGCCCAGGATCAGCACCGGCTTGCCCACCAGCCGCTGCGCCCGCGCCCTGCGCCTCAGCCCCGACAGGCCCGCGCGGCCCACCTCCACCGCCACCAGCGAGAACACCCAGGCGCGCAGGAAGTGCGGTGGCGTGTGCCCGCCGCCGTTGACCACCGCGCCCACCGTCGCCGCCGCCATCGCCGCGATCGAGATGCCGCTCAGCACCGGCACCAGGTCGTCCAGCACCAGCGAGCGCAGGCGCGAGCGGTACAGCCCGCGCAGGTGGAAGAGCGTCACCGTCACCACCGGCATCAGCAGCAGCGGCGCGTCGAGCGAGGACACGCCCAGCACCGCCTGCACGCCGCCCAGCGCCAGCACCACGGCGACTCCGCTCAGCACGAAGTCGAGCGCCGGCAGCAGCACCATCCACCCGGACCCCTCCAGCAGCCACTGCGCCGGCCCCACGAAGCGCTCGCGGGGTCGCTGCGGGGGTGCCGGCGCTTCGTAGGCGAGCTCTCGGTGCGCCGGCAGCGCGGTCGTCGTCTGCTGGGTCAGGTTGGGATGGTCCATGCTGGCTTCTCGCGGTGCGTCTACAGATGTTCTCGGGTGCTTGGGCCTCGGTCTTTAGCCGCCGCCGTGTCGCGCCATGCGGCGCGTCCCCGCCCACATCGCCCCCAGCCCCACGGTAACGCCGATCAGCAGCGCGAGCTCCGAGCTCGTGATGCCCAGGGCGGGCGTGTTCACGCTTGCCGCCGCGCGCGCCGGCGATGCGCTGGAGCGGGGCTGTCCACCGCCCTGTCCGCCGCGCCGCGCCGCCCGCTCCGAGCCGGCCGGCGCCGCGGCGCCGCTCCCGCCTCTGCGCCCCTTCGCCGCGCCGCGCCGCCCGCCGGAGCCCGACTGCGCCCGGCGAGGTTCGGAGCCGCCCACGCCGGCCTGCCCACCGCTTGACCCTACGCCTTTGCCGGCCTGCCCACCGGGCGAGTTCAGCAAAGTCGAACCCAGGATCGCCTGGCTGCCGTCGCCGGGACCCCCGTATCCGCTCAACAGCGTGCCCGCCTGCGCCGGCGCGCAAGGCCCCATGACCACCAAACCCCCCATCGCCAGCAATGCCAGCGTGCGCTTGATCTTCAAGATTCTCGTCCCTGACAGTGCATTACCGGCCCAAGGCTCGTCGCCGCCTCCCTGCGACTCCGATCACGACGATTCGCCGGCAACCCGGGTCGCCGCGGATCACCACTACCGGCCTACAAAGCTATCTGATGACCGGCGACTTGTCGAGACGAAGCCGCCCCGTTCACGGGAAGCGCGCGCCTTCTTCGTAGATCGTGCGGTTCAGCTCTCGCACGTCGACCGCCTCGCCGTCGCGTGCCAGCTTCAGCGCCTGCCGCGCCAGCGCGTCGCGGGGCTCCAGGGAGACGGCGCGCCGCAGCTCCGCCAGCGCGCGCATGCGTTCGCCCAGCGTCGAGGCGATCGCCCCCAGCTCGAGCCGCGCATACGCTTCGTGCGGCGCGCGCGCCAGCGCGTCGTGGAAGTAGCCGCGCGCCCGCGCCAGGCTGCCGTAGCGCACCGCGATGTTTCCCGCCAGCACGTACGGTTCGGCGCTCAGCGGGTTCAGCCGCGCAGCTTGGCGCAGTCGCGAGTACGCCGTCGCCGGCGCCAGCGCCCACACCTTCGCCGCGCTCTGCGTCTCCAGCTCGCTCAGCCACGGCAGCGCCAGGGCGCCTGCCGCCGCCAGCGCAGCCACCGCCAGCGACGCGCGGCCGGCCCGCCGGCGCCACCACCCGCCCTCGCGGGCGGCGCCCGCCGGTGCGCGCTCGCGCGGGCACAGCCCGCACGCCATCCCCAGCAGCGCGAACGCCGGCGCCCCCAGGCCGGCGATCTCGAAGAACCAGTCGAACGAGCCGTGCACCGCCCAGTACGCGAACGCCGCCAGCGCCGCCGCCGCCACCTCGCCGGCCAGCGCGTCCGGGCCCCTGATCGCCCGCCACGCAGCCAGCAGCGCGCCAGCCAGCCCCGCCAGCGCCAGCGCCACGCCCACCGCGCCGGTCTCGGCGATCGTGCGCATCTCCACGCTGTGGGGGTAGCGCGGCGTTTCCGTGCTGCGACCGTGCACCAGGTACTGCTCCTGGAAGTTGTCCGCGCCCAGCCCCACCAGCGGGTGGCGCAGGAACTCGTCCAGCGCCACCCGGTACACGTCATAGCGGCTGCTGCCCAGGCCGCTCAGCAGCCTGTCGCCGCGCGGCGCTTCCTCCTGGTCGCCGCCCTTGAACGTGTCCCAGTCGTGTTCCGCGCGCCGCAGCGGGTTGCCCGCCAGCGCCCAGCCGCCTGCCAGCACCGCCACCAGCGTCAGCGCCGCCAGCGCCGAGACGCCGCGGTGCACGCGCGCAGCCGTCGCCGGCGAGGGCCGCAGCCGGCTCTCCGCCAGCGACGCCAGCGCCACCGCCGCCGCCACCGCCAGCGACGCCAGCGCCACCGCCAGCAGCGCCTCGTGCGCCGCCGCCGGCGCGTTGCCGCCGGCTTCCAGGCGTTTGTCCACGCGCAGCACGAACGGCGCGCCGGCCGCCACGCCGAGCGCCACCGGCGCCAGCAGCGCGAACGTGCGCGCGCGCCCCGGCAGCAGCGCGAACACCAGCACCACCATCACCGGCGTCGCGTACAGCGAGCCGCGGCTCTGGCTCAGCAGCGCCACCTCCGCCAGCACCACAGCGCCGCCCGCCAGCGCCCCGCGCAGCGCCCACGGCAGGCGCGCGCTGCGCGCCAGCAGCAGCGCCGCCCAGAACGGCATCAGCCACTCCGCCGCGTTCGCGTTCGCGTATTCGCTCGGAAACGTCAGGCGACCGCCGAACGCCAGCCGCTGCAGCTGCGCGCCGCTCGCGCCGGCGAGGTGCACGCCCGTGTACGCCGCCAGGCCGATCATCGCCAGCGTCCACGTCGCCAGCACCAGCGCCGCGCCGCGCGCGCGCAACGGCCAGCACGCGAACAGCGCGAACACCAGCAGGTACAGCAGCGTCCTGTCCGCGCCAACCCACGCTTCGCCCGGAACCGCCGCCCACGCGATCGACGCGAAGCTCAGCGCCGCGTACGCCGCCAGCGCCCCCAGCGCCAGCCGCACCGGCCGCGGCACCTCGCTCGCGCGCAGCCCCACCGCGCCCGCCGCCACAGCCACCAGCGCCAGCATCACCAGCCCGCCCGGCGCCCAGTGCGTCACCGGGTAGCCCGCCTGATTGGTCGCCCACGAGACGAACAGCGCCACCGCCGCCAGCGCCGGCACAGCCGCCGGGGCCTCGCGCAGAGGCTCCAGAAACCTGTTCAAGACCTACGCAGCTTCACCCAGGCGTAGGACGTAAGCGCCGGCAGCGGGTGGCGCACCAGCAAGCTCGCCAGCGCGCCCTCGAGCCGGTCGAGCGGCGGCACCGCCGCGTAGTAGTTGTGCCCGAACACGCCCAGGTACTCCTCCACCTCGTAGCCCGCGCCGCGCAACCGCGCCAGCTGCCGGCGCGTGGGGCCGCGGCACCACCTGTAGTACGCCGGGAACTTCCCGAACGAGCCCTCCTGCGAGCGGTGCTCCTGCAGACGTTCGATCAGCCCCACCGTCAGCCCGTTGGGAATCAGGCGGTTGACCACGAAGGCCGGCTCGTACAGCGTCGGGAAGAAGTGCATCGCGCGCGCGCCCGGAGCCAGCATCTCCCGCACCGCGCGGTGAAAGCCCGCCCCGTCGCGCACGTGCTCGGCGACCGTCTGGCTGAACACCAGGTCGCACTCGCCCGCCTCGGCCACCGGCCCCGCGGTGATGTCCGCCACCACCTTCGTGTAGCCCTCCGGGGCCTTCGCCAGCTCCTCCGCCGAGATGTCCATCAGCACGTACGCCGACACGCCCAGCCTCTCCAGTTCCTGCAGCGACAGCAGCGGGTTGGCGCCCGCGCCGATCTCGCACACGCGCCTGCAGTCCGCCGCCGCAACCGCCTCGCGCACGGCCCGCTGGAAGCGCTCGAACGGGTTCTCGCTCGACCAGGTCTCATAGCCGATCCGCATCGCGCAGGCAGTCTAGCCTCGGCTCAAACCGCCTCTCGGCGCTGGGGCGGACCGGCTCCCCGATGCAGCTCAAACCGCTCCTCGGCGCCCGCCTGCGGCCCAGCGTCGATAATCGCCGCATGGTCGACGCCGCCCTCGACCCCGTCCGCTTCTATGACGGCGCCTATTCCCGCGACGGCGAGGACGCCGCCCTCTACTCGCGCTGGCGCGCGCTCGGCGCCGTCGGCAAGGCCGACCACGTCATCGCCCTCTGCGCCCGCGCCGGCGTGTGGGCGGGCGGGCGTCCAGCCAGCACGCTCGAGGTCGGCTGCGGCGACGGCGCGCTGCTCTCCGAGCTGCACCGGCGCCGCTTCGGCGGGCGCCTCTGCGGCGTCGAGATCACGCACGCCGCAGTCGAGATCGCCGCCGCGCGGCACGAGATCCAATCCGTCGAGCGCTACGACGGGCAGCGCCTTCCCTGCCCAGACCGCGCCTACGAGCTCGGCGTGCTCTCGCACGTGCTCGAGCACGTGCCCGACCCCGCCGCGCTGCTCGCCGAGGCCGCCCGCGCGTGCCGCGCCGTCGTGCTCGAGGTGCCGCTGGAGGCCAACCTGTCAGCCCGCCGCGCCGGCAAGCGCCGGCACGCCCACGAGGTCGGGCACCTGCAGCGCCTGCACCGCGCCGGCGCCCGCGCCGTCGTCGCCGAGGCCGGGCTGCTCGTCGTCGCCGAGCTCGAGGACCCGCTGCCGCTCGCCGTGCACCGCTTCTTCGCCCGCACCCGCCGCGCGCGCGCGCTCGCCACCGCCAAGTGGGCGCTGCGGGCGAGTCTGCACCGGCTCGCGCCCGCGCTCGCGCGGCGGCTGTTCACCGTGCACTACGCCTGCCTGTGTCTGCCGCCGGGCGCGTAGCGGCCGACAGCAGCAGCGACAGCACCGTGCCCATCAGCTCGTCCGGCACCGCCTCGGGGTCCGCCAGCTTCTGGCGCGCGATCCCGTCCGCCAGCGCGTCGATCGCCACCGCCAGCTGCTCCGCCGGCATCGTCAGCTCGAGGTCGAGGTCGCGCACGCCGTCCGCGATCAGCCGCGTCAGCACGCCGCGCATCTGCGCGAAGCGCTCCGCCACCTTCTCGCGCACCTGCCTGTCGCGCACGCCGTACGCCCAGAACTCCATGAACAGCAGCAGCAGCTCCGCGTCGCGCTCGATCATCGTCATCCACTGGCGCGCGCCGCCCGCCGCCCGCTCCGCGATCGAGTCCCGCGCCCCCACCGCCTCCTCGATCTCGCGCGCGTGCTCGTCGATCTCGCGCTCCATCAGCACCAGGAACAGGTCCTCCTTGCCGTCGAAGTTCGAGTACAGCGCCCCCGTGGAGTAGCCCGCCTCCGAGGCGATCTCCTCCACCGACGCGCCGTGGAAGCCGCTGCGGGCGAACACGCCGCGCGCCGCCGCCAGCAGGCGCTCGCGCGTCTGCGCCCTGCTCTGCTCGCGCGTCATGCGCGTACCGGCGCGATCCGCCGCCAGCTCCGGTGAGGCGGCTCCGCGATCCTCGATCCTCATATCCGTACATGCTACTTGCAGAGCAAGCGCTATTCCGATAACGTTCGTTATCCGATTTCGACTGCTGGAGAGAGGAGCGAGCTCGCATGGCCACCGTCACCCGCCCCGCCGCATCGTCCTCGAAGCGGGAGGAGTCAAACCTCGCCAGCCTGCCCGCCGACGCCATCTCCTACGCCGACCTGTACGCGCGCTGGGAGCGCGGCAACTGGTCCGCTACCGAGCTCGACTTCACCGAGGACGCGCGCCAGTGGCGCGAGGACTTCACCGAGTTCGAGCGCACCGCCGCCATCTGGAACTACTGCCTGTTCTTCTGGGGCGAGGACGCCGTCGCCGACAATTTGTCCCCCTACATCGACGCCGCCCCGCGCGAGGAGCAGAAGTACTTCCTCGCCACCCAGCAGGTCGACGAGGCGCGCCACGCCGTCTTCTTCAAGCGCTTCATGCACGAGGTCTGCGGCATCGGCGACGGCTCCATGGCCAGCGGCCTGCAGGCCGCAAGGCCCCAGCTCACGCCCGGCTTCCGCAAGATCTTCGACCGCCTCGACCGCATGGCCGACGAACTGCGCGCCGACCGCTCGCCCGCCAAGCTCGCCGCCGCCGTCACGCTTTACCACATCGTCGTCGAGGCCTCGCTCGCCCAGCCAGGGCAGCACTTCATCTGCTCCTACCTCGAGAGGCGCAACCAGCTGCCCGCCTTCCGCGAGGGCATGCACAACATCGCCGCCGACGAGCAGCGCCACATCGGCTTCGGCGTCAAGCTGCTCGCCGACCTCGCCCGCGAAGACCCCGTGCGCGTGCCCAAGGCCGTCGCCGAGCTGCTCCAGGACGTCACCCGCTACACCGCCCAGGTGCTCATGCCCCCCGGCTGGGACGAGCGCTACATCACCGTCTTCGGCGCCACCTACGACGAGGTCGGCAGCGAAGGCGTCACCTCCATGACCACCAAGCTGCGCTCCGCCGGGCTCGCCGTCGAGACCCTCCCCGGCCCCGCCCTGCTGCCGCCCGGCCTCTCTCCGCTCGAGCTCTCACAGCGCGGCCGCGCGCTCGCCAAAGCCGGCGTGCTCGGCGTGCGCCAGGGGCCCACGCAGCGCGACCCCGACACCGTCGCGCTGCTGTTCGACACCGTCCGCCGCCAGGTCAACCCCGAGCACGGCCTGCGCCGGCCCATGACCGTGCAGTGGGAGTTCACCGACCCCGACGTTCCCACCTGGCACCTGCTCGTCAACAACGGCTCCAGCTCCGTCGCCGAAGGCACCGCCGCCAAGCCCGACCTGCGCCTGCGCGTCTCCTGGCAGGACTGGGTCGACATCATCGGGCAGCGCCTGGACCCCCGCCGGGCGCTCGCCACCGGGCGCCTGCGCCCGCGCGGCAAGCCGCTCGCGCTGCTGCGGCTCGGCAAGGTGTTCCCGCGCGCCTGAGCCCCACGCCGGGAGGCGCCGCCCGCCGCCGCGCCCACGGGCTCGGCGCGCGCAGCGAGATCCGCAGTGAGATCATGTGGGCCCATCATTCGAGCTTGGAGGCAGGCCATGAACGAGGACGCCGACGAGGAGCACGCACAGCCGGACGAGACCGCGCGCGAGGCCGCGCAGGAGAACCCGCGCGCCAAGCTCATGCAGGAAGTCGCCTCCGAGATGGACGCCATCGAAGCCGAGTTCGGCGACGACTACCAGATCGGCCGCGTCATCACCATCGTCGAGGTCCACACACCCGGCGAAAACGTCGGCCTGCGCGTGCGCGCCGGGCAGTACCCGTGGGTCACGCTCGGCATGCTCCGCGCCGCCGAGAAGATCATCGAATCGCAGATGTCCGGGGCGGGCTAGCAAACGTGATCGCCGTGGTGCACCTGGTGTGGGGCCCGCTCGGGCCGCTGTCGCTGCGGCGCTTCCTCGACGCCTACAAGCGCCACCCCGCGGGCGCCGAGCACGAGCTCACGGTGCTGCTCAACGGCGTTGCGCCGGCGCAGCGCCGGGAGCTGGCGGCCGAGCTGGGAGGCATCGAGCACAGCATGCTCGAGCTCGAGCAGCCGATGCTGGACCTGAGCGCCTACGCCTGGGCCGCCCGGCGCCTCGAGCACACGCACGTCTGCTTCCTGAACTCCCACAGCGTGCCGCTGGCCGGCGACTGGCTGGCCAAGCTCGCCCGGGCGCTCGAGCTGCCGCGCGCGGGGCTCGTCGGCGCCACCGGCTCTTGGGGGAGCTTCCGCTCCGCCGTGCTCAACTCGCTGAGGCTGCCCAGCCCCTACCGCCATGCGCCCGAACCGCCACGCGCACACCGGCGCGAGCTGTGGTGCGAGATCGAGCGAGAGCTCGAACGGGCGGAGCCGCGCCTGGCCGCCGCGGGGCCTCGCGACCCGCGCGTGCACCGCCTCCTCAGCCGCATGAGATCGCTGCCTCAGCTGCCGGAGCGCGTGCTCGCCTTCCCCGGCTTTCCCGCCTGTCACCTGCGCACCAACGCGTTCATGGCAGAGCGCGCCGTGTTCACCGCGCTGCGAACGCCCCCCATCAGCAGGAAGATGGACGCGCTGCGCCTCGAGTCGGGCCACCACAGCTACACCAGCCAGGTGCACGCGTCGGGCCTGCGCGCGCTCGTCGTCGCGCGCGACGGTCGCAGCTACGACCCCGAGGAGTGGGCCGCCAGCCACACCTTCTGGCAGGGCGCCCAGGAGCGGCTGCTGATCGCCGACAACCGCACCGCCGTCTACCAGAACGGGAGCCTCGAGCGCAGGCAGCTGCTCTCCGCGCGAGCGTGGGGCTCGCAGGCCGAACCGTTCCCGCCGGAGTGCCTGCGCCCCGCGCCCCACGACGAACCCGCGCGCAGCGCACACGCACAGCCCACCGCGCTGACGCGCTCATAGCGCTACCCCGGCGAGAACTCCCGCTCCGCCGCCGCCGAGTCGCCGCCGCCCGTCCCCTGCGCCGCCGTCGCCGGCGCTTCCGCGGCCGCCGCCGCCCCTTCCGCTTCCAGCGCCGCCTGCGCCGCATACGCGTGCGCCCGCACGCTCGCCGCGCTCGCGCCGCCGCTCGATCCAGCCGACGCCGCGCGCGCACGTGCGCGCCCGGCTACGCCGGAGACGGCCGCGGAGGCGCCCGTGCCGTCCCCCGCCGCCGAGGCTCCTCCGCGCAACTGCTCAGGCCCGAACTCGCGCTGCGCCGCCGCCGCGGGCGCCAGCGGCGCCGGCGCAGCGCGCGCGAGCGTGCCGCCGAGCGCTCCCGGCCCGGACGCGCCCGCGCTCGCCGCCCACGCGTCCGCTCGCCGCGCCCACGCGCCAGCGCGCGCCGTCGCGCGCCCCGCGTGCGCGTGCGCCGGCTGCCGCATGCGCCGCCCCAGTTCCAGCGCCACGCAGCCCGCGCCCACTCCCAACGCCAGCACGCAGCTCACCGCCAGCTTCGCGCCCAGCGGGCCGCCCGCGAAGATCCAGCCGCCGCCGGCGGCGCCGGCGCCCGCCGCCCCGGCCGCGCCCGCAGCCGACGCGCCGCCCGCAGCCTGCACTCCGGCGCCAGCCTGCGCGCCGCCCGCAGCCTGCGCTCCGCTCGCAGCCTGCGCTCCGCCGCCAGCCTGCACGCCCGCGCCGTGGTTCGCCGCGCCATGCGAGGCCGCCGCCCCGCCGTGCGCGCCTTCGCCGCTCTGCGCCAGCGCGCCCGTCGCAAGGCCGAACGGCAGCAGCGGCGGCAGCGCCGCCGCCAGGCCGCGCAGCTCGAGCACGTAGCAGCGACACGCCGGGCACTGCTCCGCGTGCCCCACCGCGATCGCGTAGCGCTCGCCTGCCGGGTCGAGGATGCCGAAGGCCAGCGCGCGCATCAGCGAGCCCTGCTGCTCGCACCAGCGTCCCTCGCTGATCGTCGCCGCCAGCGCACCCACCTTGCGCGCCACGCCCGGGCGGCCCGCGCCCGCCCCCTCCATCAGCTTGCGCATGCGCCTCTCGCTCACGCCCAAGAGCGACGCCGCCTGCGCGCGCGAGAGGCCGTGCAGATAGCACAGCGCCGCCGCCTCGCGCTCGCGCCCGTCCAAGCGGCAGCGGATCGCCTCCAACAGCTGGCGCAGGCGCACGCGGTCGTGCAGCTCCTCCGCCAGGTCGCGACCGGCGGCCGCCGTCTCCGTCTCCCACTGCTCGCGCGCCACGCCCCGCGCCACGCCGGCCCCCCGCGCCCCGCCCGGCGCCCCCGCCTCCGCCCGCGCCCCGCCGGGCGCCGTCGCCGCCGCGCTCGGCTGCACGCGCGAGCACGCGCGGTGCTCGTCGAGCGCGCGGCGCAGCGTCACCACCGTCAGCCAGCCGGCCGGGTTCGCGATCTCCTGTCCCTCCAGCACCGCCTCGTAGAGGCCGTGCGCCGCCTGCGCGTAGCAGCACTCCAGGTCGCTCTCGTCGAGGCTCGCGCCGCGCGCCCGCAGGCGCGCCCGCACGCTCGCAAGCACCCGCGCGCGCGTGCACTCGAACTCCTCCCGCAGCAGCCGCTCGGCACGGTAGCGGCGCAGGCTGAGAGGGCTCATGACGGGAGATTATGTAAAGTCAGCGATCCCGGTCGATTCGATCTGCTCGACGCTCACCGCGCGCATGTCACCGCCCGCGCGATGCGCGCGGTGCCACTCCACGATGCGCGCCAGCGCGCTCTCCAGCGGCCACGGCGCGCGCCAGCCGAGCAGGCGCGCAGCAGCGCTCGAGTCCAGCGCCAGGCGGGCCGCCTCCGGCGGGTTCTCGCCCGCGTCGAGCTGCCAGCGAAGCTCGCCGTCCCACAGCTCGCGCAGGCGCTCGATCACCGCGCCGACCGTGCGCTCGTCCTCCGCCGCCGGGCCGAAGTTCCACGCGCGCGCGTAGCGCGCGCGCCCCTCCGTCGTCAGCGCCTGCGCCAGCAGCAGGTATCCCGCCAGCGGGCTCAGCACGTGCTGCCACGGGCGCACCGCCTCGGGGTTGCGCACGCGCAGCAGCTCGCCGCGCTCCACCGCGCGCACCGCGTCCGGCACGAGGCGGTCCTCGCCCCAGTCGCCGCCGCCGATCACGTTGCCCGCACGGGCGCTCGCCAGCGCCGGCGCCTGGCCGCCGTGGAAGTATGAGCTGCGGTAGGCCGCCGCCACCAGCTCCGCGCACGCCTTCGAGCTCGAGTACGGGTCCGCTCCGCCCAGCCGGTCCTGCTCGGTGAAGCGACGCGAGCCGCCGTCCGGATCCGGTGGCGAGCCGCCCACCGCCTCCGGTGGCGAGTCCCCCACCGGGTCGGGCAGAGGCCCGCCGTCCGGGTTCTCGTAGCACTTGTCGGACGTCACCGCCACGATCGCGCGCACCTGTGCGCCCTCCTGCCGCACCGCCTCCAGCACGTTCGCCGTGCCCATCACGTTGACCTCGAACGTGAGCGCCGGCTCGCGCAGCGAGCGCCGCACCAGCGGCTGCGCGGCCAGGTGCAGGACCACCTCGGGACGCACAGCGCGCACCGCCGCGCGAACGCCCGCGGCGTCGCGCACGTCCACGCTCAGCTCGTCCATGTGCTCGCCCACCCGCGCCAGCTCGTACAGCGAGGGCTGCGTGGGCACGCCGCGCGCCAGGCCCGTCACGTGCGCGCCGAGCGACTGCAGCCACAGCGACAGCCAGGCGCCCTTGAAGCCCGTGTGACCGGTCACCAGCACCCGCCGCCGCCGCCAGAAGTCGCCTTCGATCCTCACCAGGGCGGCTATCTTCACGCAATCCCCACCTCGCCCGCCTCCACGTCCACGCCGTCCGCGCCCGCCCTGCCCCAGCGCGCCGAGGTGCTCGGGATCCCGCTCGCGATCTCCGACTACCGCGAGGTCGTCGATTGGATGCTCGCCACCATCGCCGCGCGCCGGCGCGCATACCTCACCGCCGCCGCCGTCAACCTCGTGATGTCGGCGCGCGAGGACCCCGACACGCTCGCCGCGGTGCTCGGCGCCACGCTCGCGGTGCCCGACGGCATGCCGCTGGTGTGGGCGCTGCGCGCGCTCGGTCACCACGGCGCCACGCGCATCTACGGCCCCGACCTGATGCTGAGCTGCTGCGCGCGCGCGGCGCCCGCGGGCACGCCCATGTACCTGTACGGCGGACGCACCCCCGCCGCGCTGGAGCAGCTCGAGCGCCGCCTGTCGGCGCGCTTCCCCGGCCTGCGCATCGTCGGGCGCCACTCGCCGCCGTTTCGCGAGCTCAGCGGCGAGGAGGAGCGGCGCGCGATCGCCGACATCGAGGCCAGCGGCGCGCAGCTGGTGTGGGTCGGCACGGGGCAGCCCAAGCAGGAGCGCTGGATGGCGCGCATGCGCCCGCTGCTGTCCGCGCCGATGCTCGTCGGCGTGGGCGCCGCCTTCGACTTCCACGCCGGCCTGGTGCCGCAGGCGCCCGCCTGGATGCAGCGCCGCGGCCTCGAGTGGACCTACCGGCTCGCGCGCGAGCCGCGGCGGCTGTGGCGACGCTACGCCCGCTACAACCCACGCTTCCTCGCCGGCTTCGCGCGCCAGTACGCAGGCCACCGCCTCGCCGGCCGCACCGGCGCTCGCCGCTAACCTCTGGCTTCGATGAGCTCCCCCCAGAGCACCGCCGCCGCCGACGTGGCCGTGATCGGCATCGGCCGCGTCGGCCTGCCGCTGGCGCTCTGCTTCGCCGACCGCGGGCTGGACGTGATCGGCGTCGACAACGACCCCGTGCGCCTCGGCGCGGTGCGCGACGGGCGCATGCCGTTCGAGGAGCCCGGCGCTCAGGCGCTGCTCGACCGCCTCCGGCAGAGCGGCCGGCTCGCGCTCTCCGAACGCGTCGCCGACGCCGCGCGCGCGCGTCACATCGTGCTCACGCTCGGCACGCCGTCCTTCTCCCACATCGAGATCGACATGCGCGACATCCGCTCCGCGCTGGACGACCTGCTGGGCGTGCTCGAACCAGGGCATTCGCTGATCCTGCGCTCCACCGTCGCGCCCGGCACCACCGACTTCGTCGCCGGCTACCTGGCCAAGCACCGCGGCTTTCGCGTCGGCGAGGAGGTGTTCGTGGCGCACGCCCCCGAGCGCATCGCCGCCGGGCGCTTCCTCGAGGAGATCGACACGCTGCCGTGCATCGTCGGCGGCGTCGGCGCGCGCTCCGGCGAGGTGGTGGGCGAGCTGTTCAAGGCGTTCGCCGCGCCGATCGTGCAGACCACGCCGGTGCAGGCCGAGCTGGCCAAGATCTGGACCAACATCCTGCGCTACGCCACCTTCGCGCTGCCCAACCTGCTGATGATGGACTGCGAGCGCTACGCCGCCAACGTGTTCGAGGTGATCGATCTGATCAACCGCGACTACCCGCGCGGCGGCATCGCCCAGCCCGGCCTCACCGCCGGCACCTGCCTGCGCAAGGACTTCACGTTCTCCGAGGAGCGCTCCGCCGCGCCCGGCATGCTGCTCGCCGTCTCGCGCGTCAACGAGACCGTGCCGCTGTTCCTGCTCGAAGGCGCCAAGCGCCGCCTCGGCTCGCTCGCCAACCGCAAGGTCGCCGTGTTGGGGCTCGCCTTCAAGGCCGACACCGACGACGAGCGCGACTCGCTCGCGCACAAGCTGATCCGCCAGCTCGAGCGCGAGCTCGCCGACGTGGCGGTGCACGACCCGTACGTTGCCACGCCCACCGTGTCCTTCGAGGAGGCCGTCGAGGGCGCCGAGGTGGTGGTGGTGGCCACCAACCACGCCGAGTTCCGCGAGCAGCGCGCGCTCGGCGCGATCGCCGAGCGCGGCGCGCGCGACTGCCTCGTGATCGATCCCTGGAACTGCTGGGGCGCCGCCCAGGTGTTCGCCTACGCCAGCGAGCTGGTCGCGCTCGGGGCCAGCCGCTGATGCGCCGCGGCGCGCGCCGCGGCGGCGCGCAGCCATGAGCCGCGTGCTCGTAACCGGCGGCGCCGGCACGATCGGCGCGGCGGTCGTGCGCCGCCTGCTGGCCGACCCCGACTACGAGGTGCGCGTGTCCGACCAGCGCCAGGCGCCGCACTGGATGCGCGAGGGCTGCGAGGTGCACACCGGCGACCTGCGCTCGCTCAGGGAGGCGCGCGCCGCCACGCGCGGCTGCAGCCACGTCATCCACCTCGCCGCCATCGTCGGCGGCATCGCCAACTTCCACAAGCTGCCGCACACGCTCACCGAGGTCAACAACGCGCTCTACAACGCCGTCATCCGCGCCGCGCTCGAGCTCGAGGTCGAGCGCTTCACGTACGTGTCCTCCTCGATGGTGTTCGAGCGCGCCGAGCTGTTCCCCACGCCCGAGGAGCACCTGCCGCAGTGCCCCGTGCCGCTGTCCGCCTACGGCTTCTCGAAGCTCACCGGCGAGGTCTACTGCCGCGCCGCCCACGACGAGCACGGGCTGCCCTTCACGATCTGCCGCCCGTTCAACGCCTACGGCCCCGGCGAGCTGCCCGACGCCGAGCCCGGCATCGCGCACGCCGTGCCCGACCTGATCGAGAAGGTGCTCGGCGGCCAGCGCCCGCTGCAGATCTTCGGCTCCGGCGAGCAGACGCGCACGCTCACGCACGTCGACGACATCGCCGACGGCATCGTCGCCGCGATGAGCTCGCCGAAGGGCCTGAACGAGGACTTCAACATCTCCGCCTCGCGCGAGCTCACCGTGGCGGAGATCGCGCGCATCGTGTGGGTGGCCTGCGGCGAGGACCCCGAGGCCTTCGCGCTCGAGCACCTGCCGACCTTCGCCGTGGACGTGCAGCGGCGCTGGCCCTCGGTGGAGAAGGCCAGGCGGCTGCTGGGCTGGCAGGCGCGGATCGAGGTCGAGGATGGCGTCGCCGCCACCGTGGAGTGGCTGCGCGAGCTGCACGCGCGGGCCGGAGGCGCCGACCGCGCGGCGCGCCGGCCGGTGGGCGAGTCAGCCGGCGCACGTCCCATCGCCGGGGGCAGGTAGGCTGCCGCGCTCGATGGCCGACCGCCGCTCAGCGCTGATCACCGGTGTGACCGGACAGGACGGCTCCTACCTCGCCGAGCTGCTGCTCGAGAAGGGCTACGAGGTGCACGGCATGGTGCGCCGCGCCTCCACCGAGAAGTTCGAGCGCATCGAGCACATCCGCGAGCGCATCACCCTGCACCAGGGCGACCTGCTCGACCAGCGCTCACTGGTGGACGCGCTGCGCGCCTCCAACCCCACCGAGATCTACAACCTCGCCGCGATGTCGTTCGTCGCCGTCTCCTGGATCCAGCCCACGCTCACCGCCGAGTTCACCGGCACCGGCGTCACGCGCATGCTCGAGGCGATGCGCGAAGTTTGCCCCGAGGCGCGCTTCTACCAGGCCTCCTCCAGCGAGATGTACGGCAAGGTGCTGGAGGTGCCGCAGACGGAGAAGACGCCCTTTTACCCTCGTTCACCTTATGGCGTGGCGAAGGCGTATGGGCATTTCATTACGGTTAATTATCGTGAGTCCTACGATCTGCACGCGACGTCGGGGATACTTTTCAACCACGAGTCCGAGCGCCGCGGCCTCGAGTTCGTCACCCGCAAGATCACCTGGCACGCGGCCGCGATCAAGCACGGGCTGGCGCGGGAGCTGCGGCTCGGCAACCTCGACGCGGAGCGCGACTGGGGCTACGCCAAGGACTACGTCGAAGCGATGTGGTTGATGCTCCAGCAGGACGTGCCGAGTGACTACGTGATCGCAACCGGCCAGGCGCACTCGGTGCGCGAGTGCTGCGAGGTGGCGTTCGACGAGGCGGGCCTCGGCGACTACCGGCGCTACGTCACGATCGACCCCGCGTTCGTGCGCCCGGCCGAGGTGGACCACCTGATCGGCGACCCCGGCAAGGCCGCGCGCGACCTCGGCTGGCAGCCGCGCACGAGCTTCGAGCACCTGATCAGGCTGATGACGCGCGCCGACCTCGAGCTGCTGGCGCCGTCCGCTCGGTAGCCGCCGTGGGCGTGCCGCTGTTCGACACCTCCACGCCGGTGGCGGGCCTGCGCGCGCAGTTCGACGCGGCGATCGCGCGCGTGCTCGACTCCGGTCGCTACATCCTCGGCCCGGAGGTGAGCGCCTTCGAGAGCGAGTTCGCCTCCCACTGCGGGGCGCGGCACGCGGTCGGCGTCGCCAACGGCACCGACGCGATCACGATCGCGCTGCGGGCGATGGGCGTGGGCCCCGGCGACGAGGTGATCGTGCCGTCGTTCACCTTCTACGCCTCCGCCGAGGCGATCCCGCCCACCGGCGCCACGCCCGTCTTCTGCGACGTCGACCCGCGCACCTTCTGCGTCACCGCCGAGACCGTGCGCGCGGCGCTCAGCCCGCGCACGAAGGCGGTCCTGGCGGTGCACCTGTTCGGCAACCTCGCGCCGGTCGCCGAGATCGAGGCGCTGGGGGTGCCGGTGCTCGAGGACGCCGCCCAGGCTGCCGGCTCGCTCGGCCCCGACGGCCGGCGCCCCGGCGCGCTCGGCAGCGCCGCCACCTTCTCATTCTTCCCCTCCAAGAACCTCGCCTGCTTCGGCGACGGCGGCATCGTCACCACCGACGACGAGCGCATCGCCGAGGCCGCACGCACGCTGCGCTTCCACGGCTCGCACGACAAGGTCACCTACGAGCTGCTCGGCTACAACTCGCGCCTGGACGAGCTGCAGGCTGCGCTGCTGCGCGTGCAGCTGCCGCACCTCGACGCCTGGTCCGACGGCCGCCGCGCAGCGGCGCGCCACTACGAGCAGGCCGGGCTCGGCGAGCTGGTCGAGCTGCCTCTCGCCACCGACGGCTCGCGGCCTGCGTGGCACCTGTACGTGGTGAGCCATCCGCAGGTCGAGCGCCTGGAAGCGGCGCTCGCCGCCGCCGGCGTCGGCTGCAAGGCCTACTACCGCACGCCCGTGCACCGCCAGGCGCCGATGCGCCGCTGGGCCGAGGGGGTGGAGCTGCCCGGCACCGAGCAGGCCGCCCGCGCCCACCTCGCGATCCCCATGAGCCCGGTGCTCACGCGCGAGCAGGCCGAGCAGGTGGTGAGCGCTGCCCGCGCCGCAGTCGTCGCATAGGCGGTCGCAGGGCCCCGCAGCTTAGCTCTACTCGCAATAATTTCAAGTAGGATTGTTGTATGTCGACAGTACCCGTCGAGGCGGCGCTGAATGGCCCGCCAGAGGAAATCGGCCCCGAGCTCGCCGCTGTCGCCGAGGACCAATGGTTCGAGCGTAAGTCCGCGCGCATTGCGGCGCGGGACCTGGCTGACTGGCTGATCGGATTCGCCAACGCGGACGGGGGCATCGTGGTGGTTGGGATTCGCAGCGGGAAAGTCGAGGGGACCGACGGGCTGCCCGAGAAGCGCAACGAGCAAATGCAGGCGAGCATCGACTTCTGCGAGCCCGCCGTGCGTGTCCGTCAGCGCATCCTTGGCTGCATCAACGAGCGCGGCGATGCCGACCATCTCCTCGCTATCGAAGTCGAGCCGAGTGATCTGGTCCACGCCAACAAGCGCGACGAGGTGTTCCTCCGGGTCGGCGATGAGAACCGTCGCCTCACCTTTCATCAACGGCAAGAGCTCCTCTATGACAAGGGCCAAGCGAGCTACGAGGCGCGTCCTCTACCGGCAGCAACAATCGAGGACCTTGACATGGCGCTCGTCGACCAGTACGTGAAGGCCGTGCAGGCGACGGAACCGACGCGCCTGTTGCAGGCGCGTGGATTGGCGGACAATGGCACTCTGACCGTCGCCGGCTGCCTGTTGTTCGCGGAGCATCCGCAGCGGCTCCTGCCGGAGACGTTCGTGCGGGTTCTTAGATACCGCGGCAGGGAGCGCGGCACCGGCGCGCGTCAGCAGCTTCTGGAGGATGTGAGGATTGACGGCCCGATCCCTCTGCAGCTGTTCCAAGCCCGGGAGACGATCCAGAGTCTTCAGCCCGTGAGACGAGCTTTGGTCGGAGCGACCGGCCGCTTTGGCGAGGTGCCGCTCGTACCGGAGGATGCATGGCTAGAGGGCCTTGTGAACGCGGTCGTGCACCGCTCGTACAGCATCGCAGGCGATCACATTCGGATCGAGATCTTCGACGACCGGATCGAGATCTGGAGTCCCGGTCGCTTTCCGGGCCTCGTCGATCTGAGCGAACCACTGGATGCGACCCGGTTCGCACGCAACCCCCGCATTGCACGTGTTTGCTCCGATCTGAGCTTCGGTCAGGAGCTCGGCGAGGGGATTCGACGGATGTTCGAGGAGATGCGCAGGGCCGGACTAGATGATCCGATCTACCGGCAGGGCTCGGGTGGCGTTCATCTGACGTTGCTCACCGATCCCATCGACCAAGAGCTGGACGCCCGCCTGTCCGAGCGGGCACGCAGGATCATGTCGGCGTTGCGCGAGGGCAAGCGTCTCAGCACGGGTGAGGTGGCCGAACTGCTCGACATCTCCCGCCCGGTAGCCCAGCGCGAGCTGGCTGCGCTCAGAGAGGCTGGCGCGACCGAATGGGTAGGGAAGTCTCCCCGCGACCCCCGGGCGTTCTGGCGCCTGCGCTGACCCCGCAGCTGGCACGATTCAAGTCTTGTTGCAAGTAGTTGCTAGCAAGGGCGCGCAAATCTGGACCAAAGCACGGCAAGGACGCGGCGCCATATCAGCGCCAGCGCTCGAGCAGGTCCCCCTCCGGCACCTGGCTTACCACCCGCGCCGGCACGCCCATCACCACCGCGCGCGCCGGCACGTCGCGCGTGACCACCGCGCCGGCGGCCACGAACGCCTCCTCGCCGATCTCCACGCCGGGGGTCAGCACCGCGCCGCCGCCCACGCGGCAGGCGCGGCGCAGCAGCGCTCCGCGCAGCGGTGAGCCGGCGTCCGGCCCGGCTGCATGGCGCGCCATCGTGTGGTCGTTGGTGGTGAGCGCGCCGGGGCCGACGAACACGTCGTCCTCCACCACCGTGCCCGCCGTCAGGTACACGTTGCTCTGCACGCGCACGCGCGCGCCCACGCGCACGTCGTTCTCCACCACGCTGCCGCGGCCGATCACCGAGCCGGCTCCCAGCACGCTGCGCTCGCGCACGAACGCCTGGTCGCCCACGATCGCCCCCTCCTCGATCTGCGCGCCTGCGAACACCACCGCGCCGGTCCCGATGCTCGCGCCCGCCCCCACGCGCAGGCCCGGCAGCTCGCCGCCGGTCCCGTGCGCGACCGAGTGGCGCGCCAGGCGCGGGCGCTTGCCCAGCACCGCGTGGTCCCCGACCGCGCAGCCCTCGGCCAGCTCGGTGCCGTCGTGCACCACCACGTAGGCGCCGAAGCTGACGCCGCTTCCGAGCCGCACGCCGGCCCCCAGCAGCGGCGAGAACGCAGCCTTGCGGCCCGCCTCGGCGCCGCTCGCGCCCGCGCCGGGCTCGCGCGCTCCGGCAGCGTCGCCGCCGGCGCCGCTCACAGCCGCACGAGGTTGGGGAGCGTGGAGGCGCGCGTGACGCCGCGCAGGTCCACCACCAGGCCGGCGCGCTGCGCGATCAGCTCGTAGTCGAGGCCCGCGTGGGCGGTCACGATCAGCGCCAGCTCGGCGCTCGCGACGGCGTCCTGGAGCGCCTCGCTCTCGAGCCCCAGCTCCGCCAGGCGCGGCACGTGCGGGTCGTGGTAGACCACCTCCGCGCCGAGGTCGCGCAGCAGCGAGATGATCTTCAGCGCAGGCGATTCGCGCGTGTCGCCCACGCCGGGCTTGTAGCTCACGCCGATCACCGCCACACGCGCGCCCTTCAGCGGCACGCCGCGGTCGTTGAGCGCGCGCTGCGCCTTGGCCACGCAGTGGTAGGGCATCTGCTGGTTGACCTTGCCCGCCAGCTCGATGAACTCGGTGGTCATGTCGAACTCGCGCGCGCGCCAGCTCAGGTAGAACGGATCGACCGGCATGCAGTGCCCGCCCATGCCGGGACCCGGCTCGAAGCGCATGAACCCGTACGGCTTGGTGGAGGCCGCGTCCACCACCTCCCACACGTCGATGCCCATGCGGTCGGTCAGCATCGCCAGCTCGTTCACCAGCGCGATGTTGACCGAGCGGAAGATGTTCTCGAGCAGCTTCGTCAGCTCCGCCGCCTCCGGCGTGGACACGCGCACCACGCGGTCGCACACCAGCTCGTAGAGCGCCTGGGCGCGCGCGGCGCAGGCCTCGGTGAGGCCCCCCACCACCTTCGGCACGGTGCGCAGCGTGTGGTCGGTGCGGCCGGGGTCCACCCGCTCGGGCGAGAAGGCGAGGTTGAAGTCGCTGCCGGCACGCAGCCCCGAGGCTTCCAGCAGCGGCGCCACCCGCTCGCGCGTGGTGCCGGGGTAGGTGGTCGACTCGAGCACCACCAGCTGGCCCGCCTGCAGCACCTCCGCCAGCGCGCGCGTGGCGTCCACCAGCGGGTCGAGGTCCGGCTCGCGGTTGCGCGTCAGCGGTGTGGGCACGCAGATCAGCACCGCGTCGGCCTTGGCCAGCCGCGCGTAGTGCGTGTCGGGGTGGATGCGCTCGCGCAGGGCCGCGAGCGCCTGCGCGGGCACGTCCTCGATGTAGGACTCGCCGGCGGCGATCGCCGCCACCTTGCGCTCGTCCACGTCGACCGCGATCACCTCGCAGCCCTCCTGCGCGAACGCCACCGCCAGCGGCAGTCCCACATAGCCCAGCCCGACGACCCCGACGGTGACAGCCATTCAGCCGGCCAGTCTATGCGCTCCCCCGGCCTGCAGCTCGCGCAGATCCGCGCTCACCATGCGCTCCACCAGCTGCTGGAAGCTCACGCGCGGCTCCCAGCCGAGGCGCGCGCGCGCCTTCGCCGGGTCGCCCACGCTGGGCGTGGACTCCGGCGCGCGCACCAGCGACGGGTCCACCCGCACGTAGCGCTCCGCGTCGAGGCCCACGCACGCGAACGCTGTGTGCGCGAACTCCCGCACCGTGCGGCCCACGCCGCTCGCCAGCACGTAGTCGTCGGCCTCCTGCTGCTGGAGCATCAGCCACGCTCCGTGCACAATGTCGCCCGCGAACGACCAGTCGCGCACCGCGTCGAGCGAGCCGAGCGTGAGCTGATCGCGGAGGCCGAGGCTGACGGCGGCGGCGGCGCGCGTGATGCGGCGTGTCACGAACTGCTCGGGGCGGCGCTCGGACTCGTGGTTGAAGGCGATGCCCGAGCTCGCGTGCAGGCCGTCGTTGGCCCGCAGCGCGCCGAGCAGCTGGTGGGCGGCCAGCTTGGCGACCGCGTACGGGTTCGTGGGCCGGCAGGGGGTCTGCTCGTTCTGCGGGCTCTGCGGCGCCTCGCCGAAGATCGCGCCGGACGACGGCACGAACACGCGCGTGCCTTCGTCGAGTGCGCGAACGGTCTCCAGCACCGCCGCGGTGGACCCCGCGATCGCCGCCAGCGTCTCGCCAGGGCGCTGCCACGACGCCGGCACGAACGACGGCGCCGCCAGGTGGTAGAGCTCGCGCGGGCGCACCTTCGCGATCGCCGCGCGCAGCGTGTCGGGCTCGAGCAGCTCGCCGTGCACGAGCGCGAGCTCGCCGCGCAGGTGCTCACTCGCGCCGAGCGAGTCCTCGCCCGTCTTGAGCAGGCCCGTCACCTCGTAGCCACGCTCCAGCAGCAGCTCCGCCAGGAACGAGCCGTCCTGGCCGGAGACGCCTGTGATCAGGGCGCTTGCGGCGGTGCCCACGGGAGCGCAGCTTACGCGTACACGCCAGCCAGCGAGCGGGCCACCGTCTCCGGCGCGCACAGCGTCCGCACGCGCTCGCGGCCGCGCTCGGCCGCCGCCCGGTCGCCCGCCAGGCGGCCGATCGCCTGCGCCAGAGCGCGCGCGTCGCCGGCCGGCACGAGCGCCTCGTCGTCGAGCAGCTCCGGCAGCGCCCCCACGCGGCTGGCCGCCACCGGCACCCCCGCCGCCATCGCCTCCGCCGCCGCGAGGCCGAACGACTCGCCCGAGCGCGACGGCACAAGCGCGATCGCCGCGCCTGCGCGCAGGCGCTCGAGGCGCGCGCCGTCCACCCGCCCCTCGAAGCTCACGCGCCCGGCTCGCGCGCGCGCCTCGAGCGCCGCCCGCTGCGGCCCGTCGCCTGCCACCACCAGCCGCATGCCCGCCATGTGGCACGCCTCGATCGCCACCTCCACGCCCTTCTCCGGCGAAAGCCGCGAGGCCACCAGCGCGTAGGGCCCAGCCAGGACGCCGTCGCCGGCGGCGGGCCGACGCGCACCGGCGCCCGCCGCCCGCAGCGGCGGCGCCAGCACGTGCACGCGCTCCCATGCGAGCGGCGCGCCGAGCTCGCGCAGCCGCTCGCGCGCGAACGCGCTCGGCACCACGATCGCGTCGGCCTGCGCCACCAGGCGCCGCTGCCACAGCGCCAGCGAGGCGCCGTAGGCGAGCGCCTCGGCAGCGCTGCCGCGGCAGTTCAGCCGCACCCCCGGCAGCGTGTTGCGCGCGTGGCAGCGGGTGCACTCCGCGCCGTGCGTGAAGCACACCCCCACCGCGCACACCAGGCGGTACTGGTGCAGGTGCAACACCACGCGCGCGCCCGCCTCGCGCGCCGCCCGCAGCGCCCTCCAGCCGAGCGAGGGCTGCAGGTTGTGGGCGTGCACCACGCGCGCGCCGTGACGGCGCACCGCCGCCGCCACCTCTTCTGGGTCGAGCCCACCGCGCAGCAGCCCGATCGCCGCGCGCGCGGGGCGCAGTTGCGCGGAGTCGCGCGTGAGCAGCTCCGCGCGCTCGCCGAGGTGCTCGCGCACCAGCCACAGCAGGTCCTCCACGGCGCGCTCCTCGCCGCCGGTGGTGCGATAGCGGTTGTGCACGAACAGGACCACGGGCGCGTCAAACCTAGACTCTCTGCCTACCGTGCTGCCGCCAGCGTCGATCGTGATCCCCACGCGCGCGCGTGCCGCCTACCTCGAGGTGGCACTGCGCTCGCTCGCCGAGCAGGCGCAGCGCGCCGGCGCCGAGGTGCTGGTGATCGACGACGCCGGCGAGTCGCAGCGCATGCGCGAGCTGGTGGAGCGCTTCGGCGCACGCTACGTGCCGCACCCCCGCCCGCTCGGCTTGAACGTCGCCCGCAACACCGGCGTCGAGCGCTCGCGGGGCGAGCTGGTGGCGTTCCTCGACGACGACGTGCGCACCGATCCCGGCTGGCTGCAGGCGCTGCTCGAGGCCGCCGCGCGCAACCCCGAGGTGGAGGTGCTCGCCGGGCGCATCCTGCCGTCGCTGGAGGGAAGCGCGCCGCGCAGCTGCGGGCGCGAGCCCGCGCCGCTGACCACGCTCGACCTCGGCGCGCAGGACGCCGACGCGCGTTTCGCGTGGGGCGCCAACATGGCGATCAGGCGCCGCGCGCTCACGCGCGTGGGCCCGTTCGACGCCATGCTCGAGCACGGCGGCGACGAGCAGGAGTGGCAGGAACGCCTGCGCGCCGACACCCCCGGCGCGCGCGTGCTGTACGTGGCGGGCGCCGTGGTGCACCACCGGCGCGCCGGCGCCGACGCGCGCCTGCGCGCGCTCGCGCGCACTGCCTACGTGCGCGGCGTGGCCGCGCGCCGCTTCGACGCGCGGCGCGCGCAGGCGCCTTCGACCGCGCGCGAGCTGCTCACGCTGGGTGGCTGCGCGTGGCACGTGGCACGGCGGCGCTGCCCCGCGGCGCTCACGATGGTGGCGCACAGCGCCGGACGCCTGCGCCAGGCGCTGCGCGAACGGGGCGTGCGCTCGGGCCGAGCCCGGGCCGGCGGCGCCGGGGCGAGCGACGCGCGGGGCGAGGCCGCACGAGCAGGCGTCGCGCCGGCCGCCGCGGCGCAGGACGGCGAGGACTTCCTGTCGGGCACCAGCGGCACGGTGGGCGGCCTCGACGCGCTTCGCCGCGAGGCGGCGGACACGGCGGTCAACGCGTGGGAGCTCCTCAGCGCCAGACGGGCGCGCCTGGACCTGGCGGCGCGCCACGAGCCGCCGCTGCGACGGGTGCTGGCGCTCAGCGTCACGCGGGACGAGCGCGCGCCGCTCGCGGCCGCGATCCGCGCCGAGCTGCTGCGCTCGCGCCACGACGTGGAGCTGCGCACCTGCGCGGTGGACGGGCGCGGCAAGTTCGAGAACCTCAACCGGCTGCTCGCCGAGCACCCCGCCGGCGGCCACGATTGGCTGCTGGTGCTCGACGACGACGTGTGGCTGCCGCACGGCTTCCTGGACCGCTTCCTGTTCCTGTGCGAGCGCTTTTCGCTCGAGCTGGCGCAGCCGGCGCACCGCCTCAGCTCGCACGCCGCCTGGCCGGTCACCAGGCGCCGAGCCGGCAGCGTGGTGCGCCAGACGGAGTTCGTGGAGATCGGCCCGGCGACCGCCTTCGCGGCCGCCACCTTCGGCGTGCTGCTGCCGTTCCCGCAGCTGCGCATGGGCTGGGGCCTCGACGTGCACTGGGCCGCGCTGGCGCGCCGGCAGGGGTGGCGCTGCGGCATCGTCGACGCCGTCGCCGTGCGTCATCTGGCGGCGCCGGCGGCGGCGTCCTACGAGCGCGGCGAGGCGATCGCCGAGGCGCGCTCGTTCCTGGCCGAGCGTCCATATCTGAGCGCGAGCGAGGTCTCGCGCACGCTCGCGACCCACCGCAGCTGGTGAGCGCTCCGGGCCGAGGCGCGCCGCGCGTTGCGGTGGTGGCGGAGTTCTACCCCAGCGATCGCGACCCCGTGCTGGGCGTCTGGGCACACCGGCAGGCGCTCGCCGCCCGCGACGCCGGCGCGGACGTGCGCGTGCTGGTGCTGCACCGGCTGGTGCCGCCCCGCGCCGCCCTAGCGGCCGGCCCCGCGGGCGTCGCGGGGGAGCTGCTCGGCCGCCTGCGCGAGCCGCGCGCGCAGCTGCGCGACGGCCTGCCCGTCACCTACGTGCCCTATGTCTCGCCGCCGCGCGAGCGCGCCTACCCGCACTGGGGAGCCTGGGCCGCGCCGGCGCTTGCGCTGGCGCTGCGCGCGCTCGCGCGCTCGTTCCCGTTCGAGCTGGTGCACGCGCACAACGCGGTGCCTGCCGGCGACGCGGTTCGCCGTGCGCGCGCGCACGTGCCACTGGTCGTCTCCGTGCACGGCGGCGACGTGTTCTTCACCGCGCGGCAGGGGCCCGCGGGGGCCAGGGCGGTCGCGCAAGCGCTCGGCGCGGCCACGCTGGTGCTCGCCAACAGCCACGGCGTTGCCACGCTGGCGCGTGCGCACGGAGCCGCGCGCACGCGCGTGGTTCATCTCGGCACGGATCTGCCGCCGGCCCAGCGTCGCGTGCGCGCGGCGGTCCGCGAGGACGAGGCGCGAGCGACCGAACCGCGCCACGCGCCCGCCGCGCACCGGCACGAGCCGCTCTCGCCGACGCTGGTCACGGTGGCGCACCTGGTGGCGCGCAAGCGCCACGCCGACGTGCTCCGAGCGGTGGCTGTCCTGGGCGATCGCTACCCCACGCTGCGCTACCTGGTGATCGGCGACGGGCCCGAGCGTGGCGCGCTGCAGGCCCTGGCCGCGCGCCTGGAGATCGCCGATCGCGTGGACTTCCTCGGCCAGCTGCCGCCGCAGCAGGCGCTCGCGCGCGCGCGCCGCTGCACGCTGTTCGTGATGCCCTCCACCGACGAGGCCTTCGGCGTGGCCTACGTGGAGGCGATGGCGGCCGGCATCCCCGCGATCGGCTGCCGGGGCGAGCCGGGGCCGGAGGAGATCGCGGCCGCCGGCGACGGCTTCCTGCTGGTGCCGCCCGGCGACATCGAGCGGCTCACGCAGCGCATCGACGAGTTGCTGTCCGACCCGCACCGGCTGCACGAGGCCGGCCAGCGCGCGCGCGCCACGGTCGCGGCAGCCTTCACCTGGCAGCGCTGCGGCGAGCAGACGCTGGCCGCGTACCGCCAAGCGCTGGGATGAGGCGGGCGCGGCGATGAAGCCGGTGCTGTTCGTCACCGGCCACGCGCCCGCCTACCGCGTGGGCGCGCTGGCGCGCCTGCACGAGCGCGAGCTGATCGAGCTGGCGCTGTTCGGCGGCCGCCTCGCCCACGGCGGCGCCGTGCACGCCGGCGAGCTGCCGCTGCCGCACCGCACGGTGCGCCCGCACGAGCTGTTCGCGCTGGCTGCCGCGGGCGGCTATCGCGCCGTCGTCTGCCCCACCGGCGGGCGCCTCGCGCCACTGGCCGCCTGGGCCGGCGCACGCCGCGCTCGCGTGCCGCTGCTGCTGTGGGCTTCGCTGTGGGCTCATCCCCGCACGCCCGCACACGCGCTCACCTACCTGCCGCTGCGCCGCCTGTACCGCTCCGCCGACGCGGTCGTCACCTACGGCGCGCACGTGAGCGCATATGTGCGCGCGTGCGGGGCAAGCAACGTGCATGAGGCGCCGCAGGCGGTCGACAACGACTTCTGGGCAGCGCCGGTGGATCGCGCCGCGCCGCCGCCGCCCGGCTGGCCGGCTGACGCCGCCGTCAGGTTCCTGTTCGTGGGGCGGGCGGTCCCCGAGAAGGGCCTCGCGGTGCTGCTCGAGGCCTGGCGGCGCGCCGGGCTCGCAGGCGACGGCGCCGCGCTCGTGCTGGCGGGCGGCGAGGCCCCGGCGAGAGCTTTGGCGTCCGTGCCCGGGGCGCTCTGGCTCGGTCCGCTGCAGCCGGCGGCGCTGCGCGAGCTCTATGCGCGCTGCGACGTGCTGGTGGTGCCGTCGATCGCCACGCGCACCTTTCGCGAGCCGTGGGGGTTGGTTGTGAACGAGGCCATGAACCAGGGGCTTGCGGTGATCGCGACGGACGCCGTGGGGGCCGCCGCCGGCGGACTGGTGCGCGACGGCCGCAACGGGCTGGTGGTGGCGGCCGCGTGCAGCGACGCGCTCGCTGGGGCGCTGACGCGGCTCGCACAGGACGCGCAGCTGCGCGCGCGGCTCGGCGAGGCCGGCCGCCACGACGTGCGGTCGTTCAGCTACGACGCCTGGGCGCAGGGCTTCTCGCGCGCGCTGGCGAGCGTGGGGGCCGCCCGGGGGCGCTGGTAGCGTTGCGAGCTCTGACGATGGGAATCGCCCTCTTGCGCAGCCCAGGCGCGGTCAAGCGTGCCATGCCGGCGGTGTTGCCGGTCGTGCTGGCGCTGGCGCTCGCCCCCGGCGCCCAGGCCAACGTGGGCGAAAAGATCATCCTGCGCTGCACCCACGGCGAATCGCTCAGCGGCTTCAGCCAGGCGGACTATCGCAAGGCGCTGCAGGAACTGAGCGCCGACACCGAAGAGTACAGCTCGTGCTCGCAGCGGATCCGCGAAGCGCAGCTGGCGGCGGCCACCGGCGGGCGCGGCGTAGGCGGCGGCGGTGGCGGCGGCACGGCGACGCCGGTGGCGAAGGCGACGACCCCGGCCCAAGAGCGCTCGCTCCAGCACGCGCGCAGCGCGGCCCCCGCGACGGTCAAGCTCGGCGATCAGAGCGTCGACCCGGGCGTGGTGCACGCCGACATCGCGTCCGCCTTCAGCGCGCTGCCGAGCCCGCTGCTCGCCACGCTCGCCTTCCTGCTCGCCTGCCTGGTCGCGGTCGCCGGGCTGGAGCTGCGCAACCGCATCCGTGGCCACATCCGCTGAGCTTGCGCCCGTGGCGCGCGCGCCGACGCGCGCCACGCCCACGCGTCACGGCGGCGGGCGTCCTCCGGCGCGCAACTCGATGCGCCCCGGCGGCGCGCTGTGGTGGCCGACGCTGCTGATCGCTGGCGCGTTCTGCTGGATCACCTTCTACGCCAAGGGCGGGCTCAACCTGGAATCGATGACCGGCGCGGAGCTCGCGCTGACGCTGGCGGCGGGGGTGATCGTGGCGGGCGGAGCGCTGCTGGCGGGCGCCGCGCGCCCGCGCTACGGGCTGTGCTCGGCGGCGCTGCTGCTCTCCTTCACCGCGCTGAGCGCGCTGTCGATCGTGTGGTCGGTGCAGCCCGACCACAGCTGGCAGGACGCGGGGCGGATGCTGGCCTTCAGCGGCGTGTACGTGGCCGCGATCGCGCTCGTGCGGCTGGCGCCGCAGCGCTGGCCGGCGGTGCTCGGCGGGCTCACGCTGGCGGCTACAGTGGTGTGCGGCTACGCGCTGGCGACCAAGGTGCTCCCCGCGAGCCTCGCGCCCGCCAACACGTTCGCGCGCCTGAACGAACCCTACGGCTACTGGAACGCGGTCGGCCTCAGCGCGGCGATGGGCGTGGTGTGCTGCCTGTGGCTGGGCGCGCGCCGCGGCGGCCATGCGCTGCTGCGCGCGCTGGCCTACCCCGCGATGGGGCTGATGCTGCTCGCGCTGGCGCTGGCCTACTCCCGCGGCGCGCTGGCGGCGCTCGCGATCGGGCTGGCGCTGTGGCTGTGCGTGGTGCCGCTGCGCCTGCGCGGCGCGGTGCTGCTGCTGGTGAGCGGCGCGGCGGCCGGCGCGGTCGCCGCGTGGACCTTCTCCAAGGGCGCGCTGAGCGACGAAAACGTCGCCCTGGCGCAGCGCGTGGGGCCCGGCCACGAGCTGGGCGCGCTGGTGGTGGCGATGCTCGTGCTGTTGAGCGTTGCGGGCGTGTGCATCGGCTTTCACACCGACCGCCGTCCGCCCTCGCGGATCGTCCGCCGTCGTGCCGGCGGGGCGATGCTCGCCGCGGTCGCGCTGGCGGCGCTGGCCCTGGCGGGCGCGCTCGCCCACAGCCACCGCGGCTTCACCGGCAGCATCTCGCACGCGGTGCAAGCGCTGACCAACCCGAACGCGAAACCGCCCCCCAACACGCCGGGCCGCCTGACGGCCGTGGCGAGCCTGCGCGCCCGCTACTGGAAGGAGGCGCTGCAGGTGTTCAAAGCCCATCCCGTGCTCGGCGCGGGCGCCGAAGGCTACGCCACGGCGCACCTGCGCTACGAAACGCAGACGCTCGAAGTGCGCCACGCGCACGGGTTCCTGGTGCAGACGCTAGCCGACCTCGGCGTGATCGGGCTGGCGCTCGCGCTGGCGCTGGCGCTCGCCTGGATGGCCGCGGCGGGGCGCAGCACGCACCCCTTCAACCGCAGCTGGAGCCAGTGGCGCGAGCTGCGCTCGGGCGTGCGCCCCGCCTGGCGCGCGCTGCGCGATCCGGAGCTGCGCCGCTACACGCCGGAGCGCGTGGGCCTGCTGAGCATGCTGTGCGTGGTGGTGGTGTTCGGCGCGCACTCGCTGGTGGACTGGACCTGGTATGTGCCCGGCGACGCCTGCGTGGCGCTGCTGTGCGCCGGCTGGCTGGCCGGGCGCGGACCGCTGACGGCGGCGGCTGAGGCCGGGACGCGCGCGCAACTGGCGGACACGGGGCCGCCCGCGCCGGCGACCACGCCCACGCCCGTGCCCACGCCGGCGGCCCCGGCCCCCTGGCGCGCGTCCCTGCGCGAGGCGTTCTCGCCGCCGTACACGCGCGCGCTGGTCGCGGCGGCGGCGATCGCAATGGCGCTGCTGGCGGCGTGGTCGGAGTGGCAGCCGCAGCGCTCGGAAGAAGCGCGCCAGCAGGCGCTGGCGCTGGTCGCGGGCGACCGCGCGGCGGCGCGCGCGGCGGCGCAGACGGCGGTGTCGCGCGACCCGCTGTCGGTGGAAGCGCTGTTCACGCTGGCCAGCATCGAGGAGCTCTCGGGCGAAGGCGCAGCTGCGCGCGCCACGCTCGAGCGCGCGGTGCGCCTGCAACCGTCGAACCCGCTCAGCTGGCTGACGCTGGGCCGCTACAACCTCTCCTACGATCCCGCCGCCGCCGTGAAGGACATGCAGGCGGCGATCTACCTCGACCCGCAGTCGGTGTCGCCGGAAGCGATCGCGGCGGGCGAGCGCGAAGCGATCGAAATCCACAACCAGTACATCCAGGCGCTGGAAGCGGCGAGCAGGCAGAGCGAGCTCAGAAGCGCGTTCGCCTCGCCTGCGCGAGCAGCAGCGCCCGCGCGCCCGGAACGCCGCCGGCGCGCCGCAGCGCGATCTCCTCGAAGCCGAGCTCGCTGAGCAGCGCGCGCAGCGTGCGCGCGCTGTAGAAGCGCAGGTGCTCGCCGAGCGGGTCGAAGCGCGCGGCGAAGGCGCGCGGCCACAGCGCCGCGCGCAGCAGCGACAGCGGCGCGTTGTCGGGCGTGCTGAGCAGCAGGCGCCCACCGGAGCGCAGCACGCGGCGCAGCTCGGACATCCACGCGGCGGTGTCGGCGACGTGCTCGATCACCTCGCCGGCCCACACGACGTCGAAGCTCGCGTCGCGCAGCGGCCAGGGCCCATCCGCCGGCAGCAGCGCGAGCTCCAGCCGGGGATGGCGCGCGCGGGCGCGGCGCAGCGCCTCCTCGGCCACGTCCACGCCGAGCACGTGCGCGCCCGCGTGCGCGAGCTCCGCCGCGAAGCGCCCGTCGCCGCAGCCCAGGTCGAGCACGCGCTCGCCGGCGTTGACGCGCGCCAGCAGGAACGCACGGCGCAGCGCGAAGCGCTCAGGCTCGAGCCCCTCTGGCAGCGCGCGCCAGAGCGCTTCGTAGTGCTCGCGCGAGGGCATCGCGGCTGCAAGGCTAGAGGCTCGCCGGCCGGCGCCGGACCGCGCAAGCAGGACGGTGCGAGGTTTCGGCGCTGCAGCGGGACTGTCATCTCTGTCCACAGCTGCGCAAAGCGATTAGTGTTGGCGAGGTGGAGGCAATGGGGACCGCATGAACAGGGAAGGCGGGCGGTGAGGGTCGCGTTCGACTGCCGCGCGAGCGAGGACCCCGAGGGCGTGGGACGCTACTCGCGCTGCCTGCTCGCCGCCCTCGCCGGCACCGCCGCAGCCGGTGAGGAGCTGATCCAGACGCGGCGGCCGACGGCGCTGCTGCGCTCGCGCGGCGTGGACGTGCTGCACGCGCCGTGGATGGCCGGCGCGATGCTGCACAGCCCCTGCCCGATGGTGGTGACGATCCACGACCTGGGCGCGCTGAAGCGGCGCAGCGAGCACCTGCACGGCGGCCTGCGCCTGCGGCTGCGCCGCCTTGCGGTGCAGCGCGCGGCGCGCGTGATCGTGCCCACGCGCGCGGTGGCGCGCGACGCGATCAGGCACCTGGGGCTCGCGCGCGAGCAGGTGGCGGTGATCCCGGAGGCGGCGGACGCGAGCATGTACCGGCGCGGCGAGCGCGACGTGGCGGCGGCGCGCGCGCGCTTCGCGCTGCCGGAGCGATTCCTCTTGTGGGTGGGCGGCCTGCGCCACCCGGACCCCTCCAAGCACGTGGTCAAGCTCGCCTGCGCGCCGCGCGAGCTGCCGCTGGTGCTGGTGGGCTCGACGCGTCCGTGGGCGCACGAGCTGCCCGACGTGATCCTCACCGGCGAGGTCTCCGACGATCAGCTGGCGGCGATCTACACCGCGGCGCACGCGCTGATGCTGAGCTCGAGCGACGAGGGCTTCGGGCTCTCCGCGGTGGAGGCGCTGGCCTGCGGCACGCCCGTGGTGGCCTGCGACGCGCCCGCGCTGCGCGAGGTGCTGGGCGAGCGCGTCACGTTCGTGCCCGCCGGCGACGTGGCCGCGCTGATCGCCGCCGCGCAGGCCGCGCGCAGGCCCGCGCCGGCGCCGCCGCGCTGGAGCTGGGAGGACGCCGCCCGCGCCACCTGGGGTGTGTACGCGCGCGCCGCCGCCGCGCCGAAGCTCAGTACGCCCCGCGCCCGCCTGGGCGGGGGGATCGAGCGGGCGGCGCTTTCCGATCAGTAGGCCCCGCGCCCGCCTGGGCGGGGGGATCGAGCGGGCGGCGCTTTCCGATCAGTAGGCCCCCCGTCGCGTCAACACGGCGGGGATTGTCTTCAGCAGGATGGTGAGGTCGAGCGCGAGCGACCAGTTCTCGAGGTAGATGAAGTCGAGGTGCACGAGGTCGTCGAAGTCGAGCTCGGAGCGGCCGGAGACCTGCCACAGGCCGGTGAGCCCCGGCAGCACGAGGTAGCGCTTGCGGTGCCAGTCCTCGAGCATCTCGTAGTCGCGCTCGGGCAGCGGTCGCGGCCCGACGAGCGACATCTCGCCGCGCAGCACGTTGACGAGCTGCGGCAGCTCGTCGAGCGAGAAGCGCCGCAGGAAGTGCCCGATGGGCGTGAGACGGGGGTCGGCGCGGATCTTGAAGAGGGCGCCGGAGGCCTCGTTGAGCTCTTCGAGGTCGGCCTGCGCCTGCTCGGCTTCGGTATGCATGGTGCGGAACTTCAGGCAGGCGAACGGTCGCTGGCCGATGCCGCGGCGCATGGAGTGGAACAGGACGGGGCCGCGCGAGCTGACGCGCACGGCAATGGTGATGGCCAGCAGCAGCGGGCTCAAGAGGATGAGCAGCAGCGTGGCGCCGACGATGTCGAAGGTGCGCTTGAGCGCGAAGTCGATGCCCTCGAAGACGGGCGGGCCGAGCTCGAACAGCGGCACGGACTGGCCGGGTATGAACTCGGCGCGGTGGACGAGGATCTCCATGGTGGAGGGGGCGAGGCGCACGCGCACGCCGCGGCGGTGGCACTGGTCGACGAGCTCGACGGCGTCGTCCTGAGGGAACTCGGGATCGGCGATGATGACCTCGTCGACCTGCTCTTCGCCGAGCACGTGCTGCAGGCGCGCGAGCGTGCCGAGCGGCTGCAGCTCGCCGGCGCTGACGCCGGGCGGGGCGAGGAAGCCGACGAGCTCGATGGGCGCGCGGCGGCCGATGCCGCCGCGGTCATCGGCGAGCGCGTGCGCGACGTCGCCGATGTGGGCGCCGCTGCCGACGAGCAGCGCGCGCCGCCGGTAGCCGGCGATGCGCAGCAGCAGCAGCGTGATGCGCTCGTAGACGGCGCGCAGCGAGGACACGTAGAAGACCGCGAACGCGAGCGAGCCGTAGAAGAGGTAGTAGCTGGAGAAGTGTTCGCCGCTGACGACGGCGAAGATCAGCGCGACGAAGGCGACCTGGAAGAGCGAGCCGACGATGCGCGAGAGGCCGGGTCGCATGCCGCGTTGCGCGTACAGGCCGGAGCGCGCGAACAGCAGCGCGGTGAGCAGGTAGGCGAAGGGCAGGAATTCCTTGGTTGTTTCGACCGAGCGGGAGAGCGTGACGGGGCCGTGCAGCGCTTCCTTGAGCACCAGCGCGGTGACGATCGCGAGCGCGACGCCGACGAAGTCGAGCGCGAGCAGGGTGGTGACGCGCGCGAGCCGCCAGGCGGTGGACATGCGCAGCGCGAGCGCGAGCGCGGGCGGGCGCTTGCGGCGGATGTCGTGGTCGGAGCGCTCGGTGCGACGGGCCGCCACCGATAGAGCCGAGGTTCCCGACACGCGCGGTCCCATCTCCTTGCTCACAACACCGAACCCTCGCATACGTAGCGCTGGGGGCGCAGCGCTGCAAGGAGCGCACCGGCGCGGCGCCGGGGCTCAGCTGGCGCCGCCACCGACCAGCGACTCGACGCCGGACTGCTCGATGGTGAGCGCGAGCCCCTCGCGCAGCGACACCCGCGGCGACCAGCCGAGCAGCTCGCGCGCGAGGTCGATCTTGGGCTGGCGCTGCTTGGGGTCGTCGACGGGCAGCGCCTCGAACACGATCTCCGAGCTGGAACCGGTGACCTCGATCACCCGTTCGGCCAGTTCCAGCAGCGTGAACTCGTCGGGGTTGCCGATGTTGACGGGATCGTGGTAGCCGGACTCGGCCAGCGCGATCATGCCGGCGATGAGGTCTGAGACGTAGCAGAAGGAGCGCGTTTGGCTGCCGTCGCCGAACACGGTGATGGGGCGGTTGGCGAGCGCCTGGCGCAGGAAGGTGGGGATGGCGCGGCCGTCGTGGGGGCGCATGCGCGAGCCGTAGGTGTTGAAGATGCGCATGATGGCGGTGTCGACGCCCTGCTGGCGGTGGTAGGCCATGGTGAGCGCCTCGGCGTAGCGCTTGGCCTCGTCGTAGACGCCGCGCGGGCCGATGGGGTTGACGTGGCCCCAGTAGCTCTCGGACTGGGGGTGTTCGAGCGGGTCGCCGTAGACCTCGCTGGTGGAGGCGATGAGGAAGCGTGCGCGCTTGGCCTTGGCGAGGCCGAGCGTGTGGTGGGTGCCGTAGGAGCCGACCTTGAGCGTGTGCAGCGGCAGGCGCAGGTAGTCGATCGGCGAGGCGGGCGAGGCGAGGTGGTAGACGAAGTCGACGGGCTCGGCCACGAAGAAGGGGTCGATGATGTCGACGTTCAGGTGCTCGAAGCGCTCAGGGTCGCGGATGTGCTCGATGTTGGCGAGCGATCCGGTCTCGAGGTTGTCGACGCAGATCACGCGGTGTCCGCGCGCGAGCAGCGCGTCGCACAGGTGCGAGCCGAGGAAGCCGGCGCCGCCGGTGACCAGGCAGGTGGCCATCGCGCACAAGCTTAGTGGCAGCGGTCGCAGACGGCCTGCTCACGCCTGCCGGCGGGCTGCGCGCGCAGCGGCGAGCTGCGGCCTCGCCGGCCAGGACTATCCTTCGGTGCGATGGCAGCAACCGAGAAGCACGCCGCCGGGGGACGGGCCCAGAACACCGAGGAGCGCCTGACGGTGGCGCCGATCGTGGGCGCGGACGATCCCCGCCGCTTCACCGACTCGGGCATCGAGATCTCAGAGCTCTACGACGAGCGCGACCTGCCGGCGGATCTGGACCTGGGCGAGCCGGGGGAGTTCCCCTACACGCGCGGCGTGCACCGCGAGATGTACCGCAAGCAGACGTGGACGATGCGCCAGTACGCGGGCTACGCCTCGGCGCGAGAGTCGAACGAGCGCTACCGCTACCTGCTGAGCAAGGGCACGACGGGCCTGTCGATGGCGTTCGACCTGCCGACGCAGCTGGGGCTCGACTCGGACAACCCGCGCTGCCTGGGCGAGGTGGGCCGCACGGGCGTGGCGATCGACACGATCGAGGACATGCGCACGGCCTTCGACGGCATCCCGCTGGACCAGGTGTCGACGTCGATGACGATCAACGCGCCGGCGGCGTGCCTGCTGGCGCTGTACGAGCTGGTGGGCGAGGAGCAGGGGGTGCCGAGCGAGCGGCTGCGCGGCACCACCCAGAACGACGTGCTGAAGGAGTACATCGCGCGCGGCAACTACATCTACCCGCCGGCGGCGACGATGCGCCTGACGACGGACCTGTTCGAGTACTGCCACGAGCGCGTGCCGAAGTGGAACACGATCTCGATCTCGGGCTACCACTTCCGCGAGAAGGGCTGCTCGGCGGTGCAGGAGGTGGCGTTTACGCTGTGCTCGGGCATCGCGTACGTGCAGGCGGCGATCGAGAAGGGCCTCGCGGTGGACGAGTTCGCGCCGCGGCTGGCGTTCTTCTTCAACGGCCACAACAACGTGTTCCAGGAGGTGGCGAAGTTCCGCGCGGCGCGGCGGATGTGGGCGCACATCATGCGCGAGCGCTTCGGCGCGAGCAACCCGAAGGCGACGATGCTGCGCTTCCACACGCAGACGGGCGGCGTGACGCTGACGGCGCAGCAGCCGGAGAACAACATCGTGCGCGTGGCGCTGCAGGGCTTCGCGGCGGTGTGCGGCGGCACGCAGTCGCTGCACACCAACGGCTTCGACGAGGCGCTGGCGCTGCCGACCGAGCGCGCGGCGAAAATCGCGGTGCGCACGCAGCAGATCCTGGCGCACGAGTCGGGCGCGGCGGACACGGTGGACCCGTTCGCGGGCTCCTACTTCGTGGAGGCGCTCACCGACGAGATCGAAGCGCGCGCGCTCTCGCTGATCGAGAAGGTGGACGCGCTCGGGGGCTCGGTCAACGCGATCCAGTTCATCACCGGCGAGATCGACGAGTCGGCGTGGGGCTATCAGGAGCGCTACCGCATCGGCCAGGACGTGGTGGTGGGCGTGAACAGGTACGAGGAGGAGGACCTGGAGGTGCCTGAGCTGCTGCGCGTGGACCCGCAGTCCGAGCACGAGCAGCTGGCGCGCCTGAAGGCGTTCAAGCAGAGCCGCGACCAGGAGCTGGTGGCGCGCCGCCTGGAGGAGCTGCGCGAGGTGGCGCGCGGCTCGCAGAACCTGCTGCCGGCGATCCGCGCGGCGCTGAAGGACCGCTGCTCGCTGGGCGAGGTGTGCGGGGCGATGCAGGACGTGTTCGGGAACTACGCGCCGACTTTTTAAGGGGACTCGCGGGTCCCGGGACGGGCGGGCGGCGGATCGAAGCGGGCGATGGCGCGCACCCGCTGGAGACATTAGCGCGGCGAGCGATTAGGGTGCGTGGGGAGATGGGCACTCCGATGGGCGCATCGCTGTACGAACTGATCCTGGCGCTGCACATCATGGCGGTGGTGGTGGCGTTCGGCGTGACGTTTGCGTACCCGATCATGTTCTCGGTGGCGGCGCGCGTGCAGCCGGCGAGCCTGCCGCTGCTTCACCGCATCGAGTACACGACGGAGCGCGTGCTGATCAACCCTGCGCTGGTGGTGGTGGTGGGTGCGGGCGTGTACCTGGCCAGCAAGGGCCATTTCTGGAGCGACTTCTTCGTGCAGTGGGGCCTCGGCGCGGCGATTGCGATCGGCGCGCTGGTGGGCGCGGTGCTGATACCGACGGCGAAACGCGCGGAGCAGGTGGCGGCGCGCGACCTGGCGGCGGCGGCAGCAGCAGCGCCGGCGACAAAGGCGGGCGAGGCGCCGGCGGGCGCGGTGCTGATGAGCGACGAGTACCGCGGGCTGGTGCAGCGCAGCCAGATCGTGGGCTCGGCGCTGAGCGTGCTGGTGCTGGTGACGATCCTGTTCATGGCGCTCAACGTGAGCGCCTGAGCGCGGGGCAGCGAGCGCGGAGGGGGCGCTGGCAGGCGTTACGCTGGTGGCATGAGCGACGGCTATCGAGTGGCGGTGGTGGGCGCTACGGGGCAGGTGGGCACGCTGATGCTGCGCCTGCTGCGCGAGCGCGCGTTCCCGGCGCGCGAGGTGGTGGCGTTCGCCTCCGAGCGCTCGGCGGGCAAGGTGCTCGACGGCGCGGCGCCGGACGGCTCCTCGCTGACGGTGCAGGGCCTCGACGGGGACTCGATCCAGGGCTTCGACCTGGCGTTGTTCTCGGCGGGCGGCTCCACCTCGGGCGAGTGGGCGCCGGCGTTCGTGGCGGCGGGCGCGACGGTAGTGGACAACTCCTCGCGCTGGCGCATGAACGACGAGGTGCCGCTGGTGGTCAGCGAGGTCAACCCGCAGGCGCTCGAGCGCCACCGCGGGATCATCGCCAACCCCAACTGCTCCACCATGCAGATGGTGGTGGCGCTGAAGCCGATCCACGACGCGGCCGGCATCGAGCGGCTGGTGGTGAGCACCTACCAGGCGGTGTCGGGCACCGGCAGGCGCGCCGTGGACGAGCTGCTCGACCAGTCGCACGCGCTGCTGCACGAGCGCGAGATCGAGCGGCCCAGCGAGTACGCGCACCGCATCGCCTTCAACGCCCTCCCCCACGCCGGCTCCTTCGCCGCCGGTGACGACCACACCGACGAGGAGCGCAAGCTGATCTACGAGACCCGCAAGATCCTCGAAGACCCCGCGATTCGGGTGTCGGCCACCTGCGTGCGCGTGCCGGTGGTGAACGGCCACTCCGAGGCGGTGAACGTGCAGACGCGCGAAGCGCTCTCGCCCGAGCGCGCGCGCGAGCTGCTCGCAGCGGCGCCCGGCGTGGCGGTGCTCGACGACCCCGCCGCGGCGCTCTACCCGCTGGCCATCGACGCGGACGGGCGCGACGAGGTGTTCGTGGGGCGCATCCGGCGCGACCCCGGCCACGAGCGCGCGCTCGACCTGTGGATCGTGGCCGACAACCTGCGCAAGGGCGCCGCCACCAATGCGGTGCAGCTGGCGGAGCTGCTGCACGAGCGCGGCCTGCTGGGACGCCGCGCCGCAGCCGCGCCCGCCTGAGCTGCTCTCCCGCGGCCGCGCCGTCCGAGGCCCCTATGCCGTGGCCCGCCGGCCCGCCGGGGGCGCACCGCGGCCGGAAGGACTCGAGCGCCGCCGCTCGAAAGTGAGGGCGATGATCTCCTCGGAGGTGCAGCGCACGCTGGTCAAGTCCCCCCCGGAGCTGTGGGCCGAGCTCAGCGACCCCGCCGCGCTGGCCCGCCACCTCGGCGAGCTCGGCGAGATCCGCATCGTGCGCACCGAGCCCGAGAGCACGGTCGAGTGGGAGGGTGAGCGCATCTCCGGCACCGTGTCCATCAAGCCGTCGGGCTGGGGCACCAAGGTCACGCTCAGCGTCACCCGCGAGCTGGACGGCCCGCCCGCGGACGCTATCGAGGAGGCCGTCGGCGCGGGCGAGGAGGCGTCCGGCGCGGGGGAGGAGGCATCGGGCGCGGGCGAGGAGGCGTCCGGCGCGGGCGAGGAGGCATCGGGCGCGGGCGAGGAGGCATCCGGCGCGATCGACGAGACCCCCGAAACGGGCGACGCCATCGCCGACACCCCCGACACGATCGCCGACACCCCCGACGCGATCGCCGAGACCCCCGACACGATCGAGGAGGCTCCGACGGAGCCCGCCGAGCGGGCGCCAGAGCCCCGGCCTGGATTCCTCGCACGACTGTTCAAACGACGGCACAAGCCCGTGGCGGCGCACACGCCGGCGGAGGCGGTCGACGTGGCGCGGACGCCCCCAGCGCCGCTCCACACGGAGGCGGACGCGTTCGCGGCGATGAGCGAGGCGCTCGCGCCAGAGACCGTCGCCGTGGCCGTCGCCGGAACCTTCGATGCGCTCCCTGTCGTGGACACGGCGTCCCCCTCAGCCGCCGATCCGCTGGGAGAGCATGAGGGCGTCGAGGGGCCTTCCGAGCCGAAGCAGGCGCACGACATCTCGGCCGAGCTGAGGGCTGCCGAGGAGCTCGCAGAGGGGGAGGTCACGGCGCTGCTCACAGCCGTGCTCGACCGTCTCGGCGCCGCCCACCACCGGCCGTTCTCGCGGGCGTAGGCCGCACCACCTCCGCTCGCCGGCTCGGATCGAGCCGTGCCGCGGTCGCGAGAGCTGCCCGCTCAGCCCTTGAACGGGTTGACCACGCGAACGTCGCCGTAATCCCGGCCGTCCGCCAGATCCTCAGAGAGCACCACGTCGCACTCGAGCAGGCGAGCAGCCTCGATGATCGCGGCGTCCCAGTAGGAGATCTGGAAGCGCCGGGCGGCATCCGTGGCGGCGAGCGCAAGACTCACGGTGGTCTCCTGGACTGGGAAGCGGCAGAAGGACTCCATCAGCCCCGCCGCCTGCTCGTGGGTCACGCGGTCCGCACGGCTCGCCCTGGTGGCCTGCACATAGAACTCCTGGAGAACCTGAACCGACAGCGCCAGGTCCCGCGAGGAGACCAGTTGGTTCGCCACCGCCGCCTTCGCCCGCTCCTCGGGATCTCGCGAGATCGCATACAGCAGGACGTTCGTATCAACGAATCGCACGGGCGTGGACATCCTCCCGCCCAAGGCGCTCGGCGGCTCTGAAGCTCTCGATCTCCTTCTGTATGCGCTGCTGCTGCGCCTCCAAGCGCTCGAACTCCGCGTCCCCTGCATGCGTGAGCGATCTCAAGTACTCGGCCACCAGGCCGCTCACCGACGTGTCCTGCTCCGCCGCCTGCACACGAGCGGCGCGGTAGACGTCGTCCGCAATCGACACCGTGATGTTCTTCACTGTGGAGCACAGTATCACAGTCTCACAGTCTGATGCGCAGAAGCCGTTGGCGGGGTCGCGCGGCTAAGATCCTGCGGCGGATGGCAAGCAGGCCACACGACAGGCAGGCGGACGCGGCGGTGCTGGCGTCGCGGGGCGGGCATCGCAAGCCGCCGCGGCAGAAGGCCCCCGAGACCTACGAGGAGAAGCTCGCGCAGCTGCAGGAGCTGCGCGAGGCCGCGATCCACTCCTCGCCCGAGGCGGAGGAGAAGCAGCACGCGCGCGGCAAGTGCACCGCGCGCGAGCGCGTGGAGAAGCTGCTCGACCCCGGCTCCTTCCAGGAGCTCGACACGTTCGTGCGCCACCGCACCTACGACTTCGACATGCAGAAGAACCGCCCCTGGGGCGATGCGGTGGTGATCGGCCACGGCACCATCGACGGGCGCACCGTGTGCGTGTTCAGCCAGGACTTCACCGTGTTCGGCGGCTCGCTCGGCGAGGTGATGGGCGAGAAGATGTGCAAGATCATGGACCTCGCCGCCAAGATCGGCTGCCCCGTGATCGGCATCAACGACTCCGGCGGCGCACGCATCCAGGAGGGCGTGGTCTCGCTCGGCTCCTACGGCGAGGTGTTCATGCGCAACGTGCGCTGCTCCGGCGTGATCCCGCAGATCAGCCTCGTGATGGGACCCTGCGCCGGCGGCGCCGTGTACTCGCCCGCCATCACCGACTTCATCTTCATGGTCAAGGAGACCTCGCACATGTTCATCACCGGGCCCGACGTGATCAAGACCGTCACCGGCGAGGAGGTGGGCTTCGAGGAGCTCGGCGGCGCGATGTCGCACAACACCAAGTCCGGCGTCGCGCAGTTCGCCTCCGACGACGAGGACGCCTGCCTCGAGGACTGCCGCTACCTGCTCAGCTTCCTGCCCTCCAACAACCTGCAGAGCACGCCGCGCGTGGCCCCCGGCGACGACCCCGAGCGCATGGACCCGGAGCTCGACCACGTGGTGCCGGACAACCCCAACAAGCCCTACGACATGCGCGAGGTGGTCAAGCGCATCGTCGACGATGAAGAGTTTTTCGAGGTGCACGAGCACCACGCCAAGAACATCATCTGCGGCTTCTCGCGCCTCGACGGCCACACCGTCGGCATCGTCGGCAACCAGCCCGCGCAGCTCGCCGGCGTGCTCGACATCGACGCCTCCGCCAAGGCCGCGCGCTTCGTACGCACCTGCGACGCCTTCAACATCCCCCTGCTCACCTTTTGCGACGTGCCCGGCTTCCTGCCCGGCACCGCCCAGGAGTGGGGCGGCATCATCCGCCACGGCGCCAAGCTGCTCTACGCCTTCGCCGAGGCCACCGTGCCCAAGGTCACCATCATCACCCGCAAGGCCTACGGCGGCGCCTACGACGTGATGTCCTCCAAGCACCTCGGCGCCGACTTCAACTTCGCCTGGCCCACCTCCGAGGTCGCCGTGATGGGCCCCGAGGGCGCCGTCAACATCATCTACCGCCGCGACATCGCCTCGAGCCCCACGCCCGAGGAGCGCCGCAAGAAGCTGATGGAGGACTACAAGGCGCGCTTCGCCAACCCCTACACCGCAGCCGAGCGCGGCTACATCGACGACGTCATCATCCCCCACGAGACGCGCCCCCGCCTCATCACCGCGCTGCGCACGCTGCAGGGCAAGCGCGAGCCCGGCCCCAAGCGCAAGCACGGCAACATCCCGCTGTAGGAAGCGCACCGACGCGCGTCTCTATCCGCCACACAGCGGAGCGACGACTGCCTGCGTCCAAGTCGCACATCCGGTGGACGCTCTAAGGGCCATTCGGACGGAATATGGTCCATGTGGATGATATAGTGTCCATATGGACGTTTCGCGGCCGTACACTGCGGTATGCCCCACGCTCGACGGCGAGGTGCTGCGGGTGCTTGCGAGAACCACGAGAGTGCTGACCGGCAGAGAGGTTGCCGCCTTGGCGGGAAGGCGCTCCCACAGCGGCGTGCTCGCGGTCCTGCACCGACTCACCGAGCACGGCCTCGTCGACCGTGTCGAACTCAACCGGGCGTACCTCTTCACCCTCAACCGGGAGCATCTTGCGGCTCCAGCGGTGGAAATGCTCATGCAGATGCGGACCGCGTTGCTGCACCGCATCGGCGAAGCGGTCGGCTCCTGGGAGACCGCGCCCGTCCACGTGTCGATGTTCGGGTCGGCCGCGCGCGGGGACGGAGACACCGGGAGCGACGTCGACCTGCTCGTCGTCCGACCTGGCGATGTCCTCGAAGACGATTCGGAGTGGGCCACGCAGCTGGCCGATCTCAGGGACCGGATCAGACGATGGACGGGGAACCACGTCCAGATCGTGGAGCTGGGCGAGGACGACGTCGAGCGCTTGAGGGAGGACGAGCGACCGATCCTCGCCGCGCTTCGCGCAGATGCGATCGTGCTCTACGGATCGAGCATCGCAACGCTGCTGCGGTCTGCATGAGCCCGCGCGGCAAAGGACGGATGCAACGGAAACGCGGGCCGGAACCCGCCACAATGTGCTCGTGAGCGTCGCCTCCCACGGCCACCTGCGCTCCATCCCCGCTTCAGCCACCCCCGAGGAGGCCGCCGCCATCGTCGCCGCGATCGAGCGCTTCGTGCGCGCCACCGCCCCCGCCGGCGCGCCGGCGCCGGCGCCCGCCGCCGAGCCCTGGCACCGCGCCGCCGTCCTCGAGGGCGTCGCGCGCGACCCCTGGGGCGAGGAGCGCCACCCCTGGCTCGATCGCGCGCCGTAGGGCCGCGCCAACGCCGCGCCAACGCCCGCGCGGCCGGGGCGATCCGCCGCCCGCGCCGGTCGCCGCCCGCTACCCCTCTGGATAAATACCTGAAAGCCGCTAGGCTTTAGCGCAATAGTCGTCGAGAGCACGCCGGGCACGCGATCCGGCGCGGGAGGTTTTCGCAACATGGAGCCAGGTTCGATCTCCGTCCAGCGCGGCACGCTCGAGGACCCCGAGGTCCTGCAGAACGTGCCCGGGCACGTGATCCCGATCCTCGAGCAGGAGTTCGACGACTTCCACACCGAGGCCGGCGCCTTCCTCGCCGGCCACACGCCCGAAGACCAGTTCATCAAGTTCCGCCTCAAGCAGGGCGTTTACGGGCAGCGCCAGCCCGACGTGCAGATGATCCGCGTCAAGCTGCCCTTCGGCGGCGTCACGCCCGAGCAGCTCGAGGCCTTCGCCGACGTCATCGAGAAGTACGTGCCGCTGCGCAAGGGCCACATCACCACGCGCCAGAACGTGCAGATGCACCACATCCCGCTGCCCGACGTCGACAAGGCCATCCGCGAGCTCGGCGCCGTCGGGCTCTCCAGCCGCGAGGGCTGCGGCAACACCGTCAGAAACGTCACCGGCGATCCCTGGGCCGGCGTCGCCAGGGACGAGCTGTTCGACATGACCCCCTACGTCGGCGCCTACGTGCGCTACTTCGTGCGCCACCCCACCACCCAGGCCATGCCGCGCAAGATCAAGACCGCCTTCGACGGCTCCGAGCAGGGACGCGCCATCGCCGAGATCCACGACATCGCCTTCCGCGCGCGCGTCGAGACCGTCGACGGCCGGCAGGTGCGCGGCGCGCAGATGCTCGTCGGCGGCGGCACCTCGATCATGCCGCGTGTCGCGCCCGCCCTCTACGACTTCGTCGGCCTCGACGACGGCGAGTACCTCAAGCTCTCCGAGGCCGTCTTCCGCATCTTCGACCGCCAGGAGTGGCTGCGCGTCAACCGCGCCCGCGCCCGCATCAAGGTGTTCGTCGACAAGTACGGCATCGACGAGCTGCGCCGCCAGGTCGAGGAGGAGATCCAGGGCGACTGGGTCGCCGAACGCGACTTCTCCGTCGAGCACCGCCTGTTCGTCGACGACGAGCGCGAGTCCGCGCCTGCGCCGCCGCTCAGCTACGGCAGCCCCAACGGCGACCTGTCCGGGTTCGAGCGCTTCCGCGCCGCCAACGTGCAGGAGCAGAAGCAGGACGGCTTCGTCACCGTGGAGGCCAAGGTCACCCGCGGCGACCTCTCCCCCGAGCAGTTCCGCGGGCTCGCCCAGATCGTCCGCCGCCACGCCGGCGGCTACGCCCGCACCACCGTCCAGCAGAACCTGCTGCTGCGGTGGGTGCGAGAGGAGAGCGTCTACGACGTGTGGCAGGCGCTGTGCGAGCTCGGCCTCGGCGAGGCCGGGCCGCGCGAGGTCGCAGACGTCGTCTCCTGCCCCGGAACCGACTCCTGCAAGCTCGGCATCACCAGCTCCATGGGCCTCAACCAGGCCGTCCAGGAGCGCATCGAGCAGATGCGCATCACCGACCCGCTCACACGCCAGATCCACATCAAGATGAGCGGCTGCCCCAACGGCTGCTCCCAGCACCACGTCGCCGACATCGGCTTCTACGGCGCCTCCATCAAAGTCGGCCAGCGCCAGATCCCCGCCTACATCCCCCACGTCGGCGGCGTCTACGAAGGCGCTCCCGTGCAGTTCGGCCAGCGCCTCAAGCTGCGCCTGCCCGCCAAGCGCGTTCCCGAGGCCGTCGAGCGCTGGATCCGCCACTACGAAGCGTCCCGCGCAGACGGCGAGCCGTTCCGCGCGTTCGCGCAGCGCGTCGGCACCGGCGAGCTCGAGGCGCTCGTCAAGGACCTCTCCATGCCCGTCGAGTTCTCCCTCGAGAACATCAACCAGTTCATCGATTGGAACCGCAGCTCCCCGTTCGAGGTCGAGCGGGGCGAAGGCGAGTGCGCGGTATAGACCACGCGAACCTCAAGCACATGACCAAGCGAGACGACCAGATCCCATGCACCCCCTAGACACCCACCGCGAGCCCGTGAGCGCCACCGTCGACCCCTCCTTCAGCCTCACCCACACGCTGCGCGAGGCAGCCCGACACGGCCGGCGCGCCGTGCTGCTGTGCTCCTTCCAGAAGGAGGAGTCCGTGCTGCTCGACGAGCTGCTGCGCCTGAATGAAGAAATGACCCCCGCCCCCCCCGGCAAGGCGGTGCGCGTGGTCACCATCGACACGGGCGTGCTCTTCCCCGAGACGCTGGAGACGTGGCGCGCGTTCGAGCAGCGCTTCGGGGTCGCGATCGAGGTGCAGGACGCGAGCAACGCGGCGAATCCGTGGAGCGGCCCGGAGCACTGCTGCTCGGTGGCGAAGGTGGCCGCGCTGGAGAGCGCGCTCGCGGGCGCGGAGGGCTGGATCACCGGCATTCGCCGCGAGCAGGGCCCCACGCGCGCAAACACGGAGCTGATCGAACGCGACGCGAGGCGCGGCCTGTGGAAGTACAACCCGCTGGCGCACTGGACCGACAAGGACCTGTGGCGGCGGATCCACCAGCGCGAGCTGCCGTACAACCCGCTCCACGACCAGGGCTACGAGTCGATCGGCTGCGCGCCCTGCACCCAGCCCGGCGCCGGGCGCGAGGGGCGCTGGGCAGGCACCGACAAGACCGAGTGCGGCCTCCATGTGGACGTATAGCTGAATGAGCGTCGCCACCCGCCCGCAGCTCTCGCACCTGCGCGCGCTCGAGTCCGAGGCGATCCACGTCATGCGCGAGGTCGCCGCCGAGCTCGAGCGGCCCGTGCTGCTGTTCAGCGGCGGCAAGGACTCGATCGTGCTGCTGCGGCTCGCCGAGAAGGCGTTCCGGCCTGCGCCCTTCCCGTTCCCGCTGATGCACGTCGACACCGGCCACAACTTCCCCGAGGTCATCGAGTACCGCGACCGCCGCGTCGCCGAGCTCGGCGAGCGGCTGATCGTCGCCAGCGTGCAGCGCTCGATCGACTCCGGCCGCGTCGTCGAGGAGAGCGGGCCGCGCGCCTCGCGCAACAAGCTGCAGACCGTCACGCTGCTCGACGCCATCGCCGAGCACCGCTTCGACGCCGCCTTCGGCGGAGCCCGCCGCGACGAGGAGCGCGCCCGCGCCAAGGAGCGCGTGTTCTCCTTCCGCGACGACTTCGGCCAGTGGGACCCCAAGAACCAGCGCCCCGAGCTGTGGAACCTCTACAACGGGCGCATCCGCAAGGGCGAGCACGTGCGCGTGTTCCCCCTCTCCAACTGGACCGAGCTCGACGTGTGGGAGTACATCGACGCCGAGCAGCTCGAGGTGCCGTCCATCTACTTCGCCCACGAGCGCCAGGTGTTCGAGCGCGACGACATGCTCTACGCGCTGTGGGAGGGCACCGAGCTGCTCCCCGGCGAGGAGGTCTTCACCGAGACCGTCCGCTACCGCACCGTCGGCGACATGAGCTGCACCGGCGGCGTGCGCTCCGGCGCCACCACGCTCGAGCAAGTCGTGCTCGAGATCGCCGCCACCCGCATCACCGAGCGCGGCGAGACGCGCGCCGACGACAAAGTCTCCGAGGCCGCCATGGAGGACCGCAAGAAGGCCGGGTACTTCTGAGATGGTCGTGAGCACTTCGCCATACGGCGTCCTCGTTCGCTCGCGTGCGAAGCACGCCACGCTCGCTGCGTCCTTGTCTGGCTCGACTCACGCCCCTCTCAGGCGCTAGCTGCGATGACACTGGACCTCCTCCGCTTCACCACCGCGGGCTCCGTGGACGACGGCAAGAGCACGCTGATCGGGCGGCTGCTGTTCGACTCCAAGCAGGTGTTCGAGGACCAGCTCGCGCAGGTCGCGCAGGCCTCCGAGCGCCGCGGCGGCGAGGGCACGCTCGACCTCGCGCTGCTCACCGACGGCCTGCGCGCCGAGCGCGAGCAGGGCATCACCATCGACGTCGCCTACCGCTACTTCGCCACCGCCAGGCGCCGCTTCATCATCGCCGACTGCCCCGGGCACCGCCAGTACACGCGCAACATGGTCACCGGCGCCTCCACCGCCGACGTCGCCGTGGTGCTGATCGACGCCCGCCGCGGCGTGCTCGAGCAGTCCAAGCGCCACGCCTTCCTCAGCGCGCTGCTCGGCATCCCGCAGATGGTCGTCGCGATCAACAAGATGGACCTGGTGGAGCACTCGCAGGAGCGCTACGAGCAGCTCGTGGAGGAGTTCGAGGCGTTCGCGCGCAAGCTGCGAGGCGGGCGCAACCCGCGCCGCGTCGAGATCGCCTACATCCCCATCTCCGCGCTCAACGGCGACAACGTGGTCGAGCGCTCCGAGGCCATGCCCTGGTATGACGGCCCGCCGCTGCTCGAGCTGCTCGAGCAGGTGGAGGTCGCATACGACCACCCCGACGACGTGCCCGCGCGCTTCCCCGTGCAGTGGGTGGTCCGGGCGGGCGGGCATGTCAATCTTGCCGGCGACGGGGAGCACAGCGAATACCGCGGCTACTCCGGCCAGCTCGCCAGCGGCGCCCTGCGCGTGGGCGAGGAGGTCGCCGTGCTGCCCGCCGGCGCTCGCACCCGCATCGCCGCCATCGACACCTACGACGGCTCGCTCGAGGAGGCCACCGCGCCGATGTCGCTCACGCTGCGCCTCGAGCACGACCTCGACGTCTCGCGCGGGCAGCTCATCTGCCGTCCCGGCGAGGCCCCCACGGTCGCGCGCGAGCTCGTCGCCGAGGTGTGCTGGATGGCCGAGCAGGCGCTGCGCCCAGGCGCGCGCTACGAGCTCAAGCACACCGCCCACAGCGCCACCGCCGTCATCGAGGAGATCGAGGACATCCTCGACGTGCACACGCTCGAGCGCGTCGCGCCGCCCGAGCAGCTCGAGCTCAACGACATCGCGCGCGTGCGCCTGCGCACCAGCGCGCCGCTCGCCTTCGACCCCTACGCCGCCAACCGCCGCACCGGCAGCTTCATCCTGATCGACCAGCACAGCAACGGCACCGTCGGCGCCGGCATGATCGTCGCCGCCGCCTGACGCCGCCGCGACTAAGCTTCCGCCGATGTTCAGCAAGGTCCTGATCGCAAACCGCGGCGAGATCGCCATCCGCATCGCGCGCGCGCTCGAGGAGCTCGGCGTCGCCAGCGTGGCCGTCTACTCCGAGCTCGACCGCGACGCGCCGCACGTCAGGCGCGCCGACGAGGCCTACAACCTCGGCGAGGGTCCCGCCGCCGAGAACTACCTGCACATCGAGAAGATCCTCGACGCCGCCAAGCGCTCCGGTGCCGAGGCGATCCACCCCGGCTACGGCTTCCTCGCCGAGAACGCGCCGTTCGCGCAGGCCTGCGAGGACGCCGGCGTCGTCTTCATCGGCCCCCCCGCCAGCGCGATCGAGGCGATGGGCTCCAAGACGCGCGCGCGCGAGCTGATGCAGGCCGCCGGCGTGCCCATCGTCCCCGGCACCACCGAGCCCGTCGCCAGCGTCGCCGACGCGCTGCGCATCGCCAAGCGCGAGATCGGCTTCCCCGTCGCGGTGAAGGCCGCCGGCGGCGGCGGCGGCAAGGGCTTCCGCGTGGCCCTCTCCGAGGAGGAGCTCGACGGCGCCTTCGAGGGCTCCAGCCGCGAAGGCCAGAAGTTCTTCTCCGACCCCACCGTCTACCTCGAGCGCTACCTGCCCGACCCCCGCCACGTCGAGGTGCAGGTGCTCGCCGACCGCCACGGCAACGTCATCCACCTCGGCGAGCGCGACTGCTCGATCCAGCGCCGCCACCAGAAGGTGATCGAGGAGTCCCCCGCGCCCGAATGGGTCGTCGACCCGCAGATGCGCGAGCGCATCGGGCAGATCGGCGTCAACGCCGCCAAGGCCGTCGGCTACGTCGGCGCCGGCACCATCGAGGGCCTGTTCACCACCGGCGAGGGCACCAGGGACGAGCCGGAGTACTTCTTCCTCGAGATGAACACGCGCGTGCAGGTCGAGCACTGCGTCACCGAGATGACCACCGGCATCGACATCGTCAAGGAGGGCATCAAAGCCGCCGCCGGCGAGGAGCTCTCCTACGCCCAGGCCGACGTCGAGCTGCGCGGCCATGCCATCGAGTGCCGCATCAACGCCGAGGACGCCGCCAAGAACTTCGCCCCCGCCCCCGGCAGGATCGGCGTCTACCGCGAGCCGCGCGGCCCCGGCGTGCGCGTCGACTCCGGCGTCGAGGAAGGCGGCGAGGTCTCGCCCATGTACGACCCCATGGTCGCCAAGCTGATCGTGTGGGACGCAGACCGCGAGGCCGCCACCGCACGCATGCTGCGCGCCCTCGGCGAATACGAGATCGGCGAGCTGAAGACGCTGATCCCCTTCCACCAGGCGCTGCTCGCCACCGAGCAGTGGGCCAGGGGCGAGACCTGCCGCGACCTGCTCGAGGACAAGCAGTGGCTGAAGCAGCTCGCCTTCCCCGCGCCCACGCCGCCCGCCGACGGCGAGGACGCCGGCGAGCAGGTCGAGCAGACCTACGCCGTCGAGGTCTCCGGCAAGCGCTTCGACGTGCGCGTCGTCGGCCCCCCGTTCGCCGGCGGCGGGGCCGCGAGCGCCGCCGCGATGAACGGCGGCGCCGGCGCGGGGGCGCGCAAGGCCCCCAAGCGCGGCGAGCGGAAGTCCTCCAGCGGCGGCGGGCCGGACACCCTCCCCTCGCCCCTGCAGGGAAATATGTGGAAGGTGCTCGTCAAGCAGGGCGACACCGTGCAGGAGGGCCAGCTGCTGTGCATCATCGAGGCCATGAAGATGGAGAACGAGATCACCGCCCACAAGACCGGCACCATCGTCGAGCTGCCCATCACCGAGGGCGCGCCGATCCAGGCCGGCGCGCCGATCGCCACGATCAGGGGCGGCGAGGGCTGAGCGCCGCGCCGCGTGGCGGCCAGCGGCGCCCCTACCGCGTGCCGGCGAGCGCCTCCACGTTGCGCGCGTGCACCGCGCGCTGCTGGCGCGAGCGCCTGCCCTGCGGCAGCTGCGCCTCCGCGCCGTGCTCGCGCAGCGCGAGCAGGTAGGCCATGTCCTCCTCGAGCAGCACGCCGGCTCGCTCCCGGTCGATGACGGGGCCGTGCCCCGGCACCACGTGCTCGGCCCGCTCCAGCAGCGCGCGCAGCCGCTCGAGCGTGGCCAGGTACTCGTCCACGCGATCGCCGGCGCTCAGCAGCGGCAGCTCGACCGGCGAGAGGTAGTCGCCGGCCACCAGCACGCCCGTCCATCCGATCAGCACGGCCATGCCGTCGGCCGTGTGGCCTGTGGCCACGTGCAGCTCGAGCTCGCGCTCGCCGATCTCGCAGCGTCCCGGCACCGGCAGCCCCTGCACCGCGCCCAGCGCCAGCGGACGCGCGCGCTCGATCATCAGCTCTTCGTCGAAGTGACGCAGCTCGCGCTGCGCCTCGCCGGGCGCCGCCGCCAGCCGCTCCGCGGTGCTCTCCGCGCAGCCCAGCGCCAGCTCGGGGTAGGCCAGGCGGCCCAGCAGGTGGTCCCAGTCGCCGTGCGTCGCCAGCAGGCCGCTTGGAGGCGGAAAGCGCGCCTGCGCGATCAGCGCCGGCAGCGCGTCGAGCTCGTCCGGCAGCACCGGCGAGTCGATCACGAAGGTCTCCTCGCCGTCGCGCACGATCACGCAGTTGACGTGCAGCACGGCGCTCGTGACGAGGATCACGTCGGGGTGCAGCGAGACGGCCCGCATCGGCAGGCGCCGGCGCGCGCGGCTCAGGTGGCCCCGAGCAGCTTGGCGGCCTCTTTGAGGTTGGGCACCTCGGCCGTGGGCTTCTTCTGCGAGGCGTCGAGCGTCTGCTTGGCGCGGTTCACCCAGATCACCGGCACGCGCTGTTTCACGCAGGGCACCACGTCGTGGTAGTGGCTCGAGGCCACGTGCACCCAGCCGCGCTTGCCGCCCATGCGCCGCGCGCACTCGGTGAAGTGCGGCGGCTCGGGCTTGTAGGAGCGCACCTGCTGGGCCGTGACCACGAGGTCGAAGTCGATCGGGATGTGGCGGCGCGTCTGGCCCAGCAGCTTGTCGTCGATGTTGGAGATCAGGCCGAGCTTGAACTTCTTGGCGAGCTTCTGCAGCTGTGTGCCCGTCTCCCTGAACGGCTGCCAGCGCTGCACCGAGTCGGGCAGGAAGCCCGAGCGCGAGGGCTCGAGCGGCCACTCGAGGCGTTTGGCGATCTCGATCGCGGTGCGCCTGAGCACCTCCGCGTACAGCTCGTAGGAGCCGCCCTCGATCTCGCGCGAGATCTCGTGGAACATCGTGATCAGCGTGGCGCGGTCGATCTCCACGCCGTCGCGCTCGGCCTCCTTGGCGAACGCTTCGTAGATCCCCGTCTCCCAGTCGATCAGCGTGCCGTACACGTCGAAGGTCACGAACGAGATGTGCTTGGGCAACGGCATCGCGCGGCATTATGCCCTGAGCGGGGCGTTGCGCGCGCTCAGCCCGCTTTGCGTTAGAGTCCCGCGCCGCAATGGACCTGCTGGAGTACCAAGGCAAGCAGCTGTTCGCCCGCCACGGGCTGAAGGTCTCTTCGGGCAAGCCGGTGAAGACCGTGGAGGACGCGGTGGCGGCGGCTGAGGAGATCGGCTACCCGGTGGTGATCAAGGCGCAGGTGCTGATCGGCGGGCGCGGCAAGGCCGGCGGCGTGAAGCTCGCCGCGGATGAGCGGGAGGCGCGCGAGCACGCCGCCAACATCCTCGGCATGGACATCAAGGGGCACGTCGTCCGCACGCTGTGGATCGAGCACGCCTCCGACATCGCCGCCGAGTACTACGCCTCGGTGCTGCTCGACCGTTCCGCCAAGAAGCCGCTGGTGATGTTCAGCGTGGAGGGCGGCGTCGACATCGAAGAGGTCGCCGAGCGCACACCCGAGAAGCTGATCCGCCACCACGTCGACGCCCTCCAGGGCCTCTCCCACGAGGATGCCGTCGAGATCGCCAGAAAAGGAGGCGCCGACGCCGACGTGATCGACGGCGTGGCCGACGCGCTCACCGCGCTGTACGAGGTGTGGCTGCAGGAGGACGCCACGCTGGCCGAGATCAACCCCCTGATCGTCACGCCCGAGCGCGAGGTCAGGGCGCTCGACGCGAAGGTCTCGCTGGACGGCAACGCGCTCTACCGCCACCCCGACAGCCAGGGGCTCTCCGACAGCGAGAACGAAGACCCGATCGAGCGCCGCGCCAAGGAGGAGGGCGTGCAGTACGTCAAGCTCGACGGCGACATCGGCATCCTCGGCAACGGCGCCGGGCTGGTGATGAGCACGCTCGACGTGGTCGCCCAGGCCGGCGGCAGGCCCGCCAACTTCCTCGACGCCGGCGGCGGCTCCGACGCCGAGAAGGTCAAGCAGGCCGTCGACCTGCTGCTCGCCAACGACGCCGTCAAGGCGGTGCTGTTCAACATCTTCGGCGGCATCACCCGCTGCGACGAGGTCGCGCGCGGGCTGATCGCCGCCTTCGAGGAGATCAAGCCATCGGTGCCCTTCGTCGTGCGACTGGACGGCACCAACGACGTGGAGGGCCGGCGGCTGCTGCAGGAGGCCGCGCTGCCCAACGTGCACGCCGCCAGGACCATGAACGAGGCCGCCGAGATGGTGGTGGCGCTGGCGGCCGGGCAGCCGGTGGGGGCGGGCGCGTGAACGCGCGCAGCCGGCGCGGAGGCGCTTCGTGAGCGTCCTCGTCGACGAGTCCACGCGCCTGTGCGTGGCCGGCATCACCGGCCGCGAGGGCAGCTTCCACACGCTCAACAACCGCCGCTACGGCACCGACGTGGTGGGCGGCGTCACCCCCGGCAAGGGCGGCCAGGACGTCGAGGGCATCCCCGTGTTCGACAGCTGGGAGCAGGCGATGGCCGAGGCGCAGCCCAACACCGCGATGATCTTCGTGCCGCCGCGCTTCGCCGCCGACTCGATCCTCGAAGCGGCCGCCGCCGGCGTCGAGCTGGTGGTGGCGATCACCGAGGGCATCCCCGCGCACGACGAGCTGCGCGTGTACAACACGCTCGTGCGCGACCATCCGGGCACGCGCCTGATCGGGCCGAACTGCCCCGGCATCCTCTCGCCCGGCAAGGCCAACGTCGGCATCATCCCCGCCTCCTTCTTCGAGCGGGGCAGCGTCGGCGTGGTCTCCCGCTCCGGCACGCTCACCTACCAGATCGGAAACGAGATCGCCCAGGCAGGCGTGGGCTGCAGCTCGATCGTGGGCATCGGCGGCGACCCCGTGCCGGGCTCCTCCTTCGTGGACGTGCTGGAGCTGTTCGAGTCCGACGAGGAGACCGAGCTGGTGGTGCTCTCCGGCGAGATCGGCGGCTCCGCCGAGGAGGAGGCCGCGGAGTACATCGCCGAGAGCATGTCAAAGCCGGTGGTCGCCTACATCGCCGGCTTCACCGCCCCCGCCGGCAAGCAGATGGGCCACGCCGGCGCGATCGTGTCGGGTAGCGCCGGCACCGCCGCCGCCAAGGCCGAGGCGCTCGAAGCCAAGGGCGTGCGGGTGGGGCGCACGCCCACCGAAACCGCCGAGATCGCCGTCGAGGTGCTCGGCGGCGCGTCGCTCAGCGCGAGCTGACGCTCACGGGCGCCCGGCCTGGGCCTGGCCGCCGCGCGGCGCCGGCGGGCGCGCAGCCGCGGCAGGTACGCTTGGCGGACGATGGACCAAGAGGTCGCGAGGACGCTGGGGGAGCTGGAGCGCAAGCTGCACGAGCTCGAACGCACGCTCGCCACGGTTAGCCCGCGCTCGACGCCGGCCGCAACCGCTGCCCCGCCGGGCAGGATCGTCGACGAGAGCCGCGAGCACGCGGTCGCGGAGCGCGCCCCGAATGCGCCACGCGCCCCGCTGCCGCCGAGGCGGGCGAGCGAGCCGCGCACGCCTGCGGCGCCGACCCCGGCCGAGCTGCTCCGCTTCCGCGACCGCCTCGAGCAGACGGCGCGCGAGCTGGCCCGCGACTACGACGAGCTGCTCGGACGCCTAAGCTACGCCGCTGTGCAGAAGCCGTCCCCGTCGAGCATCTCCTTCGCCCGCGGCGCGCCCTCGCTCGACATCGTCGACGTGCAGGGGCTGCGCGAGGCCGCCGCGCGCGCCTTCGACAGCGACCCGGCGGGCACGACGGCGTACGGCACGTCCGTGGGCTACCCGCGCTTGCGCAGCTGGATCGCCGACCGCCACGGCGTGGAGCCCGAGCGCGTGCTGGTCACCAACGGCTCGATGCAGGCGGACGCGTTCCTGTTCGAGCAGCTGGTGCGCGAGGGCGACGAGGTGGTGGTGGAGCGCCCCACCTACGACCGCACGCTGCTGTCGCTGCGCCAGCGCGGCGCGCGCGTGCACGCCGTGCAGATGCAGCCCGACGGGATCGACACCGAGCAGCTGAACGAGCTGCTCACGCGCGGCGGCGAGGCGGCGCAGCCGACGCTCGCGCACATCATCCCCAACTTCCAAAACCCCGCCGGCTACACGCTCTCCTACGAGAAGCGCGTCCGCCTGCTGGAGCTGGCGGCCGAGCACGGCTTCCTGGTGTTCGAGGACGACCCCTACGTGGAGCTGCGCTTCAGCGGCGAGCGGCTGCCGACGATGCTCTCGCTCGACCCCGAGCGGGTGGTGTACGCCTCTTCGTTCTCGAAGACCGTGTGCCCGGGCATCCGCGTGGGCTACCTCGTGGGCCCCGCCGACCTGATCGCGGCGGTGGCGAAGCTGGCCACCAACACCTACATCTCCCCCAACATGGTGGCGCAGTCGATCGTGTACGAGTTCTGCGCCTCCGGCGCGATCGAGCGCTCGATCGAGACCGTCAAGGCGGCTCTGGCCGAGCGCGCGCGCGCGCTCGCCGACGCGCTGCGCGCAGAGCTCGCCGACGCGCAGTTCGTGGAGCCGCAGGGCGGCTACTTCATGTGGGTCACGCTGCCCGAGGGCACCGACGTGGACGTCCTCTTCAAGGCCGCCGCCGAGCGCGGCGTGGCGTTCGTGAAGGGCACCGACTTTTTGCTCGAGGGCGGCGAGAACACGCTGCGCCTGGCTTACTCCGGCGTCACCCCAGAGCAGATCCGCGAGGGCGTCACGCGCCTCGCCGAGGCCTACCGCTCGCTGTAGGCAGGGCCTCAGCGCCCGTAGCGCTGGCCGAGCACCAACTGCTCCGGCAGCGCGGTGCGCGGCGGCGGCGAGGGGTCGGCGATCACCGACACGGTCTCGGCGACGCTGGCGGTGAGCCCGAGCCTGCGCCCGTCCTCGGTCTGCAGCTCCACGTGCTCGGGCCCGCGCTCCGCGAGCGTCGCCTCGAGGCCGGGCTCGATGCCCGACGCCTTGAGGTAGTGCAGCAGGTCCTCCGCCTCGTTCTCGAAGCGCAGCACCCGCACCTTCGCGCCCACCTCCACGTCGGCCAGCGGCACGCCCGGCAGGCGCGCGCCGGCGGCGATGGGGTGCCCGTGCGGGCAGGTCTTGGCGTCGCCGATCGCGGCCAGCATGCGCTCCTCGAGCACCGGCGACATCGCGTGCTCGAGGCGCTCGGCCTCCTCGTGCACCTCGTCCCACGGAACTCCCAGCACGTCGGTGAGGAAGCGCTCGATCAGCCGGTGGCGGCGCACGATCTCCTCGGCGTGCGCGGCGCCGCTGTCGGTGAAGGAGATCGCGCGATCGCTGCCGCGCGTGATGTAGCCGTCGCGCTCCAGGCGCCCGATCATCTCGTGCACGGTGGGGGCGGACAGCTGCATCGCGCGCGCCACGTTGGCGCCGGTCATCGGCAGCGCCGCCTCCTGCAGCCAGAAGAGGATCTGCAGGTACTCCTCCTCGGCGACGGTGGCGCTCGCCTTGCCTTCCTCCCCGGCCATGGCGCTGATGCTAGAGGACGTCCGCCCGCGCCGGGGCTCAGCTGTGGAGCTGCGCGTACGCGCACTCGCGCGGCGGCTTGTCCTCGCGCCAGCGCCGTAGCCTGGCGCCGTGGCGGATGCGCCCGGCGGAGACGTGGTCGAAGTCGATCTCGACCACCAGCTCGGGGCGCAGGCCGATCCACTCGAGCTCCTTGCCGGCGCTCCAGCGGCTAGGGTCGGCCGAGCCGCGCTCGCCCGTCTCATACGGGCCGAAGAAGCCCACCAGCCGCTTCTTCTCGGAGACGCTGAGGCCCGAGCAGTGCCCGACCACGCGCAGCTCCTCGCCGTCGTAGAGGCCGAGGATCAGCGCGCCTACCGTGCCCGGCTCCTTGCCGGGACGCCAGCCGACCACCACCGCATCGATCGTGCGCACGCGCTTGACCTTGACCATGCCCTTGCGCTCGCCCGGCAGGTAGGGCGAGTCGCGGTCCTTGGCGATCGCACCCTCTGCGTGCTCCAGCCACTCCCGCGCGGCGTCGGGGGCCTCGACGGCGCGCATCAGCTCGACCGGCGCGCCGGCGAAGCCGGCGTCGAGGGCCTCGAGGTCCTCCCCCGCGAGCAGGCGCTCGAGCGCGAGGCGGCGCTCGCGGAACGGCAGCTCGAGCAGCGACTCGTCGCCGCGCGCGAGCAGGTCGAAGGCCACGAACACGGCCGGCGTCTCGAGCGCCAGGCGCTGCACGCGCGAGGCGGCGGGGTGGATACGCTGGCCGAGCGCGTCGAAGTCCTCGCGGCCGCCCGAGTCGCGCACCACGATCTCGCCGTCGAGCACGTAGCGGCCGGACGGGAGCGCCAGCTCGGGGAAGTAGCGCCCCAGCGGGCGGGCGCTGCGGGACTGCAGGAACACGTCCTCGCCGTCCACGAAGGACAGACAACGGAAGCCGTCGAGCTTGACCTCGTACACCCACTCATCGCCCACGGGCAGCTCGCGGCGCGAGAGCGCCAGCTGCGGCTTCAGCGGCGGCGCCAGCGGCAGGCTCACGCGTCGCCCCGTTTGCGCGCGGGGGCTTTGCGCGCGCGGCTCGGCTGCACGCGCTTGGGCTCGTCCTTGTGCTTGCGGAAGTGCGGCGGCCAGGGCGCGTCGCCGAGTCCCTCGCGCTCGTCGCGCGCGGCCAGCTCGAGCAGCCCGTCGAGGCTGCCGGCGTGCTCGTCGATGTCCGCCGCCGGGTCGCCGCGCTCGCGCAGCCGCGCCGGCACCGTCTTCAGCGTCAGCTCGGCCGGCTCCACGTCGGCCACCTCCCCCCACTCGAGCGGGCACGACACGCGCGCGTCGGGCACGGCCCGCACCGAGTAGGCGGAGGCCACGGTGCGGTCGCGCGCGTTCTGGTTGTAGTCGATGAACACGCCCTCGCGTTCCTCCTTCCACCAGCGGCTGGTGGCGCGGCCCGGCACGCGCCGCTCCACCTCGCGCGCCAGCGCCAGCGCCGCGCGGCGCACTTCTTCGAAGCCGTGCTCGGGCACCACACGGACGTACACGTGGATGCCGCGCGAGCCGGAGGTCTTGGGGTAGCCGCGCAGCCCGTGCTGCTCGAGCACCTCGCGCACGCACAGCGCCACCTCGCGCACCTGCGAGAACGGCACCTCGGGGCCGGGGTCGAGGTCCACGCGCAGCTCGTCGGGGCGGTCGAGGTCGGCGCGGCGCACCGGCCACGGGTTCCAGTCGATCACGCCGAGGTTCACGCCCCACACCAGGTGCGCGGCGTCGTTGGGCACCAGCTCGCGCGCGTGGCGGCCGCTGGGGAACGTGACCGTGGCCGTCTGCAGCCACTCCGGCGCACCGTCGGGCACGCGCTTCTGGAAGAACGGCTCGCCGTTCACGCCGTCGACCCAGCGCTTCATCACCGTGGGGCGCTCGCGCAGGCCGCGCACCACCGCCTGCTCGCACTCCACGTAGTAGTTGGCGAGGTCCAGCTTGGTGATGCCCACGTCCGGGAAGAAGGGCTTCTCGGGGTTGCTCACGCGCAGCTCGTGACCGCTCAGCTCGAGCACCGCGGGTTGCGCCTTGGCGGGGGCCATTGCTGGAAGGATGACCGATCGTGCACGTGCCCGAACGGCTGCTGATCGCCTCAGGCCCCTTCACGGGGGCCCTGAGCGCGGCCGAGGCGGCTGCCGCGCTGGCGCGCGGGGTGCGGGCGGCGGGGCGTCCCGCGCCCGACGTGCTCGCGCTCGACTGCCGCGAGGACGATCGGGAAGCCGTGCGCGAGCAGCTCGAGGCGGCTGGGTTCGAAGCGCGCATGCGCGCCGCGCGCGCCGTCGTGCTGGCCTTCGCGCGCCTCGAGGAGCGCACGCTCGCCGGCAGCGCCGCCTTCGAGATCGCCACGCGCGCGCGCCAGGCGGGGGTGCCGAGCTACGCGGTCACAGCACACGATCTGCTCGACGCCTTCGACGCCCGCATTCTCGACCTGCAGCTCGTGCTCGAGGCGCGCACCGCCCGCTCCCTGTCGGCCGCCGGCGGGCGCCTGGCCGAGCTCGCCTAACGCTCGCCGGCCAGCGCGAGCGCCAGCCGCGCTCGGCGGCGCGGGCGAGCGCGCCCGACAGCTGCTCGAGCGAGGCGGGCCGCGCGACCGCGGCCGGGACACAGCGCTGGTCCCCGGTCCAGTTGCGCCAGCCGCTCTCGCCCAGGTGTCGATCGCTAGTCTCGCTCATCACATGACCCAGCCCGAGCCTACTGCGAGCCCGGGCGTGCGCGCCTCCCGCGGCCTCGCCCTGCCCACGCCGGGCGCGAGGCGCGCAACGGTGATCGGCGCGGGCTCGTTCGGCACGGCGCTGGCCGTGCTGCTCGCGCGCGGCGGGCTGCGCACTACGCTGCAGACGCGCACCGAGGAGCAGGCGGCGGAGATCGAGCGCGAGCGGGAGAACCGGCGCTACCTGCCGGGCGTGCAGCTGCCGGCGCAGCTGCGCATCGAGCCGGCCGCGGCCGGCGTGGCGCGCGCCGACTACGTGTTTCTGGCCGTGCCCTCGCGCGGGCTCGGCGAGGTGATCGAACGCCTTGGCTCGACCGGCCTCGGCGCACGCACCGCGGTGGTGTCGGTGGCCAAGGGCCTCGTGCCGCCCGACGGACGCCCGCCGACGAGCGTGCTGGCGGCGAGGTTCGCCGCCGAGCGCGTGGCGTGCGTCGGCGGCCCCGCGCACGCGCAGGAGATGGTCGGCGATGGCGCGGCGCTGGTGGCGGCGAGCGCCGGCGAGGAGCTGGCGCGCGCGCTCGCGCAGGTGTTCACGCGCGCCGGCGTGGTGTGCGAGCTCTCCGACGACCCGCTCGGCGTGGAGCTGGCCGGGGCGGCCAAGAACGCCGCCGCGCTGGCCGCCGGCGCGACCGAGGCGCAGGGGCTGAACGCCGCCGGCGCGGCCGCCGGGCACATCTTCGCGGAGGTGTGGCGCTATGCCGAGCAGCTGGGCGCGCGCCCGGAGTCGATGATCGGCCTGGCCGGCGCGGGCGACCTGGTGGCCACCGCGCTCGCGCGCGAGAGCCGCAACCGCCGCGCCGGCGAGCTGCTGGCGGCCGGCGTGCCGGCGGCCGAGATCCCCTCCCGGATCGGCCAGGCGGTGGAGGCGCTCGAGTCGGTGCCGCTGCTGGCGCGCGCGCTCGAGTCGGCCGGCGTCGGCGCGCCCGTCACTGGGGCGCTCGCGCGGCTCATCTCCGGCGAGCTGCCGCTGAAGGAGTGGGTGGCGCTGGTGCGCGCCACGGTGCCGCCGCCGGCGCTGTGGCGGCGACGGCCGCAGCCGGGCTTCTGGCGGCGGGTGTGGCGGTGGCTCTCGGGCGGCTGAGGCCCTGCGCGCTTTCTGGAAGCCGTCGGTCAGTCGATCGACCCAGGCTCAGCCAGCCACACGCTCTCGATCCCCAGCACGCGGCAAAGGGGCTCGAAGTGACGGTCGTAGTGCAGCACCGCCGCCCCACGTCCGGCCGCCGCCGCAGCGATCAGATAGTCCGCTGCCGGGACGCGCCGCTCGCCCCGCAGCTCGTGCGAGGCACCAAGGGCTGCCGCGCCGACGCTGCGTGTGACGGGGGCCGCAGGCAGCGCCGTCAGCGTTCGATCGAGCTCGGCGAACCTCTGCTCGTCGCGAGCGCTCGCAAGCAGCTCGAGGGCCACTACGGGACATACGGCGAGCAGGTTGGACCTGGCTGTCGCCGACCAGCGGGGCAACACGGCCGGGTCGCGCTGGCGGTTCCACGCCGAGGTATCGAATACGAGCAGTCCGCCGGAGCCGTAGGGCTCAACGGGAAGCATGCAGCTGCTCAGAGACGGCGAAGTCATAACCGTCATCGTCGCCCGCTGCGATTCGGAGCAGGTGCTCACGGGCCTCGCGCTGGTCAGCGCGCTCCGCGCGGATCGCTTCCGCGCCACGCAGCGCCAGGTCGCGCACCGCCCGCGAACGCGGCTCGGTGCCGCCAAACTCGGCGACGGCCGCCGCCAACTCAGAGTCGAGTGTGACCTGCACACGCGGTTTGGTCGGCGGCATCCAAGCAGTGTACCACCCTCCTGGTACACCATGATCCAGCGAAAGGGCGTCCTCCTCCAACTTGCACCCGCGGCTCCAAAGCGACCAGCCTCCCGAGGTGTGCAGCTATGGACCCCTGGATGCTTCGGCCCCCATCAACGTCCCCACCACCGCCTCGTACACCCCTCGCCCGTGCCCGGCCTCGGTGACCCGCGCGTTTGCCTGGGCGGCCAGGTCCGCGGCGATCGAGGGGTCGCGCGCGAGCGCGTTGGCGACCAGGAAGAACGCGTCCACCTCGCCCGCGCAGGCGAGGTCCTCGCGCGAGTCGCCGATCGCGAACGTGTGCTCGCGCGCGTAGCCGCGGGCGCGGCGGTGGAAGGCCACCGCGGCCGCCTTCGAGGCGCCGGCGGGCACGAGGTGGTAGCAGCGCACGTGCGCCAGCGCAGCGAGCGCCGCCGAGCGGCGCTTGACCACGCCGTTGTCGACGAGGCGCAGGTCGCCGTGCCCGCGCTCGGCCAGCAGCCGGTCGGCCTCGTCCGCGTCGACGAGGCCGCGGAACAGGTGCGAGACGGCCCGTTCGAGGTGCCAGGGCTCGTGGTACTCGAGCCGTCCGGCGTAGTGCTCGAGCAGCATCTGCGGCGCCCCCGAGCGCTCGATCTGCTGGGCGATCGTGAGCTCTCCGGGCAGCAGCTCGCCGGTCAGCCAGTGCTCCTCCTCCCCCAGCACCACGCATGCGCCCGCCTCGAAGATGTAGGAGCCCTGGCCGAGCAGGCGGGCGTCCTCGGCCACCTGCGTCTGGCGGCGGCCGGACATCAGCACCACCTCCACGCCGGCGCGCAGGCAGGCCTGCACGGCGCGCACGCCGTCGATCGTGACGTTGCCCTCGCCGTCGTGCAGCATCGAGGCGCCGCGCCCGAGCAGCGTGCTGTCGAGGTCCAGGTACAGGCAGCGCATCGTCATGCGGCCGCGCCCACGCCGCTCAGCGTGCGCTCCTGGCCAGCCCCAGCGTGGTCAGCGGCGGGCGGTCCGGCGGCGCGGGGTCGCACGGCGCGTCCCGCGCCGCGTCCTCGCCCGCGCCAGCGTCGTCCTGCTCCTGCCCCTCGACGCCCGCGCCCTCCTCGACGTCGTCCCCCTCGTCTTCGTAGCCGTCGTCCTCCTCCACCCCGAAGCGCGCGCGCCAGGGCTCGAGGCATTCGTCCAGTTCCAGGCGCGAGGCGACCGTCGCCAGCACTGTGCGCGCCATCGGCGCAAGCGCCGACAGCGGCTGATGGCGGTGCCTGTGCTCCTCCAGGTCGACCTGCGCCATGCCGTTCAGGCCGACCCTGCGCCAGGCGTCGATCAGCATGCCGACCTCGACGCCGTAGCCGGTGGCGAACGGCAGCGCCTCGAGCAGGCCGCGGTCGGCGGCCACCTCGCCGGCCAGCGGCTGGCGCACGCACGCCAGCTCGGGGTAGAAGATCGCGAGCGCGGGGCGCGCCATCAGGTTGTTGACGCGCCCGCCGTCATCCTCGCCCTCGCCCAGCGGCCGCCGGTAGAAGGCCTTCACGAACGCCACCTCGGAGGCCTCCGGCTCGCACACCAGCGGCCCCAGCAGGCCGGTGACGAAGTGGGCGGGGAAGCCCTCGGTGTCGGCGTCGAGGAAGCACACGAGCTCGCCGGCGAGCGCCGGCAGCGCCCGCCACATGGCATCGCCCTTGCCGAGCACCGGCCCGTGGGACGGCAGCAGCTCCGCCTCCTGCAGCACGGTCGCGCCGGCGCGCTCCGCCACCGCCGCCGTGCCGTCCTGCGAGGCGGCGTCCACCACCACCACCTCGTCGATCGCGCCGGCCTCGCGCAGCGTGACGAGGGTGGCCACGATCTCGCCCACGGTGTCCGCGCACTCGCGCGCCGGCACGCACACCGACACGCTCTCGCGGCGCTCGGCGACGATCCGCTCGAGCGGGTAGAGCGAATGGTGGAAGGAGCGGGCTTCGGCCCACTGCTCGGCCGCCGCGTCGGCTGTGTCGGGGGACATCGCCTCTACTATCTCAAGCTCCTTGCCCTCGCATCGCGCGCATCCCTCCGCCCCGTGGCACTAGAGCGAACGGCCGAGCCGTGGAGCGCGCTGCTGGACGCGGGGCGCGCGGACGGTAGGCTCGTGCGCGAGGCCAACGAGGGCCCCTCCGCGGCGAGCCTGGTGCAGCCGCCGGCGGAGCTGCACCCGGACGTGCTGGCAGCGCTCGGCAGGCTCGGCATCGAGCGGCTCTACTCCCACCAGGCGCAGGCGCTGCGCGCGGCCACGGCCGGGCCCACGATCGTCACCACCGGCACCGCCTCGGGCAAGTCGATGTGCTTCAACCTGCCCACGCTGCATCTCCTGTGCGCGCAGGCGCGCGCCCGCGCGCTCTACCTCTACCCGACCAAGGCGCTGGCCCAGGACCAGGCGCGCGCGCTGAACGCGTTCGGCCTGTCCAGGCGCGTGCGCGCGGCGATCTACGACGGCGACACGCCGCGCGAGGCGCGCGCGGAGATCCGCCGCTCGGCCAACGTGGTGCTGACCAACCCCGACATGCTGCACGTGGGCATCCTCCCCAACCACGGCGCCTGGGCGGACCTGTTCGCGAACCTCGCGGTGGTGGTGGTGGACGAGGCGCACGTCTACCGCGGCGTGTTCGGCTCGCACGTCGCCAACGTGCTGCGCCGCCTGCGCCGCGTCGCCGCCGCCTACGGCACGACGCCGCTGTTCCTGATGGCCTCGGCCACGATCGCCAACCCGCTCGAGCTGGCCGAGCGCCTGACCGGCCTCGAGGGCGTGCGGCTGATCGACCGGGACGGCGCGCCGGCGCCGCGGCGGCGCATCGCGATGTGGAACCCGCCGCTGGCCGAGGCCTCGCCCGCGGAAGCGAGGTCGCCCGGCGAGCGCCGCTCGGCGCTGGGCGAGGCCGGCGAGCTGCTGGCGCGGCTCGCGCGCGAGGGCGCGCGCACGATCTGCTTCATGAAGTCGCGCAAGGGCGTGGAGGTGCTGAGCCGCCTGGTCAAGCAGGAGCTCGAGCGCGACGATCCGCAGCTGGCGGCGCAGGTGGAGCCCTACCGCGCCGGCTACACCCCCCAACAGCGGCGCGAGCTCGAGCGACGGCTGGTGGCCGGCGAGCTGCGCACGGTGATCACCACGGACGCGCTCGAGCTCGGCATCGACGTCGGCGAGCTCGACGCGGCGGTGGTGGTGACCTTCCCCGGTACGGTGGCCTCGCTGCGCCAGATGTGGGGACGCGCGGGGCGGCGTGGGCGCGGCCTGGCGGTGTACGTGGCGGGCGAGGACGCGCTCGACCAGTTCTTCTGTCGCAACCCGGAGGAGTTCCTGGAGCGGCCGGTGGAGGCGGCGATCCTCGACCACGAGAGCCCCCTGATCCATCGCGCGCACCTGCTGTGCGCGGCCCACGAGGGCCCCCTCTCGAGCGAGGACGCGGAGTTCCTGGGGCCACGCTGGGAGGCCCATGCGGAGGCGCTGGAGGGCGCCGGGGAGCTGCGCCGCCGCCGGGGCACCGTCGCCGGGGAGATGTTCGTTCCGCGCCGGCCGGGCGGCTACCCCGCCGCCGATGTCTCGCTGCGCTCGGCCTCCCCCGAGACCGTGGCGATCGTGGAGCTCTCCTCGGGCGAGCTGCTCGGCTCGACCGAGGGGCCGCGCGCGCACTCGACCGTGCACGAGGGGGCGGTGTACATGCACCAGGGCCGCACCTACGAGGTGCGCGAGCTCGACCTCGAGCGCCGCCGCGCGCTCGTGAGCCCGTTCGACGGCGACTGGTACACGCAGCCCAAGCGCGAGACCGACACCGAGATCGTGCGCCTGCTCGACCGCCGCGAGGCGCTCGGCGTGACGCTGTCCTTCGGCGAGGTCAACGTCACCGACACGGTGCTCGCCTACCAGCGCAAGCGCTACTCCGATCACGCGCAGCTCGGCGTGTTCGCGCTTGAGCTGCCGTCCACGAGCTTCGCCACGCAGGCGCTGTGGTTCGAGCTGCCGGGCGGCGGGCCGCTGGCCGGACGGGGCGCCGACGCGAGCGCCGCCGCCGGCGCCGGCGCGGGACTGCCCGCGGACGCGGTGCCGCACGACGCGCTGCTCGGCTCGCTGCACGCCACCGAGCACGCGCAGATCGCGGTGCTGCCGCTGATCGCGATGTGCGATCGCTGGGACATCGGCGGCCTGTCCACCAACTTCCACCCGCAGACGGGCTGCCCCACGATCTTCATCTACGACGGGCACCCCGGCGGCGTGGGTATCACCCGTACCGCCTTCCGGCGCTTCGAGGAGCTCTGTCGCGACGCGCGCGCGCTGATCGCGGGCTGCCCCTGCACGAGCGGCTGTCCCTCGTGCGTGCAGTCGCCCAAGTGCGGCAACCTCAACGAGCCGCTGCACAAGGCGGGCGCGCTGGCGCTGCTGGAGCATCTGCTCGCGCAGGGCACGGCGCCGGGCCGAGCAGGGGGCACGCTGCCGGAACGAGCGGCGGGCGCGGCCGCTCTGAGCGCGTCCGGCGGTTGTTGAAGGACCATGCGCTCCCCGCGACTGCTCACCCTGTCGACGCTGCTCGCCTGCGTCGCCCTCGCGGCGAGCGCCGCGGCCGCGCAGAGCCCGGCGCTCGCGCCGGTGATCTACGAAGGCCCGGGCGGGCGCGTGCCGCTGACGCGCTGGACGCTGCGCAAGGACCCCGCCGACCGCGGCCTGACGCGCGGCTGGCGGCGCGGCGGCTTCAGCGGCTCCGAGGTGACGGTGCCGAACGTGGTGAGCCCCTACCCGTACACCGGCAGGGCGGGCGCGCACAACTACGAAGGCTCGATCGCCTGGTACCGGACGAGCTTCGACGCGCCCTCCGCGGGCACGTACGCGCTGGCCTTCCAGTCGGCCAACTACCGCGCGACGGTGTGGGTGGACGGCCGCCGGCTCGGCTCCCACCACGGCTCCTACCTGCCGTTCGAGATGCGCGCGAGGCTCGCCGCGGGCGCGCACACGGTGGTGGTGCGCGTGGACTGGCGGGACCCGGCGCAGCAGGCGCGCGAAGGCTTCCATCGCACCTGGTTCAACTGGGGGGGCCTCGACGGCGAGGTCGACGTGCGCAAGCTCGGCGAAAGCGAACTGTCGCAGCCGGCCGTGCAGACCACGCTCGCGCCCGACGCGCCGGACGCCACCACCGCGACCGTGCGCGTGAGCGTGCTGGTGCACAACTACGGCCCGGCGCGCACGATCGCGCCGCAGGGGACGCTGGCGCGCGGCGCGCAGAGGATCGCGCTCGAGTTCCCCGCGATGACGCTCGCCCACGACCAGCAGGCGACGGCGCAGGCGACCGCCACCGTGACGGACCCGGCCCTGTGGTCGCCGAGCAGCCCGAGCCTCTACCAGCTCACGCTGGCGGTGGGCGATGAGAGCAGCTACTCGGCCAACGTGGGCCTGCGCGAGCTCACCTGGCACGGCGGCTCCGCCTACCTCAACGGCACCCAGCTGAAGCTGCACGGCGCCTCGATCCAGGAGGACGCCAAAGGCCACGGCGACGCGCTGAGCCCCGCCGACGAGGACACGATCGTGAGCGAGCTGAAGCGGATCGGCGCGAACGTGGTGCGCTCGCAGCACCCGCTCGACCCGGCGCTGCTGGAACGCCTCGACGCGGCGGGCATCCTCGTGTGGCAGGGGGTGGGGCCGGTGGAAGGCGCGGCGATGTGGTACTCGACCACGCCGCGGCTGCTGGCGGAAGCCGAGCAGCAGGCGCGGACGGCGGTGACGGCGGCGCAGCTGCATCCCTCGATCTTCGCCTGGAACCTCGTGGACGAGGTGGCCGAGAACGGCCGCGACGCGGACGAGGTGGACTACGTGCGCGCACTGGCGCGCTGGATCCACCAGCACGACCCCACGCGCATGGTGGCGGTGGACGTGTGGGGCGATCACCCGCCCGCGCACGCGGGGCCGCTGTACTCGGAAGTGGACGCGGTGGCGGAGACGGACTACTCGGGCTGGTATGACTACCCGCACGACGGCACGGCGCAGCTGGAGGCGAAGATGCGCGCGCGCCTGAGCGCGATGGAACGGACCTTCACCGGCAAGGTGCTGGTGGTGAGCGAGTTCGGCGCCGAATCGAACGGCCTCAACCCCCCCGGCGCGCCGGGCGGCTACGCCTACCAGGCCAAGCTGCTGGCCGAGCACATCCGCGTCTACGAGGCCGACCCGCGCCTGAGCGCGTTCATGGTGTGGGTGCTGCGCGACTACCCGCTCACGCCGACGTTCTCCGGCGGCTCGATCCACGAGGTGCTGCCGCGGCTGAAGCTGATCGAAGGGCTCAACCAGAAGGGGCTGTTCACGTACGGCGGGCAGGCGAAGCCGGGGGTGGTCTCGACGGTGGCAGCGCTCTATAGAGCGCTGCCGGCTGAATGACGGCGCGATAGCCACACCGCTCGTTCCTTCGCCAACCCACGTGCTGCTTATTTCTTCTTGCGGTGGCTCTTCCGCTTCTTGTGCTTGTTGTGCTTGTGCTTCTTGGTGTGCTTGGGGCAGCCCTTGACCGCGATCGGCGTGTTCTGATGGATTTCAAGGCCGTT